>Ga0256405_10000124_pt1 | contig 240298 bp, 190 predicted proteins | sample RumenRJG_02DNA_FD_189096 | JGI IMG/M metagenome (GOLD analysis project Ga0256405, IMG submission 189096) | Bovine rumen microbial communities from Lethbridge, Alberta, Canada - RJG_02 | ecosystem: Host-associated > Mammals > Digestive system > Stomach > Rumen | place: Canada: Alberta...
AACCTTCTTGCTGAGTTTATTTGTAATCTTATCTACAACAGTAGAAATTCTTATTCAGTTTGAAACCAAAGGGACTTTGAATCTAAAGATTATCTACAACAGTAGAAATTCTTATTCAGTTTGAAACCAATGATAATGAGGCCTAAAATCTTCATCTACAACAGTAGAAATTCTTATTCAGTTTGAAACCTTCTTTGCGTTCCTCGGCGGAACCACATCTACAACAGTAGAAATTCTTATTCAGTTTGAAACCGATTACATCCGATGCCTGTGGGCGGATCTACAACAGTAGAAATTCTTATTCAGTTTGAAACTCTCTGGTCAGCCGTAAGAAAGATGAATCTACAACAGTAGAAATTCTTATTCAGTTTGAAACAACTTCTTGAAAGTCTCGGTATGACAATCTACAACAGTAGAAATTCTTATTCAGTTTGAAACAGCAAAAAGGAGGTGCTTTCATGGCATCTACAACAGTAGAAATTCTTATTCAGTTTGAAACCATTTTTCGAGCGTCGTTGACGCTAAATCTACAACAGTAGAAATTCTTATTCAGTTTGAAACAAACTGTAATAAGTTTTAAAATAATATCTACAACAGTAGAAATTCTTATTCAGTTTGAAACCAAATCGGCTCTTCGGGTGATTACGCAATCTACAACAGTAGAAATTCTTATTCAGTTTGAAACCATTCGGCGTAAAGATTCCTTATCTCAATCTACAACAGTAGAAATTCTTATTCAGTTTGAAACTGAATCTGTGAGTAATTACACTATATATCTACAACAGTAGAAATTCTTATTCAGTTTGAAACCAAGGTGACATCGTTACTGACGGTGAATCTACAACAGTAGAAATTCTTATTCAGTTTGAAACCCAGCTCGAGCCTCATTCATCGACTGACATCTACAACAGTAGAAATTCTTATTCAGTTTGAAACATCGGCATTACCGTATGTCGCTCATAATCTACAACAGTAGAAATTCTTATTCAGTTTGAAACTATTTGGAAAGTACAAGTCATTACTATCTACAACAGTAGAAATTCTTATTCAGTTTGAAACCCTCTGTGACAGTGACCTTCATTGTCGTATCTACAACAGTAGAAATTCTTATTCAGTTTGAAACCAATTGCTATGTAATTGATACTGATAAATCTACAACAGTAGAAATTCTTATTCAGTTTGAAACCCCTTCGCAATGTACAACGGTACTGTCTGTTACTGTTTTTCGCATTTAATACGGTAAAAATTGATAAAAAAGTTCGTTTTTTCATCAAATTCTCCAGTAAGACCTAGGGTTTGCAAGTTTTAGCCGATAACGAATACTTCTTTTTCTTCGTTTTTGGCATAACCGTAACATGTTTTTTTACAAGTTTCGGATAAATCAAATATAATGATTGAATCCTCTTCTGTAAAGGTCTTCACATACGTATTTTGAATTTCTGTTTCAATATTCTTTAAAACTGTATCGCTGTTGTTAATTTCAAAAACAGAGTATTGGAGGCGAAACCCAAATTTTGAAAGATACTTTGCGAATTTTGTGCGAATTTTATCATTACTTATGTCATAGCTTATTAATAGCATCATTATTCTCCGTCTTATTCAAACATATCAAAAAAAGGATATTCTTCAATCGATTTATCCCTCATAAATGCACGATAATAAGATTGTAAATAAATAAATATTTCATTCTTGAACGCCATTATTGCTTCCAAAATCAAACCGACATATTTTTTAGAGTTTTTCCAAGGCAGAATGAATTGATTCTGATTCTTCCAAAAATCTTTTTCACTCACCTGTCCAAGATTCATAGTCTTTAAAACTGCTTCATCAACAATGGGGCGGAAAGGTTCTTCCAAATCACAAACAAGAGACTTTCTGTGAAAAAACTGTGTATGCAGGATTCCTACATACACATCAAAGCCGTACATCTCCAGCAATGCATTTATAATGTTGAATAAAATCGTATAACCGATATCCATTAAAGTATTCGTAATATCACATTTTGTCCTTGGCTGACGGCTTTTCCAATCATAATCAGCAAAAAGCGATTTGAAATACAGTTTTGCGCTTATTCCCTCAATTCCCATTATTTCCTGACCGGACAAGTTCGGCTTCAAAACATCTTTTTCAAACTGGGAAAGTTTAACAATAGTTTCCTTTTCTTCGTCTGTTTTATTCCGCTTATTTTTTAACACTCCGCATTGATTGTGAATCTTATTTGAAATAACATGAGCTGCAATATCAGTTTTTTCGTACGCATACTGCTTTTTTCTTAGAAGTACATTTCCTTCAGCTTTTGCTGGTAACATTGTTGTCACGCGAAGATTTGGAGTCATAAATACAATTGAAAATCCAAATTTTTTGGAACGGTCAAGTAAACCTGTTGTAAGACAATAATCTCCGCAGATAAACAGAATAAATAATCTGTAACAAGTAGACTGATGCTTTATTTTTCCTTCTGAATCTGTGACAATCAGATTATCGTTTTTAAAACTGATTTTTTCACCTTCATCAGTAAAGACAAATGCTATCTGCTTGAATTCGAAATCCCGCGTACTCATCATAAGCAAACCTCAACAGAAACCACCATGATATGACTTTGGAGCAAGCGGACGGTCACAGAAATCATTGTAAATACAGTTGCGGCATTTTTCCGGCGATTGAGGTTTATATAAAGAAACATCAAATTTCTGCATAGCTTCGTTCGTTTTTGTAAATTTCCTAAACATTTCACAATCATCTTCTGGCAATGGGACTGGATAAACTTTGTTATCATCACTGGAATAAAACCGGATTTGATTTACGGTATAGCCCATTTCCCGAAGACAAAGCGTTTGTGCATAAAGCTGAAAAATATATCCGTCATAAATCGTTTCGATATGTTTTTTCCGCTCAGTCAAAAGCCCCTTCTCCATATCAAATGTATCTATTTTCCCACAAACTTTATATTTCTCAGAATAAATATCCAGACTTTGAAGAATATTTTTATGAGTTGAATAACGCTTTTCATCGACTGCGGAATGAACAGCCTTTCCGTCTAACTGAGCCTTACCGTAATACATTCTTTCCGACAGTTCTCCATACAGCTGGTGATAATAAATCGAAAGAGGACAGAAAATAAAATCATTCAGATAGCTGATTTTCAGGTAAAGTTCCATTATCGTCTCTCTGTAAATCCAAATAATTATCAGAAGAAATTATTGTGTGCCCCAGTTCTTTTTCAGTTTCCTTACGGGCAATGCCTGCAACTTTTCCACCGCGCTTTGCTACATTTTTATTTTCATCAAACGAATCAGGCTTTTCCTGCTGTGAAATTTCTGTTGTGACTCGTTCACCTACCTGAGCAAACCACTGTTTGAACGGTTCTGCTTTTGGAGATGGAATCACTTGAATTATGCGTAGAAGAGCTTTTACATTTGCAGCATCGGTATTGTAGGATTTTCCATCAGTGGACTGCATTTTCAGTTGTCGACAAATTGTCGACAACTCAATTTCGTCTTCTGAATGAACGCGTTTTTTCATCTTGAACCAATAATCGCGAGGATTTACACTCTCCGTCAAAACAGCAACTACATCAATAACTGAAAAATACCACTGCTGTTCCTCTTCATTCCATACAGAGCGGATTTTACTGTCTTCAAAAAGCTTTATCTGCTGATTTTTTAATACTTCATTATTCTGCATAATCTTTCTCCTGAGCAAATTTAAACCATTCAGCATTTGAAATATTGTCAATGTAGCCTTTGTCGTTCAAGTTAAAATCATTTTTCAAAAGATACAGACCTTTCAATGCGATGTGATAGGCTCCGTTCGCATCAGCATCGACAGGAAGTTTAGAAATCCACCTTCCGTTTTCGTCTTTTCCCTTTGCGGCTTCAACGCGGCTGTCATAGAATGTTCCGTCATCAGCCATAACAGGAGAAATCAGATAGTCATCTTCCTGATTTGATGAATTCGGCTTAGAGTTACGCATTTGAAGAATCGCCATAAACGAACGGTACAAGCCATCATAGAATGCACAATTATCTCGTTCCGCCTGAACTGCGTGAATCTGGTCAATAAAATTGTCTTCCGTATTCCAATTGATTTCCTGCTTGTCAAACAAGGCCTTGAGATTCTCAGTTGGATTTACACTAACTGTAGTTTTTTCTGCCTTGCTGAAAACAAGCCGGTCTTCACAAGAATAGACTTCCCATTTTTTCTTGAAATCTGCATTGTCCGAGAAATTTGAGTAGTCGAATGAGAACACAAAAGAATCTGTCTTTCTGTCATAGCGGATTGAATCAAACTTATCGAAAAAGTCTTTTTTCTTTTCGATGTTTGTAATTCCTGCCGTATAGAAAAGATTTGCGAATCCCGTTTTCGGGTCAATTTTTGAAGTATAGGCAGCAGGGATATAGAAAATCCAGCCACACTGTTTTCCAACATCGCTTACATTCGCAGATTTGTTTGCAAGCTGATAGGCATTCAAAACTCCGCCCGGCTCAGTAACTTTTTTATCCTTGAAAACAAGGTAGTTCAATTTTTCAATGAGCATATTTTCGAATTTCTGATATACCTGACGCTCAACGGCAAAACGCCCGCGCTTAAAGCCAAAGTTCAAATCTTCCATTACGACGATTGCATTGTTTTCTACCATCAGTTTTGCAATTTCATGAACAATATTTGAAAGATAGCCTTCCTTCAGTTCCTTGATGTTGCCGATTGTCTGCCAGTTTTTGCGCGCCTTGTCGCGGTCACCTTCTTTCTGGACAAGTTTTTCCTGATAGTTCACAGAAACTGTTTTATCGTTACGAACCTGCTCAACAAGATTCAGAGTCTTCTGAAGTTCAATCTCACCTTTTTGATTGATAAGCGAAAGATAAATCAAATGTCGCTCACCGCGGTCAAGACCGATGATTTTCACATCTGGATTGTCTTTCAAAATCGATTGAACTTTAACATTGAAATCTTTATCTGAAATTCCGGGCGCCCTAAAATTCATCGTAATCGGGCAATGGAAAAGGTACGTTGATTTTGTAAAATGCTTGTCCTTAGTGATATCGAACTTTGCCACCTTGCAGACAACTTTTCCGCTATCGAGCAGTTCTTTTGCTTTGTCAGAGATTTTGTCAGTCAATTTATTCTTAAACTGATATATTTCCTGATAAACATCTTCAGGAATGGATTTGCCATCCGAAGTCGTTCTGTTCACGAGAACAGAGCCTTTTTTGTGACAGACATCTTTTACATTTGGATTTGCATCTCGCCAGAAGAGTTCTGCCTCGCCGTTCAACTTAAGACAAACATCGCGTAGGTTTTCTTCAGAAAACAAATTCTCCCAGTAAAGAGTATGGAGATTTTTCTTTCCTGTTGAACCATTTCCGCAGTCTTTGCCTGTTGAAAAATCTTTATTGTAAATCTGAAAAAGGAAAAGCTTTCCTGAATCAACGAGGGAATTGATATAAGATTCAGCTATGTTCTGGAATGTTATCTTATATCCCTGAAGTTCAACTTCTTTGTAGAACCCACTCAAATCCTCATACGATTCTGTCGGTGAGAATTTAAAATTAAAATTTTTCCAGTCTTCATGACGATTGATTGCAGCTTTGAACCAGTCAATCAATTTATACATGAACTGCTTATCAAAATTACCACCTTTTTTATGTTTTCCATCTTCATAACCAATCAAAATGTCCTCTGGTGGCAAAAAGGTTTCTTTACCTTTCGTTGAGAAAAAAACTTTTGGAAGCATTTTATTCGGACCAGGAAGAAGCTTATAAATCATCTTCTCATAACATTCTTCGCCATTTGTGCAAGTTTCAAATTTTGGTTTATCTTTCGGGTTATAAATTCCCAAATAATAATTGCCGTTTTTTCGGAGAATAATTGCATCATTTGAAGACTCTTTATTTAAATCCCAGCCATTCGCCAAAGTCGGACAGTCAAAATTCAACTTGACCTTCTTAACATCATTCGGCTTCTTCGTGACAAAATTGCGGACTTTGTTATAAAGAGGAATAATTTCAGAAAGTATCTGCAAAATCTCATCAAGTCCTGAATAGAAATCGGAGTCTTTCTGCTCTTCTCCACGGTAATCCACAACTTTCATGTAGTGATACAGATTCTGCACTTCATCAAGGAAATTCTTTATTGGTGTGGCAGCTTCCTTTTCTTTTATGAGGTTTTTCTGCTTGTCAAAATCGATTTTTGAATAGCTTTCATCTAGCTTTTTGAGAATTTCAACAAATGATTTTTCCTTTGTATTTTCATCAAGACGAAGTTCTGCAATTCTAAAATAATTTTTTGTCGTTTTGTCTACAGGACTGTTGTATTCTTTTGTCCATCTTTCATAAGCATTCTGCAAGTCTTCAAGCGAAAAATCTTTTTTTGCTATTTCCTTTCTGAGAGTCTCAACCTGTTTTTCTGTAAAATTTTTCTTTGAACCATCTTTTTCAAGTAGGAAAAGACCATCGTACAAAATTGACCAGTTGCCGAATAATTTTAACGAAAATTCCGTTACTTCCTTTGCGGGAACATAAATTTGACTTATATCATAATCAGTTTTATCAGTCAGTTTTTTTACAAGAGAAATTGCTTTATCAAGCCTCTGTTCCTTGAACTGTTTAACAGATTCGTATACTTCGTCACTCGCTTCAAAGCCTACAGGAATAAAAGATACCGTGCTTCTGTCGCTCAAAATCTGCTTGTAAAGAACCGACATCTTTTTCTTTAGCTTATGTTTTTCTTCTGCTTGAAGTTGCTGACTTGCAAGATTGATTTTTTCATTTAGTCCCTGAATTTTTTTAGAACCAGCTTCTTCCGAAATACCACCGATTACGGTATTGTAAAAATCAATTCCACTCTGACTCAAAACAGCATTGAATCCATTTTCAGAAAAGATATCAGCAAGCTTCTTGCCCTTCAAAAAAACAGCAAGAGATTCTTCTGTATCCTTGATGATTGCAGGAAAGTCCTTTTGCAAATATTCAAAAAACTTTACATTTGCATAAAATTTCGGGAAGTTTTCATTTACAATTCTATTGCTGATAGCTGTCGACTGTTCTTCATCACTATACATATTCTGTCGGTTCTGATGAAAACCTGTGAAATATGTTGCAAATCCCTTAAAGGCATCAAGGGCTGCCTGTTTGTCAGAAATTGTTCCAGTTTCATCTGTTTTTATAACAGTTGGAACAAAATCAGACAGCAGTTCTTTCTTAAAAAGTTTGTCAAAACGTTTGTCTTCCTTGAACTTTTTTACTAAATCCTTCCTCATACCCTCTTGAAGTTTTTTAAGGTCGTTTTTTATTCTATTTTTCTTTTGCTTATCTCTTTCATTCTGATAAAGTTCAAACTGATCAAATAACGGTCCCCAGTCAAGTTTTATTTTGGAAAGAACTTCTTCTATAAAAGCACGATGAAAATCATCAATCAATTTTTTTACTTCAATATACGCCTTTGACCGCACTATATCTTTATCAAGAAGTTTTAACTTTTGAATGTTTTCTTCTGTTTTCCCAATTGGAATAAGAGCATTTCGCAAAGTAATTGAACGAGAATATCCGTTCTCCTGGCCACAAAACTTATTGATTACATTCATAAATATCCTCCAGTTTCTAATCCTTAAAATAATTTAATTATACCACAGTCCTCAGATTTTGCAGAAATGGGTATCCTTCCATTCACTTATACAGTCACCTACCATAAGTGCAAAAGAAAAGCTGACACCTTGTCCTACAACATACTTGTACCTATTAATCTTCAATCTCCCATACAAAACAGGCATCATCATTAACTGTAATGTCATCAGGCGTAAAGTCAATTGATGAATCTAAAGCAACACATTTACAAAATTTATCCGTATCCAAATCATAAGAAGTCGGTGAAAAAATTCTGATTTCATCCCAGTTGTAATTGATGGTTATGATCTTTCCTAACTTAACCCCCATAGCTTCGCAAAGGATTTCAGCCTTTTCTTTTGCATCTTTAGCAGCATTGGCAAGAAGTGCTTTTTTGACACTTTCTTTGTCTTTTACTGTAAAATTCACATCAATTTTTGGAGTCACTTCTGAATTAGAAATGACAGAAAAAAATTTCCCAATTTTCTTTGAATCAAAGTCAAAATTGAGCTTTAAACTCGTATAAAATCTATATCCCTTAAAAACCTCAATATAATCGTCTTCTTTTCGCTCATGCTCATATTTATTGCATATCTTTATTTCAGAAGTTTTCAATTCCTTTTTCTCAAAACCCGCTTTCTGAATTATCTCCTGCAATTCAATTATATGATTCTGAAAAGTTTCATACCCTTTCTGATAATCCTTATTTATTTCATCAAGGGTGAGTAAGATTTCTACATAATCCACAGGGACAATTAAATTTCCTATTCCTTTTACTGTAACTTCACGATTCTTTTCCATAATTTATTCCTCCTAAAACTCTTATAACGCTACATTTCGAAAAGTGTAGCGTTACCTATCTAATAAGTTTTCCCCTACACAGTCACCTGCACAACAATCGCCCTGTGGTTCAAAGAATACAGTTTTGCAGGGTAAGCCATTTTCTGTGGCTTTGCTTCCCGAATGATTTTTGCGGCTAATGCACGGATATGACCGGCTTTTTCAAGACCGGGATTTCCTGTGATTTTTGACTCGATGTTTTCGATGCAGCAGAGAATCGCGTTTTTATCAGCCGGATTATACGGCTCAGCCTGAACGGTACATTCCAGACCGGCATAAAAATTATGCTTTGCCGAACGAATTTTCTGCGCATCCCCAAGTAAGTCTTCACGGCTCAGATTGTCAGAAAGCTTCGAAAGGACTTCTGGCTCTACATCATCTTCCCAGCTATAAAAACTCGTTCCGACAAGAGGAAGCGTGACAGTCACGGAATTCTGCTTGAAATAGCGCATGATTGCCTGTTCCAGACTTTCCCGGCTGGAATCAAAAGCCAGTTTCTTTTTTGCCGCATTGAATACAAGTGGAATAGATTCAGGATCAATATTCTGCATCCTTCCATAACAAAGTGAAAAAAGAATCTCAACGCAACTTTCTTTCATAATAAACTGCGTAAGCTGGGCAAATTTCTCGAAAACTTCACGACGACGAAGATAAAGTTCACCAGCAAGAAGGGAATCCTTTGACTCAACAGCCGCAAGCAAGGCTCCGACATGAAGGAGATAATCAAATACATCAGTGTCAGAAACATCAACATCAGGTGCGACATAAACAAGAGGATTGAAGTTCACTCCTGAATGAAGGAATACATACCAGCACGGAGAAAAATAAGTACTCGAAGCAATCTTCTGCCAGCCGTCTACATTCGGTAAATCATCCTTTTCCCACTTGCCGACAAAATCAAGCTGTCCTGTTTTGCTCTTTGAAAACTCAAACCAGTCATTGGCTGTCTTAATTAAAATCTGTGCGTTCATAAGCTACCTCACAATTATTTGGGAGGTGCTTAAACGGACATGTCAAGGCTTTAAGCGTAGCGTGCCTTGACGTGGACGTATAAGTTACCTCCTCGTATCTATATCTCAATTATAAATCAAGGGGTGTCGCATAGAATGATACACCCTTGAAAAATATTTGAAAAATTTTACGCAACATCCCGCTTTTCTACCAGCTTTGGCAGCTTCAAATCTCATAACCATCAAACCATCTGTCTTTAAATCTTTCAAACACATTTCTGCATGATTCCAACAGTTTTGCTGTTTCTGGTTTTGAATCATCTTTTGAAGGACTCCAAAGTGAGACTGAAATTTCGTTCCATCCATCGACAAGGGAACACTTAAACTCCCAACCGTCAAGGCCAATATTATCGGGATTCTCTTTGAAAATTTTGTTGAAATCCAAAACATAAAATTCATCAATGATTTTTTGATATTCTTCAAGCGGTATCTTCTTTTTGATAGCTTTTGCTTTCTTGTCAGAACCATTGATTTCATATTTTATAATAGCTGAATTAGTTGAATTACAATCTTTTTCAACAACATAGTTCTTTTTTGCTTGCCAGCTTTCTCTTACTTCAATCGCGACATACATAAAAATACCTCCTAATTTCTATTTTACCCAACATTTTTTTCCACCAGCTTAGGTAGTTTCAAATCTCTTGTGAACTTCATTCTGACGGTAAATTTCAGCCATGCAGAAAAAGAGATTCCGTAGTTCGCACATGAAAAAAATGGCGTAAGAATATTATCAAATCGCTTAACGACACTGATTTTCTCTTCATGTTTCTCATTTTCTTCTTTCGGGTTTTCATTGGCATGACCGAATTTTTCCAACAGTTCAGGTGAAATGAAACTTGCAAACGATGATGTATAATCCTTGTCGAACGAATTGACTTTGAAATATTTCTTTGATATGTCAGTTTCACTGTATGAGGCGATGTAGTTCCAGCCATCTTCAAGCTGACCGTTCCGGTACATTTTATAAAGAACTCGGGCTGTATTGAATGAGTCAAAAAGGGCTGAATGACGCTGCCCCTTGAATTTCAAATTACAGAATTTCAAGGCTTTATCCAGAGAAACTGATTGTTCCGCTCCCAGTTTACGGTCAAAAATTGCCTGTAAGTCAACGAAAGTCCGCAGAAAATCACGGTATTCATCGTGTCCTTTGGCTTTGATGTAAATTTCGTCCCAAAGCTGCTTGTAATCAGAATCGCTCCAGCAGAAAGTTGTAATGTCATCGTTTCCTGCCCAACAAAAGAACTTATAAAACGCAGTTGTAAATGTGTCCGCATTCTGTACGGTCTCGTCAGTGATTCCCGTCAAATTAGAAATATCTTCGCTAATCTGACCATAGACAGGCTTCACAAAAGATGAAAATTCACTCAGATATTTTAAATTTTCATCGAGCATAACGGCTCCAATCTGAATGACTTCACCCGCCATGCCCTTTACGCTTTTACGCTGCTTTGAAGTCAGCTCACACATTTCAAGGTCAAGGCAGATATATCTCTTTTTCTTTTGAGGGGGAGATTTTTTCCCCACAAGGGTATGACTGTTGTTTTCGAAGACTTCATTTTCTAGCTTCTGTTTAGCCTTACGAAGTTCTTTTTCAGTTTTCTTTCGTTCGACTTCTTTCCAATATTGATGATCTTCTCGCTTTATGAAAGAATCGCAGTTTTTACTAAGACATTGTTTTAGTTTCAGCTGGTGAGCGGTCAAATATCCCTTATGAAAAGTGCAGTAGCCCACACAGCGAGAAAAATAAGTCTGAGTATTAAAGATCGTATCACAAATTGTATCCGGCTCTGTCGGAAAAGCAAAATCCTTCTTATCATTTTCCATAACCACACCTCCTCATATCTATACCTCAATTATAAATCAAGGGGTGTCGCATAGAATGATGCAGCATCGAAAAAAGTGTGATATAATTTTCTTATGGAACAGAGCAAGCGCAATTCACCGCATATTCTTGCCTACGTCATGGAAATCGACAAGGCTGTCCGCAACGGCGAGTACCCAAACGCCAGCAAAATGAACAAAAAGATGGGCTGGGAAATAAGCCGTGCCACTTTCGGACGCTACATCGACATTTTGAAGGACACTTTCGATGCTCCCTTGGAGTTTGACTTCAGAAAGAACGGTTACTATTACACTGACAGCACTTTTTTCCTTCCGCAGATGATGCTTAACGAGGGCGAGCTGCTCACGCTTTCCACAATCCTGCCCCTGCTCGACCAGTACAAGAACACACCGCTTGAATCTTCCTTCCGAAACCTCATGCAAAAACTCATTCAGATGCTTCCCGACAGCATTACGGTTGATTCAGCCCTCATCAACAACGAGGTTCATTTTATTTCCGACCCGGTCACTCATCTTGAGAAAGGTGTCTTTGAGTCCGTGCTCAGGGCGACAAAACTTCACCGCACGCTGAAAATGGAATACAAGGCGGCTCAGGACACGGATTTTCAGCAGAGAGAATTTGATCCCTACCACATAATCTGCCAGAAAGGAAGCTGGTATGTTCTGGGATTTTCACACCACTCGAATGCAATCCGCCTTTACGCCATGCCGAGAATTCAAAAGTGCGAGATTATGGAAGAAAGATTTACAATTCCGCAGGATTTTTCCATAGAAAAGCACATAGACCCGGAAATCGGTGTTTGGGGAAACAGCGGCAAAATCTTCAAGGTCGAAGTTGAATTCTCAAAGACTCTGAAAACTTTCGTGTCTGAGAGAATCTGGCACAAAGGTCAGAACATGAAGGAAAACCCGGACGGCAGCGTTTACCTTTCCTTTGAAACGAACCAGCTGGCCCAGACTGCGGCATGGATTCTCTCATTCGCTGGAAACGCCAAAGTCCTCAATCCGCCGGAACTAAAGGAACAGGTCCAACTGGCTGCAAAAAAGATTCTGGAAAGCTGATTTTTCCCATTTTCCTCTCCTTTGGGGATTATTTTTCCGATTCGTGCTATAATTTCTTCAATGAAAAAACATCTCCGGCTTGCCTTAAAAATTCTTTCCGCACTTTTTATCCTCTCCGCGGTTTTTCTTCTCATTTTGCGCTTTTCACCTTATCCGTCCTTGAGGGAATTCCGAAAGCATCCTGTTTCTACGCGGATTTTTGACTGCCGGGGAAATTTGATTCAGATTCATGCGCTTGAAAACGGTGTCAGGCGGGAATTCGTGCCGCTTGATGAGATTCCGGTTTTTGTCGTGCAGGCTTTTATCGAGGGCGAGGACAGGCATTTTTATTCTCACCACGGAATTGACTTTGCCGCCATCGTCAGGGCTGCTTTTCAGAATACGAAGGAGCTTCGAACCGTAAGCGGGGCTTCCACAATCACCATGCAGCTTGCGAGAATGATTCGCCCGAACAAGAATCGCACGATTCTAGTTAAGATTCGGGAAGCTTTTGATGCGCTCAGGCTTGAAGCCCGCCTTTCCAAAAAAGAGATTCTGGAAGCTTACCTGAACAACGTGCCCTTTGGATTCAATGCCGAGGGAGTCGCAAGTGCAGCCCGGACTTTTTTCAGCAAGAATCTTTCCGAGCTGACCGAGGATGAGGCCCGCTGCCTTTCGGTTAGTGTCCGCCGCCCTGCCCTTTATAATCCATTTGAAGTTTCTGAGACTGCAAGGGCTTTTTCATATCCTTTTGAGATGCCGCATTTTGTCCGCTATCTTTCAAATCTTCCAGATTCTCCGATTGGAAGGCTTCCCGAAGTGCAAACCACGGCTGACCTTTCCATCCAGCATCATGCAGAAGACCTTCTTTCAAGCGCGGTCGCCCAGTACGGCGAAAACAGGCTTTCAAACGGTGCGATTCTTGTCTTGGACACACAGACAGGCGCGATTCTGGCATGGGTCGGAAGCTCGAACTTTTTTGACGATGAGCACAAGGGACAAGTTGACGGCGTTCTTTCATGCCAGCAGCCGGGAAGCAGCATGAAGCCTTTTTTGTACGCGCTCGCATTGGAAAACGGATTTTTGCCAGCTTCTGTTCTTCCTGACATTCCGATGGAATTCGGTTTTGAAAATCTTTATGTGCCACAAAATTTCAACAACCGTTTTAACGGACCTGTGAGATTTCGGGTCGCGCTCGCTTCAAGCCTGAATATCCCTGCAGTCTGGCTTCTGAACGAGATTGGAATCGAAAAATACCAGAAAAGACTTAATTCACTCGGCTTCAATTCGCTCAAAGAACAGGACACGGGGCTTTCGCTTGCTTTGGGCGGGGCTGAGGTCTCGATTTTTGAAATGACACAGGCATTCTCGGTCTTCGCTCGTGACGGAAGATTCATTCCTCTATGGGCAATTGATGATTTTGACTCAGATTCGACCAGTACAAAGGATAAAAGTCAATTCCCCGATTCTGAGAAATCAGCGCAAGTTTTCGACACAAACACAGCCCGCCTCATCTGTGACATTCTTTCGGACAAAGATGCCCGCGCACTCGGATTCGGCTACAACCAGACATTTCAAACGCCATTTCCGTCAATGTTCAAGACAGGAACGGCAAACCAGTACCAGAACATCACGGCACTTGGAGCAAGTCCCCGCTATACAGTGGGAGTGTGGATGGGGAATTTCAGCGGCGAGACAGTCATCGGGAAAACAGGAAGTTCCATACCGGCAAAAATCGCCCGCGACATTCTTGTTATGCTCCAGGGAAACAAAGGCGAAGATTTCAAAAAGCCCGCCCAGTTCAAAAAGGTGCGTATTTGCTCACTCTCAGGGAAGGAAGCCTGCGAAAACTGCCCTGACACAGTAAAAGAATATGTTCCGATCGGCGAAAAATCTCAGGAACAATGCGACTGGCACACAAAAAACGGCACAAGCTACCCCGCCGAATACGCGACATGGTTCCACCTGAAAAATCGCTCAGGAATTGTGGACGACAAAGGAAGCCCCCTTAAAATCATCTCGCCCCGAAACGGCAGCACCTTCTATTACGACCAGTCAATCCGCAAGGACCAGCAAAAGCTGGTAGTGGAAGCAAGCGGCGGAAGCGAAGAGACAGCAAGATTTTTTGTGAACGGAAGATTTTTTTGCGAAAGCAGAAGACCTTTCATTGCACAAGTGCCGATTGAGCGGGGGGAGCATCAAATCCAAGTGCAGTGCGGCGAGGAAAGCACGGAAATTGTGATTTTGGTGAAGTGAGATGTTGAGGAGAGTTTTAAACGATGCTGTATTTCATGCTCTTTTATCGCTACTTCCGTTATCTTTTTTTTCAGGTTCACCCTGGAGGATGTATGAGTCAAAGTCTATTCCGAAGGGTGTTAGTATTTTATTATTCATATGCTTATTTCATCTATTCTTCCATAACTTCAATCAAGAAACTAACCGGTCTGAAGCCCTCATTGCAGCTTATCACAGGCATGCTGAATGGGATTCTCGTATTTCTGCTGCAAATCCTTATAGTCTGCTTTACGGATTGCGGTAATTTTTATTTTGTGCATAAAACTTCCTTCATAAAAATAATTATGATGTATATTGAATTCCAAAATAATCCAAAATTGCTTTCATGGCATCCTGTGCGGTAAGGCAGGTATCACGCAGATAGCCTCGTTCATCCTTCCAGTTCTTAATACCTCGGTAATAATACATCTTAAGCTCTTCTGTGATTATGAATGGAACAATGTTATGCTTAAGACATTCCTTAAACATAATTAATCTGCCAACACGGCCGTTTCCATCCTGGAATGGATGAATAGCTTCGAAGCGTACATGAAAATCAAGAATATCATCAAACGTGATTTTAGATTTAGAATTGTATTCTTTAAGAAGGGCTTTAATTGCATCAGCAACTTCTGTAGGCTTTGTTGTTTCACTTCCACCAACTTCATTTTCAAGCATTTTATAATCACCGACTTTAAACCAGGATTTCTGGCTGTCAGTAGTTCCAAATTTCAAAATAAAATGCAGCTGTTTGATAAAACTTTCTGAAAGTTTTGTATGAGCACCTTCAATAATCAAATCTATGCAGCGGAAGTGATTTACAGTTTCAACAATATCATCAACCTTAATGGCCTTGTCAGTGACACCAAGAGTTTTTGTCTCAAAGATATAGCGGGTCTGATCGTGAGTAAGCTTTGAGCCTTCAATATGGTTAGAATTATAGGTAAGGTCAATTTGGATTTTATGATAGATTCCACCTTTAAGGGCGGCATCTTTTTCACGTTTGAGAAATGTTAAAAGAGATTCTTCTACAATAGAATGACGAGGTTTTCGTTCAGGCTTTTTTGCAGCAACCGGAATCTTCCAGGTTTTGCCTTCCAAAAGCGCACCCTCTACCCTGCCCTGAGCGCAGTAATTACGGGCACTGCGTTCACTGATTTGCCAGGCGAGAGCAGCCTCTTCTACAGAGATATATTTCACCTTACTCATAGGAAATATCATAGCATGTTATCGGCAATTTATGAAGTAAAAATATTTGCATATAAAGCTTATTTATTTTGCCGATACACGTGCTTTGCTTTGAATTTTAGGTGCTGAATCGTTACTGATTTTATAAAATATGAAGCATTGTTTTTTAGGAAAACAAAAAAAAATACCAGCACATATCGGCTGGTATTCTCGAAGCGTAATAAAAAAAGTAAGGCCATCACTGAAACTCATTTGTTTCATCCATAGCAAGGCCCTGCATAAAATAAATCTTTCAAAGCAAAATAGCAATTAAGATTTAAGTATCGTTCTGCCTGATTAGTTATAATCCAAAAGAAGCAGATTAGTAATCATCTTTTCCGACATAAATGTCCCAGCAAGCATCTCCCATTGAAGCATCTTTTAATTCTTTAGCAATGGAACTCTGGCAAGCACCAAACATCTTGTTTTGGACTCTTTGAATCGCAATAAGTGACGACCTATTGTCCTTGGGCAACGACTTTTGTAAGTTTGCAGTATCACGCTGCACTCTTTTAACAATCCTCATCTGCTGATAATAATCATCTGTTTTCTGATAATTATACATCAAAGAACGGATGTTCCCTAACTTTGCTGCAAAACTGTCAAATTTGGACTTCTCCAATTTTGTTTGCAACGCATTTTTAGCTTCGTTGAATATTTCATCATCGAAACTAATTTTCTTAGGACCTTTCATAGTACGCTCCTTAAATATTTTTACCACATCATGCGATGCAGCATTTTACTTAAGGAATACTATAATTATTATTTGTTAAATGAATCCCGTCAAGACTTTTAATCTAAAACTCCCCTTTTCCGGCGGCAGTACTTTTCTTAAAACCGCTTTCTTAAATGTTGTTGTGTATTTCATATAGATGCCCCGCCATCAGGCGACATCTATCTTGACACAGAGTGGTTCCGGTTCACTCTGGAGAATGTATGAGTCAAAGTCTAGTTCAAAGGGGGATGAATTATCTTTTGCCATTAATACCTCATTTACAACTTTTCATAATATGCCCTAATCTTTGCCGCCATAAGTTTTCTTCGTTCTGTCAGGAACTTTTCATAATCCTTAAATGTCCAGTTCTTAATTTCAATAGGAATACAGTTATCAGCAAGATTTTTTTTGATTGCTTCTTCTGATTTGAGATTACCGATATGGTATTCCCCTGTTTTGCATTGTTCAAAGACTTTTGTAAAATATTTGCTTGGTTCATCTTTACCTACTGCGATGTTTGTTGGTGTATCAAGATAGGTAAAGTTTGCAACTTGATTGTATTTAGCTTTGTCGTTGATTCCGTTATCAATCAAATATTGTTTTGGGAAGATATGATGTACATCGCCCATTGTTGTTATAAGATTTGAAAACTTTGAACCTTCGTTGAATAAGGAATCACTGCTTTCTCTGCAGGAAGCAGCCCAGAACACACAAAGATATGGACTGTTTACAGAAGATGTTTCAAGGTTCTGTACGAGTTCAACATTCCAGAAAGTATCAGACAAAGTTTTTTCGACTTCTTCAAGCCATGGCAAAAATCCTTTCTCTTTGATTCGGCGTAAATCCAAATCCATTGCAGATTCTGGAGATGAAATATAACGGCCTGTCAAAGTACTCATTACATACCAGCGCTGAACATAATTTTTTACTTTTGTTTTATCGATTGAAGAATCTTTCAACAAGCGTAAATAAAGAGTATAAGCAAAATCCAGTGTGATATCTGATGTAATAAGTTTCTTAGAAATAAAACCGGCATCTTTGATTGCAAGAACAAACTGCTTGAAGTTGTATTCGTTCATGTAATCAAGAACTCCGTTAGAAAGATTTTTGAAATTTCATATATTTATCTAGAAAAAGTTTTCCTATGTGATTGTACTATTGTTCCATCCTCTTTTAGATATGCAATTTGAGAATAAGATGGTAAATATCGTTCTGCCTTAAAATCAAACACATTAGTGATTTGTTTTTCTCCTAATAAAGACCACATAATTGTATAATCTGATTTCCTAATAAAATTTAGAATCTTTTCTTTATCTCCAATTAAAGCGTTCTGTCTTTTTTGTGATTCGCCGTCATCAAAGAAAACCAATTCTCCTATTGAATCATAAAAATAGCTTTCGTTTTCTTTCAATCTTAATTTCATTTTTTTTACAAATAATTTACAAGGTTTTAAAATATTTAAAGTTTCTTCAAACGAATAATCAGATGATGATTCCCATCTATATTCTATCACCGTTGGAATTACAGAAACATTTGGAATGCCTCGTATTTCTACTTCCTCGCTATATCCTTCTTCCGTCATATTATATTTATATGCATCAGAATCATAAAATTCTCGGCTATATACATTATGAAATTCAACAGGTTCTGGAAGCCATCTTCCATTAAAGTTTTGCTTTTTTAATTTCTCATACAGAGTTTGGATACAATCTTTCTTTACTAAGAAAGATTGTATCCAAATCCATATTTCTCGATCTTTTGAATCTGAATTGAATTTACCAGTTTCATTATCTATTTTTTTAAAATGCTTAAATAAACAATAGTATTTACCTGTTTTATCCAGAATTAATTCTTTAATTTGAGGTAAGTCAGATTCTTCATGAAGCCAATTTTGAAAATTATTCTGTTTATTAAAATTAATATCATATAAAGAAGCACTAACTTCATTTACTAAATTTAATCCCAAAGTTGGATCTATATTTCGTATAGAATTCTCAAATGAACCTTTATAGAGTCTTGGTTTACCATGAAATATATTAGGATAGTATGAAACATTATCAGCCAATCTTGCAAGAATTTCATATAAAGCAATCCACTGATATTTTTTACCGATTCTTTCCTGATATTTGTTATCTCGTGCTCTACCAGATCCTATCTTTTTGTCAAATTCATCAAACAATTTTCCTGTCCAGCCATATTTCTCAAAAATCCATTTTACAGCCAAATTACTTAATAAATTTTCATCAATGTCTTTCCAATGTCCTACACAATATCCGAAAATGTATCTACCAAAATCTCCATAATATCCCATTCCCCTCCCATATTCTGTAATCATGGATTTACGTATAAGGCTCTCTCCTGAAAATGTATTATAATTATTATCAATCTCATCATTTGAAGGAAATTCTTTTACAAACTCACTGTGATAAGGTGGAAGAATTTTTTTTACATCAATATTTAGGACAATTGATTTCATCAACAAAATTTGTATGCTTTGCTTAGCATAATCCCTTAATAATACATTTGGATAAACTTCATTTTTATCAAAAATAGTGCTATATATATATTCTCCAAGTTCTTTCCCTTTTTCAAAATTCTCTGAACGTGTAAGAACTCCATAACAAACAGCAAACAAACGTTCATAAATATAAGGATCATTTACTCCTTCAAATTTTTTGAGTAAAGAAAGAAGAATGCTCATATGATTAGTTAGTAATTTTATTAGACACTTTGTTGTTATATCTCGAAGTTTTCTGTTAGAAACTGATAATAGCCATGATAATGAAATTGAATATAAAAATATAATATTATCTGAAAAAGGTTGATTATTAGAAATAATATTATTTATAAAACTAGAAATGGAAGAATCTTCTTCATAATAGTATTCACTTGGCGAACATACAGTCATTGACCAAAAATAATCACGTTCAGACATAGAAAGTGGAAACAAAATATCAAATAAATAATTAGCATTAAATGGACAATCTTTTTTTGTTAATAATTCAAAAATTTTTTCAAAAAATATGATACGATTATCTAAAACTTTTAATTTGTCCTTTATCCAATTTAATAGCAAAGTATTGTTTGGATATATAATTCTCCACTTCAACGAATCAAGATAGATTCTCAAAATATTATTATGAACAGATATTGGGAAATATTCTAATAATTCTGAATTAAAGTCATCTGCAAAACAAATAATAAGAGATTCAAGAAGTCCTCTATGGTCTACATCATAAATATATGTATTATTTTCATCAGATAAAAAAACTCTTAAATCATTTCCTGTGAACTCATCCAAAATACAATGAGCTTGAGCATAGTCTAAAAAACGTTCATAAGCCAATAAGAAGACTTCCTCTTTATTTTTATACCCATAAATATCTTTTACAATAATATTTTCCGAAAGTAAATCATCAATAAAATTCCCCGTAATTGAAAATTCACCCCGAACTTTACGATGCAGAGTTCTTATTTCTGCTAAATTTAAATAACCGCGTTTTTTTTCTAATGTAATTTTAGCAAATTCCTTTATAAAAAAATCAACTGCATTTCCTAAATTATCATAGTCATTTTTAGTAGATAATATTTCGTTAATATAATTTGTATAGTCAGAAAAAATTTTCGACAAAGAAATACCACAAAAATTTTCTTCATCAAGATTTCTATTTTGATATGTTTTACAAAAAAGTGTTAGAAATAATGGGTTTGAAAATTCGGGATTCAAAATAGGCGTAGAAATAACGTTAATTTTATAGTAATCAAAAAAGATTTTTATAGCCTCATCTTGTTGTAATGAAAAGCCATCAATAGAAGTTTGTGACAATGTATCTTTCAATATATCAATCTGTTCTTTAAACACTTCTAAATATGTTGAACGAACCGATAAAATAAGTCCTAAATGTTCATATTGAGAAACTTTATTGACAAAATTTGCAAAATGACTAGTCCATATTTTCTTTCCATTTCCCTCATTAATTGCATCAATTATAATTATAACACGTTGATTTGATTGAGCACCCAAACAATTCAACCCCTCAAGAACATCAGAAAACGAATTCTGAAGATCCAATATATTTAAAATTTGCTGTTCTGGAGATTCATCAGTTGTAAAAGTTTGTCCCAAAAACAAAAGAGATCTTAGATTTTTCTCTTTTCGCTGTTCAAGAATTGAAGCTAATGCATGAGATTTTCCCATCCCCCAACTTCCATGGACTAAAAGATATGGTCTTTCATACAATGAACCAGGATTTGCAGTTAAGAAGTTTTTTAAAAAATATAGTTTTGATAATAAATCTTCATTTTTTTCAAAAAAATTATAAAAATTGTTTTTATCTTCAAATCTTTTCTTTCTCAATTCTTCGGAAATTTCTAATAATTTAATTGAAAGATTCTTTATGTTTTGAAGTATGTTTCCATTTTTAATATATGAATACTCTTCACAAAAGTTATGCCACAAAGTATTTAGAGAAACTATAAATGAAGAATAGATTTTGTTGTTAAATTCTGTTAGTTCGGCTAAAAATGATGATACATCTTTATGTAAACTATTCAAGGTTTCATAAAAACCTTCATCGCGATCAATCCAATGTAGAACTTCATAAAATGGAACCTTAATATTTATATCCTTAAAATATCTAGGGCCTAGATTTTTTATCATTCTTGAATTAAATTCATCAATGAATTTGTCTGACAAAAATGATTTATCAAACCAAAAATTCATAAATGAGGCATACTCAGAATTTTGCAATGATTTTATTAATTCTGAACTTCCCCAATAGTTAAATTCTACATTCATTCCTCTTTTTTCACATTCAGAAGTCCATTTACCAACGTAATCATTCCATTTTTCAAAAGCAGATTTTATTTTTTTCCCTTTTCGTTTGTTTCTGGCATCTGGAAAATCGTACGGAAAACAAACAATATATTTTCTTAATTTTTTATGTGTAGATAACGCTGTTTGTACAGAAGAATTTATTTCATTCCATTGAGATGTTGAAAAAGTATCTGTAAAAAATTTTGCTTGCCAACCAATTTCTGAACCATCATTGCAAATCCAATATCCTTCAACACCACCATCGGGAGTTCCGACTCTAATAAACTGTTCTGAATTTAGAATCTTTTGTTTCTTTGCTAGCTGACAAATAAATTCTTCAAAGCCTTTTTGTTGAGAACCATCTATACTACGAATATTATGCCAATTAACATTTATCATTATTTACAACTTCTCATAATAAGTTTTAATCTTAGCCGCCATCAACTTGCGTCTCTGAACTAAGAAAGTCTCATAATCCTTAAATGTCCAGTCTTTAATCTTTAAAGGAACACAGTTATCTGCAAGATTTTTTTTGATAGCTTCTTCTGATTTGAGATTACCTATATGGTATTCGCCGCTTTTGCACTGTTCTAAAACTTTTGTAAAATATTTACAAGGTTCATCTTTACCTACTGCGATGTTTGTTGGTGTATCAAGATAGGTAAAGTTTGCAACTTGATTGTATTTAGCTTTGTCGTTGATTCCGTTATCAATCAAATATTGTTTTGGGAAGATATGATGTACATCGCCCATTGTTGTTATAAGATTTGAAAACTTTGAACCTTCGTTGAATAAGGAATCACTGCTTTCTCTGCAGGAAGCAGCCCAGAACACACAAAGATATGGACTGTTTACAGAAGATGTTTCAAGGTTCTGTACGAGTTCAACATTCCAGAAAGTATCAGACAAAGTTTTTTCGACTTCTTCAAGCCATGGCAAAAATCCTTTCTCTTTGATTCGGCGTAAATCCAAATCCATTGCAGATTCTGGAGATGAAATATAACGGCCTGTCAAAGTACTCATTACATACCAGCGCTGAACATAATTTTTTACTTTTGTTTTATCGATTGAAGAATCTTTCAACAAGCGTAAATAAAGAGTATAAGCAAAATCCAGTGTGATATCTGATGTAATAAGTTTCTTAGAAATAAAACCGGCATCTTTGATTGCAAGAACAAACTGCTTGAAGTTGTATTCGTTCATGTAATCAAGAACACCGTCAGAAAGATTTTTGAATGTTTCTTCTGCAATTGATTCTTTAAAATCTTTTGTTTCAAAATCACGACCTTGCAAAAGGCTTACCAAGTCTTTCATTTTTCCACGAGGATATTGAGACATAAATGCAACACGAAGCATATCGCTGTAATCAGGATCGTAAATGTCGTCATTATCATCTTTTAGCCATTTGAGTTTTGGAGCATAAGCAGTTTTTGCAAATTCTTCATCCCTGGTCATTTCAGGATACCATTTTGGATCCACAGCAAGATGAGAGAAATAGTCGATTGCTTTACGAAGCATATTTCCACCATAAGTTTCATTTGCAGCAATACGGCTCATTGCAAAGTCAGCCTGATTAAGTTTTGTTCCCTGACTGTTAATTCGTATAAAGATTTCTGTTACTTCATCAATGCTCAGTTCTTTATCGAAAAGTTCAATTACACCAAGTTTACGATTTTTGATGTCAATAAGTTTTGTAATCTGCTGATTAAAATCCTTAGGTGTAATTTCTGGATTTGTCTCACAGAAGTTTTGAACAAAAGAAAATGAATCAAAGCTTGTCTGGAATATTACAGAAATATCAGGAATCCATTTTTTATCTTTTAAGATAGCATTGTCCTGAACAGCAAAACATTCTTCATCATTTTTTGCAAAAGGATTGTAAGCAATTGCAATATGCTTCTTTTCAAAATCAGCATTGAATACTTCAAGTCCACTTAATGCAGTCATCATGGCAGTAACACGCTGCTGACCATCAATCATGATTTTCTTACCAACAGAAAGGCTTCCATCTTTGAGCTTTAAATCCGGACTCTTAGAGATAATCAAATAACCAGTTGGATAACCTTTATAAAGAGAATCCACAAGGTCACGAACCTGTTTTCCCTTCCAGACAAACGGGCGCTGAATCTCTGGGATAGCAATTTCGTTTGATTTGATGAAGTTTAAGATTTGTTCTACTGTGTAGTCGTGTACGCTGTATTTTTCAGACATAGTTCTATTTTCTCTCTACTATTTTGTCAATTCAAAATATAGAAATTCCATCATTTAATTTTTAGCAACAATAACAGGATGCAAAGTATTAACAACAAAAGTTTCTATCTTGTTTATGAAATTTTCAACATAGTTTTTTGTGATTGATTGTTTTTGTTGCTGTCCTGGAATGCGGTCTGCCTGATGTGCTATTTGATTTCTTCGATTATATAAATCTATCAATAACTTTTCCTGTGTAGAAGTCAATCTATATGAAATGTCAATAAATTTTAATGCATCTTTTATCTTTTTCCCCATAAAACAGTTATATTTATTCATTTCATCAATTTCTTCAAGGAGCATTGAAGCACTGTTGGGGTTCTGTGCTAAATCTATAGCAAAACTTAGGCGAACTTTCATTTTCTTATAGTCATTTGATTCAGTCCACTCTCCATTGAACATTTTTATGATTCCATACTTTACAATTTCATGTATATAAAAATCTAATGCACTATCTAAGAACACAATTTGAGAACGCCAAATATCTTCAGCTGCTATTTGTTTTGGAGGTTGTAAAGCCAATAAATCATCAGCAGTTTGAAAATGACTTCGAATATCAGTAATATTTGAATTAAATCTGTCAAGAATAGGTTGTAAATCAAATACTATTCGAGGGAAAACAATAGTATTTGAAGGTCGAGAAGGGGGATTATTTCTTGAAACCAAACCAAAAGAATTATTTGTTGTCGGCATTAGCAATCCTCACAGATTTTTTGAATTTCTGTATTTATCATAGGAATAGCACCATATTTACCTGCAATGTAGCCCTTTTGTACTGCTTCATCTTTACGAACATTCTTGATATCTGAAAGTGAATATAAATCAGTTTTTCTTTCGCTTTTCTCAAGCTCTGCAAACCAAATCTGATCTCTACGCATAATATTTAAGTCCAAGATTTCGGTATTATGTGTTGCAAAAATTAGTTGAGCAGTTGATTTTTCATTATTAAAGAAGCGCCTTATTATTTCCAATACAATCGATGAATGTAAGCTGTTTTCAATTTCATCACAAAAAAACACTTTATTATTTCTGATAATATCGATTAAAGGACAAACCATAGCAAATAATTTTTTTATTCCTTCAGATTCATCCTTGATATCGATATCAAAATCCTTATATTTTAGGGTTAATATATCTGAACGAATTTTTTGAGTAGAGAAAGCAGAGCGTAATTCGGGAGGAAAATTTAAAAGTTCTTTTTCAGAAAAAGTACGAATTTGAGTATCAAGTGTCAAATCTAAAATATCTGAACCAATAGAATGCAAAAAGGCAAGAAATGTTTTTCTTAGTTCTTCATCTTTTTTTAATTTGTCTATTGAATATTGTAACCAATTGCTTGGCTCATTTGAAAACAGAATAACCAAATCATTTTGAAAAAAATTAAATGCATTAGTCACATATTCAATATTAGTTTCAGTGAAAGCAACTGATAAAAGTAATTTAAAAGGCTTTAATCGGCCTCTACAGTTTTCACCCATTTTTCTAAAATCTGTAGAAAACTTGAAAATTGGCTCATTGTTTAGCATTTCTGAAGTTCTTTCAAAAATCATCGCTTTCTTACCGTTTGGCCAATAATAAAGAGATTCTTCAAGGATTTCTTTATTGTCATATTCAAATGAATACTGATAAACAATTCCATTCTTTTCAAAATTGATGCTATATTTTGTAGGAGAATTGACTGCCAATTTGTGAGGCAAACGAACCATTTGAGATTCGTTTTGATAAGAATTACTGCTAATAACAAATTGCTTCATGTGTAAAATGGCACTAATAATACTTGTCTTACCAGAACCATTAGCACCATATAAAGAAGCACAACGAGATATATAATTTCCTTCCCCCAAACTTTTTATTAGTTTTTCTTCATGCGAATCATCAGGAGAGGCCAGCATCGAAAATGTAATCTCATCCTTTATTGAACGATGATTTTTGCATTGAAATTGTAATAACATAATATATCCTTAGAAAAGTGTATTTACTAATATATCGGTATTTTTAATATTTTTCAATAGAAATTTGCAGAAAAATTGCAAATATTGGTGATAAAATAGTAAAAATCGACTATTTTCGCACAGTCAGATGGATTCAGGACTCTTTCCTCTACAAGTCAACCTCTAAGTAAATAGAAAAGCTTTTTCTCAAGATTATTCTCTACATTTGAAGGAAATCCAGAAGGTAGATTTACTCATTCTTATCCAAGTTTTTATCGACCCGTTTCTTAATATAATTTGTCTGTTTTCTATATGAAAAAATGAATAACACAATCAACAAAAATGAAATAATTAAATAAGTCCAATCATTAAGCCAAATAAATTTCTTAGAAAAAAATAAATAAAGTTTTTCAACTAATAAAACCAAAAATGTTGCAATAATAACACGATATAAATTATTGGTTTCAGAAAGATTCCTTATAATACTATCCTTTTGAGAAGCTTCGATATAATCTGTGTATTTACAAAAATTAAGAATTTTTACTTTTCTTAGAAGAGGTTCCACTATTACAGAACCAATCCGTGAAATTATTAATCCGACTATTAATATAACGATGAAATCATAGACTGGTTTATCAGTTAAAAAATTAACCCCATAAAACATTTTAGAACAATATGTAAAAATCATTCCAGGAACGAGGCTTTGTATAAAATGATACTCTGATAATTTATTTAAGAATTTGTCCATAAATTTCTAATCCTCCCAGTCTTCTACATTTCTATTGAATTCTTCCCGGTTTATTGATGTCCACCCCGGTCGATTGAATTGTATTCCAACATGATGGCATATTGTTCCTCCGTTGGTTTTATAAACTTTTACTCCTCTTCTGATAAAAGCATTTACAACCATTTGCAAAGGATGATCCGAATTTTTACCAACAGAACAAAACGCTGTTTTTGTAGGGATTGATCCTTCCTGAACAATTTTTCCAATTAATTTATTTAGAAGTGACGAAGAAACATTATGTCGTCCACCATGATGTGGAATTTGTACAAAATTCACATTTTCTTTAATTGAAAAACCATTTCCTTCTGTTAAACTAATTGCATTTGATAAGGCTCTAACTCCAGCATCACCAGTCAAAAGAAAATAATTTTTCTCATCATAATCTCCTCCAAGACAAACAACAGACATTTCATTTTCAGCAGAAGTTGTAACATCTTCTTTTAAATGCTCTGTAGTCCATGATTCAATAAGATTTTTTATATATCTTTTTACTCTTGAAAATATACTTTCATAAGATTTTGCACTATCTTCTGTTAATGGAGTCTTTTGAGATTCTTTTAATAAATCTAAGTAAAAATCTTTTGAAGGGGATAGTATTACCATCTCATCAGATACAGAAGTTCCTTCAAAAGCTTCACAAATCTGTACACCCTTTCTTTCTGCAATTTCTTCTAAATCTGAGATATAGTTGTAAGATTCACGTAATCGTTTTTCTAAACTTTCTTTTGTTATTCTACCATCATCGACAAATGGAAAAAGGTTATCAACATATAACCAAGGTCTATTCATATAAAGTTTCTTAACTTTATAATTCTCAAGAATATGTTTTAATCCAGAAGAATGATCCATATCTGAATGAGAACATACAACAAAATCTATAGTATTTTTTGATGGTGTTAAAAAATAATTATCGAGAAACGACCCCAGTGCTTCTCCATATTTCTGATTTCCTCCATCATAAATCCCAATGGTTGTAGTTTTTCCTTGATTTTCCCATCTTAATGCTATTGCATCAGCATCTTTTGTCTCTTCTGATATACCAATAAAATTAATTTCATATCCCATTTTTTAAATTCGCCTCCTACATACTTTTAAAATAATAAAAAAAATAGGAAACGGCAAATTTACTACAACTCTCCTCTAAACGCTCTAGCTAATATTGATTTTTTTAGCAGGGCGATTTGGTCTAGGACGGTTTGGGCAGCTTCTTTGGCACGGGTTTCTTTTTCTAGCACGGTGTCGAGTATGCGCACGATTTTCTGCTGTTCAGGAAGAGACGGAACGGGAATTTCATAAGCCCCAATTTTCTGGGCATTTATATTCGATTGATTGACTCCATCCGTTTTTACAGAATTACAATATTCTTTTGCATTTGGAGAATTTAACATATAGTTTAAGTAATCCCCAATAAGCATTGTTTTTATATAGTCTAGCTTTATCAAATATCCGGCATAAATTGCAGGAATATCGCCACGATAAATTGATGTTTTTCCAACCCATTCTGGACTGTTTGTTCTATTAAATAGAACATCGCCTTTTGAAAGACTGTATTTTTTTATATCTTCTTCATCATTTGAAAAAACAAGATCATCATATTCAATTTCACCGTGTTGAAGATTTCCCATTCTTATAACTGCAACTTTTCCAGAACTTTCAGATTTTTTTGCTGTTCCATATTTCAATGATGTACAACAATCACCGACAGTCTTTTCTTCCCAAGAATCATCGCTCACACCATTTTCTTTGCGCCAGTTGGCGGTTAATTCGCCGGTGAAGGCTTTGTGTAGGATGGCGGCTTTGCGGGTTTCGAAGCTGTCTAGTACTGATTGGGCTTTTTCCTGAGCCTGGTCTAGTTTTGCGAACATTGTTTCTATGCGGTTTACGATGCGCTGTTGTTCGGCGAGTGTTGGAGGGAGAGGAAATAAATAATCCTTAAAAATAGGAAAATGTCTTCGATAGCCTAAATCTGGAAAATGAATATTCTGAAGAGCATAATAAAAAAATTTTGAATCAACAATAGAAATTGGTTTTAAAATTTTTACACCATCAGCTCCCTGAATAAAAGGGAAATCAATATATTTTATACATTTTGTATGATCACCAAATACTATTATTGGAAGTTCGCTGTCAAAAACAAAATCAGATTTGTCTGAATAACCACCTATAAATTCCTGCCCTTGATCGACTACCGCAAATTTTCCACTATTTGAATAATCTTTAGTTGGCAATTTTTTATTGCTACTTGTTTTATTCTCAAATGATTCAAGTAATGGAATCCATTTCCACCCTTCCGGTAGTACATATGGTGCTTCTATTGGAGTATCCACGGGGGCGTTGCGGGGGTGTCCCCCGCTAGAAGGGGTAGCGAGCGACGAAGTGCGAGCGAGGGGAAGGCTTTCCCCTCCTTTATTAGTTTCCGAAACAAGTTCGGAATGACGTGTGTTCTTTGCCATTTACCTTCTCCGTTATGCCCAATAAGGAATGTACTTTTTGTTTTTACGAGAATTACTTTCCGGGTCAAATTCTTTTAATTCAATATCTGTCATATGCACTCCAGTCAAATAACAGTCAAATAAGAATAAGCTATTTAATTCTTTGTAATATATAGAATTAAATAATTAACTGCTATAAAAATCAAGCATTCAGTCAAATAAAACTACAGCTATTTTACCTTCTCTAGTTCGTTTACTACATCACGAATCAAATCGGCGGCCATTTCCAGCTGGTCTATGCAGTCCTGGGCGCTTTCGATTGGGTCGGGAAGGTCTTCGTAGTCCAGGATGCTTTCGTCGCGGATAAGGCCCAGGTCAAGGCTGTTTCCTTTGGCGGCAATCTGGTCGCGGGTAAAGCAGTTCCAGCGTTCGTCTTTTATTTTTGTGCGGTCACTGGCTTCGTAAGCTTTGATGAAGTCGGCAAAATGTTCTTTTTTGAGAGGATTTGTTTTGCCGAAGTTTGGCATATTGGTGCGAAGGTCGTAGAACCAGACTTCTTTTGTGTTGTTTTCGTCTGTTTTGCCGCGGGTAAAAAAGAGTACGTTTGTTTTTACACCCTGGGCATAAAAGATTCCGGTTGGCAGGCGGAGGACTGTGTGCAAATTGCATTTGTTCATTAAATCTACGCGGATTTTTTCGCCGTCGCCATCTGCAAAAAGAACGTTATCCGGGAGAACTACAGCGGCTCTGGCTTTTCCGTCTGCTTTTAATGAGCGGTAGATGTGCTGCAAAAAGTTGAGCTGCTTGTTGCTTGTAGTGTAAGTAAGGTCTGTGCGAAGGGCTCGTTCACCGCCTTTTTTAGTTCCGAATGGCGGATTTGTAAGAACTACATCGTAGCCTTTCATTTCCATTCCGATAGAACTTAAGGTGTCGCCCAGTGTGATTTTGCCATTTATGTCGTGAAGGTAGGCGTTCATAAGGGCAAGGCGATGGGTGTCGTGTACAAGTTCTGTGCCGGTAAAGGCCTGGCTGTCTTCAAACTCCTGCTGCTCGCTTGTACAGTGAATGAGGTTGTCATTGTGGTCCAGCACGTATTTGTGGGCGCTAATCATAAAGCCAAAGGTACCACAGGCGGGGTCATTGCATTTTTCGCCAAGCTGAGGTTTTACAAGTTCTGTCATTACATCGATTAAAACTCGCGGTGTAAAATACTGCCCTGCTCCGCTCTTTTTTTCTGTGGCATTTTTTTCGAGTAAGCCTTCGTAGAGGTCACCGAGTCCTTCATCTTTTGCACTGAACCAGTCGAGGGCGTCTATAGACTTTATGATTTTTTCAAGGTTTTTTGGCTCGTCGATTGAAGTCTGGCTGCCGGCATAAATCTCAAGAACGCGGCCACTTGTTTTTGTTCCCAGGTAGTCAAGGAGTTCTTTGTAAAAATCTTTGAGGGCAATTCCGTCCTTTTTTACAAGCTTTGCCCAGCGGTATTTTTCCGGTATCTGTTCTTCTGCACCGGGAATCTCTGAGCACATTTTTAGGAATAAAATATATGTGAGTTCGTTCAAATAATTTTGATATGTAATTCCATCGTCGCGAAGTACATTACACAGGTTCCATAGTTTGCTTACGATTTCTTGTGTTGTCATTTTTTTATTCCTCTGAATCTTCATAACCTTTTGCTTCTACATATCCCAATAGATAGAGAAAAACAGGAGCTGGAATTTTGAAAATCTTTTTTCCGTTTTTATATTCGTGCAAGCCAAAATCATCAATAGTTTTTGTAATAACCATATTGGGCTTATCATCCTGCGATAATTCTACAATTAAATCTCTTTCAGTAATTGGAGAATTGTCACGATATTTTACTTCTATCATTATTGGTTTTGTATTCTGTGCATATTGAACAACTATATCAATTTCTTTGTCTTTATCTCCAGCACGGTAATATCCAACTTTTGTTACAGCTTTATAATTAAAAGCCTTAACATGTTTATATACAGCTGTTTCTGCAATAATTCCAAGTTCAAGAGGATCATTTGTAATATCATCTTTCATAAGAACTGCATTTCTTAAGGCGGCATCGGCTATATATATTTTATCCTGTGATTTTAAAACCTGCTTTGGGCCAACATTTACTAAATGACTTATATAAATAAGATTTGCACCTTCAAGATAGAGAACATATTTTTCAAGTGTGTTTCTTGTTACTTGAAGTTCCTTACAAATGGTATTCATATTTATAATATTTGATGAATTGTAACAAAGATAGAGAAAAACTTTTTCTATGTCGCTTATGTTTCGTACAGGATACAAGGCTGGCAAATCTCTTTTTAGAGCTTTGTCTACAATATCTTCCCTTAAAATTCTTTGTGCATAAATATCATCTTTTGAAAGAGCTAGCTCTGGGAAACCTCCAACCTGCAGATATCTTATAAAGTGTGGTTGAAGAGAAGACAACTTATTTAATATTTCATTTTGTTTTGTTTTTTCAAGAAGATAAATTTGTGTTGGTTTGATTCCGGCAGGCAGCTCTACAACCTCTATTTTTAAAAGCTTACAATATTCATAAAAGCTTAAGGTAGGAACAAGAATTGTTATCCATCTTCCAAGTCCACTTTCTCTTGTTTTATCAGCAAGGATAGGACTTGCAGAACCTGTAGCCATTATTTTGATATTTGGATTTGTATCATAAAGAACTTTTAGCCAGGCATTCCAATTTTCGGAATATTGAATTTCATCAAAGAAACAGTATAACGTTTGAGATGTTGTTATATTGCTTTTGTAAATCCCCAGAACATCTTCGATACTACATAGCTTTAATAATGGATGATCAAATGATATAAAAACTATATCTTTTGGGCTGATTCCCATTTTTATGAGTTTTGCTATCGTCTGATACATTATGGTGGTTTTTCCAGTTCGTCTTGCACCACTTAGTAAAACTGTACGTCGAATTTCTTCATTACTAAATGCATTCCAGCTTTCGTAAAAAGCAATTCGTTTCATAGGTTTGTCAAAATCTTTTTGGACAATACCGTTTTTCCACCAGGGATTATATGAATAGAGGAGATTTAAAATACTTTCTTCAGAAAAATAACTCATGGTCTGTCTCCTGAAAATTGTCAAATTTTACAGCTTAATGATAATATTTATGGATAAAAATTGTCAATATACTGACAATCTTTTATGGGTATTATTATCATTTATTAATAAAAATTGACAATTTCAAGCCACATCTTCATACAAATACTTATTTAATTCTGCAATCAAAGCACGAAGCTGGAACTTAAAGTCTTTATCTATGCGCTTAAAGCCGCCCTTGTTTCGGAAAATAACTTCATTATCAAAGACTGATTCTTCCAGTACATTTTCCTGTAAAAGATTTGCTTCTATTACGTTAAGCCAGCCAAGTTCGACAGGACTAAAATTATGATTTGCCTTGAGTTTTGCAACTGCTTTTTTAATTCTATCTTCGTGACTCTGCATTGGAGAGCCGATTGCACAGGTTCTGATTACACTGATAATGTCTACCGTTAGATCTGCATTTGTAACTTTGTTCCAGGCTGTGTTAAGGCTTGTAAGGTCATAACCTTCATTTGCAAGAATAACTGCAAGATTTTTAAGGGCTTCACGTGTAAGTGCGGCAGGTCTGGTGCAGACAATTTTTAAGGCTTCAATCTTATTGCGGTTTTCTTTTATGTAATTTGTAAATTCTTCGATGTAATCTTCCGGCTGCTGCAGATTGTGTTTACCGTATCCGCGGGTTATCTGAACATCTTTATCCTGCTTGTTATCTATGATGATTTTTCTCAGTTCCGCTTTATCATCTTCCAGCAGTTCAAATACTTTTCTGTCTTCTATAATCTGCTTTTTTGCTTCGATAGGACTTAATTCTTCAATCTTCTTGAGATATGTTTCTATGCTTGTTTCTTTTGCCAGAATCTTGAAGTTAGAAATTGCTTCAGGTGTGAGATTATTCTTTTTGCGGTTTACCTTTGCTAAGAGCTGTTCAATTTGATATTGAATTATTCTTGGTTCAGTGTCTGGTACTGAAGTCATTGCATCAATAAGCTCTGTCATTTTAATCTTTGGCTTTTGAACTACAGGCTGCATATCTATTTTATCTTTGATATGGTCATAGACTCCGGCTGGGTCATAAATATTAAAATGAGTTTTATTGATTTCCGGGCAGCGTCTTGTAGCGCGTCCAAGCATCTGTTCAAACAAAATGCGGGATTTGATACATCGCATAAATACAAGATTAGAAATTGCAGGAACATCAATTCCTGTGGTAAGCAAATCTACCGTTACTACAACACTTGGGAAGGTTTCATTCTTAAACTGTTTTATAAGATCTTCAATTTTCTTTTGATTTCCACCACCGGCGCTTCCTGTAATTTTCATTACAGCTTGTTCTGGAAGTTCGTTTTTCTCGCAAATCTTTTTGATGATATCTACAATCATATCTGCGTGTTCATCATTCACTGCAAAGATTAAAGTTTTTCCGTGTGTGTCTGGTGCATCAAGAGTAAGATATCCGTTTTCAAAAAGCTCAGAAAAAACAGCTTCATTGAATGGTCGTGTTATGATATCTCTGTTGAACTTTTCTACATCGTAATCAACTTCGTCGGGCTCAACTTCTGCTTTTACAACAGTCTTATTATTCGGATCGTATTTATCTACAATAGTTCCGGCTTCAAAGTGAATTCCGTTACGAGTTTTATCTGTGGAAATAATATAAGGAACATCATGATCACAAAGATAACCTTCATAAACCGCTCGGCGATATGAATAGGTATAGACTGGTTCTCCAAAAATCTGAGTTGTCTGTAATGCAGGTGTAGCTGTAAAGCCGATTCTAACGGCATCAAAATATTCAATGATATTACGATACTTACTTTGATAATCAAGCTGGTCACGGAAAAACAATTCTTCGTCTGCCATTTCTTTATCGAGAATATAACCGCGGTGAGCTTCATCTATAATTACTAAATCAAAGTCTGTTACAGCAGGCATTCGCTCGCCATCATTATAAAGGACGCGCTGTACCATTCCCTGAACTGTAGAAATCTGAAGTTTTGTTTCTTTATCAATTACTTTTTCATCAAGATTTTTGATATTGTAGATATCTGTAAGCGGCTGAAGTTGATCAAGTTTTACTTCGCTGAATACATCAAATGCCTGTTTTCCAAGAGAGTTGCGGTCTACCAAAAGCAAGATTCGCTTAAAACGACCTGTCTTCAAAAAGCGGTAAATCAAAGCAAGGAAAGTTCTTGTTTTACCGGTTCCTGTTGCCATAGCAAGAAGAATATTTTTTTTACCCTCTTCCAGAGCTTTATCAACTGCATGAATTGCTTCTATCTGATAATCACGAAGGCTCAAACCATCTTTGTTTCGTAAAAAGTCATCGTCATCAAGTTCTTCGTATTCTTTTTTGAAAGCTTCAACATTTCGCTCTAAAAGTTCTTCAATACCAATCGGGCTCATCCAACCCTGCAATGCTTTTGGAGCTTCTGTTGGTTTTGTAAAATTAATGAACCAGATTCCAGATTTTGTTTCCAACTGCTTAAGATAAGGACGGCCATTTGTTGCAAAGGCAAAAGGAACTTTGTACTCTTTGTTAACGCCCCAAGTCCCCTGTACATAATCTTTATCTGAATCTTTTATAAGACTAGCATATTCTTTACACTGACCGTCAATTACACACGGAATATCTTTGTGTTCTGCTTTTGCTTCAATTATGCCGACAAGTTTTTCACCAATAAAAAGTGCGTAATCTACATAACCATGATTGTAGATTTTGGAATCAGTTTGCCATTCTGCAATGGCCATGTTATGACCTTTCTGCGGGCGGGTTCCGTTTGTTTTTGCATTGAGGATTTTTGAATCAGCTTCCCAGCCAACTTTGCGAAGCTGATCATCAATAAGTTCTCGAGTTTCTGCTTCTGTAAGAGGTCGCGCACGATTTGCTTTATATGAACGATTCTTACGTTCTGAAATTAAGATTTTTGGAACCTGAGCCGCTGCAACTGATGCCTGTTCTATAAGCTGATTTTCTGCTTCATCATCCCGCTTTTCCTGAGGAGTAAAATCAGCAGGCTTCTTTATTTTTACGATTATTTTCTTTTTTGCAACCGCATTAAGTTTTTCTGGAGTTACATATTCTTTATATTCCGGATTTTTGTTTGTACCATAAGTTCCAGCAAACCACAAACAAAGGCTGTAAGCAATTGGAAGAAGTTCTCTAACCAAAACAGAAGAATCTAAATCTTCATGTACAGCCTCATTTCCGATCTTTCTAAGGCGTGTGAAGGACTTTGCAAGAAGGTGATTAATTATTCCGTAATCTTCAAGCGTATTGATTCTTGTGACTTGGCTTACATCATTCACATTTCCAGTCGGACAGACAATATTATCATACTGGTATATAAGAGCCGTAATAGTTTCACCAATCTTTCTGATTTTATATAAAGCCCCATTCGGATCTGTTTCGCAATATGATTCTGCTAATTTACCGAGTTTTGCTAAAGCTGGAAATTCTTTTTCAAAATAATCAAACGATGAAGCCATTAATCTCTGTCCTTTTTATCTATTATATCATATTCTTATTTAAAAAAGGGAAAATAATCACGAATCTCAATTATTATTTCAATCTTGCGTTTCAATTTTCCTCCAATGAAAACAAAATTTCATTACCGAATATGTCTTCATACATTGCTATAAAAAAACATTTACATTGCAATGTATGTCCACTTATTCGGCAATGTATGAACTCATACACGGCAATGTAAAAACATTTACACGGCAATAAAAAAATTTTTTCATTGCAATACTTTTATCTGCGCACGGCAATACTTCTCCATAAGCACGGCAATACTATTCCGCAAGTACGGCAATACTTCTCCGCAAGCACTGCAATACTTCTCCGCAAGTACTGCAATACTTCTCCGCAAGTACGGCAATACTATTCCGCAAGCACGGCAATACTATTCCGTAAGCACGGCAATACTTATCCGTAAGCACGGCAATACTTATCCGTAAGTATTACTGTAGTATTGCAATAACATCCTAGCTTCCCGAACCATAAAAAAAAGACCGCCAGAAACTGACGGTCTTCTCACAAAAATCATTTCCTTTACTTGAATACCACGCGGCAGAACTTCTTCTTACCGGCGCGAAGCACAAGCTCCCCGTCCTTATCCAGGTCGCCGGCCCCAATCTTAACCGTCGGGTCAGAAATGGCTTTGCCATTCAGGCTGGCTCCGTTACCCTGAATCAATCTTCGGGCGTCTCCGTTAGAAGCGCATAAACCTGCCTTTACGAAGAGGGCAAGAACACCAAGGCCTGCGTCAAGTTCTGCCTTTGAGACTTCAACAGTCGGCATCTGAGTTTTGTCACCCTCGCCGCTGAATGCAGCCTTTGCTCCGGCAAGGGCTGAATCAGCCTTTTCCTTTCCGTGGATTTCTTTTGTGACTTCGTAAGCCAGTCGCTCTTTTGCGGCATTGATGTCGCCTGCACAGATTTCCTTAATCTCCGGGATTTCAAGGAATGTGAAGAGCTTGAAGAATTTCTCTACGTCAGGGTCAGCGACATTTCGCCAGTACTGGAAGAAGTCGTAAACGCTTGTCATGCTCTCGTCGAGGAAGATAGCACCCTTCTCAGTTTTACCCATCTTTTTGCCGTCGCTTCGGGTAATAAGCGGGAACGTAAGGCCGAACACATTGTGCTTTGCGTTAAGTTCCTCAGTGCCACCAAGCTTTCGGCGAATCAAATCAACGCCCGCAGTGATGTTGCCCCACTGGTCGTCGCCGCCAATCTGAAGCTGAACGTTGTGTTTTTCGTGCAATCGGAGGAAATCGTAGCTCTGCAAAAGCTGATAGTTGAACTCGATGAAAGATAGCCCCCGCTCAAGTCTCTGCTTGTAAGCCTCGTAAGAAAGCATTTTGTTTACGCTAAAGCATGAGCCGATGTCACGCAAAAAGTCGATGTAGTTGAGGTCTGCGAGCCAGTCCTTGTTGTTGTCAGAAAAAGCAGTCTTTCCGTCGAAGCCGATGAATTTATCCAGCTGAGCCTTGATTGTCTCGACATTCTGATCAATCTGCTCGTAAGAAATCATTTTTCGCATCTCAGTTTTGCCGGAAGGGTCGCCGATTCGGGCAGTACCGCCGCCAATCAAAGCGATTCCGATATGACCGAATTTTCGCAAGTGCCGCAAAGCAAAGAACGGAACCATGTGACCGATGTGAAGGCTCGGGCCTGTCGGATCACAGCCAACATAAAAAGCGACCGGGCCTTTGTCCATCAAATCAGAAAGCCCCTGCTCGTCTGTGCACTGGGCAAAAAATCCGCGTTCTTTTAAAGTTTCAAGTGCCTTATTCATTTTTATTTCCTTATTTTAAACCACAGATTTCACAGATTCACACAGATAAAATTATTTAATTATGGAAATTTTTCTGCAAAAAGTCTGTTTCTGTTGTATTTCTTATTTTACCTAAGATTTGAGTTCTGTTCAATATTCGATTAAAGATGGGGGAAGTCTCCCCCTACGCTCCAACCGCCTTCGGCGTTTTACGCTACCCCCTCTGCGGGGGACACCCCCGCAACGCCCCCTCTATTTCCTAGCCAACATTTTTAAGGTTGACTAGAATAATTTTATGTGTTATAGTTTTTACAGTCAGACAAAACTTCTTTCAAAAGGAGGCATATATGTGCAAGACATCAATTTATGAAGCACGCAACAATTTCTCGGCTCTTGTCAAAAGCGCAGAAGAAGGCGAAGTCATTGCCCTTACACGATATGACAAGCCGGTTGCTGTAATCATCAGCTATGCGGAATATGAGCAATTTGAAGACTCAAAACCTTCTCTTCTTTCTGCTCTCGACAAATTAAAAAAAGAATATGCTGATGTTGTTGATGACTCAGGATTTGACTTTACCCCATCAAGGGAATGCCCAGATTACTCTAAAGATCCATGGGCCTAAACTTTTTAAAGGAGAAAAAATATGAAAAAGACATATCTGCTTGATACAAATATTATCTCAGAGTTTTCAAAAGAAAAACCTAATCAGAATGTACTCGAATTTTATAACGCTAGAAAGGATTTATGTGCAATTTCTGCAATCACATGGCAAGAAATGACCAGAGGAATTACTCGAATGCCAGAAGGAAAGAAAAAGCAGTATCTTGAAAAATGTCTTGAACTTTACGAAGAAAGTTTGGAAGTCATTTCATACGATAAGTTTGCTTCCCAAATCTGTGGCGAGATGCAGGCCAATGCCGAAAAGGAAGGACACACTCTCCCATTTTACGATTCACAAATCGCAGCTACGGCGATTTCAAACGGAATGGTTCTTGTCACCCACAATATTGCGGATTTCGAACCAATGAGAGAAAAGTCATTTTTGCGCGTTGAAGACTGGTTTACAGCTTAGGCTCAGCTCATAGCGAGGGAATATTTTGCCCCAAAAGCTCAGTCCAAAATCTGTGTTGCCTTCACTTTCTTTTCCCTGGCAGCCTTCACAAGGAGCTTTTCTTTCTCAAAAGCCACTTCAACATCCCCGTTCTCGCCCACTTTTCCGCTCAGGATAAGGTTGGCAAGCTGGTCTTCGATTTCATTCTGAATCAGGCGGCGCATCGGGCGTGCTCCCATGCTTGGCTCATAGCCGTGATCAAGCAGATAATCGCGGGCTTTTGGCTTTATTGAAAGATGAATGTTCTTTTCTGAGAGACGATTTTCAAGCTCTGCAATCTGGATGTCGAGGATTTTTGAAATCTCTTCCCGCTTCAATGGATTGAACACAACGATGTCATCGATTCGGTTGATAAGCTCAGGTGCCATGATTCGTTTGAGTTCTTCCATCGCGTTCGCCTTAATTTCGGCTGGCGGCAAGAATCCATCATCGAGCTGGGCAAATCCGAGTTTTTTATCGGCCGTGATTGAACGGGCACCGGCGTTACTTGTCATGATGATTACAGTATTGCGGAAATTGACAGTGTGACCGAGGTTGTCCGTAAGCTCGCCCTCTTCAAGAATCTGAAGAAGAAGATTGAAAACTTCGTTGTGAGCCTTTTCGATTTCGTCAAAAAGCACGACTGAATAAGGCTTCTGCAAAACTTTGTTCGTGAGCATACCGCCCTCTTCGTAGCCGACATAGCCTGGAGCCGAGCCTACAAGGCGGCTTGAAGTGTGCTTTTCCATGAAGTCCGACATATCGATTCGAATTAAAGAATCTTCCGTGCCAAATAGGAATTTTGCCATGGCCTTTGCAAGCTGAGTTTTACCCACGCCCGTAGGACCCAAAAAGATGAAGGATCCAAGAGGTCGGTTTGGTGAAGAAACACCCGCACGGCTTCGGCGGATTGCACTCGAAAGATATTTTACAGCCTCGTCCTGCCCGATAACGTCTTTATGGATTTCTTTTTCCATGTCGAGCAATCGACCTGCTTCGTTTGAGTCAAGCTGCCCGGCCGGGATTCCTGTCATCTCGGAGATAATTTTTGCTATGTCGCGGTCAGTTACATGTTTTCGCACGGTGACTGCATTGTTCTTCCAGTAATTGTTGAAGTCATCAAGCTTCTGCTTTAAGTCACGAACTTTGTCACGGATCTGGGCTGCCCGCTCATAATCCTGATTCTGAACCAGAAGTTCTTTTTCGTGACTCAAATCTTCGATTGACTTTTCAAGCTCGGCAAGTTCAGCAGGTCTTGACTCAGAAGCAATTTTCTTTGCGCTTCCGGCCTCGTCCAATAAATCAATAGCCTTGTCCGGCTGGAATTTCTCTGGGATATAGCGGGAAGAAAGCTTTACGATTGCTTCAATTGTGCCTTCATCGTAAGTGACATTGTGGAATTCCTCATATTTTGGCTTGAGACCGTTGAGAATCTTGATTGTGTCCTCGGTTGAAGGCTCTTCGATTTTGACAATCTGAAATCTTCTGGCAAGAGCTGAGTCTTTTTCGATGTGCTTTCGATATTCTTTGTAAGTTGTGGCTCCCAAAAGCTGAAGCTCACCACGGGAAAGGGCCGGCTTAAGTATATTGCTTGCGTCCATCGTGCCGTCCGGGCTTCCCGCACCGATAATCATATGAAGCTCATCGATGAAAAGAATTATGTCCTTGGATTCCTTGACTTCCTTCATCATGCGCTTCATGCGCTCCTCAAAGTCACCGCGATATTTAGTGCCTGCGACCATTGCCGTAATGTCCAGAAGAAGAACGCGCTTCTGTAAAAGATTGTAGGGAACCTCTCCGCTGGCAATTCTGTGAGCCAGCCCCTCGGCAACCGAAGTCTTACCAACTCCAGGCTCCCCGACGAGGATAGGATTATTCTTTGTACGGCGGCTCAAAATCTGCACGACACGCTCAATTTCACTTGAACGACCGATTACAGGATCAAGCTCGCCTTTTTTAGCAAGGTCAGTCAAATCACGGCTGAATTCCGCAAGAAAGGACTTTTTCTTTTGATTTGGATTTTCGTTATTACGTGCTCCGGCATATTCTGTCTCGCGGTTTTCGCTGTTCGAGTCCTCACCGCCGTTCTCATTTGTCAAATCACGGATAACATTCCGAACGGTATCAAGAGAAATTCCGCATCGCTCGAAAAACCTGTATGATGCCGAATTTTCCTCGCGGATTGCGGCAAGCAGAAGATGCTCCGTGCCCACATATTCACTTCGGAGAGAACGAGACTCAATCACTGAAACATCAAGCAAGGTTCGTAAACGGCGGCTGGGCGGAAGTGCCGAAAAACTCGGCGGATTCTGAACGCGCTGGATTCCAGACAAAAACTGCTCCAAAAGCAGCTGGAAAGAAAGAATGTTTATGTTCAAAGATTTAAGCGCATTAAAACCAACACAGTCAGCTGTTTTGAGAAGTGCGAGAATGACATGCTCAGGCAAAAGTTCTGCCAATCCGCTGTTACGCCCTTCTGTCTGGGCAAAATCTGTAAGAAGCTTCTGTGCTTTTTGTGAAAGACCTTTCATGTTCTAAAAATTCCTATAAATTCCTTTCTATAAAGATAAGGTTTTTTCGTCAAATCGGCAAGCAGGAACTTTACCTCGTTTTCTGTGCCTTTCTGAACTCCCTGGGCGACATATTGAAGTATTTTTTGAACGTTTCCGCCATGTAGCTGGCTCCGTTAAAGCCTGTCAGATCCGCAATCTCGGTCATTGATAAGTCAGTGACTTCAAGCAAATCTGCGATTTTGCGGCTCCGATAATACATGAGGTATTCTATCGGAGATTTTTCGGTGAATTTGTTGAAAATCTGGTTGCAAAGGCTCTGGCTCACTCCCCCCGAACCTGCAATGTCCGTAAGCGAAATATGCTTGTTGTAATTCTCGTCGATAAAAAACATCATAGCCTTGAGTTTTGAGTTATAATTGTCAGTTTCTGCCATTCCCTGGATATGAAGTCGGTAAGCATCGGTAAAGCGGTGCATGAGAATATCCCAGATTTCAAAAAAATATTTTGTGATGAGGAATTCGTTTTTTTTCGCATCGTTTTCCATGTCACGCAAAAGTTTTTGAAGGGCTGGAGCATCAAAATCCCCCGCCTCAAAATGCACGAAGGGAACGGATTTGTCAGTTATAATCGGTTTGACGGCTTTTTCTTCGACTGCAGGGGAAGAACATATTATTTTTGGATGCAGGACAGCAACGACATACCTCGACACTCCTTCTTCTGGAGCTACAACGTAGTGAATATTAGTTGAATTGACAAAAATAGTATCGCCTTTTTTAAGATGAATGTTAAAACCGTTCACAACATAATCCATTTCACCGCTTGTCACTGTAAGGAATTCTATATCATCATGATAATGCGGAACACGCTCCCAGGTGCAGCCCTTGAATACATAACCGTAGTAAATATAAGCAGGAAAATCATCGTCATTATAGTTGACGATTTCAGAGCCGTCCCTGCGCTTTTTAATAAAACCCCTGTTTGCCTCAATCATACTCTGCCCGCCTGCGAATTATAACAATTTTACAATCAGTCAATTAGATTGTTATTAAAATATGTAATTTTCATAATTTTATTACATTTTCATTTAAAGTACAATTCAGTCAATATTAAAAACAAGATTTTTTTGCAACAACAATAACACGGAGTTGCATGGAGGCATTATGTCTGAAAAAAGTTTTGCAATCGAGATGAAAAATGTGACGAAGGAATTCAAGATCCTTAACCGTCACGAAGGCTTAGGCGGAAGCTTGATGGATTTGTTCTCACGGGACTACAGAATTCTCCGTGCGGTGGATGATATTTCCATCAACATAAAAAACGGTGAAATCGTCGGCTATCTTGGCCCGAATGGTGCCGGAAAATCAACTACAATCAAGATGATGACAGGTGTGCTTGAACCGACTTACGGCGAGATTCTTGTGAACGGAAACGAACCATACAAAAACCGCGTACGTAACGCTGAGAATATCGGAGTCGTTTTCGGGCAGCGGAGTCAGCTCTGGTGGGCTTTGCCTCTCGTGGAATCTTTCAAGCTGCTCAAAGACATTTACATGATTTCGGACCAGAATTACCGGCAGATGCTGGAACTTTATCAGAGTCTTGTGGACATTGAGCCGCTTCTTCACAAGTCGGTCAGGCAGATGTCACTCGGTCAGAGGACTTTGAGCGATATTCTGGCGGCTTTTCTTCACGATCCGAAGATTGTATTTCTTGACGAGCCGACAATCGGGCTCGACGTTTCGATGAAGGCAAAAATCCGCAATCTCATAAAGGGCTTGAATCAGGAAAAAAACACGACCGTCATTCTAACCACGCACGATATGGGAGACGTTGACGCCCTTTGCCAGCGAATCGTAATTATCGATCACGGAAAAATGATTTATGACAACGACATCGCCCATCTTAAGCATTATTTCGGCTCATACCGAACGCTCAGGCTTCGTCTTGAAAAGTCCGGCTGGAAGGAAATTCTTGTGGACGAATCAAAGACAAACGTCATGAGCGTAATCAGCGACTATCAGAAAAATGAGACCGTAAAAGACATCAAGCTGGAAGAGATTTCAACGGAAGAAGTCATCAAAAAAATTTACGAAGGAGCGGTAGCCTGATAAGGAGGTTTTATGAACATAAAAAAATATCTTGCGCTTACACGGATCGGAATGATGGAAGAACTTCATTTCCGTCTCGGCACTTTTGTGACAATTCTCGGGAACCTCATCTATCTCGTGATGATTTTCTTTCTGTGGAAGTCAATTTATGCTTCGGCAGGCACGGACAGCGTGAACGGAATGACTTTCAACGACACGCTGATTTATCTTGTGCTTGCGGTCGCCCTTTTTAACTTTCTGGAGATGTTCATCGTCTGGGATATGAGCCGCGACATTCAGTCGGGCGGAATCGTGCTCAAACTGCTCAAGCCAATCAGTTTCAGAAGCTACAGTTTCTGGTCTTATTTCGGGCATAATGTGATTACATTCTTCCTGACATTTTTGCCTACGTTCATCATTATCAATATAGTGACGCACGGAAGCATTCCTTTGGGAATGAACCTGCTTTTCTTTTTGATTTCTGTCGTGCTGGCCCTGATAATCAATTTCAGCGTGGACATGATTGTTTCGACAATCTGCCTTTACACAGAGTCAACATGGGGAATCAACATGGTCAAGGAATGTATCGTGCTTCTTCTCTCAGGGGCTTCGATTCCGCTCGCCTTTTTCCCCGATTCGCTCAGAAAGTTCGTCGCTTTTTTGCCCTTCAAGTGCATTTACAACACACCGCTGAATATTCTCCTGCAAAAAGACGGCTATTCTTCCGGGACTTCACTCGCCATTCAGATTGCGATTCAGGTGACCTGGTGCATGATTCTCGCAATCTTCGGGAAAATTTTCTGGAGCGTTTCAATTAAAAAAATCACAGTAAACGGAGGCTAAGAATGACAGGAATTAACAAAAGAGGACTTGGATTTTATTTACGGATTTACAGGAAGATTCTCGTCCAGGACTTAAAGAGCAAGATGAGTTACCGGGCAGACTTTATAATCTCGACAATCGGAATGATTATTTCAAACCTCACGGGATTCGTCACCTTTGCGATTCTATTCCAAAATTTTCCGTCGATAAACGGCTGGAACGTCTACGAGATGCTTTTTCTGTACGGATTTTCGCTCGTGGCACTGACTCCGGTACAGTGTTTTTTTGACAACAACTGGAACCTGCGCTATATGGTGAAGTCGGGCGACTTCATAAAATACTGCTTCAGGCCGATAAACATTTTCTTCTATTTTATCTCTGAAGTTTTCGACGTGAAGGGGCTCGGTCAGCTTGCTTTCGGAATTGCGACAATTGTTTACGCATGGGGCAATCTTTCGATTCCTGTCACTCCGCTTGTGATTCTGGAACTTGTGGTATTTCTTTTTGCCGCTTCGCTTTTTATGATTGCGATAATGAACTTTGCGGCGGCAGTCTGCTTTTGGATTGTCCAGTCTGGGTATGTAATGGTAATAATGTTCCGATTCAAGGACTATGCAAAATACCCGGCCAGCATATTCAGCGGCATTTTCAGGATTATCTTTACCTTCGTAATTCCGATTGCATTCATCGCCTACTATCCGTCACTCGCAATTCTGCGACCTGAGAATGTTCCGATTCTGACCTGGCTTTCACCTGCAATCGGGCTGCTCTTTTTCTACCTCAGCTATAAATTCTGGATGCTGGGCGCAAGAAAATACGACGGCACAGGCTCGTGAAAAGACGGCTTAGCCTTAATTCATTTTGATATTTTCAAACGCTTCCTGCAGGATGAGAGCGCGAAGATAGTCAGTTTTAAGTTTTTTATTCTCGCTGATGTCCGACGGGAAATTGAATTTCCGGCTTGTCAAAACGAATTCCAAATGTCCGTTCTGAATCCGATACAAAAGCGCGCAAAGTTCTTTATCTTCGACTCCGCTGAAGAAGCCGATATTTTTGCCCCATTTGATGTCAGAAATTATTTCGATTGCTTCCCGAAGCTCAATCAAAGAAGCGAATTTTACTTTTGAATAAGAACGCAGGATTTTATTACGAAGCTCGGTTTGCCTTGTGCGAAGGACTACACTCCGCTCACGTCTCTCATTCTCAGCAAGATATTTTACGGCTGAAACAAGGCTTGCAATCTGATCAAGCTCGCTGCCGTTCCCGGCAATTTTCGTAGAAACCTGATAATAAAAACCAAGTGAGGACGAAGGAAGAGTTCCAGCCCCGAATACATCACTAATTGCAATTTCTTTGGAATTAAAAGAAGAGAATAAATCAAGGATTTTGCCCGAAAAAGAAAGGCTCGGTAAATGCACTCGACAACTCACCTTCATTCCGCTTCCACTATCGGCGATGTTTGAAGTGAGGTAGCCAATATCATAGTCCGCGGCAAACTGGAGCGAATTCTGAAGCTCATCGTCGAGCCGTGCAACAAGGTTGAACGCACCATTTCCGTCAAGGCCCGGAACAAAAGAAGAAAGACGCACATGATCGCCGGCATTCACTTCACAAGCAACCTTTCCGTCTGTGCGTACGACAATTGCACGCCCAGCTTCTTTTGAAGTAGAAGAATCCAAAACTCCGCGCTCTTCAAGAATCTGCGCACCCAAATTGTCCAGTTCGCTCGTCACAACGCCCTGATATTTATCAGGCTCTTCACAATGAGAGAATGAATCGAACACCAAAGTTTGAACACGAACAGCATCATCTTCCTTAAATTTGGCAGGAAACGGGAAATTGGCTAAATTTCTGGCAAAACGAATGCGGGTTGAAAGTACAACATCGTTCTCAGGGCCGTCAAAGGCGTACCATGCGTCGCTTGAAATGTTTGTTTGATCGCTCATCAGTCTTCTCCGCCAGAGACAGGAGATTTTTCGAGAGCCTTGAGATAATCGCGGTAAACGGCGGCCTTCTCGTAATCCTCGCGCTTCAAAGATTCCTCAAGCTTTCCCTGAATCACGATACGGTCCGTGAGGACAGAACGGAAATTTTTGAGCCGTTTGGGCAAAGTACCCTTGTAAGGCGGAAGAACGCCGATTTTTTTGAAAACCTCGCCCACTTCATTCTTGAAAATCGAATAACATTCCGGGCAGCCGGCCTTTCTGGTCATCTTGATTTCGTTAACGCTGATACCGCACACCGGGCAGAGACGGTCATCTTCTTTTTTACCCTGACTTTTTGTGCGCCCCAAAAGAGAATCAAAAAGCATAGCAAGAGAGCGCCCGATAGTCTTAGAATCAGGAGAAACACCATGAAGTTTGGCACATTCGAAGCAGAGGTTGAGTTTTCGTTTTGTATTTGCATTGGTCTGCTCTATAAAAAGAACAGCCTCATTTTCACCACATAAATCGCAGAGCATAAATTAATTATACCATAAAGGCAGGGGTTTGTCGTCATTTTTTAGGAAAAATGTTTTGTCCGATTATCGCAATAGTAACAATTGACTTTTTAACAGAATGTGCTATTATTAAACAAGTTGGAGACCCGAGACCGCGCTAGGGAGTTCCGAAAGGATTGGCTTGTCGGCGCCTTGCCTAATTCCAACATCAAATGCCGTCTTTGGCTCATGTCAAGACGGCATTATTTTTTACAGAGATTTTTAGTCCAAACAGGATTTTTATTCTTAATAAAGGTTCGTCTCGTAGGTAAAGCCGTTTTTACATCATAAAATTCACCGTCAGGCATTGGAGTTAGTTCCACATATGCCATGACGTCATTCTTGCCATATTTATACAGCAACAAGTCCATACCATTCTCATATATTTCATCAAAATCCCCGCAAACAGCTTCAACCAAATCACGGGCACAAACAAAACCTGCAGCCCTCATTTGTTCAAGTCGTGAAGGTCGTTCTATATGTTTTTCGCCGAAATTGCCTTTATTGTCTTTTTCCTCAATGCCGATTCTCAGCCGTATTTTCCCAGCCTGCCGTTTGATAGAATTTGCAATTTCAGAAGTTATCTCTCCAAAATCCCTGCTTCCTTTTTTGGTTAAAACATATTCACCATCATGCTGTACAGGCTCAAAAAAATTGTCCATAGTCTATTATTTTCAAAAATCATTAGATTTTCAGCGCCAGTCCAACCTCAAGCCCGAATTATGGTAAAGAAAATAAAAAACTAAAAAGGCAACACAATAAATCGCACTTACAAAAAGAGATGTGATTTCGTTGGAAATATTTTCAGTGCGATATGCTTTACAAGTTAAATATAGTGAATTTTATGCCATCCGACAAGAAAAAGTTCAAAAGCCTAATATTCTTTACATACAAAAGGGGGAAGTCTCCCCCTCGCTCCAACCGCCTACGGCGTTTTCCGCTACCCCCTCTGCGGGGCAGTTCAACTAACATCTCGCCCCGCAACGCCCCGGAAGATTCTCAGAATTAGCTTTAATCACTCCCATGAAAACTTTCGGATTACACAAACATAATTATATTCTGTTTTTTTCTGTGATGAATTCTTTGAAAAAGGATTAGGCCAACTCATTCCTAAGTAATATGCAAATGCATACATATTTCCATCAGCATTAGTTCCAGGACTACTTCCCATAATAGTAAAAACAGAATTTGAAGACCAATAATATGCATTTTGTAGAGTATCCCCTTTTACTACTGGTAAAACCTTATTCAAAGTCTCTAAATTGCTAGAAATCTTTTCCAGTTCATAAAAAGAAGGGATATACCAATCTTCTTTGAAAGTTTCATTGTTAATGAATTGGTTATATTCCAACATATAAGAAAAAACAGGGTAATAATTAATATGTATAATTGCATTAACATCTTTTGATTTTATATAATTCCAAATATAACTTCCATCATCATTTCCAGAAATACCATAAGCATTTGCACTTGTGGATATATGGGAATTTTCTTCATTTGTTGGTATGTAAAAATATGCAGAAGTGGAACACCAACGTTTTTTTTCACTTGAATTATGAATTCCTAAACCGATATATTCGTCTTTTTGGTAAGGACCATAAGAAATCTTTATTATAATTGCGATCGCATTCATAAAAGATTCATGAAAATTGTTGATAGTTGTAAGTCTTTCATCTTCAAGAACTATATCACCTGTATTTGGCTCTGCCCACCGTGCATATAAAGAATCTTTGCCATCCCTTAATGTTGAAATTCTTTCAGTACCATCTGATGAACTAAACCATCCTATAAAAGTTTGCCCTTTTTTATACGGTACAATATACATACAGTCCAAACTTTCTTTATAGCTTATTGGTTTTTCAGTTATAAATTCGCCACCATCCAAATAATAATTGATTGAAATTTCTAATGCTGTCCATTTTGCGTATAGAGTTTTATTATTCTTTGTTCCTTTAGGAATTCGGCTTATTCCAGTTCCAGAGAAATCACTTTCTTCATACCAGCCACAAAATTCATAACCGGGGCGGATAGGATTTTCCAAAGCGAAAGTATCTGTGTTCATCGTAAAATATACAATTGGCTCTATGTCATGAAAGTTTCCACCATTCATGTTATATTCCAACGAAAATTTATGTAAATTCCACTTTGCATAAACTTTTATTTCTTTTCGATTAATATTAGGAATTTCTAAGAAAGATTCATCGGATAAATCTTCTCTTAAACACCAGCCTACAAAATCATAACAAGAACGAGTAAGCAAAGGTAATGTTCTTTCGGTCGATTCATAATTATAGCTTTCTAATAAATTACCAACAAAGGTGGCTGGATACTCTTCGTCAGCATTTAATTCATAAGTGATAGAAATATTAATCAATTCCCATTTTGCATATAAAGTTTTGTCTCCACCAGAGCCTTTACTTATTTCTGTAATCGAATCTCCTGAAAAATTTTCATTTTCATACCATCCACAAAATGTATACCCTTCTTTTTTTGTTTCAGGTAATGAAAAAGTCTCAGATTCTGTTGTATAATCTACAAAAGTTATTGAATCATTATCGCCACCATTGAATATATAATTAATTCGATATACTACAGGTTTCCACTCCGCATAAACCGTTACATCTCCGCAGACATCTGCTGGCAATTCCGTAATAACACCATCAGACAAATCTTCTTTCAGATGCCATCCCACAAAATCATAATAGTCCCGGGTAACTTGAGGAAGCGTCATACTTGTCGAATGACGGTTATATGTTTCCAATGCAGAATCAACAAAGCTAGCCATACTATTCTCATCATCATTCAGAACATAATTTATGCTGTATAAATTCAGCGAATCTAACTTTCGTTCAGCCTCACTCACCAAATCACTCGCAATAACGACAATTTCCCGCCAAGTCAAAAGCTCTAAATCATCAGAATAAAGAGTAATCAATGCTCGATAAGAGCCTACTGGAAGTGCATTTTCTGAATAACATACTTTTCTATCAGTAACAGAAAGTTCTCTTGTTGTAAAACCATTTACAGAAGTTCCATTTATATTTTGCAAAACAGCCTTTGCAGATGTTACTTTGTCCGCATTCTCTGCCTCAGAAAAATCCAAAGAAAGAGAAAAAGAGCCTTTGGATGTACCAGAATCAAAAAGTTCCAGCTCAAATGATATTGTATTTTCACCCTGAACAATGCTCTGAGTTTTTGTGGCTTTGTATGTCGAACCGTCTTTTTGGGCTGTTAGCGTAAAAGTCCATTCTCCGACATCCAGATTAATTTTGGCCTTTTGCAAATCAGAAAAAGAAGTGTAATATCCTAAAGTATTTTCATAATTTTCGTATCGATAATAAGAATTTGAATTATATTCCCAATTTTTATAATAATCATTTTCGCTGATTATTCCACGAAGATAAAAATTACTTAAATCTTCCAAATTTTCTAATTGTGGTAAAACGGTTCGGCTAGAATCAGCCAGAGATATTTTTAGAGTCGCCAGGCGTTCCCCATCGTCAGATAGGTTTTCCTTTTCTGTTAAATTGTTGCAAGAAAACAACAAAAAGGCACAAATCGAAAAAAATACAGAAGCTATCTTATTGAATTTCATAATCTCTACTCCTTACTCTATTGTAATCTGTGCTGTATACGAAAAATACTTTCCATCTTTTTGAGCTTCTAATTCAAGAATATAAGAGCCTTTTTTCAAGCTTGATATATCAAGAGTGTATTCTCGTTCCGTTTCTACAGACTGATTTTCAAAATACCATCCAAGTATCGTGTAACTATCATCAACTGAGAAGGTAATTTCATTGTCATTATCCTGTCTTGATACTTCTATATCGGATTGAGGAGAAACTGTAATCGAAATTAAGTTTTTACTAACAGGCTTCCAAATTGCATAAAGCGTAATATCAGAATGAATTTTAGACTGATCGGAATTACTGCTTGAAATCGGATAATATCTTTTTCCGTTTTCATCTTCCCAACCTATAAATTTTGAAAACTCCTTCGCAGGAATTGTCGAATAATCTGGTCTTGAACCATAATCGACAGTTTGAGGCTCAAATTCCGAACCGCCTCGTGTATCAAATTTCACGGTATAGCTATTGATTTTCCAACTTGCAGTTAAGATTATATTATTTACAATTTGAGTCTTAAAATCAAAAAGTTTGGAATCTTCTGAATACCAGCCGGTAAATGTATAACCTTCTCGTTCTGGTTCATCCAGTTGTTCTACAGTAGAATTGTATTCAACATCTTTTGTAATTGTTACCTCGCTATCAGAATCGAAATATTTCTTATATTTAAAAGTAACCGTATAAATATTGATTTCCCACTTAGCATAAATTGTCATATTTACTGAAACAGGCTTATCGAAATCAAAAGGTGTCGTAAAACCTTTATCTATAAACCAGCCCATAAATGTATAACCAGTTTTAGTGGGATTTAAAGGCTTAAAGGCCATAGCCCCGACAGCAACTATTTGAAAAGGAATTTCTGTGCCTCCAGCTGTCTCAAATTCAATAAGGCGTTGATTGGCTTCCAATTTAATATTGTTGGTGTCTGTCTCCTTTTGATTTATTTCTTCAGACTGTTCATTATTCTTAGTTTCATCATCCATACCAGTTTTAGATGTTTCTTTTGACTTTGAATCATCTGTTGGATTTTCTACTTCTTTGAAATCTTCGTTATTTTTATTATCACTTTCGTCAGCTTTATTCTCAGACTCCTTTTGCTCGTCTAGATCAACTTCCGATTTGTTTTTATCATTTGAATCATTCTCAACACTTTCTAATTCATCAGTTTTTTCATTATTCTTAGTTTTATCATCTATAGTCGTTTCAGATGTATTTTTTGGCTTTGAATCATCTGTTGGATTTTCTACTTCTTTGGAATCTTCGCTATTTTTATTATCACTTTCGTCAGTTTTATTCTCAGACTCCTTTTTTTCATCTAGACTAACTTCCGATTTATTTTTATCATTCGAATCATTTACAACACTCTCTGATTCATTAGAGTTTTCATTATTCTTACTTTCATCATTTACATTAGTTTTTGTCAGGTCTTTTGAGTTCGAATCATAAGTTTCATTTTCTACACCTTTAGAATCTTCAGTATTTTTATTATCATTTTCATCATTTTTAGAGTCGTTCTGCTTATCCGTCTCATTTTTTTCATCTGATGTTTTTTTAGTAGTATTTTCTATATTTACGACACTACTTTCATCACTATCAGAATTGTCTTTACACGAATTAAAACCGACAAAAATAAGAATTAGGAAAATAATCAATTTAACCGTATTTTTCATAGTAATACCCCACAAATTATAGAAATCAAGGCTGAATACAGTCATTTTCATTACACATTATAAAGTCAAATAGTTTACTTTTCAAGAAAATTCAACACTTTTTACAACTATTTTAGTTACATATAATTTTCAAACATTGTCATACTATGGATACTATGAATTTGAGAGATGTTTTTATTCGGAATTTGAAATACTATAGAAAGCAAAAAAGATTACGGCAAATTGATTTAGCTATTGAACTTGACAAAAATCCGAACTACATCAACAGCATCGAGAATAGCAAATATTTTCCTTCCCCAGAAACAATTGAGCAAATCGCACACATCTTGCAAATCGACCCAATGCAGCTTTTTAACAAAGAAGAACCACCCATCAAAGCCTCATCACGTACAGATACAAAAACCATAAAAGCTCAACTTGAAAATGCAATATTAAAAAGCATCGGGCGGGCTTTTGAAGAACTCAGTTAAATTTTTCTCAATGTTTCAATCGGTTTTTCTTTGCCGGCCCTTAGTGCGGGAATTACGCTCACCAAAAGCGAAAGCACAATCGTTCCCAGGGCAATCAAAGCAACCTGCGCCCCAGGAATCACAAGCGGAATATTCTGCAAATAAAACTGCGGGTCAAGAAGATGCACGTCATTAGCAAAAAGATTAACGACCTTCTCAATCGCATTCATAATCTGACTGAAATGAACAGAGGCAATAAGTCCAAGCGGAAGCCCGAAAAGAACACCGAAAAATCCGATCACACCGCCCGTGATAATGAATGAGAGAGCAATTCCATTTTTTGTGCCGCCCAGGCTTTTCAAGATCGCGATTTCTTTTTTTCGCTCCATTACAAGCATGACCAGTGCGCTTGAAATATTCACAGAAGCTACAAGAACAATCAGCATCATGATGAAAATCAGCATAATCTGTGTTGAGGCAAAATTTTCGTATTGTGCACTGTTGAGGTCATTCCATCGGTAAAGTTTTCCGGCAGAAGCAACGAACGGATTGAGAGCACGGAATGTTTTTTCCAGATTCATTGAAAATGCGTCGTCAGTCTCGATTTCCAGCTGTGCAATCGAAGAGCCTGTCGAAAGAATCTTAAAACCATTCTCCAGCGAAATAAAAAGCCAGAGTGAATCAAGTTCCTGATAGCCGGAAGACACGATTCCGCTCACCTTAAGAACCGTGATTTTGGGCATTGTCTTGCCCGAAGAATTTTCTTTCGTGGTAATCAGTCTTATCGAGTCTCCTGCATGAACATTCAAATCCGAGGCAAGTTTTTTTCCGAGAACGCAGGAATTATTTTTTGACAAATCAGTGTTTCCTTCAACAACCTCAAAAAGATTTTTAAAAGCGTCATTTTTTTCAAAAATATCTTTTTCCATTGCGCGTATAGAAGCCCCGAAGCGCCCTTTTGCTGATGAAGCAAGACCAATCCCCTGAAGCTCGGGATAAATGTTCTTTACCGAAGGCTCATACATTCTGATTGCGTCCGAAAGTTCCGTAAGTGACTCCGCCTTTTTTGCATATTCAGAATTTGAGTAAATGACAAGCTGCAAGTGGGAGCTTGAAAGGCCTATCATCCGCTCCGTAATTCCTTTAATCATGCCGTTTGAAACAGTGAGAACCATAACCAGCGGAACAAGGCTCACTCCGATGCAGCCCAAGGCCCAAAAAAGACTCCGCCGGGCATTTGATTTTTTGCCGGTTCGCGGAAAAAGAAGTCTTGAAGCGAAAAGAAGAGAAGAAGAAAATGTCATACAAGCTCCAGCCTTCCGTTTTTGATTGAATAGCACAAATCTCCGCGTTTTGCAAGATTCATGTCATGAGTTACGAGCAGGAGAGTTTTATTATATTTATCAACGACTGAAAAAAGCAGCTCGCCAATCATTTTTGCATTCTCAGGATCTAGGTTCCCGGTCGGTTCATCAGCCAGCACAAGTTGGGGATCGTTCATAAGAGAGCGTGCAACCGCAACTCTTTGTCTTTCACCGCCCGAAAGCTGACTCGGAAGGTGATCAATGCGATTTTCAAGCCCTACATCACAAAGAAGCTGCCTTGCTTTTTCTGCTGCATCTTTTTTGGGAACACCGGCCATTATTGACGGCAGGAAAGTGTTTTCAAGTGCCGTAAAATCTTTTAAAAGATAATGAAACTGAAAAATCAGTCCGAGAAAGTGAGTGCGGTATTCAGAAAGTTTTTTTTCATCAAGGTTCTTAAGCTCGTAAGTTCCGCACCTGACAGAACCGCTCGTAGGATTATCCAGTCCGCCGATGATATTCAAAAAAGTGCTTTTTCCGCTTCCACTCTCGCCTACAATCGTGATTTTTTTTCCACGCTCAATTTCAAGGTTCAAGTTTTTTAGGATTGTAAGGCTCTCGCTTTCGGTTTTGTATGTTTTTTCAAGTTCTTTTACGCTCACAATAATTTCACTCATCTCTCATCACCTCAACAACAGTCATTTTAAGAACTCCGCGACTTGCCAAAAACGAAGCCAGCAGAGAAGAATAGATTCCGAACAAGGCAATCATCAGGATTTCATTAAGAAAAATTTTTGGAGGTATGCTCGCATAAAGCATGAACATCGGATTTTCACGCACAAAATCTCCATTCGCAGGATTTACAATCATAACTGCAAACAAATTGACGTAATACGAAAGCTTTGAAAGAAGCAGAAAAACCGTTTCCATATTAATAGAAAGAAACAATCCTAAAATCACGCCAAGAATTGAACCTGAAACTCCTGTCAAAAATCCCTGCATTACAAAAATTGACTGAATTGACGAAGGTGTTCCGCCGAAAGCCGTAAGAACGCTGATTTCCTCACGTCGCTCGTAGACCATTCGCCGCATTCCGTTGAAAATATTGATTGCGACAACCACAAAAATCAAAAAAATAAGCATCATGAGCATATTCTTTTCAACACGTAATGCCCCGAAGAAAGAGCGGTTATAGCTTTTCCATGATTCAGTCTTTAAGCCGGGAAATTTTTGTCCGATTTTTGAAATCATCTTTGAGTCTTCATTTTCATCAAAAAGTTTGACACCGTAAACAAGTTTTGCATCGGTTCCGAAATATTTTTTGCCGTCATCAAGCTTTATGAAAGCAAAAGAAGCGTTTATATCAGCATAACCAGTGTGAAAAATTCCCCGGACTGTAAAAACACGGTCGCTGGAAAACAAATCAACGTCTGCTCCGCCGGAAAGAGCATAAAGATTTATTTTGCTTCCGACTCTTGAACCTGTACGACGGGCGAGTTCCGAACCAATTACAATATCATTCGGTTCCGAAATGTCAAAATCGCCGGAATATATTTGAACATGTTTTTTAAAACCAGGATCATCGTCGTAAACCGAATCAGGAACAGCTTTTATCATCGCGGCAGCTTCTTTTCCGGAACTTCCAAGTACAAGACTCTGAGCCTCATAAAAAGGCGTAACAGAACGAATTGACTTTTCGGTCTGGCAGAAGTTTAAGAATTGGGATTTTAAGGGTGTGTCACCCTTAGGAGAAGGGGGTGTGGTGAAGACCGCTTGCGGGCTGACCCCAGGGGGAAGGCTTTCCCCCTCTACCCTGATATGATAGGAGCTTATTTCCATGATTACGTCGATAAAACTGTGCTGGAATCCGTTCATCACGCTGATTACAGTAATCAATGTCATTACGCCGAAGCAAATTCCGAGCGTTGCCAGAGTTGTCGTAACTGCCGACGAGTCTTTTCGGTCAACTTTTGCAAACCTGCGTGACACGAAGAAAATCCAGGAAAGCGTCTTTCTAATGCTCAAATTCCCGCCTCCTCTGCTCTTTTCCATTGATGTAAATGATTTCTGTCTTTTTTGCGCCATTTTCATACACGACTTCGACAGAAAATCCGTCCTCAAAATACAATTTTTCTGAATATGAATTTGAATTTGTGTAAGCACGCTCAAGATGAAGCTCTCCATTCTCGTAGAATTTGAGGTCTGGAGGATTTTTATTTTCATCTGTGACAGAGGAATAATCGTACTCGCTTTTTACAGAACGCTCATTCCGGTTAAATTTGCCAGAAAAAGTTTTTTTGTAAGTCCAGGTAACAACTTCCTGCATCAGAAGCCTGCCCTTTTCATCGTAAGTTCTGGAAGTTTTTTTATCATCAAGAAGAACGGTCTCCGTCTCAGGCTTTTCGGATTTTTTCTTGCCCTTTGACTTAATTTCCCGCTCTTCATAATGACTTTCAAGCAGGGAAATGCTTCTTCCGTTTTCGTCAAATTTATTTATGCTTCGTTTTTTGGAATCAAACTGGTCTTCAATTGATTGCGACGGCAAAGTGCCTTCACCGATGTAAGTGTATTCGATGGAGTTTTCAAGGGTGATATTCTTTGCTGAGCCTGCGATTTTAAATTTTTCGGTCTTTATTAATCTATATAGCGAATCAAATTGCTTGCGGATCAGTTTTTCTCCATAAAAATTTACAAGAATTGTGTTTTCACCTTCTTTCCAGACTGTAAACTGCTCGCCGTCATACGAAAAACGTCTTAAATTGCCATCATTTTTAGTGTAAGAAAATTCCTGAGGAATCGCATCTTCAATTTTTGACTCTTCAAGGCCGTCAATTCCTCGCCCGTCGCCGCCCTCAAGCATTTCAAGAATTTTCGAGCCATCATTAATATCAAAATTTTCCGACTTTGCGGATGCAGAATAAGAATCGAAACTCTGCAAAATATAGTCAATCCAATCGAGTTTTTCTTTTATATCAGCTTCAGAAATCTCTTCATTTCCGGGCGATTCAGAATCATCGCCGTTCTCTTCATTTTCGGGCGATTCAGAATCATCACCGTTCTCTTCATTATCTGAAAGCTCAGGATTTTCAGACTCAAGCTCATAAGTTTCTGAAACCGCATATAAATCTTCCGGGCAGAAAGAACTGTCAATTATTCCTGTTTTTTGAGGATTATAATACTCGCAGAGGTAAACAGAATCCAGAGGCGAAGAAAGGCATTTGCGCTGGGTCATCAATCTGGCAGGGATTTCTGAAATTGAAGCCAGAGACTCACATTCAGGATAAAGCAAAATCCCCGTGACATTGTAGCGCGTAATTTCAAAGAAAAATTCCTGAATAGAATGAAGCGTTTTTTTTTCGTCGGAAGTTAGTTCTTCCGAGGATGCAAAAGAAGAAGTGAGAAAAAAAATCGAGATAAAGAAAAAAACTTTCCGACAAAACTTTCGCATTCTTAACGACTCATTGCAAACTATCCCAAGAATTCCTCAACATATTTTTCTGGGTCGAAGTTCTGGATATTCTCGTATTTTTCACCAGTACAGACAAACGCAACTGGAAGACCAAGCTGCTTTCCGATTGTAAAAGCACAGCCGCCACGAGCCGTTGAATCATATTTTGTTATTACAATTGCGTCTACGCCAACGCTCTCTGAAAAGACTTCTGCCTGCCGAAGCGCATTCTGACCAGTCGTTCCGTCAATCACAAGAAGTTTTTTATAGCAGCCAGGATCCGCTTTTTGAGCCGCAATTCTGTCGATTTTTTGCAGCTCACGCACAAGATTTTCTTTATTGTGAAGACGACCGGCCGTATCGGCAATAATCACTCCGCCACCATTTGCACGCGAACTTTCTGCTGCATCAAAAACAACTGCGCTAGGGTCGCTTCCATGCTGATGCGCAATCACTCGGATTCCAAGACGCTCACCGTGCATTTCGAGTTGTTCCTCAGCCGCAGCCCGGAAGGTGTCACTTGCCGCCATAATAACTTTTTCGCCCTTTTCTTTGTAAAGTTTTGCAATTTTGGCAGCCGTTGTAGTTTTTCCGACACCGTTTACTCCAAGCATCATAAAAAGATTGACCTTGCCCGGCACAGGAATCAAATCATAAGATTTAACATAAGACAAGAGCATATTTTTTAGCTCGTTTTTTATATCAGCTTCATCGGAAAGTTTTTTTTCACGGCAAATTTTCTCAAGCTCTTCAGTAATTTCATAAGCGAGTTTTGCGCCCATATCACCCTCAACAAGGGCATCGGTCAAATTTTCAAAAAATTCCTCATCGACTTTTTTTGAACTGAAAAGATTTTTGAATTTCTGTGCAAATGAAATTTTCATATTTTCTCCTCATTTAAAAACTTCGCGTTAGCGGCGCACTTATTTAATTTACCACAATTTCATTATTTTGAATGACTGACTCTTTTTTTTCTGAATCGTCAGTCTTTTCTGCTTCGGCAGGTTCCGGCTCAACGATTTCAATTTTGGGCTTCAAAACCATATTCGCCTCTTTCATCGACTTTTTATCGATTTTTGTTTTTGCAGGAAGAACTCTGTCGGCTGCCCACAAATAGCGGACAAGTTCGATAGCAGTCCAGACACCACACGCAGCTGAAATTCCTGCACAAATATTAGAACGGTTCTGCAAATTGCGAAGACGGTCATAATCACCGCGCCCCTGAGAATTGGCAAAATTTTCGGCCGTAAATTCACCTTTATAATAGAAGGTAAAAGGCAGGGAACAAATCAACGCTGTATAAGCAGTATACATCCATCGTCTGCGTTTGTCGATGTTAGCAGCCCGGTCAAAAGGCTTTGCATTGACCAGAAGATACGCTCCATCAAAAGCCTGATTTTCGGGAATGCGGAAGAAAGCGATATTGCTTGAATCAGAATCATCATCGCTCTGCTTGGGGACGGCAAAAACACCCAGGACGGACTTTCCGTTTACGTCAAGTTTTGCAGAAGGCTCTTCTTTTGTAACAGGAGCCTGATTCAATCCATAAGTATGGAAAATACCATCGCGATACTTTTTAAGCTTAATATGCGCCGTTCCATGAACTTTAGGAACAAGATTCGCATGCACAAAGAACATATTGTCATCGGTAAAAGAGTATGTAAAAGTCAAATTCTCATACCCCGGTGCCTCAATATTGATATGATGAATTCCTGAATCCTTGATGATTTTATTATCAAAAGAACCGTCTGTTTTTGTAAGCGAAAATACGATTCCGTCAATCATGATTTTTGTGTCCTTAGCAATTTCTTTGGGACTAATATCAAAATCAATCATGATAGGGAGCGCATTTGCTATCTTTGAGTCAAGATTTCGAGCAATTGAATCTGCCAAAGGCATCAAATCTGTCAAAAGACCAACTTCCTGAACCGTTCCAAAAATCTGTCCGCCAGGATAAATTCGTAAATTTGTCGTTACAGAACAATAATCGCCGTAACAGGTAATTTCACCAGTGATAAGTCCGTTGATTTTTGCTCCAGTCACCTCCTGCTCAAAATCCCAAGAAGTAAAACCAGCCTCACTGGATTTTTCGGAAGGTGCGAAAAGAGCAGTTGAATCACCTTTATAAAGAACGACATTTTCAGTGATTATTTCATCCTTTTCATTATGCTTAAAAAAGGAAAATGGAAGTTTTAGCGGGAAACCAGGAAGAGCTTTTTTATCATTTTTATTTTTTATATCAGCATGTGCCGCTTCATCGTGGTCGATTTTGGGAGCAGCCGCATCAATTTCTTTTTTGGCCTCATCAAGATTATCATTAATTTTGATTTCGATGTCACGGATTTTTTCCATCTGCTTTCTGATTTCTTTCTCAAGCTTTCTGGGACTGCTTGTCGAAAGAACCAGAGAATCACGTGTCTTATATTCTTTTGAAAGCTGCAGAAAAAGAGAAATACGCTCTGTCTGAAGTTCTTTTAACCTTCGGTCAAGGCGTTCCTTTTGAGGAATCGTCCGGATATTTTCGCTCGAAAATTGCTCGACAATCAGTTGTGGCAAAACCTGTGCCGCTTTAGCCGTGCTTTCTCCACGGTTCTGCTTTTGCTTAAAAGAAAATTCCATTATGCCAAGCGTCCAATTGTCGGCAAAAAGCGAGAAAGTTAAACATGAAAGAATCAGCGTGAGAAGAAATTTTTTCATTAAAGATCATCATCATCGCTGTCATCGCCGCCAACTGGCAAGCCCTTCCACTGAGCCTGCAGGTAGCTGTCGATGAACTGGTCGATGTCACCGTCCATTACGGCCTGAATATCGCCGACAGAGAATTTGGTTCGGTGATCTTTGACCATTGTGTATGGCTGGAAAACATAAGAGCGAATCTGGTTTCCCCATGAAATGTCCTTTTTTTCGGCACCGAACTTGGCTGTCTCCTTCGCACGCTCCGCCTCATAATGAGCATAGAGTTTTGCCCGCAAGAGGTTCATACAAGTCTGGCGGTTCATAATCTGGCTTCGCTCGCTGTCACACTGAACGACTATGCCCGTCGGAATATGAGTGAATCGAACGGCAGAGTCGGTCTTGTTGACGTGCTGACCACCCTTTCCGCCTGAACGGTAAGTATCTACGCGCAAATCTTCCGGCCGGATATCGACTTTGATTGTGTCGTCAAGAATCGGAAAAATGAAAACCGAGCTGAACGATGTGTGACGGCGTGCATTGGCATCAAAAGGACTGATTCGCACAAGCCGGTGAACGCCCGCCTCGCCCTTCAAACGACCGTAAACATAGTCACCTGTAATTTGGATTGTGGTGGATTTGATTCCGCCCTCATCTTCCTGAAGGTCAACAGTCTCAAGCTTGTAGCCGTGACGCTCAGCCCAGCGGATATACATTCGTGAAAGCATGTAAGCCCAGTCACAGGCCTCCGTTCCGCCCGCGCCCGCATGAATCGTAAGGAAGCAGCCGTTTTTATCGACTTCGCCCGAAAGAAGGTTGAGAATGCTCTGCTCCTCAAACTTTTTCTGACAGGCAGCAAGCTCAGCCCGGATTTCCTCTTCAACGGAATCATCCCCGCCTTCACTACCCAGCTCGTACAAAGTCTTGATGTCATCAATCTGCTGCATAAGCTCTCGCCATGGCTCAACCCGCCCCTTCAAGAGCTTAAGATCGTTCATGACTTTCTGCGCCTTTTCGGCATCATTCCAGAAGCCTTCGGCGGCAGTAAGAGCTTCGGTTTCTTTTATTTTTTTGTCGATTGCAGGTGCGTCAAAGACGCCCCCAGACGTTTTTAATATCTTCTTCGAGAGTTGAAATTGGTTCTTTGAGTTCTTCTAACATTCTTTGCTCCTGATTTTATGAAATTTAGCTTTGTTTTGCACCGTAGATGCTGCGCTTCCATTGCTTGTGGCGAAGCTCCGTGACCGCAAAATTGGAATTCACCGGGAACTGATAAATTCTCAGAGTATCATAATAATCGGTAACGGAATCGATCTCTCGTTTGAGACTTGCAAGCTGGGCTTCGTTAATCTGCATGCTCTCCCAGCAGGCTTTTTGAATTTTTTTAAAACTGAATCGGGCAAGAATCTCTGCAATTGCTTTTGCGCTGTCGATTCCACCCGGATCTAAAACTACGGATACAAACATTTATATAGAATAAAACATCGTGTTTATCTTGTCAAACCGCCCTTTTTGTTGCAAAATAATGATATGAGACTAATCTCAATGCGGTTCGCAAGGCTATTTTTTCTCACATTTTTTTTGATCGGCGGCAATTTTCTTCAGGCACAAAAAGTCACCAACCGTCCGGTCTGCACAGCAATCAGCGCACAAAAAGTCGGAGTCAACAAAATCAAGCTTTCGTGGAACTTGCCAGAAAATTTCAACGCCGCAAGCATCGCAATCTTCCGCTCCACAAGTCAGATTCAGCAAAAATCTTTTATTTCCGCCGAAAAGCCTGTTGCAGAACTTCCCGCTCATACAACGTCATACATTGATAATCTCAAACATTTCGGTGATTATTATTACGCACTCATTGCCCGCGACAAGAACGGCAATCTTTTCAATATGCTTTTGCCCACTGTCAACGCCACTGTAAAAGCAGTTTCTCTTCTTCCCCCGGATGATTATTATGAAATTGCTTCCAACGAGCCTGATGAACAATATGTTCCAGGATTTTTGCGTGAGCTTCCGCTTCCTTATCTCGATTTAATCTCTGATTTGGACATTAAAGCCACTCCCATGACATCCAAGGCTAAAAAAGCGGGCATCGAGCTTGCAGGAAATTACGCAGTTAAAAAGCCAAGGCTTCTCAATCCGTACGTTTTCGAAGAAGACATGGTTCTTTCTCCAGAGGGCGACGATTTTTTTCTATTTGAGTCTCTAAAAAATTATTTCATAAAAAAAGATTATAAAGGTTCCGTCAAAGATTTACGAAATTTTCTTGCAATCACACGCGAGCCATACGTCACAACAAGGGCTGTATTTTATCTTGCCCAATCACAGTATTATTGCCGTAATTACAGAAAAGCTCTGGAACTGTTCCTTTTTGTAGAGGACGAGCTGCCAGAGCTTTCAAAAAAATGGATTGATTCCACGCTGGATTTTTATCAAATTCCCAAAGAAGAACGGCCGGTTAATTCTTCAAGCCGCGGATAAGCTCAATAATCGCCGGTGTTTTAACAAGCCCCATCTCTCTGGCATCAAGTTTCTTTTGTTTTTCATCCTCAGGCAGGATTCGTTTGCCATTTTCACCAGCTGCAGGTGAATTGTCTGCAATCTGAGCATCTTCCTCAGTCTTTTCATCCGGACGGAATTTTACAAGAACTTCGTCTCCGACATTTACGCGGTCATAGAATCCGTTCTGCTCCAAAGTACCCTGTGAAATCTCTTCACCACTTCGATTGATTTTGATTGTACCTAGATGATTTTTTTCTTCGTAAGTGACGCCAAGGCCCTTGTCGCTTGTTGTGATTTTACCAGCTTTGATTACATCAAGAACGACATCTTTCTTCATGCCCTCAACAGTTCCCAAATCTATGAGAATGTCATTTACACTGCGCTGAAGGATTTTCCCGCGAACAGGAAGCATGGCGAGCAAATCACGGCGGAAAGCACGCAAAACTGATGAAAATTTATCGTTTCCAGTTCTAAAAGAAGAGAATTTCGTAGTTTCTGTTCCAGTGCGAGCCGAATAAACAGTTGCACCCAAAGTAATTTCACGCTCAGTCTCGTCAATATTAAGGATAACAAAATAATCAAGATTGTTTTTGCGGGCCAGTCGGTATGCCTCACCGTATCCAGAAACAGCACGATTTTCCAGCGCAACGGAAGTTGAGGCGATTCCTGAGAAAATATCAGCGCACATTCCGGCAGCAATCTCCTCGGCATCACAATGCAAAAGTTGTACAGGTGACTTTGTGTAATAAAGACCGATATGCCAGCGTGTTTTATCAAGATAGAACGGATCGACATTCCATTTTGCCGCAAGAGAATATTTCATCAGAGACTCGTAAGCCTCAATTGTATCGTTGACCTTTTTCTGCTCAGAACTGAGTTTTGCAGTCTCATCAGATTCATCTGACAATTTTTCCTGATTCTGTTTGATAAATTTGAGCTGATTGAGGTAATTTTCGTTAAGGCCAGTATTTCCCAAAAGCTGCGCGAATTCCGAGCGTGCTGCATCATCAAATGGATTGATTTTAAGTGCACGCTGATATTCATAACGTGCTTTTTCGCCAAAATACGATTTTGTGTATTCCCGGGCTTTCTGGACATGAAAGTCAGCCCAAGTCACACGACGCTCATCTTCAACAGGAAGTTTTTTCATTATGATAAGTTCAAGTCCGCTTCTCATAACTTCATCATAAGGATTTATTGAAAGAGCCATATTCCATGTTTCTACACAAGATTTCCAGTCGCCCTTTCTATTCTGAGCAAGACCTTTCAAATACCAGGCCTCAGTAGTATTTCTTTTTTTTGAGATGAGATAATCACACATATCAATTACATCATCATATTTTTTCTGAGCATAAAGAATCGAACAAAGAAGCACATAAGCCTTTGTATATTCAGGATTTATCTGAACAGCAGCCCTAGTTCGCTTTTCTGCCTCTCCAAAATTTCCGCGCTTTGCCTCAAGATATGCCGCCAGATAGTGAACTTCACTCTCACCGGAATGATAACGCAAAGCCTGCTCGATATATTTCCGGGCCGTATCCTGATTTCCAAGTTCCGAGCTGATTAAAGCAAGCGAAAGCAGAGCCTTTCGATTGTTTCCCTGACGTTTGAGCGCATCCTCATATTGATTTTTTGCGCCAATAAAACTTCCTGTGAACAAATCAAGTTCCGCAAGACCGAATCGAGAATCAATGTCATTAGGATATTTTTTAAGGATTTCAGTAAAAACTTTGCGGGCATCATCAAGGCGCCCCAAAGCAATCAAAATCATTCCTTTTAAGTTCTGAATATCTGTCCGATTTTTTGCATATTTGTCAGCTTCTTCAAGATATGAAAGGGCAAGTGTATAATCCCCAATCGCATAAGTTACCTGAGAAAGATGGAACCATGCATCGCCATAAGACTTGTTTGCCTGCAAAGCCTGCTGAAAATCCTCGGAAGCTCCATAATAATCTTCAATATTCTGCTTCTGAACGCCACGCTCAAACAATTTAAGCGCACTCAAATTCTCAGAAAAAGCCAGAGAAGCAAAGGTAAACAAAACTACTGACAAAAAAACACGAACTATTTTCATACTTCAATTATCGGCAAAATAAAAACACAGATTACACAGATGTCTCAGATTATATCTTTGCAATTGAAAATTAATCTGCTCGGTGCAATCTGTGACATTAACAGCTAATCAGCCTTCATTCTCTTCAACAAGTCTTTTTACAACTTTAATCAGATTTACACGATGACCTTCCATGTCCTGTACGATGAAGTCAAAATTTTCATATTCAATCTTTTCGTATTTGACAGGAATTCGCCCGAACAAATCAAGCACGAATCCGCCAAGCGTGTCAAAATCTTCCGTCGGGAATTTTGATTCAAGTGTCTCGTTAAGGTCGTCCAAGTCAACGCGCGCATCGCAGAGCCAGACATTTTCGCCCAATGAAACAATATCTTCTTTTTCGTTGTCGAATTCGTCCTGAATATCGCCAACAATTTCCTCGATAATGTCTTCCATACAGACAATACCAGAAATTCCGCCATATTCATCAATCGCAATAGCAATATGCTGATGACGACGCTTGAATTCACGCAAAAGTCCGTCAATTTTCTTTGACTCAGGAACAAAATATGCTTTTTTGGTGATTTTCTGCAAATCGACTTTTTCTTTGCGGGCAATTGCCTTAATAATATCCTTAACGTAAAGAATTCCTGTGACGTTATCGATTGATTCGCTGTAAACAGGAAAACGTGAGTGCCCGCTTGTGGTGATTTTTTCCAAAAGTTCTTCTTCGGGCGTATCAATCGAAATAAAATCGACATCAATTCGAGGAATCATAACTTCCTTAACGGTAGTCTCGCTCAAATCCTCGATGCCCTTAATCATGTCATTCTTCTCTTCAATGAGAATTTCTTCTTGTGCCCGATCCAAGTCAGAATTCTTCTCCGACTTGGCGGCGTTACTGGAGTGATAGTCCTCGTCTTTCTTTTTTGCGAATTTAAATAATCCCATACATTTTCCTTTATTTATATTACCAAACAGATTTCAATTTCAAATCTGTTTAGCATTAATTATGCTTCTATCAGAACAACGTTCTCAAACTCAGGCAGAATCTTCTCCTGCAAGACTAGCATTTCGTCCGTAGGCGCAACGCCAGGCTCAATGTGCTCTTCACCATGGTCGTAGCCATTCAAGTGCAAGATTCCATGAATCAAAAGCCGCTTAAATTCTTCGTTCTGTTTAACACCGAAATACTCTGCGTTTTTTGGCAGCGTTTCAAGAGAAATCGCAATGTCTCCTGCCTGAAGCCATTCACCTTCTTCATCGGTGTATTTTTCACCGTTTTCAAAAGAAAGAATATCAGTAGGAGAATCGATGCCACGGTAATTTTTGTTCAGTTCCTGAATATATTCATCATTACAGAACAAAACAGAAATTTCCTCACCATCATAATCTAATTTTTCAAGTACTGAAAGAGCGTATGCCTGGATTTTTTGCTCATCGAACCACTCTGGCAGAGCAAAATCTTCCTGAACCGAAATTAAAATTCTGTTTGCCATTATTTTTCCCCATCTTTTGAATTTGAATCAGACTTTAGTTCAGAAGAAGAAGATTTATCTTCATCAGTTGTGAATGATTTATCCTTTTCACTTGACTCAGAATCACCTGTAGCGTCTGGATCCTTTTGATTCTGATATTTAATTCTTCCGTGATAATATGCTGCAAGGATTCTGACGAAAGTATCACGGATTTTGGTAAGTTCGCCGAATGTAAGGGCTGAATTGTCAAGCTGATTGCTCTCGATTTTTTTGTTGATAAGTTCCTGGATGAATTTTTCGAGACGCTGTGCCGTCGGTTTTTCAAGAGACTTACAAGCAGCCTCACAGACGTCAGCAAGCATTACGACAGCACTTTCTTTTGTGGTCGGCGGATTTCCTGGATAAGAATAATCCTCTGGAATTACGTTAGTATCTTTTTCTTTTGCTTTATTATAGAAATAAGTGATTACAGAATTGCCATGATGCTCAGCGATGATGTCAATAATTTGCTTTGGCAGACGAAGCTGGTGAGCTTTTTCAACGCCCAGCTTGATATGACTTTTGATAACGGAAACGGATAGAGAAGGATTCAAATCCGTGTGTTTGTTTGCTGAATCAATATTGTTTTCAGTGAAGTACTCAGGGTGCTCCATTTTGCCGATGTCGTGATAATAAGCACCGACCCTGGCCAAAAGAGCATTTGCTCCGATTTCCTTGCAGGCATTTTCCGCAAGCTGCGCAACCATCATACAGTGCTGGTGAGTGCCGCTGGCCGTAAGCAAAAGTTTGCGCAAAACAGGCGTATTCTGGTCACTCAAATCCATGAGACGGAAAACAGAAGCCGTATTCATAATAGATTCAAGCGGCGTAAGGAAACCTAAAACCAGGATTCCTGAAATGAACGAATTGAACGCAAGCCCCGGAAAGACAAAAACTGCATCATTAAAATCAGAATTGAACATGACTTTAAAGAACACGATGAAAACAACGCTCAAAATGGCCTGCATGATTGAAGCAAAGACCATATCGATACGGCGCTCAATCTTCATTACGATTCTTGCAGAAGAAACACATACCGCAAGCGTATATAAAGTGGGGACAATCTGGAACGAAGATGCACCTAAAACTCCAAGCGCAAGCAACGCTCCGAAAAATATAGCTGAAGTTTGACCAAAAAGAATCGCAACAAGGAAGCTTGAGAACACGGATGGGATCATAACTGGCAGTGTGTATTGATTTTGGAAAATTGCATTCTTCATGCCGAATGACGTGACAAAGAATACGATTACGAAAAGCACGCACTCCAGAACAACTTCTTTAAGCTCGACCTTTTTACGGAGCAAGACTGGATTGAAAAGAACAATCCAGAGCACGGAAAGCAATAATAAATAGAGGATTTTGTCACAGAAAGCACGGTAATCCACATAAAGAGGTGAATCGGCCATTTTTTGCAGTTTAAAGAATTCTTCTTCTGTAATCGGGAAGCCTTTTCGAATGACCTTTTCGCCCTTCTCTATTGCAACAGGGTAACGCATGTCCTCTGGAAGAGATTTTGTTGCATAAATTGTTTTATCTGCAACCTGACCGATTTCGTATTCTTCGATTGCAAAAGAAGCAAGCGTTTCGGTGGTGTTTGCATCATACCAGACAATTGCCATGCTAACAACAAAAGTAAGGAAAAACGCAAGGATAAAACCCCAGTTTTTGGAAATGAAATGACCTATAGAATCGATGAAAATCGAGATTCCGTTTTTATCACTTTTTTCTTTTTTATTCATTTTTAACCTCTTGTTACGCGCCGAAATCTAAGATTTCATGAGAGCCGGTAAATTTAAGCCCGCGAACTCTGCCCCGGAACTAAATCGCTCTCAGCAAACGCCTGAACAATCTTTCTGACCAAAGAAGAACGAACAACATCCGCACCAGAAAGCCTAATCATGCTGATTTCTGGAATTTCTGAAAGAATCCGCATTGCATGAACCAGCCCGGACGTAAACCGTTTCGGAAGGTCAATTTGTGTTGTATCTCCTGTAATAAAAACTTTCGCATTCTCTCCCATGCGCGTGAGGAACATTTTCATTTGTTCCGTAGTTGTATTCTGAGCCTCATCAAGGATTACGGCACAGTTATTTAAAGTGCGCCCTCTCATATAAGCAAGGGGAGCAACTTCTATTATACCATTTTCTGTAAGCTTATGCACTATTTCGCGAGGAAGACAAGCATTCATCGAATCATAAAGAGGACGCAGATAAGGATTAATTTTATCTTCCAGGTCGCCCGGCAAAAATCCGAGACTTTCACCAGCCTCTACAATCGGTCGGGTGAGGACTATTGAACTGACTTTTTTGGAAAGCACGAGATTGAGAGCTTCTGCAACTGCAAGGAAAGTCTTTCCGCTGCCAGCAGGACCTTCTGCAAAAACCAGGTCATTCTTGCGGAATGCTTTTACAAGCTCAGCCTGATTTTTTGTTTTTGGATAAATTTTTCGCGTGCTGCCGGGAATTGAGATTGCATAACGACCTGCATCAAAATCAGTGTCCGCAACTCCATGAACAAACCCGGTATTTAAAATCGAATGAATTAAATCAGAAGAGGAATCGCCAGTATCTGAAATTTCATCAACAATGCGGTCAATGATGAATTTAAATTCCTGCTGAATATGAGGATCTTCTTCGTCGATAGAAATTTCGTTTCCTCTGGTAAAAACAGGCACACCGATATGCTTTTCAATGAGTTTTAAATTGCTGTCATTAGTGCCACAAACACGCGAAAGCAAATCGCCGTCAGCAAGCACGATTGTATATTCAGAATTCACTTCTTTAATTCTAACCTTAAAATCTGATTCGTGCAACATTCAGTTTTTTTATTCCTACATTTTTGCCTTAAGAATCTTTTGAGACCATTCGGCAAGTTCCTCTGCACGTTTTTTTTCGGCTTCGGTGGGATTTCCTTTTAAAAGAATCCGTGAATAGGCCTTGTAATCAGAAGCAATTCCGTTCGTGTTTTCAGCATCCTTATCATATTTCAGTGCTTTCAGAATAGCATCAACCGCCTCTGACTTTTTCCCGTCCATCGAGCAGGCCCTGGCGATGCAATACCAGTCTAGCGCAGTTTCAATCAGGTATCGCTCGGAATTGTGAATTTTTTCTGCCGCAACAAAACTTTTTTTCGCCTCATCATATTGTTTTGAAAGCATAAAAATTTCCCCGCGGGTTCGCCAGAAATAACCATGATAATAAGGTTCTTTTGAAATAAAGGGGCGCGCTGTGTCAAGCTTGGCGAGCAAAGAAAGCGCTGCAGTAGAAAGACCTTCCTCCCCGAAAGCGGATTTTCCATCCTCAAGCAGCATTTTGACTTCATAGACCGTACACAAACTATAAAGAAGATTTTTGTCCTTTTCGTTGGAGAAGCGAACAATATTCTTTGCTGATTCCAGGATTTCTTCCTTACTCATTACGAGAAAACTTCTTGCCGAGGAAGAATCGCTGACTTCAAGCCCGAAAAGCTCATCCTGGAATTCCGGGCAGTCAATCTTTAAAATTACCCCTGAAAGCAAGATTTTGCACAAAAGCTCGGTATTATCGATTGAAAGCGCAAGTTTGTATGCGTTGGAAAGTAAATTGAACGCACGGATATAATTTTCTTCGGCTATACGGCTGTTGGCTTCATCAAGCTGCGAGCAGGCAAGGTTTGAAACGTCCGTAACAATCATAGGCCTTTTTGGAGCAGACGAACATGCAATAAACAGGAAAACGCCCAGAACAAAGAGAAAATTTACTTTTCTGAAACAATTTTTTGGAAAACTCATCAGAAATCATCGCTCCTGAGCTGGCTGGTCGAAGATTTTCCTTTTGAACGGTCTGGAACGCCTCCACGGATAAGAGGATTATTCTTTACGCCAGTAAGAACATCCTGCGCCTCAACCAGAGTTGAATTCAACTTGACGAGAATCGCGTCAACTTCAGGAAGCGCCGTGTCAATAATCGTGTCCGCACTTCCAGCGATTGATGAAAGTTCCTCCGAGACAACTGAAATATTTTTCAGCACATCAGAAACATCAGAACTGAGTTCTCCGCCCAAAAGTGAAGGAACAGCCCCATCCTCAGAATTCAGAGAATTTGTGAGAAGCGAAATATTTTTTGTAATCTCATCAACATTTTTAACAATCTGTTTGATAGGTGTTGAAGACTCACCTTTTCCAGAAAGAGCGGAATTTACATTTATCAGGAGCGAATTCACATTATCCATAATAGAAGAAATTTTCTTCATGAGGACGCCTATTGAATCTTCCTGAGCTTCCAGCTGTATTTTTCGCGAGGCAATTATTTCCTTTGCAATGACAGAGTCAATCCGGTAAATTTCCGAGCCAGGAGAAAGGAGTTCAGGACCAACTCCCGGATGAAGCACGAATGACGAACCAAGACCAATGGGACTTGTTATAAGCTCGACGAAAGAATATTCCTTTGCATAAGCGGCATATTCACCAAGAATATAGAATTCAACACGAGCCATAGCCCCTTCAAGCTTTACGTTCTTGATTTTGCCAATTGGAAACCCCTTGTATGTGACATTCATTCCAACTGACAATCCTGTGCCAGAATTAAAATAAGAGTGATAATAATTTTTTTTGACGAACCAGTTTTGGCTGGCACCGATTGCAAAAATAAGTGCAAGCAATGCCGCCAGAGCAAACAAAGAGAATACACCGACAATCTGATCAGCAAAACGAATTTTAAATTTCATACTTTATTACTTTCGTTATATTTTATTCAGTTAGCAAACCTTCTTCAATAACCAGAGACGTTCCGCCCATGGCATTTACGAAGTTCGAGCTGTGACTGACATAAATTACAGTGTTACCTTTGGCGATAAAATCCTGAATCAAATCCACGATTATCGCGCCGCTCTTTCTGTCCAAAGACTCAGTGCACTCGTCCAAAAAAAGCACGGAAGGCTTGTTGATCAACGCGCGGGCAAAGGCTATTTTTTTCTGCTCGCCCATTGAAAGGTCAACAGGTCTGAGATTCATCGCCCGCTCATATTTCACAAGCGCACAAACATCATGAATCCGCTGCATCCGTTTTTCATATGACATGGAAGGATTTGCCGTTTGGAGAGGGAGGTTAAGGTTCTGAAGGATATCCTGATTTGACCACAAGGCCGAGTCCTGAAAAACAAAACCGCATTCCCGCCTGAACACCCTGTTTCGGGCATTGCTCATCGTCTGTATGTCGGATTTTTTGTAGAACACCCTGCCACCGCTTGGAACAAGAATGCCAGAAATCAGCTTGAGCAGGGTGGACTTTCCGCAACCTGATTTTCCGGCAAGACAAGTCACAGTCCTTGGCTCAATTTTCATGCTGATTCCGCGTATAATTTCCTTGCCCCTGGAAGCGAACCTTACATCTTCAAGCGTAAACAAAGCCATTTAACCCTTCCTACAATGATGAAAAAACGATTATGACGACATCAGCGATGATGATTCCAAAAAAAGACTTCGTAACGGCCTGAATTCCCGCGATAGGAATTTCCGTAGAAGCACGCTCGACATTAAATCCATAATAAGTTGCCGTAATCGAAATCAACATTCCGAAAACAAGACTTTTAATCAGCGATACGACTATCATGAAAACAGGAATTGCCTTTAAAAGATTTGTCATATAGCCATAACTGGCAGCAGGATTGATAAACCAGGAGATAATGACAGGGCTGACTAACCCGCACAAAGAAAAATATAAATTAAGGAAGAAAACTGACAGAGTGACACCGATAAAGCGCGGAACCACAAGATAATCGATTGGATCAATTCCGCAGGCGACAAAACTTTCTATCTGATGAGAAGTGACCATTCCACCTAATTCCGTTGCAATCGCCGTAGCAGAACGAGCAGTCACGACAAAAGCTACGAGCAGAGGGCCCAGTTCACGGACAATAAAAATTGCAAGCAGGCCGTAAATCAGATTTTCCTGACCGATTGAAACCAAAAAAGACCGCCCGATTATATAAAGTGCAGAACCAAGAGAAATCGAAAGAATCGCAACAATGGGAAGCGCTTCGATAAAAGTAAAAAGAAGCTGCATCACAAGGACTTTATGCGCGCTTTTGTCACGATGGAAAAAGATGACCGAAGACTCAAAAATACGGCCGATATAACCGAACAGATACGGCAAAGAGGAGAAATATGATAATACAGTGGAACCAACTTTTTTAAATGACACAGTACTCAAGCCTGATAATATCAGAATAGCACAAGTCTTTTCTAAAAACTAGGATTTTTATAGAAAAAATTTGCAATCTATTTTTTTTAGGTTTATGATATTTAAATAGGCTAAAAATAAACATACTAGGAGCAAAAATCTATGGCAAATTCAACAGAACCACGTGTACTGGCAATTATTTTGGGTGGTGGTAAGGGAACACGTCTTTATCCGCTCACAAAAGAACGATCTAAACCGGCAGTTCCATTCGGAGGCAAATACCGAATCGTCGATATTCCAATTTCAAACTGTATCAACTCAGGCTATCGCAAAATCTACCTTTTGACACAGTTCAACTCAGCTTCATTGCACCATCACATCACAAATTCATACAGCTTTGACCGTTTCTCAAAGGGCTTCGTAGAGATTCTGGCAGCAGAGCAGACTTTGGAGCACTCAGGATGGTTCGAAGGCACAGCCGATGCCGTCCGCAAGAACTTCATCCACTTCAAAACACAGAATCCGACACATTACATCATTCTTTCTGGTGATCAGCTCTACCGCATGGATCTCAAAGCTTTCATGGACAGCCACATCAAGAGCGGTGCCGACATCACAATCGCAACCACAGCCGTAAACGAGCACGATGCGACAGGCTTCGGTATCATGAAGATTGACAACAAGCAGGCAATCACAGAATTCATCGAAAAACCGTCTGTTGATGTTCTCAAAAGCGGTAAATGGGAAATTCCTGCAAATGCACGCGGAGACCTTCCAAAAGACAAAAAATACCTCGCATCAATGGGTATTTACATCTTCAACGCAAACACAATGGAAGAAACTCTGGACAACGACCTCACTGACTTCGGCAAAGAGATCATCCCACGCGCAATCAAAAACAAAAAAGTAAATTCTTACGTATTCAACGGTTATTGGGAAGACATCGGTACAATCTCCAGCTTCTACAATGCAACTCTCGATCTCACGGCAGATATTCCTGCATTCAATTTCTACGATGCTGATGCTCCAATTTACACACATATGCGCAATCTTCCGCCACCAAAAATCAACGGCGCACCGCATATCGAAAACAGCCTCCTTTCCGAAGGTTGTATCATTAACGGAAAATCAATCAAAAAATCTGTTATAGGTGTACGAACAATCATCAATGACGGCGTTGAGCTTAACGGTGTAATCTCAATGGGTGCCGATTACTACGAAAACGAAGAGCGTAAGGCAGAAAACAAAACTTCAAAACGCCCGAACATCGGAATCGGCAAGAACAGCAAGATTGCAAAAACCATTATCGACAAAAACGCTTCAATCGGAGAAAACTGTCGCATCAATGTAGACGGCAACAAATATCCGGACGGCGAGAACAAGCTTCCAAACGGAGTTTACTTCTACAGCTCAGACGGCATTATCGTAATCCGAAAAGGCTCTGTAATTCCAGACGGAACTGTAATCTAATTGCCATCAATGTTTGACAAGCTGGGCGACTTGCTCAGCGAAGCTCTTGAAAAGGGGGAGATTCCAAAGGCTGCTCAGTCCAAAGAATCTTCCCCTTCTTCAACAAAAAGCGAAACAATCCAGCAAACTTTCTCAGATTTTTCTTTCATACAAGATCAAAATAAGTCTTCAGAAACGAAAAAAGCCACAGTTTCCCCATCGCCTAAGATTCCAGCAGATGTAAAAACAGCGATGGCTTTCATTCAGATTCCCCAAGAAGCAGATTTTGAAAGTGCAAAAAAAATCTACCGCGAAAAATTAATGTATTATCATCCGGATCGCAGGAATGACAATCCGATTTTGCAGAAAGTCGCAAAAGAAAAAACAGCAAGACTTTTAAAAGAATGGGAAATTATCGAAAAATGGTATGATAGCCAGAAAAATTAGAATCCCATCTCCAAAACCATCTGTACCTCTGTTGTGGAACGATTGACTTCCCGAGCAATCTCTTCGATTGAATGGCCGGCCGCATACAAATTACGAACCAGAGACTGAATGCTCTGCTGTGGCTGAATAGGTTCATCCGCATAACTCACATTACCGCCAATCACCGGAACAGAAGCATAAGAAGAACCGTCGCTCTCAACGGTGAATGTTGTTCCGACATCAGAAATAATCTTCCCGGATGAGTTGCCATAATCTTCAGGTTCAGCCTGATCAAACAAATCTCCCTGCTGAGCATGAGCATAACGATTTCCTTCATCAGTAAGCTCATAGCGGTTTGTTGACTGAAGACCGGCAGAAATATTCATATTTTGATTTCGAAGATATTGCTGTGCTGCCCTTCCTGTGTTGCCAGTGCCGAAAGGTTGAACAGGCTGTTTTCGAGCCTGAACTGCTGAATCGATTTTCTGCTGATAAGAAATAGAAGCCTTCTGCGCTGCCAGTTCTTTGCGGGAAAGCTCAACATGACGGTCAGCTTCTGCGACAACTGTTTTAAGCTGCTTGATTCTATCCTCGATAAGCTCGATATTGCGCCCGGCATTGTGATTTATGTCGGCAATCATCCTGTCCATTTCCTCACGCGTAGAAGCAATTATGTCATCTGTCGAGAAAATCTTCTTGAATTTTATAAAGAAAGTAATCCAAAGCGCAATATTTAATACACAAAAAAAAGCCGCGATAAAAACAACAATCATTAAATCTACCTTTCTATATTAATGTGAATACCAAGATATGTCTCGCGGATTTCAGACTCTATTTTTTTCTCGGTATTTTCCGGATTTCCCCGCTTTCTTCTACCACCTTGACCGTATGCAGAAGAATTTTGATGACCTTCATCGTTAATTCCGGTGGATTTCGCCTCATTATCTGCAGCCTTTCGAACCTGAGAAGCCTTTTCAGTGTTCTGCTGAATAATCTTGGACTCTTGAAGCTGTTGCGCAAGAACAGCCCCCTGCTGCTGATGAGCAACAGTACGAGCAACGTTATTCATGTTCGCATACATTGTCTGCAAATCAAGAGGAGAAACACCCATTAACTATAGCCCTCCGGTCCCTTAATGTCATCCATATTAGGCTGCTCGAACTTTCCGCGCCGCACAAATCCGCCCTCATAGAAGAATGTGACAGATTTTGCATCTGCACGAACCTCATCCTTTTCATCACGGACATAGATTTTGACACCGGAATAAACAGTGCCGGAAACATAAACCTTTCCGATATTCTTAAGTTCGCGCAATCGCCCCTGGATTTTTTCAATTTCTTCGTTGTATTGAATATTTTCTTCAATAATTTCGTTTTTCTGTTCCATGAGGCTGACAAGGTTTTCTTCCTTTTCTTTTGGAAGACTTTTTCGAACCTTCTTCATATTCTCAAGGGTTGAAATGTTAAGCTCAAGCTCATCGAGAGTTTTGATATTGCTGTTCTGCATATCGAGCAGTTCTTCAAGCCGTTTTTTTGCACGAGGGTCAAATCCGACCGAAATAACAGTTTCTGTACCGCCACCTTCAGAACCAATATTCTTGGCAAGCACACATTCTGTCGCAAACACATTTCCGCCAGTAATCTGTGCGCGCTTACCATTAAGGATAATCTTCTTTTGAGCCGAAACTTCGCTGTTCATTATTGAGTCTGTTACTATGATATTTTCTTCGACCTGAACAGTTGTATTCTGAATGAATTTTGCCCAAAGAGAGCCGCCACAAACAATCTTGCCTTCGTCCCGCCCGATGATACCAGAAGATACGATAATGTCGCCATCTGATTCAAGAGAACATTTTCCGACAGTGCCTGAAACTTCGATATTACCAGAAGCCTTGACATTGAAACCATCCTCGACCGCACCTTTGACGATAACAGTTCCGAGGAATGTAATGTTTCCAGTTTTGATATTTACGCCATCGACTTCCATGATTGGCTCGACACAGATTTTATCGTTAATAAGAAGAACCTGTCCGTTTGCATCGGCAAGAATCGTGCGCCCATCCTTATCAACCCGCACGTTTTTACCCAACGGAAGCTGAATATCACGGCCATTTTTGGCTTCAAGGTAACGGCCATAAAGAGTTTTGCCAGCTTTACCCTGCTCCGCAAGGATTTTCTGTGCAAGCGGCTGACCGGCAACAACGTTCTGAATAAGATTAAGCTCCTTGAAATCGACCTGACCATTCGCAGCTTGTTTTGCACGGATTTTTGATCGGTCTGTCTCAAAGTTGTATCTGATGTAGGCGTCTTTGCCGTCAACAGGAAGAACGGCCTCGGCAACAACGACAGGCTCATTATAATTTGGCTTATCTACAAGAGCCTGAATTTTTTCATCTGAAATTCCAGCAACAACTCCCTGCTGAGTAAGAGCTTTTTTAATCTGCTCAACAGTGACGTCCGCACCTCCAATTGAAGGTGGATTGATTGTGGCCGTAGCCTTCATTTCATCACTTGTAATATCAATAACGAAAATTGCATCAGCCGACGGCTCGTGATTGTATTCACCAATTGTTTTGTATTCACCGTCAGAACCATTTTTAACAATTGAGCGAACCAAATCAGCATCAAAACTTTTTGTATCAGGACGGTTCAAATCTTCAAGGACGACATCAGGATCAACCGGAAGTCCGTCTCCAATCGGCATTGTAACTTTGAGCATGATATCGAGCCCAAAGTGATGAAGGAAATATTCTCCATTCTTGGAAACAATCTTTTCTTCGAATTCTTCGTCTTCGGCATCGACAGTTTCGCCATTTTTTCCAACGACAGTTTTTTTGATTGTATCTGGGTTTTGATAGACTTTTAAGAACCATGGTTTTTTGGCAATTCCCATAAAACCATCAAAGCCTCTCTCAACAACCTCATATTCAAGGTTCACTACCCTTGTATCAAACTGAACGGCAGCATCTGCAAGAGCCTCATCAAGAGTGTCGGCACGCACTTCTATAAAGTGAATGTCCTTATCTTTTGAGAGGAGTCCAGCCATATCCTTACGAATTGTTTCAAGTGTTACCATTTTTAGAAAATTCCTTTTCTGAAGTTGGTGAGTTTTGCCCGCAAGTGCAAGTTTGCGTTTGAATGAAGCTGCGAAATTCGAGATTCAGAGACGTCAAGAACCTGCCCGATTTCCTTAAAAGTCAAATCCTCATGGTAGTACAAGACGATTACCATCTTTTCCTTTTCTGGAAGTTCATTAATAGCCTGAATAATGACTTTGCGGATTTCTTCTCGCTCTACCTGAACATCAGGATTAAGGCTCTGAGGAGATTCGATTGAATCACCGATTGAAAGATGATCGCTGTCATCGCCAGAATACCAGACATCATTGAGCGAAAGAACCGATGTGCCACTGATTTTCATTACAGTATGCTGATATTCTTCGACTGAAAGATTCATTTCTTTTGCGATTTCTTCGTCAGTAGCTGGGCGAGAAAGTTTGGATTCAAGACCAGAAATTACATCTTCTATTTCACGTGACTTTTGACGTACAGAACGTGGAACCCAGTCAAGCTGCCGCATTTCATCAAAAATAGCACCGCGAATTCTTGTGACCGCATAAGTTTTGAATTTTACTTTTTTATCAAGATCGTATTTACTGATTGCATCAAGAAGACCAAACTGACCAAAACCTACCAAATCATCAAATTCCATGCTGGCAGGAAGCCCAACCGACACTTTGCCAGCTACATATTTTACTAAAGGCATGTATTTACGAATAATCTTGTCGCGCAATGAGTCGGATTTAGTTTTTTTGAATTCTTCCCAGAGTGCGTCTTCTTCTTCATCATTAATAAATTGCGTTTTTGTATTATCCATATTCACACCTTTTAATTATCTTTTGCCAATAAAGTCTGAATTGCCTTCGCCATAACGGCCGTATCCCCGCTGACAGGCTGTTCCTTCATCTTTGCCCCGCCCGTTGCAAACTCTGAATCACTAATTATTTCCCCAGATTCAGGAGAATCCAGTTCAGAAGCAACATCCGAAGACGCGGTCTGCATATCTGAAATATCAGGAAGTTCATCCAGCTGTTCCCCGGATGCAGCACCAGAAGCACCATGTTTTTCTTCTGCCGGAGCCGCAGCTGGCTCAGAGTTTTGACTCACCTCACCCAAACTGACAGGCTTGAACGAAGATTCGCCACCCGAAGGAGCCGATGGATTTTCTTGAAGTGATTCCGCAGGAGCCGTCGAAACAACATTTGATGAAGCCTCTGTCGGAGCTGCATAGGAAGCCTGTTCCATAGAAACATTTTTTGAACCGGCAGACAGATTTTCATTATTTGCAGTTAAATCTGAATGATTGTTCAGTACGGTAAATTTTGGGGCAAGTTCTTCATCCGGAAGATTGGAATCGCCAACAACAATATTGACAACCCCTCCAGATTGAGTTTTTGCCCCCAGGCCATCAGAATCTGCGGCAAAACCACCGTTATCGATAGAAAGGAATTTCTGATAAAGAATTGAGATTGCGACACAAAGCCCCGCAAACAACACCGCAAAGAGAAAAGCACGGAGTATAACTACAGAGAAATGTACGTCAGAAAACAATCCTATTAAAAAGGACATAAAAAACCCGATACAAGCCGAGATGCATATATTTTTCGGGTTTATCATAATCTCCTCCCTAAATATAAGTTTAAATCAGAAAATTCATTCGGTCAAGTTTAATTTTTGCGCAAGAATTTTTTGAGGAAGCTTGAAACTCCTTCCGAAGAACCAATATCACTTTTTTCGATTCGTCCTACAATATGTTTGATACACTGAGCAGGTTTTGACGTAGGGTTTACGATGATGAAAGGCTTCTGACGGATAACAGAGGCCTGTACAACAGGATCATCATAAACGAAACCGATATAATCAACTTTTTTGTTAAGGAACTGACCGGCAATATTGATGATTCGATCAGAAATTCTTTTGCCCTCGTCAGCGGAATGAACACGATTTACAAGCAGCTTTATGTTCATTTCCCGATCAACAAGTTCAGTGGTGATGATTTTGATGATACCATAAGCATCAGTGATTGCCGTTGGCTCAGGAGTTGTGACAACATAAACCTCATCTGCTGCGGCAACAAACTGCAAAACATTATTTGCGATACCAGCACCAGTATCGATTATGATGATGTCAGAGTTTCCGAGCATTGCAAACTGTTTTGCAAAGTAATCAAGTTCATCAAGCGTGAGGTTTGCGATTTTTGAAAAACCGTTCGCACCGGCGATAAATTTGATACCAAACTCAGTTTCATTGATAATTTCCTGCATTGTCTTCTGTTTATTGATTACATGCATGAGGTTGTACTGAGGAACGACATTCATAAGAACATTTACGTTTGCCATACCCAAGTCACCGTCAATCAAAGTGACTTTCTTGCCTTGCTGTGCATAAGCAATTGCCATATTGACTGAAAGATTTGACTTTCCGACACCGCCCTTACCGCTTGTAATTGCGATAATTCTAGTCTTTTTATTATTTGACATCATTTTTTTGAGTTCCTGTGCCTGATCTTCCATATTATTTTTCCTCCGCAAATTTTTCGTCGATATGGTCACGATTTATTGAAAAGTCATTTAAATTCAACAAGAATTTTAAGGTAGTTGCCCGCTCAATTTTTCTTGGAACCTGCTGGCCGTCAGTAATATAAGAGACAGCCTTTCCTTTTTCTGACAAAACGCTGATTACGTTTCCAATGGCGGAAGTTTCATCCCATTTTGTGATAATTACAGATGAGAAATTGAATGGCTCATAGTTCTGAATTATTGAAATCATGTCACGAGCTTTTGCTGAAGCCGTAAAAGTGAGATAAACGTCCGGATGCATTCCTTTGACTTCAAGCATTTTACGCATTTTACCGATATTTTCAGAATCATTTGGGCTGTAACCAGGAGTATCAATAAAAAGCACATCCATTGAATTTTTGTATGAATCCAAAATCTTTTTGACATCCTCAGCTGACTCTGCTTTATCAACATTTGTACCAAGCAAATCTCCGTAACGTCTGAGCTGCTCTTCGGCACCAACGCGCGTATGGTCAATTGTAATCATTCGAATTTTCGGCTCAATGTCTTCGGCATTGCGCGCCTCCAGAATCATTGTTCCAGCAAGTTTTGCAATTGTCGTAGTTTTTCCAACTCCAGTTGGTCCTACGAGAATAATTACGTGCGGGAATTTATGCATTACCTTTGGCACGATTTTAATAGACTCACCAATCCAGTCCACGACCTTGCTCTGAACGAGCTCAAAATCTTCAAGTTCCTCAACTGAAAGCTCCGAACGAAGCCGTGTTGTAATTTTATTGATATAGGAGAAAGTAAATTCGTTTTCTTGGAGAAGTTCTTCAATTTTTTGAATCGAAAGAGGTTTGTCACCAGCATTTGTTGCAGTGGCAATTTCTTCCAGTTTTTTGGCCAGAGTTTTCTGATATTCCTCAAGTTTTTTATCAAGGGTCGCAATTTGAATTGTTTGAGTGACAGTCGCAGTGTTCTTGTTTAAAATTTCATCACGGCTCTTCTGAAACGCTTCCTGAGGAGAAACTGTTTTTTTGGGGCCAATGGTAAAGCGAACTTCGTAAAGTTCTTTTTGACCAAACCCAAAGAAGCCTGGCTTTAAAACAGGCCGCTGACCGCGAATGTCATAATTATGACCGTAAGTCTTGAACAGTTTCTGTTTGCAGTCCTCAAAATCTTTGCCAATGATAGTCTGAATTTCATCCTCGCCCCTTCCATATCCCGAAGCGACTGGATTTGCCACAGGATAAGCGGTAGAAGAACGTGGATTTTTATCAGCAGACAGACCAAAACCTTCGTTATACATTTATTTCTCCAAGAATCTCCAAATTAACATTATTGCCCGCAGCGACAACTTCATTAAGCGAAAGGACGACTGTTCCCGGCATTTCGCGATTTATTGAATTGTGCACGAGCTGGCGTATTTCCGCAGTACCACAGAGAAGAATCGGGAGATAATTCCTTTCTCGGGCGGAAGCTATGGCTGCACTTACGGCACTTATCCATTTGCGTCCGTCAACAGGGTCAAAAGCAACAAAAGGCTGCCCGCCGTCATTCGGAATAACGCAATGGCTCATAATTTTTTCTGAAGCAGATTGAGAAACCTGCAGAACACTCAGCTTTTTGCCAGGATCATGAGGGTCTACATATTGCAGACAAATCTGTAAGCCCAAGGCCTCACGAACCTTTTCGACAAGAAGCCAGTTATTGTGCGGCATGTTACCGTAATTTGCAAGCGTCTCCAGAATCGCAACGATGTTACGGATTGAAACCTGCTCACGGAGTAAGCCCTGAAGAACTCGCTCAATCTCACCATAAGTATATTTGTAAGTATTAAGGACTTCATCAACGACAACAGGATTCGTTTCCTTGATTTTGTCGATGATTGCCTTAGTTTCAAGACGGCCAAGAATCTCGGCCGCATGACTTCGTATAATCTCAGTAATATGAGTTGCGATAATTGTTGGCGGATCAACAACAGCATAACCCGCACGCTCAGCATCTTCACGCTGATCTTCACTCACCCACACAGCAGGAACGCCAAAAGCAGGGTCAACAGTCTTTTCACCCTTAATTTCTTCGGTAGCAGCTCCTGTGTTCATGCACATATAGTAACCGAATTTAATCTTGCTTCGGCCAGCTTCGATTCCTTTGATTTTGAAACTGTATTCCTCTGGGGCAAGAGTCATATTGTCGATAATTCGGATTTTTGGAACAACAAGACCTAAATCCAAACCTGCTTCTCGACGGATTCTGGTGACACGCTCCAAAAGTTCCGCACCCTTTTCCTTGTCAACAAGCGGAATAAGACCGTAGCCAAGCTCAAGACACAATGGATCAAGAGGCACAACCGGGCTGACTTCACCATTCTCGCCCGCTGCCTTTTTATTTTTGGCATTCTGTTCCTCTTCAAGTTTTTTGGCAAAGGAAGCTTTTTGCTTTCGAAGAAGATTGTATCCGGTAAACACAAACAAAGCACCAACAGGAAGCAGGAGATACCACGGAAAATTTGGAATCAAGCTCATAAGAGCCAATGTAATTCCAGTAATGATATAGACATAACCACTCGTCGTGAACTGTTTTTTGAGCTGATCGCCAAGAACTTCCTCGCTGGAATTGCCGGTTACGATAAGACCTGTGGCAAAAGAAAGTAAAAGAGAAGGAAGCTGGCCCAAAAGACCATCACCAATCGTGAGACGGGAATATGTGCTTGCCGCATCACCAAACTGCATTTTACCGATTGCAACTCCGGCGATAATGCCCGCAATTAAATCAATCGCAGTGATGAAAATACCGGCCTTGACGTTGCCGCTTACGAACTTGGAAGCACCGTCCATGCTGGAATAAAAATCAATGTCACGCTGGATAGCTGCTTTTTTGTTACGGGCCTCTTCGTCCGTAATATAGCCCGAATTGAGCTCCGAATCAACGGCGAAGAATTTCTGGTTCATCGCGTCCAAACTGAATCGTGCGGCAACCTCTGAAACTCGCGTAGCACCTTTTGTGATAACGATTACCTGAATGATGATAAGGATGATAAAGATTACCATTCCGATTACGAGACCTGTCGTAGACGGATTCAGCGGATTATCACCTGTTACGATAGAAGAAAAAGCTTTGAGCATGTTACCTGGGAAGTTCCGGTAACCTGTCTCACTTGCCTTTGTGAGAATCAATCGAGTAGAACAAACGTTGAGTGCCAGACCGTAAAGGGTTGCAAAAAGCAGAACACGCGGAAAAGATGTAAAATCAGAAGATTTCGGCGTGTAAAGAACAACGAGAAGAACAATTACTGAAATTGAGATGTTTACAATCATGAGGAAGTCCAAAAGGACTCCTGGGACTGGAATCAAAAGCATGAGAACGACAGCAATTGCAGCCGCCGCAACAGTATGATTCTCAATGTTCCCCAAAACATTTTTTACATTAAAACGGTTCGCCATTCAAATCCCCACCCGAAATAGCTCACTTTTTATTAAATTTTTCAAGCTGACTATAAATAGTCGCAATTGCGGTAAAATAGTCACTTGGTATTATATCACCAACTTCCGTTTCTGCATAGAGAGAACGGGCCAAAGGTCGGTTTTCTACAATCGGAACATTGTTTTCAGTCGCAATAGTGCGGATTCTGAAAGCAAGGTTGTCACTTCCCTTCGCCATGACTTGCGGTGCATCAGAAACAGCCTGATCGTACATAAGCGCAACCGCAAAATGGGTCGGGTTCGTGATTACAACATCGGACTTAGCGACCTGCTGAGGCATATTCCGTTGCAAAAGCTCGCGCTGAGCCGCCTGCAAATGAGCCTTAACCTCAGGATCACCTTCCATTTCCTTGTATTCCTGCTTGACTTCCTGCTTGGTCATCTTCATGCTTTCGATGAACTGTTTTTTCTGCACGAGATAATCAGGAATCGCAATCGCAAGAAAAACAACGGCACAAGTCGCAAGAATCTGAGCCGCCGTCCATGCAATTTTTCCAATCGCAGCATTCATTTTTGAAGCATTGATAAACTCAAGAATCACAGGAAGATTCAAGCGAATCAATAGAAACGAAACAAATCCTACGACACCGACTTTTATAAAAGACTTCGCAACATTGAATCCGCCCTCAAATGAAAAAAGCGTTTTTTTGAGGTACTGACCAATCCGCGGAGTAATTTTCGAAAACTGTGGCTCAATCGGTTTGAGCGAAAAAATAAAGCCTCTGTTCTGGATAAGATTTGCCAGAACACCGGCCACCGTTCCAAAAAGTGCCAGAGGAAGCACTGATTTTGCAAGCGAAATTATAAAATGGAAGAAAAACCTCTTCTGAAGCATTTCAGTTTCCGTCACATGCGTAAAATAGAAGACTAAAGTTTCCTCACACAAATTCCAGAAATACGGAGCCGCAATAATCAGCACGATAACAGTAACCAGCATGACGATTGCGCTGTTCAATTCCTGACTTTTTGCAACCCGGCCTTCTTCACGCGCCTTACGAAGTTTGTATTCAGATGGCTCTTCTGTACGCCCCTCTTCCTCTGCCGCAAACCACTGCAAATCTATTTCTTCAAAACTCATAAACCGCCTCCTACGATAGTAAAAAGCCGTTCAAGCGAAGAAAATCCCCGGACGAACGAATGGGTAAAGAACTCACAGATTTGCGGGAAAATCAGCGTGATAACAAAAAATGAAGTCAAAATCATAATCGGGAAACCTTCGCTCATAAGGTTCATCTGCGGAGCGGCCTTTGAAAGAATGCCCATCGTCACAGAAATCAAAAGCAAAGTTCCCATAATCGGAAGCGAAATCACAAAAGCATCGGCAAAGAGCTTGGTAAGCCCGCCGAGCAGGAATTCAATCATATTATTGCGCTGCAAAACAAGTGAAATTGCATTGAGAGAATCAAAACTTGAAAGCAAAGCCTTCGAAAAAAGATACAGGGCCCAGTCAGACTGCAAGAAAATCAGCATCGCAACAAGATTGAAGAACTGTCCCATGAGAGGATTCTCGACCTGAGAAAGCGCATCGTAAACTTCGGAAGCAGAAAAGCCCATCTGAAAGGCAAAAAACTGACCGGCCGAACTGAATGCCGCAAAAATTATCGTGACATAAAATCCTGTGAGAATTCCGATAAGCCCCTCGCCAATCAAAAGCATTACATATTCAATAGAAAAATTACCGTCGGAGCCGATATACGGGGCATAAGCCGAAAAATTGACATGCGGGAAAACAAGGTAAGCAAGATAGCCGGTGAACGCAACCTTTGCAATTCGAGAAACATTCCTTATTGAAAAAAGCGGCAATGTCATTATCAAAGCAAAACATCGCACCGCAATCAAGAGAAAAACAGGACTGTTAGCAAGAATTCTCTCCAGCAAGTTTTTTTATCCTACCTTGCAAGATTTTTTATCTGAGAGAACAGATTGACGGTATAATTTCCCATCAAACTGAACATCCATCCGCCCAAAAGAGCCAGAACCACAAGAATCACGAGCATCTTAGGCAAGAAAGTAAGCGTCTGCTCCTGAATCGAAGTAGTCGCCTGAAAAATCGCAACGATAAGGCCAACAATCAGAGCCGCACCAAGAACAGGCGCGCACAAAACAAAAACCTGAAAAACCGCACCTCGCATCAAATTAACAATCATTCCTACAGACATAATTCACTCCTATAAAAACTCCGCGTTAGCGGCGTTGCACGGAAGCAACGAATATGCGAGTTTATGCCAACGGCAGAAACTCGGCCGTGATAAAAATTACATGGATGTAATTTTTTCATGCCTCCTATTTTATAACGCTCTGGAAAAGTTGCTGGGTCAAAAGCCCCCATCCGTCAACCATAACAAAAAGCATGAGTTTGAAAGGCATCGAAATTTGAACCGGCGGAAGCATCATCATACCCATACTCATGAGAATCGAAGCAACGACCATATCGATTACAATAAATGGAATATACAAGAAAACGCCGATTTTAAAAGCAACGGTAAGCTCATGCAAAATGTAAGCCGGAATAATCACGTAAGTCGGAATGTCCTCCGGCCCATTCGGAGAAGGAAGATTTGCCATCCCCAGGAAAGAAGAAATATAACGAGAACCAAGAGATCCATCAGGCTGCAAAGTGATTGTCTGGTTGAGCATAAAATTGCGGAGCGGAGCCTCTGCCTCACGGTAAGCCTGCTCAATCGTAAGTTCTCCGTTTGAAAGCGGCTTCAATGAATTGTTATAAACGCTCTGCAATGTAGGGAACATGATGAAAATTGTCATGAAAAGCGCAATTCCGTTCAAAACCGAAGTCGGCGGCACCTGCTGCAAAGAAAGAGCGCGCTTGATGAAGTCAAGGACAATCGAAAAACGCAAAAAGCAAGTGGTGAGAATCAAAAGACTCGGCGCAATTGTAAGCACCGTAAGCAAAAGCAAAAGCTGAACCGAGAAAGCCACCTGCTCACCTGACTGAGGACGGCTTATATTCACATCAATGTTCGGAAAATCAATTCCACGAGCCTGCCCGCTCATTTCCGTTCGCCCCTGAGTCGAACCTTGCGGAAAGTTACGGTTCTGACGTGATTGAGACGTAATTGGGAAAAGGCAGAAAATCGAAATAAAAGCGGCAATTACGATTCGCGGAAGCCATTTATGAAAAGAAACAGAAATCATTTTTCGCATTTTACTCTTCCTCATTCAAACGGCTTCTCTGACGCTGCAAGCTTTCAGCCGCATTTTTTGCACTTGAACCGTAAATATTCTGATTTTTTGTTGTCCCGCCTGGCATAAAAATTGAAAGGATGTCATCAAAAGAACGAGGACGCTTTGTATTGTCATTTTTATCAGCATAAAGGTTCATGGAATTAACAAGCTCTTCATCTTCAATCTGACCGATTAAATTAATGGCATTATCCGATACACCAAGAATATAAGCATGATTCAAAATCGTAACCACATCAACAGAACGGTTTGAGCTCAAAGGAAGGTGCGAAACATGACGCAAGAACGGATCGTCGGATGTTCGGATTTTTGTTCCACGCCTTAAGACTCGCATAGCAAGATAAGCGAGACCAAGCACAACTCCAAGAGAAAGCACCATTTTTACAAAAAGACCGAATGTAGAGGAAGATTGCTGGGATTGCTCGTAATCACCGCTGTTCCAGTTCCAGTTTTGAGCAGCCTGTGGCTCAGTCTTTGACTGTGGCAAAGATTGCAAAGCCTGCTGCTGTTCAGACTGATTTTCTGAAGAAGGAGCCTGTGATGTTTTATTTAAGGATTCGTCTGCAAACACAGGAATTTGAGAAATAGAAAGCATTAAAGCACAGCAAATTGCTTTAAACGCCTTTGGCGCAATGCTTTCATGAGAATTTTTTGTCATAACCCCACCCACTTTTTGACAAAACTATTTTATTTTCCCTTAATTATATCAAAAAAAAAAGCATCTGTCGAACATTTTTTTTCAACAGATGCCATTATTTTTAAGATTTTTTTGTATTTTAGCAAAAAATACTATCTCAAATCGCTAACACGTTCCATCGGAGAGAGGATTTCAGTTACACGAACACCGAAGTTTTCATCAATAACTACAACCTCACCTTTTGCAATTGGTTTGTGGTTTACAAGAATATCAACAGGCTCGCCGGCGAGTTTATCAAGCTCAATGATTGTGCCTTCACCCATACCCAAAATATCTTTAATCTGCTTTTTGGTGCGGCCAAGCTCTACGGTCATTTCCATGTTTACGTCCATGATAAGACCGATATTGCCCTGCTCCTGTGAAGTCGGACCGCCAGAAAGGTTAGGATACTGAACTGCCTGAACGTTTGGCATTGACATGCCCATTGGCATTCCACCCATCTGCATTCCGCCGCCCATAGGCATTTGCATACCACCCATTGGCATACCTCCCATCATAGGCTGCTGCTGGAATCCTCCCATCTGCATTCCGCCCATGCCACCCATCTGAGGCTGTCCTCCGGCAAGATTTGCCATTGAAGCCATATCAGCTGCGTTGAGAGCACCACCTGTAGCTGGAGCCGGATCCGGAGTGCCGCCACCAAGAGCTTTTGCGATTCCCTCGGCGACATCACTTGAAACAGCTTCCCACAATGTATATGTTTGGCCTTCAAGTGTCAATGGATAGCTGAACAATGCGAAAGTTCCCTGAGGAATTCGTACCATTGCTTTAGGCACATGAACTGCCTCTGGAGGATTTGAAGCAAGACCAGCAATCGCACTCAAATCCGTGATTTCTGAACCAGTATGTGTTGAAATAAACTCACCGATTACAGAAAGAGCCATGTCATCAAGCTCAGCGTTTTCTTCTTTATTTACAAGACTTGTAATCTTCTGCGCGAACTCAGGTGCAAGCAAAACAAGATGATCACCTTTAAGCCCTGCGTTGAAGTCTGCCATTACAGCAACGACCATTTCAGGCAATTTTGCAAGGAGCTGATCCCGGTCCATTGCCTCTACTGTAGGAGCACCGATTTCAAAAGCCCCGCCGGTCATACCGTTCAAATTTGAAGCAACCTTGTCCTTGAGGCCGTCTGCAAATTTTCCGAGAGTTGCAGTATCTACATTAACATTGGAAGATGGACCTGATGAGAGACCTCCAACATCAACGCCAGACAACAATGCGTCAATTTCGCTCTGTGATATTGTTCCATCACTCATAAGATTCATCTCCTTCTACTGATAATTCTTCGAATTCATCAGATTCACTCTGATCTATTTTTCCAATAACCTGAACAGCCATTTTTTTGCCGACGACACCTGGCTGACAGTAAAATTTCTTTTCGTTTCCAACGCTAAGAGTGAGCGGATCACCTACCCTTACCGTAGAAAGCCGCACAACATCACCTGCTCGCAAAGCCAAGACCTCACGGATTGGAAGATTGATTGTGCCGATTTCTGCCACGACATCCATGTTGACATCAGAAAGTTTTTCTTTGAGAGTGCCAAGATACTGTGTGGTAGAACTTCTTCGTACAGAACTGAACCAGAACTGTGAAGAAAGCTTTGAGACGATCGGCTCGATAGTGAGGTATGGGATACAGAAGTTCATCATACCTTCTTCTTCACCGATTTTAGTTTCCAAAGTTACAAGAACGACCATTTCTGAAGGAGGAACGATTGAAGCGAACTGCGGGTTTGTTTCAATCTGACCCAATCGCGGTCGCAAGTCGATTACCTGAGTCCAAGCCTCACGCATATTCGCAAGGATTCGGACGATAATTCCTTCCATTACAGACTGCTCGATATCCGTAAGATCACGGCTGACTTTTGCGCCCTGACCTGTACCACCGAACAGACGGTCGATTACGCTGAATGTAATTGCCGGGTCAATCTCAAGGACAGCGTTTCCTTTGAGAGGATCCATGTTGATGACAGCAAGCGTAGTTGGCGTAGGTATAGAACGGACGAACTCCTCGTATGTAAGCTGATCGACCGAAGCTACATGGACATGAACCAGGGAACGCAACTGCGCTGAGAGACTTGTTGTTGTAAGTCGCGCAAATGTCTCGTGCATAATCTGCACAGTACGGATTTGTTCCTTTGAGAATTTATCCGGACGTTTGAAGTCGTAAATTTTAATCTTGCGCGTGTCACTGACCGGCTTAAAATCATCCGCTCCAGAATCACCAGAACTGATGGCTTGCAGCAATTGGTCAATTTCATCTTGTGACAGAACTTCGTTCATGCCTATCCTTCCACCTTTTTATAAATAAATCACTTTATGCTATTGCTGGATTACATCCATCTGCATGAAGCGAACATCCTTAATTTTTGAAGAACTCAAAATGCTGTCGTTAATAGCGTTGCGAATCTCAATCTTGAGGTTCTCCTCGTTCTGAGGTCTGAGTTCCTCGGCTGTTTTCTGAGTAAAGTATCGGCGCAAAAAGTCTTTAAGTTCAACAGTTCTCTGAGTAATTTCAGTAGAAGTTGCCTTGTCTTCCTTTTTGTAACCAAGAACTACATCGACGCGGACAGAAGCAGGGTTTGCCTCCATTGTGCGTGTCTGAATCAATCCGAGAGAAGTGTACCAGTCAAGGATTTCTTTTGATGCAGTATATTCTTCTGTCATTGGAATAGCGGCAGTTGTACCAGTATTGTTACCACCGACAATCTTCATTGTGATGACGACAACAGTAACGATAAGAATAATTGCCGCGAGACCGATTGCGACCCATTTTAAAAGACCTGGAACAAGAAGACCTTTTCCACCTTTTGCAGGAGCAGCTCCACCTTCTCCGCCTTCATCCAATCCTAATCCTTCATCTTCATCTGCCATAAAAAACTCCTTATCCTATTCCATCAAAAAATGGTAGCATTAAAAATGGCCTTCATCAAGAATGATGATGTCCACGCGGCGGTTGTACGCCTGGCCTTCCTTTGTCTCATTCGAGAACATAGGCCTTGTATCCGCATATCCGGCGATTGAAAACTTCTGTTCATCAACTCCGAAATCTGACAGATAATGAAGAACATTTGCGGAACGTGCTGAAGAAAGCTCCCAGTTTGAAGGGTAAAGCTCATTATCAACAGGCGTTGAATCCGTATGTCCCTCTATTCTAAATCTTCGGTTTTTTAGCTCCGAATCTTGAAAAAATTTCGATAATTTTAAAAGAATATCTCGAGTTTCATCGATATTTAATACCGCACTGCCCTGCTCAAAGAAAACATCAGAGGCAAGAGAGATAACAACTCCGCGCTCATCACTGGAAATTGTGATTTTTGCAGATTTTACCTCCGGCGCAAACAAGCTGACAGCCTTTTTCTTTGCGATTGAGAGCGACTTGCCCTTTTCTGCGGAAGGAAGGGCCGAAATATTATTGCCCAAATCAGCAAGCTTTCCGGCCGCAAGAGACTGACCGCCCGAAGTTACAGGTGCTTCGATTGACTCAGTAGTGATTTGCAAAGACTCCTGGATCTGCGCCAACGCCGCCGTATCAACCTCCGAAGGGTCATACAACATGACGAAGAAGCAGAGCATAAGAGTAATCATATCACCATAAGTACCTTGCCACGCGGTTGACGGTTTGGCAGGTTCTTTTTTTTCTTTCTTTGCCATTATCTAGTCCTTAATTGAAATTACTAGTCTTTGAGAACATCCGGTTCAATAATCTTACGAGTTTTAGGATCAAGATATGTAAGGAGCTTAAGAGCCAGGATTCGAGGGTTGTCACCAGCCTGAATTGAAAGTACGCCCTCAATAATCATTTCCATTGTTGACATTTCATCTGCGTTCTGTGCGGCAAGTTTGTTCGCAAAAGGTGCGACAAGCCAGTTAGCAAGCATAGAACCGTACAAAGTTGTAATCAACGCGACAGCCATGTTAGGACCGAGGGAGCTTTTATCTTCCAAGTTGTTCAACATACCAATCAAACCAATAACCGTACCCAACATACCAAAACCAGGACCATAACCAGCCCATGCGTTGATGACTCCGATCCAACTCATGTGTCGGGCTTCGGCAGCACTCATTTCGTTTTCCATAATCGTACGGATAACGTTGCCGTCCGTACCATCGACTACCATTCGCAGGCCTTCTTTCATAAAGGCACTATCCAAATCATCAAGACCTTCTTCAAGAGCAAGAATACCTTCGCGGCGGGCCTTCTCGGAAAGCGCGACCATGTTCTGAATCAGTGTTTTTTCACCGTAATCGTGGGTTTTAAGCGCACGTCCCATGATTTTGAACAAACCAAGAGCCTGTTTGAGCGGGGCGACGATGAACAATGCAGCATAAGAACCACCGACCGTTACGAAGACTGACGGAATATCAATGATACCACCGATTGAACCACCTGATGTGACGACACCAAGACCGATAGCAACCGTACCACCGACAAGACCAATTATTGTAGCTATATCCATATTCTTGCTCCTACAACTTTCTATTAATTTGCTTTTTACATTTCAAGGGCATTGATGCCGATTTGCCTGCGATACGAGACAATCCGGTCAATAACTTCCTGAGGTTTATCCTTTACAACGATTTTTTTGCCAGAAAAGAATGTAACCGTAAGGTCAGGATTCTGCTCCATGCTCTCAATCATGTGCGGATTAATCCAGTAAGTTGTTCCATCTAGTTTTGTTACAGGAATCATTCCCCCACCCCGTAAGAAAAACACTTTAAATATCATTTATTTTACAACAAACACCAGAATATTTAAAGTATTTTTTTTGGCGCGAATTTTTCTGCTCCGGGCTTTCAGGGTTTCATCCGCAAAGCGAACGGCTATCGCCGCCCTTCCAATCCCGCGCTGGCATTTTTGCCAAAACAGAATACACTTAATTATCGGAAAACTATTTTTTTTTATTAGTCTAAAAGTTCTTCAAGAAAACGGTTTAACAAAAGAATTCCACGTCTGTTAAGAAAATAGGCTTTTCTGCCGTCCGAGAAAGATTTTTCACCTGCCAGGCGATTTTTCTCCCATTGGTAAAAAACGCCGCCCTCTTTTTCGCTTCCTATTCGCTCAGAAAGTGATTTTTGGAATCTTTTTTCGTAATCCGCGGAAGAAACTCCTTCGAGCTGCCGGAAACCGAGCATCAGGAATTCAAATTCAAGGGTCTCCTCATCAAGCTCTTCGATATTCCGTTTGAAACAAGAAAGATTTTTTGAAAACGACGAGGCTTCTTCATCAACACCCCGGATATAAGCCGGAATCGAAAGTGTGTTCGTCCATCTCACTGCTGATTTTTTTTCAAAATCGTAAATCGTTCCGCTCGCCCCAGCTCCCACGCCAACGTAATTTTTTTGTTTCCAGTAGGCGGAATTATGCCTTGCCTCAAAACCTTTTTTGGCAAAGTTCGAGACTTCATACTGACAAAATCCCATTTTTTCAAGGATATCACGGCCTTTGAGCCACATTCTGTCAGCTTTATCATAAGAAAACTTTATTGTTCCATCTTCAATTTTCTTCCATAAAGGAGTGTTTTCTTCAACCGTGAGCGTATAAAGAGAAACATGGTCAATTCCGGGATATTTTTTGAGAAGTTCAAACTGATTTTCAAAAGATTTATAAGTGTGACAGGGAAGACCCGCGATAAAATCCACTGAAAGCCGGCCGCTCCAATGATTTTTCAGATTTTCAAGAGCTTTTTCAATGATTTCGACGCTCGCACCACGATTTACAGCCCGCAAAGCTTTGTCATCAAAGGCCTGAATTCCCATCGAAAGCCTGTTTACGCCAGATTTTGTGCATGAATCAAGGAATTCCACGCTCACATCATCAGGATTCATCTCAACAGTTATCTCAGCGTCATTTTTAATGCCGACAGATTCTTTTATTCCCGAAATAAGGCTGAAAATTTGAGAGGGAGAAAGAAGACTCGGGGTGCCGCCACCGACATACACAGTCCGCCATTTTTGGATTCCGTAAAAATCAGCATAAATTTTGGACTCACTCACAACGGAAGAAATGTATGAATCAGAAAGGTTGTTTGGCTTCCCTTCACGATCCCGCTCACCGATGCTGAAAAAATCACAGTAATCACATTTTTTCTTGCAGAACGGAATATGAACATAAAGAGAAGAATTCATAAATCATCACCCCGAACAGGCCGGAACTCTACAGAAAAGAGAATTTATTAAAAGGGAAATAAAGCACGAGTGCCTTTCCGAGAATCGAGCTTTGCTTTACAGGGCCCCAAATGCGTGAATCTGCAGAAGAAAGACGGTCATCACCGAGGACAAAATATTCGTCATTGCCAAGCGTAATCTGAGAAATTGAAGCACGCGCACCCAAATCAGAATCCCACAAAGCCGGCGGGACCAGAATCTTGGCGTTGTATCGGGAATTTGTAAGCTCAAACTCCGTAAGGAAATGGCTTTGACCAGCAGGCTTTATGAAAACAACATAGCGGTCGATATAAATCGTGTCGCCAGGAAGACCTACAACACGACGAAGCACAGGACGTGTGCCCGAAACAGGATTTTCCTCAAAAGGCTGCCATTTGTGTGCGGTGACGAAAAGCGAAATTGTACGCAAAATACGTTTGAAAGGAGACATTTTGCCGACTTTGTAATTTTGCAGTAGAATGACATCCCCGCGCTCAGGATTTTTTAAAAGCGGACTGACAAATTCATAGCTGCCAGCAGGAATATCAGGCGACATGGAATCAGATTTATTCGCAACTGGAAAAATAATAAAAGTCATGAAAAGAGAAACCAAAACAAAAAAAATCAGAATGATTCCGGCGACAGAAAAAATCTTATGATAAAGCTCCCGCCTCATCTTGTATGAAATTGCGTAAATATTTTTTTCCATATATACAGAATAGCAGATTTATGAAACCGTTGCAAATCAAAGTTTTTATTATTATAATAGTAAAGATATGGGCGAAAATGTAAAAATTATTGCACAGAACAAAAAAGCTCGCTTCAATTATTTCATCGAAGAATCATACGAATGCGGCCTTGAGCTTGAAGGTACCGAGGTCAAATCCGTAAAAGCAGGAAATGTGTCCTTTGCCGATTCTTTTGCCGAAATTATAAATGGTGAAGTATGGATGCGCAACTTTCATATTTCCGAATATAAATATTCTTCCGTGTTCAATCACGATCCGGACAGAAAAAAACGGCTTCTTCTCCACAAAGAAGAAATAAAGCGGCTTCAGCGGAAGGTCGAAGAAAAGGGCTTCACCTTGGTTCCGCTGGATTTCTATTTAAAAAACGGTCGGGTCAAGCTCACTCTCGGAGTCTGCAAAGGTAAAAAACTTTACGACAAGCGAGAGACTATCAAGCAGCGGGATTTAGACCGGGACATGGCAAGGGACTTCCGAAAAGATTTGTCATAATCTGCGCGGAGTTTTTGTCGGGAACAAAATTTGAAGAATCTGCATTTAAAAAGTTGGCTTCTTGCCTTTAGTATCATGATTCTTTCTCCTCTTTCAGCTTTGCACGCCGAAGACCTTCTGGTTGATTATTACGGTGTAGTCTCAGCATCTTCCGACACAAACATGCTCAAAATGGCCCAGGACGTTTTTTACACGCAGCTCAAATCAATTGATGGCATCATTGTGGACGACAAGCGCCCCGACATCAGCAAGGCATCTTCAGAAATTCCGGTTTTCATCAAAACAAATGCAAAAATATACTTCTATGCCGAAATTTCCGACGACAAAACAGAAACAGGGCAACCACTCTGGAACTGCCGGTTCAATGCCGTAACATCCTCAGACGGCATAACTCATACCGCCACCGAAAATTACGAATCTTACTACAAGATTTTGGTCGGTGCCAAAAATGCAATCGAAAAAGTTCTTTCAGATTTAAAAGAGCCCGATCCTCAATTTGCATCTGCCGACAAAGAAAACATCGCAGCAGATTTCAAAACAGGAGTTGACATTGAGTCACTTGCAGGAACATGGAGCGGAGAGCCTTTTGCAGACAAAATAATCATCCTTCGTGGCGGAAGAGGCTTCGTCATATTCAAGAACGGAGCCACAATGAACATCAAGATTTCGGTAAAAAAAGCCGTAATCGACGGGAAAAGCACAAATCTTGAAATCGCTCAGGTCGGAAAATCAAACGCATCATTCTTTCCGGAGCTTTCAAGAGAGCAGGCACTCGCATGTGCGGCAAAAGCAGCTCCAATCACGTGGAATTTTGCGCTTACCTCAGCAGATACGCTCGAGGGCATAAAAAATACCGTCATTCCAACAAATGACGGTACGGAACAAGGCACAGTAAATTCAAGCTGGACCAGGAGATAAGGGTATTCATGCCCTGCAAGAATTTTCTAACGCAATTCTTGCAGATCAACCTTCTTTTTGCCGCGTCCATGCGGCAGCTTTACCAGATATCGGGCAATTGTTAATTGCTAATCGTTACAGCTCCCTGGCGGATAACTTTCACATCCCCATTTTCTTCAATCGCTACGATTGTAGATGGAACTCCGCCTTTTTTATCGCCGTCATCAATAATCAGCTCTACTTCTTTTCCGAATTCATCTTTTATCTGCTGAATATTGTCCAGGACGGTATTTCCGCTTCGGTTCACGCTTGTTGAATAAATCGGCGCGCCGCAGCCTTCGATTACTTTTCTAAGCCATTCATCGCCCGGACATCGGAAAGCCGTAGTCTCAAAATTGCCGTCCTCGGCGAAAGTATGCACGATAATTGAAAGCGGTCCCGGCCATTTTTCAAGGAGATAATCAGGAATCACATCGCGGGTATATTTTTTTACATCTTCGGGTTTTGCAATCAGCTGAATGAAATTTTTTCCTTCAGCCCGATTTTTAATAGAACAAATTTTCTCGAATGTATGGAAAGAATAGTGTCTTCCGTCAACAATTCCTGAAAATCCGTAAACAGTATCTGTCGGAAGAACGACAACCTTTCCCCTTCTGAGATAATTAATCGCAATTTGAATTGATTCAGTATCACACTTGCGGCAAATCATAGACTGGAATCCCCTTTATTTTTATTTTATTTTTTTTGACAGCAGCATCTTTTATTCTGAAATCCTTAAGCATTAAATAAAGATAGGTCACAAAGAACATTAAAAGCCCTGAGACCTTACAAAACCATTCAGGCAGGGAATAAGGCTCAATTGACTTTATCGGAGTACCTGTCTCAAAATGATATTCGTCGATGTTGATAAGGCCGTTAATTTTGACAACTTTCTCACCATCCCGAACATACCCCATTTTGCGCGCGAAACCGGCAATTACGTCCGGGTCTTTTTCCAGCGCTGTATATTCCAGCGAAAGAGAATCATTAATTTTCTGAATTTCGTCCGCACGGGCACTAAGGATTCTTTTCTGCTCTCGTAACTGACCATTTGCCCAAATTCCATCCGTTCCACATGTAAAAGAGACGAGGACATAAATTGCAGTACCAGCCAAAGCAGCCACAAGAATCCTAAACATTTTTATCATAGCCTTTTGAATATCGGCTGATGTTCTGAAATTCTAAAATATTTTTAAGTCTGAAAAAAAAATTGGACTTTTCCCGAACATATATGATACAATAAATAGATAAAGTGTAATTTTTTTAAGAAAAACTACCGATATTATATCAAAGATTTTCTTAAGGAAGCCTTAAAGCATTCCAAAATTCACTTTTGAAGGGGAACAATATGAGTGATTCAGATAAAACAAACGAACTTGATAACTACGGCGTTTGGGTCAAAAAGCCGCCTCGCACCGTTTCATCTGAACTTGGAGAAGAAAATACAAATACACTCTCTTTAGATAATGACTTGCCAAGTTTTGACAGCATTGACGTGGTAGATACACCTCTCGACGGAACAGATCCCGATTCAGAGGACGCCACTCTTTCTGCCGATGAGCTTGCCAATATCACAGGCTCACTGGAAGAAGGAACTCCAGTTCAAGAAGGCGGAGAGTCTTCATCAACTGGCGAAACCGAAGAAATATCCCTTGATGAATTTATCGAGGGCGGTGTTTTTGAGGGCGACGACAATTCAGCCCCGGCAAGTTCCGAACCTTCCCCAAGTGAAACTCCTCAGGCCGAAGAATCAGTTTCAGCCGACGAATTCCTGGAATCAAGCGACATTACAATTTCGGACGCACCAAGCATTTCAGATGCACCTGCTTTATCAGAGGACGGTCCAATCGACATCGATCTTTCATTTGATGATTCTGACTCAGCTCCGTCAATGGGGAGCCCTGCAGCATCTTCGGCACCTGTAAAAGAAGTTGCAGGCTCAGAAGAAGTTGATTTGAGTGACTTCGGAGTTGATTTTGGCAGCGACGAAGGTTCTTCATCTGAACCGGTCACTCCTTCAAATGATGGCACCGAAAGCGTAGATTTAAGTGACTTTGGAGTAGATTTTGGAGACGGTGATTCTTCAGCAGCAGGCTCAGCACCTGCAGAAGAACCAGCAGTTTCTGAACCTGTCGTAAATGATGACGGAACAGAAGAAGTTTCCCTTGATTCATTCGGTTTTGACATCAATTCCGATGAACCAAAGGCAGAGGGACCAGCTTCAGAATCAACAAGCACAATAATTGCCGAAGAAAATCCTTCACTTGATTCTGACGAGCGAACACTTACAATCAACGATAATATTTCAGTCGGCTCAGATGATGACGACGATATCGGTAATATTTCACTTGAGTCAAGTCCTTCATCATCAGAATCTCAGGAACCAGAAGAAGAACAGCCGGTTACTCAAGAATTCACAACTCAGGACAGTGATGATTTCGACCTTGATTCTATCATGGATTCAATCGAAGACGAAAACGGCAACAAGTCTTCTCTCATCAGTGAACAACCTGCCGTTGCAGAGCCTTCAATCGAAGAGCCTGTCGTAGAATCATTTACTGAAGAACCGGTTATCTCAGAAGAACCAGAGGAAGAACCTCCAATTCCAGAAACTCTCGAAGAAACAGAACCGGTCGTAAATGATGTGGTTGATATGGATGAGCCTGTATTCGAAGAAACAGCAGTTGATCTTCCGGAAAGCGTTTCAGAAGAAATCACGGAATCAGTGAATCCATTCACACTTCCTCCAGATGATGCATTCGCACCAGTCGTAGCAGAAGAACCTGTTATTGAAGAAACTTTGGAACAAGAATCAATCGAAGAACCTGTTTCAGAAGAAGCTCCGGCTTTTGACGAACCTGTTACAGAAGAAGAGCCTGCCATTACAGAAGATGTTGCAGCTCCAGTTTCTGAGACCGAAGCTCAGGATGCACCAGAGCCTGTCAAACAGGATGAGGAAATCAATTCTGCCGCAAACAATATTCTTAACCAGATTGCAGCAGAGCTTTCTTCTCTCCGAAATGAAATTTCAAATCTCAAAAGTGAATTCGAAGAGCTCAAAAATAAAGAGCCTGCACCAGCTCCTGTTGTTGCCACAGAAGAAGTTCATGAAGAGCCTCAAGAATCAGAATCTTCCGGAGGATTCTTTGGCACAGAAGATGAGGATGACACAATCGCACTTTCTCTCGACGAAATGGACAACATTCTCAATACTGTTGAAATCGTTGAGGAAGCAGCTCCAACTCTTCCAGAGACAACATCTAGTTCAATTGAAGAACCAGCAGAAGAAAGTGCAGAGCCAGAACTCGCAGAAACAGAAAATACAGAAGAATCTCTTGATTTCTCTAACGAAAGCATCGAAGAGCCGGTTCTTGACGACATCGACACAAATATCGCAGATGAAGAAGAAGAGCTTCCAGAAGAAATTCTTCTTCCAAAATCAGAAGACGACATTCTTGTTGAGTCAAGCACTGATAATCTCATCGAAGAAGAATCCGAAGCACCAGTTTCAATAGAAGACTCTGCCGCAGACATTTCTGTTGAAGAGGTTGCAGAAGAACCAGAAAGCACAGAAGATGTTTCATTCGAAATTGCAGACACAACATCTGATGAAGCAAGTGATGCAACATTGGTAGATGAGCCTTTTGTATTCGACGAAGCAGAAACTGCTACAGATGAACCTCAAGAAGATGAAAACGACGCAACTCTTTCTGCAGATGAACTGGCAAATATTGCGGCCGATTCAAGCACGATTGAAGAAGCTCCTGGCGAAGAGCTGGAAGATGAGGAAACAGAATCAGAAAGCTCAATTCCTTCTGTCAGCGACATTCTTGGTGACAGCTCAGAAGAAGAAGAAAGCAGCGGAATTTCAATTTCCGAGGGTGAACTTGATAACCTTCTTTCATCTGAGGCAGCACTTGCCGAGCAGAACCGTAAGCTTGCCGAAGAAGAAGAAAAAACAGAGCCTGTTCATTCTTCAATTCCGGGTGATTTGCAAAAAGAAATTAAGTCAGTTCTTTCATATATGGATCAGCTTTTGGAAAATCTCCCAGAAGAGAAAATTGCTGAATTCGCACAGTCAGAACAGTTTGAAACATACAAAAAATTGTTCAAGGAACTTGGTCTCGACTAATGGAAATAGGAAAAAAATCAAAAAGCGGGCTTCTGCAAAAAGCACAAACTGTTCTTGCAGATGTCACGCCGACATTCGCAAATTGGGCAAAACGTTCCGGCTTCATTCGGGCCGCAATTCTCTCTCCCTGCTCTACTTCCGAGGGTAAATTCTATTACACAACGGATGCAGTAGGTTTTTCAGCAAGAGAAATGGCTTTGCTCACTGAAACTCAGGAATTCTGGATGCGTACTCTTTCAAAAGCTTTTGAATGGCAGTGTTTTTCCAGAGATTTCAATGAGCTTGATAAATTTGACGGGCTCTTTGACGATGATGTTTTGGCGCAAGTCAGCAAGATTTTCTTCCTTCCGTTCCGTAACAAAGAACGGCCGATGATTTTTGTTCTTCTCGAACTAGAAGAAGATGACGATCTTATTCTTCCGCAATCATCAGAAATTGCCGTAACATTAAAAAACATTGTTGAATTCAAGAATCAAACAAAAAAAACCCTTGCAAAATTCAACAAAAATATAGATACAGGGCTTGGCATTTCACAAAGCCGGCTTTATCTCCTTTCTCTCAAAGTTTGCATCGAAGAAGAACTTGCAACAGTTGAGCTTCCTGGTGATGAGCTTCGAGAGCTGGTAACACGTTCAATCACCGACGCAGCACAAACAATTGTCTCGCCGTTATTCCGTGCTCCGAACTGTTCACAAACAGGCTCAAAAGGAGAAATCAAAGTTGTTCTTTTTGCAAAAGATGAAGAAGACGAGCAGCTTCTTGCATACCATATTGCCCGCACATTAATCGGGCTTTTGGGAACAAAGGCAACAAAGCAGATTCTCTTGCTTTCAGCAGGTGTCTGCGCAAACAAAAACGGAACGATTGAGTTCCTTTGCAAATGTTAATAAATTTCGAGCCTAGCCGGGCAGGAGAACTTACCTGCTCGGTTCAAGGTAAATATTTACATTCAAAGTACAACCCGCAAACAGAGGGAGAAAGATTCGCCGAGAATGTTCAGGCAGATTTTTCCCCTCTTTGCGTTTTTATACTCGAACCTGCCCTATCCTACTGCGCTGAACCGCTCAAAAAAAAGTTTCCTGGGGCTGATATTTGTGCAATCAGGTTTTCAAAAGATTTTTCCAAAGCAGATTCAAAATGGGACAAAGTTTTTTATCTTGAAAACTCTTCCGCTCCGCTGAGCGAATTGCTTTTCAATTCTTTGGGTGAAGAAAAACTCATTTCAAGCCTTGCATTCGACTGGACGCCTGCAAAAAATATTTTTCCACAGCAATCTATGCTCGCGTGGGGGGAAATCAAAAAAGCAATTTTGAAAGCACGCGATGTCATTGGAACCAGAGCTTATTTTTCAAAACGATGGCTCAAAAATGCGCTTATCTTCGCTTCAAAAGTTCAAAAAACAATGCTTCTTGAAAAGGGCGGAATGCCAGTAATAATCGCAGCCTCTGGTCCAAGTTTGAAGACTTCCATTCCATTTCTCAAAAAATACCGTGAGTCTTTCTTTTTGATTGCAGTTTCATCAGCATTTATGCCGCTTTCAAAAAATGGAATCTCACCAGATCTCGTGATTTCAAGCGATGGTGGTTATTGGGCAAAAAAGCACATTGATTTTTCGGGAAGTGTTGGAAGTGTTTTTGCTCTTGAAGCAGAAAGTGCCGTGCCAAAAGAAATTCTTTCACAAAAAGAAATTCTTCCGCTTTGCTACGATGATGGTCTCGAAAAGTACTTTTTGGATTCAATCGGCTGCCCGTACATGCTTTCAGAGCGAAACGGAACCGTTGCTGGAACTGCCCTTTGCTTCGCACACGGTCTCACAACCGGAGATATTTTTCTTTGCGGTCTCGACCAGGCTCCAGCCACAGGCTTTCAACATACTCAGCCTAATGCTTTGGAAACTGATAACGCTCAAAAAGATTTCAGGATCAAAAATACGGAAACAAGATTAACATCTTCAAGGTTCAATTCATCAGCCTCGCTTGAAATTTATCGGAATTGGTTCATCTCAAATTCTGAATATTTTTCAAAAAGAGTTTTCAGGCTGTCTGATAATTTCAAATATGACTTTGATCTAGGAAAAATCCACGACATAGCTTGGGAAGATTTTGAAAAGAAAATTATTCACGGGTTCTCAAAACAAGCCGCAGACAGTTCTCACAGAAGAATTCTTTTTAAGGAAGCTAAAATCAAACTCAACGGAGATACACGAAAGGTAAAAATACTTGATACTCTCAGAGAGCTTTGTGAAAGCCAGAAATTTGAGGACGAAGTGTTTCCGATGGATTCACTTCTTATTAAAAGGGAACTTTCTCCCAAAAAGCGTGAGGAATTGAAGGCAAAACTCAAAGAAAAGACCGAAAAAATACTTAAAGAATGTGAAAAATTAATATAGAATATAAGTCAGGTGGGAAAATGGGGGAATACTTTTATTCACAAATAATTGAGTCAAAAGACGGCAACCTGATTCCGCTCTGTAAAAATAAAACTGGGCAGGAAGTGGCGCTACACTCAAAATACAATCCAATCCGCGAGGCAGATGGATTTTCAGCAAATGTCTATCGCTCCTGCTTTTTTTTCGTGATTCTTGGCTTGGCAGGCGGTTATCATATTCAAAAACTTCTTGAAAAATGCCCGAAAGCTAAAATCATCGCAGTTGAAACATCACAAGTCTCTCTCGATTTTCTTTCAGTTATTCCATGCGTAAAAATTTTATCAGCTGATAATCGCGTGTCTTTGACTTCCATTGAAAATCTGGAGCAAATTCTCCTTTCAAAATACAAACCTGCTATTCATGGAAATCTAACGATTCTTTCTTTACGGCAATGGGAAAATGTTTTTTCTGACGCAGCTCAACTTGCACGTGACAAAATCACAAAGACAATAAAACTTCTCGCATCAGATTTTTCGGTTCAGAGTCATTTCGGAAAAATCTGGCAGAAAAATATTCTTTCAAATCTCTCGATTGCAGAAAAAACAAAGCTTTACAAAGAGATTCAAAAACTAAGCGAAACAAATCGACTTCAGAATGGCCTGGCAATGCAAAAAACAGCTGCAATAATTGCGGCAGGACCAAGTCTAAACGAGAAAATCACTCTTCTCAAAGAAAATCGAGAAAAATATTTCATTATCGCCACAGATACAGCTTTTTCCGCACTCAAAAAGCGAAAAATTGAAATCGATGCCGTAGTGTCAATTGACGGTCAAATGGTCTCACATCAGCATTACATGGAAGGATTCAGCAAAAACACGCTCTATGTCTTTGATTTATGTGCAAATTCTTCCGCAGTAAGAAAAGCTGTCGAAAATTCACAAAATGTAATTTTGGCAGAGACAGGTCATCCGCTCGCACAGTACGCATCCTTCTTCTCAGGAAAACAAAATTTCATTCATCTGGAGGCTGGAAGCGGAACAGTCACAATTGCGGCCGCAAGCTTTGCAAAATCACTTGGATTTAAGCATATTGAATTCTTCGGCGCAGATTTCTCATATATCGACGGGCTTCCCTATGCACGCGGAACATACCTCGAAAACCAGTTTTATTCAAAATCAAACAGGCTATGCCCGGCAGAAAAATCTTACTCCGCGCTAATGTACCGCACTCCAGTAAAAAAAATCTCCGGGAACAAAATCACCACGGAAATTCTTGAAGCCTATAAAAATTCACTTTCAGATTTTATGGCCCAAAAACAGGACGATACCAATGAAAAAGCATGTTGCGGGCAATTCGTTTTGAAAGATTTTAAATCACACTATTGCAAAGATTTACGTAATACTTTCAAATCAGAGGATGATATAGACGAAGACAGTTTTGCCTTCACTACCCTTCTTCCTCTCATGGCAAAACTAGGAAAAGATGCTGCTTTCCTTGCATACCTTAATGTATTGAGATATACTGAAAGAATATGAAAAAACCAATTACATTTATTTCTATATTATGTTCGATTTTATTTTTGACAGCCATCATTTTTTTTGCATCAGGAATTTACATTGATAAAAAAAATGGTACGGCCAAAGCTGACGCGCGATATGAACAGCTTTTAAAACAAACAAAAGAAAACTTTGAAAATAATACTTACGGAAGCTCAGCATTCTCAATCAATTTTATTCAGGCAATAGGCAACATCAATGATTTTTCTTCTCTAAAACTTGAAGTCAACGGCTCATTAATCTATTCGTACCCGCCTTCAACATTCTCGCTTCCATCACCAGAGCTTGTAAAATCTTATTCGGACACCGTTAACGTTGCAGGCAAAAACTTCACCTTAAGGGCTTCACTTTATTTGATGACACCAGGCTCAATCTACAACCACTCAAGATTCGCATTTCTGTTGATTTTGATTGGCACTCTTGTAGTCGGAATTTTCATCGTGTTCACAAACGGAGCAGAATCATCATCAAATGACTTTTATGAAATTCGCCCAAAAAACAAAAATATCTTCACGGAGCGAGAAATTTTCTCTGATTCAAAAAGCGAAAGCAAAGATAATTCAGAAAATATCGAAGAAAAGCCTGAATATGAAGAGAATCCGGTTTCAGAGCAAATCACAGAATCTTCTAACGCCATCGAAGAAGCTCCAAAAGCAGAACAGCAGCCTTTGTTCAATCCAGAGCAGATTTCAACAGAAATATCTTCAGAAGAACATTCTTCTAAAGATATTTTCCAAGAAGATAAAGTTGAAGAGGAGCCTTCCGAAAAGGAGTCATCAATTGAAATTCCAAACGAAGTACCTGTTTTCACAGAGGAAGATGAGCAGGAATGGAATACAGACGAACTTTTCAGCGATGAAGATGAAAAAACTGAAGAAGACGAAGGTGGCCTAGACATAATCGATCAGATGGAACAGGAAAATCTTGCGCTTTCAGATGAAGATTTCTTTGCAGACAAAACAGAACCGAAAGAGTCAGAAAAAGAATTAGAAAGCAATGCGGTTTCGCAAATCACAAATCTCTCGCTACAGTCTTCTCTGGAAGAAAGTCTTGATGCAGCGATTGAATCTGACTCAAATACCACACTTTCCCTTATAAAAATCAACGGGCTTGACCGTGGAAATTATCTTTCACAAACGATTGTTTCAATTATCAAAAATGCTACCAACACATCCCAGCTTTTTGAGTACAAGGCGGATTCTTATGCCGCAATCGTACAAACAGATTTACAGGAAACCGTAGACAATTTTGAAGGAATTTACAATAAAATCGCAGACTTCTTAAAAGACAATAATGCAGTAAATGAAGTTTCTGTCGGAATTTCTTCTGCAAGCGGAAGGAGCATCAAAGCAGAAAGGCTCATTCTCGAAGCAAGCCAAGCTCTTGATTACGCTTCACAAGATCCAGATTCGCCTATCGTTGCATTCAGGGCAAATCCAGAAAAATACAAAGAATACATGGAATCAAATAATTAAGACTTTTTCGGCTGGGCTTCTTCATTTGCAGGAAGCCCAGTTTTTTTATCAGCATCAAAATTATCGACCAGTTCATCAAGCTGCTGTGCAAAACTTGAAAGTTGTTTATTATCAGGGAATTTTTCCTTAAGCAAAAAGAATGATTCTTCAGCATCCTCTCCCCGCCCAACATTTATCAGAAGCGCAACATAGCTTTCGAGAAGATTCTGGTCATAAGGATTATCTTCGAGCAATTTTTTATACTGAAGTATTCCTTCATCAACTTTCCCGCTCATCGCTGTAATATAAGCAATACTGATTTTCAGCATCGTATTTTCTGGATCAAGTTTCAGAAGCTCATCATAACACTCGCTGGCTTTATCCCAATTTTTTGCAAGCGCATAAGCTCGGGCAAGTTTATAATAAGCAGGAAGATTCAATTCCTTATGGCGCATTGCAAGTTTATAATATTCCGCGGCCTTATCATATTTTTTTATGTCCATGTAACCTTCGGCAATATTGTAATACTCAGTCGAAATATTTTTGAGGATAAGTTCTGTTTCCCCAGGAACCCTCAGTTCATTTGAAGCGCAGGAGAAAAAACTGAAACCAAGAACCAAAATAGCAGGAATACAATAAAACTTTTTCATATTTAGCGAATTATTCCCAATAAACGGGCTTTAGACACTGGCAAATCTGTTATCGTAATTTGTTTTTGCCCGGTCTGAGAAATTTTTGCAGGAACGCCGAACAAAGCCGTTTTAAGCAATACAGAAGTTGCCTTGACAGTCCGAGGATCAGCCATATTGATTACAAGCTTGACATTGAACTGCTCCCTTACCCCGCGATACTGAGAAAGAACGGCAAAGAAAGATTCAACCGGCACATTTATCCCGCCAGCTCCGCCAAGCATTGATTTTATAAAAGCCTGCGGCTGAGAAGAATACATCACGATATCAGGAGTGTTATTGTCATGAAGAAGACGGTAAAGCCCTTCATTCATTGACTCAGAAAGAAGCTTCTCTGAAATGTTTGCGTCAGAATATGCGATTTTATTGAATCGTTTGACCATCGGCTCAATATTATTGGAAAGGAAGGCATTTGAAGAAGAAGGAAGACAAAGCTGGTAATGGCTTTGCAGATGCGTGAAAACAGTCTGCTGCTCAATCACACCGCCCTTCCAGCCTTTTTTTTCATTGAGAGCCAGACCTATAAAATTTTGAGGAATTTTACCGCTTGCCGAAAGCTGTATCTCTCCGTTCGCTCCAAGAGAAATATAAGCCGTGTCCAGCCGCTCAGCGATTTTCTGTGCGTCAGACTCATTTGCCCCGGCCACTTTCTGAATCGCTGAAACAACGAAATCCTGATTCGCCTGAACAGGAACAGAAAGATATACTGCAGCCCCTCCGTCCAGAAGCTCAAAAGGGTCAACAGGAGCAATGTCGGGAGTAGATTTACAAGATGTAAAAAGGCCTGCGGCCACCAGAACAGCAGCCGCAAGCCTTGTAAGATTAAGCTTTTTCAATAGAAATGCTCCAGGTTTTGTCGTCAGCTTCAACAGAAGAAGGCTTTTCAAGCTTTTCCTTCCATTCTTCAACGACAGCCAGAGTTTCGCCTTTTACGAAATCCTTGAATTTTGCGAATGCGTCCTTGAGGTCGGCGTCACCGGAAACGAAGAGTTTGATTCGGTCAGTGACTTCAAAACCGCTCTCCTTTCGGAGATTCTGGATTCCACGGATAAGGTCACGGACATAGCCCTCTTTTTTGAGCTCGTCAGTAACTTTTGTGTCCAAACCAACTGTGAGCGTTCCGTCATTTACGACTTTGAGGTCTTCTTTTTCGATTCGCTCAACGATGATTTTGTCCGTGTTAAGGTCAACATTCTGGCCGTCAACATCGACAGAAACTTTTTTGCCGTTGAGAATGTCGGCGATTGCCTCGTTCTTAAGCTCGATGATTTTTGCGGCGGCGGCTTTCATTTTGGCTCCAAGCTCTTTTCCGAGAACCTTGAAGTTTGCCTTTGCCTTGTACTCGACAAGCTCATCCTCACGCTCGTGGAAGATTACTTCCTTGACGTTAAGCTCTTCGCGGATTGTATCAATCATGCTCTCAAGAACTTTTCGTTCCTCAGCATTGCGTGTGACAAGCTGAGTTGAGGCAAGTGGCTGACGGTTTTTGAGGTTGAACTGGTTTCGCAGACTTCGTCCCATTGAGACAGCCTTCTGAACTGTGTCCATGCGGAACTCAAGTTTTTCGTCGCGCAAAGAAGCGTTGTAAACAGGGAAATTGACCAGGTGAACGCTCTCAGCATCCTTTTCGGTGCGGAGGTTCTGCCACATGCTTTCTGTGATGAAAGGAATGAAAGGAGCCGCAACCATTGAGAATGATTTGAGCGCGTAGTAAAGCGACTCATATGCTTCTGCCTTGTCGCTGTCGTTCTCGCTCTTCCAGAATCGGCGGCGAGAGCGGCGGATGTACCAGTTATTGAGCTGGTCAATGAAGTTGATGAGAGGATCAATTGCAGAGCTAAGGTCGTAGTCATCCAAAGCTTCTGTGACATCCTTAATCATCTTCTGTGTGATTGAGACAATCCATGCGTCCAGAGGATTTGAAGGCTTGAGACCATCGAAAACGCTTCCTTTGGCTGTGTAATTGTCGATATTTGCGTAAGTTACGAAGAAGCTGTATCCGCTCCAGAGAGGAATGAGGATATTTTTGAGAACTTCGCGAACTCCGTTGTCGCTGTAACGCAAGTCGTCTGCCTTAACTACGGCTGAGTGAGTGAGGAAGAGTCGGAGCGCATCTGCACCAAACTGATTGATTGCTTCGACAGGATCAGTGTAATTGCGCAAAGACTTAGACATCTTGCGTCCGTCTTCGGCAAGGACAAGACCGTTTACGATACAGTTCTTGAAAGCCGGTGCATCAAAAAGCTCTGCGGCCAAAATTGTGAGCGTGTAGAACCAGCCTCGTGTCTGATCCAGACCCTCTGAGATGAAGTCAGCAGGGAAATGCTTTTCAAAATATTCTTTGTTTTCAAACGGATAGTGCTGCTGAGCGTAAGGCATAGAACCAGACTCGAACCAGCAGTCAAAGACCTCTGGAATTCGGTGCATTGTTCCGCCGCACTTACATTTGATTGTTACTTTGTCAACGAACTGCTTGTGAAGGTCGTCCAAATCAACGCCGCTCTTTTCTTTGAGCTCGGCGCGGCTTCCGATACAGATTTTTTCGCCACAGTCATCGCATCGCCAGATTGGGATTGGGTTACCCCAGTAGCGGTTACGGCTGATTGCCCAGTCGCGGCTACCGGCAAGCCATTTTCCGAAGCGGCCTTCCTTGATGTGGGCAGGCTGCCATTTGATTTTGCTGTTTGCTTTGAGAAGGCGGTCGTGCTGGTCGGCAACCTTTACGAACCAAGAGCCGATTCCGCGGTAAATGAGCGGAGAACCACAACGCCAGCAATGCGGGTACTGGTGATTTACAGTCTCGCGCTTAACAAGCTTGCCTTCTTTTTTGAGGCGGTCCATGATGTCTTTGTCGGCATCCTTTACGAAAACGCCCGCATAGTCAGAAACTTCTTTTGTAAAGCGGCACTCAGCATCGATTGGCTCAACAAAAGGAACACCGCTACCAGCGAATACTTTGCTGTCGTCCTCACCAAATGCCGGTGCGATATGAACGATACCTGTACCGTCTTCGGTTGAGACATAATCTGCGTTCATGAGGCGGAATGCGCCCTTCTCACACTTCTGACCGCTCTGTTTTTCACACTCGGCAGCATCCTTGAGATTTGCGAAATATGGGAAAAGAGGCTCGTATTCAGCTCCCAGGAATTCCGCACCCTTGTGGCGGTAAATAATCTCATAGTCCTCGGCATTTTTGTAGTAAGAAGCAAGACGGCTCTCTGCGAGAATGTAATAATCGCCGGAAGACTTGTCCAAAATCTTTACATACTCAATCTCCGGTCCCATACAAAGACCGAGGTTTGAAGGCAAAGTCCATGGAGTTGTTGTCCATGCAAGGAAATATGTCTTTCCGTTTGTCATGTCGCCGTCAGCAAAGGCAGAAGGAGCTTTTGTGACCTTGAAACGGATTGTGATTGCAGGATCCTGCTTTTCTTTATAGCCCTGAGCAAGTTCGTGAGTTGAAAGAACAGTGGCACAACGCGGACAGTAAGGCAAAATGTACTTACCCTCATAAATGAGCCCTTTGTTCCACAAAGATTTTGCTACCCACCAGATTGTCTCCATGAAATCTGGATTCATGGTTTTGTAATCGTTGTCAAAATCGACCCAGCGGCCCATGCGGGTGATGGTTTTTCGCCATTCGCCGGTATATTTGAGAACGGAAGCACGGCATTTGTCGTTGAAATTTGCGACACCGTATTCTTCAATTTCGTGCTTAGAGTTGATTCCAAGCTCTTTTTCGATAAGATTTTCTACAGGCAAACCGTGGCAGTCCCAGCCGAAACGACGCTCGACCTTTTTGCCCTTCATCGTCTGGTAACGCGGAATAATGTCTTTAATTGTTGAAGGAATGAAGTGGCCGAAGTGTGGCAAACCTGTTGCAAACGGAGGGCCATCAAAGAAAATGAACTCCTCACAGCCTTCGCGCTGCGAAACCGACTTCTTAAAAGTGTCGTTCTTCTTCCAGAACTCTAAAACTTCTTCTTCCTGCTTTGGAAAATCTACCTTAGCATCAACTGACTTGTACACAATTATTCCTCGTAAAATAAAAATATTTGGAAGTTATTATAATGAATTTTAATAGAAGAATCTATAGATTTTTTTATAGCGAAATCAACGGGCTTGCGCTGTTCCGTGGCTCACTCACGCTCGGTCGCACTCCGTGCGACTGGCTTCGCCACCACTCCATAGCTGGCGCGAATTAATTTTTTGTATACAATCTCTCGCCAAAGATAGCAGTTCCAATCCGAACGATTGTGGCACCTTCCTCAATCGCAATATCGTAGTCCCCGCTCATTCCCATCGAAAGCTCGCACAAATCAAGAGCTGGGAAATTTTTCCGGAACTTTTCACGCAATTCTCTGAGAGTCACGAAGGATTTTCGAACAAGTTCTTTATCCTCGGTAAAGGGAGCCATCGTCATAAAGCCTTTTGGAGTAATGTGCGGGAAGTCGCCTTTGGCACAACGTTCAATTGCAAGAGTCAAATCTTCTTCGCTCGTAAAGCCCGCCTTGCTGTCTTCGCCAGTGTGGACTTCAAAAAGAATCTCGATATTCTTGTTGATTTTTGCAGCCTGTTTTTCAATCTCTTCGAGCAATTCGATTCGGTCAACGCTTTCGATGCAGCTTGCAATGCGCACGGCTTCTTTGACTTTGTTACGCTGGAGAGAGCCGATTATATGAAGGTCTGGATTTATGCCCTTGGCACGGATTTCGTCGAATTTTGCGGCAGCTTCCTGGACACGGTTCTCGCCAAAAAGATTCTGCCCTGCGCTGGTGGCTTCAATCACGGCCTCAGCCGGATGGAACTTGCTCACGGCAACGAGCTTGACGGAATTTTCCGCACGACCTGCATGTTTTTCGACTGAGCGGATGTGCGTGAGGATTGTCTGTATATTCTGAGAGATGCTTGTCATAACTAAACCTTCTTTTGCCACACGGATTCGATTTTGCTACGCAAAATCAGAGGCTTATGTTTTATACTTTCTTTTCTGAGATTCCTTAAGAATCCCAGTCTGTGTGACAATATATAAAAAAAGCCAATCCCATAAACGGAACTGGCTTGAAAGCTGCTTGTAGGACTTGGACCCACGACCCCGAGATTACAAATCACGTGCTCTACCAACTGAGCTAAAGCAGCAGATGTGACGGTATATTACAAATTCTACGCGAATATGTCAAGCCTTAAATATCTTATTTATCTCTTTTTTGTAGAGTTTGTTGATTTTATGGCGCATTAGCTCCTGCTTTGCGTTGATTTCCCGGTTAAGCTCAAAACTTTCTTTCAACAAAGCAAATTTGAAGATTCGCTCGCATGTGCGGAATCCAGTTTTTGCGTTATCGAGAGTGTCTATTTCGCTTCGGAAGAGATTCTGGATTTCGCTTGTTTCCAAAAGACTTTCGTAAGTATCGTAAACAATATTGTTTTCCTCGGCATAGGAAATTACGTTGTTCTGGTCAGGTACGATGAGCGCGCCCACGTACTTCTGGTCCTGGCCGACCACGACAGTGCGCTCAATATATGGACTTGCATTGATAGCCTTTTCGATGACTGCAGGCTCAATATTTTCACCGCCCAAAAGAACGATTGTATCTTTTGCACGACCAACGATTTTAAGCTCATGATCGCATGAAATCATTCCGAGATCGCCTGTGTTGAGCCATCCGTCTTTATCGATTACGGCATCTGTCAAATCCTGACGTTTGTAATAACCTTTCATTATCTGCCGGCCTTTTACAAGAACCAGACCGCGCTTTCCAGGCTTCAAAGGCTTTCCGTCTACAATCTGACCGTCTTTTTCGGCCACGATTTTGAGGTCAAAGCTCGGGAAAATCCAGCCGACATTATTGTTTCGAGGACGCTTTGAGTTACGCACGGAAATTACAGGCGCAGTCTCTGTCATGCCGTAACCTTCGAGAAGTTTGAAACCAATAGCATTGAAAAAATCTTCGGTCTCAGGCTGCAAGGCTCCGCCACCAGAAATTGCCGCACGGAACTTTCCTCCGAACTTCTGCCGGATTCGAGAAAAAACAAACTGCTCGCCCAAGAAATGTGACGGCCACAAAAGAACGAACGGGAAAAATCCTGTTACATAATCGATGATTCTCGGATACCAGTGATAGCGGCATCTTAGGCCCAAAAAACGCGCCTTTGACTTGTAGTAAAGCTTTCCCAAATGAACAGAATATTTGAAAATGAGACGATTGAGCGCGCTCTGTTTTTTGACTTCACGGTAAATTCCCTGAGCAACAGACTCCCACAATCGAGGAACGGCATTCATCCACTGAGGCTGAACGAGCTGCATGTCAGAAATCATCACGGATGCAATCGGCTTTGAATAAGCAAAACCACCCTCCAGTGTGACGACCATGTAAAGGAAAGCACGTTCAAAACTGTGCCAGATTGGAAGAACCGTGAGCCACAAGTCCCCAGCCTGCATTAAGCCAAGAACGCTGCGGCAAACTTCGCACTGCGCAAGATAATTGTCATGAGTAAGCTGAACGCCCTTTGGAAGACCAGTGGTGCCCGAAGTGAAGATAATAGTTGCGACATCATCCTTAGAAATCTGCTCCATCCCCTCCTCAATTTCCTGCCATTCTTCTTTTGTAATGGCAGTTCCTTCGGACTCGAGCATAGAATAGTAAATCACTTCGATATTTTTTGATTTGGCCTCATCAAGAGTTTTTTGGTCAGCATGGTCAAAAAGAATCGCCTTTTTTAACGTGGGAACTTCTTCTATATTCTCAAGGACTTTCTGAAGCTGTCTTGCATTCTCAAAGAAAGAAATTTCAGCATCAACGAAATTAAGGATGAAACGCATCTCAACGCCCATCGAATCACACCCACGCGGAACATCAATCGCGCCAAGTGAAAGAAGAGCAAAGTCAGTGATAAGCCATTCGCGGCGGTTGTCACTCATAAGGCCGATTTTATCACCTTTTTTGACGCCGAGTTTTTTGAGACTGGATGCAAGCTCGATTACGTGCTGATAGACCTGAGAATAGCTGTAACGCACAAACATTCCGCTCTTGTTTTTGACAGCCTGCAATGTTGTGTGCGGGCATTTATTCACTTTTGCTTTAAAAAGAAGCGGAAGATTGCTACCAAGATTTTTCTCAAACTTCGACAAGTCCATCGGAAATTCCTTTAGGGCAAAAAAAATGCCATGTATTTTTAAGATAATTTCATTATGACATTTTTTGTCTTTTTGTCAAGATAGAGAGAATTTTATTATGGAAGTAAGACGTTTTTTTAGAGACGAATTGTTTCAACCATGTAGCGAATTGAACTTCCATTCACGTCAGAAAGAGTTTTTTCAACTACAAATACAAGGTTTCTTCCTGTTTTATCAGAGAAAATTCGGTCAATTCTGTAATCAGTAACCTTTTTACGCTTAATGTCTGGAGAGCCTACGATATTTCGACTGATAACCTCACCGTCGCCATTCTTCTTTTCCAGAGTGATGAAGAATGATGAGCGAAGATTTTCACCAGTCCCCTCGCATGTTTTTACCAGTTTAATATGGTAGAAAACGCTCTGCTCAACAGTAGATCCCTCAAAGTCTTTGAAAACAATCTCGCTTTCACCTGCTTTTTTGTCATCGCGGACATACAAAAGATTCTCTACAGGAGCCGGCTTAAAATCATATTTCTTGAGTTTCCAGTTTGCCTTGTTATAAAGCTCATCAAAGACAGCCTTTCCGCTCTTTGAAGTTGTGGCAGCAGAAGCCTGAGTCTTAAAAATTTCTCCGGCTACGAAATCATTTTTTTCAATATCTACAGTATAGATTTCAGCATAGCCCTGAAAACTTTTGTCAGTCTTTCCATATTCTCCGAACGCATAAGTTCTGCCATCGTTCGAAATTCCCAAATCAACAAAAGCGGCAGCATCTCCTGCAAACAAGCTAAATCCAGCAGCAAGAAGAATTCCAGATATCAATAGCTTTTTCATACGTCCTCCCAAAAACCAAAGAACTGAAAATTTCAGTAAATCAGACTTCTATATTATTTTCGGCTTTTGAAATTAAGTCTTTACATATTTTTGTCTTCCGATTAAGATTTTTATATGACATTAAAAAACCGCAACAGCTTTATAAAAGTTTTTCTTCTTTCAAGTCTGATACTTTTTCTTTTCATGCTGGCAACTTTGATTTATTCAATCGCCACAAAAAATATCTTAGTGCCGCCAGCAATCCGTTTTCCAGACTTTTTCGATCATATTCCCTTTTTAAGAAACAGTTTTCTTGCCGTCATGCTTTCATTTTCAATCATTTTCATATATATTCCTATAATTTTTTTTCTTCTTATAAAGTATTTTGAAAACACACAGACAAGCGAAATCATTTTCTTTACAGGTTTTTTAATCGCCTGCATGGCTGAATCAGCCCGTTTTCTCTCAATCTGCCTGGGCTTATGGCAGTCATTCTCGGACATTTTGATTTTTGCGGGCAAAGTCGTGCTTTTCGGGCGCACCCTTGCCCCGCTGAGCTTTTTATGTGCAGCCCTTTTCAGCGAGACAAGCCAAAGACAGGATGTAGAACGCAATTACATCATCATGATGACAGCTTCAGTTGTTTTTGCGGCAATCATTCCGATGAACACGGCAAGAATCGCTTCGACAGGTCTTGTAACGGAAGGATTTATGGTTCTTATCAACATTTTCAGGCTTCTGCTTTTTGTGACAACAACCTTATCATTTTTGATCCTGGGAATAAAAAAGAACAGTCTCGAACACAAACATCTTGCCTCATCATCTTTCCTGCTGATTCTTGGATATTCAATGATTGTAAGCTGCGATACGTTTGTCTTTCTTATATTGGGAACAGCAGGCTTAGCTTTTGGAACATACCGCTATCTTTATTTTATTCACAAGATGTATATGTGGAGCTAAGTTAATTCAAAAAAAAATCAAAAATAAGTTACAATTCCGCCCAAAAAAACAGGAATAATCAGATTGTCAAAATCTTTGAGCGGAAGGACTTCAATTAATGCGCCGACAATGGCCACAAGCAGCGACATCTGGCAATTATTCGTCACAAAGAAAGTTGATGAAAAAATCGCTGCAAAGCAGGTCAGACTCCCCTCAACAGTTTTTCCATGAGTATAAGGCACGCGGATTTTTCCAAAAGACTTTCCGGCGAGGCTAGCAAGTCCATCTCCAAAAGCAAGAGCAAATATGCCCACGCTGGCAGCAGTTTCATTCCAAAGAACGGCAGCTGTAATGATGCCTGCAACAAGAGTAACAGGTCCAAGCACGAATTTGTTTTCATCACGTTTACGTGCGGCGGCGGCAGTTATGTCAGACACAAGAGGGATTTCATGCCCGTTCGAGCGAAGGCTTTCTGCGATAATATAAAGGATTCCGGCCAAACATAGACACAAAATGGCCGGAACTCTGGCAAAATGCATGAACAGAGGAACAAATGCCGTACAGATATGAATTGTCTTTCGGAAAAACTCTTTTCGAAGCGAAGTGAGTTGATTCTTTAATTCAATTCCTATCTGATAGCAAAAATATTTCATTACTCCAAGCCCTTTTCGCCAGAAAGCAAGCGCGGAATATCCGTGTAAATAGCAGGCTCAAAATCAGGATACGGATGAGTGATATATTTAGAGTTTTGGGCAGCAAGATTGCTTCCCTCCATGCGGATCATCGTCTGCTGATTGCGTGTGAGCGCGTCATAAGCACGGATTGAATCAGAAAGACGTACAATCGCCTCTGCATTCCTTCCACTGTCACCAGTCTGCTGTGCAAGCCTGTACAAAGTGACACCAAGGTTGTTGTTAACTTTGAGATACAAATCTACGACAGCATAATCATCATCATCTTCCTGAGGAAGAAGGAGCTTCTGTTTTTCGCGCCCCTGGTCAAGGACTCTGAGCAAATCAGCATAGTAGCTTTCTGCCGCAAAGTTGTCTCCACGAAGCGAAAGCACGTTTCCAAGAGAAAGAAGAATGTTCGGGTCTTTTGGTTCCTTTTCGGCGACCTTGATGAATGAGACGAGAGCGTTATCGTAATTCTTTCTGTTGTAATAAATTGCACCTACACGATAATTAATTGAAGGAATATCGTTCTTTATTTCGATCGCTTTTTCGTAGTTGTAGAGGGCATCATCCATCTCGCCGGAAATAAAGTAATCCAAATCACCCATATCGGCGAAAAGTTTGCCTGTATTTACATCGCCTTCAAGTTCACTAGCCTCGTGTTCTTCATTGTAGAGATTAATTCCACGAGTATAAATCGTCTGCGCCTTAAGATACTCACGGTTGGCCGCATAAAGCTCACCAAGAACACGTGATGCGTTAATTTCGCGGTAAACATTCTTTTTGGTGCGGACAATCACCTTTTCAAACAAATCAAGGCTTCGTTCAAGTTCTACTTTTGCCTGCTCAGTATTTCCGTTATGAATGAAATATCGGGCCAGGTTGTATCTTGCGACAGGATTTGATGGGTCAGACTTAATAGCAAGGTTGAGCATCGCAAGGACATCCTCAATAGATGAACGCAAATATTCATCGTTTTTACTCAAAGTGCCATAAAGTTTTTCAAGCATGTAACCGCTGAGTTCTGTCCAATCAGCCGCCCCAAGATTTTTGAGATTCTGCTTGTCCTGCTTGCTCTGGTAGAAAATATTTTTGTAGTAAAGGACTTCCCGAAGTTTGTCAGTGCGGATATTGTAGCGCATCATTCGGGAAAGATAGACATTGTTGCTTCCGTATCGCTGAATCAAATCAAGATACTGCTCTTTTGCAAGCTCATATTTTGAAGGATCAACTTCGGCCCATTCAAGGAAAACATCTCCAAGCATGAGGATACCGTCAGCGTCATTTATATGATAATCAAGAACTTCACGCCGAACAATTTCTTCGGCACGCTCATAATTTGCCCTATCAACAAGCTCCATTTCGGCATAATCAAGGCCGGCCTGTTTGTCGTGGTTAAAAACAGCAAGAATATTTCGATACATCTGTGCGGCACGTTCAAATTGCTTTTTGTTTCGATACCCCACCGCATATTTGAAAAACCACTTTTTAATCGCACGATATTTGACAGCCTTTGCAAATTCGTCTTCAGACTGAGGGAATTCATTTGCCTCAAGCAGAGTATAGCCCTGTTTGTAGTGCATGTTGGCCATTACAGGCTCGTAAATGAAATGCTGACCAGCCTTGAAAAGACCGAAACATACGAACGCAAGTATTATGCCGACAATTGCGGCAGGAATGATTCTGTTTTTGAGCTGATATTGGAATGACTGCTTGTAAGCCTCATATTCAGCAAAAGAACGTCTCTCAAAATCACGCGGAATATTGATTGAAATGTCGAGAATTTTTTCGAGCTGAGTTGCGAGCTGGCGTGCAGAAACCTTTTTGAGAACTTTTTCGATGATTTCAAACACAGCCTCATCGGTGAATTCATCGCGGGCAATAAAATCTTCAAGCGCAATTCTTAAATTGAGAGGATAATTAGAAAGATTCTTTTTGAACTGAACGTATTCTTCTTCGGTCAAGGAATTCTTTGGCCGACCTTCTTTGCCTTTTGAAAAATCAATTGTATCAAGAATAGGCTTCTTTTTGCCCAAATCGGCAGTTTCAGTGTCTGAGAATCCAGGAATTTCAAAACTTGAATCGAGAACAAAGTCATCGTCGCCACCAAGGCCATCGTCAGTTGCCGGGAATTCTTCACCACCAGCAGGCTCGCTCGGACCAAAATCAACACCGTCCATTCCAGACGTATCGAATGACTCAATTGCACTTTCTTTGCCAATATCATCGACAGAACCGAAAGATTCATCCGGCACCTCATCGAAAGCATTTGGAATTTCAGCAGGCTCGGAAGATTCTGTTGCAGGAGCAGAAAGATTCTCGTCAGATCCTGCGTCACCAAAACCATCAAGCATATCGGTGTTAAAATCAAATCCACCGTCACTTTCGTTTTCAGAACCAGAAGATTGCGACTCTGACCCACCAGTCAAATCATCCAGATCCATTGCGAACAGATCATCAGAAGGAGCGGCAGCATCAGAAGAATTACTTTCTGAAGATTCAGCGGACGGAACTTCAGAAGAAACTGCATCAGGTGAAAGATCTATTTCAGAAATTTGAGAAGCTAAATCAGATTCTGGCTCCGGAGAAGAAGAATCACTTTCCTGAGGAGCGGATTCAGAAGAATCAGGAGTTGAAAAATCGCTTAAAGTTCCTAAATCTCCAAGATTGTCCAAGTCGCCCAAGTCCCCGAGGTCGCCCATATCAACGGAAGGAATCTCATCGCCAGAAGGGGCGGCAGCATCTTCGATAAAATCAGAATTATCAGTTCCAGAAATGTCAGAAACAGAAGAGTCTGTTGAAAGTGGTTCTGCAGGAGCCTCAGGAGCAGGCTCAGCCAAATCAGCTGGAGTTTCGGATGTGTTCAGCTCAGACAAATCAGCAAGATCGCCCAAATCACCTAAATCATCAGCTAAATCACCAAGATTCGAAAGAGCATCTCCCACATTAGAAAATGACTCAGGCTCAGTTGCAGCAGAGGCTGGTTCAGGATTTGCTGCAGGAGTATCTTCACCACCATTTTCTCCAGACGGAGCAAGCAAAGAATCCAAATCAAGATCTTCGAGCGGAGTTTCAGGCTCCACTTCTTCTGCAGGTTCGGTATCAGTACTAACAGAGGCAGGATTATCATCATTTAAGAAATCAGCAAGGGCATCTTCGTCAGCCGAAGCCTGCGGATTGAGCAAAGCCGCAATGTCAGAATCAAGGCCCGAAAAATCATCTGCACCCGATGCAGAATCAGAATTTGTACCGAGAATGTCGTCAATTGAGCCTAAATCCTCTTCCTCTGCGGAAGCAGGGTTGTTTTTATCAGGAATTCCGATGATAAAGTCATTAGAGTCGTCGGCCTCAGAAATTCCTTGCGGAAAAGGAATGACAGGCACCTTTTCGCCACGCTGAGCACGAATTTTTACTTCATCACCTACTTCGCGAATATCTTCTGAAAATTGTTTGAGCTGATTTAATCCTGGCATTTAAAATCCCACCTACTCTAGTATACTCTAGTTTCGGCATTTTGAAAACAATGCTTTATAGGTCGATTGCTGAGTTTTTAGAATTTTCTTGCGCCGCAAAAAAATAACTTTCATTCAAAAAAACTCCAGAGAACGACTTATCTTATAGATAGAAAAAGGTGTACTTTTTTTTTGAAATACCGATAAATAAAGTATGAAAAAGATTTTGATTTTGACGGGATTTCTTACTCTTTTTACGGCTTTTACGACACCAGTTTTTGCTAAGGACGTAGCTCCGAAACCTGACACTTATGAATACGACTTGACACTCACTGAAATCAGCGGAGTTCGCGCGCCTTATATTTCGAACAATTTCGTTGTTTTTACAGCACCCGTCACTGCAAACTCAATTGGAATCGCATTTGATTTTGAAGAATTCAGAAAGATTCACTACTATCAGCTCAGAAAAAATTATGGCTACGAAGGAGACGTCACTTCTTCATATTATTTTTACATTCTTGAGATGCCAAAAAAGATTTCCAGAATCAGCTACCGTGTCATAATCGACGGACTCTGGACAACTGACCCGCAGAATCAGAACATAGTTTACAACGAATACGAAAATTATTCTCTCTCATACATAGATTTGCCGCCCGCAGAAATCGAAATTACAGAAAAACTCGACAACGGTCTTACTCACTTTGTATGCCACGCCGAAACAGGAAAGAAAATTCGGCTCGGAGGAAGTTTTACGAACTGGGACAGCTGGATTTACGAGCTTAAAGAAACAGAACCTGGAAAATATGTGATTGACATTCCATTGCACCCGGGAACATATTATTACTCATACTACAACGGAATCACACCTTTTATCGATGAAACAAATCCAAGCCGAGGCTATTCGAACGACGGCCGGATTGTAAGCTGTATAACAATAAATTAAAAAATCAGGGCACTTCCCACGCAAGACTGCTTGCGTGGGCCGGGCTCTTCGGGGTTGTCATTCGCTTCGCGAACGCTATCGCGCCCCTACGATCCCTAGTGCAAAATAATTTTAGAAACCTTTAAATTTGCCTGCCAGTTTAGACAAATCACCGAGCTTGCTCAAATCGCCAAGACCGCCTAAGCCGCCCATGCCACCGTTTCCGCCCATTCCGCCAAACTGCTGCATGAGTTTTGCCTGCATTCCGCGGTTTCGGCTGAGTTTTTTCATGGTGAGCTTTGTTTTTTCAAACTGCTTGATGAGCTTGTTTACTTCGGCAACGCTTGTGCCGCTTCCGGCAGCGATTCGCTTGCGGCGTGCAGGACCAATAATCAGATGATTTGCGCGCTCTTTTTTTGTCATTGACTGGATGATTGCCTTCTGGTGTGCGATTCCAGACATATCAAGCTTGCTTGGGTCAACCTGACCTGCAAGGCCCGGAATCATTTCCATCAAAGAAGAAAGATTGCCCATTTTGCCTACATTCTCGAACTGGGAAAGCATGTCATCGAGGGTGAACTCGTTGCGAGCCATCTTCTGCTCAAGTTTTTTGGCTTCTTCAATGTCAACAGTCTCCTGAGCCTTTTCGACCAGAGAAACGATGTCGCCCATGCCCAAGATTCGGCTTGCGATTCGCTCCGGGTGGAACGGCTCAAAATCCTCGGTCTTTTCACCAGTGCCGATGAACAAAATCGGCTTATCAGTGATTGATTTGAGAGAAAGAGCTGCACCACCTCGTGCGTCTGAGTCAAATTTTGTAAGGATTACACCGCTAAGGCCAAGCTGCTCATCAAAGCTTTTTGCGATGTCAACCGCATTCTGACCTGTCATTGAGTCTGCGACAAGAATGGTCTCAACCGGGTCAACGGCTTTTTTGACATCGACAAGTTCTTTCATCATCGATTCGTCAATCTGCAATCGACCAGCCGTATCAACGATGATTGTGTCTATTCCGTTCTTTTTGGCGTAAGAAATTGCGTTCTTGGCAACCTTTACGGCATCTTTTGCGCCCTCTTCAAGATAGACTGGCACATTGATTTTTTCACCAAGCTGTTTGAGCTGCTCCATAGCCGCCGGACGAACAAGGTCACAGGCAACCAAAAGAGGCTTGCGACCGTTTTTGGCCAAGCGGGCTGCGAGTTTGTGAGCGGCGGTTGTTTTACCGGCACCCTGCAAACCGAGGAGCAAAATCACTGACTGAGTATCAGGACCTTTGAGCTGCAAATCGACCTTTGTATCGCCCAAAAGTTTTACGATTCTGTCGTAGATGATTTTTGTGAACTGCTGGCCCGGATCAACCGCACGGAGAACCTTTTCGCCCTTGGCCTCTTCGATTGTGGCATTTACGAAGCGTCGTACGACACGAAGGTTTACGTCGGCTTCGAGCAAAGCCATTTTAATCTGCTCAACAGTTTCTTCGATATTTTTTTCAGTGATTTTTGATTTGCCGCTCACAGAGCGCATGATGTCACTGAATGTGTTCGTAATTTTCTCTAGCATAGTTTATTTCCTAGTCCTCTTCGGACTCCATTTTTCCCTGCATCATAAGTTCCTGCAACAAGGCCATAGGCTCAATTTCTTTGTTGAGGATTCGGTAAAGGCTGTCACAAATCGGAAGCTTAAGATTGTGCTTTTCTGCAATCTGATGAATGAATTTGCAGGCAACGGCACCTTCTGAAAGATAGCCGATTTCACCGATTCGTGCGATTAAATCATCAAGATTTTTAAATTTTGAAAGAATGTCAGTTTTGATAATATCCTGACCAAAACGACGGTTTCGACCATATTTTGACCGGCATGTTACATCAAGGTCGCCCACGCCTGCGATTGAAGTGAATGTCTCGGCATGTGTGGCTCCCATAGCAAAGCCAATCGTCTGAAGCTCGTTCAAGCCTGCGGCAAGCAACAAGCTCTCGGAATTGTCTCCGAAAATATCAGAATGTTCGCTCACGGCATCCAAAGCACCGTAAACAACAGCGACTACATTCTTTGCGGCGGCACAAATCTGGACGCCGATTACATCAAGTGATGAATAGACCATAAGCCCCGGCACACGCAAAAGCTCACGGAATTTAATAGAATTGAGGGCATGCTCACTTGCAGCAATAAGGCCTGTGAGTTTGCCCATAGCGACTTCCTCTGCATGGCTCGGCCCCGAAATATAAACGAGCGCGCCTTTGTAGCTTTCTGGAAGCACTTCTTCGAGTGTATCGAGGATAAGGCGAGGACCATTTTCTGAAGCAACGAAACCTTTTGTGAGAACACCGATTACGGTCTCTCCATTTTTAATTGAAGGAACGTTTGCAATCTTTTTGGCTGTGCTCGCAATGAACAAAGAAGGAGAAGCAAGAATCAAATATTCTTTGCCGTTTGCAACTTCTTCGATATCTGTAGATGCAGTGAGATTTTCTGAGAGCGGGTATCCGGGAAGATACCTTTTGTTCTCGTGCTCATTGTTGATGCTTTCAACGACATCGCTTTCCATAGCCCAAATCTGGACTTTATGACCACCACGTGCGATTGCCTGCGCAAGACCTGAACCCCACGCACCAGCACCAATTACACCAACACTTTTAACTTTCATTCTTATCCTCGACTTATTTTTCTAGAACCAGCACTCAGCCTCGTCTTTCCAATCGATAAGCTCTTCCGGTTTGAAAAATAGATTAATCTCACGCTCTGCACTTGCGTCTGAGTCAGAAGCATGAATTATGTTATGACTTGTGTGTGAGCAGAAATCTCCACGGATTGTTCCAGGAGCTGCTTCACTTGGTTTTGTAGCACCAACAACTTTGCGAACCAAAGTAACACAATCATCGTTGTCCATCTGCCATACCATTGCTACAACAGGAGCGCTTGTAATGTAAGAAACAAGCTCGTCATAGAAAGGCTTGCCCTGATGCTCAGCATAATGCTTAGAAGCAAGCTCTTTTGAAATGTTCATGAGTTTCAATCCAACCAACTTGAGGCCCTTATTCTCCAAACGAGTAATGACCTGACCAACGAGCCTGCGATTCAATACACCAGGCTTACACATAGCAAAACATCTTGTCATAATTTTTTAATTATACAGTAGCTTGTTGAATTTTACAACAGAGATTTTTGACAACATTAGGGCAAACGCATTATAAAATGTTTGCTGTTAAAAATGGCTTCCAGTCGTGAAAACGGCTTGTCGAAAGCGCATGCTAGCATGCTACACGCGTTTTGTGCTTGTAACCATATACGTTTGCCGCTCTCGCGGCAGCACGAAACGAGTGTTTCCGTAAGCCGTTTCGCTCCTTCACGCCATTTTCAATATAAAATCGCTTATAATGCGGAGCTCCTGTTGACAAAATACTCATAGGTAATGAGACAGTTGCGAAAAATCTTTTCATTTCACAAAGCATTTATGATTTCAACCTTGCTTCCACGGCGTCAATCGTATCATCCGGCGTACTTGCTCCGGCTGTAATTCCAACTATTTCAAGCTCAAAGAATTCGGAAGGAATTTCTTCGGGAGTTTCGATGAGCACGGCTTTTTTGCATAGTTTTTGGGCAGTGGCAAAAAGCCTGTTTGTATTCGCGCTGTTTTTACCGCCGATTACGATTATGCCGTCAACTTTTTCGCATAATTCCACAAGACTGTCCTGACGTTCATGAGTGGCCGGACAAATTGAACTGATAACTTCTGCATTCGGAAAGGAAGATTTTAATTCTGCTTGAAGATTATCAAACATTTTTATACTGAAGGTTGTCTGCGAAAGAAGCACAATCTTCGAATCAGATGAAAGAATTTTTTGAGAAGAAAGCTCCATTATAGAATGTTTCAGTTCTTCAACATCTTTTACAAGAAGAAAATGCAGTGGTTTTCCAGCGCTTTTTGCCCCTTCCCGCGCGTATCCTTCAATTCCAATGACCTCGCCATGATTTTTATCACCCGCAAAGAAAATTACATATCCTCTTGAGGCATATTCTGCGGCTGTTTTCTGACTTTTGGTTACGAGAGGACAAGTGGCGTTCACAACATTCACGCCTTTTTCACGGATTGCTGCTTCTGTCTCCGGAGGAACCCCGTGAGCACGGATAATTACAGTATCCTGGGAATTTAAAAGAGGAATTTTACTTTCCACAAGGATTTTTAAGTTGCGCTCGGCAAGCTTGTTCAAAGCCACAGGATTATGAATCAGCGGCCCTAAGGTGTAAACCTGACCTTTATTTTCGTCCAGGGCTTTTTCTGCGGCAACAACGGCACGACGCACGCCTGCACAGAATCCGAGAATTTTCGCGCGAACAACTTTCATTTTTCGTTTTCCTTAATATTGGAAGCAATAAAATTCACGAAATCCTCTTCCATCAGCGGCTTGGAATAAAAATACCCCTGCACCTGATCGCAATTTACCGAGCGTAAAAAATCGCACTGTTTCTGAGTTTCAACACCCTCAAAGACAGTCTCTTTATCAAGATTTTTGCCCAATTTTACAAGCGTACGGATAAAGTTCGCTGATTTTTCTTCCACTTCGCCATTTTCGCACATAGAAGAAAGCAGGAATTCGCGGTCAAATTTAAGCACATCAACAGGAACCTTCGTAAGCATATTCAGGGATGATTCACCGCTGCCAAAATCATCCATGGCAACCGTAAAGCCTTCCTTATGAAGGGCATTTGTAATCTCACACAGAGTTTCCCTGTTCATTACGGAACGTTCGATAATCTCAACCTGCACAAGATAAGGCGGTATCGCATATCTACGGAAAATCCGCATGAACTCCATCATGAAAGATTCGGGCTTATTGTGATTCCGGCTCATATTGACCGAAATTGGAACGACCGTTTTTCCTGCCTTAATCTGAGAATCCAGAAATTGGAAAACCTTGTCATAAACGTAAAAATCAAGTTTTACAATAAAGCCGTTGCGTTCAAAAAGCGGGATAAACCTGTCGGGATAAATCATGCCAAGTTCAGGATGCTTCCATCGCACCAAAGCCTCTGCCCCAACAATAGTCTCGTTTTCAAGCAGAATTTTTGGCTGATACATGACGAAGAAATCCTGATTTTCAATGGAAGATTTCATGCACTGCTCAAATTTTCTTTCCTCATTGATTTTACTCAAAAGCCGGGCATTGTAAATAGAATATGGCGATAGCATATTGTCTTTTATCGTACTTTTTGCAAAAGCAGCCTGACCAATCAGTTCTTTTACTGAGATTTCCGGGTGATAGCTTGGTTTACAGAACGTAATTCCAAATTTGGGGAAGAACGGTATTTCATAAGCCTTTATCATTTCGTTGAGAAGATAGGAATTTCCCTTAAAAATATTCATTGCTTCCTGAACATTATGAATTTTGACTAAAATATAAAAATGATCGGCATATCCGCGACCTATTATTCCCTTGTATTCCTGCACAATGTCATTAAGAAGTCTGGCATAAAAGGCAATCATTTTGTCAGCTTCATCTTCTGTATAATTCTGATTTATAAATTTAAATCCACGAATATCAGTATCAATCAGCATGAATTTGGATTTTGGATTGCGCCTGATAATTTTTGCAGCTTCAGATTCAAATTTCTGCCTTGACCAGAGTTTTGTAAGCGGATCATAAAGAGGTTCAATCAGCTGGTTTCTGTAAAAATAATTGGAAATAAAAGTTTCACAAAAAAGAAGAAGAACAAGGGCACCTATAGTCACCAAAAGAATCAGATATTTTATTATATCAACTTTATTGTATATGGCAGAAAGATATTCTTTCTTAAAACCAACAGCCAGTGTCCAACCGCAATCTTCAATAACCGTATAAAAAAGATCTATCGGTTCCCCCAGGTGGTTTTCAGTTTCAACATATCCCCGGCCCTCTCGCGCAGTAACGTCAGACGTAATTTTACGATATTTTTTGGAAGCTGGGATATATATTTTTCCGATATAATTTTCATCAGGATGAGTAAGGATAAGGCCCGCCCGATCTATAATCACAGGAACAGCCTGCTCTCCTATGCGGATTTTTTCATCAATTTTTGAGAGCACACTGATTTTTAATGACGCGCAGAGATAGCCATTAAATTCACGTTCAGAATTATAGCAAGGCTTTTCGATAAAAAAGACAGGATAATCAGCCATCGAAAAATATTGCATGTCACTTACATAATAATCAGACTCCTTAAAATTAGACGGAGAAAGATATGGCTCACCTCTTAAATCAACGACTTCACCAGTCGAAAAATACCCCTGGTAATTCGAATCAACATAAAAAACATGGCAGAAATCATCGCTTAAATATTGTAGATTTTGAATAATCCATTTTTGGATTTCTTCTGCAGAACCATTTGCAAATAATTCTGTGGAATATATAGACTCAAGCGAAGTGCGGTAATTATCCAGATAATGATGTATTCCTATGGAATACCCTTGAAGAATCATCTCACAATTTTTGTGATAAGTCTTTTGAGCAGACTTCCGAGCATTTTTCATTGCAATATTATTTAATGAAAAAGCAATCATGGTTACAATAAAACTTATTGCAAGGGTAGAAAGAATTTTTAATGTATTTTGATTTATTTTTCTCTTCGATTTAAAAAACATATTTAAAATATTAGCATACATTTCAGAAAATATAAAGAAAAATCTGTGACAGGTGATTTAGGAAGTATAAAGGGAAGTTTTATATGACAGGAATTTTAAATAAAAAAACACCTTAGCCTCGAAAGACCAAGGTGTTTTACCTGAAAAATCAAAAACTACTCAGAATCTGACTCTTCTGCCTTAAACTGGCTTACATTTGGATTTGCAGCGATTGTCTGGAACTTCTGGTTCTTTCGGACTGCGAGGATAAATGCACCTGCAATGAAGATAGAAGAATAACATCCAGAAATCAAACCAACTGTGAGTGCCAATGAGAAGTCATGGATTGTTCCTGTTGTGAAGAAGAACAATGCCAGAACTGCGAACAAAGTTGTCAAAGTTGTGATGATAGAGCGGCTCAATGTTGAAGAAAGAGCAGAGTTCAAAACCTCTTTGAATGTCTTAGCCTCAACGACCTTGATGTCGCTTCGTACACGGTCAAGAATAACGACTGTAGCGTTGATTGAGTAACCGATGATTGTAAGGATAGCGGCCAAAGTTGTTGTGCTGAATTCCATCTGAATGAATGAGATGAAAGAAACCATAATCAAAGCGTCGTGAACGATAGCAATTACAGCTGCAAGAGCGAAATCCCAGTGGAATCGGATTGCAGAGTAAATGAAAATCAAAACCAATGTTGCGAGAACAAGGATGATTGAGTCACGAATCAAAGTCTGTGAGAACTGAGCACCGATAAAGTCAGACTTAACGAAAGCAACTTTGTCTGCACCGAATTTATCAGTGAGAGCTTTGTTTGCGTCGGCCTGAATTGTTTTACCTTCGTCTCCAGTAACGCCCATGCGAATCTGGAAGCTGCGCTCATCGTCTGAACCAAGAGCTTTTACGTCAACATCGTTGAAAGCTTTGAGAGTGTCGCGAATGTCATCAGCTGTGACAGAAGCGTTCTCGTCTGCAACGAAAAGGTTGAGAGGTTTTTCACCCAAGTTCTTTGAAGAACCAGAGTTTACGAAAAGACCTGCTTTTGGAAGAGCCATTTCATTTTTGATGTGAGCAGAAACACCGTTCACACCGTTGATTTTTGCAGCAAGCTCAGAAACTGTGCTTACTTCTGTATACGGAATTGAAACTGTGCGGTTTTCTTCACCGATACCGCTGACTACAAGCTGAACGCCCTCGTCATTAGCTTCCAAAGAAACTGTTGCAGTTCCGTTGTATGTGACTTCAAGTACAGTTGTTGCGATTTTAATTTCTTCAATCATACCAGGCTTGAAATCAAGACCGAAGTTAATTCCGCGAGTTGCTGTCGAAACAATGCCCGCGATAATGATTACTGCGCTCAAAACTACAGCGACAGGGAAAAATTTGCTAAACTGAATTACTTTTTTCATTATTTTACTCCCCAGCCGATGCTCATTGTCTTTCTGTTCATGACATCAGTGTTGAAGTCGAACATGAGGCGAGAAACTACGAGAGCTGTAAATACTGATGAACAAACACCAATTGCAAGTGAAACAGCGAAGCCCTGAATTGAGCCTGTACCCAATTTTGAAAGGAATGCTGCCGCAATGAATGTTGTGATGTTAGAGTCCATGATTGCCCAGAAAGCGTTGTCGAAGCCAGAAGCAACTGCTGCTGCACGGCTCTTTCCGTTTCTAAGCTCTTCCTTGATACGCTCGAAGATGATTACGTTGGCGTCTACTGACATACCGACTGTAAGGATCATACCTGCAATAGAAGAAAGTGTAAGAGTAAGGTTGAATGCGCTCAAAACTGAGAACATGATGTACATGTTCAAAATCTGTGCGACAACGGCATTGAATCCCGCACCAAGATAATAGAGAATCATGAACACGAGAACAGCCGCCAAGCCCCAAGTGAGGGCGTTCATACCCTGATTGATTGCAGCTTCACCCAAAGAAGCACCGACAACCTGCTGGCTCTCAACTTCGAGAGGAACTTCAAGCCATGCAGTCTGCAAAACTTTCTGAATGTTCTGAGCTTCTTCTACGCTGAATCCACCAGAAAGAGAAACCTGTCCGCCGTTGATTGCCTGACGGATAGTTGCAGCAGACTTGATTTTGTTGTCGCTTACGATTGCAAGACGCTCGTTAACATGTGCGCCTGTGAAATCTGCGAAAATCTGTGCACCTTCTGAATCAAGAACGAAGTTGACCTCAGGCTGGTTAGTTGTCTGGTCAGCAGATACCTGAGCTGATTTGACATGCTTTCCGTCGAGAGCAATTTCTTTTTTGACTGCGATATATTCTGCACCGCGAACGAGCTGATCAAGGCCGTAATCGTCTTTTTCGTAGAAGCCCATTACGTCACAGTCAGCAGGAAGGATTGAAGGATCAAGAAGTTTGCCGTCTGAGTTAAAGAGGATACCGTTCTGGCGATAATAGTTCATTACAGCTGCGGTAGCGTTTTCATCAACAAGGCGGAAATTGAGGATTCCTTTACCCATGATGATTGTGTTTACGCTTTCTGAATCAGCGGCACCAGGGATTTCAATATAGATGCGGTCTTCACCCTGCTGTCGAATAACAGGAGATGTAAGACCAAATTTATCAATACGGCCAGTCAAAGTCTCGATAGCCTGAGCCATTGCGTCCTTTTTGAACTGAGCCTCATCAGCAACCTCGTTGTCCTTTTTCTGAGAAGCGAGGGCTGCATCCAAATCAGCGTGAACGATGATATTCATACCGCCACTCAAGTCCAAACCGAGCTTAACAGATGAATTGTAGCGTTTTTTAGCTGCAAGGATTTCATCGCGGTATCGTCCTTCGATAACGGCGCGCAAATCAGCCAAAGCAGAATTGCCTGTGAAAGAATCCAAAACAGCACCGACGTTCATAACCTCTGGTGTTTTTGGTGCTTCAAGGCCTGCGGCTTTGTAAGCTTTCGCATTTTCCTTGTAATTCTTTTTTGCAGCTTTTACAAGGTAATCATAAGATGGATCAAGGGCAGTCTCTGGATTTGCTTTTGCAAGAGCAATAAGCTTGTCCGACTCTTCCTTTGCCTTTACTACTGTGTAGTCCTTGATTTTTTCAAGAGAACCGAGCGCGAGAGTCTGCTGGTCCTTTGGAGTTCTTGCATACCAACTGATTGATGGCCAGAGGAATGCAAAACAGACAGCAAGAACTACCAGAATAATGATGAAACGACTTCGTTTGTTCATTTTTTTACTCCGGTATTTTTATTTTATTCAGACTTTGTTGAATCAGAAGACTCCTCTTTTGATTCATCAGCCTTTTTTTCTGATTTTGATGGTACTGACTCTTTTTCTACGCCAGCAACCGCAGAACGATTAACTTCGATTTTTACATTATCATCAACTTTAAGAATTACGGTCTTTTCTTTTGTTGATGTGACTACACCATGGATTCCTCCGATTGTAACAACCTTGTCACCCTTTTTGAGTGCGTCAATCATTTTCTGAGTTTCTTTCTGTTTTTTATTCTGCGGACGAATAATGAAGAAATAGAAAATTGCGATGATGAGGACGAAAGGAACAACTGACATCAAAGTCTGGCTGCCAGTAGCCGGGTTCGCCTGAAGTAATGATAAAAACATTTTTTGACTCCTATAAGAATGCAGCAATTTTGAACCGTATTCTTACCAGTTTAAAATAGGTTTTATCAGAATATCATTAAATTAACTCAAAATCAAGTTGTTTCTATCGTCAGATACTGAGAAAAGTTAGGATATTTTAGTTTTTGAGCAGACGGTCAAGTTCCTGGTTAAGAATAAGAAGGTTTTCATCCTTAGGAGAAAGAGCCACAACCTGTTTGAGATAATACTGGGCCTTTCGGTATTCCTTTTTGTTGTAATAAATTCGGTAAAGACGAAAAAGCGAATCCCTGTTACGAGGATTGGCCGTAAGACTTGAACGCAAATCAGCAAGTATCGCAGCCTCCCCGCTTGATAAAAAACTACGCTGATAATAGAGAAAACTTTTCATTTTTGCAGCAGAAGCCGGCAAAAGCTGGGCAATCAATCTTGAAGCCTCGGCGGATCGACCTGTCGAGACAAGAACATCAATATAAGACTGGACGATTTCTTCATCCGCACTGTTCTCGGAATAAAGTTTTGACGCATACTGCCATGCCTCGTCTTTATGCCCGGCCGAAAGACAAATTTTTATATGTGTAAAAAAAGCTGAATTCGGCACATTTTCTTTCTGGAGCAATGCTGAACTGGCCTTGTACGCTTCCTTCCATTTGCGCTCATAAACCATTGAATCAATTTTTATCTGAAGAGCCGCAAAATTCTCAGGATCATTTTCCAGAATCTGGTCTGCAAGTGCTTCACCACTCTTTCCGGCGATTTTTACCCCGGAATCAGATGCAAGCCGTGCAGCTTCAAGAATAATCTGAGGATCATCAGGATAAAGCACGAGGGCGTTTTCTATTGTGGCGGTAGCGGCCGAAATATTTTTGTTCCAGTTTTTCTGAACGGCAAAGCGAAGCACCAGATAATCCCGCGAAGAAGAATCCTTTCTTGAATAAGCATCGAGCAAAGAAGCGGCACGGATATACTCGCCTTTTTGAACAAGAATTCTTGCACGGAAAAGCAAATAATAGGAATTTTCAGGTTCTATTTGCAAAACACGGCCAACGTAAAGCTCAGAATTAGCATAATCACCTGCCGCAAAAGAAGACTCAGCGCAAAGCTGGAGCAATTTTTTATTCTGCGGGTAAGAAACAAGCAGTTTTTCGGAAAGTGAAAATGCGCTTGAAGGATCGGAAAGAGGCATGAAACTTTCGGCAAAAGCATAAGAACATTCAAAACAAGAACCTGCCATGTCAGAGGCGAATCCAAAATATTCATTAGAACGCTTAAAATCGCCCATTCTTTTATAGAGGATTCCGAGAAGATAGTTTACAAAGACTGATGAAGGATTGAGGGAAAGCGCGTGAAGAAGGGATTTTTCGGAATGGTCATAATAATCATTTCTTGTTTCTGACGCCGCAAGCACAAGAGACGGGAGCGCACAGCCAAAAAAATCTTTCGGCTCGGAAGGAGAATCATAAAATCCGTTGCGAGATGAGGAAATCGCTCCTGTGTAATCATTTTTTATGTCCTGACCTGTTGTTGGTTCCGTGAAGTTCTGTGACTTCCAGCACAACTGCATAATTGAAACCGCTATGTAATGAAGGACCTGTTCATTTTCGGCCATCGAATCCTTGCCGCGTTTAAGCAAAGTAATTGCGGTGCGAAGAGAATCCGGAGTGCCTTTTTCAACATTTTGGATTATCTCAGGCTCTATGCCGTAAAAATAAGACACATCCCTGCGTTCGGGAACAATTATGGAAGTTGCCTGCAATTCGTCCGCCGTATACAAAGGCTCCTCTGTATCGGAAGATTTTGATTTCTTCTTTTTGGCAGAAGCGACGGTGAGAAAAATCAGAAAAACACAGGCAAAGGCAGAAAACTTCCGCCATGATTGTTTCAAATCAGTTATTCCCCATAAAAAGTTTTTTCATCTTCGTCGGTCAAGTCAGACAATTCATCTTTATCATAAGGAAAGAAATCATTGAAATTCCTCTGCCAGAAAAACACTCCTACAAGGGCGGCTCCGGCCATAATCAAAACAAGAGGCCCCCACTTTGACATGAAGACAGAGAAAGAAATTTTTATGACATTCATTGAGAACAAAAGGAAAACAAGCCCCATAATCTCAATCAGAACAGCTGGAAACAAATAAACGCCGCGAACTTTACGATGCTTGAAAATGCACGTGAGAATCAGACAGATTCCACAAAGAAGCACGGAAATCGGCCACAGATGACTAGGCCCAAACGGAAGAACGTTCGTAAAAACGAAGGTCATGCACAATCCGAGAAAAAACAAGAGCAGCCCGGCAAAGAAGAAGGTCGCCCAATGAATCAGTGTCATGGCAATGTAAAAAACAACTGCGCCAAAAATCATTATACAGACAGAGCCGACAGGAAAAACCTGCCCGAAGCCGTGCGAAAATCGGGAGATAAGAAGAAGTCCGGCAATAATCAAAATTACGCCTGCGGCAAGCAGAACATTCAGCATAGGAACTGTAATTTTTTTCATATCAAACTCCAAAACGTAAAACAAAAACGAAAGTAAATCAGAATAGGATACTATAGAAACAAAGAAAATTCTAGAGAAATTAGAGAATCACATTTTTATGTCGTTGAGGAAATGATATTTTTGTGGTATTTTGGAATTATGAAAAAAAGGCACATTCTTTTTGCATCAATATTTTTTTGCACATTTTCTGCATTTTTAGTTTTGGGATGCACCAGGAATTCAAAAAATGATGAATCAGACGAAACACTGACACAGCTCACAACTCTCCTCGAAGACGAGACAATTTCCGCCCAGTCACGATATGCGGTCATCAACAGAATAGCAAATCTTTTTTACTCACAGGGAAGAACCGACGACATGGTTCTTTTTCTCACAGAATGGGTTGAAACTCATCCCGGTGACTCTTATGACTCATACTGGCTTTTTATGGTCGCTTCAAATTATCTCAAAGCAGGTGAAGAGCCTCTCGCCGAATATTATTACGAGAGAATAATCAACAATTTTTCGGATCTGCTCGTAAATGGCGATTCAATCCACTTCGCATGCCTGCAGCACTTGATTCAAATCAGCAAAAGTTCAGCAAACCGAATCAATTATTTCAACCGGATAATCAGCAACTTTCCGCAGAACGTAAGCATCACCGAAATGTATCTCCGCCTCGCGCTCGAATATGAGAACGTCGGAGAGTGGGATATGGCTCTCAAATCATACTCGCTCTTTTTGGAGCAGCCGGATTCTTCGACAATCCAGATTCCCGGCATTCCGGACGCATACACAAAAGCCCGCCAGATGGTAGATTTTTCAAAATCGCCAAAAGACTGGACATTTGAATCACTGGACGCCCTTGAAAACGCTGTCAAAAAAGCAATTTCCAGCTACAACTGGCGCGCGCTCGACCGTTACCGCTCAAAAGTCAATTTCTTTGCGATGAGCTGGAAGTCAAGCGAATCTGACCCGAACGCGCTCGAAAACTTCTCAATGCACAACTTCATGCTCGGAAACAGAATCCGATACAACGAAAGCTTAGACGACACTTCCACACCAACCGAAGCCTATCTCCGCACATGGGGATGGAGCCAGTACATCAACGTGTGGTACTTGTATTTCCGCAAAGTAAACTTCCCTGCCGACCCGGAAATCCACGGCCGATGGGAATGGGCAGGAATCTACTTCGGTGAGAAGTTATGATAATTTTCCGTCAGTTAATTAGAATTTTTAAATTGCCACACAGATTCGATTTTGCTACGCAAAATCAAGATTTACAATTAAAATATATAAAAATGGGATTCCGTAGGAATCCCGAATCAGTGTGGCATCTTATAATATTTCTTTCTATATTACTTTTCCCCATATCAAACATTTCGCCTCAAACATCTCAACCAGAAGAGCTTGAGAAGGTGGAGATGGAAGAACTTCCGCCTGCGGATGAATATTATGTCGATGATTCGCCCTTAAATCAGATTCTTAAACTTTTTGATGAAGAAGATTACGCACGGCAAAAGGCATTTCTGGAACACAAGCAAAAAAAAATCATAGCGGAAGCAGGCGGAATAAAACTCACGCAGGGAAAATACGAGCAGGAGATAATCCACGAGTACATTGCGCGCTACATGACAAGGTTCGGAAAAGAAAGTCTTTACAAAATCCTTGATGACGGAGAATATTACCGGCTTTACGTGCGCGAAGAACTTAAAAAGCGAAACATGCCTGCTATTCTTGAATATCTTCCGCTGGTTGAAAGCGAATACAAGCCCATGGCAAAATCACGAAGCGGTGCCAGAGGTTTATGGCAATTTATGGAAAACTCCATGCATCCATTCCTCAAAAAGAACGAATGGTTTGATGAACGGCTGGATCCCTGGAAGTCAACAAGCGCGGCACTCTCAAAACTACAGGACAATTACAAGATGTTCGGTGACTGGCCGCTCGCAATCGGTGCCTATAACTGCGGTGCCGGGGCAATGCGTCGCGCACTCAAAAATTCCCCTGTAAAGACATTCTGGTATCTTTCTGAGCACAATTTAATTCCAGAAGAGACAATAAATTACGTTCCAAAGCTGATTGCAATCAACGAAATTGCAGAGAACGGCGAGGAATACAAGGTGGAGCTTCCCAAAATCAGCGAGACAAGGCACTTCGCGGATTTCGATTATGCGACAACGAGCACAAAAATTTCTCTTGAACGACTTGCTCAAGAAATCCGGCTTGATTACAACACTCTCAAAAGCCTCAACACAGAGCTGATTCAAGAAAAAACTCCGCCCTACAAATATCAGCTCAGGCTTCCGATGGGAATGAAACTCGCAGCGCAGGAAGCAATCCAAGAAATCGAGGACAAAGATTAAAGCTCGCTATAAAAAATTTATTTTTCACTTTCCGCTTTCAGTTTTCAGTTTTTATTGCCGAAAATCTAAGTTGAAGAACTATTTAAAGGAACGTGCCGTGAGAAAGTCAATTATATCTTCGCTGATTTTAACCGCAATTCTGGCAGGAAATGTATCTGCCGCAGAAAAAAAGCCAATTATCTCGTCTTCCAGCGTAATAGACTGGTCAAAGTCAAACTTTGTATCTGAAGTCAATCTCGACACAGAACGTGCAAAAATCAGTATGCCTTCAGGAAAACGCGCGGCTATCAATTTTGTAGAAACAAAACTTCCAGACCTTATCAAGGATCCGCTTCTTTCACTTTATGTCAATTCAAGCCAGCAAATCGGAGACATTTTGCTTGCGAACAACATAACGCTTGAACAACTCACTAAAATCATAGATGAAGGAAAAAAGAGCCCTGGAATTTTTACTGACGGAAGCCTCACGCTCAAAACAACTCACACAATCAACCTGCACGAAATTTCCTCACTGATGATTAAGCATCATTTTCCGTACGAAAACGCAAAGCCGATTGAGAACGTTTCTTCAAGAGTTTACACAGGAATTATCATCGACGCACGCGGAGAACTTGATGTTCACGGTGAATTCATGACAGACTCGGTTTATCCGTGTTTTTTCCCGCAGATTTGGGATGAAAACATGAACCTGATTTACGAACGCAATATGGGCAATCCAGAATCAGAATTCAAAAACGGAATGCTTCATTACGACTGGCGTGATGATGAGAGCGCATATCATTCACGAATCGGTTCGGATCCGCTGCACATAAAAGCACGGAAAGTTTACGGACATCTCCGTACCGACCCGGTGATTTCCCGCGATGACGCACTTAAAATTCTTTCCGTACCAGAAAACCTCAAGCTTTTGCAGGAAGGAAAGGTCGTCGTTCTTCTGGACAAGGAAAATCTCACCTACTCCATCAAAACAGATGATAAAGTGCATGAATATTACGCTCCGGTCGTTGACATCAAGAAATACTTCCAGGAATACGATGAAGCTCCAATCATAAATATTAAGGAAGATTTCATTCAGTTATTGTATGATTTGAAATTCGTAGCGGACAGCGCGCAGCTTTTGGAATCAGAACTGCCAAAAATGGCAAATCTTGCACGACTGCTCAAAGACGTAAACAAAGACGATGCATTCACGATTCTTGTTGAGGGTCATACTGCCGATGTAAACAAGCCTGTCGGACAGATGAATCTTTCAATTGCAAGAACCCAGACAATTATCAGCGAACTTGTAAAGAATGGGCTTCCGCGCTCAATCTTCAGCTATAAAGGGTACGGAGGAACTAAGCCGGTCGCATCAAATGCAACGCCAGAAGGACGGGCTCTGAACAGACGTGTAATCATCACCGCAAGACCAAAAGCAACTTATATTCAACGAAAATAAAAAAGAGGAGTGCTATGAAAAAAATTCTTAAAGCAATTATTTTTCTGCTTGCACATTCTCTTTTTGCAGGAACTTTTTTCTCGGGCGAATCGGGACTTGCCGCAAGCTTTGTAAATAAAAAATCTTTCGGGCTTGATCCAGCTCTTGTTTTCAGCGGATTTCTCGGCGGACAATTAGCATTATCTAAATCATTTTCTGTGCAGGGTGAATTTTCAATTCAGACGAATGATTTATATGAAAATGGAGTTTCCAAAGAAGCGGACTCAATCTTCAGGCTGAACGAGATTTCAGGTACTTTCACACAGTCTTTTCTCGGAGCTACGCACACACTGACACTTTTCAAAGGTTACAATGAATCAATCGGAAGCCAGAAATTCATAACCCGCAGGCTCGGTGTCGAAAATTACAGTTCACTCTTAACGGAAAGTTATCTCGGTCAAAACGGGCTTTCTGCTTACGAAGTTTTTGGAACTGGCGGAAGTTATTCAGTGACTCTCAGGAATTTGCCGGCAAGTTTTGGACTTGTTGTGAGCAAAAACAGTGAGAATGAAGAAAAAAATGACGATGACGCACCTCAGCTCAATGCAGATTTGCGATTTGCGGCGGCCACTCGACTTCTCACAATTGATATGCTCGCAGGCCTTGGTGCCCCGCTTTATACAAAAAATTCAAGCAATGAGGATGTAGTTCTTTTAATTGATACGCTTTATTTTCACACAGGCGCAGATATTCTTATCGGAAACAAGTATTCAACGACTTCTCTTTTCATTCAGTGCGGATTTGAATATTTGCCAATCCGAAAAAGTGACAAATCCAGGGATTTTAGCCTGAACGAAACTTATTTCATTTTTGAACCGAGATTTAAATTCGGTGACGCAAGGCTGAACATAAGCATTTATAACATTCCGACAGATAAAATCAATTCAGCACGGATTGTCGGAAAAAGTCTTTTAATTGAAGAGACTTTTGGCATGGATATGCAGATGTATGCCGAAACAATGTACAAAAAACACAGGAATTATTCGGCAGGCGTGCATTGCATGGTAGGATTTGAAGACAAGCATTTCAAAGACATTGGCGACAATGATTTTATGGACAAAATGAATGTTAAATTCTGCCCGTTCACGGAAATTGAAGCTGACGGCGGAAAAGTAAACGTGCTGTTCACAGCGAATATGAATAAATTTGCAGACAGCGAGCCTGGCGCGTTCAAACTCCACATCGGATATAAAAAAGATCTGTAAAAAAATCGGCTACCAGTCGTGAAAACGGCATATCGAAAACGCATGCTAGCATGCTACACGCGCTTTGTGCTTGAAACTATATACGTTTGCCGCTTGCGCGGCAGCACAAAACGAGTGTTTTCGTAAGCCGTTTCGCTCCTTCACGCCGATTTTTTTTACTTATGGCCGATAATGTTCCAGTTCTTTTATACGCTTACATAGAGAAGCTTGCGAGGCGTGTGCAGGCCTCTTCGATGTCAGCTTTGTGACCGAATGAACTGAATCTTATGAATGATTCGCCGGCTGGACCGAATCCGCTTCCTGGGGTGGTTACGATGTGGCACTTGTCCAGAATTGCATCGAACACATCCCAGCTCTTTTTCTCAGGGAATTTTGCCCAGACATAAGGGCCGTTACCTGTGAAGAAAGCCTCAACGCCCATTGCCTTGAAGTTTGCTCCATCCAAAGTTTCCTTGATTTTTTTGCCGTTCTCAAGATAGTAATCGACCTGAGCCTTCATGTCCTTTAAGCCCTGCTCGTCCAGAGCTGCCAGACCACCAGCCTGTGCGATGTTTGAAGCTCCGTTGAACAAAGTTGTCATTACACGGTTCCAGTCTTTGTTTACACTTGAGCCGTCAGCAAATTTGAGTTCATTTGGAATTACAGACCAGCCCAAGCGAACGCCTGTGAACCCGGCCGGTTTTGAGAATGAGTTGATTTCGATTGCACAAGTTTTTGCACCTTCAATCTCGTAAATTGATTTTGGCAAGTTCTTGTCGCGGATGAACTCGCAATAAGCTGAGTCGAAAATAATGATGCAGCCGTTTGCGTTCGCAAAATCAACGAGCTTTTTGAGCTGCTCGCGAGTTGCGGTAGCTCCTGTAGGGTTGTTCGGTGAGCAGAAATAAATGAGAGTGTCCGGCTCAACTTTGCTCAAATCAGGGAAGAAATCGTTCTTTTCGGTGCAAGGAAGATATGTGATTCCTTTGTAGCCTGTGCCGATGTTCTCACCTGCAGCCCCAACGACTACAGAGCCGTCGACATAAACCGGGTAAGCCGGATCCTGAACGGCAACTTTTACCTCGCGGCCAAAAAGTGTCTGGATTCGGGCGATGTCGCATTTTGCTCCGTCTGAGATGAAAACTTCGCTTGCATCGACAAGCCCAGGATAGAAGACTTGTGCGATGCGGGCGCGGAGTGAAGAATTTCCCTGCTCGTCACCGTAGCCAGAATAACCTTCTGGAGTGGCAAGACCGAGACAATACTCGCTCATTTTTGTTGCAATATGTTTTGAGATAGGCTCAGTTGTGTTTCCGATTCCAAGAGAAATAATTTTTGCCTCTGGATGTGAGGCAGCATATTCACGGCGGCGGCGGGCAACTTCCGGGAAGAGATAGCCCGCGGTCAAATTTGCAAATCCTGTGTTTCTTTTAATCATAGTGAGCATATTCTAACAAAACGCAATGATTTGTAAAAGAGGAATTTAAGTGTTTCGTCAGCACAAACTGTCAAGAAGACTTCGGCAGCCCAGAGTCACATCGCTCCAAGTTTCTTCAAAATTGCCTGTATACCATGGATCTGCGACATCGCGGTCCAGTCCTGCGTATTCAAGAAGATAGTGAACTTTGCCTTCCGTGTCCTCGCCTACACGCCTCTTTAAGTGACGTTCGTTCTCGCTGTCCATGATTATGAGCAAATCAAATTCATTGTAATCGTCGGGAGTGACAAGCCGCGCCCTGTGATCCGTAAAAGGAATTCCGTTCTGAGTGAGAATCTGACGGGTGCCACGGTGCATTCCGTTGCCGATTTCGTCATAATCTGTTGCAGCAGAGTCGATATAAAACTCATGTTCTTTGCCCGCTTTTTTGACAAAGTGTTTCATGACCATTTCGGCCATCGGTGATCGACAGATATTTCCGTGACAGATGAAGAGAATTTTTTTCATGGGAAGGATTATAACACAAGGAAGTGGAAAACGGAAAGTGTAAAGTGAAAAGTGAAAAACATGACAGAAGAGCAAGTTGTTATCCGGGGATTTTAAGGGGCTGGGGTTCAGGCACAGCCTTCACCGAGACTCGCCTAAAAACTTGCATCGCAAGTTTTTTCGCTGAAGCGAACGGCTCCCTACCTTAGAAGAAGGGGTAGCGGCGCGCGGTTCAGGCGCAGCCTTCACCGAGACTCGCCTAGAAACTCACCTCGTGAGTTTCTTCGCCTTCGGCGACCGGCTCCCTAGGGGGAAGACATCCCCCTTCACTATTATTTTTCGTGGCGAGATTTTAGTTCTTCGCTGATTTCTTCGACTTTTTTGTCATTCAAGATGAACTTTGTTTTGAAAATCAGAACGCCAAGAATCAGGACAAAAATCGGAATCAGAGTCATTACCATTCGGAGACCCATTTTTGAAGCCTGCGATACGCCCTGCGCAAAGTCAATGTTTGCTTCTGTTGCGTCGCATGTGACCTGTTTAAGGTTGAGGACTGAAAGCGCGATGGATGCTACAAAGGCTGCAATTCCAGAAGCAAGTTTGACTACGAAGGTTTGCATTGAGAAAATTACGCTTTCATCGCGGCGGTTGTTTTTGAGCTCGCCGTAATCGACTGTATTTGCCAAAAAGACCGTGATGATTACGTTGTTTACGCCTGCACTTGCCATTACGAGGACGCCGGGAATCAGGAATGGAACTACGGAACTGACACCAACGCTAGCCATTGCCAGAAGCGCGAAATATCCGATTATGCTCATTCCGATGCTCACGTAGAAAATCTTGATATTGTTGAGTTTGAGAAGATTTCGCAAGAACGGATACAAAATCATCATCGCAAGGATTTGAGTGCCGCCGCCGACCATGTTGAAGAGCGCGTAACCGTCATTCCAGTTTGCGCCACCCAAATCGTATTTAAAGAAGTAAATTACGAGATTTGAAGTGATGTAAAGGGCTACGTTCACGACGACGATTGTGAGAACGACGCACATTGCCTGGTCATTCTGAACAAGGGCACGGAACATTTCGCTGATTTTTGCAGTTTTCATGTCTACGGAAGATTTTTCCTTAATCGAAAGGCACATAATCACCGTGAAGAGCACGAAAAGGACTGCAACGCCGAGCGTAAAGAATTTAAAACCATTAAGCTCAATCCACTGCTGGCCAGGATAGCGTGAAGCCAGTTCGGAAGGAGCTGTGCCACCGAACATTTTTCCAAGAACAGGTACAATAATCATCGTGAGGATTGAAATGACTGCGGCACCTACACCTGCACAAGAACGGGCCAAAGTTGTGAGACCTTCGCGCTCCTTTCCGCCGTTTGTAAAGGCCGGAATCATTGACCAGTAAGGAATGTCCATCATCGTGTAAGTGACGCCCCAGACGATGTAAGTGACGGCGGCATAAGCGACAAGACCTGCGGCATCAAGTGAAGGCGGAGCCGCAAACATCAGAAACAGAACGAATGCGTTCGTAAGCGTTCCAATCAAAAGCCACGGTCGGAATTTTCCGAAGCGTGTCCGGGTTTTTGCGACGACAACACCCATAATCGGGTCATTGAAAGCATCAAAAACGCGCGCAATCAGCAAGATGACGCCCATAGCGGCCGCACTCACGCCAAGAATATCCTGAAAGTAATATAATATATAGCTTGCGGAAAGCATGTAAACCATGTCTTTTCCAACAGCACCAAGTCCATAAGATGCTTTTTCCTTTAAGCCAAGCATATTTCCCCCTTAGAAAGTGCAGGTTAATTGCTTCAAGTGTTAATCAGCACTTCCCTAATTTTTTAATGAAACAAGCAGCATATTTATGAGTATCTCAATCTGTTTGCGGGCACCTACGATTTCGTCCATTGCCAGAAGATCACCTGAGATTGAGAGTTTTTGTGCAAGGCAGAACAGGGAATGCATCATCGTGATGAACATTTCCTGAGTACTTGCGGAAGAAAGAACTTCATTATTGGAGCCGGAGAATGAAATAGAACCATCCGCGATTCCTTTATCCAGAGCCTGAACGACGATTGTGTTCGTGCCCAGAATTGTTCTTTCGTATTCACGGAGTTTTTCAGCACTGACCTTTTCTTTTTTTATGAAAGAATCAAAATAGTAGACGAAACTGAAAAAACTCCGCTGAGTGACGAGGGCATCCGCGAAAACTTCAAGCAACTCCTTCAGCTGCTCGTAGCCCGAAAGTGCCTCGTATTTTTTTGAAGTGAAAACTTCGTTGAAAACCGACAGTTCCAGATTCCAGGCGTAAATTGCAACTTCAATTGCAAGTTCTTCTTTTGTCTGGAAATAGCGGTACAGAGAAGCGACTCCGATTTTTGAAGCCACGGCAATATCATTCATCGATATGTTCTCGATACCATTCTCCGAAAACAAACCGAATGTACATTCAATAATGGCCTGAATCCGACTGTCTTTCTTTTCTTTCCTTGTCTCACTGACCTGCCCAGACATAGCTACTAAACTCCTTGCCGACAGCTTTTTCTACTGCATGATATGCACCATTATAAATGCCGACTTTTTTATTAGAAATAATAGCATGATTCATCTTTTCAAGTAAGTCAGGATTTTCGATGAACTGCGTGAGCATAAAGTTCGCGTAATCAAGGCTCGGACACTCCGGAGTTCCGTCACCGACCTCAGCCGCCCTGATTGCGCCCCAACACTCATGTCCGCCTACATGCTGAATCATCAGCTTTGGAACAGGATAGAATGCAAGCTCACTTGGTTTTGTGATAAGACAATCACAAGCACGGATAAGGATGTTCGTTGCATAAACAGCCGCGAAAATGTCCTTGTGGCAGAAAACATGGATTCCGTTGGACTCGTCACCTATACAAGAAATGTCGTTCAAAGCACGTTCTGCAAAAGATTTCGTAAAGTTCCAGTCGTGGAAGTGAGTCTTCGAAATCTCCTCAATTCCGGGGACTTTTTCTCTGAACATATTCCAGACATTCTCGTAATCTCCTATGTTCAGATAAAGGGCCGCCCTTCTTGCTTTTATAAAAGGAAGAAGAGTGCGAATCAATGATGCGAAATAATCTCCCTGCGCCCCAGCCCCTCCGATTGTAAGAAGGAATCTGAGCGGCTTTTTGGCTGAGATGCGGTCAAGCCGTTTTTTACAATCAGCTTCGATATTCGCGACCATCTCGTCATCCATGTAATGTCCTGCGTAACAAATATCATTTTCGCCCATCGGATTGAGGATATTTTCACCGTCAAAACCCTTCAAAGTTCTGTATGAAAGATAAGAAGAAGGTGTCTGAACAAGATGAAGCGCACCCTCGCTCAGATGCAGGCCCATCGCCCAGTTATCAGGAATTGCGTTGACAACATGAGTGAATCCGGCATGGACGGCAGCCTGACTAGGCCAAACATGAGTGGCGATAAAAGGTGTATCACGAGGAAGGTCATGAAGAACAGGAGTCATAAGCTCGGCTGTTTTCTGGTCGCCGGCGTTATAAGAAAGTTTTTTAAAGCCCTCAGTGTTGAGCGGATCCCAGACAAGCCTGTTAAAAAGCCTTGATTTCTGAGAAAGTCTGGATGCCATTGAATATAATTTATTCTGATAGGCAATGATTTTTGTGCAAGTTGTCTCCGGGAAAGAATTGAGGTCGAGCCAGAGCGGAGTGTACCCCATCGCATGTGCCGCGCTCGCCATTGCCATTGAAATACGATAATGCCCGAATCCCATGCGGATGTTTCCGATGATGACGGATTTTTGTGGCAAATCCCCCATCGGCTCTTTTGAAAGCACGAGGACTTTTGCCCCGAAAGCAGGAGTTAGCACGTCGTTATCAACGGCAGCAAGATGATAAGGAATATTTCTGTCATCCCCAAATTTCTTGAGGAATTTTTTCTGCTGTGCCGCGGCCTTACGCAGTATTTTTTTGTCGATTGGATTTCCAAAAATCACCGAGCTTTTATCCATACACATCTCCTTTTTATATTGCCACACCAACCGCCTTCGTTGTTGCGGTTGCTTAGATTCCATTTTGCTACGCAAAATCAATAAAATAAAATTCTTTAAAGGGATTCCGTAGGAATCCCGAATCTGTGTGGCATTCTTTTACTTTCGCTCATAGATTGAAATCGAATGCGGTTCAAACGTGAAGATTTCGCCGTTACGATTTCCGTACTCAATGACAGTCTCAAGGTTCTCTGTTTTTTCCCTGAATCTTGAAATCAGCTCTCTTCTTTCTATATTAATGCTCTCGTTGCTCAGGTTGATGAAGCCTGTGTATTTTGAATCCGAAGAATATTTGCTTTTTGAGAAAATGAAATATGATGTTGAATTTCTGTTCTCTACGCCAAAATCCTCAAATTCAAAAAGTTTGTAAAGCGACTCGATTTTTTTGGTGAGCGCGCCTTCCTTTTCTGCATCGAAATGGACTGGATCATCAGAATGCATAATCTGGCTCGCAAAAAGATAATTCACAAGCGCGATAAGGATTTTTTCCTTGTCGTTCAAGCTGATATTCTCGTAACGCAGGAAAACCACATCCGGATCGTTGATGTAAACGCACTGATTCCAGAAAGCATGCCCCAAAGTGCTCTGCATATTCAAGAATGCGCTTGTCCGTGAAGGAAAATTCGCGTTCTTCATCCACGCGACATCCCAAGTTTCTTTTGTGTCCGGGCCAATTCTTGAAAGAGGAAGAGACTTAAAGCTTGATTCAAAAGGCATTCCGCACCCCAAATAAGCGACTTTATCGCCTTTTTGGTTATTTTTTCGTTTGGTGAGGACTTTTACAGCACGATCGTACCATTCATAAGCAGCACCGCCGTTTTTGAACTCACCATAAATCATTCCGGCAAAAAGGAAGTCAAGCTTGATGTAACGGAAGCCCCACTCATTCACGACTTTTTCCATGAGCGAGTCGAGATATTCCAAAACTTCATCACGGCTCAAATCAAAGCAGAAGTATGAATATGGAAGCGAAGGCTGATTTTTACCGAAACTTCCGCCCCAGAGAGGATTCAAACCTGCGGCAATCGGCCTGCCCTTTTTATCACACAGAATCCAGTCACGGTGATTTTTTGCAAATTCACTGCGCCAGTCAATGATGAAAGGTGCAATCCAAAGCCCTGGAATATACCCTTTATCTGAAATCGAAGAAGCAAGTGATGTCATTCCGTTCGGAAAGCGTGAAAGGCGTGCATCCCAGTCACCGAGAGCGATTTCCCAGCCGTCATCAACTTGAAACACGCAAGGCTTTTTTGAGTCCAGAAAATGTGTTTTTATGAGATTTTCTGTGTGCGAAAGACTTTCCAAATCAACTTTGATAAGCTCATTATTGATGTCCGCATAATGGTTGTACCATGATTCCCAGCCACCAAGAGTAATCTTATTTTTATAAGGAGTTGTATTTAAAAAGTCCAGAGAACCGAAACGTTCAGCACTGTCAGTGACAAACAATTCCTGAGTTATTTTGTGAAGCTCAAAAAAGTCACACACAGAAAATATTGCAAGCTCAGCAATTTTGTCGCCTTCATGCCATGTTTTCCCGTCTGCGTAAACAGTGCAGGAGATTTCCCGCCTTGTACGGTCAACATAAAAATTCACAGGCGGTAAAAGGCCTGAAATATTTCCTGTTGAAGCAACGGCGATGTAGAAATTTTTGCCGTTTACGTTCCAGCGCAAGTACATGAAAAAACTTCCGACAAGCATTTTTTTTGAAGAAAGTTTTTTGGGCAACTTACCAGGAACCGTAAAATACTGCTTCCACTGCGGCACGATTGGAAAATACTTTTTCTGGTATTTACCTGCGTCAATTTCACCGCCAAAGCCCCAACTCTGCCAGCCGGAACCATAGAACGCGAAATCATTATTTTTGCAGAACTCAGAAATTGTCTCCCCGCATTTTTCGCCACTAAAAGAATCAATAAGAGAATCAATAGAAAGAACTGTAAAAATCCGGTTTTCGGAATCAACACATTCCGCACCATGATAAAAATATTCTTTTCGTTCAAGTTCTTTCATATTATCCCCCTTGATTCCATATAAGGCTAGAAAAGTGATTCTGAACCTATAAGTTGAGTTAAAAATTGACTTGTGGAACGCAGAGAAAAAGTGAGGGGGTACCCTTTGAAGGGAGAGACCTTACTTTTTCTCGTCGCTGGGACCCGCAAGGCAATTTTTAGTTTAAGCAATATATTCTTTAGAAGAACATTTCTACGCCGATTGGCATGTAGAATCTGTTTGCTTTTCCGTCGTATTTAAGATTGACAACGTCGTTCACAACACCTTCCATTGACTGAATTGTGAAGTCGCCCGCGATTCCCGCGAACATAAAGTTGTTTGCAGCAAAAGTCTTTTTAACGTAAACTTCAGCAGCGATTTTGTGCTGGTTCAACTTCAAGTCCTTTACAGAAAGACCGCTTTTCATGTTTCCGCTTCCACTAGCAGAAGTGATATTGTAGTTTCCAGAAAGACCGACGAAAACGTCCTGCTTGTCAAACGGATTGATACAAACTTCTGCGAGGAAATCAGCACCAGCCATAATGATATCAGCACCATCGTTCTTTTGCATGTTGACAAGACCATAAGAATACTGACTCAGGTTTGAAGTTCCCTGTCCGCCCCAAACATGGCCTTTGTACATGATGAATCCCTGCTTGATAACGCCCATTGTTCCCATACAAGCGTACCAGTTGTAGAATTTCTCAGGGTCATAGTCGCGCAAATCTTTGTTGCTTACGAGAGGAAGCTTGATACCAAACTCGATGAGGTTTGCGTTCGGTGTCTCAGAAAGGTTCAGGTTCGGATCAAGGAAACTTGTAGCTCCGCCCATGAAACCGAGCCAGTCGATACCGAATTCCATTCTACCATAGTAATCGTTCATGTCAAATCCGGCGGCACGTGCAGTTGCATACTTGCTTTTTTCGTAGCGGTAGTTTGATTCTGAAATTGAATCGCCCCAATACTGAGCCTTAATCTGGAAAAGCCCTGGAACTGTGTAACCAACTCCAAACTGAGAATCACGAACAGCATCATACAGGCGGACAGATTTTTCACTGTCAGTATCAGCGGCACTTTCTCCGCCCAAAGTTCCTGCGAAATCAACCGCACCGTTCATATAGAAGCCTGCAAGCGGAGAATCTTCATTTCCCTTGATTGATGCGAATAAACCTGTTGCAGTCCATATTTCCTGGAAAATATCATCTTCTGATTTTACATCGCCAGATTCACGCTGACCGAAATCACCGATTGTACCGCGAAGCTCATTTTCTCTCATGCGACCGAAAGCAATTTTTGTCTGAAACAAAGAATTGTCGAACAAGCCCCAGATTTTTGCCTGATCACCGATTGCGACGGCGTATTTTCCGTCTTCGTTGTAGTTTGTATCTTCCGGTTTTTCATCAGCATCCCAGAGTTTGTGAACGAAAAGAGCGCGTGCGTCTGAATCCAAGTTGAAGTCAAAACCGAAGTGCTCATCAGGAGTGCGGCCGACAATCCAGAAACCGACACGGCTTCCGTAAGACCAGTCCGGAGCAAGGCCAGCGTAGTTGCGGGAAGCAGACTCGTCTTTTTCCTGAGCTTTGAGCATTTTTGCGATGTATGTAGCAGCAGAAGCCTGTCCAACCTGTGTGCCATAATCAAAACCACCTGCAGCTGTAAGACCGTATCCAGCTGCATACTTAGTAATATTTGCTTCCAAATTAGCCATATCAGTAACATCAACACCAGCAGCCTGCAATTCAGCAGCAGCAGCAGCTTTAGCAGCCATATCCGATCCTTGCAAAGCTGCACCAAGACTCTGGCCCTTTTCAGTAGCAATTTTTGATGCCTTGTCAATAAGAGCATAAGTTCCAACAGCTGTTGCATAAGCCGCTACATTAGAACCATCATTTTTTAATTCAACATTTTCAAGAGAGTACCCAGCAGCTTTAGCTGTAGCCTGTGCAGTTGCAAGAGCACCGTTTCCCTTTGCCTCTTCATAAGCTTTATTTGCAGCCGTTCCCACAGCAACAGCCTGCTCGCCAGTCTTAGTCAAATCCGCCGTAATCTTCGTAGAATTGCTCTGATGTCCAACATTAAAAGTAGAGCGCCCCCATGCACCAAAAGAAATGTCACCCACGCCAGTCTGCAACGTGTGAGCTTTTAAAGTCTCGTGAGTTTCACCAAAAGCCAAGCCTGCTGTAAGTGCAAGTGCTCCAGCCGCAGCAATAATTTTTTTCATAATTGCCTCCTTCTTGTATCCTTTCTGAAAGTCATTTGTTAACTTGATAGTATTACTATCACTTTTCCTTTCAAGCATTATGATAGTATCACTATCACTTTCTGTCAACAGAAAAAAACGCATTACTTTACAAAAATTCATATATTTTGCAAGAAAAAGACCTTCACATTTCCGTTTTCAATTTTCCGTTTTCCGTTTATAATTCCCTCATGCTAAAACGCTCTGGCCACGCGGATTTGCCGCTTCATACGGGAGTCGTCCCCAAATGGCTTGCAGACAGGATGAAACTTCTCGGAACACAAATTGTCGAAGCACTTCTGATTAATTACGGAAAGAAGGAAGTTCTCGTGCGCCTCAGTGACCCGCTCTGGTTTCAGTCGCTCGGGGCGGTGCTTGGCATGGACTGGCATTCAAGCGGAATCACAACAAGCGTAATGTACGCGCTCAAACGAGGAATCAACGAACGTGCACGAGAATTCGGTCTTTGCGTATGTGGCGGGCGCGGAAAATATTCCCGGAAAACGCCCGACGAGCTTTTATACCTTGCGGATGCGACAGGCCTCGATGGGCTCTCGCTTGTAAATGCAAGCAAGCTCACGGCTAAAGTCGATGGATGCGCAGTTCAGGACGGATTTCAGCTTTACATGCACAATTTTGTCCTCAGCGACGAGGGCGACTGGGTTGTAGTCCAACAGGGAATGAACACAAGCACGAGGACTGCGCGGCGTTACCACTGGAGCTCGGAAAATCTCCGTTCGTTCGTGGATGAGCCGCATTCCGGGATAACAGGCGAAAATCAAGGTAAAATCCTTAATCTCACGGACAGCGCGGCCAAAGAAACTCGCGGAACAATTCTCACGCTCACTCACGAAAACCCGGACAGAATGCTCAGAGAAATTGCTAAGATTTCCGGCAATGACTATTCAAGACAGCTGGAATTTGATTTTGAAGGCACACAAGAAGTCAGCAGGGAGCAGCTAGCAATGAACAATGCGAAGGGGGAAGTCTCCCCCTCGGCTGCAATGGCTTCGCCATTTCCGCCTGCCCCCACTGCGGGGACACCCCGCAACGCCCCGCCAGAAAACACCTGGCAAGGCTCGCAAATCTTAATTCGTAACGACAGGAACCTTGTGATGCCGGCTCATCATGATGTTAGAGCTGAGGATGTTGATTTAAAACGACTGGGCGCGGTGCTTGCCACGGCCTACGAAAGCGACAACAAGGATTTTGAGTCTCTTTTGCTCACACCAGGACTTGGCCCGCGCACACTTCAGAGCCTCACCCTCGTAAGCGAAGTGATTTATGGCACTCCAAGCAGATTCACAGACCCGGCACGCTTCAGTTTTGCGCACGGCGGAAAGGACGGTCATCCATTCCCGGTTCCGTGCAGGATTTATGACGAGTCAATTCGCGTTCTTGGAGACGCAATCGAAAAATCAAAGCTTGGCTACAACGACAAAAGCGAATGCCTGCGCCGTCTGAGCACCACAGCCCAAGAAATCGAAAAGTACTGCGACCCAATCGCCGACTTCGACGCAACAATCGCCCGCGAGCGTGAACACAGCAAAGAGTGGGGCGGCAGGACCTGCAAGGATTAAAAGGCCGAATGTCAGGTTTTGAAATTTTCTGCTGTATCAAAAAAAACGGCTTCCAGTCGTGATAACGGCTTATCGAAACCTAGGGAACGACGGCGTAGCCGGCAAAATGCTCCGGTGGAGCATTTTGAGTGACTCTCCGAACAGCTATGCTGTGAAGGCATAGCTAGCCTGCTACACGCGTTTTGTGCTTGAAACTATATACGTTTGCCGCTTACGCGGCAGCACAAACCGAGTGTTTTCGTAAGCCGTTTCACTTCTTTGCGCCGTTTTTTTACAATATCCGGTAACTTCCGAACCTGACATTCGGCCTAAAACAAGCTTGGTTGGAGTGAATCTTCGGGGAAGTCTTCTATCCATTTGAAGATTGATTCTCCGCCAAAAATTATCTGAAAAAAAAATTGACAGCCTACACGCCTTTCATGATATAATAAGTATATTTTAAGAATAATAATAATTATTTAAAGGACTTCTGTCATGAACAAAAAAAGAATTTCTCTCGCTACAAAATTGTCAATTGGCGTATCACTGATTATTCTGCTTGTAGTAGCACTGGCCGTAAACTTAACGGCACACTTTTTTTCACAATATTGTCTGGATAACTTTTATGAAAGTGCAGAAACAGCAATTTCTGAATTTTCAGACTCAATCTCCATGTTTTTTGATTCAAAGAAAGTTGAGCTGAATGTTTTTGCCGAATCAGACCAGGTTAAGGCAGCGGATGAAAGCATTCACTCTTTCGTGAACGAAACTGGCACAATCCAGATTCTGGGTTACGAAAAAAGTCCTGTTGAAGAAGAAATCCGCAAAATCTGTAAAAGTTTTGCGAAAAACGACAAAGATATTGCCGAAATCTACCTTGGCACAAAGTGGGGCGGCTACGCTACAAATTTTGACAGCTCAATGAACGGAGGATACGATCCCCGCAAGCGAGGCTGGTACGAAACCGCAAACAAAGGGAACGGCAAGGTCATGATTACCGATGCATTTGCGTCAACAGTCGGCACGACAGTCGTCGGAATCACCCGCTGTGCCTACAATGAAGGTGGTGAGTTTATCGGAAATGCTTCTATCGAAGTATCTTTGGAAACATTGAACACAATTCTTGAAGGCATGAAACTGGGCAAAGATTCATTCTTCATGATGATTCAAAAAGACGGAATCGTCCTCGCAGACACAGGAATCAAAAAGAGCAACTTCAAGAAGATTTCGGAAATCGGCATCCCGGACCTTGAGGCCTTCTTCACCGGCTCAGAGACAAAGGGTTCTATCGTGGTTCCTGGCGGAAAATACAGCAAATACATCACCAAAAAAATCACGAATCCCAAAACAGACTATCAGATCATCGCGCTTTGTCCTTATGACACAGTTTATGCCACATTCTTCACCACCCTCAACACTACAGTCTCAATCTGTGTAATTTTCGCAATCATCGTAGCCCTGGGAACAGCTTTAGTCACCAGAAAAGTAATCCGCCCGCTCAAGATAATCCGCAACAACATCAGTGATAATGCGGCTCAGATTGCACAAGGAAAAGCAAACCTCACTGATCGAATCTTCATCAAATCAAAAAATGAAATCGGCGATGTTGCTGACAGTTTCAATGTCTTCATCGAAAAGCTTCAGGACATCATCAGGAACATGAAGCAGACAAAAACCGCTCTCAATTTAGCCGGCAGTAAACTCAACGACTCAACAAGCGAAACAATGGCGGCAATCACACAAATCAGCGCAAGCATTGAGGATGTCGGCAAAAATCTTTCATCTCAGAACGGAGAAGTTTCAAAAACAGCAAGCAGCGTAAAACATATTCTCGGAAGCATTTCTTCACTCGAAGAACTTGTAGCTTCCCAAGCAGAATCTGTAGAGGGAGCATCAAGTGCCGTTGAGCAGATGATTGGAAACATCAGCGAAGTAAATCGTTCTGTCGAAAAGATGGCAGCTTCTTTCAGTGTGCTTGAAGCAGACGCACAGACCGGAGCAAAAACACAGGAAGAACTTCAGAACCAAATCACAGAGATAGATAATCAGTCGAAACTTTTGAGCGAGGCAAACGCCGTAATCGCATCAATTGCAGAGCAGACAAATCTTCTTGCTATGAATGCGGCAATTGAGGCAGCTCATGCAGGTGAGGCAGGCAAAGGTTTTGCGGTCGTCGCAGATGAAATCCGAAAACTTTCGGAGACTTCTTCAACTCAGTCTAAGACAATCGGCGAGCAGCTCAACAGAATCCAGAACACAATCGGCACCGTCGTTGAAGCGACACAAAAAGGCGTTCAGGGTTATGCTCACCTTGCAAACGAAATCCACGAAACAGATTCTCTCGTACGACATATAAGGGCAGCAATGACCGAGCAGCAGGAAGGTTCAACTCAGATTACGACAGTTCTTCACGGCATGAACGACAGCACTCAGCAGGTTCAGAATGCCTCAAAAGAAATGACAGCGGACAGCCGCACGATTATGAATCAAATCGCCCTTCTCCAGAACGAAAGTTCAAATATGCAGCAGGGAATCAGGGAAATGAGCGCAAGTGCCGAGAAAATCAACCTCATGGGCAACTCTCTTTCAGAAATTTCCCGCCTCATGGAAGACTCAATCGGCAAAATGGGCCAGCAGGTTGATCAGTTTGAAGTGTAATTTGTGCTTTCCTAAAATAAGCTTGGCTGGAGTGAATCTTCGGGGAAGTCTTCTATCCATTTGAAGATTGATTCTCCGCCGAGCATTAGGTTGTGCTTTTTGCAAACCTGAGAAATATGAGCCATAAGCTGATTTTCATTTTGGCTTGAAACCATGTAGCTGTTTCCGAAGGTTCTGATGTAACGTTCTTTTAGATTTGCAAACTGACTGTGCTGTAATGCAAGCCTGTCCAATGCGGAGTAAAAATATTCCCGGTTTCCTTCGCGCAAGGTAAGCCCTATTCCAAAACACAAGATTGCTTTTACGCCCGCGCGAATACAGTAATCAAGAATTCCGTCCACGTTTTCTTTTGTGTCATTGATAAAGGGCAAAAGCGGACTGAACCATACGACCGTAGGAATTCCGACTTTTTTACATTCACACAAAACTTCAAAACGGCGGCTGGTCGGGCAGACTCCAGGTTCAATAAGGCGGCATAAATTGTCATCGGCGGTGGTGAGCGTCATCTGCACGACGGCTTTTGTCTTCCGGTTGATTCGCTCCAGAACATCAAGGTCACGCAAAACAAGGTCGGATTTTGTAAGAAGGGCCGCGCCAAAATCATAGCGGTCGATTACTTCAAGGCAACGTCGGGTAAGGCAGAGCTCTTTTTCAAGCGGAATGTAGGGGTCGCACATGGAGCCTGTTCCAATCATACAGCGGCGGCGTTTTTTGCGAAGGGCATCGGCAAGCAGTTCGGGGGCATTCTGTTTTACTTCAATGTCTTCAAAAGCGTGGGTAAACTGATAGCACTTGCTCCGTGAATCACAGTAAATGCAGCCGTGCGAGCAGCCGCGGTAGATATTCATGCCACAGGGCTTTGCAGAAAGAATTGTTTTGGCGTTTACAAAGTGCATTTGCTCTCTCCTGACACTGTTACTTTGCACAGTTTTTGCGATGAGCCTTAAGCTTTTTAAGTGCCCAGTCGTAGTGGCTTGAAGTCGTGCTTACAAAATAAGAGCCGAGGTCTGTTCCGCCTGTCCACGCAAAGTGTTTTTTGATGAAAAGCTCTTCATCGCTGTATTTTTCAATCAGAGAAAGAACCTGGGCATGTGTCTTTTCAAGATTTTTCTTTGCGTCTTCAAGCGAAGTTGACTGATTACGGTTCCAGAACATTACGTTCATCGCTCCATAAGTCTTCCACGAATATTCAGACGGCAAAAAGGCAATCGCAGTCTTTGCGTCAGTTTTTCCTGCATTATTTTCAACGAACTTAAGCAGAAGCTTTTGCCATTCGTAAAGGTGAATCAAAACATCGCGAACATTTTTATCACGGCTCCAGTGTGCTTCCTTTTTGCCCGCATCAGAAGAAAAATCAAAAGGCGTATTCATTTCCCCCTCGCTCATTGAAGCAATAAAATCCATGAGTTTAGAATAGTTTTCTTTTGCGGCTGTAAGCAGGTCTTCTTTGTTTCTTGGTCTTGGCATATTCTTCTCCTTATACTTCTATTCTATCACACAAAACATGACAAGAGCGTGTCATATTTTATCAGCAAATTCTTCAAGCAGAGTATGAGTGTAAACTTTTTTCCTTGTTGAATTGCGTACTTCCCGCCAGAGAATCGAAGCCGTTTTGAGCTTGTCGGAAAATCTTTCGCTTTCCGGGTCGGAACAAAAATCCTTTACGAATTTGTTCCACTGGAGGCAGGATTTATCGTATTTTGCGTAAGTTTTGCGACCATAAAAGACTTCAAGCATATCGCCGAGCGTAAAAGTTTTGTCGTCCTCCTCTTTTACTTTTCTGGAAGTAGCGACCATATCTGCATTGAACTTAAAGTTTTTGATTCCAGTCTGCTCAGAAAAGAATTCGCGGAAGTGCTGGCTGAAGCAGAAGTTACAGTCAATCAGGTTTGTTTCCAAAGTAAGCGGAGTGTCTGCGTCTGTTTTTCCTGTACCGGCAGATTCAGGCCTTCGTTTCTTTTTTTGAATCAGATTTCCTTTGAAATATTCTTCGATGTTGTGATTCAGTTCAAGCTTCATTCCGCTGGAATCAATTCCCAGCTTTTTGCAGATTGTCTCTAATTCCTCGCGATACCAGTAATATTTTGAGAATTCTTCAAAAGACTTTATCTCGTTGAATTGCGGTCGTTTTTCCATAGCTAAGCCTTGTGCGCCGTAATGATTGTGTAACTGTAAGCGTTCACGGTGATTATACAGCCGTCAATCCTGCAGTACCAGTTTTTGCCGTTACGAATAATTTCACAGCGTTCGTCGCAAATCCGCTCCCGGCACCATGCAACAAGGTCAGTCACATCTTCCCCAAGATTAAGATTGCGGCGGATACGGTCTAGTCCCATCGGTGTGGTGTGTAATTGCGAAATATTTTCTAAAAGTGCGTTTTTGTTTTCCATGAATTAAGTCTACCACACAAAATATGACAACAGTGTGTCAGGTTTTATTCGTACTGGGAAAAAGTTTCTTTTGCCATCTGGATGATTTTTTCTTTGATTTCCTTTGGTGAGATGATTTTTAGTTCCGCGCCAAAGCTTAAGAGAAGACCGCAGAGCCAGCTTTCATCGGGGGCAGAAAATGTCACGTTAATGCTTTCGTCCGGATTCGGCTCGACTTTTGAGCAGGCAAAGGTGTCCAGAAGATAAAATGCCATTTTTGATGAGACCCGGGCTTCGATTTGAATCAGTTTTTTTCTGAATTGACTTCAACTGTCTTTTGCGAGTCTGAAGAATGAATGCTTTTGAATGTTATATCTGCCGGGCACACTGTTTTTTTGACATTCAGCATCCGGCTCAGTTTGAAGTACCGCTCACTTTTTCGCTCCGTACACCAGCCCAAAAGATACCATGCCTGTCCGCGATAAACGAGCTTCCAGGGATGGACGACTCTCCCTGCCTTTTTCCCGTCACTTGAAAAATAATCGAATTCAACCTGCTGTTTTTTGAGAATAGAATCGCGAAGAGTTGCGAAAAGCTCCCGTACCCCCTGCCCCTCCGGGCTCCAGGGCGCAAAATCGACTTCAAGCCAGTCCGCCTCACTTGAAGTCAGATTGGAAATCTTTTCTACGGCCCTGGCATTTGCGCTCAAAGTTGCTTTCTGACTTCCGCTCAGCTTGCTCAGAGCCTTAACGCTTGAAACGATTGCAAGCCGTTCTTCTTCGGTAAGCACGGTTTTGTCCAGCGCATATTTTTCGGAAATTGCGATTCCGCCGCCACGCCCCTGGACTGCATAAACAGGAATGCCGGAAGCGGAAAGAGCTTCTACCCAGCGATAAATCGTCCGCACAGAAACTCCGAACCGAGCCGACATTTCTTTTGCGGTCACTTGTTTTTTATCGATAAGAATGTAAGCCAGTTCAAAAAGCTCATCGATTTGCATGCAAATATTATAGCATGGAATATGAAAAAGTGTCCGCTTTCAGAATCAGCCGGCTATGCTTCGCACAAACTTCAAGCTGTTCGGAACGTCCTTTACCCCCTCGAAAATCAGGTATGCGTCCGGGCACTCAGCTTTGATAATAGGAAGAAAATCCTTCCAGCCAATTAAGCCTGTTCCCAGCGGCACGATCTCAAGCTCATCACCCTTTACGACATAATCTTTGAGATGGAAGCCCGCGATTTTGCCTTTGAAGAGCCTGAGACAGGTTTCAAAAATCTCTGCGCGCTTTTCGTGATTTCCGATGTAAAGATAATTGTAAATATCCACGATGAAGCGGAAATTTTCTTGCCCCGGATCAATTTCGTCGGCCAGGCGTTTGAGAAGCTCCGGCTTGTACATACAATGCCCCCACGCTCCTTCCAAAGCCATACAGACTCCACTTTCTTTTGCGACCTGTGGCATGGGCGCGAAAATCTTTTTGACTTCCTGAAAAGCCTCTTCGGTCTGATTTTTGGGATTGTAAGTCCATTTGTCATCGTTGTAGCTGCCTGTTTCAGAAGCGACAAATTTTGCCCCGAACTCGGCTGCGTGTCGTAGATGGTCAGCGTACTTTTCGGCTCCGAGCTTTACCTTGTCCTTGTTCGAGTGAACAGGATTAAAATATGCTCCCAGAATCGGAATCTCAACATTGTGCGAGTTAAACCCATTTCGTATTTCAGAAACAACTTGCGGCGTAAGGGTGCCGGGATTTCCGTTCTGCCCTTCAACAGCCTTGGCAATAGCAAGCTGAACGCCGTCAAAGCCCCAGTCATGAGCATTAGTGCCAAGCCAGTCAGCAGTTCCCTTTCCAATATCATGCGGTCGAATCAAAATCTTCATATTAATCTCCAATATAATTATCCACAGATTTTCACAGATTAGCACAGATTTATATAGATAGAAAGATAAATTTCTTTTCACAGTTTTAAATTTTCTGCTAATTTCTCATTCCTGATTGCCAATTCCTAATTTAAAATTTTTCTGCTATAATCAAATCATGCAAACAGCCTTATACTTAATCCCCTGCCCGATGGGCGAGACTCCGAATGAACAAGTTCTTCCTTCTTATAATTTTGAGATTGTTAAAAATATCCGGCATTTTATCGTTGAAAGCCGTAAGGCAGCCGTGCGTTTTTTGATTTCACTCGACAAGGATTTTCCTATAGACAGCTGCACTTTCACGGAATTAAGCGAGCACACGGACCAGAAGGCCGACCTTTCAAAAATTCTTCTTCCTCTTGAAAAAGGCGAGAGCATGGGCGTGATTTCTGACGCTGGCTGCCCCTGCATCGGAGACCCAGGAAGCCGGGCTGTAGAAATTGCCCAGAAAAAGAATCTTCCTGTAGTTCCGCTCGTAGGCCCCAACTCAATGATTATGGCCATCATGGCTTCAGGCTTTAACGGCCAGAACTTTGCCTTCAACGGCTACCTTCCGGTCAAAAACGGTGAGCGCGAAGGCAAAATCAAGCAGCTGGAAAACAAGGTCTGGAAAGAAGACCAGACCCAGCTTTTTATCGAGACTCCCTACCGCAATCAAAAAATGCTGGAGGCAATCATAAAAACCTGCCGACCCGAAAGCAAGCTCTGCATAGCCACTGGAATCACCACTGACCAAGAGTCAATCAAGACAAAAACGATAGCCCAGTGGAAAAAAGAAAAGTCGGAACTATCAAAAATCCCGACCATTTTTCTACTATATAAATAATTTATTTCAGCAATTCCGCAATATCCGATCTTCCCCATCTTGCGGCCATTTGAGCCGGGGTTTCGCCTGAGATATTGCGGACGTTTTTGTCCAGCTTGAGGGCGACCAGATGCTCGACTGTCGCACGGTCAGCCGTTCTTGAGGCATAGTGGAGGATTCCGTCTCCCTGCCTGTCAGTCTTAGTCGCATTGTATTTTACGATGGCGTCCAGCAAATCCGTATTTTTTGTGGTGAATACAGTAGTAAGGGCATTTTCGCCAGTTGTCGTAGAAATGTATGGGTCAGCGCCGTATTCAAGAAGAACCAGAGCCTGTGATTTTTCGTTTGCGGCAACGGCCTCGTTCAAAGCGGTCAGTCCCTTTCCGTTTCTCTGGCTTGCAGGATAGCCCATGTTCAAAAGCTGGGTCAAAGTCTTCCTGTCAGCATGCTTGTGAACCGCAATGTGAATCGGAGTGTTTCCGTCTGAGTCAGCGATTGTAATGTCGCTTCCAAGAACAGCCTGAATAACTGAAATGTCAGAGTTGAGCACCAGTGAGAAAGGCGTGTCTCCGGCTGCATCCCGGGCCAGAGGATTTCCGCCCGATTTTCGGATTAAGTTGATGATGCCGATATTGCCTGTAAGGGCCGCTTCGTGATAGGCGTTGCGTCCGCTCATTTCCTGAACCTGAACATTTGCCTTGTACTGCAAAAGAAGCCTGACCAGTTCCTCGTTTGAGCTTGAGATTGCGTCCATCAAGACAGTCCGGCCAGTTGCGTCAGTAGCATTGATGTCGGCACCGCTTCGGATTAAAAGAACAGCCATGTCTTTTTTGGCAGAACGGCAGGCATCGCTCAAGGCAGTTTTACCGCTCAAATTCTGGGCATCAACGTCAACTCCCAGGGCAATCAGATTTTTTGCCGTGTTGAAGGCATTCCATTTTACTGCCGCATGAAGAGGCGTGTTTCCAAGGTTATCACGTCCCAGCTTGTCTTTTGAATCAATGACAAGACCATTTGCAACAAGCACGTTGATTGTAGCAGGAGAATCATCACCGCCCTTTACTGCAGAATAAACAGCACTCTCGCCGTTTCCGTTCTGGGCATCAACTTTTGCTCCTTTCTGAATCAAGGCAATGATGGCTCCGTTCAAGTGCCATTCAGAAGCATAGTGCAAAGGTGTATTTCCGCTTCCGTCCGTTGAATTCAGTGTTTTTGAAGTAATCAGCCAGTCCTGAACGTCACCGCCCCGGGTCAAAGCAAGGCGGAGGGGAGAATTGTTCTGGGTGTTTGTCGCAAAGATGTCGGCATTTTTTTCAAGGAGCAGGTCTCCGGCATCACGTCGGTTTTTCTGAACTGTGATGAAAAGGGCCGAGTCACCGTTCTTGTTGCGGGCATTTACGTCAGAGCCAATCTCAACAAGATAGCGGATATAATCAATAGGAGCGTCACGGTTTACAGCGATATGAAGGGCCGTGTTTCCGCTTGAGTCAGTTGAATTTACGTTAGTTTTTGTAATCAAGGTCTCAAGCATTTCGCGGTTTTCTGAATCAAGGGCCTTGGTAATAGGCGTATTTCCCTGCATGTCTTCCGCATAAACATCTGCACCGTTCTGGGCATAGAATTTTACCTGCTCTGGGTGCTGGGTCTCAATTGCAAGGGCAAGAGGTGTTACGCCTTCCTTGTTTCGCTCGTTGACGACAGCTCCGTTGCTGACAAGAAGGGAAAGAGTGTTGACTGGAGCATTTGCCATGGTCGCAACGTGGAGGACTGTATCACCGTACATATCCTTCTGATTTACGTTCGCCTTATACCTGAGAAGAAGCGGATACATATCCTGCTGGGCAGCTTCCGGGATGATCAAAAGAATCGGTGTTTTGCCGATTGAATCCATAGAATTGACGTTTGAGCCATGTTTAAGCAAAAGATTTGCAATATCAACCCGGCCGTATCGGACAGCCTCGTGAAGGGCTGTTGCACCGCTGATATCCTGTGCTTTGAGCAAATCAATCGTGCGGACAGAAGAATTATCGTTCAAAATATAATCGACCACGCCTGTGTGGCCGTCAATTGTTGCGATATGAAGAGGTGTCTGACCGTCATTGAAACGAAGAATCATGTTATGGGTACGGACGGCATCCTCAAAGTAAGCGTATTCTCCGCGAACAGGAGTAGCTCCTGCAAGAAGGAGTTTTGCCGCAATCCGAACTGAAGCCGCATTATCCGCGCTCTTAAAAGCCAGGTCGAGCGGAGTGAGGCCGTAATTGTCGCGTACAGAAAGCGGAACGCCCACCTGAATACACCTGTTAATAGCTTTTTCGTCACGGGTTTTGACAAAATAATGCACGATACATTCACCGTCAACATCACGGAGCTCGCCAGTCTGAGAAGTAATCATCGCCTCATACCATTCATCGCCTTTTGCAAGAGCAATCTCCAGGGCAGTGTTATCCTCAGCATCCTTTGCAAAAATATCACCGTGTACAATCGCAAGCACTTTTGCCGCATCAATCGCATCATTTTTAATCGCAACGTGAAGAGCCGTGTCACCGTCATTATTGCGAAGTTCAGTGTCCGCACCTTTGATGATAAGGAAACTGACCAGATCAGCCTCATTTACGCGAGCCGCAACATGAAGGGCAGAATCTCCGTTCTCATCAACGGCATTAATATCAGTTTTTGTCTTGAAAATTTCTTTTGCTTCATCATATCGTCCCTGCATGATAAGTTCCTGGACAGAAGCAGACTTCACAGGTACAGTTCCGCAGCCCGCAAGACAAATACAAACTGTAAAAATCAGGGCTGTTTTTGAAAAAATTCTTTTCATGATTAGTTTCTCCCACAAAACTTATTTCTCCTTTGTAAATATCGGGAAAATAAAAGGCTTTTGTTAGAAATTAATGTAAACATAAAAAAAAATTTGTGGTATAATTATTAAAATGATTAACTATTGGGTTCAGGAAGACAATCAGTTTGTCAAAATCAGCAAAGAGGAGCTTTCTCATCTAGAATCTGACCGCCGCATTTGGATTGACGCGCGCCGTATCTCACAGGAAGAAATTTCCTTCCTTCAAAAAGAATACAACCTCGACCCGGAGCTTTTGCTTGACGTACTTGATCAGGACGAGCTTTCCCGAATCGAGCAATGGGACGACTACGTGCTGGCAATTCTCAGGCTTCCTGTCTTCACGCCCAATTCCGAGGTCGCTTATTCAACGGCTCCGGTCGGTGCAGTCATTTTCCCCGAAAAAATCATCACAATCTGCTGGACAGACTGCGAGGTTCTCAAAGATTTGGGAGCCAACCGAATCAAAGGCCTTTCGTTAATGGATTTCCCGGCTTTTTTAATCCGAATTCTTTCACGCAGCGACACAATGTTCTTGCGCTACCTCAAGGAAATCAGCCGAAGGGTCACATCCATTCAGAACGAGCTGCACGAGCAAATCGAAAACGCCGAGCTCATCCAGCTTCTCAACCTCGAAAAGTCGCTCACCTACTTCACCACGTCGCTCAAATCAAACCAGCTTCTTCTCGAAAAAATCCGCCGCACACGCATTCTCAAGCTCGACTCCGATGATCAGGAATGGCTGGACGACGTTGAAATCGATAACAGGCAGGCTATGGAAATGGCCGACACCTACAGTCAGATTACCACCGGCGTTATGGACGCTTTCGCAAACGTAATCTCAAACAACATGAACGTTGCCATGAAAAAGCTCGCCGTCATCAATCTGGTCATGATGGCTCCAACCTTCGTCACGAGTTTTTTCGGAATGAACTTCAAGCTTCCATTTGACACGCTCAACGGCTATATTCCTGTTTCAATCGCCACCCTAATCTGTGTGCTTTCCGTAATGCTCAGCTGGTGGCTTTTGAGCTTCAACAAAACAGCCCGCACCCTCAAAAAAGTCAAAAAAGCAAAAAAACGAAAGAAAAGTTAGCAGTCAGAAATATGCAATAAAAGGGGGAAGTCTCCCCCTCGGCTGCAAAGGCTTCGCCTTTTCCGCCTACCCCCTCTGCGGTGGCTCCGCCCCCGCAACGCCCCCGAAGGAGTTTATCGATGAGAAAGATTTTTTTTGCAGTAATCAGCATAATTTTTTCAGTTTCTTCTATAATGTCGCAGGAATTTAATTCTCTCGACCCCGTTCGGCTTGGGCCAGAAGAGCCGGCGCAATATGACCTTTACGTTATCGGCGACGGAAGCCAGTCTTATACGGCAATGCGCTGGATCACACCATTTGAAATCAACCGCTATGAAACGACTTACGAGCTTTGGTACGAAACCCGTGAAATCGCTGAGGCACTCGGCTATAAATTCATAAATCCCGGTCAGGAAGGCACTCGTGGCAAACGCGGGGCCGAACCAACCATCGATTGTGAGCAGCCAGTCACAATGATTTCCTGGTACGATGCAATCATCTGGTGCAACGCATTCTCAGAAATTCACGCGCTCACACCATGCTACACGCTCAACGGCAGAGTACTCAAAGATGCCACCGACACCGTAAGCTGCGACTTGTGCTCATGCGACTGGAACGCAGACGGATACAGATTACCAACCGAATCAGAATGGGAATACGCCGCGCGCAAAACAATCTCTGGAATGCAGTCAGGCTCCCTAGCCTCTGGCCAGGTCGATAAATACGGCAAGGAAGACGACTCAATCCCCGAAGAAGAAGTTGCATGGACAAGCTTCAACTCACACGGAACTCACAAGGTCGGCACTGCAGGCACTCCTTTCCGCGAAGACGCACCACCCGAAGCAGGAAGCGGCAACCCCAACGGCATGGGATTGTTCGACATGAGCGGCAACGTAACAGAATTCGTCTGGGACTGGAACGGAAGATACTTAGAAACAGAGCCGGGCGAGCGTTCCACAGGAATCGAAGCCGGCAGCGAGCGTGTAAGCCGTGGCGGAAGCTGGAGCGAATACACTCCGTTCATCTACGCAGGCGACCGCTACAGCTACGATCCCAACGAGTGCTACAACTACCTGGGCTTTCGCTTTGCCCGTACAGTGAAATAATACAACCGGGGCTTTATTAAGACTATTTATAGTATTTTTTTCCGTTTTTTGTGCTATACTAAATACGGAGTTAAAAATATGTTCTTTCGGCGTTTAAGCCTCGTGGGATTTTCTGCCCTTTTTATGTTGGCGGAGGGTCTTTCCTTTTCACAAGAAAAAATAAATCAAAATTGTATAATTGCAAAATCAGACGAAGAAATTTCTTCTGTTGCATGGAGTCAGGACGGCAAATTCTTTGCCTCAGCCTGGAACAATAATGTCGTCCTTTGGGATAGTGAATCAGGCAAAATCAAAGAAATTTATCGTGAGCACACAAAAGCAGTAAAAAAAGTTCATTTCAGCAAGGGCGGGAACAGGCTTCTTTCTCTTGGACAGGATAATATCGTTGTAATGCGCGACATCACCGGCTCATCTGGCACAATCCGTGCTGTCGGAACCGATTTACAGCCGATGAACGACGCAGTTTTTGCCGGAGACAACACTTCTGTCATTTTGCCTGGGGATGGAGGCTCTGCCACTCTTTATTTTCCTCTTCGTCTTACAAATCAGTTCATATCCAAAAAACTTCTCAAAACAGATTCTGTCATAACGTCCTTTGATTTGTCTTACGACGGCTCCATGCTTCTTTGCGGCACACAGGAAGGCAAAGCATATTTGCTGAACATAAACGACGGTTCAATCAAAAAAGTTTTTTCATTTTACACAGCTTCAGAAATTCATCCGCGAATTTCTCCGGACGGTAAATTCATTTTCTATCCAGTTGACAACCAGAGACTTGAAGTTTCTTCAACAGACGACGGCAAATCTTTTACGATTGAGGATTCTGATTTTCCTGTAAAGGCTGCATCTTTCAGTTCTGACGGTACATTAATTGCCTATGCGGTCAAAAACGGCGGAATAAAAATTTTCAATCTCAAATCAAAATCATTCCATCATTTTTTTATTATTCCTTCATCGCATGATCATGTAAACTCAATCGCATTCAGTCCAAATTCAAAAAAAATGCTTGCGGGCACAGTAAAAGGTCTTTTACTCTGCTGGAATATTTCGGACAACACTCGGGCTATTAAAAATCAGCAGGCTCCTGAAGAAGTCATCAAATCACAAAAAAAACCGGTCAAAAATGATGCGAGCCCCATAACCGATATTTTATTAAACCAGACAAGCGAAGAATCGGGTGAATCACTATCAGCTCATGAAGGTGAATCAGAAGAAATTAGCTCAAACAAACCTGAGACAGAGATTCAAAATCTTAAAAACGCCCTGGAAGTGTCTTTATTAGTCACATCATTAAATGAAGATTATTATCACAGTTCTTTCGGTCTTTCCGCTGCATGGAAATCATACAAACGGCTTCCGTTCTGCTACGGTGCTGGTGCAGAATTTTCTTTTGCATCGCCGGCAAGTGATTATCCATATACAACAAGCTATGACGGAATAGAATTAAACAATCCATGGCTCTACCGTGCCCATATTTATGCTCAGGCAGGATTAGGCCACTACATAAAGGAATACAATCTTCTTTTCTTCTGTGAAGGTCGGCTTGGTTTTGGCGGGAATATTCTTTTCAACAATGAATTAACCTACAGACGCACAAGCAAACCAGCTTTCTGCTTTCTTGCAGACGCCCTGGCCGGAATCCAATGGAAGGCCTTGAACATATATGCAGGAAGCGAGTTTGATTCAAGTCTTGGCTTTATAGTAAAAGCTGGTGCCGGAGTAGTAATTCATTTGGGCAATTAAAGGGAATCTCGAAAAAGTTCAGTTTTCCGAAGTTCCCTAAAAACGTTTAATGTCGAGTTTTGAACTTATCAAATATGTAAAAAAACGGCCGGAACCCTGTGAAGTGCGAAGTGAAGTGCACCCCGATTCCGACCGTTTTTTTTACCAGAGTTTTATCGTTCTACTTTGAGCGTGAAGCTGTATGAGTAGAGAGTTGTTTTTCCCGAACCATCAGCCTTTTCTCCAGCAACGAGGATGTTATGGGTACCTGTTGCAAGGCGGCTGAGGTAAAGTGTACATGCTTGTTCCTGAGTGTACAAATATCCGTCAACTGCAATTACGTAACCTGAATATTCTGAATCAGCATCAACAGCTGAAACAGTAAGGCGCTCATTAGCTTTTGCATTTACAGTTGCAACATTTTTTGTAACAACTACAGCAGTTCCTGTTGAATCAGTAGAATTAGCAAATGATTTGAGTGCTACAAAGTCAGAAGTTACATCTGTGCTGTAAGAATATGTTCCAAGAGTTGCATCAAAGTCAACCGCAATGTCTGCAAGTACGCTTACGTTCTTGTAAGTAGCAGCTGATACAGAAGATTCTCCGTCCGCCGCGCTAATCCAGCCCTTGAAGTTTGCAGCAGGAACATCAGTGCCTTTATAAGAGAGAGTGAAATCATTTTCTGCATCTGCGAGGAGCGCAATCTCATCACCCTTGAACGTATCATAAGTTACGTACTGCTGGCCTTCCTTTGAGCCAACTTTGATTGTGTATGGTGCTGTGATGTATGAGATACGTACGCGGTTGATGTGGTTTGCTGCCGTGAAATCAGCTGTCGCTGTACGGGCTACATCATCAGATTTGTCGTTCGCGCTCTTAACAGCACGAATTACAACTTCATAAAGTTTTCCTGTGTCAAGTTTGAGTGTAGCTTCCTCACTTGAGGCGAAGAGAGAACCGCCGCCATAGTAGAGTGAGCCGTCCTTGAAGTCAACGATTTTGTCACTTTCTACAGTATCAGCATCATAGTGTGAAGAGAAACCGAGGGTTGCAAGTTTGGTTGCGTTTGCTGCAGTCTTAATAGTTTCTACCGTGAGTTCTGTTTTAGCAGCATCATCATTGACTTCGTACAAGTCAATCTCGTAGTTGTTCTCGTTTGTTGCCTTGTCTTCCCATGTGAGTTTTGCAAGGAACGTTCCGTTAACTTCTGAGTTTGCGACAAGCTCTGCCGTAAAGTTTTCTGGAGCTTTTGGTTTTTCATCAATGCCCGTGATGAGATCACTGAATGTAGTCGTCTGTCCAGGAGCTACAACAACGTAATCAGACCAGAAGCCAACCTGATAGTCAACTTCGTTATATCTATTATAGAAAGTAACTCCAAGAACATACTCGCCGGGAGCAACATTTGCAAGAGATGTGCTATCAGCACTGAAATCTACTGTACCAGCAGAAACAGTTACCGGAACTTTACCTGTTGTAGCAGCAACCGATTGTTCAGCTTTGTTAAGAATTGCGGCACCACTAATGCGGTCATACAAAGCGATTTCGTAGTGTGTGATTTTAACTGATTTTCCAGTGTAAACGAATCCGGCCTTTTTTGCGGCATCGCTTGGATTTGCACCGATTGCAACAGTTCCGGGAGTTTCAAGACCTTTTACGTTCATATTGAATATGATTGTCGGTGTACCTGCTACAAGGCTTACTTCTGTTGTAGCAGTAAGAAGCGGGTTATAGGCATATTTTTTAACAGTGCTTCCGGCAGCAGCACCAGTTGCAGTATTCGGAGCAGAATATTCTTTTTCCTGAACATGAGTCGCAGCACTTGCAACAGCAGAATCTTTGTATGCCGTGAGCGTAAGTTCCCAGATAGATGTGTCCGGGAAGCTGATTTTTACAGTACCAGTACCAGTTTCTGATCCTGCGTTTACGGTCACAGACTTTGCGTCAATCTTTCCACCAATTGAGCTTTTTCCTTCGAGTACGTAAACAAGACCGGTGTCGATTGCCTGAGGCTCAGGAAGAACAGTTCGGCTTGCAACCTGAGACTGAACAGCCTCAATGCTTGTAATTCCGTTGACTGTTGCAACAAGAGTCTTCTCAGCCTTAGCCGAAGCTCCGTTTTTTGAATAGTAGCTTGCCGAGTCCCCTTCAGAGATGTTTGAGCAAGATGCAAACATCAGGGCTGCAGCAGCTGCGACCAGGGATACACATGTTATCCAGCTTTTTTTCATGGTAAAACCTCCATTATTTTTAAATACATTTTTTATTTATTCCGGCACAACCCACAATGTAGCTGTGTCGGTGTATTTACTGCCATCACCAGCATAAGCCGTAAGCGTCAGTGCATATTCAGTCCAGACAGGAAGTGAAGATTCAGAAAGATAAAGATTAAGCTGCTGATTTTTGCAAATCGTCACAGAAGCAGAATCTTTGCTGAGACCATTTCCTTGAAGGGGAAGCACAGTCCATTCGTATCGTTCCGCGTCTGAAGGAGCGATGAGGCAAAGAGTGCTGTAAGTGCGTACAGTATAAGGACCTGTGAGCATATTCGCCTGATTAAAATCTGCGTCATAAATTGAAGGATTTTTAGAAATTTCGGATTGTGAAGCCTGTGAAGAATTTGTGAGAGTAAAAACTGAATTGTAATCTTCCGTCATTGAATCGACGGTTTGACTGCAGGAGACAAAGATGCCCCCTGCAAGAGTAAAAAGGATAAGTTTTTTTAATTTTTTTAAATGCATATTATATATTTTTTCTATAGTATAGCGATAATATGCATTTTGTCTAGTATTTTTTTTGGCGCAAATCCATGTCCTTGCGCCCTTCCGCAGCTCGGTCACCCTCGGCCGCTTCCCTCGCTACGCTCAGTCCAGTGGCTGGCTAACGCCACTGCTCCACGGCTGGGCGGAAATTTTTTGTAATTTTCTGACTTTTTTCGTTCTGCATTGCCGAAAATCGAATTTTTTTGGAAATAAATAGGTATGGGAACTTGAAGAAGACTTTGTGACTGGCCACACTGTGTCTTCTTCAGATTCTCAAATCCTATTTATCTGGAGGAATTCATGAAAAAGCGAATTCGAAACAAAAAGAAAAATCAGTTCAGAAAAATGCGTAAACAAAAACCAAAGCGTACTTACCGGGACACCTTGTTCCGCACGATTTTCGGCGGCAAAGATGAACGAAGCAAACGCTGGCTTCTCTCTCTCTACAATGCGCTCAGCGGGAAGAATCACACTAACATTGAAGACTTGGAAATCACCACGCTTGAGGATGTGATTTACGTCTCGATGAAAAATGACTTGTCGTTCCTGATTCATTCACAGATGTGCTTGTACGAGCATCAGAGCACGGTAAATCCAAATATGCCGCTCCGAGGGCTGTTGTATTTCTCTCAGCTGTATCAGCAGTACATCGACAAGCACAAGAAAAATCTCTACGGCAGCGTGCTCGTTAAGATTCCTGCACCGCAGTTCATCGTGTTCTATAACGGTGACACGGAACAAGCGGACATCATCAAATACAGACTCTCGGATGCATTCATCACAGATGTATCTTCAAAAGACAGGGAAACATATGGTACCGATTTTGAATGGACGGCGACCGTGATAAATATAAACAAAAATCACAATGAAAGTCTTTCAAAAAACTGTGAGCCGTTGTATTATTATTGTGAGTTTGTAAATCAAGTGAAGGAAAACCTTTCACAAGGGATGACATTTGACAGCGCAGTTAACGAGGCCGTTGATTACGCAATCAAAGGTGACTTCCTGGAAGGATTTTTCCGGGAGAAGCGCATGAAGATTTTGGATGACATTTACACAGAGTTTGATCAGGAATCTTATGACGAGACTCTCCGAAATGATGGTCGCATAGAAGGTGCACGAGAAAATGCCATCGCAAATGCGAAGAACCTTCTTAAAAAATCCAATCTGTCATCAGAAATGATTGCAGATTGTTGCTCCCTCCCGCTGGAGCAAGTTATTGCACTCAAAGAAGAACTTTCGCACGAGACAGTTGCTGTCACAAATTAACACAAAATCTATCCGTCAATTTGAAAGGAAATTGGCGGATAAATAAATCAAGTGGAGAAAAATCTTTCACAAGGGATGACTTTTGACAGTGCTGTTAACGAAGCAGTTGACTTCGCAATCAAAGGTGACTTCCTGGAAGGATTTTTCCGGGAGAAGCGCATGAAGATTTTGGATGACATTTATACAGAGTTCGATCAGGAATCTTATGACGAGACTCTCCGAAACGATGGACGCATAGAAGGAATCCAAATCGGTGCACGAGAAACTGCCATCGCAAATGCGAAAAACCTGCTTAAAAAATCCAATCTGTCATCAGAAATGATTGCAGAGTGTTGTTCTCTCCCGTTGGAGCAAGTTATTGCTCTTAAAGAGGAACTTTCGCACGAGACGGTTGTTGTCACAAATTAACACAAAATCTATCCGTCAATTTTTGAATAAGATTGACAGACAGGACGATGACAGACATTCTATCGATTTGGCGAAAGGCTGATACATTTTCAGGAATCATGCCAGCTCCATCAAGAAGTTTTTGGCATGATTCCGAGTGAAAATATATTGCAATATTACTACTTCTGCTTTACTTCGGTCATAAGCGTTGTGCCGTCGGCGAAGTGAACAATCGTGGTGTAGTAATAGCCAGACGGAATAGTATCATACTTATCATTGCCGTAGGTGAAGTTTGACGATTGTTCAACGACACCTGTTTCCATAGCCATGTTTTCCCAAGTTGCAATATCTTCTGAACTTGTACCATCCGAAAGTTTTCTAGAACAATACATTGTATGAGCCAGAGTTGGTGCAGCACACAAAATCTGCATACCGTTCATACCTGGTATTATATTTTTGCTAGATACATCCATTACTGCAGCACCTTCCTCCCACAACTGTTTGAAATAGCCCAAATTCAAGTAAATAACATCATAGAAACCAGATTCCGCAACTGAGCAACCATTTACAAATTTTGGCTCTATTTTTACCCAATAATTTCCAAAATCTGATCTATTGAATGAAACCTGTGGATCACTACCAGAATAAGTAACTGAAGATTTCCATTCTTTCCATTCACCATCACCATCAATGTACCATTTTACTACAAAACTCTTATTGGCTCTAAACCTATAAGAATACTCATCATAATAAAGTTGAGAAAGATTTATAGTTTCTTTAAATCTCTTATTAAATGCTGCCCGACTTCTTATACAATAATTTCCGTTATTATCCTTTGCGACAATAGAAATTGTATAAAGACCTTCTGCCAAACCGTCAAATGGAATTTTTATTGAAGTTGCATCAGAAGCAACTGTTATAGTTTTTTTCAAATCGGAATATTGCGATTCCAGTTCTTCTAACGTATATGTGTTATGAAGATATTGGTATCTGTTATGTACTTCACTTGCAAGCACGCTAAGAGTTGAACTTGAATTAGGAATAAAATAATAATCCAGAATAACTTTTCCATTCGAATCGGTTACAAGCCCAGCTCCACCATTATCAGATACAGAAAAATAAGAAGAATAACACCAATTAGCAGGTGAATATGAATGAAAATCCTCGTCACCTCCTATGTATAAAGATGGAGCCGTTAAGTCTTGTGTACAATTAAGATACTTGCTATTAGTTGTGCTACTTCCATTTATTTGTAAATCTCGGTACATAGAATTAGATACAGATTGTCCAGAAGAATTTTTAGCCTTCAAAAAGATTTCATAATTCCCTGGAGAAGGTAGATTAAATGAAAAATCATTAAACTCATAACTAGCACCTGAACTAGAGTCTTTAGCAATAATCGAATATGTAATACCAGTTTTATTCACACTTGATGGAAGTCTTGCCAAAAATTCATCGTTTAGGATAACTTTATAACAACCAGAATTTAATACAGGTTCAAAGCTTACCTTAAACTTATCAACATTTACATAATCAGTAGACAAGCCCGTAGTTGAAGCTCCTACCAATGATGAACTTGATACTTTATAATCTTGTGTGGAACTTGTAATAATTTTTACATATTCATCACTAAGAGAAGAGTACCAGTATTCACTTTGGGTATCTCCAATTGTACTTGAATCACCATATTTGAATCCTACCAATCCATATACACAAAGAGTTTTCCCTTTCGGACTTATAAAATCTGGATTACCATTTCTATCATAGCCCATACAAACAACATATTCCTGGGCATTTGATACATAGTAAGAAGCATTTCCTTCTGTAGTATTCATTACAACACTATTGGTTATAAAGGAAGAAGCACCATAATATTTGCATAATGATTCATTTACAGATTTATTAGCAAAAGTTATATCAAACTGATCCCACTGCAAAAAACTTGATTCTGATGGGTGTTTAATACTATACGAAGAAATTACAGCCTGCCCTGGCAATGCCCTTATAAGTTCTTTTGTATTTCCTGCCGCATCACTTACAATTATTTTTACAAAAGTAACCTGTCTGGTGTTATGAGTAAATGTAAATTTAATTGAACTAGAAGATGTTGTTTTTGTAGCATTATTCGAAATATTTTCTTTTGTGTAACCATATTTTACACTTACATTATAAGAAGTTTTATAGGTTCCATAGAAAATATCCTGCGGTATAGAAGAAAGTGTTAAAGTAACTGTATCATTATCTCCATTTCGTTTTCGGATATTGTTATATACGCTTTCACCCCAACCAGAAAAAACATCTTGTTTTGTTTCATCAAACTTAACTACACTTTCATCAATAACAGTATCTTTAATCACATAATATGTTTTAACAGAACTTACATTGCCCGCATTGTCCACAAGCTGGAAGTCAAGTTTTATAACACCATCATTTACAGTCTGCAACTTATGTGTACCAGTAAAGCGATAGATTTTCGTTCCATCGGTCGCAAAGGAAGAATGATGTTCACCATATGTGCTCAAAGCATAATCTTTTTTGATTGTCTCTCCAGAAGCATTTTCCCCTGCAACTGTTTTATAATAAGTTTCTGTAATTCTCAGAGCCTTAAGTCCAGAATCTTTATCATAACCATACATAGAAAAATAAACAGAATCTTTTATGTGATTCGAAGTATAATATGAGGCTGTACTTCCCCAACTTGAAAATGCCTTAGCATCAAGAGTTTTTCTAGTAGAAGAATCTTCTTTATCGTAAAGATTCTGCGTGCTATAAAATTCAGGCTTTGTAGTTTCGCGCACTCCATTAACTGTATACGGAATATCAAATGAATTATTTATTGCAGAACTTTCTATTAAAGAACAGCCATCTGTATCTTTAATTTCCTTTCTATTTGCATTAAGCGTAATGACAAAACCAAATGTATCACTTGTATTTGGAACAAGTTCCGCGATTATACTTTTTGAAGTCAAAACAAGTTGTTTTTTATCACTACTCCAGCTTGCCGTAAAATATGATTCATAATGAGAGGTTGAAATTCCAGCTTTAGTTATCGTGATTGAACCAGAACTTGAAAGAGTTGCTGTCGTTGTATTAATCGGCTTACTAAAATTAATATAAATCTTTGAGTCACAGCTTGAGCTTGTTTGAGCATAAATACTTGTTGTGTTGTTAATTTTCACACTGTCTACAACAGGCAACACAACATCCTTTGCCAAGACTTTGATTCCGTAGCCACTCGTCTCATCATAATCTTCGATTGCATCAATAGTCTCAACTACTGCCTTTACAGGATTATCTGAGTCAACTTTCAGAGTTAAATATGTGTCCTCTCCGTTTTTTACAGTGATTGTTCCGCTTGTTACATAATCCGAAGTGCTGACTGTGTAATCACTTGAAGGTGAAACTATCTTCCAGCCTGCAAATTTATAGCCCGCAGGAACTTCGTACTCGAGTTTTGCAGTCTCGCCCCTATTGTATGCTAATATTCCGCCATCATTTGTCGAGGCTTCGTTTACTTTGAGTGCTTTTTTGGAATTTTCGCTTGAATCGAAACGGATTTTTGTCTTATTTGCTGTGCTTGAATCAATTTTGTATTCGAATGATTCTTCTTTAGAAAGATATGCTCTGAATCCTTCTTCTGGCTCATAATAGAACACTGCAGGAACTGTCACCGTAATTTTTTTTGTTGCGCTTCCTGTGACGTCCAGAAGACTTGTATTTTTGATAGTGATGACATTATTTTTCAACTCACGCTTTTCAAAGAAACCGCTGACATCATTTCCGTTCATTGTAATTTTAATCAAATCCAATGACGCAGAACATGAAGGGGCAAGATTCTTGTTGAATTTAATTGTAATCGTTGAGTCTTTTGGATTTATATTTTCTGAAGACGGTGTATGCTCAGTAATTGCAGGCAGCAAAACATCCTTTGCGAGCACCGTAATTCCATAGCCGTCCGTTCCGTTGCCAATCGCATCATTTGATGTAATCACGGATTTTGCAGGATTTGTGCCGTCGATTACAAGGGTAAAGTAAGACTTGTCTTCATTTTTTACAGTGATTGTACCGCTTGTTACATATCCTGCCGGCTCTACTGTGTAGCCAGTTGTTGCAGATTCAACCTTCCAGCCCGCAAATTTATATCCACTTTCTACAGGGAATTCTAGATTTACAGTCTGCTCTACATTCAATGGTTGTGTTGTGCCGCTTGAAAGTAGCGCACCAGCAACATTAATCTGCCTTCCTGTTACGGAAGCATCGTTAGTTGCGAATCGAACTACAGTTTTGGTCAATGTCGAGTTGTTTACCCTGTACGACCAGCTGAAATCTTTATCTGCAGGGGTGATTTTTGTTCTTCCATCCGAAGCGAGATAATAGACTTTCTGGCATGGAACTGTCACGGTCACGGTTTCGTAGGCATGTTCAAGAGGAAGCATTTTTATCGGAGTGAGCGTGACAGTTTTGTTGTCGGTGCTGATTGATGTTGAGAAATAAGAGTCTTTATTGAAGTTTGAGATTGCCGAATAAGTTACTATAATCTCATCTTTTGTTTCATCAGAAATCGCATGGTCAAAAGTGAGGACAATCGGTGTATTTTTTGCAACCTCTTCCGCAGAATTTGAACTGTAAGGGGTAACTTTGTTAATCTCCGGCCGTTTGTAGCAGATTGCGCTGACAGTTATGCCTTCAGCCGGCTTATTTATGCTGAGAGTTGGTGTAAGATAAGAAGAATTTGAATTGACATAGCTAATTTGGTCTGTAACTGAATAGCCATAAGAATCCGTAATATCCCAGCCATAGAACTGGTAGCCGCTATACAAATCAAGTGAAAGCTCTACTTCTTCGCCAATATTGTATTCTTCGTAAGACAAAGCAGTTTTGTCTTTGTCAGATTGTTTTTTTATAGTTCCAGCAGAAAAACTTGTACCATCTTCACCATTTACAACTTTATATGTAATTCCAGTCTTTGCCTCTGTAGTATGGTCAATCGTAAAGCTGAATGAATCTTCGGCAAGGTTGATTTTTGTGTCCCCGTCATTGTAGTAGAAATCAGAAGGCACAGTGACTGTTATGATTTTCGTGCTGTTTTTAGAAACTGAAAGATAGCTTGTGTTCTTGATTGTGATTTGCTTAAAATCTCCGTTATCTCCGCTAATTTCGCTGATGGAACGGTCTGTGTAATAGCTGTCGAGGCTGTTTCCGTCTGAGCTGACTCGAATTTTGTCCAAAAGTGCTGAACAGTCCCCGGCAAGAGGCTTGTTGAATGTAATTATAATAGAAGAATCTTTTGGATTTGTTTTTGCTAAAGGACTTGTTTCAGTGACACGAAGACATTCACTTGTTTTTGCCGTTACAGTAACGCCTTGAAGTGCTTCATAAACAGAGATTTTTGTTGAAAGGGCTTTTTCATCAGCAATTTTGATTTTATCGGCAATGCTCGGGTCTGCCCCGCTTACGCTCCAACCGTTGAACTGCCAGCCGTCTGAAATGGTGAATGTGAGCGGGATTTCACTTCCGATTGAATAATGATAAGTGCCAGTAGCCGGTGTGATTACGCCAGAGTCTTTGGCAGCCCCGAAAGTGATTTCGGCTTTTTCAAGCGTGGTGCTGTCGATTTTGTAATTGAAAACTTCACCATTACCACCAAAAGTGACCTTTGCGCCGTCATTAGTTTTATAGAAGAAATCTGCAGGAACTGAGACTGTAACCGTTTTTGTCTGATCGCCCGGAACATCGAGCATATTTGTTTTGTCTGCCGCAAAAGTGACTGAACTGCCGTTTATTACAGGCTCCAAGAAGCTTGATTTTACAGGAGAGCCGCCCACAGCAATCGAAATGTTTGAAAGCTGGGCATATCCTTCGGCATCAGTCGGCAAGTCATGGTCAAATGTGATTATAATAGAAGAATTTTTGCTTACGCTTGGAGTTTTATCGTCAATCTTCGGGCTGAAACTAGAAACTCGCAATCTTTTTGCACAGACAGCTTTGATTTCTGAAGCGTCAGTTTTTTCGACGACAATCGCCGTTGTGTTGATTTTATCCGGTTCGGCAATGTTTACGATTTTAGAATCGTAATTCCAGCGCAGGAACTGATAGTCTGCATTTTCTGTAAATGAAAGTGTTATCTTTTGGCTGATGTTGTAATCGCGGGTGCCTGCCAGATAAACAGAACCTTCGTCATTTTCACATGAAAGAGTGAGCGTGGCCTTTTCGTCTGTCGCCTCTGTTGCACGGTATCGCCACTGTTTTTCGCCGTTCATAGTAACGCCATTGTCATCGCATATGCCATCAGAAATTGTGACGACAATTGTAAGGCTTGAACCGCTTTCGATTTCGATTGAATTTGATCTGTCAACTGGAACTGTGAGGATGTTTCCGTCAAGCTCCGGCTGCAAGAAATGCTCGGCAAGTGAAATGCCGTCGGAATTGGTAATTGAAATATTTTTGAGATAAGTCTGCCCTCCGAGAGTGTAAGCCCAGAATTCGCCCGGAACTTCATTCTTTTCATCATCAAAAACGGCCTTTTTATTGGTTGCATCGGCAGGAATTTCGCTCTCGCTGAAAATGAAACTTGATTTTGAAGGCTTTTTGGAAAAAGTAACTGTAATTGCACGGTCGCGGCTTACCCCGGCATCGGAATATCCAGGATTTGCTTCGGTGACTACAATTCGTTCGGAACACTCTGGAATGATTCGCACGTCAGCAGAGTCAATATTAACGGTCACGTTCGTTTTTGGTGATTTTGGGTCATCAAAGACAATTCCTTCTAGCTCGGATCCATCTTCCTGGGAAACGGCAATCCATTTTATAAAGCTGTAGCTTCCCGCCTCAGAAAAGCTGATTTCAAGCGGATAGCCCTGTTTGACGGTCTGCTTGCCAGAAGGAATTGTGGAACCAGTACCCTCTCTTGGCTGGACAATGATTTCGAGTGATTTTGCGTTTGCGTAGGCGATGTCTTTTTCAAGCTGTTCTTTGAAATCGCCCCCCTCAAGGATGTTATTGCAGGAAACTAGTAGCCCCCCCCTAACAAAAGTATAGTAATTACAGACAAAAAGTGGAAAAATGAAAATGGAAAGTTACGAAAGATTTTTTTGCTTACATTAACTTTTTTCATAAGCGGAGAACTCCTTTGGGGGTAAACTTTTTAACTATCACGTCAACTGCACTAAAACAGACAATTGATGTAATATCTATCAATACTATTTTAATGCAGTATTTTTGAAAAACAAGATTAAAGGCTTAAAAGTTCTGCTTTTTTTACACTCCAGTTGCCTTCGGAATTCTTTTCAGCCTCAATCCAGCCGTACTTTCCTTCGGCGAGCGAGCCCGGGTTAATCACTGTTGTATTAGAAAGCTTTTCAATGCCCGCGCCCTCGTGGATATGGCCTGTAACGACCAAAAAAGGCGTTCTTTTTTCAATGTAAGAGCGCAATTTTTCGCTGCCAACGTGGATTCCGTTCGGAAGAGCATCACAAGCTGTGTCTTTTGGCGGATTGTGCATAATCAGGATAAGGTTTGACCAGTGGCCGTTCTCATCAGCACATTCCGCACTTGAATTTTCGACAACGTTGTAATCAGAGAGAATTTCGTCCTCGTCACGCTCGAAAGGAGTTGTGCCCGTGAATTTTGTGCCGCCACCGCTTCCGCAGATTGCAATTCCTTCGTGGAAAGCAAGGGCGGCCTCGACAGAGACATCGGCATTTTCAATCTCAGAAAGGAATTCCGGATTGTCGCAGTTGCCAAGAACCGAAAAAATGTTCTCATGCTTTGTCAAAAGTTTTTCAAGCACAGGCTTTCCAGTTTCCTCATGCTCAAATTTTGCAAAATCTCCGCCAAAAAGAACCGCATCAGCTTCCTTAAAGCGAGAATCCAATTTGTCAAGATTAGACAAATCTCCATGAATATCCGAAAGAACCAGAAATTTCATAATTTACCTCCAAACTGCTAACTTCACATATCTTCCATTATTTCGCGCAAGGCCTGCATCTGTTCGTGAGTGCCGATTGTGATTCTGAGGTACTCTTCGATGCCCGGAGTGGCGAAGTGACGGACCAAAATTCCTTCTTCTTTGATTTTTTTGTAGGCAGCATCACCGTTTACGCCGTCTTTTTTACAGAATACGAAATTTGTCTGGCTGTCGAGAACTGTCCAGCCTTTTTCGCGCAAAAAATCAATGAACTCATCGCGCTCGAATGCAACTGCCTGTGCTGCCTTGACGTAATATCCTGCATCCCGGCATGCCGCAATCCCTGCCTGCTGTGCAAGAAAATCAACAGGAAAGTGATTGAGAGAGTTTTTGACCGTTGTGACTGCCTGAACAAGTTCTTTATTTGCAACGAGATATCCCAATCGCTGGCCAGCACCGCACAAACTTTTTGAGGAAGTTCGTACAATCACGAGGTTCGGAAATTCAGCAAGGAGCGGGATACAGCTTTCACCGCCGAAATCAACATAAGCCTCATCAACTACAAAAACCTGGTCTTTCGGAGCGGCCTTGAGCATGGCACGGACTTCATCCCTTGTAAGACCGATTGAGGTAGGTGCGTTTGGATTTGCGAAAATTATGCTGGAATTTTCTTTGTTTGCACTCTCAAGCATTTGCTCTTTATCGATTTCCCAGTCGGATTTGAGCGGGATTTTTTCAAGAGGAATGTTGTAAAATCCACCGTAAACAGGATAAAAAGAATATGTATGCTCTGGAAGCACGAGTTTTTTGGCCGAGTCAAAAAATGCGTAGAAAACAAAACTCAAAACTTCATCCGAGCCGTTTCCGACGTAAATCATTTCCGGAGTGACTACGAATGGAATTTTGTCGAATTCACTTGGTGTAACTGTTGCACCGCTTCCGTTTTTTTTGCCTTTTTCGAGATTTGCACGGCACAAAACGCCGCCGGTCTTATTGAGCATGTCAGCAATGGCTTCTTTGAGTTCGTTTGAATCCGGGTCAGGATAAAGCCCAAGCTTTTCCGGGTGTTTTTTGAGCGCAGCCCGCACGGCTTTGAATACTTTGGGCGATGGCGGATATGGATTTTCGTTGGCATTGAGCTTTATGTAAACTCTGTCCTTTGGCTGTTCGCCTGGAACATATGGATGCAGATTCTCCATTCTAGATGAAAGCATTTTTTACTCCTCGTATATGAAAGAAAATTATAAATTTCAGTTTATTTTTCCTCTTTATTTTATAATAATTTACTGATAATATAAATATATGGCAACCACAACCAGTATTATAGTTTTATTAAAGTTTTTTGCGTCACGACAGAAAAATGCAATTGTTGATTATAAGGATTTCTGTGAATATCTAAAAAGATACTCTGAGCATCATCTTGATGAGCAGCCTTCACTCGCCTGCTATCTCGAAGACCCGGTTCCAGCGCTACAGACAGAGCTTGAAAAACTTGTGGACTCAAGGCTCATAATGCTTACAAACACCAATCCTGAAAAGCAAGGGATTATTGTAATTCCTTACTATATCGAGAGATTCGCAGAACGCTACAAAGACATTTCTGTAAATCCGTCTCTTCCTTTTCCTTCCGAGGCAGATTTGCCAAAAGGCACGCCCAAAGGAATCGTCACTCAGGAAAATTCCGCAGAGCTTATCGGCAGGCTTTTAAAACATCAGGATTTAAACGACAAAGTTCTTTACGGACTCTCGCTTCCGCACAATGCGCCCTCGATTCTGCTTCCTTCGACAGTTTCCGTTGTCACTTTGATTGAGGATGCTGTCGGGAAAATCCAAAATATGCTTAAAAAAGAAGAGCATCATGACTACTTCCTTAAAAAACTCACGGTCTCAAACCCTGGCCGCGAAATGATTGTCAAAAACTTCTTCAATGCATTCGTTGACAGGCCGGATCACTCGCTCGAAACATTGAGCCAGACAACCGAAAGTTTCTATCTCTGGAATCAGCTATGTTTCTTCATCAAACAAGATTACGAAAAAATCAAGGACTACACTCAGGAAGATTTGTCTTGTCTGCAGGCCGTTTACATCACCGAGGTTGGAGCAAACTACTTCAAGAATGAGGCTCAGGAAAAGGCCAAGCGCGAAGGTGCTATAAAAACTCTTGAAGGATTGCTTCTCAAACCGCCTTACTACTTCACTTTCGAAGAAATCACAAAATTCACCGACAACAAAGGCGTTCCTCTCCTCGGTCAGTACACCGAAGATGAACTTAAGGACTATCTTCACAAAAAGACTCAGGAAGCACCGGTTCAGGAATTGCCAGAAATTCTTGTCTTCAAAACTTTTGACGACCAGCGATATTTTATTTTCAAGAGCAAAGTTCTTCACCTTATTCTCAGGCTTTGTACTGATGCGCGCATTTCCGTTCTTGATGCAATCAAAACACACTGGTCAGAAGTTCTCAAACAGTTCGACTTTTTGCCAGAAATGAAGGATCAGGGAGCTTTTGAGGACCGCCTGGAAAAGGAAATCCGAATCCAGTCACCAATTTTGAGCGCCCTGCTCCATTCTTCGTTCCTTCCGTTGCTCAGCTACGATGCTTCGGGCGGTGACGATACAAGCAAAGTCAGCCTCTTTGTTAACGGTCAGCTTTTGCCGTACAGTGACATTCTTCTCATGAGCCGCCAGGAACTTCTTAACGATGCAAAAATCATGCTTCCGTTCTGGTATTCTCTGCCAATCATTTCATGGATTGCTAAAATGCTGCTCAGGCCGCCAAAGAAAAACCGGAACAAAACCCGCAAAACAAAAGCAGAGCTTTATCGTGAAAGCGAATCTGTAAAGCGCAAGGAAGATGAAGAAACAGCTATGCTCGCCCAGAATGCCACAATCAGCAAAAAAGTTGCTTTACGCGATGCGGCTCGTTCTGCAGAACAGGCTTATGTTCCTGCATCTTCAACCCTTGACCGCGAGCTTGATTCCTATGAGCATATCTGGAATAAACGGCTCGGAAAGGATGTTCACAATAATCTTACCGAGGACGTAAATGCTTTGATTCGCGACTACATCCGAAAGACCTTGCGAACAATGAAAACAGACGGCTTCACCACCAAGCGAATTCAGAGTCTTGCTGAAAGTTTAATGACAGCTCCAAGCCTTCAGAAAATCGGCGAGCATGACGCGCTTTTGATGTATATCAAGTTGTACATGGTCAAGCTGGTAAAAAATATTCCAATGTAGCGAACAGTTCCCCCACATCCGTGTGGGGATTTTTTTTATCCTACCCCTCAATTTTATTGTCTGATTCTGACTTTCTTTTGTAACTTTCTGACTTTTCATCATTTGCATTGCCGAAAATCGATTTTTTTTGGAAATAAATAGGTGTACACAGAGAGAAGAAAATCTCTTGTTCTGTATGGGAAAGATTTCGGCCGGATCTTTTCTGTACACATCTTTTTATTTTGGAGAAAATTATGAATCAGATGAATCAAATCTTAATCGAGGGAAAAGTCGTCCGTGACGCTTTGGTAAAGGAAACAGTAAAAGGCACCCGTGTCTGTACGGTTTCAATCGCAACAAACCGCTACTACAAAGACCTGAACGGTGAATTTCAGAAGGAGGTCGCTTTTTTCGATGTAGAAGCCTGGGGCGAAAATTTCAGCAGCAGAATTGCAAGAATGGCAACGAAAGGCCGCGGGCTTCGTGTGGTGGGCCGTCTCAAACAAGAGCGATGGAAAACTCAGGAAGGAAAAAATACATCAAAAGTTTTCATTGTCGCAGAACATATTGATTTCCAGCCACAGAAAACTGAAGAAAATGCAGAAGATGCGAAAACTGCCGCAGAGCTTGCGTCAAAAGGAGTGAGAGCAGAATCGCAGTCTTCTTCTGAAGCAAATGAATTTATGGACGGAGGTGAAGCCGTTTTCTAATATGGGCCTGATGTAAAAGCATCACCCGGGCACAGGTAAGAAAAGAAAACAGTTTTGCCCCATCCATAAATTGAATGTTTCGGTCGTTTTCTTTATGCTCCTTTGGGATAAATTCCTTTGAAAAGACGATGTGTTGTTGCGAAGCAACTAGCTAACTCTTGCTATTTTCAAGAGTTAAAACTCGTCAGGAACTTCGGAAAATCACCGAAGGTGAGTTTCCGAAGTTCCATTATCTGTGCCGCTTCTTGCCTTCGTTGTAGGAACGGCCGCCTTTGCCGCCTCTTCGCTGGTCATTAGCCCGTGACTTGCCTCTTGCAGGTGAACGAGTTATCCCGGCCTGTTTTTCTGCTTCGGCTTTTTCGTTCATCGCTTTGTAGATTTCCATCTTTTCGAGACTGTAGAAACCGTTTCTCCAGTTGAAACGAGATGAATCTGGAACCGGCTGTTTTTTTATCATTGAGGTCGAAATCATCTTGAGTTCCTGACGAGTGACTTTTGTGCGGGAGAAATCAAGAAGGATTCGCTTGAAGCCGTCGTTGTTAAGGAGATCAACTTTGTCAGCGATTGAGAACGGAGCTTCTGGCATTACGACAGAGCCGTCAACAGTAGAACTGACCTTGAAAAGTGTTTCTTCTTTGTCTTTGAAATAAAGGAAGTCGTAACTTTCTGGCAAACGGAAACGCATTCGGAACAGAGCCGGATATGCATAAACAGTAACAAGAACTCTGCTTCGAACATTTTCTTCCCAAGTCATCTTGAGGTTGTCCCAGGAATTTTCGAGAGGCGTAATAAATGCACCGATATTCTGATTTTCAAACCATGATGCAGCCCAGCGGTTGAATGTGTAAAGATATGGTCCGGCAATCATATTTGCCTTTTTACCACGAAGCATTGAAATATGGCCGATATTGTTTACAACGAAAGTTGAGAATCCATCTTCAACAAGAGCATTTAAATCCGATGCAAGCTGCTCTTCTTTTGAAGCCGGGCAGTATGGATCGAGAGAGATTATAATTTGCTTTTTTGAGATTGGAAGTTTTGTCTTTTTTTCGAGCAAATCAACTCTTGTCTCAGAATTAAATTCTACAATCACGCGGACAGGATTTTTAGAAATCGCCTGGAACAAGTCGGAAATTGTAGAAACCTGAATGTACAATCCCTCTGGGAAATATGAAAGTTCGTTTTTGGCGACAGGTGTTAAATCCAAAACAGGAAGAACTTCTGCACCAGGCTGCTGACGGTATTTGCCGATATCAGAAGGAAGAACTCGCGAATAACGTTTGGACATTGCCTTTGTCTGCAAAAGATATACAGAATCACCGCGTTTGAATCCGAGCGGGATATCGATAAAACGACGACCTTTTTCATCGGTTGTGACGGTGCGGACTTTGTGGCTCACGCGGCCAGAATCGTCCTGGCGATGCAAGCGGATTGAATCTCCGACTTCCGGGTCGTAACTCCCGCCAGAAAGGTGAACCATTGTGATTTTATAATCTTCTGGATTTGCATCCGGGCCTGCTGCTTCCCGAGCCTTTTCTTTGGCTTCGTCACTAGCCTGCTCAAACAACGAAATTTTACCGAGGTAAATTCCTGTTCCTCCAGCCTGATCAGGATTGAGAATGAGGCTTCCGGCCTTTTCTACGCCTTCTTCGTTTGTTTTGAAATTGTACCAGTAAGATGTTTTGGCACGGGCAAAATCTGTTGAAAGCATTCGTTTGGCAGTGGCAAGAGAACCTTTTTTGTCCTTTTCCCAGTTGTCCATGAGATAGCGGTAAGCGGCAACTACAGAACCGACATATTCAGCACTCTTCATGCGGCCTTCGATTTTAAAAGACTCAACTCCAAGCTGCATCAAATCAGGGATCTGTTCAATGAGCTGCAAGTCACACGGAGAAAAATAATATCCCTGCTTTTCACCATCGCTCTCAGAATCTACGGTATAAAAACGACGGCAAGCCTGCGTACACATACCACGATTGGCACTCTTTCCGCCAAGGAAGCTTGAGAAAAGACACAAACCTGACTCACTGACACACAATGCGCCGTGCACGAAAATTTCAAGCTCTGCATTGGTGTGAGACTTGATGTATTTGATTTCTTCGAGACCAAGTTCACGGGCAACGACTACACGTTTGAGACCAGCCTTGCTCAAAAGATTGACACCGGCTGCGCTCTCAACGTTCATTTGCGTAGAACCATGAAGCTCCAGATTTGGAAAAAACTCCTGGCACATTCGGATTACACCAAGATCCTGAACAATAAGGCCGTCCGGCCCGATTTTGTTGAGATAAGAAAGAAAACGATAGAGACGTTCCAAATCACGCTCTTCGCTTACAGTGTTTACTGTGACATAGATTTTTTTGTTCTGGCGGTGAAGAGAAGAAACCGCCGCCTCAAACTGATTCCATGCAAAATTTGAGGTGCGGAGACGCGCATTAAAGCTTTTGAGACCAAGATAAACTGCGTCCGCACCTTCGCCGATAGCGGCATCAAGTGCCTCGATGTTGCCGGCAGGTGCTAATAATTCAGACATTCTTTTATATTAGCACACTTTACGGCAAATTGCTAGCTATTTTGCGACAAACGGATTCGTGCTGTTTTCATAGCCTGGAGTTGCACCAGATGTCGTTACTTTATTCACTGTAACTTTATCGGTTATAATCCAGTCTGAAGCAGAACTTGCGATGCATTTCGGCAATTCATTTTCATCAGGAAATCTCTCCGCAATTTTCTCAATATTTTTGCGCGAAATCGAGCGGAAAATCGAAGATGTCATTGAATCCGTACAGACAGCATTCTCTGGCAAAGAGCCTTCCGGCCAGAATCCAAGAGAACAAGCTTTTTCCGCATATTCCGTCATTGCTTTTTTTGGCCAGGATTTTTTGCCGGACTGACTCAAAAGAACCGCATCTTTGATTTCTTTTGAAAGATAATCCCTGAGAACAAGAACGTCCGTATTTGAGACGATTTTTTCATCACCGCTTTTCCATAAATCACGCGCTGTATCACAACTTTCATTCGCTTTTGAAAGGGTAAAGTCGTCATCAAGCTCATCAAGCGCATCATCTTCCATGCCTTCGAGGATTTTCCCATGCAATGTGATATATTCACCTCTTTTTACATCGATTGCCGGGAACGAATACTTTTTTGCCTCGCCATTCGCAGTGCTGACATATTCAAGACCAAACAGATTTCCGGATTTTAAGACATAAAATTCAATGAACTCAACTGCGGATTTTGACTTGTTGTAAGTCGTACGAATCTCGTTGAAAATAAGACGGGCTGGATTTTTGTTGTAGCCCATGAATTTCTGACAAAATTCAAGACTGTTGCCGGTAATATCATAGACAACACCAGAAAAAACATAGGATTTGCCAACAGCCATGTCCTCCGAAAGTTCCACGGCCGCACTTTTACCATCTTCACTGTAAGAAATTACATTTGCCACGGCAAAGGCATTTTCTTCGTCAGCTCCCAAAAACACGCTGTCTTCGAAGGAATTTTCATCTGTAAGCTCAAGAATACAAATTTTATCGAGAACAATTTTTTCGGAACAAACCAATGAAACAGTACGGCTTCCAGTTACCAAAAAATTTTCAACTGAAGGTGCTGTCGTATCAGCCGGAACAATTTCAATTCCTTCTTCTGTCAACCGACATGAAACCGGCGCGACAAAAGTAAGGACTGCCAGAACGATTGCGGCACTGATAAAAACAATGCCAAGAAATTGATTGATGAATTTTTTTTTCTTAGATTACCTCCTCTTTTTCATCTACATATTTATTTCCAAAAAAATTCGATTTTCGGCAATGCAAATGAAAAAAAGTCAGAAAAATCCAAAAAAAATTCTAAAAATAGCTAAAACTTGGAGTTTTTAAAAAGTTTATTACACCTCGTAGAGTTTGATTTCGCGTTTTTCGAATGCCTCACGAACCAAGTTGTCAACTTCAAGTTCTTTGTAAATCTTCTGGGCTTCTTCGACCGTTGAGCGCAGAACCGGGTGACGCGGGCTGAAAAGAACACAGCAGTCTTCATAAGGCAGGATTGAAGTCTCGTAAGTGCCGATTTCCTTGGCAATCTCAACGATTTCTTCTTTATCGGTGCCGACGAGCGGACGCAAAAGCGGGTATTCTGCCATGCTTTCAGTGCAGCTCATATTCTCGATTGTCTGGCTTGCAACCTGGCCAAGGCTTTCGCCCGTGATAAGACAGCTGGCTCCGATTCGCTCGGCAAGCATATTTGCGGCTTTCATCATGCACAAACGGAGCATGAGAGTCGTGTAGGCTTCCGGTGACTTCTTTTTAATCTGCATCTGAACTTCAGTAAAAGGAATTGTGTTGATGTGAATCCTGAGTCCGTAGCCGCTCAAGATTTCTGCCAGATGCTCAACCTTTTCGCGCGCCTCATCGCTTGTGTATGGATATGCGTGGAAGTAAACGCAGTCAATCGTCATTCCGCGGCGGAGCATTCTGTAGCCTGCAACCGGGGAATCCAGTCCGCCTGAAAGAAGCAAAAGCCCCTTCCCGCTCACGCCAACCGGAAGACCTCTGCGGCCTTTGGTGCGGTTTGAGTAAACGAAGCAGCGGTCCCTCACTTCTACCATAATCACGACGTCAGGATTTTTGACATCGACATCAAGGATTTTCTGATTGTAGGCAAGACTTGCACCCTCAGAGCAGATTCCGTAATGGTCATAAGGGAAAGACTTGTCGCTTCGGCGTGACTCAAGCTTGAAAGTTTTTGCGCCTTCATCGCGGGCCTTTATGGCCTCGTTCAAAACTTCCTGCTTGATTGCCTCGATGTTTTTTTCGACAATAACAGCCTGTGCCCAGCCGGTGATTCCAATCAGGTGTGAAAGAGCAAACTCAACCCGCTCCTGTGCCTCGTCATCACATTCAACATAAAGACGGCCTGCCTGCAAAGAGACCTTTGCGTTCACATTTTTGAGATAAGCCTTTGTATTACGGACAAGCTGTGTCTCAAAAGTCTTGATATTCGAGCCTTTAAGAATAAGCTCGCCGATTTTTCCGATATAAAATTTCGTGTATTCCATAAATTTTCCTTATTTATATTTTATCCACAGATTTGCACTGATTTCCACAGATTATTATTAAACCACAGATTTCACAGATTTCACAGATTAAGTTCCTCATGGAGTTCACTGAGCCCACAGAGAGCGTGATAAATGAGAAAGACTTCATATTAAAGAAATATAATCTGTGCTCATCTGTGTAATCTGTGGTTCCCTAGTATGAATATTTCATCGAAACTGATATATAATTGTTCACGCTGTCGTAGAGTTGTTTTGCCCAGTTTTCCCGGGCTTCCTTGACGGCATTCTGCACGTAGCTGGATTTTTTTAGCTCATCCCAGCTTGCGTAAGTGTTTCCGCCAGCTGAATATTTGCCGTCATCTTCTTTTCTGTATTCAAGACCGCCACGATAAATATGATTGTTCACGCCGTTGTTCCTGATGTACTCAAAAGTGTAACCTGCACACAGGCTGAACCGACCGTATTTTGTGCGGGCAAAAGTGTATTCCGCACTGGCCCCGAACTGAGCCACGTACATTTTGTGATCGCTTGTCATGAATCCCAGTTTTTCCCAGGCTGAATCCACATGACCACCGTTGTCTTCGTCTGGGCGAGAAAACATCTGGCTCATGTAAAGGGTACCGTTCGTGGCATAAGTTCCCGGCTGAGCAAGCATGTATTCAGCTGCCTCGTCGTCAGAAAAATCTTCCGCACCGTTGGCATGACGAATGAAGTTTCCGAAAAGATTGACCGAAAGATTTCTGGCAGGCTTAAATGTTGCGTTCAAAGAAATTTTGTCGGAATTCGGGTCGAGGCTAGAACCGATATTGATTCCTGAGTTCGTGTAATTCTGACGGTTCCATGTTTTGCCTGTAAATCCACCAGAATTTGCGTCATCATACTGCCAGTGAGCATAAACATAAGGCATTACAGCCGTGTAATTGAAAGAAACTTTTGAACAGACAGAATCTTGTGGAGCATAAATCAATCCGGTCTGGAAACCGAAGCGAAGTTTTGTGTCAAAATTGAATTTCAGGACTTCGTTCAGCTCAATATCGTCAGCAAAAAAATCTGTCGCCCAGTTGAGGCCTTTTACCGGCTTAATTTCAAAAAGAAGACCCATCTGAAGGTTGTCGTTCGCTCCGCCAATGTTCTGGACTGCATAGTAAGGAGCCGGAGAAATATAAGAAAGATTGTTGTAAGGTCCAAAAATGATGTTTTCATAATAAGTGAGGTTGAATTTTTCAAAAGCGTGCCATTTGAGCGCATGGAAAGCAAGATATTTGCCAGATTCAAGCCAGTTGTTTCCGCCTGTTGCTTCTTTTCCCATGTTGCGGGTAACACCGATAGTTTCATAAGCCGAAGCATAGCTCCATTTTTCAGTGGTGGCATTGAAAGTGATGTTTGCAGAATGGTAGCCGGCATCGCTCAAAGCAAGTCCGTCACCGTGAAAAACGCCAAAACCAAGCCTATTCATGCCGCCAGTTCCGTAAACAGATTCATTTCCGACGGCAAGATTCATATTCCAGTTGAGATAAGCCGTAAGAGGGCCTGCATCAACAGGATCAAAAATCGAATCTTCTTCCATTATTGTGTAAAGCGGAGAATGCTCAGAGAAATCATTTTTTTGACCGTAAATGCCGAATTTGTAGCCTACGGAAGCAAGCTCATGGAGAACAAGGTCGCCGCCAATTCCCACTTCTGTGTGAAAGTCTTTGTTCACTTTGCTTTCTGATTCAGAATCAAATTTGTTGTTGCTGAGTTTTGCACCACCAGTCGCCTTAAAATACGGAGACCAGGGCTTTTCAAAAATACGCTCGTATTCAGCTTTTGCAAATTCCGAATCTTTTTCGGAGCCGTTCTCAATTACATCGTTCAGAATGCGTTTGATTACGTTGACAGGATATGGTCTTAGCTGTGGCAAAGTGCCTGTCAATCCGCGAAGTTCCCAGACTTGTGCCTGATTATAAAAAGAATCGTTAATTTCTACGCTAGTCTGAGAAAAAGCAAGCGAAGAAAGAAATAAAATTCCCAAAACAAATGCAACAATTTTTTTCATATAAAAAATTCCTCAATTAAATCAGCAGTTGTCACTAATTTATTTCACATTACTGATAAACTTTAAGTTCACAGCTGCCGCAACCTCAAATCCGTGTACATTCTCACCCTGCTGGTTGTGACGGTTCAAAATCATTACGAAGCTTGGCTGCAAAACAAATGTCAGATATTCTGTTGGTTTGATAGTACCGCGCAAAGAAAGTCTGTTTACGTATTCAGGAGTACCAGACGGACTTGCAAGAGACTGAAGACTTTTTCGGTATCCCTGATTTTCGTCACCTTCGTAGGTATCAGGGAAAGGCCAGCTGTAACCTGCACGGCTTCTGTCGCCAAGTTCATCACCGTTGTCAGGTCGTTTTGAACCGCCCCACACGCTCGGATTGAAAACAGAACTTCCAGAATATTCACCACGAGCCATATAAAGATAAATCAAATCAACTGCCCATTTTGACGGAACTTCGTAGCCCATCTTTAACTCTGCGGAAATCGTGTCCGGCCCGAACGGAGAACCAAGCCACTCGTAAAACACTGAATAATCTCCGATATTTTCGCTATAAGTGCGGACCATTGACCAGTTCGGGCTTTCCTTGATGTAAAGATAAGGGTCTGCCCAGCTGCCTTCAACAGAGAATCTGAATCTTCCGCCACCAGCAGGAATGAAGAAATCCGTTCCGCCCTGAAGGCCGAGACCGTTTGGAGTAGAATCATCCTCAAAATTGCTTGTTTCAAACGGAGTCTGGAACTGAGTCATAGAAAAAAGTCCGTAGAAGCGGAGATTTTTGACCGGGGCAAACTGAAATTTTACGCCGAAATAATCACAAGTGTTGGATTCTGTGTCATCGGCAGAAGAATCATAATCTCGCCATGCCGCAAAACCATGGAAAATCGTCCACGGATTCATGAAGCGGAGTTCCATCGGCGCGTAAACCAAAAGACCTTCAAGGAAAGTAACCTGGAATTTTTTGAAAAGACGCACGTCAATCTGATGAGCATACAAATATTTGTCTACGTTGAACTGAGAAATTGAGCCAGTATATTTGAAAACAGGATTGTAAAATTCCATTTGTGCGTAAGCGATGCCTGTGAGATAGTCCGACCAGATCATTGAGCCTGTCAAAGTTTTTCCTACCGAACGGGAGCCGCTTCCAAGCTGAAAGCCGAAACCAGTTTTTTCTGTGAGCATTTTGCCGGTTGAAAAATAACCTGTGTCCGGGAATTCGATATCAATCTGATCTGCTGCAAGAGGGACGTTAGTGAAATTGTAGTTGTGCAATGTCATTCCACGGTTTTGAGCAAGATAAGTGTCCATGCTGAGAGTGGCATAATCACCAACCGTGATAGTTGCCGGTGCATCCAGAAGCGGTTTTCTGGAATAACGGTCAAAAACCCAGTCAATATCCGAAGAAGATTTTCCGAAGCCCGAAAAATTTAAGCTCGGCTCCATTCCGATTGAAAGGATGTCATAGCCAATCGAAAGCTTTGTTTCTTCTTTAAAATAATCGAAAATTTTGTCGTATTCTGTTTTTGAAGCTTCGCTCAGAGAATCATAGTCAATTTCAGAAAGATAAACTTTGAGTTCCTGAATTGAATACGGAGCACAGTCAGCGAAATTCACGATTCCAGCATCAAGGGAAATCGCAAGAATCGAATCATAAATCCAGTGCCCGCACGGGACAAGCTCCTGCTCACCACGTGCAAAAAGTGAAAACTGAAAACTAAAAACGGAGAAGAGAATCAAAATAAGTTTTTTCATAATTTTTTATTCCTTAATGTGAATTTTTAATTTTTTACGGATACTTATTTTTGCAAATCAGGGCTGCTTTTTCGTAACATTCAAGCAGACGCGGCGTAAGAGCAGAAATTTTCCATTTTTTGCCCCAGTCCAAAGCTTCCTGAGCCTTTTTTTTGCGAAGCTGCTGATTTTTAAGCAATGCAACGACTTTATCACTGAACTCAGCGACGTCATCTTTGACCATAAAACCACCGTGGTCGCCCTGCATTACGTCCACAGTGCCCATTTCACCGATTGCGACAACAGGCAGCCCCGAAAGCATGGCCTCAACCGTGACGAGTCCCTGAGTTTCAGTTTTGCTTGGAAAGACAAAAACCTGAGCCATTTTATAGAAGTAAACCAGATCCGGGGAAGGAACATAACCTGCAAATGCCACGGATTTCGATAATTTTCGCTCGGCAGCAAGTTCCTGTAAATCTTCAAGATAAGGCCCGCCACCCACGAAAAGCAAAGCCGTTTTGGGGAATTTTTTCTGCACGGATTCAAGCACGTCGAAAAGGAAGGAAAGATTTTTTTCTTTTACGATGCGCCCGACAAAGAGCAGGATTTTTTTGCCCTTTATCTGCGGGCATTTTTTTGAAAGCTGAAGTCCAAGGGCTGTCTGACGGATGAGGGAAAATTTTTCAAGATTGTCAGGAATGCCGGTAGGAAGAATTTCCACATGCTTTTGAATTCCGTATTCGTGAACGACCGATGAAATTTTTTCGGTAGGAGCAATAATAAGGTCAGCTCTCTTGAGATAAAATTTTACGACTGAACGGCCGATTTTTCGGAGACTGAAATCCGGGAGGAAATTAACGTAATTGACCAGATAATCTTCCCACATCGTATGGAAAGTAAATACAAATGGAACTTTGTAATGATGGGCAAACATGGCACCGAAGTAGCCGATAACCCATTCGGAATTGATATGAATCACGTCAGGCTTGAAGGCTTTCATGGCCTTTTTAACCCGCCGCCATTTGTCGAAGCGGGCAACCCTGTCTTCTTTTGAAATTGCACTGAACGACCATGAAGGAATTCGAACAATCTTAAATGGAGACTTTTGATCGCTGTCTTTCTGTGAGAAAAATGATTTTTTCTGCTGTTCCTCGCTGTAATCGAGGCAGACAATGCAAACTGTATGGCCAAGTTTCGTAAGTTCCGCTGCATAGGAGTGAACCGAAACTGTGACACCATTGATGCGCGGATAATACGCATCTGTAAACATGGCGATTCGCATATAGACTATAATTTTACCTAAAGAAGCGATACAGGGTCAACATCGTACTCAATGTAAACTTCGCCCGGAGCCTTGTAATTTTCGGCAAAAGTATGAGCCATATACTGAAGAAGACTGATTGAAGGTCCTCGCAAAATGATTTGCTGGCGGTAATTGGCCGCGATTTTTGAAAGAGGGCACTCAGCAGGGCCCAGAATTTCCGTGTGTCTGGCAGCATCCTGCATCTTTGAAGCGTTTGCCTGTGAAGAAAACTGTACCCCGCGCAAAATCTGATAAAGAATAGAAGCCGCTCCGTTCGCACCAGATACCGCCTGAGATTCAGAAGGAGCACGGAAAACCATGCGCAAAATTCGTGCAAATGGAGGAAAGTTCAGCATTTCGCGGGTCTGAATCTCACTTTCGTAAAATTCTTCGGTCTTTCCGGCCACGGCATAAGCAATCGGGGCTGAATCCGGGCAATAAGTCTGAACGAGGACTTTTCCGTCCGGGAAGAAGCGGCCTGCCCTGCCCGCAACCTGAGTTATCAGCGAGAAAGTTCGTTCGGCCGCCCTGAAATCCGGCATATGAAGCCCCGTGTCCGCAAGAATCACACCCACAAGCTTTAAATTGGGGAAATTTAGGCCTTTTGCCACCATCTGAGTTCCAAGCATGATGTCGAAGTCGCCTTTTTTGAAAGCCTCGATTTTTTCGGAAAGTTCGCCTTTGTGAGAGACGGAATCAGTGTCCACGCGGACAATCCGTGCATTGGGGAATTTCGCCTTAACTTCATTTTCGATGAATTCCGTGCCGAAGCCTGAATAGCCCACATCAAGGGAGCCGCACTCAGGACAGCTTTGCGGTGGCGAGACTGAATATCCGCAATAATGGCAGCGCAGGCGTTTTTCGGCCTTGTGGAAAGTGAGCGAGACCGAGCAGTTTTTGCATTTGAGCTCGAATCCGCATGAATTGCAGCGGAAGAAGTGAGTGAATCCGCGGCGATTTAAAAAGAGGATTGTCTGCCTTTTTTGAGCCAGGGTTGATTCAATTTCTTTTTGGAGAACCGGGGAAATTGCTCCTTCAATAGAAAGACCTGTGAGGTTCACGCATTTGATTTGAGGCATGGCACCGCCCGCAAGCCTCCTGGTGAGAGTGTGCTTTTGAATTCCGCCTGTTTTCATCATGTTCCAGGCTTCGACGCTCGGAGTTGCGCTACCCATGAGCAAAGGGATTTTTTTTCTAACGCTGCGGTACATTGCCACTTGCCTTGCATGATAGCGCGGAGTGTTCCCGGATTTATAGGAGCCGTCATGCTCCTCGTCGATTATAATCATGCCTAAATCTGGAACAGGGGCAAAAACCGCGCTTCTGGCTCCGATTACAATGCGGGCTTCACGATTTAAAATCCGCCGCCACTCGCTTAATTTCTGGCTTGGAGTGAGTCCTGAATGCAGGACCGCGACGGTGTTTCCGAATCGAGAGACAAGGGCCTGAGTAACCTGAGGAGTAAGACCAATCTCCGGCACAAGGTAAATCACGCCCTTTCCCTGCGCCAAAAGCCGTTCGCAAACCTGCATAAAAACTTCGGTCTTTCCAGTGCCAGTAGCACCATAAAGGTAATGTAAGTTTGGGGCGTTGCTGGGTAGGGAGCGACCCGTCAGGGGCAAAACTTGCGAGGAAAGTTTTGAGCGAGTCTCGGTGAAGGCTGTGCCTGAACCGCACCCCGCAGAAGGGGTAGCGGAAAACGCGAATGCGGTTGGAGCGAGGGGAAGACCTTTCCCCTCAACTGCTAACTGCTTACTGCTAATTCCCAAAATTCCTTCCACCGCTTTTGCCTGCTCTTCGCTTAATGTGCGGGCTTTTGTGTCGGGAGTTTCTTCCAAAAAGGAAAATCCGCCCGCGTCACTCTCACGCTTTCCGCCCGGAAGCATGGCCGAAATCGCCTCTCCTACGGAGCAAAGATAATAATGAGAAACCCAGCGAGCAAGCTCGATAATTTCCGTATCAAAAAGCGGCTCTTCGTCCAAAACTCGCAAGATGGGCCTGATTTTGCTTTCTTCGACAGGGCAGTCAGATGGCAAAGTGTCACTTTCGTTGATTATAAAGCCTGTCATGCGCCTGTTTCCAAATTTTAAGTCCGCACGAAATCCCACCCGGCTTTTTTCGTCCGGGTTCTCACAGTCAAGATAAGTGAAGGACTGGTTGAGAGGAATATTCAATACGACCTGAAGGAAACGTTTTGGCATATTTTTCTATTGCCACACAGATTCGATTTTGCTACGCACAATCCATCTTCATTGTTATTGAGATTACGTAGTAATCTCGAATCTGTGTGGCATTTTTTATTTCTCGTAGTTCGGATTTATTCCCTGAAGCACGCCCCGGAAGGCTTTTAAATCTTCCCATGCAGGGCGTTTGTTCTCCGGGGCACGAAGCAATGCGCTTGGATGCCATGTCGTGACAACCGGGATACCGTTAAAATCCAGAACCTGACCGTGGAGTTTCATCACACCGTCGTTTGAGTGAAAGAGATTTTTGACGGCGACGCTTCCCGCACATAAAATTGCCTTTGGTTTGAGAGCGGCAATCTGTGCGTCAAGGAAAGGCCGGCACGCATCTGCTTCTTCGGGAAGAGGATTCCGGTTTGCAGGCGGGCGGCACTTTACGATATTCGCGATATAGCAGTTCTTTTCGCGGGAAAGGCCGATTGCGCCGAGCATTTTGTCCAGAAGCTGACCAGCTGGCCCCACGAAAGGTTTTCCCTGCTTGTCCTCTTCCTCGCCCGGTCCTTCGCCGATAACGAGCACGAAAGGATTTTCCACGCCCATTCCAGGAACGACATTGTGGCGGTTAGCACAAAGAGCACATCTCTTGCATTCAGAGATTTTCTTATTGATGTTTGAAAGAGTGGAATCCGAAGCTGTCGAAAGCGTCTCCTGAGCCTTGAGCTGAGCGGAGTCGAAGCTGGTAGTCGAAGGCGTTCCCTGAGCGGTAGTCGAAGGGGAATCTCCACAGAATTCAGGCATTTCACCCGCAAAGTCCGGTGAAGAATAACCGCAGAGATTGTCAGAAGCGGTTTTAAGAAGGTTATATATTTTTATTTTGTCGTCTTTTGTCATTGTTTCCACCCATTCAACTGATAATTGCCAATTTTTTACACGTGCCGTCGCTCGCCCTCAAAGCTCACGCTGTACAAAAAAAGCCCTGTCGGAGGAGCCGTGGGGCCGGCCTTGCTCCGGTCGTGCGAATCAAGCACTTCCTTGAAATATTCAGGCTCTTTCCCGCTTTTCTCAAAGAAAATCAGGCTTCCGGTGAGGCTTCGTACCATCTTCCATAAAAAGGCGTTCGCCGTGATTTCAAAGACTATAACTTCTGGATTTTTGGATTCGACATAAAAATGAGCGTCCTCAATGTAGCGGAAAGTGGAAAGACTCGCGTCCCCGGCGGCCGCAAATGTGGCGCAATCAAGCTCACCACGCAAATAAGAAGCCATTTTGTTGAGTTTTTCTAAATCAGGCTTATGATGAATCGGCCAGACATATCGCATTTCGCTCGCAAAGGGATTGCCTGTGTGGATAAAATATCTGTAAGTGCGGCTCGTGGCAGAAAATCTTGAAGAAAAATCCTGTGGCACTTCCCTGGAGCCGACAATACGAATATCATCCGGCAAAAATGCGTTGAGGGCAGGAATATACCGCTCGGCTGGAATTGAGTCGATTGGAGAAAAAAAATTCGCGGCCTGAGCAAATGCATGAACGCCAGAATCGGTGCGGCCGCTCCCGGTGAGTTTTACAGGCTGCTTGTGAAGCTTTTCAAGGGCAGATTCTATTTCGCCCTGCACGGTGCGCACAGGCTTTCCCAAGTCGCTCTTGTCCTGCCTTTGCCATCCGCAAAAATCAGTACCATCGTAAGAGACTGTAAGAAGAATATTCCTCATTAATAACGGCTCCCTGCTAAGTCCTCACTATTCTTCGTCATCATCGTCACTGAAATCAATCGTATTGGATTCTTTTATCAAGTCCGAGATTTTGTCGTAGAGGTTTCGTGCATTCTCCAGAAGAGGACCAGGTTTTGCCTTCGAAGATTTACCCAAGCCGAATCCCCGCGCAATTGCCCTTTTTGCTGCATCGAGCTTTTTGTAGCGGAGCGGAAGGTCATCGGTCTGACCATATTTATACTCAAGCAATCCAATCAGGTAAATCATGCCGTCATAGCCGTAGTTCTTGTCGATATCAGGCCCAAAGTTAGAGACAGGAGAAAATGACTCAACACGGCTCATTTCATTAATCATCGTCTGCTCGTAAAAGAAAGTTGCCTTCTGGTAGAACTGCTTTGCGATGTAATCATAATTGTAACCGGGAATCGTGTCGTTCAAATGATTGCAAATCCAGGCAAGTCTGAGGGAAATCATCGCGCGCTTAAAAGTAGGAGCATAAGCCAGATCAACCTTTTCATAAGACAGGAGCGCGAGATAATACATTGCCGCGCCGTCCAAAAGATTTCGTTCACGGGTGAGATCATAGTGAGGGAAAATTGCCGAAACCTTTTTTTTGCGGTTTTCATCGTCGTCACGAAGGGCATCAATTGAAGCAGGATCTTTTATATCCTCAAAGTCCTTCCATAAAAGAGCGACATGACATCGGGGGCAAGCTCCGATAGCATAAATCAAAGGATAAACCGCACCGTATTTTTCGGAAGGAATGTAATTTCTGTGAAGTTCATCGGTCAAGTCACCAGCGTTCATTCGTCCGCTACCCGTGAGCATCTCTTCCTTTTCAAAAGGACGCTGACAGACAGGACAGATACACTTAGTTTTCGACCAGTATGAAAGTTTTGGCTTTTTATCTGGATCTTCTTCTTTTTTTGTAGATTTTCGATACATCTTACACTCCCTATTTTTTTTGCGCCACTCTGTCGGCTACGCCCTTCCGCACTTCGCTCACGCTCATACCGTTTCACGGTACTTCGGTGCTCCACGGCGGGGCGGCATTTTCTATCACTACAAATGATACAGCATATTCTTTCTCATGTGAAATAGAAACTAAGACTTTTGCTTCTTTTCCACACTTTTCTTCTATTATATCGGCAGTTTTTGCTCCGAAAAAGAATTCTGGTTTGCCATTTTCGTCTTTTTTTATGCCAAAATCTGAAAGTTCAAGCCCCACGAAGCCTGTTCCCAAAGCCTTTGCAAACGCTTCCTTCGCAGCAAATCTTGCGGCATAATGCTCACAAAGAAACTGGAGGCGTTTTTCAACAAAATCATCTTCAACATGAACAATCTCACATTCATTGAAAAACCTTTGAATCATCTCTGGATTCCGAACCCACTTTTCAAAACGAGAAACTTTTGCAATGTCAGTTCCGATTCCAAAAATCATCGATATTTTTGCTTCTCCGTTTTTTCTTCGAGATTGCCGGCATTTTCAACGATAGTCACATTCTCTTCTTCTGGATTTTCTGGCAGAGCTTTTTGCTTGGTCGTAAATGTGATTGGAATATTTTTTGTATAACCTTCGGCAAGCGTATAACGTTTGGGCAGAGAATAAGAAAGATCAACGTAGAATGTGCCTGCAGATGCTATATGCGAGACATCCGCCGTAACAAAAGACTCCGGCGGCTTATAATTTTCGAGGGCTGCAAGAGAACCGTTGAGAGTGACCGTAACATCCGTGGTCATCGCACGGATTTCCAGATCGGGCGAAAGATTTATGATTTTGACAGGAAGCTTTGTGAACTGCTTGCTCCCTTCAATTTCCTCAATTTCAACCGTTACGGCGACTTCAATATCATCATGCTTGATAAAAAGACCTTTTTGCTCGACTTTTGTTTTGACCGTATAGCTTCGTTTGGCTCCGTTCGTCGTAACATTCAGAGTTTTTAACGGCTCGCAATTTTCAATCATTGATTTTGGACCTGTGATTGCGATTTGGTCAGGAGAAACAGAGACTTTTTTGACACCATACCCATAAACAGGATTTCCGCTAATAAAAGGAACGATATCAATATAAGAAGTGACTTCTTCTTCAACACGAAGACGGACAACTTCCGGAGTCACTTTGAGTTCCAGCGGATTGAGAATGCTCGCCGAATCAGAAAGCGTAATCAGAACCGGAAAATCATAGGTGCCATCTTTGTAAACGTAATTCAAATCAAGATAAGCCTTTAAATCACTTTCACGAACCTGGGCAAGTTCCTCGCTTTTACCTCTGGCAGAAACAACAACGGTGCGGGGATGCGGAGCGACTGAAACATAGCCGTTTCTGGACTCAACGGTGAGCGGAACGGAGAAAACCTTGCTGTCAACGCTCTGGTTCTGGTAAATCACATAAAGAAAAAGCGCGATGACAAAACAAATCGCCTTGATATGCCAGTTTTCAATCAGTTTATCAAATACTTGCTTTGCTTTCATCGATTGTATCCTCTATTGTGCGCTGTGCGGCAGAAACTCCGAGAAGATTCTCCAGCATTTTTGTGACAAGGCTCGGCTTTAAGTCGTAATGGAGTTTTGAGTCGTAAGCAAGACTGATTGCGCCTGTTTCCTCTGAGACAACAAGAACAACAGCGTCCGTAGTTTCGGCAAGTCCAAGAGCCGCACGGTGGCGGGTTCCGAAAGTTTTCCGAATATCAAACTGCTCGCTCAAAGGAAGGAAACAGCCCGCGGCAAGAACCTTTCCGTTTTGGACTATACAAGCCGCATCATGAAGCGGTGTTTCGTGCCCAAAAATAGTGACCAGAAGAGCCGAAGAAATGTCCGCGTTGAGTTTTGTTCCAGTTTCGATGATGTCATCAAGCCTGGTGTGCCGCGTAAAAACAACAAGCATACCTTTTTTGAGTTTGGAAAGCGTTTCCGCCGCGACGACCGCAGTATCAACATAAGTGTGGCGAGCCCTGTTTCCAAAGGTGAAAAACTCGTTCTGACCGATTTTAAGAAAAACCTTACGAAGCTCCGGCTGGAAAATAATCGCAAACGCAATCGCAAAACCAGGAGCAAGCTTATTCAAAATCCAGAGAAGCGTAGAAAGCTTAAAAAGGAACGCGAATGCATAAAAAAGCGCGACCATGATTCCTGCTTTGATAATCTGCATGGCGTTTGTTTTGACGATAATCTGATACGCCTTATAAAGCAGGAAGGTCATGATGCCCACATCAATAATCGGGCGAATAAAGTTCCAAACTGTTTGTAATCCGTCGAACGCGTTCAATTAAAGTGCTCCGAATGCTATTAGGGAACTTCGAAAAAACTGAAGTTTTTCGAGATTCCCATTATAACAGATTTTTCTATATATTGCCACACCAAGCGCACTCGTTGACGCGCTTGCTTAGATTCGAAATTGCTGCACAATTTCAAAGTGAAATTTAAATCGAATTTATATGGATTTTATTCATTTTTTCTTCTAGAAAAAAGCTTGCATCACCTTCAAGGAATCTACGGCCTCCGCAACATCGTGAACCCGAATCATCGAAGCCCCTCGGAGGACAGAAAGAATGTCGGCGGTCAAAGTGCCCGAAAGCCGTCCCCCAACATCACGACCAGTCACCTCGCCAATACATGTTTTTCGTGAAAGAGCCATCAAAACCGGAAATTTTCCGTCACAGAGTTCCCCGCAGCGTTTCATAAGCTCAAAATTATCGTTCACGTTCTTTCCAAAACCGATTCCCGGATCAAGCCAGATTTTTTCGGCTTCAATTCCAGCTTTCAAAGAAAAATCTACTCGGGCTTTGAGGTATTCATTCACCTCATCAAAGACATTCTCATAAACGGTATTTTTCTGCATCGTCGAAGGATTGCCACGCTTGTGCATCAAAATCACCGGGATTTTAGATTCGGCACAAAACTGAGCAAGACGAGAATCATCCTCAAGCGCCGAAATATCATTCAAAATGTCAGCACCTGCATCAAAAGCGGCTTTCATCACTTCAAATTTTCGAGTATCAACAGAAACTGGAATATCAGAAACCTTGCGAATGCCTTCAATCACTGGAATAACACGACGAATTTCTTCTTCCGCACTGACATATTCGCTGCCCGGCCGGGTAGACTCACCGCCAATATCAAGAAGGTCAGCACCTTCCTCAATCAGCCGAAGAGCGTCCGCCACCCCGCCACGGCTTTTGTCAAAAAAAGAATCAGGAGTCGCATTCACGATTCCCATAACGAACGCAGGTAATTTCGTAGAAACTGTACGATTTTTTAATTTCAGAGTTTTCATGATAAAAAGAGATTAGCACAAAAAAGCAGAGAGTTAAACAGCTAAAATCAGCGTTTATCAGCGTTAATCCGCGTCAAAAATCCTCGCCACAATCTTCTGTGCAGAAAGCCCAGCATCAGAAAGCACTTCAGCCCGCGTCCCCTGCGCAAAGAATTTTTCTGGGAAAGCAAATGCCCTTACATTCGTAAAATCATGCTCAAAAAGAAGATTTTCAATGTATTCACCAACTCCGCCAGTCTTAACGCCGTCCTCAATCACTGCGATTTCGTCATAATTCTTTGCGAGCGAAACAAAATAATTTTCATCAAACGGCTTTACAAACCTGAGCGAATAAATGTCAGTGTTCACGCCTTTTTGGAGAAGATTACGAGCAGTGACTAAAGTTTCATCAAAAATACCACCAGTGCAGACCAAAAGCATTTTTTTGGCGCACGACTTACCAGAATCATCAGAATCTTCAAAATCTACGCTCAAATTAGGCGCAAACTCAGCATTTTTTAGAAGAACTCCCCGTCCTTCTATAATCTCACCTTCAAATCCTGGCAATTCACTCGGACATGAAAGTTTTGGATAGCGGATTGCAACCGGCTTTTTGACATTCACTGCCCACATAAAACACAGGCTCAAATCCAGCGCAGTTGCAGGAGTCAAAATAGTCATATTCGGAACAGGTCTTAGAAGGGCGATGTCAAAGATCCCCTGATGAGTCTCACCGTCCTGAGGAACAGCACCGGCCCTGTCAAACATAAACACAACATGATAATTTGAAAGAGCCACATCATGAATAATCTGATCGACAGCCCGCTGAATGAATGTGGAATAAATCGCAACGATTGGAATCATGCCGCCAGCCGCCAGTCCGCCTGCAAATGTTACCGCATGTTCTTCGGCAATGCCAACGTCAAAAAATCTGTCCGGATAATGGCGCGCAAATGTATCCAGTCCAGTTCCTTTGGACATAGCAGCCGTAATCGCCATGATTTTGTTGTTTTTTTCGGCAAGTGCCATGAGCGTGTTGTTGAAAGCTTCGGTAAAACTCAATGTATCGAATTTTTCCATCTTGCCGTCTGAAATCTGGAACGGCCCGACACCATGAAAACTTGCAGGGTCATTTTCGGCCGGAGAATAGCCCTTGCCCTTTTTTGTAAGAATGTGAACAATCACAGGCTTGGGCAGGCGGCGCACACGGCGAAGATTATCCTCAAGTTCTTTGATATTGTGACCATCGAGCGGTCCGACGTACTCAAAGCCCAAATCAGCAAAAAAATTCGTGTTGAGGAAGAAGCCTTTCACAGCCCTTTTGAAACGATAAATTAATTTTGCAATATGATTTTCGGAATTCGGAATCTTATCAACGATACCGTCAACAAAATATCTGAAACGCTGATAAAAGCCGGTCATTGTGAGAGAACTTAAATAGCGTGAAATGGCACCGTTATTTGGAGAAATTGACATCTGGTTGTCATTGAGGACGATTATGAGATTTTTGGACAGCTGACCTGCATGAGCCAGTGCCTCGTAAGCCAAACCACCAGTCAAAGCTCCGTCACCAATCACAACAACGACTTTACGGCTCTTGGGATTTCGCCCCATTTTCCGCTGTTCAGATTCGATTTTATCCCAAGCAGCAAGAAGCCCAAGCCCCTGCGAAATCGAAGTGGAAGAATGGCCGTTATCAAAATAATCATGAGGGCTTTCGTCACGGCGCGTAAAGCCAGAAATGCCGCCGTGCTTTCTGAGAGAAGAGAAATCTTTATAACGCCCCGTCAAAAGTTTGTGAGTATAGCACTGATGGCTTACATCAAAGATAATCGCATCCTCAGGGCTTTCAAAAACCCGGTGGAGAGCCACTGTAAGCTCAACCACGCCCAAATTACTCGCAAGATGGCCGCCGTTTTTGGCTACAGTTTCGATTATCCGTTTACGTATTTCATCACAAAGATCAGGCAAATCCTTTTCGGATATTTTTTTTAAATCAGACGGAGATTTTATCTTTGAAAGAATCGTAGTCGTACTCCATAAAAAAAAAGACCGCTGAAAGTCATAAAACTTTGGCGGTCTCTTTTGACAAAGAATGAATAGCTTTGAAGCTAAATCGCTGTCAAACTATTACTTACTCTTATGTCGGTTTCGTCTAAGCATCTTCTTTCGCTTATGTGTTGCAATCTTCTGACGCTTTCGTTTTTTTCCACAAGGCACGATGGCACTCCTTAGTCTCGATTTAGATTTATTATCAACAAAAACTGCTCTTTCGTCAAGGGCAGTTTGTTTTGTCCTTATTTATCTTCAATCCGTCGGTACTGAACCTCAGAATTGAAAAGCTGCTTAGCTGCGAGAGAGACGACCTTACCGTCATTCTCTTCGATACGCTCATCTTTTACCATAGCCAGCTGATAAGCACGATGGCTTGCTGCAACTGTGGCCTCATAAATGTTACCATTAAACTTTACGGTCTTTTCCAAAGGAAAAATCATTGAATAACTACCCCTTAAAGTGATTCTGATATTCTATAAGAAGATACCGATTGTGTCAATATCTCAGGGTAAACGCATTATAAAATATCCCCTGTTAAAAATGGCTCCCAGTCGTGAAACCGGCTTATCGAAATCGCATGCTGGCATGCTACACGCGTTTTGCGCTTGTAACTATATACGTTAGCCGCTCACGCGGCAGCACAAAACGAGTGTTTTCGTAAGCCGTTTCGCTCCTTCGCGCCATTTTCAATATAAAATCGTCTATAATGCGTTTGCCCCGCTCAATATCTTCCATGACCTTTTCAATAATACCGCAGTTTTCAGTCCTTACTCTGCGCTACCCGCCAAATCATTCTATTTTCTTCGATTGTGTATGTAATTTTCCCGGCCTCGTACAAGCCGGAAAGGTATGAGCGTAAAGTGCTTCCGATAAGGCAGTACTGGCTCGTCTTCAAGACGATTCCGCTACGATCAGCGATGGCTTTTAAAAGTTCCTCCATTGTTTTTGGCTTTTTAAGCTCATCGAGAATCATGTCCTCGGTCTCAAGTATTGCAAGAAGGTTGAGCTCAGCAATTCCTTCGATTTCCGTAACGATGTCGCCATGCCCCGGAATGTAAAAATCAGCGTCGATTTTAGAAATCTTGAAAAGGGATTCCTTTGTTTTTGTCTCGTCTAGAAGATACTGAATCCAGTGTTTTTTGATTGAATTCCGCCCAGAAAGAACATCGCCGGCAAAAAGAACGCTTTTCCCGTCCGTATCAGTGAGCAAAAATCCTGTCTGATCAACATAATGCCCCGGAAGAGAAATCACTTTGAGCGAAATAGCCCCTTCGTTGCACGGAATTTCGATTTCTTCTTCGCCATCAAAAACACGGTTTACTTTACAAGCCTCGGCAAGAAGATATTTTGAGCGGATGTCATGAATCGGAGTGCCACCCCAGACAAGCTGAGTCTCAATATCCGGGAATTCCATAAGATAAGCTTCGCCCTTAGAAGCCCAGACCTCACATCCAGTCTCGCGGACAAGAAAAGAATTCCCGCCGCAGTGGTCGGCATGGGAATGAGTGTTCAGGATTACTTTGAGTTTGTAATCAGAAAAATTCTCGCGGATAAAATCAAGAATTCTGGCCCCGGTTGTCTCATCATTCCCGGAATCAACGATATAAATGCACTTCTCCCCCGCCTCATTCTCAAAGCGTATAAATCCTAGATTCGTAGGCATTTTGAGATAAGAAATATGAGTTGTAAGATTCACAAGCTGTTCATTTGTAACTGACAATAATTTTTCCTCATCATAGTTTTAAGCGTTAGGGATTGTAGCACCTGCGAAGCAGTACCGCTTGCGGTATGGAGCGCGGTTAGCGCGGAAGTGCGAAAAGCCCGACGGCGTAAGCCGAAACGCCCATCGTTTTCCGTTTTCCACTTTCCGTTTTCCACTTACAGGCTTTTCCGAATATCCGTGATAATCAGCTGGGGAGTTTCCACGCCGTTATAGCAGTTTCGCCCCACCTGATACAGAACGTCAACATTATCGCCCTTGTCAAAGTCGCGGTGAAGGCTTTCTGCTCCTCCCCAGAACATCGCAGGCCACTTGGTCTTTCCCAAATCGAATGTGAGCTTAAGGTGCTGGCGTTCGGTCTTTCCGATAAGAGCCGCATCACAAATACGAAGATTTTTGCTCATGAAAGTAAGCTCGCGGTTTTCCTCGCCGTATGGCTCAAAATTATCGACAATCGCAAGCAAATCAGGCTTTAAATAATCACTCGGAATCTCGGCATCGATATTGATTTGCTCTGCCTCCGAATTTGAAAGCTCGATTTCCGGCACAAATTTATCCAGGGCCGCAAGAAAATCCGGGAGACGCTCTTTTTTGAAAGTGAATCCCGCCGCATAAGCGTGACCTCCGTAACTCACGAACAAATCCGCCATCTTGTCGAGCAAGGAAAGAACCTCAAACCCGCGGCAGCTTCGCATTGAGCCGATTGCGTTGTCATCAACAATCGTGATTGCCATGGAAGGGATGTCGTAAAGATTCACGAGCTTGCCCGCAATTGTGCCAGAGACACCGCGGTTGATTTTCTGCTCGCCAGAGTCATCGATAATCACGCAAAGCTTTCCGCCGTATTTTTGGATGCTCTGCTTTGCCTGCAGTGCCGCAAAATTCCAGCCTTCGTTCCCAAGTGCCTTGCGCTCGTTGTTCATTTCGATGATTTTCTGCGCGATTTCAGTACGTTTGCCCGCATCCTTTTCCAAAAACAATTCAAGGCCAATCTCAGGATGCCCGAGCCGGCCCGTGGCATTCAAGGCAGGATTTATGTTCCATGACAAATCAGTGGCATTAATGCGCTTTCCCAAAAGACCTTGCATTGAAAGAAGCTCCCGCAATCCTTCGCGGGCATTTCCTTTGTTCATTGAGGCAATTCCGTGGCGGATAAAAATCCGGTTCTCATTTTTGAGCGGCATGATGTCCGCAAGTGCCGCAAGTGCCACAAGCTGTAAGTCACGCTCGTTCGCCTTTGCATAAGACGGGAACTGTTTTGAAATCTGAGCGTTCACAAAAGTGACAAATATATTGAAGAAACCTTTTATTTCGGTATTCTGGTCCGGATTGTAGCGCGCAAGTTTTGACTTTGACTTGAGCTGAGTAAGGCTCGCCGCTCCCATGGCCGGGAATACTTTTGCAACCTCGCCCCGTAAGTCCATAAAGTTGAACTCTGCCCCGTTCCCGAAAATCTGAGCAAGCAAAGAAGAAGTGGACTTTTCATCCCAGACAAAAATCTGCTGCCCGCGCAAAAAATCCACGAGCTTGGTATCGGAAATTGAAGTGCCAGAGCGAACCGTAATGCTGAGGCTGCCCTTTTCGACAAGATTCTGGAGCTTGAGGACTTCAATCATACATTCTTCGCCGTCTGGAGAAGCTGTTGCCGCCAGAAGAGCGACCTCGTTCTTGTAAAGCCCGCTTGCCGCAAAACGCAAAGCCGAAACAACCTTGTAAACAACGGCACAGCCGGAAATATCTTTGAAAGGGTATCCGCTGTCCTCGCATTTTGGATTTACGATAATGGCAGGCGACGGCAAAATCTCCGGGGGCGTGTGATGGTCGATTACGATTACATCCATGCCCTTTTCGGTGGCATAAGCTATTTCTTCGACGTTGGAAATTCCGCAGTCAACTGTGATTACGAGGGAACCGAAATTCTTTTCGAATTCATCGACGGCATTTTTGTTGAGGCCATAAGGATCAGTTCCGCCAGGAAGCCGCCAGCTCACGTTGATTCCCAGCGAAGTGAGGCAGTCGTAAAGAACAGCAGTTGAAGTGATTCCGTCAACGTCGCGGTCGCCAAAAATCAGGACGTTCTCGCCCTCGTCCTTAGCCTGCAAAATCCGGTCAACGGCATCTTCCATGTTTGCAAAAAGAAAGGGATTGTGCATGAAACGCAAATCGTCCTCCAAAAAGAACTGAACGTCCGCCCCTTCCGTAATCCCGCGCCGGGCCAAAATCGAAGCCGTAAGCGCGTTCACACCAAATTTATCATACAACGCGCCGACATCCTCACGCGTGATTCTCTTTTTAATCCAGTTTTTCATGATTCTTCCGACTAAAGAATATCATAAAATGCAAAAAAGTTCTATGAAATCACAGATTTACTGAATTTCATGTTCTTTGAGACAACTCAGTCCTATTTTTATTGAAATTACTTTAATTATTTTTGACTATTGAAATAATTGTGCTATAATGAGTGCCATGGATGCGAATTATTATGACTACATTACAAAACTGCCCAACATGACCTACTTCTTTGAAATTTCTGCAGCACGTAAAGAAAGCATTATTAAAAACAACGGCCAGCCGGCACTTCTCTTCCTCAGTTTGCATGGCATGAAGAGTTTCAACCAAAAGAACGGATTTGCAAACGGAAATCAGTATCTTCAGTCTTTCGCATCAATCATGGCATCTTATTTTGACAGCGAAAACTGCTGCCGTCTTGGTGGCGTTCATTTTGCCGTCATCGTGGACGACACCAAAATCGCCGACACTCTCAGAGATTTCTTAGAACGATGCAAGATTCTCAACACAACTGCGGGTATCTATCCTCATGTAGGCATTTATCAGTATCAGACAGAGGACGTAAGCATCAACGTTGCATGTGACCGCGCAAAACTCGCATGTGACACCCTCAAAAGCGAAAACAAAGAAGGTGTCGCATATTACGATCAGACAACACGAAAAGCAGAGGAAACTCACCGCTACATAATCGAAAACCTCAACAGGGCGATTTCTGAGCGCTGGATTACAGTCTACTACCAGCCTATCGTGCGCGCCGTAAACGACAAGGTTTGTGACGAGGAGGCCCTTGCCCGCTGGATTGACCCGATAAAAGGCTTCCTTTCTCCGGCAGATTTCATTCCCATTCTCGAAGAAGAAAATCTGATTTACAAAATCGATCTCTACGTGGTTGAACGCGTGCTCGAAAAGATGAAATATTTTGAGTCTCAGGGAATTTCCGTCGTATCACATTCAATCAACCTTTCGCGCTCAGATTTTGAATCATGCGACATAGTTGAGGAAATCCGCACGAGAGTTGACATCGCAGGCATTCCTCGAAGCAAAATCAACATCGAAATCACCGAAAGCGTAATCGGCAGCGACTTTGACTTCATGACAAAGCAGATTTCACGATTCCAGGAACTAGGTTTTCAGGTCTGGATGGAGGATTTCGGCGCAGGTTATTCATCGCTCAACGTTCTAAAAGAAATTCCATTCGACCTCATCAAATTCGACATGAGTTTCATGCGTCACTTCAACGAAAAGAACAACGGCAAAATCATTCTCTCGGAGTTAATGAAGCTGGCATTTGCAATTGGAGTTGACACAGTATGCGAAGGCGTTGAAACCGAAGAACAGCTCCAGTTCCTCAAGGAAATCGGCTGCTCAAAAATTCAGGGATTTTTCTACAGCAAGCCGAATTCTCTCGAACAGATTATGGAGCGAATCAACACAAAAATCGCCATCGGCTTTGAAAATCCGGCAGAAACAAAATACTACGAAACAATCGGTCAGATAAACCTTCATGACCTCGCTGTAATCAGCAATGGAAGCGAAAAGGACTTTGACAACATCTTTAACATGCTGCCAATGGCAATTATCGAACTCGACGATGATTACGTACGCTTTGTCCGCACAAACCAGTCTTACCGCAACTTTTTCGCACGTTGCTTTGGAATGACAATCGAAGGAACTCCGATTCCGATACAGACGGTCAAGCAAGGTCAGGGCGCGCACTTTTTCAAAGTCACAATGCAGGTCGCAAAAGACGGCAAAAACACATTCACAGACGAAATTCTTTCAGACGGCTCCACTGCAAATTTCTTTGTCCGGCACCTGGCCACAAACCACGTCAAAAAGACAAAAGCACTTGCAGTTTGCGTTCTTTCAATAAAATCTCCAGAAGAAGGAGTCACTTACGCGAACATCGCAAAGGCACTTGCATCCGATTACTTCAAGCTTTTTTACGTCAACATTGCGACAGGCAAATATATCGAATACACATCGAACGTCGGCGAAGAAATAATGAGCTCCGAGCGACACGGCGAAAACTTCTTCACCGGAGAAATGAAAAATGTCAATCAGGTTGTCTATGAAGAAGACCGTGAAATGTTCAAAAGCATTTTCACGATTGAAAACATAAAAAAGGAACTCACCGAACAGGGAAGGTTCTCAATTGATTACCGTATCAAAAAAGACGGCAAACTAATATACGTAAACATGAAAGTGATGCGGATGAACGGCGGCAAAAACCTAATCATCGCATTGAGCAACGTTGACTCACAGGTAAAGCAGAAAAAGCTTGCGGAACAGGCCCAGCAGGAAAAAATCATCTACTCACGGCTCATGTCCCTTTCGGGCGATTTTATCTGCATGTATGTCGTAAATCCAGAAACCGAAGAATTTACCGAATACACTTCCTCAAAAGATTATTCCGCGCTCCAGCTTCCCAAACATGGAACAAACTTTTTTGAAGTTACACGCATCAATGCCGAAAGAGTTCTTCATCCAGATGATGTCAAGCCATTTCAGGCAGACTTCCACAAAGAAAAAGTCATGAAGACAATCGCCCAAAAAGGCCTTTACATGTTCCATGCCCATCTTCTGCTTGACGGAGAAGCAAAGCCTTACACGGTAAAAATATCGCTTGTCAAAGAGAATGGCGAAGACAGATTGATTGTAGGAATCAGATTGTAAAAAATTGGGGGCTACCGCCGCAAGCGGCGGTCGGGTGTTCCGCCCTTCGCTCACGCTCATTGCCAGCAAGCCGGCAACTTCGGGGCTACATACCCTAGCCCTTAGATTTTCCCTGATTTTTTGTCCTTCAATATCAATTCACGCAACGCTTCGACCGCAACGGTGATTGCAGCCTCGGTGTCGTGTGCCTGCTTGTTCGGAAGGCCTTTTTTTGCGCGCTCCTGATTTGCCACAACGAGGAAGCAAGAGCCTACCCGCACCCGCAGGAACTGGCCTGCTATGAACAAAGCCGCGCTTTCCATTTCACTTGCAAGGCAGCCCATTCTGAGCCATGCCTGCCATTTATTTTCGAGCTCGTAGCTCACAGGCATAACCTCTGGCTCGTGCTGCCCGAAGAATGAATCCTTGCACTGGACGACACCTGTGTGATTAGGAACTCCAAGTTTTGAAGCCGCGTTCATGAGCGCGTTCACGCACTCAATGTTTGCAACGGCAGGATACTCAATCGGAGCGAATTCACGGCTAGTTCCTTCCATGCGCACAGCTCCTGTGGCAATCACGATGTCGCCGCCCATGACTTCTTCCTGCATACCGCCACATGTTCCCACGCGGATAAATGTGTGCGCGCCGCATTTGCTAAGCTCGTCAATCGCAATGCTAGCTGAAGGACCGCCGATTCCTGTGGAAGTGACAGAGACAGGAACTCCCTCAAGAGTGCCGGTGTAAGTGACATATTCGCGGACATCCGCAACAAGCCTGGCATTGTCAAAATGCTCAGCAATTTTTACGCAGCGCTTGGGATCGCCCGGCATAATTACATATTTTCCAATATCGCTAGGCCCGACACCAGTATGATACTGCTTTCCAGAACCTTCAGTATAATCAACCATAAAATCCTCCATATTTAAATTTCTCACAGAGGACACAGAGAGCACAGAGATTTATTGCACTTAAAATCTCTCTGTGTGCTCCTTAGCTCCGTGAGGAATTTATAAAATTCCTATTCCAGATTCCAAAGAATTTAGTTTTGAGCCGCAATTCTGCTCTATCAAATTATACACCAGGTTTTTCATTTCCAAAAGAGTTTTTCCTGATACTGTGATTTTCCGCACTTCCTTTGGCGGAAGAGATGAAATTGCCTCAAGGTATGTGATTGCGGGCTTTGAAAGCTGAATGCTTCCTTTTTCGACGCTCGCGCAATCCGGGCACGAAAAGCCGTTCTCAAATGGTGAGAAAATATATTTTTGCGATAAAGAATCGCTTGTGAATTTCTGCGCATGAAGAGACGAGCCGCAGTTACAGCAAACGGAAGAATCAGGCCGCACGCCAAGAAGAGCGAGATAGCGCCACAAAAAACGAATAAGCCCCAGCCTGCTTTCATCCTCGCTTGAAAGCTCTATTCCGTCCAAAAAGCCGTTCACGATTTTCCAGGCTTCTTCGGGAAAGCCCGCACACTTCGTCTTTATCAGGATTTCCGTGGCAAGAGAAGATGCGTAGGTCTTAAAAAGATTTTCACGGAACGATAGATGACAGTTTTTCACATCGAAATCAGTGATTTTCGTCTGATTTTTGGCTTCGTCCCGGTAAAGATAAATCACGCCCGAATTCATGGGCGAAACAAGCGAGCGCAACTTGGACTTGGGCCCGCCATAAAGAGTAGCAAAATGAATTCCCTCGGAGGGAGAAAAAATCGTAACCCGCCGGTTATTCTCCCCCGACATCTGCACTGAAAGAATCAGCGCAGGCATAGAAATATTACGCATAAGAAAGTGGAAAGTGGAAAGTGGAAAGTGGAAAGTGGAAAGTGGAAAGTTTGTTTTCCGTTTTCAGTTTTCCACTTTCAGTTTTCAACTTATAATCTGAACGCCTGCACTAGCTCCGATTCGGCTGGCCCCGGCTTCGACCATAGCGCAAGCCTCTTCCCAGTTGTGGACTCCGCCGCTCGCCTTTACTCCGAGCCGATCTCCTACGGTTTTTCTCATGAGCTCTACGGCATGAGTTGTAGCCCCGTTCGGGAGCAATTTTCCGTCCGGGCCTTTGAGAATCGCAAAGCCTGTCGAAGTCTTAACGAAATCAGCCCCAGCCTTTTCGGCACACTCGCAGCATTTTACGATTTCTTCATCCGTGAGATAGCAGGTTTCCAAAATTACTTTGAGGATGATTTTCGGATCGCCGGGAACAAACACGTCATTGATTGCACATCGCACGGCATAAATGTCCTCAAAAACATCGTCCCACTGTTTGTCCTTTACCAGACCGAGATTGATGACCATATCGACCTCACGAGCCCCCTCGTCAACAACAAGCCCGGCTTCGCTTGCCTTGTCATCGATAGTAACAGAGCCCAGCGGGAAGCCCACTACAGTGCAGACCTTGACTTCGCTACCTTCGAGCAGAGAGGCCGCAAGAGGAACGTAAAAAGGATTAACGCAGACTGAGGCAAATCCGAATTTCTTAGCCTCGTCGCACAATTTTTCGATGTCTTTTTTTGTCGCACATGGATTGAGGTTAGTGTGATCAATCATCGAGGCGATTTTTTTGATGTTTTCAGAATTCTTTTCCATAAGATATTATTTTAGCACAGGCAAGACTTTCTTTCCAGCGAAATAGGCAGGGGCTCCGCATTATAACCAATTTTATATTGAAATGGCGCAAAGGAATAAAACGGCTTACGAAGACACTCGTTTTGTGCTGCATTTTCTATTTGTTAGCAATAAGCAATTCGTACTTCTCCCACTTGTTTTCTGATTTTTTCGATGTTACAATACTTTTACAAATCTTAATCAAGAGGTAACTAATTATGGCAATGAAAATTGACCCAAGCGTATGTGTAAACTGTGGAACTTGTGAACCTGACTGCCCAGTCGGAGCAATCTCAGAGAACAACGGACACCGCGAAATCGACGCAGGCAAATGCGTAAGCTGCGGAACATGTGCATCTGAGTGCCCTGCAAGCGCAATCAGCGAGGCATAAGTTTTCTTATATTTAACAGAAGGTGCGGATAATCACGTCAAGTGTTACCCGGCACTTTTCTAAAGGCTGCCTTCTTTTTAAACGGCAGTCTTTTTTTTTTCATTATCTTGCTTTACAATGTTTACATGTTTATTTTCCTGATTTTTGCGTGCGCACTTTTAACTTCACTTGTTATTTTTCCGCTGCATTTTTGCGCAACCACCTTTTCAAACATATATTCATTCACGGTCACTTTCCTTATTGCGGCATTTTTTTTCTTCATATTTATAAAACAAATCAAAAAGCACGGGGCCAAATCTTCAATCAGTTTTATCACAAAATTTCTGATTGTCATGGCAGGCTTTTCGTCATTTTTTGCGCTCGTAATAATTGGTAAAAGATTTTTCGCAATTTTAGCGATTTTTGCCGCAACCGCACTCTATTTTCTTGCATCAAAAATCCTTAAACTCAAAACGACCGAGCTTTCATCAGAAAATTTTTGAAATGATTAAGATTTTTAAAATTTGGCGCGAAACTTTTCCTGCTGCTGCCCTTTCGCCCTTCGCTAACGCTCATTGCTCCGCTCACAAGTTCGCTCCGCAACTACGGGGCTACACGGCTAGGCGGAATTTTCTCTTCATCACAATTTTATCCGCTGCTCTCGAATTTCCTGTTTTTCCACAGTCTCACCAGGACATTCCTTACACCGCCGAGGAACCGCCAAAAGTTTTCACGCTTTCCTCAGAAGATTTTCCGCAGATTCAAAATCCCCGGAATCAGGCACCGAAATCAGAACGAAAAGCAACTTCGCCCGAAGAACTTGAAGAAATCAGGCTTCAGAACGAAATAATCCGCCGGGAAAACGAAATCTGGCTTCAATATCAAAAAGATCTACAGCTTCAAAACAAAATCAAAAATCTGCCTGGAAACCGCATAAAAAACATGGAAAAGCCTAAAAATCTTTTCTATAAGTATACCGTCACAAAAGACCCGGACAAATACCTTGACACTTTTAACGGACTTTACGCACGCTTTCAGACAGGCCAGGCAACACTTGCGACCATAAACAGAATCTCAAATCCGCAAGCGATTAAAAGCGGAACAGAACTGATTCTTCCGATTCAGCAGGGCATGTATATTCCCAAAAAGGCCTCGTCTGCGCTGGAAATCCTTCTTCAAAAAGAATTTGCATCCCTTATCACTGACGAAACAAAAACCTACGAGATTGACGGAACAGAATTTTATTTTCTTCCGGCAATCACTTTTTCACCGACTCAAATCGCATTCTTCCATGACACAGGAATGCAGCTTCCTTTGAGCAAAAAAATCGTCACATCAGAATTCGGATACCGCACCAGCCCCATCTCAGGCAAATGGAAATTTCATGCAGGAATCGACCTTGCAGCCCCAATCGGCACCGAAGTCTTTGCCTGCAAGCACGGAACGGTCAAAACGACAGCCTACAGTGAAATCTACGGAAACTACATAGTCCTTCTTCATGACAAAAATACAACCAGTCTCTATGCACACCTCTCAAAAATTCTCGTAAAAAAAGGTCAGACAGTCTCAACAGGCGCGACAATCGGACTTGTCGGCACGACTGGAGCATCAACAGGCCCTCACCTTCATTTTGAAGTCCGCGAAAACGGAACTCCAAAAGACCCGGCAAAAATGTTTTAATTAATTCAGAAAAATTTCAGATTTTTTCGGAGCTATCCCATAGAAAAATAATTGTACATATAATATACTTGTTTGTATTGATTGGAATTATGAAATTTTCGGATAAAAAATCCAGGCGCGGTTTTTCAAAAAAATCATTAATTTTCTCCCTACTTTTTCTTGCAGGTATCAGCTCATATTCAGAGAATTTCCGTGTCAGAAAGCTCATTCCTATCGAATTCAACGAAATCTCAGAAAAAATCACGGTCGAAAGCGGTATCAACGATGCCCTGTGGGTAACGTTGCCAAAAGACCTCACATATATCAGCGGCGTCGAGATTAATCTCAAAATTCCAGAAGATATTATCACATGGCGTGATTCTGTCGCCTATATGCTATACGAAGGCCTGGATCCAAGCCCAAACGAAGCTTCCCAGAACTACCACGGAGAGCGGCTGTACGTTGCGACCATTCCTGGAAATTTTTCGCTCACGCTTTATGTTCCTGTTTCAAATGATTTTTCTATCAAGGACAATCCATATTCCGTCAAGCTGCCGGTACAACCAGCAGTTCCGGGCGTTTTTCTGCGATTCATGATGGTAATGAAAGGAGTTCCTGAGTCACTTGAAAATTCAATTCTTGAAATTACGGCCAAACCTGTGCTCAAAAACAAAGGTGCTCTTTCACTCACAACGAATCCGCCGTCTTCCGAAGAAAAACAATATTCTGTTTTTATCGATGATTCTCCTGTTCAGGATTACAAGCACAAAATTCTTACGACTGGTGAGCATCATCTTTCTATCGTCAGTGATTCATACCGCAACGAGCTGCGAACATTCCGGATCGAACAGGCAAAGACCACTTCACTTTCTGTAAATCTTCGCGGAATCGAGCCGCTTTTAAAGCTTCTTTGCCCCAAAGACACGCAGGTATTTCTTGACGGCTCACCGGTCAAGGTATCTTCCGATCCAGTAACCATCACTCAGGGCGAACATTCAGTCAAATTCATCCTCGGCGATTACGAAATTGTCAAAACAGTCTCTGCAATGAACGGCCGCACATATTCCGTCAATCTCAATGTAGACGCAACAATTACAGAAGAAAATTAATCCCGTCACACGCTCAAAATCTCGCACCGTAATTTTTTTCTGCGGTGCAAATCTTTATTTTATTTCTAAAAAGCACTAAAGATTTCGGCAAATTCTAGCGATAATATAAAAGTCGGGCACGCAATTATCCCCTCCCACCCATTGGTGCCCGACTTGCCTGATGGGCAATTGGGGCTGCCAATTGGCAGCCCCTTTTCTTTGACTAAGCAAAATCCTGCAAAATCTTTACATTATCTTCTATAAATTGTATTCTATGTAAATGCAAAAAATAAGCAAATTTACTGTCGTAATGATTTCAGGGCTTTTTTTCTTTGCAGGCGTTTTTGGAATTTCGCTTGGTCTTGCCCTTTCAAATACAAAATACATAATCGACAACGAAAACTTCACTGAATTTGACACGGCACTTCCTACCCGGATTCTTGACATCAACGGCGAACTGATCACAGAACTTGCCAGCGAAGAAAAGCGAGAAATAATCAGCATCAACCATCTTCCTCAGCATATGATTGACGCGCTTGTCTCTCGTGAAGACCGTATTTTCTACAGTCATCATGGATTCTCTATAAAAGCACTTTTCCGTGCCGTAATCGGCCAGGCATTGCATCTTTCTCTCGGTGGCGGCTCTACACTCACACAGCAGATTGCAGGCACCCTCTATTGCGACCGCCGGGACATGTCATATATGCGAAAGCTCAAAGAACTCTGGTGGGCAATCCAGATGGAGCGTCGTTTTTCAAAGAACGAAATTCTTGAGCTTTATTTAAACAAAATCTATTTCGGTGGCGGTACTTATGGTGTCAACGCAGCAAGCAAATATTATTTCGGGCACAGTGCCACAGAAATCACACCAGCCGAGGCGGCTATTCTCGTAGTTCAACTTTCAAACCCTGCGCACTACAATCCGTTTGAATATCCGAACCGGGCGATGGACAGGCAAAAATACGTTCTTTCTGCTATGGTCGAAGGCGGGCTAATCACACAGGAGCAGTCAGACTCATCATTTGAAGAATATTGGGCAAATTTCGATTACACACGTACAGGAAACACTCAAATCCGCACACGTGATGACAATGCTCCGTGGTTCTCGGAATATGTGCGCCGAGAACTTTCAAACATGATTTACGGCACGGACGATATTTATTCTTCTGGATTCACTGTAAACACCACGCTCAATCTCAAAAATCAGATTGCAGCACAAAACACGATGGAGCGTTACATAGCTTACGCAAACCGAAGCTACCAGCGTTCCAGCTCAGAGCGTCAGAACGAAGCATTCAAAATCTATACGCCGCTCACCGAGCTTCTCACCCTCACATTCAACTTGGGGCAGCTTAAAGTCTCTCAGCAAAGAAACGAAGCTCTCGCTCTCTCAACATACACAAAAACGATAAACCCGATTGTCGATGTTCTTTCCCTTGTTTGTGGCGTCGATTCTCTCAAAGTCGGAATCGCAAACAAAGCGAATGCGGTCGCAAAATCAAATGTCGGCAAAAATGTCATTGAAGGTACGATGATTGCCATCGAAAATTCAACAGGGTACATCACTTCCCTTGTCGGCGGCAGTAAATTTGACGGCGAAAACCAGTTTATCCGTGCCGTACAGGCAAAATTGCAGCCAGGTTCATCGTTCAAGCCGCTTTACTATAGTGCGGCAATTGATTCACAGCAGTTCACGCCAAGCACAATCATTTCCGATACGCCTATTGTCTTCCACACAGCTGACGGCAAGCCTTATATTCCGCAAAATTTCCGTGGTGAATGGAAGGGAGATGTCGAGCTCTGGTACGCTCTGGCACATTCAATGAACGTTCCTTCTCTCAAAATTCTTGATGGAATCGGTTTTGATACAGCAATAAACCGTGCAATTGATCTTCTCGGCATACCAAAGGATGAAGTTCCGAACCGAGGCTTTGTTCCAGGATACCCAATCGGTCTCGGCGTATGCTCTGTCCGCCCGATAGAACTTGCACATGCGTACGCTTGCTTTGCTAACGGAGGCAAAGAAGTTGTTCCAATCGCAATTCGAAATGTCGAGGACAAAAACGGAAACGTATTCCTCAATCCGGAAAAGGACGTAAGGCAAAAGCAACAGGCAAAAGGTGCGGCCGCACAAATTATTTCACCTCAGACTGCATACACAATGACAAAATTGCTTGAAAATACAGTCAAATCGGGCTCTCTAGCAGGTCCAACAGGCAATGGCTCAAAATTCACCTACCGAGATGCAAACGGCCGCAAATACACGATTCCAGCCGCTGGCAAAACAGGAACCACACAGAACTGGGCAGACGCATGGACAGCATGTTTTACACCTTATTACACATCAATTTTCTGGTTCGGATTCGACAAACCGGGTCAGTCGCTCGGATTGCAGCTTACGGGCTCTACACTTGCAGGTTATGCAATGGCAAGTTTCATGCAAAAAGCGCATGAAGGTCTTCCATACAAAAATTTCGTTCGTCCTTCTACAGGCACAGTTGATGTGACAGTCTGCTCTGTATCAGGAGCATTACCGACAGAAGATTGTGAAGGCCACAAAATCACGCTTACATTCCTTGACGGCACTCAGCCAACAGAATTGTGTACAGTTCATTCAGGCAACTCAACAGGCCGAATTCTTGGACTCTACCGTCTCGAACAGGAATTATACAGAGCAGGGTTTGCAAGTGATTTGATTATCAAAGACAATAATCCGCTTACATTCGATCTGGAAGGCACTACAAGCATGGATTCTTCTATGAGTTCATCTTACGACTTCCTGCAAGAAGACGAATTTGGTAACGCCCCAGACTACAACTTCCTTTTGGATTAAACATTAACATGACAGACTTATCAGATCTTAAGAACGAGCTGAACCCTGAGCAATACGAAGCTGTAATGACAATCAACGGCGCGATTCTGATTATTGCCGGGGCTGGCAGCGGTAAAACACGAGTAATCACATTCCGAATAGCTCACATGCTGGACGCGGGGGTTCCCCAGAGCGCGATTCTTGCCCTCACATTCACCAACAAGGCAGCCCGCGAAATGAGCGAACGAATCAAGGATTTGACAGGCAAAAAGCTTCCTCTTCTCACAATCTCGACATTCCACGCGTTCGGAGTCCGCATTTTAAGGCAGGAAATCTCTGCTTTGGGCTACCGTGAGAATTTTTCAATCTATGACGAGACGGACCGAAATGCACTGATTAAAGAAACCGGCCGAGAACTTGCTTATTCCCCGGACGCACTCGACGTTTATCAGGTGGGAATCTTGATTTCCGACATAAAGACCGGCCGCAAGCAGTGGACAATCGAAAACGAAATGTACAAAGAGCTTTACGAAGGCTATCAGGAAGGGCTCAAGCTTTACAACGCGGTCGATTTTGACGATTTGATCACGCTCCCAATCAAGCTTTTCCGTGAGCACCCGGAAATCTTAGCCAAGTACAAGGAACGCTACAAGTACATTATGGTCGATGAGTTCCAGGACACGAGCCACCAGCAGTACGAGTTCATGCGCCTTTTGGCAGACAATAATATCGCTGTCGTCGGTGACGATGATCAGTCTATTTATTCCTGGCGCGGTGCCGATTATCAGAACATCATCAATTTTGAAAAAGACTTCAAGGACGTAAAGGAAATCCGTCTGGAGCAGAATTACCGCTCGACAGGCACGATTCTGGCAGCTGCGAACGGTGTCATCAAGCACAACACCAACCGCAAGGACAAGGAACTCTGGAGCGGAAAGGGCGAAGGAAAGCCGATTGAAATCTACATGCCCGAAAACGAAACGGCTGAGGCGGCTTTCATCACCGAGACAATCCAGGGAATCTGCGTGAGCGAAAAGCGAAAATACGATGACTTTTGCGTTCTCATGCGGGCAAACACCCAGTCACGGGCAATCGAAGAAGCTTTCTTAGCCGAAAACATTCCATACACCATGAGCGGCGGAACAAGCTTCTTCCAGCGAAAGGAAATCAAGGACATAATCAGCTATCTCAGGGTCATCTCAAACCACGACGATGATGTAAACCTGCTTCGAATAATAAATACTCCGCGAAGAGGTTTTGGCCGGGCTACAATCGAAAAGCTCAACGAAATCGCGAAGAATCTTTCATGCTCCCTCTGGGAAGCAATCAACGCATTGCTCGAAGTGGGCGACAATGAGGCAGATTTGTTCATGAGCGGAGGATATTCACAAACAGCTTCTGATGAAGATGACGATTCGAGTGATTCAGGAAGTTCCGGCAAATACCACGACTTTGATGACGAATCATTCTCCGAGGGAACAAAGCAAAATCTCAAGGCATTCGTTGACATAATCGAAGGAAACAAATCGATGCTCGGCGGTCACGGACTTGCAAAAAAAGTGCGCACGATGGTCGAAAACATCCGTTATTTTGATTATCTGATTGGCGAAAACCCAAAGTCCGAAAAGGCAGCCCGCTTCAAGATGCTCAATATCGAAAGCCTTATCGGCTCAATCGAACGCTGGGAAAACAATCCTGAATCCGGCGAACCAACCCTTTACAATTACCTCAACCGAATCACCCTTTTGAGCCGTGACGATCTGGACGACGACGAGAATTTAGGAAAAGTCAATCTTATGACAATTCACGCTTCAAAAGGACTGGAATTTCCTGTGGTGTTCATCGCGGGAACAGAAGAAGGCCTTATCCCCCACGGAAGGGCCGTTGACGAGGGCGGAGATGCGGCTGTAGAAGAAGAGAGACGGCTTTTTTACGTTGCAATCACACGCGCCCGCGACAAGCTTTTGATTTCAGCCTGCCGAAGCCGCCGGCGGCAGAACAGCTCTGTAGAAAGCCAGCCAAGCCGCTTCCTCGACGAGATTCCGCCGCACTTGGTAGAATATCACGAGCCGCAAAAAGAAGTAAGCGCAGACATGGCGATAGATTTACTCCAGCAGATGAAAAAGAAATTCAGCGCGCCTAAAGTTCCTGGATTTTGACAATGGGGGTGTCCAAAAAGTTCAAAAACTGTCATTTTCGAGCTTGACCCGAAAATCTATTTGCTCATAATGCAATAGATTGCCGTGTCGAGCGCGGCAATGACATATACTTATTAGACATCCCCATTGCTAATTGCTAATTGCTAATCGCTGATTTCAATATTCTCCCAGAATTCTGGATTCTCCTGGCCTACTCGCCAGAATGCCAGGCGGTCGATTTGGTTTTCTTTGTAGTTTCTGCATCTTTTGAGAGAGGATTCCACTGTATCGTAGAACATGGTCACGCGGGTTGTCGTATCATAAGTAAAACTCAAGTCTCCGTTGGCAGATATTTTGAACGTTTTCGCCTGAACATCTTTGATTACATTGTCCACACGGTACATTCTGTATGCTTTCCGCCCCACACTCTCATCATTCCATGCACGCGCATAAAACGGGCATCCCATAACGAGTTTTTCTTCCGGAATAACAGTCTTTGAATAATCAGCGATCCGCTTGCACCATGCAAGAGATGCAATAGGACCAGGCTCGCTTGTAGACCAATGCTCGTCATAAGCCATCACGATGATTTTATCAGCGATTTTTGAAAGTTCCGCATAATCATAGGCATCTTTTTCCAAAGTCCTTGTCCGGGCAGGAATTGCCACCGTAAGCATTTTTCCGTGCAGACGTTTTTTGAGCATTTTCAAAAAGTTCCAGAAATTCCGGTTGTCATCCTTCATAACAACTTCCCAGTCAATCTGAACACCGTCATAATCCTGGGCTTCCTTTACAATCTGCTTGATTATTTTATTCCGAAGCGGTAATTTTGGGTCAAGAAGAAGATGCGCCTGAGCCTTTGAATCCACACTTGAGACGATATGCACCCGCCCCTTGAAATTCGGGAATTTATCTGCTCGCTTTGGAACAGGTGCAAAATCCGAAAAATTATTCACGGCACTCACGAAATAGCCGACATCCGTAAGCGGATAATCAGCGGATAAAAAACTTTCCTCACCGATCATCACATATCCCCACAGTTCCTTAAATCCAAGAATTTCTTTGTCAGCCACAGAATTTTCAATTTGAGGAATATTTTCATTTTGAGCAAAAAGATTTATTGAAGAATAAAAAAAAGAAAAGAAAATGAAAGAAAGAAGGAAAAACTTTTTCACTATGACCACCCCATCTACATTTTCGGCAGAATAAGGCGGCCATTTTATTGCTTAGTTTACTTTTTTGAACAGCACATAATCGAGGGTCATGCCGGTCTGCCCATTGTTCGCAGGATTGTTTACATCATTCTGCTGAATTTTAAGCGTAACCGTGGTTGGCTGGTCAAGCGTAAAGCTCACGACAGAGCGAGTAGTAAGCTCGTATTTGCCGATTGGTGGCTCAGAACCGTAAACCAAGTATGAATCTTTGTTAATATAAACGTTAAAACGTGATTTTTTGGTGTCTGGAGCGTAGACATTTACAAGACCTTCGTAACTTCCGGCAGGGAAATTAATTTCCGCGATCGCCCATGAAGACTCATCTTCAAGACGAAGGCCAAAAGAGCCGGAAGCAGAATCATCGGCCATTACCTCAAAATTATCATAATACATATTTTCAAGCTCAATTTGCAATTTGTCGCCAGTAAAATCAAATTTTGGAGCCTCTGTGAGACGTTTTGGCAATTTATCAAGGCCATGACTCTTAATAGAACCTACACTAAGTTCTGAGCGGCTTGAAATTCCACCGGAACTACCCATGGACTGCTTTTCAACAGGTTTTGCAGGCTGAGATTTTTCCATTGTTGCGGTTGAACCACAAGAAAAGAATAAAGATGCGGTAAAAGCACCAACAAAAACCAAAAACTTATTTGCAAGTTTCATCAAGAACTCCTTTTTTATAGTAATATTAAATCAAACTTAGGATTTTTTTTCAAGACATAAAAAAAGCGGTCCATAAAATGAACCGCTTCTGAGACTGGCGTGATTCGAACACGCGACCCTCTGCTTAGAAGGCAGATGCTCTAATCCAACTGAGCTACAATCTCGTGACAACTAATATATCAGATTGTAGGATTTTTTGCAATTGGATTAAGCATGAAAATTCTAAGAAAATAGCTTTTCGGCCGCCTCCCTGCTTCCTGCAATCTGTTTTATCATATCTTCAATCAAAGGCTTTGTATAATAATCAGTCATTTCCTGGGATGTATGTCCCACCAAAAGCCGTACAACCTCCCCATTTATATACCGCCGCATTCTTGTGACATAAGTATATCTGAGTGAGTGAGGAGTCAGCTTTCTTCCCTTGTTCTCAATTGAAGACTTTTCGAGCATTTTTTTAAAAAGACGATCACAGAACTCCGCACGGAACGGCTTTCCGTTTCTCTTGAAAATAAAATCTTCTCCAGAAAAGTCATTTCTTCTAAAATACGACTTGATTTTTCTTTCAAGCTCTGTCGGAAGAAATACGACACGAATTTTCTTTTCCCTGATGCTTCCAGATTTATTGAAATTCGTCCTTGAACCATCAAAACGTATGAATCCATCCACAATCAGAATATGCTTTTTAAAATTAAATTGCTTTGCTTTGAGTCCTCGCGCTTCACCCATTCTTAATCCGCAGTTCACTGTCACATAAAAGAGAAGGAATTCTGCTTCATCATCCCAAATCGCACAGTTAAAAAACTGATTGAGTTCGTCCGTTGAGAACACATCTGCTTTTTTTGAACTGTTAGAAAATCGAGGAAAAGTCGGAACTACGATTTCAAGGCCGGTTTTCCAAACGTATTCCCCATACAGTTCCTTAAAGACCTGCAGATAATGATTTTTCCAAGAAGAACTTCTTGCGACATCCAGTGAAAACAAATATTTTATGATTTTTGCACTTGGAAGGGATTCTAAATCTTCCTCGCCAAAACGCCCGACAATCAGGTCAAGAAGCCTTCTTTTTTGAGAAAGCGTTTTGTCCGAAAGATTTTTACCAAGCATCTCAAGACGTGAAACCTGATCTTCACCACGCACGAACATTGTTTGAGAAAGTTCCTTAATCTTCATAAGCATACTCCTTATAAACTCCGCGTTAGCGGCGTTGCATGGATGCAACGGAAATGCAAGTTTTCGCCAACGGTGAAAACTTGGCCGTGATAAAATTACACGGATGTAATTTTATCATGCCTCCTTATAAGTTGTAGATTGGTATAAGGAATATTCTAGCAAAAGATATGAGAAATGGTTCTCAGGAATGTGACTAAATAAAATGAATTAAATTATTCGCCTTTTTTAATCGGAACAGAGCCCAAATCAAGGACAAGACTGTAGCTTGAAGTTACAGTCTGAGGATTTAACGCCACTCCAACCGCAAACATCTGGACATAATATTCATCAAAAGACAGGTCTTTGTCAGCCTCGGCGCATTTATAATCAGGATCTCCATAGGCAGGCGGTACATCAGTCTTTCTGTCTTTTTTATCACTTTCATCATTGTCAAAAAAATCAAAAGATTTCTGATTTCCGTTTCGATATGGAATGTAATTTGAATAGCTGTAAGTTGTGCCATTCTTTATTCCGACACAGGCATGGTCAATATATCTTTCATCAGTATCAGCAGAAGATGCATCAGCATTGGCATAAGTCAAAAGACGAAAAACAACGGAACGATTGACTTCAGGAAAAAAAACAGAAGAATCAGTCGATTTGCTTGTTCCCAAAGGCTGATAAGAATAAGTTTCTATCATTCGGGTAGCAGCGGCTGAGCTGTTGGAAGTTGTATTTACAGAAAGGATTGAAGAACGTTCACTGCTCAAAGTTGATGAGTTATTGTAAATTTTATAATAAACATCAGTACCGATGAAATTTTCACCACCATCAGCAGAGGTTTTAAAACTGAAATACCATTTTGTATATTCATCCGTGCTGTACAGCGGATCGTTATAAGTTATGGTAGGCTCTTCGACGGTCAGAACTTCTTCAAGACCGCACGAAGACAAAAAAATGCCGGTAAATATGCACAAAACTGAAAAATACAAATTCTTCTGCATTTACCGGCACCTTTTACTACTGGATGTTTCCAGCGTTTTTCAAAGCAATAAGACGTGTTTTTGCGAGCTGAGCCCAGCTTGATGAAGAATGCAAAGAATTGAGTTTTTCATAAGCAGCTTTTGCATCATCATATTTTTTAACATCTTCGTTTACACGAGCGAGTGAGAAAAGAGCATGGTCAACAAGAAGGAAATCCTCGTCCTCAGAAGCAGACTTATAATAAGCGATTGCATTATCTGAATCATTAAGATTTTCACTGCAAACTGCCGCATTATAATAGCAGAGTGAAGTTGTGTAGTTGTTGTTTTTTGCCTGAACAGCTTTAAGCCATGCCTGACGAGCCGCATCGTAATTCTTTTTTGAGAAATTGATTTCTGCAGCGAGCATGTTAGCACGAAGACCTACAACACCGCTTTTGTCAGAAAGAACTGCAAGCTCCTCAAGAGCCTTGTCCTGGCGAGCGGCAATATCAGCCTCAGAAAGATCTTTTGAATCATTTGTGAGATTGTAAGCAATAGAATCAACCTGAGAAATTCCCTTCTCGATTGATTTTGCACGAACAGTAGCAAAAACTGCAATTGCGACGATTACGACAACAACAATAGCTGCAACCGCAAAAACAATTCCTTTTGATTTTTCCAGAGCAGAGTTCAAAGAAGTTTCAATAGTTTGTTTTTCTGTTTTTTCAATCATTTTTTTACTCCTAGCTATATTTTAGCGTATATTCAACTCATTAAGCAATCGAGAAACATAAGTTCTTTGAATGCCGAGTATTTTACCAGCTTCGGTTTGATTCCATGAAGTCTCATTCAGAATCTTCGTTATATAAGCAGCCTTAAATCTGTTTATAGCTGTTTTTAATGTTTTGTCACCTTCATCATAGACTTCCGAGGCAAAATCAGAGAATTCCTTATTTGCAGAAGGAGTTACTTCCGCAGAAGGAATCGCATTGATTCTCAAGTCCTCAGCCTGAACCATAGGAGGTTTTCCAAGAACGCAGGCACGCTCGATTGAGTTTTCAAGCTCACGAACATTTCCAGGCCAATAATAGTCATACAAAGTACGCAAAGCCGCCTGGGAAAAACCTGTGAAATTCTTTTTTGTTTCACGGCTGAATCTGTCAAGAAAGAACGAAGCCAATGGCTCAATATCATCCTTTCGCTCCCGCAACGGCGGGATATTAAGCGGCACGACGTTAAGACGGTAATACAAATCACTTCTGAAATGACCGTCCTGAACCATCTGCTCCAGATTACGGTTTGTAGCGGCAACTACCCGAACATCGACGGAAATAGTTTCGTTGGAACCGACTTTTTCAAATTTATGTTCCTGCAAGACTCGCAAAAGTTTTGCCTGTAAATCAAGCGAAAGCTCACCAATCTCGTCAAGAAAGATTGTCCCCCCATCACTCGCCTCAAAACGACCAATTCTGTCAGTCACGGCATCGGTAAAAGCACCCTTTACGTGACCGAAAAGCTCGCTTTCAAGCAAAGCCGGTGAAAGAGCCGCACAGTTCACACGAACAAACGGTTTTTCACGACGAGAGCCTTTGATATGAAGCTGCTCAGCAAAAAGCTCTTTGCCAACACCACTTTCACCAGTAATAAGGATTGTGGTATTTGTTTTGGCAACCTCATCAATCACGCGGATTAAATCAAGCACCGCCGCACTTCGTGCAACAAAAGGATGATAATCCGATCCGTTCTCAATTTTTGAGCTGAGAACGGAGATTTTATCTTTTGCCGAACGGTAAGAATCAGCATTGATATAAGCAATCGCAGCCTGATCCGCCAGACTTTCAAGAACTGCCAGATCATCATCGTCAAAAGCAAGCTGGTCAGCTTTGTTCAACAGCTCGATAACTCCGATACACTTTCCTTTGACACGCATCGGAAGAGCAAGCATGTTCCGGCTTACATATCCCGTTTTTTCTTGAACCGTAGTAGAAAAACGAGGATCAGAAGCGACATTATTCAAGATAAGGGATTTATTGTTTTCGACGACCCAGCCCGCAATAGAATTCTTAGCGACAGGAATGTTTTTTGCCTCGGCTCCTTTTGGACCAAGAGCAACTACGAAACGGAGAGAACCGTTCTCCTTGTTTAGAAGAAGTGAAGATGATTCACAATGAACAAGACGCATTGCCGATTCAAGGATATAAACCAACAATGCGTTTATGTCAGAATAATTTGAGTTTATTCGACCATTTATTTCGATGAGTGTTTTTAACTGTTCAAGTGAAAGCGAATTAAGGTCACTCATCGAAGTAAACTAATTGTTTTTCTGAGATTTAATCATGTCACCGAGAGTGTAAGCACCGTCATCGTCATTTTCTGCAGATGACATGTACTGTGAAATCTCTTTGCGAGCCTGTGCTTTTTTATACTCTTTAACAGAGAAAGCAACCTTTTCCTTTTCTACGCTGACATCAACAACGAAGACATTGATTTTGTCGCCGACATTGTATTTTTTGACAGCCTCTTCATAAGGAACGTCACGATCATCGCTCAAGTTAGCTTTGTTAACCAAGCCTTCGATTCCATCAGGAGCTTTTACGAATACACCAAAATCTGTGATTGAAGTGATTTCGCCCTCAAGTGTAGAACCTGCTTTGTACTCCTCAGCGAACTTTTTCCAAGGATTATCTGTGAGCTGTTTGATTCCAACGCGGATTCGGTGATTTTCTGAATCAGCCTCAAGAACAACAACCTCAACTTCCTGATCAACTTTGAGCTCGCTGCCTGCGTGCTTAACTTTCTTTGTCCAAGAAATATCCTCAGCGTGCAAGAAGCCGTCAATTCCGTCCTCAAGCTGAATGAATGCACCAGCGTTTGTAAGTTTTACGACTTTGCCAGTGATTTTTGTGCCTTCAGGATATTTGTCAGAAATTGAATCCCATGGATTTGCTGTAACCTGTTTGAGACCGAGTGAAACGCGGCCAGCAGGAATATCGTAACCCAAAATCATACATTTGATTTTGTCGCCGATTTTTACCATGTCAGAAGCTTTGTTGACTTTCTTTGTCCAGCTGAATTCAGAAATGTGAGCCAAGCCCTCGATTCCCTCTTCAAGCTCGATAAATGCGCCGAAGTCAGTAAGTTTTGTAACAGTGCCCTCAACGATGTCATCAACATGATATTTGTCCTCGAAGTGTACCCAAGGATCTTCTGAGAAATGTTTGAGAGAAAGGTTGATTCGTTTTTCATTTGGCTCAAGGCGGATAACCTTAAGTTCAACTTCCTGACCTTTTTTAACGAAGTCTTTTGGACGAGTAACGTGTCCCCAAGACATATCGTTGATGTGCAAGAGACCGTCGAATCCACCCAAGTCGATGAATGCACCGAAACTTGTGAATGATTTTACAGTACCTTTTACAGTGTCACCAATCTGCTTTTCTGCGAAGAACTTGTCACGCTCAGTGTTAATCTGCTCTTCGAGATATTTGCGGCGGTTGACAACGACATTCTGTTTGTTATCTGAATACAAGCGCTCAATATAGAACTTAGAAACAGTTCCGATGAGTTTAGAAGGGTTCTCAACCTTTTGGCTGTCAGACTGACTGATTGGCAAGAAAGCGTGGATTTCACCACCAAGATTTACATCAAATCCGCCTTTTACTTCTTTTTCGATTGTGCCTTCGATTGGCAGTTTTTCATCGAAATATTTGCGGAAATCTTTCCAAAGCTGTTTTGCCTGAGCTTTTGTGTAAGAAATCTCCGGACCATTGCGGCCGTCTTTGCGGATAACAACTACAGTAACTTTATCGCCGTCATTTGGCAATTTGCTGCCGAATTCCTGTACAGGGATTCGACCCTCGGTTCTGTATCCAATGTCGATGAACACATAACCATCAGCTACCTGAATTACAGTTCCATCTACAATCTGACCATCTTCAATGTTGAGGCCCTTGAGAGACTCTTCTAATTGTGTCTGGATTGCACCCTGTTCCTGAGATTCATCCTTTTCCACTTCCATCTGTTCCATACTTGTACCTTTATTTCTGAATTTTGCTTAATATTATCTCACAAACCTTGTCAATAGTCAAGGCAGAAGTATCGATATAAAAGGCATCTTCGGCCCGTTTCAACGCTCCTTCTTTTTTGTTGCGGTCAATCTCGTCACGCTTAATGATTGCGGCCTTAACTTCTTCCAAAGTCATGTTCGACACACCCTGCTCAAACCGTCTCTGAGCCTGAACATCAATCGAGGCGTCGAGATAGAATTTGTAGTCAGCGTTCGGGAAAACAACCGTTGTCATGTCGCGGCCCTCACAGATAATGTCGAGGTGGCCGGTAATCTCACGCATTCTTTCGTTTACAAGGTGCCTGATTTCAACAATTGAAGAAACCTGCGCAACACGTGCAGAGACCGCATCATCGTGCAAGTGAGACTCAACGTCCTTTCCGTTCAAAATCAAATGAGAATTCTCATAGTCAAGGCTCTGTTTTTTGCAGAAATCAAGAACGGCTTTCTCGTCTGAAAGCTCAATTTCAGTTTCGTTCAGGGCCATAGTGAGCGCGCGGTAAAAACTTCCGCTGTTCAAATAAGTGATGTTAAGCTTCTTTGCGATGAGAGAAGCAATTGTAGATTTTCCAGTTCCAGCCGGACCGTCCATCGCGATAATCATAAAACACCTTCCTAGATTTTATGGATATTTCAAAAAAAGCAGGCTCCCGACGAGAACACGCCAGAAAACCTCACGGTGAACAAGTTCAAGTGAGGTTTCTGTCATAACCCGCCTACGCCTGTTTTTTGCATTTTCTAGCTAATGCCGGAAGTTATTTTATTCCGACATATAACTTTCATTTTTCCACTTCTTAATTCTTGCAGAGCTTTAAAAGATCCTGCACTTCTTTTTCGGTCAGGTCGCGGAAATCGCCAGACCTCAGCTCGCCAAGTTCTACGTTTCCGATGCGAACACGGCACAGGTTTCGGATTGCGACTCCGGCATTCTCGAACACACGGCGAATCTCACGGTTTTTGCCTTCAACCAGCACGACACGCATTTTGTGGGAGTTGAGTTCTTCAGCATCTTTTGCCTTGTAAAAGACCCCCTCAACACGCACTCCGCGCTTAAAATCCTCGGCCAGATAGCGAGGCAGAGGAAGAGAACTTTCTACGATATATTCTTTTTCAATCTCCGCGCTCGGATGGCTCAACTTTGCGGCAAAATCTCCGTCATTGGTAAAAATAAGCGCGCCATGGCTGAACATATCAAGGCGCCCGACATTGTAAAGCCGCTCTGTGTAACGCTCTTTGAGCAAATCTACCGCACAAGGCCGGCCTTTTTCATCGGACTGAGTGCAGACAACGCCAAGAGGCTTGTACAAAAGCACGTAACGCTTCTGCTCTTCAAGAGAAACTGGCTTTCCATCAACAGTGATTCTGTCTTTTGAAGTCACTTTTGTGCCAAGCTCTGTGATGACGACGCCGTTCACTGAAACCCTGCCGTCCAAAATGATTTTTTCACAAGCACGGCGGCTTGCGACCCCGGAATGTGCGAGAAAAACCTGCAGGCGGACTTCTTCTTTTGTAGGATTTGAATTATCGGGCAAGTACGAACCTCTCATTTTCAGTTTCATCAAGCTGCGGAAGCTCCGCGATTGAGTTAAGGTGGAAGAATTTAAGGAATTCTTTTGTCGTTCCAAATTCAACAGGTCGTCCAGGAGTGTCACGGCGACCAACTTCTTTAACAAGCTGTCTTTCAATCAAAAGACGAATCATGTTGTCTGGAGAAACACCGCGCAATGCCTCAATTTCGGCACGAGTTATTGGCTGTTTGTATGCGATTATTGAAAGGACTTCGAGAGCCGAGCGGGAAAGCTTGCCCTCATTTTTGTTTCCGTATTTTTCTTTGAGAGTTTCCCAGTATTCTTTTTTGGGAGTGAGCGCGTAACCGCCTGTAATCATAGAAAGCTCCACACCAGAATTTGGGGCAGAGTATTTTTCTTTTAAGATTTCAACACATTCGTTGACGACATCGACAGAAAGCTGAGTGCTGGCAGAAATGGCCTCGACAGTAAGAGGCTCGCTTTCTAAAAACAAAACCGCCTCAACAAGCCCAGCTTCTTTTTCAAGATTTATATCCATAATTAGGAATATTATAGTCAAAAAAAAGAATTTAAACAACAGGCCGATAGCAAAGGACAAGCGAAGCGTTGCCCCGCCCCAAAATTGCCAATTGCTAATTTTTACGCCGCTTCGTAACGGCAGATTTTTATGTCGCCGAACATCCTGTTCTGGTAGATTGCGGCCATTTTGAACTTGACAGCCTCCAGAATTGCCATGAACGCGCAGATTACGTCGAGGATATTTCCTTTTCGCACAAGCAAATCCGTGAACATACACTCGTTTTTTTCTTCAAGCAGCTCACGCATCAAAGTAATTTTCTCATTGACGGAAATTTCTTCGTAGACATCAAGAATTTTCTGGTCAGTGTACTGACTCATGAGAGTTTTGAAGATTTTCTGCATCTGCTCAAGCAAATCCCAAGTGTCAACTTTTTCCCAAAGATTCTCGTCATCAAAAGGAAGCGGTCGCTGAACCTTGTTGCGCTCAAAATTCCAGTCATTTTCGTCCTGTTTGGCTTCGATAAGATCTGAGAGTTTTTTGAATTTCTGGTATTCGATAAGATGCTCGACAAGTTCTTCACGCGGATCGTCAAAATCGAGGTCGTCCTCAATCTTAACCTCAACAGGAAGCATCATGCGTGATTTTATGTAAATGAGACGCGCAGCCCATTTGTAAAAATCAGAGAGGTCGCCCAAATCAACGGCAGCGGCATAATCAAGGTACTCAAGGAACTGCTCGGTAATTTCGGCAATTGGAATATCATAGATATTGAATTTATTGTCGCGGATCAAAGCCCAGAGCAAATCAAGAGGGCCTTCAAATTCTCCGACCTTGTAGCGGCGTTTTTCTTTTCCGCCATTCTCTTCATCATCCTCAGTCAGCGTTTGATTTTCTGCTGTCTGTGACTGTACAACTGTCTGTTCTTCCATATTGAGCCTCTGTTTCCGCAATAACACTGGCAAAGTCGCCTGAATCAAGAAGTTTTTCTGCCCCCTGATTTCCGATTTGTGCCAAAGACCTTTCCATAAAATCTCTTTTTTGTATATCGGCATCTGGCGGCAAAACTTCAAGAAGCGGAATCAAAACAAATGCCCTTTCCGAAAGCCGGGGATGAGGAATCTCCAGATTTTTCATGGGATCAGATGAATCTGAAAAATGTATTTCTTCATTCCCGAAAAGCTCAATGTCAATGTCAATCGAGCGGGGCCCGTTTCTGATTTCGGATTTTCTGTCACGCCCAAGAAAAGCCTCAATCTCATGAATTTTTGAAAGAAGCTCGTGCGCCGAAAGCTCCGTGCGCCCCGAAACAGCCATGTTATAAAAATCAGACTGATCCGTAACATACATGGGCTTCGTGCGGTACACAGACGAGAATGCAAAATCAGAAAAAAGCGGCTCCAGCAAAACACATGCTCCCGCAAGCAAATGAAGTGAATCAAGAGAAGCAAACGATTTGTTGGAACCTAAACCTAAAACTGTAAGCATAAATTTATAATGCCACACCGATTCGAGATTCCTACGGAATCTCTTTAAACTTTATTTTGGATTTTGCGTAGCAAAATCGAATCTGTGTGGCACCCCTTATCTAAAACAATGCGTCACTTGCTGATGGAACGACTGGCTCCGGAGCAGGAGTCTCTGCCTTAACAGTGGTTTTTGCGGCTTTCTCAGCATCCTTAGCTGCTTTTTCAGCGGCTTTTTTGGCATCGTTCACGGCCTTTTCCTGCTCAGGATAAACGGCAGTTCCCTCGCGGGTACGCAAAATCTGACCAGGGAAGACTTCGTTACGAATCTGAGCCTCAATCTGCTTTGCATAGTCCGGGTTTTCATTGAGGAAGTTGATCGCGTTTTCTTTGCCTTGTCCGACCTTCTCGTCACCACGGGTATACCATGCACCACGCTTGTCGATGATTCCGTGCTTGACGGCTGAATCCAAAAGGGATGCAGTAGCAGAAATACCTTTACCAAAGTAGATATCAAGCTCGACCTTGCGGAATGGAGGCGCAACCTTGTTCTTTACGACCTTAACTCGGACACGGTTTCCGATTGCGTCCTCTTCACCCTTGCCTTCGATTGATTCGATTCGGCGGATTTCAAGACGAACTGATGAATAGAATTTGAGAGCGTTACCGCCCGTTGTTGTCTCCGGGTTTCCGAACATGATGCCGATTTTCATTCGAATCTGGTTGATGAAGATAATCATACATTTGCTCTTTCCGACGATTGCCGTGAGCTTTCGGAGAGCCTGGCTCATAAGACGGGCCTGTAAGCCCATCATTGAGTCGCCCATGTCGCCCTCAATTTCTTTTTGAGGAGTGAGGGCCGCAACCGAGTCAACTACGATGATGTCAACAGCCCCAGAACGAACCAGATTTTCGGTGATTTCAAGAGCCTGCTCGCCATTGTCCGGCTGAGAGACCCAGAGATTGTCGATGTCAACGCCAAGATTTTTTGCGTAAACAGGGTCAAGAGCGTGCTCCGCGTCGATGAAGGCCGCGATTCCGCCCATTTTCTGAGCTTCGGCAACGGCATGCAATGCAAGCGTTGTCTTACCAGAACTTTCAGGACCGTACATCTCGATGATTCGTCCGCGTGGATAACCACCAACGCCCAAAGCCTCATCAAGCAGAATAGATCCGGAAGGAATCACATCAACGCCAGTCAGATCTGTCTGTGCACCGAGCTTAATCAAAGAACCTGCACCGAACTGCTTTTCAATCTGCAGACGGGCAGCTTCAAGAGCCTTTAACTTTTCCGCCATGTCTTGTGGCGGCTGTTGTGTTTCTTTTGCCATAAATCCACCTTATATGTTTTTCTTCCCCACCCACCTTTATATAGGCGGAATTTTTCGATTTTCGGCAATGCAGACCGAAAATTCGCAATAATTTCTCAATTTTCTTAGAGAAAAAGGAGGATAAAATCTCCATTATCTCCAATTTTGGGGCGTTGCGGGGCAAAAAGCCGGTAAATCGCCCCGCAGAGAGGGGAGCGACCAGCAACGCGGGCGCGCGGGGAGAGACCTCTCCCCGTTAAAGATTAATCGCTTTTACCGCTCCTTCGGCCCCTAACGCTCCCTTTTTACAGGCTGGTAAACTGCCCTTCCCCTCAGTAAAATCTTACCGTTCTCAACCTGTATTTTTGCAAGCACCTTTACAGGCCGCTCGCCGTCAATTGCAGGATATGGAGCAACCTCAAAGAACAGCGGAACAAAGCCATCGACCCGCTCCATATTCTCATAACCGACAAGCAAATCGCAGCGGTATGAAGATCCGTCCGTGACAGCATTTGAGACACGGCCAGACCATGCAACCGTACAACCAAGATAAAGCTCCGGCTCTTTGGCAACATCAGAGTATTCAATATTATCGTTATAATCCGAAAGCGAATCAAAAGTAGGTTCCTTAAAATATGTGGAAATCATGTTCGCCTTTGCCTTAATCGCATCGCTTGCGTTTGAATTCAAAAGCCTGTTAATCTCAATCTGAGAAGCATTTTCCCGATAGTTCTGAAAATTAGACATTGCCAAATCATAGGATTTTTTTATCTGGGAATCAGTGAGAATATATTTATATACACCACCGGCCAGATCTTTTTTTTGAGCATTGCCCATCTCATCGACAGAAAGGAAAAGAGAGCTTAAATCAGCCCTGGAGCCTGAAACAGGAAACTTCACTCCCCGAATGGCCCGCGAAAAATTCCCAAAATTAAAAATCAAAAAAGCAAGAACGACACCGGCAAGAACGGAAAGGGCGATTCTTTTGATAACGTCCGGATTTACGCCAAGCGGAGGATAAAATCGTTTGATTTCGCCCGCATCAACAGCCTTATAGAGCTCCTCGTCACTTCCGTGGGTACGAATAAATTCCATGGCGTCAAGGGCAACTTTGTTGTCCGGGTCATAATCGAGCACGTCGACATAATAGTTGATTGCCTTGTCCGTATAGCCCCGAATTAAAAAAATTACGGCCTGGGCGCAAAGCAAAGTGGGATCTGTCATACGGATATGACGCGCCCGCTGAAAATATACGCCTGCATTGCCAATGTCTCCAAGATAAAGACAGGCAATTCCTGCAGTGAGGAAATAGTCAAAGCTTTCACGGTAGAATTCAGGATTACGCCCCGATTCAAGAAGGGAAATAACATGAGAAAACTTTCTTCGTTGTAACAGAGAATGTGCTTTTTCAAGAGGACTCATTTCTTACTGCCGCCTCAATTTTTCAAGTATTGCATCAAGCTCCGCATTAAGCCGAGAAATTGTTTTTTGGTCAACATTGTCCGAAGATTGCAGAGCGTCAATCTTGTCAATCAAATCCTGAATATAAGCAGGATCAAGCTGATAATCTCTGATTGGCGGGATTATAAAATCAACGCCAGTACGTTTGTCACGGTTGGGAGATTTTGGCTCAGGCTCTTTATCTTGCTTTTCTGAATCTGAGTCATTTGTTTTTGGAAGTCTGTCAACATGAAACAGGCCTCTTGGCGGCTCACCATTATCGGCGACCGCAATATAGAAGGTATTTTCTGTTTTTGTGTCAGCTTCGGATGTAAATCCTGGCCATTTTATCATAAGAGCAGAATTGTCATAAGAGCGGTTGTTCGTGAATCCCCTTCCCTTCCTGATTAATGGATCCCAATTCATGCGATACAATTCGTCAACATTTGCAAAAATAACTGAATCAACAGGAGAAACGATTCTGCCGTCGAGGACAAACTGGAACGATACAATGCCGTCCGATGAAAGGACCGTGCGCTCCTTTACAATATCCTTCTCTGAGAAAGCACATTCATTGCGGATTCGTGAACCGGCATCGGTTGTGAAATGGACGGCCGCAACTTCACCACAGCTCGTATCGAAAATTCCTTTGAGACCAATCCAATGCATTGTATTTGAAAGGTTTATAACATAAGTGCTTATTTTTATAATATCAGCAGGCTTATCTTCAAGGCTCGCTTCAAAAGAAAAATCAATTATAAAGCGAACGTTTGCATCAGTTGTATAGACAAGCTGCGCACCGTTTTCAAAATGCCTTAACTCACGGTGAACGCGTTTATCCTTGTTGAGACGGTAAACAGTTTCGTCAACCTTAAGAAGGAATCCCGTGCTGTCGCTCAAATCCGAGCAGGAGAACAAAGGCTTTTCTTTTTCTTCGGCGGAAAGACAATAAATGTTAAAAGTGCCGGATTTTCCAAAAAGTTCGACACGGATAAGACTGTCTGAAAGGACGTAATATGTTTCGAGACAATAATCAGCATCAAAAAAGCCGTCATGCAAATCAAATTTTTTAAGATTCTTTGAAAATCCAGGAATCAAAACCGAAATCAGCAAAACAAGGACAAAGAATTTTTTCATTTTTCGGCTTCCTCCGACTGCTCTTCCAGCAAATATTGAAGCTGCTTTGCCTTACGCTTTAATACCTGCACATCAGCATTTCGCTCTGCATCCTCAGCTTTCTTTATGGCCGTAGTTCCCTGACCGGTTTTTGTCTGTTTGACACGGAATGAAGGCTCGGTAACGCTTTGAATCACATGTACCGTAGGATTTTGAGGCTTTGATATACCAGATGACTGTGGCTCAGCCTGCTTTGCCGGACCAGTTTTTTCTGCATCTGCGACAGAAGGCTCCAGCGTTTCTTCAGCAGAAGCAACAGCTTCATTTTCCGGTGAATCAACGGAAGAACCGCCCTGCTCCAGCAAAGCCTCAAGCTCTGCGATACGAGCCTGCGCATCAAGCAAAGAACTTCTTACACCGTTTTCATCATCAAGTGCATAAACACGAAGCTGACGCTCATATTCCTCACGGGTAGAAAGATTTTCCTCACCGATTACTTTGAGCAGATAAAGAAGCTTTTCTTCTCTGGCACGGCGTTCAATCAAATCCAGCTTGTACTGAGCCTGAGGGGCCTTCTCACAGGCTGGATAATCATTTACGACACGCTCATACAGCCCGCGCGCACTCTCGAAATTGTATTCGTCATAAAAACTTTCGGCAATCCAGAACAAAGCGAGCGGATAAAGCTCACTGTCGGAATGCTGATGACAAAAATCGCTCAAAGAAAGAACTGCATCCTCGTTTCTGGCAAGGAGATGAAGAAGCCGCCCGTTCTGATATTTCACATACTCCGCATAAGGAGAAAAGGCAAACTGCTCCAGAAATTTTTCGCAATCGTTCTGGGCCTGACGATATTCACCAGCATAAACCTCGCTTTTTATGAGCATGAACAGATTTTCATCGCTGGCAAAACCAGGAACAGAAACAACCTTGCGCAAAAAGAAAATCGCGCTCGTCCAGTCTTCATTTTTGTATGCCTCCGCACCCTGCTTTAAATTTGCGCTGTCAGAATTATTAAGCTTCGCTTTTGATGAAGCCTGAGAAAAAGCGCAAAAAACAGAGAAAACAGACAAAAAAACAAGGAGGACGACCTTTCTCAGCAAATTACTTCTCCCACTTTAACTTTCCGCTGAAAAATGAGGAGCCGGAAACAAGAATGTCAGCACCAGCATCTGCAATTTCTGCGAAATTCTTTTCGTTTACGCCGCCATCTACGGAAATCTTAAAATCAAGGCCGTTTTCTTCGCGGAATTTTTTGAGCTCGGAGATTTTATCGAGCGTATAAGGAATGAAACTCTGACCGCCAAAGCCGGGGTTGACGCTCATCACGAGAACCAAATCAACCAGATGAAGAATCTGGGAAAGAAATGACACGGGTGTGGAAGGCACAATTGAAATACCGCACTTTTTACCCAAATTGTGAATATGATTTGCAAGCCGATCAATGTGAACGGTGGACTCATAATGGAATGTAATCCAGTCTGCCCCCGCCTCAGCAAAAGAATCAACCATAAGCTCAGGTTTTTCGACCATGAGATGGACATCAAAAGGCAAATCCGTAAGTTTACGGATAGATTTTATAACAGGCTGGCCATATGTAATCTGCGGAACAAACTGACCGTCCATTACATCGATATGAACGATACTACCGCCGTCATTTTCAATTTTTTTGATTGCGCCAGACAAATCCGAGAAATCCGCCGAAAGTAAAGACGGAGCCAACAAAGTCTTTTTCATACTATTAAATAATAACAAAAGAAGCGAATATTGTAAACAAAATTAGGGTAATAGAAGAAAATCATTCAGAAATGGGATTTTTTTATAAAATTTTCTTAAATAACTATTGACATAATGCGTAAAAGGCTTTATAAACTTTACCCCACTTTTTTCTATTTTTTTAACTTTTTATTGACTAAAATCTCCATTTTTATAATAATAATTATGTACACTATGGGAATTAAAACTGATGAAGAATTAACAAAGGCGTATAAATTCCTCGAAGAAGGAATGCTCGCTCAGGCACGTGAGGTGCTGGAGCAGGCAATAGGATACAACTTTGACAATTCCGAAATCAACTTTGCCCACTGGTGCTGCTCATACTGGGTCGATTTCGTTCAGGGGCTTCCACGGCTGGAGGCATACGAGCAGGGGGACGGGCTGATTACCCGCTGGAAGAGCTTCAAACAGGATTACGAACAAAAAGAAAATTTCCAGCAAAAGACAATTTATGCCCTTCAACGCGGCATTTTTTCGCTTGCGCTCAACGCATACGAACATGCAAAAGAAGAAGGCACGGCCAGCCAGAAGGCAGATTTATTCCGTAAAAAAGGCTTGTGCTGCAAAAAGCTCGGCAAATACGAGCAGGCTCTCAATCTTCTTACCGAAGCATATCGTATCGCCCCACAATCTGCCGCAATCTTAGCGGAGATGGCAGACTGTTTCGCACTATGCGGCGAAGACAAAAACGCAAAAGTCCTGTTTCGGGAGGCATTCTTCATCGATGCACAGCGCATCGAAATTGATTTCCTCGATTCAGAGTTAATATGCTGCCTGATTCGTCAGGTAAAGGAAAAGGGTTATATCGGTGCCGTACTTCAGGAATGGATTCCTGTTTACGGTGTTCTTTACGGGGTTTTCAATGTAAAAAGAGAGCTTCGTGCTCAAGAGCCAGGCAGGCTCAGACAGGAAATATTCGCCAAAGAAAACGAAATCAAGGATCCTTCAAATGATTCCCGAATTCTCATTCCTCGGCTTATAAACATGTATTTCTGGCTGATCGACCATTATGCGCGTTCCAATGAAGGCAAGGAGAAAATCAACGAATGTCTTCTTCAGATTCGCGTGCATGATGAAAACATCTATCGAATGTATACAAAATAATTATCTTCCGTTTTGTATATCCCATTATTAAGAGAACTTTTTTAAATTTTAGGAGTATAATATGTCAAAAGAGCTCGTGGATTTGGTACAAGCGAAACTCAAAGAGGACACTTGGACCCGTGCAACAATCAGCAATTACACAAAAAACAACCTGATTGAGCTGACAACAATCGTCGAGAAGGCAAGAAGTGAAAACTGCGCAAGCGAAATCAAAGGGATTTGTGACGAGCAGCTTTCTCATACAAAAGACAGCATCACTGCCCTATACATTTCAGGAATGCTTGGTCTCAAGCAGGGTTCTCTCGATAATTCTTCACTCGAAGCTCTCGTTGACATTTTCCAGAACAATCACAAAGAGCCTATCGTTGTCTACATGTGCGAAACGATTCTCTCTGATGACAAATCAAACAAATTCGCCCTCCGAACATTGGCAGCTAATTATGAGCAGGAAGGTAATGCCGCTTTGTGGTCAATTTACGAAAGAATCGTAAAAGTAGATCTCTCTGAGGCAGAGATTGCAAAAAAACTCGCGGATCACTATGCAGCTGAGGGCGATGAAGAGAAGGCAAATGAATTTTACAAAAAAGCCCTTCTCCGCTACGTAAACAACAAAAACATCAATTCAGCAAACGAAATCTGGTCAAAACTCGTTGCGTCTATTCCAGAAGAAATCGACTTCTTCCTTCTTGTACAGCGCAAAATTGCAAAATCAATCAGCGCAGACAAATCTGCACTCATGATGCAGGAACTTTACAACTGGTACAAAGACAACAAAAAGTGGGATACAGCCATCGACATTCTTAAGCTCAATCTTACAATTGATCCAAAAGATCCTTGGGCCCGCCGTGAAATTTCAGACTGCTACTCACAGAAATACGCAAAACATAGCCATGTCGAGGAATATATCCGTTCTTCTGACCTTAATCAGAGCTACCGAAACGTATTCGAGGCAATCTCAGACTTCGAGAAGCACATTGCCTTCGATGCACGAAATTTCGTTTATCACCGCACATGGGGCGTTGGTGTCATCCTTAAGGTTGAGAACGACACGCTTACAATCAACTTCGGAAAGAATGGCAAAAAAGACATTTCTCTCAAAATGGCAGTAAATGCACTTCAGCCACTTTCAAAAGACCATATCTGGGTCATTAAGGCTACAGTCGGATCAAAATCTTCTAAATTCAAAACAAAAGAAGAACTTGCCAAAGAAATCAAGACAAACAAAGAATGGGCACTCAAGACAATTATCAAGAGTTTCGACAACAGCTGTGACTTCAAGAAGATTAAGGCAGAGCTTGTTCCGTCAATTCTCACAACAAGCGAATGGACTAGCTGGAACAGCGGTGCAAAAAAAGTTCTTGAGTCTGATTCAACATTCGGCGTAAACCCGAACAACATCAACGAATACACCGTCCGAGATAGAGCAATCACTCCAGAAGAAAAATATTCAAACGAGTTCAAGGCACAGAAAGCATTCTTTGCCCGCATTGACATTCTCTACAAATTCATTGAGGACGAATCAACAGACAAAGAGAGCGAGCTTCTTGCCGATATGTTCAGCTATTTCACAGGCTTCCTCAAATCATTCAATGAGGTTGACGAGCAGGTCATCGCATCTTACCTCGTCGTCAAACAGGTCAGCCAGGAAGTTCCAAGCCTCGCATTCCAGAGCAAATACACATTCGCACAGCTTTACGGTGAACTTGAGTCACCAAAAGAAATGTACACGGTTCTCAAAGGTTCAAAGAAAGGCGATTTGCGCGCAGAATTCCTCGAATCTGTTAAAATGCTTCCTGACTGGGAAGACGAATTCATCAAGATGTTCCCTGCAATTCTCCGAAAGGAGGCACTCATTGCAATCATCAACGCAGGCCATGTTGACAAAGTTCAGAAACTTGTTTCTGATTCATTCGAAGATTTCCGTGCTTACCGTGATGTAATTCTGTTCCTCTTTGATGAATGCAGCGAAGAAGACTGGTTCAAGGCAGCACAAGTTCCGCTCCAGAAGCAGCTCATCGCAATCGTCAACATCATCTCACAGTGTTTCCGTGAGATTGACAACCATGTCGAGTCAACAGAGAACAAAAAAATCATCAAGAATGCATGCAAAATGCTCTTCGACAAAGACAACAATATATATGCGACATACATGCTCTCATGCGACGAGGAGCAGATGGGCCACATGTACACTCTCGTTGACGATATCAAAGGTCTTGACGGTTTCGAAGGTGCAGAGAAAGTTAAAACTCAGCTCCGCAACAAGATTCTCGAAAAATATCCAGACTACAAATTCCATGCAACAGAAGAAAAATCTTCTGCTCCAAAAGGAATGCTTGTCACAGCAAAGAAACTCGAAGAAAAACGAGCACTTGTCGAAAAGATGCAGAATGTGGACATTCCGGCTATTGCAAAGGAAGTTGCCGAAGCAAAGGAAAAGGGCGACTTAAAAGAGAACGCCGAGTACATCGCTGCAAAAGAAGCACAGCACAAGCTTGGAAACGACCTCAAACGCCTTCAGGAAGAACTTGCACGTGCAGTTGTATTCGATCCGACAACAGCAACTTCTTCACTCGTATCATTCGGTACAAAAGTTACATTGCTTGACAAAAATTCAGGCAATGAAGAGGAATACACAATTCTTGGTCCATGGGAATCAAATCCAGAGAGTGGCGTAATTTCTTATATGTCACCGTTCGGAAATGCAATTCTCGACCACAAAGTTGGTGAGGAGCTTTCTTTCACAATCAACGAGCACAAATATAATTTCGAAGTTAAAAAGATTGTAATCGCAAAACTCTAATCTTCATTTAGCTAATTCGGCCGCAGATGTAAAAATCTGCGGTCTTTTTTTTTTGCAAAAAAGACTTTTATATTGTAAAATATTCTTAATGATAAACTTGCTCTATAACGGTTCTCAATCAGAAACTTCTGTATCGGCAGCCATTATCTCAATTTCCTTGATTCTCATGGCAGGGTTCCTTATGACCCGCATCACCAAAAAACTGAGGCTTCCGAATGTCACAGCCTATATTGTGGCCGGAATTTTAATTGGTCCGCACTGCCTTAATATAGTGCCAAAATCAATCATAAGCGGCACGAGTTTTCTTTCAGACATTGCACTTGCTTTCATTGCCTTCAGTACAGGTCAGTTTTTTAAATTCGATATCCTTAAAAAAAATGGCGTAAAGGTGATCTGTATCGCGCTTTTTGAAGCCCTGCTCGCATCAGTTTTTGTATTTATCCTAACATTCTTCATTCTTCGGCTTAACCTTGCTTTTTCCATTGTTCTTGCGGCACTTGCATCAACGACAGCACCAGCATCAATCATGATGACAATCAGACAGACAGGTGCTAAAGGTGACTTCGTCGAAACTCTTCTTCAGGTCATCGCAATAGACGATATATTGAGTCTTTTGGCATACAGCGTGGCAATTTCCATTGCATTAAATTCATTCAGCGGGCAGGCATTTTCAATCTCCAAAATTTTTACCCCAGCGCTGATAAACCTTGCAGTTCTTTTACTTGGAGTTATTTTTGGTATAATCCTAAAACTAATGATTCAGCCAAAAACACGTAGCAGTGACAACAGGCTCATAATTTCAATCTCACTTCTTTTTGCATTTTGCGGAATATGTACAATTTTTGAAATTTCCCCGCTTTTAGGCTGCATGTCTATGGGAACAGTATATCTCAATCTGAGCGCCGACGAAAAACTATTCAAGCAGCTTAATTATTTTTCACCGCCGTTCCTGCTTATGTTCTTTGTACGCTCTGGAATGACTTTTAATATCCCGGCTCTCGTAAACTCAAATTCTACAATCGGGGAATTCTCACTTCTTTTCATAGGAATTTTCTATTTTATAACAAGAATTATAGGCAAATATGTCGGAGCTTTCTTAGGAGCCGTTCTTACAAAGAAAAATAAAGAAACACGAACTTATCTGGGACTTGCCCTTGTTCCGCAGGCTGGAGTCGCAATCGGTCTGGCCGCCCTTGGTGCCCGCACATTAAAAGGTGAAGTCGGTAATGCTCTGGAGACAATAATTCTGGCATCAAGCGTACTTTATGAACTTATCGGCCCTGCATGTGCAAAACTATCACTATATCTCTCAAAATCATATTCAAATAAGCTAGAAGATATTGTCGAAGTGAACGAACAGACTCCAGATGGAAAAGAAAAATCACAGCTTGAGCTTTTAATTGATCGAATTCAAAAAATTCAGACAGAGCTTCCTGTTCACAGCATAAATGAAGACGAAGAAGCCTTCACAGAGGCAGCAGAACAACAAAATATAGGTTTCTGGGGCGAAATTCAAAAACAAAATCTTAAAGAAACTGTTAGAAAAAGGAGAAAAAAATGATTACAGATCCAATAGCAAATTTTCTCGGAACATGGTCAATTCAGCTTACTGCATCATCTACAATATTCCGAATTCTTCTATCGTTCTTTCTATCCTCACTAATCGGCTGGGAACGTTCAAGCAAACGCCATTCTGCAGGTTTTAGAACTTTCATTATCGTCACTTTGTCAGGAACAGTCGTAATGCTCATAGACATGTATCTGAACAGCATTTTTGACGGAAAATTTTTCATTTTGTCTGCACTGGCCATAATATCAGCCGCAAGAATAGCAACAAGAACGCTCTTTTTCAGTTCACGCAATCAGATTATGGGACTTACAACGGCGGTTTCTCTGTGGTGCAGTTGTATTCTTGGACTCGCAATCGGTGCAGGTCTTTACACAATTACTGCCATAACTTTTATAACTCTACTTATATGTCTCTCAAAATTACCGTACTTGGAGTTCTATCTTAAAAATCATTCAAATCATTTCGAAATTCATCTTGAGTTAAAAAACAGTCTAAATTTACAGAACTTTGTCAGCACAATCCGAAAACTCGGACTAACCATTGATGCAATAGAAATGAATCCAGCCTACGCGAACTCTGGCCTCAGCGTTTACTCAATATCAATCTCAATCAGTAGCAAAGAGTTAAAAAAATATAAAACTCATAAAGAAATAATCGAAGCTCTTTCAACTCTAGACTACATTTACCACATTGAAGAAATCTAAATAAAAAAATGCACGGGTCTGGGTGATTCCAGTCCTGAGCCCTGCAACTCGTCGCTCCGTCTGACAGAAGTCGGACGTCCTCCGGACCTACACGTACCGAGAGCGGCTTCCCCATGCAGGCGTTCCCCGCAGCGGGCAAAAAAAAGCGGGCCTAGAGCCCGCCATGTGCAGTTTAAAAAGAAAAAGCCGGCGGCTCCCTACTTTCCCCCGTATCGGAGTATCATCGGCGCGGGGGTGCTTGACTTCCGTGTTCGGAACGGGAACGGGTATATCCACCCCACCATGGCCACCGGCATAC
>Ga0256405_10000125_pt1 | contig 239821 bp, 230 predicted proteins | sample RumenRJG_02DNA_FD_189096 | JGI IMG/M metagenome (GOLD analysis project Ga0256405, IMG submission 189096) | Bovine rumen microbial communities from Lethbridge, Alberta, Canada - RJG_02 | ecosystem: Host-associated > Mammals > Digestive system > Stomach > Rumen | place: Canada: Alberta...
AGCGGCAACATACTCCGACAGTTTTCAGCTATAATGATACTTCCGGTGACGGCTACACCATAACAATGGGTAGAGGTTGAGATACCTATGCGTAGGTTGCGTTATTCCTACGGCTTGCTTGGAGATATTGGATATATGCCAACAGTTTGAAATTGAGATAACAGTGGACAGAGTGTGATTTAGTGTTACTGATTATGGTTGTAAAGGTGGGATTTGTATGAATGTATGTTATACTTACGAGAACACTTTTACCGAATATCCTCCGATAGTGGGGATAACCGATCTTTGTAAAATGCTCGGAATAGGTAGAAATTCTGCGTATGAACTTGTAAACAACGGGACGATAAAGTCTATCAGAGTGGGTAAGAAACATAGGATACCGAAAGTCAACGTGATAATTTACTTAAACAATAATGTTGATTTAAGTAATTTATTGTGACGATTTAAGCGGAAATACCTGTGTTGCCAATTTGCAAAATGTCGAAAAATGTGCTATATTATATATGCACTTAATTAGTAGCATTCTCGGAAGGAGAATGTGAAATGTTAAATGGTAGTTTACAAGAGAAAAACGGAATTTACTATGCCTGTTTCAGAATTAAGGAGAGAAACGGTAAGGTAACAAATCACTCAATTTCTACTGGTATCAAGGTCAAGGCAGGAAACAAGCGCCTTGCCGAAGAAAAGAAACGCGAAATACTTGAACGCTATGAGGGAATGGCTGATACCGAGCTTGATAACAGCCTGTTCTGCGACTATATGGCGCAGTTCCTTGAAAGGAAGAAACCTCTGTGGCAACCCTCAACATACGACGGGTACTGTTTCAACTTCAAAAAGCGTATCGAACCGTATTTCAGAAAGCGAAAGCTGAAAACAAAAGATGTAAAGCCAAAGGACATAGAAGAATACTGGCTGCCGCTTTACAAGAGCCTTGACAATCCTGGCGGGTTAAGTGGGAAAACATTGCTCAATGACATTCGCTTTATGAATGAGGTTATGAAGGACGCTTGCAAGAACGGGTATCTCAAGCAAAATCCCGTGGAGCTTGCGGACAAGCCGAAACAGAAAAAGCCCCGTCACACCTGGTACGGTGAAACGGAGCTTGTGTCGTTGTTCAAAAGTATTCGGGGAACGGATATGGAGTTGCCTGTATATTTCGGTATCTACTTCGGACTGCGTAGGAGCGAGGCGATCGGTATGCGATGGAGCGCAATTGATCTCGACGGACGCACAATGACCGTCTGCGGCAAGGTGACAAGATGTAAGATCAACGGTAAGTGGTGCGATATTTACTCTGACGAGCTGAAAACAGAGGAAAGCGCAAGGACTTTCGAGCTGAACGAGGAGCATTGCAGATATTTAAGGGAATGGCACGAAAGGCAGATGAACAACGTCAAGAAGTATCATCTGACTGATGCCGATACCGATTTCGTCTGCGTAAACAGCGTGGGTAACAGATTAAAACTTGACCACGTTACGGATAAGTTCAGCGAACTGCTCAAAAAGTTTGGTATGCGTCACATACGCTTTCACGATCTGAGGCATAGCTGCATTTCAGAGCTTGCTATGCAGTTTCCTATGGCAATGGTACAGCGGTATGCAGGACACGCGAACTATGCGACAACGGCGAACGTATATACTCACGTTGACAATGCCGCAAAGCTGTCCGAGCTTGACGCTCTCACGCAGGCAATACCCTTGTTCGGTAAACCGACGGTAGAAAAAGAAAAAGAGCCTTTGAACGCTTGATTAAGCCAATCGTCCAAAAGCTCGGTCTCTGTAAGTGTTGCGAATGTTGCGTATCGTGTTGCGTAAAAAATTAAAGCGGCTAAGCGAAAAGCCCGCAAAGCCGCTTGTAGATTGGTTGCGGAGATAGGACTTGAACTGTTAAGCGAACATTTAATGACTTTTAATATTTTTGAACAAATGCGATTATACTGCGGCTTGCAAGCATTCATTTTTTGCTATTCTTAAACAGGATTTAGCAAAACAAGGTACATTTTAGTAAAAATAAGGTACAAATGAGGTACAATATCTCGGCTATTTCTGTATATTTTCTAATCATTTTAATAACACAAAAATATACAGGAGGATACCCACAATGAAAAGTGTAATAAGCCAGCTCTACTACGGAGAGATTTGTCCGTGTGAGAAACCCGCGCCGAATACCAAGCGCTTTGCCGAGAACCGCAATAAGATATGCAACACCGAGGAGAAACTGATCGAGCTTTATCCCGACTGCAAAGAGCTTCTCAACGAATACACAGATGCGCTCCGAATAGAGGCGCAGTTGGAGAGTGAAGCGGATTTTACGCGAGGATTAAAACTTGGCGTGAAATTAACGGCAGAAATATTACAGAACATAGATGAATAAATGATATTCGAGCCGATTTTTAACAAAATCGGCTCATTTTATCACATTTCAATCAACATTACGAAAATTAATTCAACCAAAGGGTTGACAAAATCATCTTTATGTGTTATAATACAGAGGTAGTAGATGATACTGCGCAGAAAGGAAAAGGAGGTTCCCGCTATGTTGACAAGTTTAGGAAAGTTTTTGAGGAAGATCAGAATTGACCGCGGGGAAATATTAAAGGATATGGCTGACAAGCTCGGAGTAACCGCTTCGTTTCTTTCAGCCGTTGAGAACGGTAAGAAGCGTATGCCGTCCTCGTGGAATAGTTTGATATGCTCACTGTATGGTCTCGATTACGACCAAATGGACGAGTTTACAAGAGCTGTTGCGGACAGCGAAAACAAAATCGAGCTTGACTTTACAAACACGACACCGGCGCAAAGAGAACTGGCGGTCTCTTTTGCACGAAAGTTTAATGATTTCGATGAAAGACAGTTAAAAAGTTTCATCGAGCTTTTAAGGAGGGGAAACGAAAACAAATGAATTCGATCTACAAGGCGGCACCGCTTTCAAGAAAGAACATCAGAGAATATGTTGCTCGCATACGGATACTGACAGGAACAGAAAACATCTTTTATTTCCCGATAGTTGAATTTCTGGAAATAATCCTTCCGCAACTCATCGACGGATTCTGCTACGAGATATGTACGCGAGAGGAAATGCCAATAAAATATGGCGAAACATTCCCAGCCGAAAATAAAATTTGCATTCGTGAGGATATATATGAAAAAGCTTTGGCTGGTGACGCTTTTGCAAGATACACAATCGCGCATGAAATCGGGCATTTGTTGCTCAACGATGTAGGCTCTATATCACTTTGCAGACTTGCTGACGGAGAAGAACTGAAGCCATATGAGGATCCCGAATGGCAGGCTGACTGTTTTGGCGGAGAACTTCTTATGTATCATCCTCTCATAAAATGTCTTACACCGGCAGAAATCGCAGAAAAATGTGGAGTAACACCCCGTGCGGCGAGAGTTCAAAGCTCGAAGGTTTAGTGGCTTGAGTTTAAAAGGAGTGATGTTTATGCGGGTTACGAAACACAGATGATTGCTACCAACTGTTGTCTGCGCTGATCAGAAAACGTTAGAAATGGCGGCTACCAAACGCCATAATCAATAGACAGAAGATACGAGAATCCTCTAAATAAGCGACGATGTCTCGTTTCTTCGGAAAGAACGAGGTTACTAATACAAAATGACATCATTAGAAATGAGAAGCGATTCTCTCTTTATGAGGAATAGCTTTAAGTCCAATGGAAAATGGGAAATATCTTCGATTTCCAAGCAAGACATAAATCCCACAGATATAAAGCTTATTTCTTATTCCGATACCAAGCCCAATGACACTTTAGAGAACAGGAGATGTGGCGTTCATTTCTTTATAGACGATTATAGGTTTGCATCTCTTTACAACAACCCTGAAAGAAGTCTCGCAAAACTGTCACAATACGAGTTTCTGTTGACTCCCGATTATTCCACATATGCAGATATGGACTTGTGGCGACAGCTCGAAAGCGTAGCGCACAGTCGCTGGGTTGGTGCATATTGGCAGAGCAAAGGTCTTACAGTTGTTCCTACTGTTACTTGGAGCGACGCGAGAAGCTACAGCTTTTGTTTTGACGGGATAGAAAGAAATTCAATCGTAGCTGTCGGTATGATCGGTTGCAAACACAGCAAATCCTGTTTTATGCGCGGCTATAATGTAATGCTTGAAAAAATAGAGCCTGTCACCGTCATTTGCTTTGGCTCACCGTTTAAGGAAATGGAAGGTAATATTGTTCCCGTTGACTACCTTTCTTCAAGAAGGGTGGTGCGCTGATATGGGTGGTAGAGGTACATATTCACTTGGCAAGTCTCCCGAATATACTTTCGAAACTGTTGGCAAAATAGGAGATGTTAAGATATTACGTCCTATAGATAAAAGCAAGTCTTTGAAATTACCTGAAGAGTCGCATACTGCCGGAACAAGCTATGTCCTATTGGACAGGGACGGCGTCTTTCATCAGTACAGAGAATATGATGACAATCATAAAGTAGTATTCGAGATTGGTTATCATCACGAATCAGGTATGGGTCAAGGCGATATTTTACATGTTCATATTCATTCGATTCCGGGAGTTGAAGGTCATGCCAGCGCACAGAAATTCAAAATATATCCCGGGCATCCAATCTATGAAAAATATAAACACTTGTTTCTGGGGGTAAAATAAATGAAAGGTAACACGATAACTGAGTTTATAAACGATTTGTTGATCTACGGAGGACCTGAAAAGGAATTTTTATTTCAGAATAAACGCTATTTTCTTGAAACTACGGCAAAAGACTCCGGTTTGCTTGAAATGAGTATCTTTGAGGTGAGCGACACAGATGATGTTATTTTCTCCTGTAGCGGTAAATCATTTCAGGAATGCACGGGACAATTTGAGGCGGCAAAAATATTCGACGGAAAAACAATTTACGATGTAGAAGATGAGATTGAGGTGTTATTCGGCTGATGATAAGGAGTTTCATTTACGAAGCTCACGCTGTGTCATTCGCTAATACGGTTGACAGAAAAAACTGTGAGAGTTTTGTTGCAGCCAATGGCTCCACTTACAAATTCAACAGAAAGACCGAAGAGTTCGCAATAATTACAAAGAAAGGCATTGTAATAACATATTTCAAACCCAAAGACGGTCGAGAATACTATTTAAGCCAAATAGGAGGTAAAATACATGGTAAAAAGAAATGACTACACACCTATGCAGTGTCCGGTCTGCGGAGAGTTTTACTTCTCCGAGCTTCAAGATTATGAGTTTGACGCACTTGACTATATACAGTGTACTCATTGCGGTTGGAAGTACGACGTAAAGCAGCACGATGATCCGGAACTGAAAGCCGGAGAAAATGAGATGTCGCTTTCTGAATATCGGGAATGGTACAAACAGCAAATCGCTGAGAACCCCGATTTCGACTATATCGACGCTACCTATGAACCCACACCGCATAAGTGTCCGGTATGCGGGAAGCATACTTTCAGCGATGAAAGCTCTTTCGAGATTTGTCCGTATTGTGGTTGGCAGGACGACGGTTCTGACGAAAACGATTCCGATATTCTCGGACCCAATGAGTTGAAATACTCGGATTTTAAGGCGAGATATGAGCGCCTTATATCAGCAAACCCGCATTATAAGTGGAACAAAGACAAATAAGAAATGCCCGTCGGGTGCTACCAACACTCGGCGGGCATACTTCAAAGGATACGAGAATCCTCTAAATAAGCAAATTCATTATAACCCGTTTTTGCATTTTTGTCAAGTTATTTTTACAAAATCGTAAAATTATATCCCCGACTTCCGTCTGTTGCACTCTTTGCAAAGCATCTGACAGTTTTCGGGTATCGTCTTGCCGCCCGCGTGCCACGGAGTGATGTGATCGCCCTCCATTTCCTCAAAGGCGAAATGATTGTTGCAGTTCGGGCAGATACCGTTCTGCCGCTCGTATGCCTGCCGCTTCATTGATTCGGAGAAAGCTCTGATATTTAGATATTTCTCCTTGCCGGAAAGAAGATACTCATAAATGCCCTTATGGTTAATATCGTCGTCCTGCATAAGCTCCGAGATACGCTTTTCGAGCGCGGCGGGGTCTGCGGGGTTCGCACCGTAAAGGTGATACATCATACCCCATTTTAGCCCCTTCATTTCCTTGCGGTAGTTCGGAAACACGGTATTTACCCAATTTATGACCGTCTGGAAATAGAGCCAAAGAGCAGATGCGTTTGTATCATGCTGGTGCTCGGACATATACGCTTCTATCGTCTTGCCCTCTTTGAATGAAAGCCAGTCGATAGCTGTTTCAAGATAGGCTTGTCTGTTAAGCTCCCCGTTCAGCAGCTTGTTTCCGATCTTATATGCCACACAGCCGTTTTTGCTGAAATACCGTTTTGCGTCCGTGAGCCATTCGCCCGTATAGATAGCGTTGCGAAGCTCCTGATCGGTAAGCTGCACACCCGCGATATTTATGATCTTGAACCAGTCGAGCTTTTCCTTTTCCGTCCCGCTGCATATATAGATCATCAGCTTATAATCAAGTATCTGCTGTTTTTCGGTATCGGTTAGATTGTGAAAATAGCGGTCATTCAGCGAAAAATCGCCGTTTACATATTGGCAGATGCTGATAGTGCGCTGCTGACCGTCGAGCAGTTCATAGCTGCCGTTCCCGTCATCTACCCAGTACATCACATTAAGAGGAAAGCCTTTAATTACGGTATCCATAACGGCGTTGCGCTCTTTTTCTTTGTACACGAACTCACGCTGAAATGCCGGACGGATATTGAGCTTTCCCCTGAACCCGACGACACCGTTCTCGGCGCTGTCTATGTAACCGTTTGTAACTTCACCTATTGTCTTTTCTTCAAGTCTTATGTTCATTATTGTGCCTTTCGTTTGATAAAAATTCTTTTATATTTCTTCTCGCCGCATACGAGCGGCTGAGCAACTTTGCTTTCCTCAATCCAAAGACCATTTGAAAAGCCTTTACCCTCGCTTTCAGAAGCTCCAATAATATCAAACTGAGCGGGGTTATAATGTTGCATAAATGTAATAGGCACTCCCATTGCACCATTATAGTCTTGTGGAATATCAGCACTTTTAGAGACTTCTATAGCATTATAATTATCGTAATTGGGGAATTCATTTGAATTATATGATTTATATAAAATCATATTCTCGTGACGTTTATCAATGTCTATATTAGTGTACCACATAACACCGGACACTCTTATCATACCAGCTTTGTGATCACGATCAGTTGCAATATCTGAATAATGTGTGTTAATAAAGTGAGCACAATTGCGATTAAACCCATATCCGAGCCACATTTTGTTATCCTTAAGCAGAGGGAATATCTCTTTATATGTGATTGCGTTCTGATTTCCGATGATTATAAATTTCTTATTATACTCTACAAGCTGTGCGACATATTCTCTGAACAGCGAGAACGGCGGGTTTGTCACAACAACATCAGCCTGCTTCAATAGCTCTATACATTCATCGGAACGGAAGTCGCCGTTTCCTTTCAGCAATTCGGGCTTGCCGTTTACGGACTGGAGCAAGAGCTTGATGTCGGTCAAATCGACAGCGCCGTCATTGTTAAGGTCTTTTACCTCGGTTATCTCAATTTTATACGGCTTCTTGTCGGTCTTTTCCTGCATAACCCTTTCTTCACCGAAGAATGTGAGCTGTGTGTATACCACCGGTGAACCCGCATAACAGGTACATATCAGCTTTTTCAATCCCAAGTGATTGAAGTTTATCGCAAAATACTTGAAGAAGTTGCTTTCGTAAGGATCGTCGCAGTTGCACAGCACAGTCTTGTCTCTAAAGAAAGCCTTGTAATGTTTAAGCTCGTTCTCAATGTCCGAGAGTTGTGTATAAAACTCGTCCTTCTTTGCCTTGTTTGCAGCGGAAAGAGTTTTGTTATTATTTGCCATAGCGTTCACGCCCTTTTGGTGATTTATTGGTGTGCGGTAGTCCGCTCGGTTATGCATCAAAAACCGAGCGACCGCCCAGCTTACATTGCCTACCAAATATTATACCACGGAAATCCTTTATTTTCAAGGGCTTTCGACAGAATTGTACCGGAAACGATGCAGTAACGAATCGTTACCCCATAAGAGGAGTATCCAAAATGGATACCCCTACGATGAGGGCGCGAAACACGACCCCATCCCGTGATGATATCAAAGGGAGTCACGCGCCGTTACGTCCTTCGGTGCCGACCGAAAGAAAAACGCGCTCTGAGCCACGTTTGATATGTGGGTAGGGTAATATCATTGCCCGCCTGTTTTGAACGGCGTACAGCGCGAAAAAATGCTGATTTTCTACCCGTTTTCGCCTGTTTTATCACAGTACCGGAAGCACAGGAAAAGTCCCAATTTTACCATTGAAGTAGTGATGCATAACATAGCAAATATAGCATAACCACGCCCTGATAACAGGGCATTTCCGGCATCGGAGCATCAATAGAATATCAGAATCAAGGCTCGGTTATCGGGAGCGTAAATCTCCCTGCTAACTGAGCCTTTTTGATACCGAAACATAACATAATATCCCCGCGCCCTGCGTTCTCCGGAACAGCGGGGCTTTTTCTATGCCTGAAAAGCTAACGTCAGAATGTACAATCGGGAGGCGGTCACGAACCGCAAACTATACAATATTAACGAAATTTCAAAAAACTTTCATTTTTACCCCGAAAAAGGGTTCAAAAAACGGCACTTTTTTCGCGTTAAGTGAAAGGCTTTTTATTCAAGTATCATTCTATACAATAAAATCTTGTGCTTTTGTGCAGGATTTATATGCCCCAAAACAGCAAAAAAGACGTTAAGTGAAAGGAGTTGTTGAAAAATGTAATTATGCACAAGAGAAAGCTACAAATCAGCCCTCAAATATACAAAATAAACGAATTTTGAAAAAATCTTCAAATTCCTTCAAAAAATACCTTCCGAAAACGGTAAAAAAATCACGTTAAGTGAAAGGTATTTTTCTTAGGTAGCATTTAGCACAATAGAACTCTGTGCCTTTTGTGCAGTAACAACAAATATTACGAAATTCAGCTCTTTTTTACAGAAAACACCCCTAAAAACCAGCTGAAAAATGGCAGTGAGTGAAAGGAGTTGTTGCAAGATGAAATAATGAACAAAAGAAAGCTGTAAATCAGCACTTGAATGCACAAAATAAACGAATTTACAAAAAATCTTCAAATTTCTTCAAAAAAATACCTGTAAAAACGGCTTAAAAAAGACGTTAAGTGAAAGGTATTTTATTTCACCCGATAATTCGGCAATCAACAAGACTTTTCAATAACGGAGCGACAGCTCCACGACAACAAGGAGGAACGACAATGAAAAGAAAGATGTACACGATCAAGGAAGCCGCACAGCTCATCGACGGTATCAACGAGTACCGCATCAGAACAATGTGCAAGACCGGACAGCTCCGCGCGTTCAAGGCAGGCAACAAGTTTCTGATCTCCGAGAGCGACCTGTTTACTGCGGTGTTTGGAACCGACTTTTATGAACCGCGTCCTTGCGGTTCTTTGGTCGGTTCTTCGATGTCTCCTACATCGGGCAAGGACTTCTCGGACAACGAGAACGGTGGTGCGGCGTGATCGACTTCGCGGAGATACGACAGCTTGTCAATATCCGGCAAGCTGCCGAGATGTACGGAATGGAAGTGAACAGATTCGGCACGGCGCGGTGCATATTTCACGCCGACAGCCACCCGTCGATGAAGCTGTATGCCGATCACTTCCATTGCTACGCTTGCGGGGCGCACGGTGATGTCACCGACCTCACGGCGCAGTTGTTCGGACTTTCCAAGACCGAAGCCGCGAACAAGCTATGCTCGGACTTCGGTATCTCAGATGTTAAATATTATGCCGCCCCAAAACAGGGCGTCATAAGAGTATCAGACCACGAAAGAGTGCAGCTCGCGTTCGATGTTCTCACGGACTACATCGTTATGCTGCGGGAGTTCCGGGAACAGTACACGCCGACCGTTGAAGACGAGGAGCCCGACCCGCGCTTTGTGTTGAGCTTGCAGCAGCTCGAATACGCGGAGTATCTGTGGGACGCGCTTCTTGATAGTACAGAGGACGAACGCGCGGAGTTCATCAACGCAAATATTTCACAGTTCCGGCGGTATTACGACATACTGAAAATGCACGGAAAACTGCGTCCGGCATTGGAAAAATACAAGGGCGTGTCAAATGCGTACCAACTCGAAGAAAGGACAGAAAACTATGGAAAAAAAGCAGGATAGATGTATTTGGTATAACGGCAAAGACATCTTTGAGGTGTCGTTCTGTAATGAATTTCTCGATGAACACCCGATGATATTCGTTGACGGAAAATTCTACAACACGGACGGCGCTGTGGAGGTTCAGACCGTCCGAAAGATGATCTCGGACAGGCTGCTGAAGGAACAGGTGCAGAAGGATTTTGCAAAGAAAGTAAACGCGCTCACGGGAGCATTACAGAGCATTTGTTATGCTCCCGACTTCGACGACGGAAACGGCGAAATTCACCTGCTCAACGGCGTACTTACCACAGACTTTGAGTTTCTGTCGGACGTGCGAAAGATATGCCGAAACCGACTGAACGTGAAGTATGATCCGACTGCACCGAAGCCGACGCGCTGGCTCTCCTTCCTCGATGAACTGCTCGAACCGGAGGACATTCAGACCCTGCAGGAGTATATGGGGTATTGTCTCATTCATTCCACCAAAGCGCAGGCGATGTTGTTCATCACGGGCAACGGCGGCGAGGGCAAGTCGCGCATCGGCGTAGTGATGTACAGTATATTCGGAGAAGCGGCGTACTTCGGGAGCATAACCGAGCTTGCAGGCGACAAATTTCTCAAAGCAAACCTCGTCGGGAAAATGGTTCTGATCGACGATGATATGAACCTCGAAGGCTTAAAAGATACGAGTTTTCTGAAATCGCTTGCAACTTCCGAGACACCTATCACGGTGCAGTCGAAAGGCAAGCAGGGTCATCAGGTCAAGCTGAAATGCCGTGCTATGTGTTTCGCCAACGGAGCGCCGAAATCGCTCTACGACAAGACGGACGGCTGGGAGCGCAGGTTGATAATTCTCTCGGCAAAACCCGTGCCGGCAGGCAGAGTTAACGACCCGTTCCTCTCGGAAAAACTTGTTGCCGAAAAAGAGGGTATTTTCCTTTGGGCATTCCGCGGACTGCGCCGACTGATGAAGAATAATTACAAGTTCACGGTCAGCGAGAAGTCGCGGAAAAATCTGTTGCAGATGAAGGAGGACAACTGCAATATCATCGGTTTTCTGAAAGACGAACAGATGATAAAATACGGCGCGGAGCTTGAATGCTCGACCGCCGACTTGTATTCCGCTTACTGCTATTGGTGTAGTCTGAACAGCGTGACCACACTCAAGCGCGAGAGCTTCAATGCGTGGCTGAAACAGAACCACGACCGCTACGGAATAAGCTACAGTGACGCGGTCATAAGTCACACCAGCGGGAAGAAAGCGAGGGGTTATCGCGGTATCGACACGACATATCGGACGATAGTGACGTAACCGAATTAAAAAGTGCTGTGTTTGGTGTGTATTACGCTTCACGACAGCGATTGCAGTGTGTACGAATACTGTGTTTTGCTGTGTATGCAGTGTGTAAAAATACACGGCATAAACGGCGCGGTTATCGACTTTACACATCAAACACATCTATTTTCAAATCAAAATCTTTACAGGAGGAAACAGCAATGGACGAACAGAAAAATCAGAGCAGCACCGAGCGTCAGCTCAATGATTACGAGAAAAGAAAGGTGCAGCTTGAACATCAGATCTTTGAGGCGGCGATGAAAAACACCAACGAGAAAAGGAAGAAAAGAACTCGCCGTCTGATCGTGCGCGGGGCAATGCTCGAAAAACTGATACCGGACGCGGAGTTCCGCTCCAATGAGGAAATGAAACACATTCTCCTCTCGTTAATCAGTGCTGTGCCGGAGAAGCTGCGCGAAGAAATATTCGGGACAAGATTGGTCGATGACGAATGATTTTCTGAAAAAATTTTATTCACAAGAAAGTGTCCCCTTGGGACAAGGGCGCACTTATATACCACAAAAGTGGTATCGCGCGGTTCCTGCGGGAACGGAAAATAAAAACCGGCATTACTGCCGGAAAAAAGGGGGGATTCTAATCGCGATCTATCATTGCTCAATAAAAATAATCAGTCGCGGGCAAGGCAAGTCTGCCGTAGGTGCAGCGGCATATCGTTCCGGTCAGAAGCTCACGAACGAATATGACGGGCTTACTCACGATTACACGCGCAAGGGTGGTGTCGTTCATACGGAGATACTTCTTCCGGAGCACGCGTCGCCGGAATATTCAGACCGCTCGACGCTCTGGAACGCAGTCGAAAAAGTTGAGAAAGCGCGAAACTCACAGCTTGCCCGCGAGATAGAAATATCGCTACCAAACGAGCTTCCGCTTGCGGAAAATATAGACCTTGCCCGACGGTTCGTGCAGCAGAATTTTGTCGATAAAGGAATGTGCGCCGACCTCTGCATACACGACCCCGACAAGGAGCAGCAGAACATTCACGCGCACATTATGCTTACGCTCCGCCCGTTCAACGAGAACGGAACTTGGGGCGATAAGCAGCGCAAGGAGTACATTCTCGACGCCAACGGAAACAAGATCTACGACAAGAAAAAGCGCACCTACAAATGCCGGACGGTTCAGACTACAGACTGGAACGACAAGACCAAAGCCGAGGAATGGCGGGCGGCTTGGGCGGATTTCCTCAATGCTGTTCTCGCTGAAAAAGGTATCGCCGACCGGGTAGATCATCGTTCTTTCGAGCGTCAGGGAAAAATCGAGCAGCCGACCATTCACATGGGAGTATCTGCCACACAAATGGAGCGCAAGGGAATCCGCACCGAGAAAGGCGACATCAACCGTCGTATCAAGGAGCAGAACGAAGAGCTACACCGGTTACAGAAAGAGCTCGAAGAAGTCAACGCGGCTATCGCGAAATTGCAGAAGCACCCGCAGGAAGAAAATCTCATTTCTATCCTTATGCGGTTCTACGGCAACGGGGAAAAATTCGCGGAGGCTCGCGGGCTGAAACTCGGAAATCTGAAAAAGGCGCATAAGCTCCGTGATGTTTCGCAGGCGGTAGCATTTCTGAACGGTCACAACATCAGAACGATGTCGGAACTTTCGGAGAAGCACGCGGCCCTCGAAGCGGAATACTCGGAACTGAAAGTGAAGATCATCGCCCGTCAGAAGCGGATGAAAGCACTGTCGGAATTGCTCAACAACTATGAGCATTACAAGCCGAACAAGGCGGCTTACGATGAGTGGCAGAGTATCAGCAATCCGAAGAAAAAGGAGAAGTATTATGCCGCCCACAGCAACGAGATCGAGGTGTTCAAGGCGGCGCGTTCGTTCTACGACAAGAAGCTCGGCGGCACGAAGATCACACCGAAGGCTTGGCGTGCGGAACTCGCTGAACTTGAAAGCGTCGACAGCACAGATATGCTCAGGCTGCATAAATTAGAGGACGACACCGCGCTTATGGCGACTATTCTCTACAATGTTGAGCATTTGCAGAATTATGAAGAACGTCAGCAGGACATTCAGAAGAAACGGAATAGCGTACTGGAATGACAATGAACGGGGTGTCCACCGAATGGACACCCTACCAAAACAATTTTCCGCAAAGGCTATTAAAATCTGCTTTTCCGCTTGACAAAATCACACTTTAAAGTGTATAATAGTCGGTAGAAAATATACAGCTATGACAGGAAGTCATAGGGCAGTCCAAACGTAAGGATGCGGCTAAGGCAACTGCCAGATAGCCTTGTGGTTTATTATAGGAGGAATAAACACATGGCAACAGTTTTAGAAAGAAACGGAAGCTACAGGATCAAGGTGTCGTGCGGCTACGACATTCACGGCAAACAGGTCATACAGTATAAGACATGGAGACCGCCGGAGAATATGACCGAGCGTCAGATAAAAAAGGAACTCGAAAGACAGTGTGTCCTTTTCGAGGAAGAGTGCAAGAAGGGTCAGATCACGACGGCGATAAAGTTTGAGGCTCTCGCGGAAGAATGGTTCGAGAATTATGCGAAGCTCAATCTGAAAAAGTCGTCGTACACAATGCAGAGAACAATGACTACCCGCGTTTATCCGGCTATCGGACATCTGAAACTTGACAAGATCACGAGCCGCGACATTCAGAAGTTCATCAACGATCTCGCTGTCAACGGAAAGAACTTGCAGAACGGGCAGCCCCTCTCCCGCAAGACTCTCGTGCATCATCTCAGTTTCATATCTTCGGTATTCAATTACGCGAAAAAAATGGACATGATCAAGGACAACCCCTGTTCCCGCGTGACCATACCGAAAGGCAGGAAAAAGGAGAAAGCAATCTACACTATTGAAGAAATGCAGAAACTTTTCGAGCTTTTGAAAACCGCACCGCTTGTCTACCGCACCTTTATAACACTCGCGGTTTACAGCGGATTCCGCAGGGGCGAGATGTGTGGTCTGGAATGGAGCGACATTGACTGGGAGCATAATGTTATCAGCATACACCGCACCGCAAATTATTCAAAGCTCTACGGCAATTACACCGACACGACCAAGACAAAGCGCTCCGAGCGTTCGTCCAAGCTCTCGCCCGTGGTGATGAATATGTTGAAGCAGTTGAAGTCAGAGCAGGAGTACAACAAAGAGATGTGCGGCGACAAGTGGCAGGAAACTAACAGAGTATTTGTTCACGATGACGGCTCGCCGGTTCACATCAACCGTCCGTACAGGTGGCTTCAAGACTTCTGCAAGAAGAATGATATCCGGTTCTGTGACATTCACTCCCTGCGTCATTTCCATGCATCGGTACTAATTTTTTCCGGTGTTGACCCTGTCAGCGTCTCTGCTGATTTAGGACATACCGCAGTTTCAACGACGACCTCGATTTACTGCCATATGTTTCAGGAAGCACAGGCGCGGACGAGTGATGTCATAGCAAACGCACTCGACTTTAGTAAGCGCAAGACCGATGACAGACCGGCAGTATAGGCGCATTTTCCAAAATAAGGTACAAACAAGGTACAATCCCCAAAATCATGCTAATAAGAAAACCCGCCGAACCGCTCTACAAGCGGCTCGGCGAGCCCTAAAGATTGGTTGCGGAGATAGGACTTGAACCTACGACCTTCGGGTTATGAGCCCGACGAGCTACCACCTGCTCCACTCCGCGATATTATCTATTTCCATAACGCTATATTATTATAGCACAACGTTATAAAAATGTCAATACCTTTTTCAAAAAAAGTATAAGAACAGGGAAAAATCTGCCGGCAGCCGGATTATGTATTCTGGCTGCCGCAGTCTTTAGCGAAGAAATCGCTGATACTATCGAGGACTTTGCTGTCATCGGTAATGAAACCGAAGCCTCTGAGCCTGTAAAGCTGTCTTTCGTCATCTATATCGAAGACAGCCTTATCTATCCCGCGGATATTGGCATAAGCGAGGACAGTACGGCAAAGCCCGTCATAATAGAGTTCCTTTTCGCTCTCAAGGTGTGAGATCACGACATCGCCGTCCGGTGAAAGCTGAGCGGTGATACCTCCGATACGGGTACCGTCCTCTTTCATATCGAACACGAGCTTATCTGCAATATCGGGATTTCTGAGAATAGTGATCATCTGCGTTTACCTCCGTTGCCCGATCTGCGTCCGGGCTTTGGTGAAGCTGAATTATCTTTGGTCTGTGCAGCACCCATGGCATTGCGAAGGACCTGCATTTCCTGTTTAGTGAGATCGGCGTGATCGCCGGGGGAGAGCATACCGAGTTTAACGCCGCCGACATTGGTACGGCGCAGGCGCTTGACCGTGAGAGAAACGGCCTCGCACATACGGCGGATCTGGCGGTTTTTGCCCTCGAAAATGGTGAATTCGAGAACGGTGCGTTCCGGCTCTTCCGTTACCACAGTGACGGTGCAGGGGGCAGTGATCGTGTTTTCGCCGATATCTACGCCGTTCATAAGGGTATCTATTATATCCTCGGTGACTTTTTCCCCGACGGTAACGCGGTAAGTTTTGGAGATATGCTTTCTCGGGTGCATGATATCATTTGCGAAAGCGCCGTCGTTTGTGAGGAGGAGGAGACCTTCGGAATCCTTATCGAGCCTTCCGATAGGGTACACTCTTTCGGGTATATCTCCGAGCAGCTGAGTGACGGATTTTCTGCCGAGATCATCGGACATAGTGGTCACATAGCCGCGTGGTTTATAGAGTTTTATGTAGCGCAGAGGAACTCCCTCTGCCTTTATCTTTTCGCCGCTGACAGTTATCAGATCGTTTTTGGGATCTGCCTTGTCACCGAGAGCGGCGGGGTGACCGTTCACTTTTACTTCACCCTCTGCTATGAGCTGTTCGGCTTTTCTGCGGGAGCAGTACCCGCTGTCTGCAATAATTTTCTGTATTCTTATCTTTTCCATTGTTTGTCCGTTCTTCGTGCGCCTGTTACTGTCCGATAATCAGAGCGCCCGTGATCTTTCGTATAAGTCTTTCAAACTCACCGGAGACCGGTTCTGCGCGTTCCACATCTTCATCTGCGCGAAGAGGAACACGTTTCAGCAGGGAATCTCCGAGCTTTACGTCCGCGTATCCTATTGTATCGCCCTTGCATACCTCCGCATACACGAAAGCGGGCATATTGTATGATACAGTCAGGCGGTCTGCTTCATCGGCAGTAAGTCCGAGTACAGGGTTTTCGCCGGCTGAAACCGGGACCGTATCGGAAGTACCGCCTGCCGTTTCCACGGCGAATGCTTCGGTCTGCACAGTAAACGGCTTTACGCGTGAGAAGCCGAGATCCAGCAGTTCTTTGTGATCGTTCCAGTCGTCCAGAGCGTGCAGGGTAACGGCGATCACAGTGCAGCCGTTTCGTTCTGCCGCAGTCACAAGGCATCTTCCGGCATTGTCTGTAAAGCCTGTCTTTACGCCGATACAGCCGTCATACATGGACAGCATCTTGTTCGAGTTGCGAAGGGTATGTGCTGCTGCCGGAGAACCGAACTCCACCTTTGCGGATTTAAGCCCGCAGATCTCACGGAAATCCTTGTTCCTGAGGGCTTCGGAAGTGAGCAGTGCCATATCATAAGCTGTGGTATAATGCCCGTCTGCATCGAGTCCGGAGGGAGTCACGAAATGTGTGCCGGTCATACCTATCTGTGCGGCGCGCCTGTTCATAAGTTCTGCGAAAGCGGACAGGCTTCCTGCGATATTGACGGCTGCGGCATTTGCCGCGTCGTTGCCGGACGGCAGGAGCATACCGAAGCACAGAGCGCGCCGTGTCACGGTATCTCTCTCTCTGAGTCCCATAGAAGTGCCTTCTACGCGCACAGCCATACTGTCAACTGTAAAAGGTCTGTCGAGATCGCCGGATTCGAGCGTTATCAGCGCGGTCATTATCTTGGTCGTACTTGCCATTGCGTGCTGTTTCTGCTCATTTTTGCCGTAGATGATACCGTTTGTATCTGCGTTTATCACCACCGCGCATTCTGCCGAAAGAACCGGTCCGTCATCGGCAGGAAGGGCTCCGGCATTTGCGGTCAGCATTGTGAATGCAGTCAGCACGGAAAGAAAAGCGGGAAGTTTTTTCATTACACGTTCACCTCGTTACTATTCTGCGCGGTAAAATGCGGAATATACGGGCAGAACGTGCATTACGGGAACATTATTCCTCTTCCGTGTCCTCGGAGCTGTCGTCGCCGCCGGCTTCTTCGCCGTCTTTCTTCTTGCCGAACAGCTCCTTGACTTTATTGAGAAGTTCGGGGGCATTGTCGATGAGACCGTCGATCGGGCTGGACTTTCCGCCGAGTTCGAGGATCTTCGCGTTGCCGTCCTTTGATATAACTATGAATGCCTGGGGCTTTATCGTGATTCCTGCACCGGAACCGCCTGCAAAAACGTCCTTTTCTACCTTCGCGGGTATATCGGAGCCGCCGGAAACGAATCCGAACGATACCTTCGAGATAGGAATGATAGTTGTTCCGTCGGGGGAGCTTATCGGGTTTCCGATAATGGTATTTACGTCAACGAGATCTCTGATCTTCTCCATTGATGTGCTCATAAGTCCTTCGAGATGCTGTGCCATAATATTCGTCCTTTCATCTTGCTTTGACCCTTGCGGGTCTTGCTTTTGGTTTCTTTTCTGCTGCGGGATTGTATTTAAGATATGTTTTCAGAACTCTGAAAGCGAGCCATATCACACAGCCGAGGGCGGTGGATATCCGCAGTTTCAGAGTGATATAAGCGAAGATATCGTCTTTTTCCGCATCGAAATCCGCTTCTATATTGATCTCCTTGATCTTTGCGTCGAGATAGGTATCTATCCACTCGAAAGCGGGATAGAGCGCAGCGCACACTCCTCCGTATTTGAGGGCGGTTACTGCCGCGTCGCCGCTTCCGACTACCCAGTCGATATACACATCTCTTATCCTGATCTTCTTGAAGAGCCTTTTTACAGGCGGAGAAGCGCTTTCGATATAATCCTTTATCATATCGAGGCTGATATCCGGGAGCTTCATTTTCTGCTTCGGAGGTTTTCCGGCATGTCCGGCTTTTTTCCGTTCATTTTTGTCCGGTTCTGCCGGAGCGCTCTCCTCTGTATCGGCTGTACCGGTAGTTTCTGCCGTACTCTCCGCCGTTTCCGCAGGTCTGACTTCTGTGACGCCGTTTTTCTTTGCTGCTTTTTCGGCTTTCCGGCGTTCCTTTTCGGCGAGCCTGCGTTCTTTTTCGGCTTTCTTCCGGGCTTTTTCAGCCTTTTTTCTCTTGGTTTTCTCGTCCTCCGGCACTTTAACGATCGTGAAGCAGAGTATCTTTATCCGCACTTCCGGGTTCTTGTCGTATATCGCCGTGACCGTGACGGACTGCACAAGAGCAAGTATCAGGACAAGCAGGATGCTTCCGAAAATGATCCAGCCTGTCATATTCCCAGCCTTTCGGTGTTGATCTTATTCATCATTCTCTGCGCTTTCATCTTCGTCCGCAGAGGTTTCCTCATCTTCATCAAGACCTGCGTCCTGTGTGCTTGCGGGATATTCGAGCTCCTTCTCCCGCTCCATTTCCTCCAGCTCGTCAAAGTCAAGCTGACCTTCGCGGTCGGGCAGGGGAGGGAGCTCTTCGATACGGCTGAGCCCGAAGCAGCGCAGGAAGTTATCAGTTGTCCGGTAGGAAATAGGTCTTCCGGGAAGATCAAGCCTTCCTGCTTCCTCAAGCAGACCGCGCTCAACGAGACTTCGCACAACGCTGCTGCTGTCTATGCCGCGTACCTGTTCAACGAAGCCGTTTGTTACCGGCTGATTGTACGCTACTATCGCGAGAGTTTCCATAGCCGCCTGTGACAGGGGCTGCTGCTTTCTTGTCTCAAGAGCTTTCTTGATGCTGTCCGCGAACTCTGAACGTGCCGCGATCTGGAATGCTCCGTTCACCCGAAGGATCCTCAGTCCGCTTTCACGGACATTGTACTGCCTTTCAAGCGTATCAACGAGCTTTACGGCGGTCTCCTCGTCGATGCCCGAAGCCTCAGATAGCTTTTCTATGGTTATCGGCTCGCCGTAAGCGAACATTATCGCTTCGACTGCCGCAACACCTTCCGTGACTGTCATTCTCCGGTCACCTCCGTGTTTTCGGTAATAGTTTCTTCTTTTCCGACCCGTGTCATTTTGATATGCTCACCGTCGTCGGAGAACTCCACTCTTCCGCGCTTTGAAAGCTCAAGGAGCGCGAGGAACACCGCGACCTGCGCCGATCGTGTCTGACCCTTGTACAGCGAGCGGACTTCGATATCCTTTCCGCTGCGCAGGTTTCGCAGAACGAATATCAGCTTTGAGAACACGCTCACATACGTCTGTGCAACGATGGGCTGGAACACCTGTTTAGCGTCCTTTTTGAGCTTTTCGCTCTTTGTGCTTACTGCGGTATAGTTTTCGAGCAGCTCATACCTGTCGTGGCGCAGCTTGTAAGTGTTGTCCACCGGCAGTTCCAGCGGTGCGCGGACGAACACGGTATCTCCGCAGAAATGCCGTCTCAGGCGCTCTGCGGCGGCTTTGCACATAGCGTATTCTATCAGTCTGCCGGAAAGCTCCTTTTTGAGTGCCTCGACTTCGTGCTTCGGGAGCAGTTCGGCTGTCTTGATATAGATAAGGTGTGCCGCCATCTCGACAAACTCGCCCGCAACGTCGATGTCGGCTTCCTGCATTTTATCGAGGTAATCGAGGAACTGATCGAGAAGGATCGAAATTTCGATATCGCGTATATTGAGCTTATGCTTTGAGATAAGATTCAGCATAAGGTCAAGGGGTCCCTCGAATATCTCAAGTCTGAAATTAAGCTCTTCCATATCAGCAGATGAACTTCGTTATAAGATCGAACAGGCTGTACAGCGCGTTTGAGAGGAACGAGAAGGGTATGGAGAGTATGCCCGTCCACATGAGCAGAAGCAGGGCGATCATTATATACTGCTCATATTTCATTATCGCAAAGTAATATTTGTTAGGCAGGAATGCAAAGAACACTCTCGAACCGTCGAACGGAGGGACGGGGAGCAGGTTGAACACACCGTTGAAAAGGTCGATGTCGATTATTATGCGGAGCGCCATTATGATGTAGTAGAGAGCGTCGGGAGCGTCGTCGCTGCCGGAATAGCTTACTATCAGCACCTTCATTATGATCATGAATATCAGCGAAGATACAAAGTTCGCCATAGGACCCGCGGCAGCGGTTATCGCCATAGCGGCTTTCTGGCTGACTTTGCGGCATCTTGCGGGATTGACCGGAACGGGCTTTGCCCAGCCTATACCGAAAGCGAGGATACCGATAGTACCCATAAGGTCAAGGTGAGCGAAAGGGTTAAGGGTGATCCTGCCCTGTCTTTCGGCGGTATCGTCTCCGAGAAGCTTTGCCGCGAGAGCGTGGGAGCATTCATGCACCGGAAACACGACAAACAGCATCACGAGCAGTGAGAAGGCAGTAAGTATAATCTCTATCATACTTCCTGACCGGATTGCGTTTAACATAGGAAACCTCAATTCTCTTGTTCTGTAATTGCAGCAATATATCCTTATTATACTATATATTGTGATAATTTGCAAGCTTTTTTTCATATTATGTGGTAAAACAAAGAATAAAATTCGCAAAAAAGCACTTGACAAATGACAATGAATGTGTTATAATACATACACTTAATGTAAAAATGACGTGAATAACGGTACATTTGAAAATTCAGAAGTTATAAGAGGAGGTGCTTAACCCATGGCAAAATGCGAGATCTGCGGCAAGGGTGTCACTTTCGGTATCAACGTTTCCCATTCACACAGACGTACAAACAGAACCTTTAAGCCCAATGTTCAGAAGGTAAAGGCTATTGTTGACGGAACGCCGTGCAGAGTATATGCCTGCACAAGATGCCTGCGTTCGGGTAAGGTACAGCGCGCTCAGTAATGACGCACAGTATCCCGGCAAGACACCGTAATATGTCAGACTGACAGCGTAAGCCCTCTGGTTTTCAGAGGGCAGTTTGTTTTTAGAGGGTTTGTGATGCAGAAAACTGTCGAGGAACGCACAAAAGAAATAATGCACCTTTCCGGCTTCTCCGGCGATATAACGCAGAAGCGCATAGAACACAGGCTCCGGCTCGTGGATCTCTGGAAGATCTATTTCGGGAGCAAGGTGCTTGAGATAGGCTGCGGACAGGGCGAAACAACCGCCGCGCTTGCTTATACCGTAGGCGAAAACGGGTTTGTTTACGCGGTCGATCTCGCAAATGAGAACTACGGCTCGCCGGAAAATCTCGGCATGGCGCGGGAAAGGCTCATGGGTTCGCACTTCGGAGACCGTATCAACATTGACCTCGGCGTGAATATCCTGAGCCCGTCGTTCGATTTCGATGTGAACTCCTTCGGATATGTTGTTCTGTCACATTGCCTATGGTATCTGTCATCGCAGGAAGAGCTGCGGGATATCCTGTACAAGGTGCGGAAATGGGCGCCGCGTATCTGTATAGCGGAATGGGATCCCTGTCCGACTACCTTCGGTCAGTACAAGCACTTCATGGCCGCCGATATACAGGCGATATGCGAGTCTTACCATATTTCCGATCACTTCAATATCAAGACGATGTTCTATCCGCACGAGATCGAGAATGCACTCTGTGCCTGTGGCTGGGAAATAGGAACATCGGCTCGGATAGACGCGTATGATGTCCAGGACGCGCTCTGGGAGATAGATATTGTAAAGGATATGTTCCCGAGAAAGATAAGCGAGCATAAGGAAATGCCGCCGAAGCTTAAAAGACTGCTGCTTTCGCAGATATATACGCTCGGCGATGCCGAAGCGGCGGAACCGCTGCCGGTATTTGCGGCTGCGGCTGAGAGGATAGGAGAGGTCTTCTGATGAATAATAATATGGATCCGAGACTTGCAAGAGCGATAGGATACGCGGCGATGTTCGGGGGATTTATCGTTGTAGGCATAGGCACTGCGTGCTTCAATATCCTTGAAGGAGTCGTGAGTCTTATCCTGTACGGCATTGCCGGACTGTTTCTGGCATTTTCGATTATCTGGATGATAAGAAAGGTACGGTGTCCGCACTGCAACCGGCTTCTGCATCTGAAACTGTATGATATAAGCGTCTGTCCGTACTGCGGAAGAAGCACGGACCCGGATTCCCGCGGGTTATAAACGGCTTGCAAAAAGTTGGCGTATGTGATATAATAAAAAGTATTCGAGAGGTAATATATGACCGAGAAGCTCAGTGAAGCCGAAAAGCGATACGAGGATATAAGCGCGAAGCTCTCCGATCCGGACGTGATAAGCGATCAGGAGCAGTACACGAAGCTTATGAAAGAGTACAAGAGCCTGCTCCCGCTGGTGGAGAAGTTCCGTGAGTATAAAAAGGCTCTGGCTGATCTTGAAGAAGCAAAGGAAATGCTTGAGGACAGCGGCGGAGACAGGGAGCTCAAGGAAATGGCGCAGATACAGCTTACCGAAAGCCGGGAGCTTGTCACAAGATTTACCGATGAGCTGAAAGTAATGCTTCTCCCGAAAGACCCGAACGACGAGAAGAATGTTATAGTTGAGATAAGAGCCGGTGCGGGCGGAGAAGAAGCCGCTCTGTTCGCAAACTCGCTGTTCAGAATGTACACCATGTATGCACAGCTCAAAGGCTGGCGTACGGAAACAGTGAACTCGAATCCTACGGAACTCGGCGGTTTCAAGGAGATAAGCTTCTCGATCGAGGGTGACGGTGCCTATGCCAAGCTCAAATACGAGAGCGGAGTACACCGCGTTCAGCGTGTACCGGAGACCGAGGCGCAGGGCAGAATACAGACTTCTACCATTACGGTGGCAGTACTGCCGGAAATGGAAGCGGTGGACGTTGAGATAAACCCGGCAGATCTTGAATACCAGACTTACCGTTCCAGCGGAGCCGGCGGTCAGCATATCAACAAGACCGAATCCGCGATCCGCATTATCCATAAGCCCACCGGCACGATAGTCGAATGCCAGGAGGAGCGCAGCCAGTACAAGAACAAGGACAAGGCGATGAAGATGCTCTATACGAAGCTTTACGAAGCGAAGCTGAATGAGCAGACAAGCCGTATCGCCGAAGAGCGCAGGATCCAGGTAGGCACCGGAGACCGTTCCGAGCGTATAAGGACCTACAATTTCCCGCAGAGCCGTGTCACTGACCACCGGATCGGGCTTACACTCTACAAGCTTGACCAGTTTATGAACGGAAACTGCGACGAGGTATTTGACGCACTGGCGATAGCAGACAGGGCGGCAAAGCTTGCCGGCAGCGAAAATACGTAAGTGTACATTGATGATACAAATATGAACAAAATTGAAACGAAGCTCGTCAAAGCGGGCGATGAGATACTTGATGAAGCGGCAGAACTGCTAAAAAGCGGGGGAATTGCCGCAATACCGACAGAGACCGTGTACGGTCTTGCGGCGAACGCTTACAATGTGGAAGCGGTGCGATCCGTTTTCCGCGCAAAAGGCAGACCGCAGGACAACCCGCTGATACTGCACATAAGCTCAACGGAGATGCTCTACGATATCGCCGAAAGAGTGGAACCGCTTGCACTTACGCTTGCGGAAGCATTCTGGAGCGGACCGCTGACCATGATATTTCCGCGGAAAAAGCATGTACCGGCAGAGACCTGCGGCGGACTTGATACTGCGGCAGTGAGAATGCCGCGGAACAGGTTCACACTTGCGCTTATTGAAAAGTGCGGATTCCCGCTTGCGGCACCGTCTGCGAACACCTCCGGACTTCCGAGCCCCACATCTGCGGCTCATGTTTACGAGGATATGAACGGGAAGATACCGCTCATCATTGACGGCGGTGAGTGCAGGTACGGCGTTGAAAGCACAGTTGTCTGCTTCGAGAACAGCGATACGGTGCGCATACTGCGTCCCGGCGCGGTAACGCCCGAAATGCTGCGGGAGTACTGTCATGTCGTGATCGACAGCGGAGTGCTGGAAAAGCTCGATGCCGGAGCAAAAGTATTGTCGCCCGGTATGAAATACAAGCATTATTCTCCCAAAGCGGAGGTATATATAGTAAAGGGAACGGATAGCAGCATATCTTCGTTCTTGAATTCCCACAGTGTGAACAAAACCGGGTTTCTCGGTTTTGGCAGTGAAGATCCTGCTGACTGCATTATTTCCTTCCCCTATGGAAAGACCGCTGAAGAGCAGGCGGAAAACCTGTTCTCAAGTCTTCGTGAAGCCGATGCAGCAGGCTGTTCCGAGGTTTATGTGAGAATGCCCGATACAGCCGGAATGGGGCTTGCGGTATATAACAGGCTTCTTCGCTCGGCTGCATTCAGAATAATAGATACGGAGAAATAAGGGGGCGCTGACCTTGCTTTACCGCGGTGATAATGTGCATATTACCGGGCTTACCGGAATGTCCGGCGCAGGAAAAACCACCGCCTGCGGTATTTTCCGGAAAGAAGGCTTCTGCGTTATCGACTGTGATATCATAGCGCGCCGCGTTGTTGACTGCGGAAAGCCGGCTCTTGCGGAGATAGGCAGGAACTTTCCGGAAGGAGTAATAACTCCGGAAGGTGCTCTTGACCGCAGAAAGCTCGGAGGTATCGTCTTTTCCGACAGGAAGAAGCTTGCTCTTCTTGACAGGATAATATACCCCTACATAACGTTTTACATAACTGCGGCGATAAGGGAATTAGCGCGGATCGGCGGGAACATGATAATGCTTGACGCACCGACTTTGTTTGAAAGCGGAGCAGATGTGCTGTGTGATGTCATAGTAAGCGTAACCGCGGACAGGGAAAGCTGTGCCGAACGGATAATGAAACGCGACGGGATTACCCGTGAACAGGCAGAACAGCGTCTCGCTTCACAGCATGACGCACAGTTCTTCCGGAGCCGTTCGGATCACTGCATAGAAAACAACGGCGATACTGCGCGATTTGAGGAACAGCTGAAAAAGACGGCTGCGGCTGTTAAGGAGAGTTTTCTTGAGAAAAAGTAAAAAATCTGCGATCGGAGTGTTTATCGGTCTTGTTCTGGCTGCAGCGGCGATAGCAGCCGTGGTGATCGGATATCGTATAGCCGAAATTGAGATAAAGCGTGCGACACACCCGCTGATGTACTCGGAATATGTTGAGAAATACGCGGAAGAATACGGAATGGATAAGTATGTGATCTATGCCGCGATAAAGACGGAGAGCGGATTTGACCCGAATGCGGTTTCTTCCACAGGAGCCCGCGGACTTATGCAGCTCATGGAAACTTCGTTCGACTGGGTGAAGTTCAGACTGGGCGACGGGGACGATGTGACATTTGAAGATATGTTCGATCCCGAGACGAATATCCGGTACGGTGCATATCTGCTCGACTACCTGAACGAGTATTTCGGCTGCCCCGAAACAGCGTCCGCAGCGTATTTTTCCGGTGTAGGTACGGTAAGCGAATGGGTAAAAGACCCGGAAATATCGTCCGACGGCATTCACCTTGACAATATACCAAGCAAAAACGCAGTACATTATGTAAATAAAATAAAAAATGCACTTGACGCGTACTATGAACTGTATGCGACAGAAAGGAAGTAACGATATGCCCAAGAAGGAAAAAGAAAAGACAAGCGAAGCGTCCGCACTCAAAGAAAAGCTCTTTATGAAGCGGAAGAACACCGGTTTTGAGATGTCCGAAGCCGAGACAGCCAAAGCCGACAAGTTCTGTGAGGGCTACAAGAGCTTTCTCGATACCGCAAAGACGGAGCGTGAAGCCTGCGCAGAAGCAGTAAGACTTGCGGAAGCAGCGGGATTTGTTCCCTTCGACAAAGAAGCTTCGTATAAGCCCGGAGACCGTGTTTACAGCGTAAACAGAGGTAAGGCGGTAATTCTTGCGATCATCGGCAAAAAGCCGGTTTCCGGCGGAGTGAACATAGCTGCCGCGCACATTGACTCGCCCCGTATCGATCTTAAGCAGAATCCGCTTTATGAGAGCGAAGGGCTCGGTTATTTCAAGACCCACTATTACGGCGGCATCAAGAAATACCAGTGGCCGACGATACCGCTCGCACTTCACGGCGTTATCTACAAGGCGGACGGCGAAAGGGTTGACGTAAAGCTCGGCGAGGACGAGAGTGATCCTGTTCTCGTTATCACGGATATCCTCCCGCATCTTGCGGACGAGCAGTACAAGCGTCCTGCGCCCAAGCTTATCAAAGGCGAGGAACTCAATATCCTCATCGGCTCGCGTCCTTTCCGTGACGATAAGGCAAGTGAAGCCGTAAAGCTCGGCATAATGTGCATACTCAACGAAAAGTACGGCATCACCGAGAGCGATTTTATATCCGCAGAGCTTGAATGCGTACCTGCGTACAAGGCGAAAGATGTCGGCTTCGACAGGAGCATGGTAGGCGCTTACGGTCAGGACGACAGGGTATGCGCATATACCGCACTTTCCGCTATCCTCGCAGTCAAGGGTACTCCCGACAGAACGGCTGTGACTGTTCTCACGGACAAGGAGGAGATCGGCAGCGAGGGCTGCACAGGTCTCAAATCCTCTTATATGAAGTATTTCCTGTACGATCTCGCCGAGAGCTTCGGCGTAAACGGCAGAACACTGCTTTCCAATTCCAAGTGCCTGTCCGCAGACGTGAATGCCGCATTTGACCCGACATTCGCTGACCCGTTCGAGAAACTCAATGCTTCTTTTGCGGGCAGGGGCGTTGTTGTAACAAAATACACCGGTTCCCGCGGAAAATCCGGCACGAGCGATGCATCTGCCGAGTTTGTGAGCGAAGTAAGACGCATGCTCGACAAGGACGGCGTTATATGGCAGACCGGCGAGCTGGGCAAGGTAGATTTCGGCGGCGGCGGAACAGTTGCAATGTACGTTGCGAATCTTGACATTGACACGATCGATGTGGGAGTTCCGGTGCTTTCGATGCACGCGCCTTTCGAGGTAACTGCCAAGAACGACATTTACATGGCATACAGGGCTTTCAGGACATTTTTCAAGAATTGAGCCTGTCTTTTATCACATCACCCTGAATAAACATATAATGCAGCATATCAACAGAGGAGAAGAGATTGTTTATTCCCGTATTACGGGATCAGGTTTAGGATCAAACCCTTTTTAAAGGGTTTGCGGGTCCGGGCAGCGCCCGGGTCTCATAAAGTCTCAAAAGTCTCTTCTAAAATCTTCATCTGCATTGGGGTGTGATATTATGGGCTGTGATCCTGCACGGAAGAAGCACGGATTTATTCGCAGACTCGGCACGCTGCTTGTTGTACTCGGCGTTCTGTGCGCAGCGGTACTTGCAGGGACGGATATACTGATCCGCCCCACGCTTAAAACGCTGCTTGATTACAAATGCCGTACAGCGGCGGAGCGCATCATCAGCAACGCGGTATTTGAGCGGCTCGGAAGTGAGGAAGCGGCGGGAGATATCGTCAGCTTCACATTCGACAGCAGCGGACGTGTCGCCGCGCTCAATACTGACCGTGTAAAGATAAACAGCCTTAAAGCGCTGCTGAACGACGCGGTGAACGAGGGCATTGAAGCGCTCGGAGACGAGACAGTGCGTATATCCCTCGGTACGCTTACGGGGATAAGCTTTCTGTACGGGACCGGTGATGAGCTGGTATTCCGCATGGAGCCGAAAGGCAAAGCAGAAACAAGACTTGTGAGCAGTTTTAAAAGCTCCGGTATAAATCAGACGATACATAGTATAATACTTGAGGTGGACGCTGAAATTTCACCGATGATGACGGGATACTCCGAAGATGTTGCAATTACATACGATATCCTCATCGCACAGACGGTGATAGTTGGAAGCGTCCCCGATTCATATTCAAACATAATCCTTGACGAGGGGAACGTTTCCGAACTTGCGAATATAGACATCTGATCGGTTACGGCAGGAAAGGCGGTTTTGCTAATGAGCGGCAATGATGCTGAAAAAAGACTCCATGAGCTGTACGGAATAATCGAAAAGCTCAACTACAACTATTATGTTCTTGACGCGCCTACCGCCGAAGATGACGAGTATGATGCGCTCATGCGCGAGGTAAAGGCTATCGAAGCTGAGCACCCCGAACTTGTGACCGATTATTCGCCCACAAGGCGTGTCGGGGGAGCGGCACTTTCCACTTTTGAGAAAGTCACCCATACAGTGCAGATGGGGTCATTGCAGGACGTTTTCAGCGAAGAGGAGCTGTACAGTTTCGACAGTACCGTCCGAAAGGAAGTTCAGCCGGAATACTCGGTGGAGCCTAAAATAGACGGGCTTTCCGTATCCCTCGAATACCGTGACGGGGTGTTTGTCCGCGGTTCTACCCGTGGCGACGGTTTTATCGGTGAGGATATAACAGAGAATCTGCGCACCATAAAAAGCATTCCTCTGCGCATACCGGAAAAGATACCGTTCCTTGAAGTGCGCGGTGAGGTGTATATGCCCCGTGTAATCTTCGCAAAGCTTGTTGCGGAGCAGGAAGAGAACGGCGAACAGCCCGCGAAGAATCCCCGTAATGCGGCAGCCGGCTCACTTCGCCAGAAGGACAGCTCCGTAACAGCGAAACGCTCCCTCGATATCTTCATTTTCAATATCCAGCAGGTTGAAGGCAAAACGTTCAGCCGTCATTCCGATTCTCTCGACTGGCTTTCGTCGCTTGGCTTCCGCACAGTAGGCCATACGGTCTGCGAAACGATAGATGAAGCAGTTGAGCGCATACGCGGGATAGGCGAGGAGAAGCACGGCTATGCTTACGATACCGACGGCGCTGTCATTAAAGTCAATGACCTTTCCCAGCGCGATATCCTCGGTTCCACATCGAAAGTCCCGAAGTGGGCGGTCGCTTTCAAGTATCCGCCGGAGGAAAAGGAGACAGTCCTCCGGGAGATCGAAGTAAATGTCGGCAGAACAGGCGCGCTTACGCCTGTTGCGATATTCGATCCGATAACGCTTGCCGGTACAACGGTTTCCCGTGCGTCGCTCCACAATCAGGATATAATGGACAAGTTTGAGATAGCTGTCGGAGATACGGTGGCGGTGCGCAAGGCGGGCGAGATAATCCCGGAGATCGTGCGTGTCGCAAAGCACTGCGGCGGCGCACCATTCCGACTTCCGGAAATATGTCCGGTCTGCGGTCACCCTACAGAGAAAGGTGAAGATGAAGCGGCGGTACGCTGCGTTAATCCGAACTGTCCGGCACAGCTTCTCCGCGGTATCGAGCATTTCGCTTCCCGTGACGCAATGAATATAGAGGGTCTCGGTGAAGCAGTCGTAAAGCAGCTCTGTGAGAGCGGTCTTGTGCATTCCTCTGCCGATCTTTATGCTCTCAATATGCAGGACGTGCTGTCCTTGCCCGGTTTCAAGGAGAAGTCGGCAGGAAATCTGCTGAAAGCGATAGAGAACTCAAAGCAGAACCAGCCGGACAGGCTTATCTTCGCACTCGGAATACGCGGTATAGGGAGACGCTCCGCCGAGCTTCTCTGCAAGCGTTTCGGCGGAATAGACGGAGTAATGAACGCCGGCTCCGAGGAAATTCTCACGATAGACAAGTTCGGTGATGTTCTCGCCAAAAATGTAGCCGACGCATTTGCGGATCCGCAGATGAAAGAGCTTATCGAGAAGCTGCGCGGTCACGGACTGAAATTTGATTACGACAAAGCAGGCGGCGGTGATAAATTCGCCGGTCTCACATTCGTTCTGACAGGAACGCTCCCGACCCTCAAACGTGAACAGGCAAAGGAAATGATAGAGGATCTCGGCGGAAAATGCGCCGGTTCGGTATCAAAGAAAACCAGCTACGTCGTTGCAGGTGAAGCAGCCGGAAGCAAGCTCACCAAGGCGGAAGAACTCGGTATCACCGTCATAACCGAGGAAGAACTGCTTGCAATGATAAACGGCGGGGAACAGGACGGTGCATGATGAGAGAGCTTGAAACAGAGCGGCTGCGCCTGCGTTATCTGACCGCCGAAGATGCACAGACCATATTTGACGGCTGGGCAAGTGACCCGGAAGTTCCGAAGTATATGACATGGAACGCACACAAGGACGTTTCCGAGACAAAGCGGATCCTTGACGGCTGGCTCAGACATTATGATGAGCCGGACTGTTTCCGGTATGGTATGGAGCTTAAATGCACCGGTGAGCTTATCGGCATGATAGACGTGGTTGGGTATCGCGAAGGCTGCCCGGTAATAGGATATTGTTCCGGTAAGCGCTTCTGGGGAAACGGCTATATGACAGAAGCGCTGAATGCCGTATCTGACGAGCTTTTCTCTGCCGGCTACGACACGCTTATAGTTGAAGCCGTGAAAGAAAACACCGGCAGCAACCGAGTTATCCGGAAGTGCGGATATGAGCTTGTCTCAGCCGTTACAAAGCAGCTTTCCGCAATAAAACCCGAACCTGTCACTGTTAATTCATACAGAAAAAAAAGAACTGATCTATGAAAAAACTTATAATCTTGCTAATTATTGTAGCGGCAGTGGGTATAGCCGCTGGATTTATGCTCGGCAGCCATTCCGATATGCAGGTACAGCTCCCGACATCTTACACCGAGACGACTGTGAATACGACTGAGCCGGAAGTACAGCAGACAGCTGCGGACACGGCTGTTACGGACAATGTGGTCTCGTTTTCTCCGGCGAAGGCATTCCACGACAATGATATAGACATCGAACTGAAATGCCCGGACGAGAACGCGGTGATCTACTACACCACCGACGGCAACGATCCGACGGCGGACTCAAAGCAATATACTGAGCCTATCCATATCTCCGCGAAGAACCGTGAGACAGCCGCAACGATAAAAGCGATCGCTTTCAGCGGGGACGAGAGATCGGAAATCGCGGTCAGAAGCTACATCGTCGGTAGGAACGTATCGGAACGTTTTACCGATGACACGCTTGTTTTCGTGCTGTCCTCGGACGAATACAACCTCTACGATTACTATTATGGTATCGCGACCGAGGGTTATCTCCGCGATGAGTACATGAAGAACGAATACAAGGGCGGCGAGATCATTCCCACGGATCCCGCAAACTACAATATGCGCGGACGGGAGAGCGAGCGCCCGATGTACGTTGAGGTGTTCGACAGTACCGGTGAACGGCTTATATCACAGGCTGCCGGTGCAAGAGTAGTCGGCGGTTATTCAAGAGCCGTGGATCAGAAGTCATGGCGTCTCTTCGCGCGAAACATATACAGCGAGGGCAACGGCAAGTTCAAATTCCCGTTTTTCCCGGGAGACAGAGACTCTTCCGGAAACTTCATCACCCGCTATGACCGCATCACGCTCCGCAACGGCGCGAATGACCGTGAATTTGCAGGTGTCCGCGACGAGCTGACAATGACTCTCGCTTCAGAAGCCGGATTTCCGGATACACAGGCAGTGCGCCCCGCGGCAGTCTTTCTGAACGGCGAATACTACGGTTTCTCCTGGCTCCACGAGGCTTATTCCGACGACTACCTCGAAATGATGTACGGCGGAAACAAGGATAATTTCCGCATTGTCGGAAGCGAGGAGCTTTCCGTTGAAAGCGATGATCCGGAGGACGAGAACGCGGTAGCCGATTGGAACAAGGTAGTTGCGCTGGCGGAAAAGGACCTTACAGTCGATCTTTATTTCAACGAGTTCTGCGATCTTGTGGATATCGACGATCTTATGCTGTACTACGCAATGCAGGTCTATATCGACAACAAGGACTGGCCCGGCAACAACTTCAAAGTATGGCGGTACTATCCCTCCGACGGCGAAGAAGTTACGAGTGAGTATCTTGACGGAAAGTGGAGATTCCTGCTTTTTGATGCTGAATATGCATGGGGACTCTACGGTGCGGGATACGCTGACGATACGCTTCGTGCGGTTATTACCGGCAAGCACATGAAAGGCGCTTCCCATATCCTCGGAGGACTGCTCCAGCGTGCCGATATGCGTGAGAAGTTCGCCAATACGATCTGCGAACTCCAGGAGGGCGTGTTCTCTCCGGAAAATGTTAAAGAGAAACTTGACAAGCTTATTGCCGAAAGCGACAGTGAGCAGATGTATGCACTCAAAAACGGCTACCAGTCCACATGGGCGAGTGAATGGTCATTCGCGGACAGCCGTCAGCAGATACGCGATTTTGCCGAATACCGCTCATCTATAATGAACAAGAGCATGACAAATATGTTCGGCTATTCCGGAACAAAGTACAGAGTAAACTTCCGTACTCCCACAGGAACAGCAGTAATGGCGGGTTCCCATAAGCTGAAAAGCGGGGAAGGGTTCTCGGTAGGCTACTACATCGAAAATTCCGTTACATTCCGCGCTCTGCCGTATGACGGTTACGCTGTGGATCACTGGGAAGTGAACGGAGTGCGCTTTGACGGAGATTCAATAACGATAAGCTCCGCGAATGCCGATACAAACAACATCGCGGAGGTATCTCTCTTCCTTGCGAAAACCGGCACAGGCGGCAATGTTTATGTCAGCGAGCTTTACACGTCCGGCGACGGTGACTGGATAGAGTTTTACAATCCTTCGGAAAGCCCTGTCAATATAAAGGGATATCATCTTTCCGATGATAAGAACGAGCTTGACAAGTACGAGATACCGGATATGGAGATAGCTCCCGGATCGGCGGCTGTCATTGTATGCAAGAACAACCGTGAGACTTCGGCGCTTATGCGGCATCAGACAAATTTCAGCCTGAAGACCGGAGAGACGCTGTATTTTACAGACAGCGATCTTAACATCATATCTTCAGTCCCGGTTCTCGGTATATCACCGGACAAGTCGCTTTCCCGCGGTGCCGACGGACTGTACAATATCGGCATAGTTACCGAGGACGATCATTACGAATAAGGGAACATATAAAACCAGAACGCCCGGTGCATAATGCATCGGGCGTTTGAAGTATCTTTCAGATTTCCGTGTTACGGGAACTGTTTAGGGGGTTCAGCCCCCTTTTTTAAAGGGGGCTGGCGGGGTGTTGAGGGGCGGAGCCCCTTCTTTCTGCTCTCAGACTAAGCGGCAGTTTGCCGAAAGCTGACCGCAGGCGGCGTTTACCGAAGCACCAAGCTCACGGCGCATTGTAACACCTATGCCGTTCTTTTTCAGCACGTCATAGAACCCCATTATCCGCTCATGCGGGCTGCATCGGAAAGCCGTATTTTCTGTATCGTTGTAGCGTATAAGGTTGACGTAAGCATTCATACCTTTCAGCAGTCCGGAAAGCTGCTGTGCGTATTCGTCCGAATCATTCACGCCGTCAAGCATCACATACTCGAATGTTATGCGGCGGTTGTTTTTTTCGGAATAGTATTTCGCAGCTTCTATCACTTCCGCTGTTCTGTATTTCTTCGTGACAGGCATGATCTTTTCGCGAAGACCGTCGTTCGGTGCATGAAGGCTTATTGCGAGATTGACGGGTGTTCTGCTGTCGGCAAGCTCATATATTTTCGGCACTAAACCGCAGGTTGACAGAGTGATGTGCTTTATGCCGATATCGAAACCTTTCGGATACATCGCGATATCTACAAAGTCCAGCACGTTTGAAATGTTTTCAAGCGGTTCGCCTATCCCCATTATCGAGATACCGGTGATCTTTTTTCCGCTGATGCGCCTTATGGCAAGCAGCTGTCCGGTCATTTCGCTTACCGTAAGATCACGGCGCTTTTTCAGCTTTCCGCTCATACAGAACGCGCAGCCCATATTGCAGCCGACCTGCGTTGAAACGCAGACATTATACCCGAATTCATGCTTCATAAGCACCGATTCGACAGTGTTTCCGTCGCCCAGTGCAAAAAGGTACTTGTCTGCCGTTTCGGATGTAAGCACCTTCATACATTCAAGCTCTCCGGTATAAAAAATGCCGGAGAGCTTTTCTGTCGTCTCTTTTTTCAGCGGAAGCTCCGCAATTGCAGTCGGAGTTTCGCTGTATATTGCCGGAAAGATGATATCTGCTCTTGACGGTTTTTCGCCGATCTCTGTGAGCTTTGCTTTAAGCTTCCCGTAAGTTATTCCGTAAATATCAGTCATTTATCTGCTTCTTCGCTCTTCCTTGTCTTTGCGATGATCCTGTATATCTCGCGTCTTTTTTCGCGCTTTTCCTTGCTGCGGACACGGGCGGAGTAAAGCTGTTCGAGCTCCTGCGTCATCTCATAAGCAGCAGCCGTAATATGCCCGTTTTTGAGTTCATACCGCAGGAAAAGATGTTCCCTGCATTCGCAGCCCGAAGCTGCAACAAACGCATTCTTACCCTGGCGGAAGATATCGGTTCCCGCGATATCTTTGCCGCAGACGGGGCAGCAGATATGCATTTTCCGGCACTCTCCCGCAAACGCGTTCGGATTCTTTGCATACGGGAGCCTTACGAGAAACGCGGGTTCCGTGCTTTCCCACGCAGGCTTCTTTGCGGCAGTTGCTTCCGAGAACTCGGCGTACTTCGCTATTCCAAGCGTCATATCCAGCTTCCTGGCTATCAGATATGTCATATACGCGTCGTTCAGTGCGTCATGCGCTTTCATCTCCTCGGTTATGCCGAGTGTCTCCAGAGCGTTTTTAAGACCGGTCTGACGCAGTTTTGACTCGGTCTGCGATGCGAAGATGCGCTGGAGGTTGTAGTGTATCGGGAGCGCCTTGTCGTCCATGCCGTGATACTTCATATTGTCCCGCAGTATCGGCATATCGTCGTCGCCCCAGGTTATCAGCGCAGTTTCGGCGGAGAAGAACTCACCCATGCGGCCGAGCGCATCGCAGAATATGATCCCCGCATTTATATCCTCCTGTCTGATGCCGGTGAGAGTGCTGACATACGGATTCATCTTCTTATATACGACAGGCTTTATGGTAAGCTCTTCCTGATGAACGATCTCCATACTGTCGTTCACGGCAATGAACCCGATCTGTATTATCTCTCCGTGCGGAAGGGCAGGGGACTTGCCGGAGCTTGTCGGCTGATTCCATTCAAGGTCAAATATCAGATAATTCATATCGCTTATCTTTCCTCAAGCGGAATATAGTCGAGATGCTCGGCAACGTACTTATATGCGGGACGAATGATCTTTCCGTTGTTTATGATCTCCTCGAGTCTGTGTGCTGACCAGCCGGAAATTCTCGATATCGCGAAAATCGGGGTGAAAAGCTCTTCCGGTATCCGGAGCATATCATACACGAATCCGCTGTAAAAATCAACATTTGCGCAGATAGGCTTGAAGAGGTGACGTCTTTCTGCGATCACTTCTTTTGCGATCCTCTCAACGCGGTCATAGAAATCGAATTCCGGTGATCTGCCCTTTTCCTCGGCAAGCTTCTTCGCATATTTCTTGAGTATGATCTCACGGGGATCGGAGCGGGTATAAACGGCATGCCCGATACCGTAAACGAGTCCTGTCCTGTCGAAAGCCTGCTTGTCCACGATCTTTGTGACATACTCGCGTATTGCGGATTCATTGTGCCAGTCGAGAACGTGTGTCTTGATATCTTCGAGCATGTGCTTTGTCTTCATATTTGCACCGCCGTGACGGAAGCCCTTGAGCGAAGCTATTGCGGCAGCCACAGCCGAGTAGGTGTCCGTGCCGGAGGAGGTGACAACGTGTGTGGTGAATGTGGAGTTGTTGCCGCCGCCGTGTTCTGCATGGATAACAAGAGCCTTGTCAAGCACATCAGCTTCGAGGGGCGTGAATTCGCCGTTCTCGCGCAGCATATAGAGTATATTTTCCGCGGTGGAGTATTCCGGCAGCGGGTTTCTTATCATAAGGCTCTCATGCAGCTTGAAATGCTTGTATGCGCAGTACGCGTAAACCGAAATAAGCGGCATTTTGGCGATGATCTGGATAGACTGGCGGAGAACATTGCGCGCGGAGATATCCTCGGGATTGTCGTCATAGGAATAAAGAGTAAGGACACTCTTCTGCAGCGCGTTCATTATATTTGAGCTGGGAGCCTTCATGATAACATCGCGGGTGAAGTTGTTTGAAAGGTTCTGATAACCGCTTATGAGCTTATCGAAACGGGTGAGCTGATCGGCGTTCGGAAGCTTTCCGAAAAGAAGGAGGTATGTAGTTTCCTCAAAATTATGGCGTCTGCCCTCAAAGCCGTTCACGAGATCGACGATGTTGTAGTTGTGGTAGTAGAGCCGTCCGTCGCAGGGTATCTTCTTGCCGTCGATGATGTTGTAGGAAACGACATCGGATATCTCGGTAAGACCGGTAAGAACGCCCTTTCCGCTGCTGTCGCGCAGACCTCTCTTAACATCGTATTCAACATAAAGCGCGGGATCGATCTTGCCCTCGCTCAGGCAGGTATCATAAAGCTCTTCAAGAAGCTGTTTTTCGTCGGCTTTGGGATCTATTATTTCCTTGTCGTTATATATATCTATCGGCATTTTTCTGTTCCTTTCTTTTGAGTGACATATAATACTATTATATACAAAAACGTCAGAATAATCAATATATTTCGGAAATGTTGTACATTCTGCACAAATATGAGGCTTGACCGTTTACTGTAATGTGTGATTTTGTCCGGGTACATAATGACGCGGACACCCGCATATAAATTGATATACCAATTTTAATCCGGAGGGGCGATACCATGTCACAGAATAGGAATACAAGGACAGCATCAGCTGTCTGCGGAACGAAACAGGAAAGATGTGTAAGCCTCGCACAGTACATGATCGACAACAAAGCGACAGTAAGAAATGCAGGAAAAGTATTCGGGATCAGCAAAAGCACGGTGCATCAGGATATTACGGTGCGGCTCGAAAAGGTGGATCCGGAGCTGCACAGGCAGGTGAGGGAAGTGCTTGAGCAGAACAAGCAGGAGCGTCATATCCGCGGAGGACTTGCCACCAAACGAAAGTACAGCGAGCTCTCCCGGCGCTGACAGAGGGGGACTTTGCCGAATGAGACCCGGGCGCTGCCCGGACCCGCCAGCCCCCTTTAAAAAGGGGGCTGGATCCTCTAAATATAGTCCCGTAACACGGAATTCCGAAAGATACTGCGTAAGTAAAAATGTATTGTTATTATGACAAACTGAACCCGCTGCCTTTAAAAGACAGCGGGTCTTGTTCCGTTTATCCGGCTTCCTTTGAGAGGAAGTTCCTGAGATCTTCTATCGGTATCGGCTTGGAATACTTATATCCCTGGAGATATCTTGCGTGCATATCGACACAGTGCCGTTCGTCGCGCTCGTCCTCAACACCCTCGAAAAGAACGGAATAGTTGAGATCGTTGAACATACTTGCGAATGTGCTTACCATGAATTTCGACGAGTCGTTCTTGACTGATTCTACAAGCATGGAGCGGTCAAATTTGATGATATCAAACGGTATCTCCATGATCCTCTCAAAGTTGGAGTATCCTGTGCCGAAATCGTCGAGATAGAACTTGATGCCGAGTTCCTGGAGCTCGGTGACTTTTTTCTTCATGCGGTTGAATTCAAGCTCGCTGCGGCTTTCGGTGATCTCAACTGCGATCTTTCCGTAGGGGATACCGCTTCTTTCGATGATATCCTGCACCTCAAAACAGAAAGTGTCTTGGCGGATATCCAGAGTCGAAAAGTTTACGGAAATGCGGTTGAGATAATAGCCTTCAGACATCAGTTCATGTATCGTAATACAGGTCTTGTTGAGTATTATCATGCTGAGCTGATGTATAAGATCATGCTTTTCCGCTATCGGAATGAATTTATCGGGGAACACGAGTCCGGTATCGGGAAGCTTCAGCCGCATAAGAGCTTCTGCGGTATCGTATTTTCCTGTGGCAAGGTTGAACACCGGCTGGCAATATACAAGCACACGCTCGTCGCTGAGATCCTGTCTTCTTGATATATCCTGAAGCTCGCTGAGTATATATAAGGAATCTTTAAGATCCCTTATATCGCTGTCTGTAATGCGCCGGGTCTTGTTGTAGCTCATGGAGCTTTCGATCTGTTCGATAAGCTTTATGTACTCTTCCGGAGTGCGGAGTTCGGGTGTGGTTTCGGCGACAACGATCTTGTAATCGAGTCCGATAAGCTCATAACTCTTGTAAAAGTCGTCGAGTATTGCCGATATTGCTTCATCGCTGTTGCGGTAGCTCTTTTTCTTCAGTGTGAGAACAAGTCTGCCGTTAGGGAAGCGGTAGAGAATACCGCGTTTGACATTCTGCTTGAAGAACCTGTAAAACTCGGATTTCAGCTGCGGCATACTTCTCATTCTGCTGTTGAAACCGGAGATATAGCAGCTTATCATGTAGAGTCCGGTATTTTTTTCGATGCAGGAAGCAAGTTCCTTGCTGAAATAGATATCGTTTGCCGCACCCGTCTCGGAATCGTATGGGTTAGAGTGGAATGTGAACAGAAGTCCGAGAACAGGCATGAAGTAAGCGAGGGTCGTGAAGGAGCTCTGGCGGTAGATACCCTGTACAGCGCTGACAATGAGAGATATGAGATTAACGAAGAAGAGGCTCCAGAATACCTGGCGGATTATGCGGTTGCGGTATTTGATTATCAGATAGAAGATAATGGCTACAAAAGCCGTGAATGAGAAAGGGTAGATACTGAAAGACGTAATGACCGATTCGTCTTTCACACGGAAGCCGAAACCGGCTATCATACCGATGATATCGATTATGATAGGCGCGGCAGCAACTGCGCTGATCGACAGAACGAACCGTTTGTAACCGCTTGTGCTCATCCACAGCGGTTCACGAAGATAAAGGACATACAAAAGCTGGACAGCACTTAAACTTGTGTGGTTGATAAGCCGTGCAGCCACAAGAGCAGTATAATTTAACTGATTTGATGACATCAGCATCTGATAAGTAAGGCTGCCTGCCGCAGCAGACTAGATAAATATGACCATGCCAAGCATGAGCCAGAAGCTCTTGTTTTTGTGGACATTGCTTATGAACAGCAGCAGTGCCACGATCATACACAATGCCGTTACAGCAATGTCGCAGACAGAGGTATATCCTCCCTCATTAGTGAAATATCCCATAAAATTACCTCAATTTACATAAACTGCTATAACGCAGCGATCCAAACCTACTTTTATTATAATATAAATATATGTTTTAGTCAAGCAATATATATTAATATTATAGATTTTCAACCAATAAGTTTGTGCAAAATGATATATATTGATTTCCAAGTCGGTTACATAACAGCCGATTGACAACAGGACGGATATGTGGTATAATTTAGAAAAACTCTGATGAAAGGAAGTTTTGAAAATGAAGATAGAAACACAGTGCCTGCACGAAGGCTATAAGCCGAAGAACAGCGAACCCCGCGTTGTTCCGATAGTACAGAGCACTACCTACGTTTACGACTCCACCGATGATGTCGCTGCGGTATTTGACGATCCCACAAAGAGCCTTATCTATTCGAGATTTGCCAATCCCACCACCGACGCTGTTGAGAAGAAGATAGCGGCACTTGAAGGCGGTGCTGCCGCGATGTGTACTTCTTCCGGACAGGCAGCGACGCTCTGCAGTATACTGAATATCTGTGAATGCGGCGACAGCATTATCTCCTCGACATCTATCTACGGCGGAACGATCAATCTTTTCAGCATCACCCTCAAAAGACTTGGCATCGAGTGCATTTTTGTCGATCCCGACTGCACTCCCGAAGAGCTTAATGCCGCATTCAAGCCGAATACCAAGCTCGTTTTCGGTGAAACTATCGCCAATCCGGCACTTACCGTCCTCGATATCGAGAAGTTCGCAAAAGCGGCTCATGCAAACGGAGTACCGCTTATCGTTGACAATACCTTCGCTACACCTTATCTTTGCAGACCGATAGAGTGGGGTGCAGATATCGTTATCCATTCCACATCGAAGTATATGGACGGACACGCTGTTCAGGTAGGCGGCGTTATCGTTGATTCCGGCAAGTTCGACTGGGCGGCAAGCGGAAAGTTCCCGTGCATGACCGAGCCGGACGAGAGCTATCACGGCACAGTATATACCGAGAAGTACCCGTTCGCTCCTTATATAATCAAGGCAAGAATGCAGCTTATGCGCGATTTCGGCTGCTATCCCGCAGCAAATTCGTCTTTCCTGCTCAACCTCGGACTTGAAACGCTTCCGGTAAGAATGAAGCAGTATGTTGAGAATGCCGAGATCGTTGCAAAATATCTTGAAAGCAGCGATAAGGTTGAATCCGTATTCTATCCGGGTCTTGAAAGCAACAAGTACTATCCGCTTGTCAAGAAGTACCTTCCGCTTGGTGCATCAGGCGTTATATCCTTCTCGATAAAGGGCGGACGCGATATGGCAGTGAAGTTTATGGACAGCTTAAAGCTTGCGTCCAACGAGGTTCATGTTGCGGATATCCGTACTTGTGTACTGCACCCGGCATCTGCCACACATCGTCAGCTCACCGACGAACAGCTTGTCGCAGCCGGTATAGACGGCGGTATGATACGGCTTTCAGTTGGACTTGAAAATGTTGAGGATATCCTTGACGATCTTAAGCAGGCATTTGCCGCTATCTGAGTAAAAACAGATCTCCCGCATATAACTGTGCGGGAGATCCTTGTTTTCAGTTTTTTTGTAAAAGCTATTGACAAATGGTGTCATTTGTGGTATAATCTTATCTTGTAACAGGTCACCTGTTTTGCTGATATGGCTCAGTCGGCAGAGCACATCCTTGGTAAGGATGAGGTCGTCGGTTCGATTCCGACTATCAGCTCCAGGCGCGGAGTCCGCGCTGACAATCCGCCTATGGTTATCCGTAGGCGGGTTATTTTTTCGCCCGTATCACAAATTATATCAGAAGACTTGAAACTCTTGCACGGGGAACGCCCCGCCGCGTATCCGCCCACAGTTTCATCTGCGGGCGGATTTTTGTGTTGTATCACGCAAATCTTGTAAAAATCCAAAAAGAAGTAAAAGCAGACAACAGCGTTTATGCCGCTAAATCTTATTGACAGCGAGCTGCGGTGAATGCGGTAATATTCGCTTAAAGCCATGTTTTATCACCTATAATGGTTAGATATCAAAAAGGCTTCCGGTACACAGCAGATATACGGTGTGCCGGAAGCTTACAAAATAACCTGCCCGGTTTCCCGGACAGGTTGGCAAATCAGTCATGGTTTTTGATGTGATGCGAGAGAACGATGATAAATCCGGTCGGCGACATCATCGCAGTTCCCTTGCCGGACTTTGACTCTCCGATCTTATCACCTTGGGTATTCTTAAATCCTTTCTTTATGAGAAAATCGTATGCTTCCTCAAAGTTGTCAACATTCATGCGGATGCACGCAACGTCCTGAGGAAGACGATCCACATCGGAAATATCGACATGAAAACCGTCCTCGTTTTTCATTCTTACATGAGTGATATCTTCGTCGTTGAGACCGGTCTTGGTGTGGCGCTTTTCAAAGCCCAGTTCCTCAAAAAGCGAGATGAGTTCCTCTGCGTTCGGGGACATTATCATTGGATTGAAAGTTGAGATCCTCATAGCAGGTTTCCTTTCAAAAAATCAGTCGTGATCTTTTATATGCTGTACAAGGCTTATAGCAAAACCGGAGGGAGAGATCATGCTGGCTGCTTTTGAGCTCTTTGAATCGACCGTTTCGTCACCGCGGGTGTTCTTGAATCCGTGTTTAATAAGAATGTCATAAGCCTCTTCAAAGTTATCGACATTCATTCTTATAAACATCATATCCTGCGGAAGCTGCTTTACATCTCCGACATCAACACGGAATCCGTCTTCATTCTTCATGTCAATAGCATTGATCCCTGCGTTGTCTATGTTTTCAATGGTGTGCCTCTTTTCAAAGCCGAGATCTTCAAAAAGCTTTACAACTTCCTCACAGTGAGCGGTAGCTACAATGGGGTTAAAAGATGTGATCTTCATAATAATTATCCTTTCTTTTCAGCCGATATTACATTCGCTTGATCTGTCGATCATTGCCGTCAGTCATCTTTTCTGATATGCTCGATAAGGTTGATAGCAAAGCCGGAAGGGGATACCATCATTGTTGCCTTGGAAGAGCCGGTGTCGGTAATTCTGTCGCCCTGCGCATTCTTGAAACCCTTTGACGTAAGGAATTCAAAGGCCTCGTCGAAATCGCGGACGTTCATTCTTATCGTGCTTATGTCCTGCGGAACATCTGCCTTTGTTACATCAACGCGGAAGCCGTCGGCATTCTTCATTGATACCGTAGTGATATCCTCGTCGTTGATACCGGTCTTTTTGTGCTTTACCTCGAAGCCAAGCTCCTCAAAGAGCTTGATAGTTTCCGCTGCATTTTTGGTGACGATAAGCGGGTTGAAAGATGTGATCTTCATAGTGGATCCTCCTAAGAAATGGGTAGTGTTCTTCATATTATGCCTCGTCCTGTTTCTGTAATTTGGCATTATACTCAAACTATATGAATTATATCATATTGCACAATAAAAGTCAATATCTTTTGAAAAAATTTTGCACATTTACAAGAGCTTGCGGTATTTTCAAGCCCGGGAAAACCGGAGAAACCGGGCTGACGTCAGACGGCACGGCTCGTTGTTTCCGTTCAGAGATCCGGTAAGCGGTCTCGGCATGAGATCGCTTCAAAAAGAGAATGTGTAAAAGTTAGCGGGCTGTAATTGTGCAATATGCATAAAATTAAACAGGCGTATTGACTTATTTGGTGCAATATGATATAATTTACAAGACGCGAGTACAGAGCATACATTCCTGTGACTGTCCTTCTCGTTCATTGCAGGATAAATTCCTGTAAAAATAAAAATCATTCTATTTATCAAGGAGAAATCAACCATGGAAATAACATCGTTTTATCCGTTGATCGCAACCACAGATTTTGAAGGAACCAAGGCAGCATACGAAGCGCTCGGTTTCAAACAGGCTCATGACATCGGTATTCCGAACACTGATTATCATGTAGTGATAATGAAAAATGACAAGGGATTCCGTTTAGGTCTCTTTGCAGGCCCCGATTTTAAACCCGGTATGCCGAATACATACACATGGATGAATGTCCGTGATTTTGACGGTGCGGTCGCATCGCTCAAAGAGCACGGCTTTACCGCTTTCACACCCGAGCACGAGCTTGATTTTCTTAAGGTCGTATCTATGAAGGCTCCCGACGGTCATGTGATCATCGTTGTTTATCATAAGCGGAAAGATGAATGGGAATGATCCCGCAGAATAGCAGATGATGCTTTTCTGCCGGGACAAACCGGCGATCCATTGATTTGTCAGCCTGTCCGGGAAACCGGGCGGGCTGCAAACTGTTTTTACGGCATACTGCCCTTTGAGGTGAAACTATGAATTTACTTGAAGAAGCAATAATCTATTCCACGATCATGCATCAGGGAAAGGTTAGAAAAATAAACGGTTCTCCCTACATACTCCACCCCCTTGAAGTCGCGCAGATATTGTCTGCAATTACCGATGATATGGAGATAATTGCCGCGGGCGTGCTGCATGATATCGTTGAGGACACAGACGGAACGCTGAAGGAGATAGAAAAGCGCTTCGGCAGCAGAGTTGCCGAACTCGTCGATTCCGAGACGGAAGAAGAATATCCGGGCGAGGACAGGGCTGCGACATGGAGAAGGCGCAAGGAAGAAAGCCTTGAAAAGCTGAAAACCGGCACCGATATCGGCGTAAAGATGCTTTGGCTCGCCGACAAGCTTTCCAATATGCGCTCGCTCGCCGGGGCTTACGGAGAAATGGGCGATAAGCTATGGGAACAGCTCCACCAGAAGGACCCGGAGATACATAAATGGTATTACAAGACGATAGCGGAAGATATCGAAATGGAGCTTAACAAGACGGGCGCATACAAGGAGTACATCGACAGGATAAACTACATCTGGCCGGGTACGTTTGACACGTCCAAGACCAAGTACAAGGAGTACCGCGAGATAGATGTTTCCGGCTGCGCCCGTATCGGCAAGGGAGCCAAGGCTGAGGTTTACCGCTACGACGAAGAGCTTATCGTCAAGGTTTACAACGAGAAGAACACCTACAAGGACGTTGAGCGCGAGATAGCGCTTGCAAGAAGCGTTTTCGTGCTCGGTCTGCCGACTGCGATATCGTTCGGCATAGTGTCCGTAGGAAAAAGATACGGCTCGATGTTTGAACTTATAGATGCCAGAACGATCTCCGAGCTTATTGCGAAGACCCCCGAGCATACCGATTACTATGCGGGTGTAATGGCTGAGCTGGCATTGCAGATACACAGCACCTGTCCGGATAGCGGAAAGCTCTTCCCGCAGGCTTCCACATACATCGACAGCTGGATCAGAAGGGCAGGACTGGACGAAGATACCGAGAAAAAACTGTTTGATATCATAGCGGCTCGTCCGGCATCGGAATGCCTTGTTCACGGCGATTTCCATACGGGAAATGTGTTTCTTTCAAACAACGAGCCGCTGTTTATAGACGTTGACAGAATGGCGATCGGAGATCCGATAGTAGATCTGAGCAGTATATACCTGTTCTATGTCGGATATGCGGAGCTTGACCCGAAGATCATCGAGGACTTTATGGGATTCTCTGTTCAGACGGCTGCCGGTTTCTACAACAGCTTCATAAAGCAGTATCTCAAGACCGATGACGAAGCGGAGATCGAAAAAGCAGTCCGCAGCTCGTCCTTGTGGGCATTTGTCAGACTTATCGGACAAATCAAGAAAAAGCCGCTTTCCGACAAGGATAAGGCGGCGGTGGAAATACTCACGGAAAAAGTAAGGCTGCTTATAGACTGACCGTCCGGATAAGCGCCGGTTAAAAACGCACGGGAGCAAATAAAAATCATTCAATTATTCAAAAAGATTATTGTTTTTTCCGTACTGTAATATGCCCCAATATTATTATACAAGCTTTTTACCAAATGTCGATATCCATTTATAAACTGCCGGAACAGAACGATCGGAGGATACATATGATAAAGAAACTCAAAGACAAAATTGTAATAATCGAATTGATTTTTGCAATAGCAGCAGCCGTGGCTCTTATAGGTCTCAGCGGACCGTTCTGGGCGGAAGAAAGATTGCAGACATTCCTGTTTAATATCGGCGTGGATATGATGGGATTGCTTGGCTGTGCGGCACTGATATACGGAAGCATGAGACAAAATGGAGAAGGTGCGAACGCTTTCAGAAACCTGATCCTGCTGTCTGATTTCAGTTTTATAGCCAATGCGGGAATATGTTTTACGATCAATGCTCCGGAGATGCGAATATCTTGTTTCATACTCTGTCTGCTGAACAAACTGATCGATCTGGTGATGATCGTTTTGTTCTACCAGTATGTAAGAGAAACACTGCGGTTTGAGGGCAAGCTTGCAGAGTTCACCAAAAAAGCCATTCCCGTTCACTGATGATAGCGGAGCTTATTTTTGAATCGTTGAATATTTTCTTTCCGCTCACATTTTACATTACCGAAGCGGGAGCTTATATGCCCACCGATCTGTCATGGTCAGAGGACATTTTCCTGCTCTCGGCGGGGCTCCTTACAACTATTCTGATATTAAAGAGCAGCAACCCGCGCATTCAGAAAAACGCCGCCCTGATGTTTATTTTTCTGCCGATCCTTGAATATGCCCTTACGGGCGGCGAATTCGGCAACGCGGGTCAGTACGGAGTTATTCTGATATCTCTTATCATTATGTATTGCGTCATATTCAACGAAAAGAGCCAGAAGCTTGCGTCCACACAGGTGGAGCTCAATGTCGCAACACAGATCCAGGCTGATATGCTTCCGTCTATATTCCCGGCGTTCCCGAAACGCAAAGAATTTGACATCTACGCTACCATGACTCCGGCAAAAGAGGTCGGCGGTGATTTCTATGATTTCTTCCTTATAGATGATGACCACCTTGCAATGGTAATGGCTGATGTTTCCGGCAAGGGTGTTCCCGCGGCGCTGTTTATGGTAATTGCAAAAACGCTCATAAAGAATCACGCCCAGCTCGGAGAATACTCTCCCTCAAAAGTTCTGATGAGCGCAAACGAGCAGCTCTGCGAGGGCAACAAGGCTGAACTTTTCGTAACTGTATGGCTTGCCATACTTGAAATATCCACCGGTAAGGGCAAGGCGGCAAATGCCGGGCACGAACACCCAGCTCTGCGCCGCAGGGACGGAAAGTTTGAGCTTATCGAGTACCGCCATTCACCCGCAGTCGCGACTATGGAGGGAATACGCTTCAGGGAGCACGACTTTGAGCTGCACCCCGGTGACAGCCTTTTCGTATATACCGACGGCGTGGCAGAAGCCACAGACTCACACAATGAACTGTACGGCGGCGAAAGATTGATAAAAGCGCTGAATAAAGATCCGGAAGCTTCACCAAAGGAAATGCTTGCTAATGTAAAAGCCTCGGTAGATGAATTTGTCGGGGAAGCTCCGCAGTTCGATGATATAACGATGCTTGGTCTTAAATACTTTGGTGCAGAGGATTGTGTTCTCGGCGGCGAGTTTGGCGCAGTTTGAGAAAACCTACGGCAAAGAGGCGCGGAGATCATCGTTGATAACTGACGATGCACCCTGTTCGGCTCCTTCGCTCCCGACAGCAAGACCGCCGAGACCATGTCCGCAAACCTCGGAAAACAGAACGTGTTTTTCGTTTCCCTGACCGGATCGGCAGGACGTGACGGGAACAACCGCCAGCCGTCTATGGTTTTCAATAAAAATGCAGTACCATTCCATTGAACAGGAAGGGTACTGCATATTTTATTTGAGCGGGCAGTATCAGTTTTGGTCGTCCGGACTTTCTTCTGCTTCGACATAAACGATAGTTTTCGGCTGCTTCAATCCTTCCATACGCTGTTTCCGTTTTTCGGAAACATACCGCACTGCGTAAATGATCCACAGCACGCCGATTATACTGCCGTAGAAAACAAGGTTCAGAGCACCAAGCACAAGGCATATCGCCGGCAGGGACATAGCTGCGAAAAGACCGAGTACAGTTGTAAGCCCGGTGGAGTCATTTCCTGCAAGTGCTATGTTATCGGTGATGGATATGATAGTGCTGACAGTTCCGGATATGCACATAATAACGAGGGCAATGCTTATCGGAATTATAGCAAGACGGTATTTCCGAACTCCCTTGAATTCGGTTGTTATCATAAGAAAGACCGTGACAGCAAGACCGCCGAAGAACGCTATGGCGTAGATTATACCAAAAAAAGTGCTCATTATCGGCTTCCGTTATATTTCAGCTTTCCAAAGACCGTGGAGATTGCAGTATTCATAAGCTGCGACAGCCTTGTCTCCGTCAGTGAGGGCGAATTCGGCACAAGGCTTGTCTGCGGGAGTGAGGACTTTGCGCTGCATACCCTGTGATGTTTCGAGGCATACCCACTGAATGAGGTGAGCATCGGTCATGGGGTGTTCTACCGAGCCTACTGCAACCTTAACGATATTTCCTTCAACAGTTACAACAGGGACATGCTTTTCCTTTGCTGCATCAACGGTATTTGCGGTAATTTCTTCCATAGCTTCTCCGCAGCACTTTACGGGGCAAGCTTTCTTTTCGACTGCGGCAACGATCTGACCGCAAGCCTTGCATTTGTAGAATTTAGGTGTCATTTATGTATCCTCCTTTTTTGTGCGGACGCACATTTTATACATTCGCTTTCGGTTCCTTTCGCGGCGCAGAGCCTGCGCCCGCAATGCTGTATTAAAAAGAACCTTTTTGACTTGAATTAATCTCTGAAATAACTCATTCGTTTTCGGTTCACTTCGCATACGAAAGGAACCGATGCAAGTACCACCGAGAGGCAGAACCGCTCTCTTGTACGCGTAAGCGGAGTTAGGCCAGAGGCTCGAAGTCAGCAGCGCCGTGACCGCAGAGCGGGCATTCGTAATCCGGCGGAAGCTCCTCGCCCTCATAGATGAAGCCGCAGACGGTGCAGATAAAGCCTTTTTTCTTGGTGGGAGCAGGCTTGGGCTTGATGTGCTTCTGATAGATATCGTAAGTTACGGAATCACCCTCGCCGATAATGCGGGCTTCTGTGACTTCGGCTGTGAAGAGCGTATGAGAGCCGTAGTCCTTCGAGTCGATCACCTTGCCGGAGATAAATGCGTTCACATTCTCTGTGAGATAAACAACTCCGTTTTCACTGCGTGCAAATTCGATAGGTGCATCGGCGATTTTTTCCTTGTCTCGTCCGCTTACAAAACCGAAATCTTTGTATGTCTGGAACGGAGCCTTGTCAGTGAGTACAGAAATGTTGAACTTTCCGGTGCTCATCATCATATCGTGAGTGAGGTTTTTTTTGTTCACCGCAACGGTTATGCGGCGGGGATTATCGGTGAGAAGCTGTGCCGTGTTGATAATGCAGCCGTTGTCTCTTCCGTTTTCGTTTGCCGTGAGGACATAAAGACCGTAGCTGATCTTGAAGAGCGCGGAATTGTCAACAGCTGTATCATGCTGCTGGGGAACAGGCTTAACAAAATCAGCCGCTATCTTTTCGATCATGGCATCGAGAGCAGCTTCGTCAGCCGGTTTCATTGCCGATTTTATAGTGAGCTGCTCGTCAAGTATCGTGATGTTCTTGCAGGGTTCGAGCATAGCGCGGATAAGTTTTCCTGCAACAGGAGCCCATGTTCCGTTCTCGATTATCGCAACTGTCTTGTTTGAGAAGTTATGAGCTGTAAGATCATGCAGCAGCTCTTCCATTTTAATGAAAATGCCGTTGTTGTAGGTAGTTGTTGCAAAGATGATGTGGCTGAACCTGAAAGCCTCTGCCACAATGTAAGATGTGTGCGTCATCGAGGCATCGTACATCTTCACATTTATACCCTTGTCGCGGAGCTTTGCGGCAGCGAGTTCAGCAGCAGCCTGTGTACCGCCGTAAACTGATGTATATGCAATAAGCACGCCCTTTTCCTCGGCTTCGTACTTGCTCCAGAGATCGTATTTTGCAATTATGCTGTCTGTCTCTCTGCGCCATACGAAACCGTGAAGCGGACATATCATCTGAATATCCAGACCGGCAGCTTTTTTGAGAACAGCCTGTACCTGCGTACCGTACTTGCCTACGATATTGCAGTAGTAACGGCGCGCTTCGTCGAGATAATCCCGCATAAAGTCAACTTCATCGGCAAATACAGCGCCGTCAAGTGCGCCGAAAGTACCGAAAGCATCTGCTGTGAACAGTATCTTGTCAGTGGTGTCGTACGTCATCATTACTTCCGGCCAGTGAACCATAGGTGCGGCAACGAAGCTGAAAGTATGTCTGCCTGTGGTGAGGGTATCGCCCTCTTTTATTATCTGTACACGTTCGGCAGCGGGTGCTTCAAAGAACTGCCCGATCATTGCGAGCGCCTTTGCGCTGCAAAGAATCTTTGTTTCGGGGTGAGATACAAGGAGTCGGCGCAGGGTAGCGGAATGATCCGGCTCCATGTGCTGGACTACGATGTAATCGAGAGGTTTTCCGCCGAGTTCATGAGCAAGGTTTTCAAAGAAGAGCTCGCCGATAGAGTTATCTACCGTATCAAAAAGAACGGTCTTTTCGTCCATTACGAGATAGGAATTGTACGAAACTCCTGCGGGAACGGGATAGACCGCTTCAAAAAGGGAGAGCTTGCGGTCACTGCCGCCGATGTATGTTATATCGTCGGTTATTTTTCTTGTGCAGTACATAGGTTATTCCTCCTTTTTCTGTGTTTTCAGATCCTTTCTGATCTCAGCTAAATTTTCGTTTATTTCTTTTAAAATCGTATTGGTTTCCGCCGAAATCTGATTTTTCTCTTCCAAAGCTGCAACAACACTTCCAATAACTGAAAGTAAAGCGAAAACCAGCAGACCGGCTAATATCCATATAACCAATCCGGCAATGCTTTCATTATTTCCTAATTCAAATAATCCGAAAAATAAGCAGCCTATAAAAGATACAGTGCCGACAAAAAACAGAAAAGATCGTATAGTTTTGCTTTTCATAGCAGGTCTCCTGAAGATGTGTATGAATATTTTCGGTGAAAACAATTCAGCAGATAAATGCTCAATTATTTTGTTCCGAAAATACGGTCTCCGCCGTCGCCGATTCCGGGAACAATGTAGAGATCCTCGTTGAGATGGTCGTCAAGAGCGCCGCAGAAAATGTCGATATCGGGGTACTTTGAATGCACGAATTCAACGCCTTCGGGGCAGGTGATAACGGATAAGATCTTGATCGTTTTCGCTCCCGCTTCCTTAACGACTTCAACAGCCTTTGCGGCAGTCTTTCCGGTTCCGATCATAAGATCGAGAATCATTACTTCGCGCTCTTCGATATCGAACGGAAGCTTGTTGTAGTAAACCTGGAGTCCGTCCGGCTCACTGTCGGAACGGCAGATACCGATATGACCGACTTTTGCGGCGGGAACAAGTGCAGTTGCACCGTCAACCATGCCGAGACCTGCACGAAGAACGGGAATGAATGCGACTTTTCTGCCGGAGATCACATTTGCGTTTGCAATAGCTATTGGCGTCTGCACCTTGATCTGCTTGAGCGGAAGATCGCGTGTAGCTTCATAGGTGATGAACATTGTGACTTCCTCAACAAGCTCACGGAACTCTTTGGAGCCGGTGTTCTTGTCGCGCAGCAGGGTTATTTTGTGCTGCAGCAGCGGGTGATCGAGAATGTGGAGCTTTTCATTTTCATACATTGTTTTTTTCCTCCAGTGCGCTTATTTTGTCAATGCGGGTCTTGTGCCGCCCGCCCATGAAATCCGTGTGCAGGAATACATCGAGGGATTCCGTCACCGAGCCGATGCCCATGGTTCGTCCGCCGAAGCAGATAACATTTGCGTCGTTGTGCAGACGGGTATATTTCGCGGAATACCAGTCGTAACCGATAGCGGCGCGAATGCCTTTGATCTTGTTTGCGGCTATCGAGATGCCGATACCTGTGCCGCATATAAGAATGCCCTTGTTTTCGGGTGATGCAAGAACTTTGGCACAAACTTTTTCGGCAATATCGGGGTAGTCAATGGGTTCGCCGCCGCAGCCGAGATCTTCATATTCAAAACCGTTTTCTTTCAGATAACCGATCAGTGCGAGCTTCATTTCGTAGCCGCCGTGATCGCAGCCGATGTATATCATAGGTCTCCTCCTGTCTTAAGGTCATCGCGGATAAAGTGGGTAGGCTGCCAGGGTTCCTTTTCCGGAAGACCGTATTTCTGTTTTCCGAGTGCGATAGATTTCATAAGGAATGACATATTCCGGGCGAGAGTTCTAACAGTAAGCAAGCCTTCCGCGTCAAAAGCGGAATCTCCCTTTTCTCTCCCGTGAACGCTGTTCCAGTATGTACTTGAAGCGACAGGCATGCCGCTTATGGTGAAGTATTTGTTCAGCTCGTCGAATGTGGCTGAACAGCCGCCGCGGCGAGCAACAACGATGCTTGCACCGACTTTCATAGTCTTGTCGAACGAGGTGCTGTAGAAAAGGCGGTCAAGACAGGCGATGAGAGTTGCATTTGCGGAAGCGTAATATACCGGGGAAGCGGCGATAAGTCCGTCCGCTTCTTCAAATCTCTTTGCCGCTTCATTCACCGCGTCGTCGAACACACATCTGCCGAGTTCAGCACACTTGTTGCAGGCAATACAGCCGCGGATATTCTTGCTGCCGATATTCATAACATCGGCGTTTATGTCTTCCGCTTCAAATACCTTCACAGCTTCGTTTATTGCAAGAGCCGTATTACCGCCGGCTCTCGGACTTCCGTTAAGTATGAGTACCTTCATAGCTCCTCCTGTTGTTATCGGACGGCGTTTTCACGCTCGGCACGTTCTCTTTCCGCCTGCGAAAGTCTCAGATAAGTCGGCATGAGGGCGGCGGCGGTGACGTCGGGGTACTCCGCGGCGGCAAGGCACACTCCGGTTCCTTTCTGATATCTGAGCGGGGCAGGGGCGAGAATGAGCTTTCCTCCCATATCGCCGAAGCTTGCCGCGCAAAGCCCGGCACCGTCGCCGCAGAGTACCGCTTTGCCGCCGTCACCGCCGCCGATACGCGCTTCAAGCTCCGCTTTCAGCGCCTCGGTGCTTATCGCCCGGTCTTCCGTAAGACGGGACACTGTGCCGTTTTTCACTTCAAACAGCGCGTTGTAAACCTGGCTGCGGCGTGCGTCCATTGCGGCGCAGACGATACCGTCGAAAAGTGTGAAATTGTAAGCCATTGCGTGCAGGGTCGATACAGCGCGGCAGGGCTTTCCGAGTGCGTAAGCCATTCCCTTTACCGCGGATATACCGATGCGAAGTCCGGTGAATGAGCCGGGTCCGGCAGATACCGCAAATACATCTATATCCGAAGCAGTCAGTTTCGAGCTGTCGAGAAGGGACTGCACAAGCGGCAGAAGAGTCTGGGAATGGGTTATCCTGTTGTTTACAAAGCCTTCCGCAATGACGCGGTCATCTGAAATGACCGCCGCGCTCACGCTAACAGCGGAGCTGTCGATGCCAAGGATCAGCATTTCAGCCGTCCCTCTTTTCTATCGTTATTTTTCTTGAATTTTCGCCGGTCTTTGCTATATCCACGAACCAAACACTGTCAAGTTCACAGGAAAGATCGGGGATATTTTCGCTCCACTCGGCACAGATGATACCGTCACGCCTGAGATAGTCAAAAAAGCCGGTTGCGTAGAGTTCATCTATATCGCCGATGCGGAACAGGTCAAAGTGAAATACCGGCACGGTTCCGCCGAGATATTCGTTTACTATTGTGAATGTCGGACTTGTGACGATCTCCGGACAGCCGAAGTATGCGGCGATACCCTTTGTGAAGTGGGTCTTTCCTGCACCCATTTCTCCGGTGTACAGAACGGAGTCTCCCGGCTTTAATCCGGAAGCGAACCGCTTGGCGGCATCTATCGTCTCTTCTGCCGAGTTTGTTTCGTATATAATGCTTTCGCTCATCAGAAAAGACCCGAAATGTTACCGCTGTTGTCGATGTCGATACCGTATGCTGCAGGCTTCTTGGGGAGTCCGGGCATAGTCATAATATCACCGGTGTAAACTACGATGAATCCTGCGCCGGAAGAGAGCTTCATATCGCGGACTGTGATGTTGAAGTTTTCGGGCTTGCCGAGCTTTGCGGGATCGTCTGAGAGGGAGTACTGTGTCTTTGCAACGCAGATCGGCAGTCTGTCCATACCGATCTCCTCGATCTTTTTGAGCGCCTTTTCAGCCTGTGCGGTATAGATCACGCCGTCTGCACGGTAGATCTCCTTAGCGAGAGCAGCAACTTTCTCCTTAACGGGGAGAGCTGCGTCATAGAGGGGCTTGAATGCGTCTGCGTCCTTGTGAGCTTCCATAGTTGCAAGAACCTTTTCCGCAAGCTCCGTACCGCCTTCACCGCCTTTGAGGAATACGTCGGAGAATGCTACCTCGACGCCTTTTTCCTTGCAGTAGTCTGTAACGTAAGCGATCTCCGCGTCTGTATCTGTGCCGAAATGGTTGACCGCGACAACGACCGGAACGCCGAACTTGTGCATATTCTCGATATGTGTTCCGAGGTTCACGATGCCTTTTCTGAGTGCATCAAGGTTTTCTGCGGATAGTTCGGTCTTGGGAACACCGCCGTTGTATTTGAGGGCGCGTATAGTAGCTACGAGAACTACGCAGGCGGGTTTGAGTCCGGCAGCTCTGCACTTTATGTCGAAGAATTTCTCGGCGCCGAGATCGGAACCGAATCCTGCTTCTGTGATGCAGTAATCGCCGAGCTTGAGGGCAAGACGTGTGGCTCTTACGCTGTTGCAGCCGTGTGCTATGTTAGCGAAAGGACCGCCGTGGATAATAGCGGGATTGTTTTCGAGCGTCTGGACGAGGTTCGGGTTTATAGCGTCTTTAAGAAGAGCAGCCATAGCTCCGACAGCATTCAGATCGCGTGCATAGACCGGTTTTCCGTCGTAGGTGTATGCGGCGAGAATATTGCCGAGACGCTTCTTGAGATCTGCGAGATCGTCGGAGAGGCAGAGAATCGCCATAACTTCGCTTGCGACGGTGATACGGAAGTGATCCTGTCTCGGAACGCCGTCAACCCTGCTTCCCATACCTATAACGCAGTTGCGCAGAGCTCGGTCATTCATATCGAGGCAGCGGTCTATCTGTATCATTCTGGGATCAATATTGAGCTCGTTGCCCTGCTGGATATGATTGTCGATGATAGCGCAGAGAAGGTTGTTCGCAGCGGTAATTGCGTGCATATCGCCGGTGAAGTGCAGGTTTATATCCTCCATAGGTACTACCTGGGAATATCCGCCGCCCGCGGCACCGCCCTTTATGCCGAATACGGGGCCGAGTGAAGGTTCACGAAGAGCGAGAACGGAGTTCTTGCCGAGACGGTGCATACCTTCGGACAGACCGATACTTGTGGTGGTCTTTCCCTCTCCGGCAGGGGTGGGGTTGATCGCCGTAACGAGTATCAGCTTTCCGTCCGGCTTGTCTTTAAGGCTGTCGATGCATTTCTGGCTTACCTTTGCCTTGTAGTGACCGTAGGGTTCGAGATCATCGGCACCGATGCCGAGTTTTGCGGCGATCTCATTTATTTTCAGCATTTTAGCCTGCTGCGCTATTTCGATATCTGTGAGCATAGTAATTTCTCCTTTTTAGAATATACTTCTATTATAACATACCTTTTGAGGTAATGCAATATCAAAACTGCTTTTTGCTGTATCACTCGAAAGTTATCTGGTCAATATCGAGCTTTGCTGCGGCACCTGCGGCGGGAACGGATTTTGCGGTGTATTTTTCCGGCTCGTCGATCATGCCTTCTTCATAGGGCCTTGCGCTGCGGAGCTCAGTCTTTGTCAGGCGCATGACCTGTACACCCTGTGTATCTCGTGCTGCTTTCGGAAGAACGAGAGCGGTGTTGAAGATGAGGACTTTGTCTGCGGCAGACTGAAGGATAAAATCTCTGTCCTCGGGAAGCTTATACATTGCGATGAGTTCCGAGCCGTCACAGTAAGCATTGGCAAGCTTTCTGCGCTTTGTCTTTGTTTCAAATGAGGAGAGGGGGACTTTTGCGCACTTTCCGTTCTTGAAGAAAAGAACGATGTGACCGGAGTAGTCCTCGGTAGGTATCATCTTGACAATGCGTTCGTTCTGCTCCATTTCCAGCTTTGCGGGAACATAATCACCGAGAAGGCTTGCCTTTGTATCGGCAAAGTCGTTTACGGAGGACTTATAAACCTGATACTTGTCGGTAAAGAACAGCAAGTCTGTTTTGCCGGAAAGCTCCTGCTCGAAGATCATCTCGTCGCCTTCCTTGAGCTTCTGTTCGCCGCTCATTCGCAGGGACTGTGAAGTTATGCGCTTGAAGTAGCCTTCCGCGCTTAAGAAGCAGTTGACGGTATAGTCCGGTGTCGCTTCTTCCGCTTCTTCTTCGTCGTCATCAAAAGCTTCAGCAAAGAGTGTACGGCGCGGCTGACCGTATTTTTCAGATATCTCGTTAAGCTCGTCGATGATGTATTTCTTGATTTTCCGCGGGCTTTCGAGTGTCTCTTCCATATCCGCGATCTCGTCTTTCAGCGCGTCGATCTCTTCTGTGCGTTTGAGGATATACTCGCGGTTGATGTGACGGAGTTTTATTTCGGCAACGTAATCTGCTTGTATCTCGTCTATGCCGAATCCGATCATAAGGTTGGGAACGACTTCGGCTTCTTCGTTAGTTTCGCGTATGATTTTGATTGCTTTGTCTATGTCAAGAAGTATCTTTTTAAGACCGAGGAGAAGGTGGAGTTTATCTTTCTTCTTGCCAAGCTCGAAGTAGATCATACGCTTTACGCACTCTATACGGAACGCTATCCACTCGTTGAGTATCTCATAAACGCCCATTACGCGCGGGTTGCCGGCGATCAGAATGTTGAAGTTGCAGGAGAATGTATCCTGAAGCGGGGTAAGCCGGAACATCTTGCGCATGAATTCATCGGGATCCTTGCCCTTTTTGAGGTCAAAGGTGAGTTTAAGACCGGAAAGATCGGTCTCGTCGCGTATGTCGGAGATCTCATTTATCCTGCCAAGCTTTACGAGTTCGAGAACCTTGTCCATAATGGCTTCGACAGTGGTTGTGGGCGGGATCTCGGTAACTTCGATGCAGCGTGCTTCCTTGTCGAAGGTATATTTACCGCGGACTGTAACGGAACCGCGGCCGGTCTTGTAGATCTTCTGCATTTCTTCCTCATCGTAAACGATGAAACCGCCGCCGGGGAAATCCGGACCTCTGAGTGTCGCGGAGACATCGTGATCGGGGTCACGCATGAGAGCGACAGTTGTCTCGCATATTTCGCGGAGATTGAATGAGCAGATATTGCTTGCCATTGAGACGGCGATGCCGATGTTGTTGTTTACGAGGACGGAAGGAAAACGGACAGGGAAGAGTACCGGCTCGGTGAGAGTGTTGTCGTAGTTCGGGACAAAATCCACAGTGTCCTTGTCGATATCGCCGAAGAGCTCGTTGCAGATGTTATCGAGTTTGGCTTCGGTGTAACGGGAAGCGGCGAATGACATATCGCGGGAGTAAGCTTTTCCGAAGTTTCCCTTGCTGTCGATATAAGGGTGGAGAAGGGCTCCGTTTCCTCGGGCGAGTCTGACCATAGTTGCGTAGATAGCCTGATCGCCGTGGGGGTTGAGTTTCATAGTCTGACCGACGATATTGGCGGATTTGGTACGTTCGCCTTTAAGAAGCCCCATGGTGTACATTGTGTACAGAAGTTTTCGGTGAGAAGGCTTGAAGCCGTCTATTTCCGGCAGAGCGCGGGAAACGATAACGCTCATGGCGTAGGGCATATAGTTTTCTTCGAGGGTATCGACGATATTTCTTTGTTCTACGATGCCGGCGCCTTCGATATAAGCGTCAAGCTTTTTGGTTTTTGAAATCTTAGGTTCTTTTTTCTTTTTCATTGTGTTTCCTTTATCGTGTTATTTTACTTTCCGTCCGCAGCGACGGAAAGTAACAAAGGGCGCGTACCGCTTCGATGATCAAAGAAGCTTGCAGGGGTTTTGCAGTATCATATAGAAGAGATCAAGTTACAGGAACAGGTTCCTGTGGGGGAGGATAAAAATGCAGGCAAGCTCTTTGACAACTCGCGGTAAAGGGTGTGATTTGACAGTAAGTGCCGTCGTGCCGCTGCCGGGGTACGGATTCTCTTTTGTCCTGTACCGTATCAGCGGGGGAGGTACGCCCGATCTGTTCAGGTGAAGCGCAGAGCGGCACTCTCACGGTCTGTTCGGCGGGCAGCCGGTTGCGCTGAGGATTTATAGCCGGTTTTGTTCCCGCCCTTGTTATTTGGGGTGCAGGCACCGCGGCATTTGCGGGTCAGCTGAGATCGAGATCGTCAAGGTACTTGCTGCCGAATTCCTGGATATAGTCTTTTCTGCCCTGCAGGTTATCGCCAAGGAGAAGATCGAACATCTCCTGTGTGCGTGCCGCATCGGAAGGGAGAACCTTTATAAGCCGGCGTGTATCGGGATTCATTGTGGTGAGCGACATCATTTCAGGTTCGTTCTCGCCGAGACCTTTTGAGCGCTGGATAGTGTACTTCTTATCGCCTATGTCGGCGAGAATTCTCGTTTTTTCGGCTTCGGTATAAGCAAAGTATGTTTTTTCTTTGGTGTTAATCTCGTAAAGAGGGGATTCTGCGATGTAAACATATCCTTCGCTGATAAGGGTAGGAGTGAGACGGTATAGCATTGTGAGTACGAGCGTGCGAATTTGGAATCCGTCCACATCGGCATCTGTGCAGATAACGACTTTGCTCCAGCGGAGGTTGTCAAGGCTGAAATTGGAAATGTTCTTGTTTGCCTTTGAGCTGACTTCAACGCCGCAGCCGAGAACGCGGATAAGATCGGTTATGATCTCGGATTTGAATATCTTGTCGTATCCGGCTTTGAGGCAGTTCAGTATCTTTCCGCGGATAGGCATTACCGCCTGATAATCGGAATCGCGGGCAAGCTTTACGGAACCGAGAGCGGAGTCACCCTCAACGATGTAAATTTCGCGTTTTGAAACGTCCTTGCTCCGGCAGTCAACGAACTTTTCCACACGGTTGGAGAGGTCAAGAGTACCGGTAAGCTTGACTTTGGTGCCGGCGCGTATCTTGTCGGCGTTCTCACGGGCGCGCTTGTTGATGATTATCTGTTCGCAGATCTTTATGGCTTCGTCCGGATTTTCGATAAAGTAGATCTCTATGCAGTGTTTGAGCCAGTCGCGCATCGCTTCATAGATGAACTTGTTGGTAATGGATTTTTTGGTCTGGTTTTCATAGCTTGTCTGGGTAGAGAAGTTTGAAGATATAAAAACGAGACATTCCTCAATATCGGAGAACTTTATGGAGCCTTCGCCCTTGTTGTACTTGTTGTTGGTTTTGAGATAGCTGTCTATCTGTGAGGTGAGTGCCTGCTGCATCGCCTTATCCGGGCTTCCGCCGTGTTCAAGCCATGAAGAGTTGTGATAATGCTCGATGAGCTTTACCTTGTTTGAGAAAGCGATAGCGACATGAAGCTTTACCTTGTATTCGTCCTTGTCTTCGCGGTCTTTTCCGACGCGCTGCGCTGTCCAGTCCTGCGGAGTTCCGATAGCGGTCTCGCCGACGATCTCCTTGAGATAATCGGTTATGCCGTTTTCGTAGCAGTATTCGGTTTCCTCGAACGTTCCGTCTTCCTGCTCGGAGCGGTAGATGAATACAAGACCGTCGTTTACGATAGACTGACGGCGGAGGACATCATCGAGATATTCGTCTCCGATGTCGATATCCGTGAATACATCGAGATCGGGCTTCCATTTTATGACAGTACCGGACTGACCGGTTGATTTGGTTCGTATAAAGCCCTTGCCGTCCTTGTCGCCGGTGATATTGAAGCCCTTTTCAAATTTAAGCGAATAGTGCCATGTGCCGTTATCGGCTTCAACAGTCATATATTCGGACGAGAACTGTGTCGCGCAGAGACCGAGACCGTTGAGACCGAGAGCGAAAGAGTAGTTATCGCCGGAGTTGTTATCGTATTTTCCGCCTGCATACAGTGTACAGAATGCAAGTTCCCAGTTGTATTTGTCTTCGTTTTTGTTGAAGTCGATCGGGATCCCTCGTCCCTCGTCCGCGACTTCAAGTGACATATCGGCGAAGCGGGTGATAACGATTCGCTTGCCGTATCCCTCACGGGCTTCGTCTATCGAGTTCGAGAGTATCTCGAAAACCGAGTGGCGGCAGCCTTCAACGCCGTCCGAGCCGAATATTACAGCCGGACGCTTGCGGACCTGATCCGGTCCTTTCAGCGATTTAAGGCTGTTGTCGTCGTAATTTTTCTTTGCCATCTTATCTCCTCATAGTAAATAGAAATACTTTACTATTATATCACAGCTTTCCGGAAATTTCAATAGCGAAAGCTACAAAATTTTCTATATATGGTATATTTAAGAAATGTACATACAAGAAAAATACAGGAACAAAATATTTTTTCTGAAACTCTTGAAAATCAATTAATGATATGATATAATATCAGTGCCAAACATCACAATTTAATATCTGATGCATTTTTTTGCTATTATTACACATCTTTACTATGGTAAAGGTGCAGCTTTTCGTGTGTAATATTAGCATGAATAATTGTGATGTTTGGCGACAATCATAACTGCATTTTTACGGTGCGCGGCTATGATTGCCGCGCATTTTTGTTTATGCGGGAAACGCGCCGTAAAGAAAGGATTTATAAATATGAAGAAGTTTTTGAGCATTTTACTGTCCCTTGCCGTGGCAGTAACAGCAATGACCGCGTTCGCAGTGACGGCATCTGCGATCAGTCTTTTCCCGGACGCTGTGACTGCAAAGAGCGGAAAAGAAGTTGACATCACTATGAGCAAAGGTGCAAAAAAACAGTATAAGATCAATGTTTCCAAGAAAGGCAAACTTGATTTAAAGATTGTTCATACAAGTGACCGTGTCGAGTTCAAGCTGTATGACGCAGAAGGCGGTGAAATAGAAGCAACATCTTGTGAAGCTAAAACAGGAACCTGCTATACAAGCTCTTGTATGGCATACAGAGACAGCAGTGCGGGTCTGTTTTCTGGTAGCTTTACTTATAATCTGACAAAAGGTACATATTACATACAGTTATATAATCCTTTTGGCGGTGAAGCGTCTTTCACCCCTACATACCCCTCCGCATCTTCCTCCGAGAAGAGTGTAAGCTATCTCTCGGCAACTCTGAAAAAGGGTTCCACTCTCCAGCTCGGCGCTGTTCTTTCTGACGGAAAAGCAGGAACAGCAGAATGGTCAAGCTCGAAATCTTCGGTAGCGTCAGTCACCTCGAAGGGGAAGATAACAGCAAAAGCGAAAGGCACGGCTGTCATAACTGCGAAAGTCGGCACAAGCACAGTAAAGATACAGATAAAGGTCACAGAATGATCCGGAAGTTCCGCGGGAATTACCTGCGGAACTTTTTTTGCTGTTTGTGAAAAAAACTTTCTGTACATATTGAATTTTCTGTAAAAATCTGCTATAATATAAAATGTTAAATTTTAGGCAGGGCATACCTGCCAGAAAAACGAAAGGAAGATATCCAAATGAGCAAACTGAACAAGAAGAATGTGGAAGACCTTAACGTAAAGGGCAGAAAGGTGCTTGTAAGAGTTGATTTCAACGTTCCTATGAAGGACGGAAAGATCACAAACGACAACCGTATAGTTGCTGCTCTCCCGACGATCAACAAGCTTTCCGAGAACGGCGCTAAGATAGTGCTTTGTTCACATCTCGGCAAACCGAAGAACGGTCCCGAGGACAAGTTCTCTCTCAAGGCTGCTGCTGACAGACTTGCTGAACTTGTTAGCACAAAGGTAACATTTGCCAAGGACGACAACGTAGTAGGCGAGAATGCGAAGAAGGCTGTTGCAGAGATGAAGGACGGCGAGATCGTAGTTCTTGAGAATACACGTTTCAGAGGCGCAGACGAAACAAAGAACGGCGAAGGCTTTGCAAAAGAGCTTGCAGACCTCGTTGACGATGATATTTTCGTAATGGACGCGTTCGGTTCTGCTCACCGCGCACACGCTTCAACAGCAGGCGTAACAAAGTTCGTTAAGGAGACCGCAGTCGGCTACCTTATGAACAAGGAGATCGAGTTCCTCGGAAATGCTGTTGAGAACCCGGTAAGACCGTTTGTTGCTATCCTCGGCGGTGCTAAGGTAGCCGACAAGCTCAACGTTATCAGCAATCTGCTCGAAAAGTGCGATACACTCATCATCGGCGGCGGTATGGCTTACACATTCCTCAAGGCTAAGGGATATGAAGTAGGTACATCTCTTGTTGATGACGAGAAGATCGACTACTGCAAGGAAATGATCGCGAAGGCTGAGAAGCTCGGCAAGAAGCTGCTTCTTCCTATTGATACGACTATCGCAAAGGCATTCCCGGATCCTATCGACGGCGCGATTGAAACAAGCATCGTTGACAGCGACAAGATCCCTGCTGATATGATGGGTCTTGATATCGGAACAAAGACAATGGAGCTTTTCGCAAACGAAGCAAAGGGTGCAAAGACCGTCGTTTGGAACGGACCGATGGGCGTATTTGAGAACCCGACACTTGCAAAGGGTACTATCGCTGTTGCAAAGGCACTTGCAGAGGCTGATGCTACAACTATCATCGGCGGCGGCGACAGCGCGGCTGCGGTTGTACAGCTCGGATTTGCCGACAAGATGAGCCACATCTCCACAGGCGGCGGTGCATCTCTCGAATACCTCGAAGGCAAGGTTCTTCCGGGAATCGCTGTAATTCAGGATAAGTAAGCTTTCTGCGCAGACGGGCGGAATGATCCCGCCCGGTTGCTGCATTTTCGGAGGAAGTGCAAATGGATTTATCAAATCTTGATGCAGGAAACATAGTTTCGATCGTAGTTTGCGGTCTGATCTTGGTTGTGGCAATAGTAAGGTTTATCATTCACATACTGTCGAACCGTAAAGACAAGTGAGGAAAGGAATGTAACAATGGAAAAAGTAATGAAGTTTCTGAAGTCGGATAACGGGAAACTCGTGGCAATAGCTGCGGGGATAGTGCTTTTTCTGTTGATTATTGCTGCGGCGACTCCGAATACCATTAATATGTGCATCAATAACGGTGATGACTGTGTTGTCAGCACCAAGTCCGCAAAGCGTGTTGTAAAGGGCAGGCGCAAGAAGGACAAGAAAGAAAAGAAGAAAAAAGAGAATTGATTTCACAGAGGATAGAAATATGAACAAATCTGTAAGAAAAGCAGTTATCGCAGGTAACTGGAAAATGAACAAGACACGTCCCGAGGCAAAGGCTCTGCTTACAGAGCTTGCTCCGCTGGTAAAGGACATCAAGACTGTTGAAGTTGTTGCATGCGTTCCTTTCACAAACCTTGAGACAGCACTTGAAGCAGCAAAGGGAACAAATATCAGGATCGGCGCACAGAACTGCCACTTTGAGAAGAGCGGTGCGTTCACAGGTGAGATCAGCGCTGATATGCTGGCTGAAATGGGTGTTGAGTATGTTGTACTCGGACATTCCGAGCGCAGACAGTATTTCGGTGAGACGGACGAGACCGTCAACAAGCGCACAAAGGCTGCTCTTGCGGCAGGCTTAAAGCCGATAGTATGTGTAGGTGAGCTTCTCTGGGAGCGCGAATGCGGCATTACAGAGGAAGTTATCGCTCGTCAGATCAAGCTTGATTTCTACGGTATCCCCGCTGAGGATTTCGCGAAGTGCATCATAGCTTACGAGCCTGTATGGGCTATCGGAACAGGCAAGACTGCAACTGCCGACCAGGCTGAGGAAGTATGCGCATTTATCCGTGCAGAACTCACAAAGAAGTACGGCAAGGCTGTGGCTGATGCTGCAACTATCCAGTACGGCGGCTCCATGAACGCAAAGAATGCTGCTGAGCTTGTTGCCAAGGAGAACGTTGACGGCGGACTTATCGGCGGTGCTTCTCTGAAGGCTCCCGATTTCACAGAGATCGTAAAGGCAGCAGAGAACGGCTGAGTCTCTGTCTGCGTCGGCAAAGCCGCCGACAGACAGACGGGAAGGGGCTCTGCCCCTTTCCCGTACCCTGCCCCCGCATCTTTTCGGACGCGAAAAGATGCAAAAGCGAAAGATATACTTTAAATTTAGCGAAAACGAAAGGAATTATTCGATATGAGCATGAAACTTGTACTTATCCGCCACGGCGAAAGCGAGTGGAACAAGGAAAACAAATTCACCGGCTGGACAGACGTTGAACTGTCCGAGAACGGTGTTGAGGAAGCAAAGAAGGGCGGACGTGCGCTTAAGGAAGCAGGATTCGACTTCGATATCTGCTATACATCTTACCTTAAGCGTGCTATCCACACTCTGAACAATGTACTTGCTGAAATGGACAGAGAGTGGCTTCCTGTTATCAAGGCATGGCAGCTCAACGAGCGTCACTACGGTGCTCTCCAGGGTCTCAACAAATCCGAGACTGCCGCAAAGTACGGCGAAGAGCAGGTAAAGATCTGGAGAAGATCCTTCGATGTTCCGCCTATGGCACTTACAGAGGACGATCCCCGCAACCCGCGTCTTGACCCCAAGTACAGAGATGTTGATCCCAAGCTCCTTCCTCTCCAGGAAAGCTTAAAGACAACTATCGAGCGTGCAGTTCCTTACTTTGAGAGCGAGATCAAGCCCCAGATGAAGGCAGGAAAGCGCGTTCTTATCGCAGCTCACGGCAACTCTCTCCGTGCGCTCGTCAAGTACTTCGACAAGATGAGCGATGAGGATATCATCAACGAGAATATCCCGACAGCTATCCCGCTCGTTTACGAGTTCGACGATAACTTCAATGTTATCAGCAAGAACTATCTCTGCGATCCCGAGGAGCTCAAGGCTAAAATGGCAGGCGTTGCAAACCAGGGCAAGGCAAAGTAACTGTATTCCAATATAGTATTAAGGCAGTACCTTAATGGGTACTGCCTTTTTATCTGCCGATAAAGTGTATTTCTGTTCAGCGCAGAACCGTTCAAAGTTACGAATTACGGGAATTGTTTAGGGGGGACAGCCTTTTATTACATTTCGTAACATTTCCCGGGAAACTGTAATAATTTCGTAACCGGAAATCTGTTGAAATACAGCGAGAAATGGGTTATAATGGAAATGTAAAAAAATATGTAAAAAACTGCAACCTTTTGTGTTTTTGCGCGGTGTTATTTACAGAAAGCCAAAAAGGGAGGGAAAGCCGTGAAAAATGCAGCCGCTTTTATTCTTGCGGTAATTATGATTCTTTCAGCCGCAGGCTGTGATCGTCCTCCGATAGATCTGTCTGCGCTGACCGGTGCATTCGATCTTTCGCCGATACTCGATAACGACGATTACCCCGACAAGCTGTACAGCAGCGATGAGAGCGATGCCGAGCTTGTGATATTACGGGCAGGCGACTTGTATCTTACATACAGCCGCGATAAAAACTACTGGGTGAGGCTCATCGGAGATGTTCCGGACAGAATGATGCTTGGGGACGGAAGGTTCGAGCTGATATCGGCTGACATAAAAAGGTATTCCGGAGGAATAGCGGGGTTTATGGGAAATCCCGAGATCGTGAAGCTTAACGCTTACGAACCGATGACACTTGAACAGGCTGTGACATTCTGCGGGCTGAAGGACTACGACCCGGAGCTTATATGGAGCGGCGAGCCGCTTGTCTGCGGAGATTACCTGTTCTGCGTCAACCGGGTTTACCATGACGGGGCGCTTGTAGGAGAGTTTGCCACACAGATAGAAGCGGAAGCTGCAATGGGACTCCGGGAGATGCCGGACGACAGTGTGGAAATGGAACATATCGGCGATTATTATCTCTATGTATTCCGCTGCGGTGACAAATACCTTGCAAACTGCCCGCGTATCGGTATGAATCCTTGCTGGACACCGTACATAAACTCCGATTTCGGAAATGAGCCGGAGAATTTCACTCTTGAGGACGGCGAAGCGGCATATATAATGCACGCGGATATAATAAAGCTGAACGGCGGGGAAGCGGGGTATGTCAATACTCCTATGATTACGCAGACGGGAGGCATTGAGATAGTCGGTTATGACATACTGTCCGATCACATGCCGCCTTTCTGGGGAGTGCATAAAAGCGTCGGTGAAGGTGATACTGTCGCGGACTGGATAGAGCGGGCAGATTTCTCGGAAAACTGCAACGCAATGTTTGAACGATTTAACGGAACATGGCTCATATTCTTTATAGACGGCAAATATTACGTTTACCTTGATGATTACACGAATAAACAACAGATCGCGGTCTGCGAAAGCGAATCGGAAGTTGAAAAAGTACTGAAAGAACACAGACAGAACGGAGGATCATTATGAAAAAGAGAGTTATTTCATCACTGCTTATTTCGGCGCTTATAGTTTCTGCTGCATCATGCGGAGGCGGCGGAACTACATCGGCACCTGCGCCTTCAACAAATTCCGCGGCGGCTGAACCTGCCGGAACTGCCGCAGAAAGCGGAGCTGCGCCGTCCGTAACCGGCACTGAAAGTGCGGGTGAAAAGAAGGATATCGCCATTTCTCACACAACTCCTGCTGCCACAGCGGCAAGGAGCGAAAGCCCGGCTGCGGGCGGCAGCTCGTCCGGCAGTTCTGCGGGTGGTGCTGATACGCCCGAAGCTCCGGCATCTTCCGGAACGAGGACAGAACCTGCTCCCGCGGCGATAGCTGCGCCTTCTGCTGTATCGACAGGAGCGGCAGAAACCACGGCAGCGCCTGTGACCACACCTGCTCCTGCTGCGACAGCAAAAGAGATGCCGGAAGAGGCTTTGAATGCTGCGGATATGGTCTATCCGGAGGCGGAGGAAGAAGCCTATTACGTTGATGACGGTTTTTCGTATGATGCAGCCTACGAACCGTCTTTGGACGCAGTAGGCGACAGTATGTATTACGAAGAAAGTTTCGACGATTATATGGAAAGCGCCGATGACTACGATTACAGCTGGGGTGACTGGTACCGACCGGAGACACAAGCGAGAGCAGGACTTCTCACAGGCGGCGAATGGCGGGACAACAGCAACTACGCCTTCTGGAACAGCCTTTTCCGTCAGCGCGAGGACTGGGATAATGTCAGGTATGACTGGAAGATCGACACCTCTGACCGTGTTTACGTCAAAGTTACCGGAAGTGATAAGCGTCCGGCAGCCGGACTTACGGTAAAGCTTGCGTCCGGAAGCACTCTTCTGTGGCAGTCCGTTACTGACAGCAGGGGAGAGGCGTTCCTTTTCCCGCATATCATAAATGATTCGCTGACACCGGATCATATCGTGGTGGAATCCACCGGCGGTTCATGGAAGAAGGATCTTCCGAAGGACTACAACAAGACCGATACTCCGTTTGAGGTCACGGTCCCCGAAACAGCCCCAATGCGCACACAGCTTGACCTTATGTTCATGATCGACACCACCGGTTCAATGGGAGATGAGCTTACTTACATACAGACCGAGCTTGAGAATGTTATTGACCGGGTTTCGGATGAAACAAATACTGATATTCAGCTCAGCGTCAACTTCTACCGTGACGAGGGCGACGATTATGTCGTACGCGATTACGGTTTCACAAAGAATATCAGCATAGCCATAGATCATCTGCGTGACCAGAGAGCTTCCGGCGGCGGTGACTATGAGGAAGCGGTAGAGCAGGCGATAGACAATGCGCTGAACAAGCACAAATGGCGCGACGGAAGCGAAAAGCTTATGTTCCTTGTTCTTGATGCTCCTCCGCATTACTCGATGGCGGTACAGGTAATGCCCGGACTTATGCAGAAAGCTGCTGAAATGGGAGTACGCATCATACCCGTTGCCTCGAGCGGCGTTGATACGACCACAGAGTTCCTGTGCCGCTGCCTTGCGCTCACATCAGGCGGTACATACACGTTCCTTACAGATGACAGTGGTATCGGTGATTCTCACCTTGCTCCGACTATCGGAAGTTACGAAGTCGAGAAGCTGAACGATATGCTCGTCCGCATTATCGGCGACTACTTCACCCAAGGCGAGCGCACAGTACCGTCTGTTCCGTCTCAGAACGATGATAACAGCAATGACGATACAGCAAATATGTTCCGTGCGCAGTACAGAATAACAGATGATTATTACAGCGGAAGCGGCTACTATACCACAGGCGTTATCGGAAGCCGCAGCGAATACGACAAGTTTGTGAAGAAGTACGGCTTTGACTTTGACGGCGCGGCAGACGGAGTCAATTTCAATAACGAGTGCATCGTATATCAGGCAGAGCTCCTCTCTTCCGGCAGCATAAAAGTCGATGACAGCAAAGGCGTATATGTAGGATTTGACGGTGACGAGCCGGTATTCAGATATGTCCTTACACGTCCCGAAGTCGGAACAACGGATATAAAGACATTGTTCGTATATGCGGTATGCCCGAACTCGTGATCTCATAAAAAGAAACCTCCGAAGGTCAATCCTCCGGAGGTTTGTGTCTTTAACAGCCTTTATTCTGCTGTGAATATTTCTATTTTGTCGATGATGATATCTACAGCGGGTTTTGTGATGTTTCCGTTTCCGTCGTCAACCTTTTCGACTGCGGTGATCTTGTCGATAACATCAAAGCCTTCCACAGTCTGACCGAATACCGTATATGCACCGTCAAGTGTCGGTGTACCGCCCTTGGTGCCGTAAGTATCCTTAACTGCGTCTGTAAAGGTCTCGCCCATTGCCTTTATTGCTTCAGAAGCGAAGTTGTTGTACTCATAAGCCTGTTTACACATTTTGTAGTCTCCGGAACCTTCCTCATACATACCGAGGTACATCTGGTAAACTGCAGCCTGCTGTGCGTAGTTTGATGAAGAGTTGGTATATCCGGAAGCTTCTACTGTCATAGGAGTCTTGCTGTTGACGATATAGAATCCGTCGCTCAAGTCGCCGAACATATTTGCCGCATAGCAAAGGGCTCCGTAGTAATGACGGAGACTTGTGTTGATCTCATTCTTGAAGCTTCCGCCGTCATAGGATTTTCCGCCTGAGCCTACACCGTTTGCGGAACCGCCTTGGATCATAAAGTTTTCCATAAGGCGGTGGAAGTTTCTGCCGTTATAGTCACCGCGCTTTGCAAGCTCGGTGAAGTTATATACCGAGTATGGTGCGAGATCGGGGTAGAGCTTTATTTTTATATCGCCGAAGTCCCTTATGCTGATAACAGCGTACGTGTCTCCGCTTTCAAGCTTGACTTCGCCGGAATTGCCGGCTTCGGTGCTCTTTATAAGCCGTGCTTCGGTAGCCTGCTTGTCCGATACTGCAACAGTACCGGTCTGAGAACTGCCGGAACAGCCGGACAGAAGCATTGCGGTACAGAGGGCAGCGGCGCAGAAAGCTTTTGTGATCTTGTTCATAGTTTATCTCCCTGTAAAATAATAATGCTGAAATGCAAAAGAACCGCTTTTAAACGGTTCTCCCACATCAGCCTGTGATGACCCCGCAAAAGCGGTCAGTCTATCTCAACCATAACCTTTTCGCTGTGTCTTACGGCACCTGCGCGCATAATGGTTCTGATAGCCTTTGCGATGCGACCCTGCTTGCCGATAACTCTTCCCATATCTCCGGGGGCAACATGCAGATGATAAACTACAGTGCCGTCCTCCTTGGGTTCATCTACAGTGATCTCGATCGCGGTCTTGTCCTCAACAAGCTCTTCCACCATTGCGTACAAGAGTTCTTTCATTGATAGACCTCCGATCAGCCTATGCCCTTGATCTTAAGGAGCTTCTTTACTGTGTCGGTAGGCTGTGCGCCGTTCTTGATCCACTGCTGAGCCTTTTCGCCGTCAATGTTGATCACAGAGGGTTCCTTTGTAGGATCGTAGTAACCGATCTCTTCGATGAAGCGTCCGTCTCTCGGATATCTCGAATCTGCAACTACTACTCTGTAAAAAGGAGCCTTCTTTGCGCCCATTCTTCTGAGTCTGATCTTTACTGCCATTTTGTTTCACCTCATAAAATTTGTTTAATGTATATTTATAATGCGTTCTGCATTATATCCGGTTACATACCCGGGAAGCCGCCCATGCCTCCCATTCCGCCCATGCCTCCCATGCTGCGGAGCATATTCATAGCCTTGCGTTTTCCGCCCTTGCCGTTCATCTGCTTCATCATCTTCTGCATCATATCGAACTGCTTGAGCAGGTTGTTCACGTCCTCGACTCTTGTGCCGGAACCGGCGGCAATGCGGCGTTTGCGCTTTGCATCGATGATCGAGGGCTTTTCGCGTTCACGCTTTGTCATGGAGAGAATTATCGCCTTAGTCCGCGGCATTTTCCGCTCGTCGATATCTTCTTCCTTGACCTTTCCGCTTAGACCGGGGATCATATTGATTATAGAGGACATACTGCCCATTTTTTCTATCTGCTCAAACTGTGAGAGCAGATCGTTCATATCGAACTTGTTTGACTGAAGCTTCTTTGCAAGCTTGTCAGCTTCCTTTTCATCGAATGACACTTTAGCTTTCTCGATAAGCGAGAGCACATCGCCCATACCGAGTATCCTGTTAGCCATACGATCCGGGTGGAATACTTCAAGATCCTCGATCTTTTCGCCGATACCTGCGAATTTGATAGGCTTTCCTGTAACAGCAAGTACGGAGAGTGCCGCACCGCCTCTTGTATCGCCGTCGAGCTTTGTGAGGATAACGCCGGTGATCTCAAGCTTTTCGTTGAAGCTTTTCGCAACGTTGACTGCGTCCTGACCGGTCATTGAATCCACAACGAGAAGTATCTCATTCGGAGAAGTCTCGGCTTTGATGTTTTCGAGCTCTTCCATGAGCTGTTCGTCTATGTGAAGACGGCCGGCGGTATCAAGGATAACAACATCGTGTCCGTTGTCTTTAGCAAATTTTATGCTTTCCCGTGCGATCTTAACGGGATTTTCCTGCCCCATTTCAAATACCCTTACGCCCGCTTTTTCACCGACAACCTTTAACTGGTCGATAGCGGCGGGACGGTAGATATCGCAGGCAACGAGCAAAGGTCTGCGGTTCTGTTCCCTGAGGTATTTTGCGAGTTTTGCAGAATGGGTAGTTTTACCGGCACCCTGCAGACCGCACATCATGATAACGCAGGGGGGCTTGGAAGGGAAGTCGATCCTTGCGTTCGTATTTCCCATGAGCTTGCAAAGCTCTTCGTGAACTATATCGATAACCTGCTGGGCAGGGGTGAGGGATTCCATTACTTCCGTCCCGACAGCCTTTTCGCTTACATCGGCAACGAATTTCTTCACTACTTTATAGCTTACGTCGGCTTCAAGCAGCGCCATTTTTACCTCGCGCATAGCTTCGGCAACGATCTTTTCGTTGAGCTTTCCGTAGCCCTTGAGGTTTTTGAATATTTTACCGAGCTTTTCGGACAGTCCTTCAAATGCCAACGTTTTCACTCCTTACAGCAGTTCTCTTATTGTATGCACTATCTCCAGCTGGACGGGATCGTCTATAGCGAAACCCTCAAGCATGTCAAGCTGTTCCGAGATCTTTCTGAACCTGTCGGCAAGTCCCATGATCTCTTCGAGCTCTTCAAGGCGCTGTTCACATTTGTGGATACAGCCCATTACCGCCTGTCTTGTTATACCGGTGCTTTCTGCGATCTCGCCGAGGGAAAGATCCTCGTTGTAGTAAAGATCGAGGGTATCCCGCTGCTTATCAGTGAGCAGCGGCGCGTAGATATCGAAAAGCAGTGTATGATCGAGAGATTTTGACATAACGCACCGACCTTTCATAATCACGATACGGTGTAAATCAAAAAAGGTTTACAGTGGTATTATATCACTTTCAGCGATAAAGTCAAGCGGTTTCAAAAATTTTTTTGATTTTTGTATAATTTTTTCAAAAAATGTGGTGACAAAATCCCCAAAGTGTGATATAATGTTTAAAGATAGAATGGCGGTAATGTGCGAAAGCCGTATTGCGATATAAAAATGGTGTATAATGTTTCTCTTGCTGTTACTATTATATAATAAAGGGGGCGCTGCGTTATGAAAAAACTGCGGAACAGGATAATTTCGATTATTGCTGTAACTGCCGTTCTGGCTTTTTCGTCATGCGGCAGTCCTCATAACGCTCCGGCTGTAACGGGGACATCTTTTGAGCAGACAAAAGCTGCCGCAACAGAAACAACCGTATATATAACTGAATCTTCTTCGGTTCCGGAAACTATCCCGGTTACAGAGAGCTCTGCGGTCTCTGAAACACTTCCTGCTACTGAATCTATCCCGGAGTCCGGCAGCGACAACGAGATCGGGTCAGAAGAATCTGAAACAACAGAGTCTGCCGAAATAACCGAAATATCAGAGATAACTGAAATATCCGAAACTGCCGGGATTACAAGTCTTGTTTCCGAAACGGAAGAAATAACAGAAACAAGCTTCAGCTCTTCCGAAAGTACGGAGCCGGAAACCGTGGAGTTCATCGAAACTACGCTCTCGGCTGCTGTTACCGAATCTGACGCAGGAGACGGACTGTTCCCGTTTGCAACAGATGACGGGACAACCGGGGAAGCTGTAACGGAAGCACCGGAAAGTGCTTACACTGAGGTTCACAGGACTGCGGCTAAACCCTCTCCGTCACAGATAAAGGAAGTCTCTTCTCCCGGAAAGACTGTTTTCGGTCCGGACAAGGCGAAGTTTGACTATTCGAACTGCTCGAAAGGCTACGTTTCCGTTAACTATACGGGAAGCACAAAGCTAAAGATGCTCCTCAAGAAGGACGGCGTGCAGTACGACTATGATATCCCGGGAGGGAAGGGCATACAGTATTTCACGCTCTCCATGGGAAGCGGAAAATATGTCGTTGAGATCTATGAAATGGTCTCCGGCGGCAAGTACATAAAACTTTTCTCCGATACGTTCACAACAAAGATCGCGGATACAACGAATATGTATCTGTTCAGAAACCAGTATGTGAATTTCAATGTATCTTCAAAGTGCGTGGCAAAGGCATCGGAAGTCTGCGCCGGCTGCACCACGAACCTGCAGAAGATCTCCGCGGTGTTCAAATTCGTCACCGACAACGTCAAGTACGACAAGGCGCTTGCGGCGACTGTAACGAGCGGGTATATCCCGGATCCCGACAGCGTTCTCGCAAAGAAGAAGGGGATCTGCTTCGATTACGCGTCGCTTACTGCTGCAATGCTTCGTTCGCAGGGAGTTCCCACGAGACTTGTGATAGGCTATGCAAGTCCCAATATCTATCACGCATGGAATGAAGTCTATACACCCGAAAAGGGCTGGATAGCCGCTGAGATACAGCTCACCGGCACAGGTTTCCGCCGTATAGATACGACGTTCTATGCCAGCGCATCAAATAAGAAAACATTTGCCGACTATATTGCCAAATCCGGCAACTATTCGGACGTTTATATTTACTAAGGAGTTAAACGGATATGTCAAAGAAAAAGCTTTCGCATGATGAAGTCTCCTACTTCTGTGAGCAGTTCTCGATGATCATCAACGCGGGTATCCCGATGTCGGAGGGCGCGGCTATGATAGCGGAAAGTACGGAGGACAGCTTCGTAACGGACGTTGCTAAACGCGTGGAGAAGGTAGTTACAGACGATAAACCACTCTACGAGGCGATGGAGCAATCCGGCGCGTTCCCGGAGTACGCGGTGAGCATGGTAAAGATCGGAACTCTTTCCGGCCGTCTCGACGATGTACTCAAAGGACTCTCCGATTACTATGAGCAGCTGGGCAACCGGCTCCGCACCATAAGAAGCGCGATCATGCACCCGATAATCCTTATCGCAATGATGGCTGCTGTAATAATAGTACTTATTGTGCAGGTACTTCCGATGTTCCAGGACATTTTCGGTCAGTTCAACAGTACAGTCGGCGAAACTGTCAAGGCGAGCGTTGACTATGCCTACGCTACCGGTATCATTATTCTGATCGTGCTTGTGGCAGTACTGCTTATATCTGTGCTTATCTGGCTGTTGTCGAAGATACCGTCCGTGCGTTCGGGACTTTCGTCCTTTGCATCTTCGTTTGTGCTTACAAGGAGAACCGCCGGCGTGTTCACGCGCGCAAAATTTGCGAATGCTATGAGCATGATGGTATCCAGCGGAATTGAAGCAAGTACGGCTCTTGAAAACGCAATGATGCTTATAAGTGATAAGAAGATGCGCAAGCAAATAGACCGGTGCAGAGCGCAGGTCGTTGAGGGTGAGCCTTTTGCCGACGCTCTTGATGAGGCAAAGCTCCTCCCGCCGATATATTCCCGTTCACTGAAAATGTCATATAAATCCGGCTCATTTGATGATGCGTGGCACAATATAAGTGACCGCTGCTCGGAAGAAGCGGATGTTACCAGCGAAAACATCGTTTCATTCGTTGAGCCTGTGCTGATAGCGGTAATGGCGGTAATAATCGGCGCGATACTGCTGACGGTAATGCTTCCTATGATGGATATCATGTCCACACTCGGATAATGCCTGCGGGGAACTGATATGAAAGAGAAAAGCATTTACAAGCTGAGATTTTTTATAGCGGTATGCTCCGTTCTCGTATTCGGGGCGCTGCTGCTGTGGCTCCTGCTTGGTCTTAACAGGGCTGAAAGCGTGTCTGCCGAACAGCGTCTGAAGAATGTGAAGCAGTCTGTGATGAACGGGGTAGTCATGTGCTATTCTGTGGAAGGGTACTATCCGGAGAGCGTGGACTATCTGAAGAAGAACTACGGCGTTGACTATAACGAGAAGCAGTATCTTGTGCATTACAGATACGTTTCCGGGGATATACCGCCCACAGTCATGGTATATGAAAATAAGTGATATGTCGGAGGGTCTATGAAAAGTCTGAAGGGCAGAAAGCTTGCTGATTCCGTAAGTTCTGTGGGAAGCATGATACTTTTTCTTATATTCGCTTCCTGTTCACTTATCATAATCGCAGCCGGAGTAAGCACATACGCGCGTATCTCCGACAACGTGAACAACACCTTTACTGCCGCCACTGCCGTGAAATATGTTACAAACAAGATCAGAGGCTGTGACAGGGCAGTTATTGAAGAAGGCGGACGCGGTATCGCGGTTTATAACGGCGAACTTGTGTGTGTTATAATGAGCGACGCGGAGAATATAGGTGAAAGAAGCGGGCTTGCCGATGCGTACATAGATTATGTAGGCGGAGATATAATATTCAGTAATGCTCATCTTCGCGTTGTGGAAACAGAGGACGGACTGTTTCACATAGCGGTGATGGCGAGAGATGAATGGAGCGAATCATACTGCCGGGTCAGGGATTCAGGGGGTGAAGACGCTGAAGGGCTTTAATACCGTTAGGAAAAGGCTTCCGTTCAACCTTTTCTTTATTGAACTTTTGATCGTGCTTCTGTTCTTTGCGGTGTCCGGAGGCGTTATTATGAACCTTTTCGCTTCCGCGGATCTGGTTTCGCGTAAGAACAGAGCGTCTGAACAGCTTATGCTCAGAGTACAGGCGGTCTCGGAAATGTATGCGGCAAAAGGCGATATGTATGAAGCCGCCGATGCCGTTTTCGGCAGGGGAGCATGCGTAGAATGCACAAGGACAGCGGAACCGGACGATCCCGGATCGGAAGATGCTGAGGCGAAAGTTCTTGACGGACTTATCGTTACATACGACGAAAATATGATGCCGCTTGTAACTCCGGATGGAAGACGTGATTACGGCATGATCGAGCTGATAATGTACGAGTCGCGGGATGATACTCCCGGGGGAAGTCTTCGGAAGCTTGAGATAGTAGCAATATTTCTCTACTCGAATCAGGGTGCGGAGATGCTTTACGAAGGCGTCAGCACCGCATATATCCCGGATTATGAAGAGACCGCAGAGGAAGAGGAGCTGACAGATGAAAGTGAAGGATAAAGAAAAAAGAAGCCCGACCGTCGGCGGCTCTCTCGGAACAGGCTATGTTACTGTGATAATGGTCTTTGTGGTGATCTGTCTTGCGGTGCTTGCGGCGCTTTCGTTCAAGACGGTCATGAGCAATTCCGGAATAGGTGAAATGAGCCGCAGGAATGCGGCACTCTACTATTCGGCAGAGGAGCGCGCGAACCGAAGGCTTGCCGATCTTGACGGCGCTGCCGCGGAAGCGGAGATGACAGGTGATTTTTCTTTGCTTGCGGACAAGGTACAGTCTTATGAAGATCTGACCACAGTACCCGATGTCGAAGGCTTCACGGCTGAATGGAGCGAGGAGGTCACGGAAAAGGTGAAGCTCCGTTGTTCGGTGCTGTTTTACAGTGATCCTGCCGCTCACGACGGGCGCAGGTTTGAGATAAAGAGCTGGAAGACCGATGTCGGAGCAGGCTCCGATGAAGTGCATATCACCGTCTGGGACGGTTCACAATTCTGATAAAGAAATTCTGAAAGGAACGAAAATTATGAATATCATTGAAATCCTCAAAGAAGCGGCTGCGATGAATGCGTCTGACGTGTTCATAATCACGGGAGCGGTGCTGAGCTATAAGGTATCGGGACAGCTTGTGCAGAAGAACAGCGATTTTCTTAAGCCGGATATGACCGCTGACCTCGTTCAGCAGATATTTGAAGTTGCAAAGATCGACAGAAGCATTACCGGAGATGTGAAAAAGGAGCTTGATTTCTCATTCTCGATCGCCGGTGTAGGAAGATTCAGAGCAAACATCTACCGCCAGAGAGGTACATATTCGGCAGTCCTGCGTTTCGTGCCGTTTGACCTGCCCAAGGCGGAGGATCTCGGAATACCGCAGTCGGTAATGGACCTCGCCTCCTGCAAGAACGGTATCGTGCTTATTACCGGTTCTGCCGGAAACGGTAAGTCCACAACCCTGTCCTGCCTTATAGATCATATCAATTCTACGAGAACAGGGCATATAATCACCATTGAGGATCCTATTGAGTTCCTGCATAAGCATAAAAAGTGCATCATCAGCCAGCGCGAGATCAATATTGATACCAACAGCTATCTTGATGCGCTGCGTGCAGTTCTCCGCCAGTCGCCGGATGTTATCCTTCTCGGAGAGATGCGCGATTATGAGACGATAAACGTAGCGATGACAGCGGCAGAGACCGGACAGCTTGTTTTCTCGACGCTGCATACCCTCGGAGCGGCAAACACTATTGACCGTATCATAGACGTATTCCCGACAGCCCAGCAGCATCAGATCAGGATCCAGCTTTCAATGGTGCTGAAAGCGGTTGTTTCACAGCAGCTTCTCCCGTCAGTTGACGGAAAGCTTGTTCCTGCATTCGAGATAATGCTGATGAACAGCGCTATCAGAACGATGATCCGCGAGGAGAAGACTCACCAGATCGATGCTGTTATCCAGTCGTCGAGCGGAATGGAAACGATGGATAACTGCATAGTAAATATGTACCGAAAAGGAATAATCACAGCGGAAACAGCAATAGAGTACGCATATAATCCCGAGCTTATGGAGAAGAGGACACAGCTCTGATATACTATATATTGTGCAGGAATGTAATTTCGCTACAAAAAGTTGTCAACGAAAGTGAAATAAATGTGTAAAATCACAACAAAAATGAAAAAGTTTCACGCATGTACAAAAATAGCTAAAAATGAGAAAAAATGGTATTTGTAAAGTCTTGACTTTTTTGACGAAATGTAATATATTAGTAGTAAGGATAATGTGTTAATTATTACACAATAACTCTGTCTTCGGACAAAATGTACTCAGGGTAAAAAATTTTTAACGGTTTGGAAAAAATTAGTGGGGTGGTAATTATGGACATCAAAAGCAGAAAGGCATTGAGCAAAGCTCTTGCAGCACTCGTTTTTTCTACTGCTTTGACCGGCGCAGCACTTAACGTATCTGCGTCCGCATACGACGGCGATTCCGCTGACGGCATTAGCAAAAACGAGAATGAAGACCTCGGTACCGCGGTCAAGAATGTACTTGGCGTCGCAAGCGGTTACAACGTATTCCTCAGCGGTAACTATAAGCAGACCGCAATGAATAACGTTGATGCTGGTGACGGACGCGGCGTTCTTGCAGTCGGCGGTAATTACGATGTAGGATACTTCAATATTCAGAAGTGCGCAAGTGCAACAGTAGCCGGTGACGTTACCGGTACTATCGACGGTACTTACATTCAGGGCGGTATTGATTTCGATTCCGCTTTCACGTCTCTTAAGGACCTCAGCGTAAAACTCGCTGCGGCTGACGGTGTAACTATCGATAACAGCACAGACACCAATTACATCAAAAACAATTACGGAACCATAACATTCAAGGGTACAAACAGCGACGTTAACGTATTCAATCTTACTGTTGACCAGCTGAACGAACTCAAGGGCGGCGCAGCTGCTTCTATGGAAAGCGCAAGCCATGCTCTTTCGTTTGACGTACCGGACGGATCCACAGTTATCGTAAACATCGTTGGTTCCGGTGCAATTGACCTTACATTCAACTGGGGTGCTTTCTACAGCACTACCGGTCAGCTTACTTCCGGAAACAAGTACGGCAGTTCCAAGGTTCTGATCAATGTTCCCGAGGGCAATACAGTAGCTATTGCCAGCGGCGTTGGTTCTCTTCTTGCTCCTGATTCCGATATCATATCCGCAAAGTATGCCGGAGTAAATGCTCATTATGAGGGTCAGGTTATCGGTAAGTCCTTTACAGGTAATATCGAGTTTGGTTCTTCTACATTTGACGGTGAAGATCCTTCCGTAATTTCTATTATCAAGACTAGCACTCCTGAGGAAGAAAAGGAAGAGGAAGAAACCGAAGAGACAGAAGAGACAACAGCAGAAGAAACAACTGCTCCTGAGGAGAGCACAGCAGAAGAAACAACTTCTGTCGAAGAGACTACTGCTGAAGAAACTACAGTAGCAGAAACAACTGTTGCTGAGACAACAACCGAAGAGACTACAGTAGCAGAAACAACTGCGGCTGAGACAACAACCGAGGAAACTACAGTTGCAGAAACAACTGCCGCTGAGACAACAACCGAAGAAACTACAGTAGCAGAAACAACTGTTGCTGAGACAACAACCGAAGAGACTACAGTTGCAGAAACAACTGCCGCTGAAACAACAACCGAAGAAACTACAGAGACAACTGCTGAAGTTACTACATACCAGGAAATTTCAGTTCCTGTAACTACAGAGATCAGCTTCCTTGTAACTACATCAGTAAGTGCAACAGTTATTGAAGATGATACTCCTGATGTAACTACCGGTGCTCCTGCGGAGACAACAACTCCTGTTGAAGAAACTACTCCCGCACCTGTTGAAACACCTGCAGCAACAAATCCCGCTCCTGTTGAAACAACACCCGCAGAAACAAATCCTGCTCCTGTTGAAACACCTGCGGCAACAAATCCCACACCCGTTGAAACACCTGCAGCAACAAATCCTGCACCTGTTGTAACAGTAGCTGAAACGACAACTGCTTCCGAGGAGACCACGGTTGAAGAAACAACAGTTCCCGAGGAGACCACAGTTGAAGAGACAACTGCTCCTGAGGAGACCACAGTTGAAGAAACAAGTGCTCCCGAAGTGACTACAGTTGAAGAGACAACTGCTCCCGAGGAAACCACAGTTGAAGAGACGACTGCTCCCGAGGAGACCACTGTTGAAGAAACAACAGTTCCCGAGGAGACCACAGTTGAAGAAACAACAGTTTCCGAGGAGACCACTGTTGAAGAAACAAGTGCTCCCGAAGAGACTACAGTTGAAGAGACAACTGCTCCCGAAGAGACTACAGTTGAAGAGACAACTGCTCCCGAGGAGACCACTGTTGAAGAGACAACTGCTCCCGAGGAAACCACAGTTGAAGAGACGACTGCTCCTGAAACTACACCTGAGAGCAGCGAAGTAGTTTTCACAGATGCTACAACACCTACAACTCCTAAGGTATATCAGGAAGTTACAGTTCCCACCGACACTCCTGTTGATTTCGTAGTAGTTACTACTCCCGATGCTCCTGAGATCACAGAGGAAACAACTACTCCGAAGGAAACAACTGCACCGGTAGTTTCTGTCGAAGCTCCTGAGCTTGTAACTGAAAGCACCGAAGATGATGATACAACTTCTCCGGAAGAATACTACAGCTTCGATGATAATGACACACCGCTTTCAGAATTCTTTGACTTCAATGAGAATAAGGTTCCGCTTGGTGCATTCGATGAAACTGATTCTGCAAGCAAGAATCCGGATACCGGAGTTGCTTCTCCCGCAGCTATGGGCGCTGCAGCAGTAGCTTCTATGGCACTTGCAATCAAGGCTCGTAAGAGAAAAAAGTAATCAAATAAGTAAAATGTCCGCAATGTTAACTCATTGCGGACTTTTTATTTGAATACTCTTTGAGCAGACGGGAATTTATATGAAAAAACCCGCCTCGGATAAACCCGAGACGGGATTCGCGGCGGGGCGTTCCCCGCTGTATCTGTCGAACGCTTTGGATTTTTTACAAGACTTGCGTGATACGACACCAAAATCCGCCCACAGATGAAATCGTAGGCGGATTCGCGGCGGGGCGTTCCCCGCTGTATCTGTCGAACGCTTTGGATTTTTTACAAGACTTGTGTGATACGACACCAAAATCCGCCCACAGATGAAACCGTAGGCGGATTCGCGGCGGGGCGTTCCCCGCTGTATCTGTCGAACGCTTTGGATTTTTTACAAGACTTGCATGATACGACACCAAAATCCGCCCACAGATGAAACCGTAGGCGGATTCGCGGCGGGGCGTTCCCCGCTGGTGTGCCACCCGGGAATCGAACCCGGGACACCCTGCTTAAAAGGCAGGTGCTCTGCCGCCTGAGCTAGTGGCACATTCAAGACAGTACATATATTATAACAAAATTGATATATTTTGTCAATAGATTTTGAGAATTTTCTGTGATACTTTTTTATAATATGATTGACAAATCCGGAATGCAGTGTTATAATGGTCGGGTAAGGATTATAAACAGAGAAGATATTATTCCGGGAGTAAGTTTATGAAAACTAATCTGAAGGTCAGTGTTAAACAACTGACAGAAAACATTGATGACGCATTATTTGACTTTGATCAGCTTAATGATAAGATAGAGGATATGTGCCATAAAAACAGCATATCGGAAAGAATGAACCTGAATACCCAGCTTGCAATAGAAGAAATAGTGCATAGGTGTGTTATAGGCTTTTTGGAGCACAATGACGGTGGATTCGGATATCCCATAACACTGACGATCAATTTTTCGCTTCTTGAAGAAAAAGCATCTTTAATGATAACATATTCCGGTCCGAGATTTGATCCTTTTGAGTATGGTGATGAGCTGTCTGTTCTGCTTGTCGAGAAACTGTCTGCACAGTCAGCTTACAGTTATGACGGAATGAACAAAGTAGTTGTCATACTGTCGTAAATCTATTATTAAATATGTAATATCAATATGCCGGCTCTGACCGGCTTTTTTTATTACCAATTATTTACGGGAATAACAGAGCCTGTGCAGTCAATACTTTTCTTGTATCAAGATCCGGAGGTAGTTCAGAATGTACTACGGAAAAGTTGAAATCAGCGGGATAAATACAGCGAAACTGAAAGTTCTAACCGAAAGCGAAAAAACGGAACTTCTAAAACGCACAGCGAATGGTGATATGAAAGCTCGAGAGGAGCTTATAAACGGAAATCTTCGCCTTGTTTTAAGTGTTATACAGCGGTTCGCGGGAAGGGGAGAGAGCCCCGACGATCTTTTCCAGGTTGGCTGTATAGGACTGATAAAAGCAATTGACAATTTCTCACCGGAGTACGGTGTTAAGTTCAGCACTTACGCAGTGCCGACAGCATAAAGTTGTCGAGATGACGTAAATATAATTCATAATGGGGACAATCAGCATATTTATCATGCCATATTAGTCAAAAAGCTGAAAATCACTTGACATCGGTCAATTTATGCGGTATAATAACTACTGCAATAATATGCTATAATGCAATTATGTTGCTTGAATATTATAGTCTTGCTTCACCCGTTTGTTCGGGACACGGAATGCAGTGTAATACCGTTACGGTATGAGTCTGCGCGAGTCGGTCACTGTGAAGCTGCTTATGCCCGATGCATAAAGCAGATAAGTCAGATACGTGGAAGGAGACTGTGTTTCTGCCGGAACCGGAAATCACGTCAATAAGAGGAGAATACCGCATAAATTGCGGAAGTTATCCTCTTTTTAAGGCGTACCTGTCGGAAAAGGTAACGCCTATTATTTTTTTGGAGGTAACAAAATGAAAACAGCAGTTATTTATTGGAGCGGTACAGGGAATACCGAGGCAATGGCAAAAGCGGTAGCAGAAGGTGCAGGAGTTGAAGCAGTCAGTGTTTCTGAATTCAGCGGTAATATCGCGGGTTATGATTCTGTTGCATTCGGCTGCCCTGCAATGGGTGACGAGATACTTGAGGAAGGGGAATTTGAGCCGTTTTTTGCAAAAATCGAGAATGAACTTTCCGGCAAGAAGGTAGTTCTTTTCGGTTCTTATGACTGGGGTACAGGAGACTGGATGAGAAGCTGGGAAGAGCGCGTAAAGGCAGACGGTGCTGAGATTATCGGCGGTGAGGGGTATATAACCAATCTTGACGCAAATGAGACCGAACTTGGTGAGCTCCGTGAGCTTGGAAAGAAGCTTGTGGAATAAGAACATACAATGCTTAAAGCAACACCCTCAGGAAATGCTTCCCGGGGGTGTTGCTGATTATATGTACCTTAAAAGCTTTCATTGCATACAGTCATAAACTGTGCGGCAGCCTCATCAGATGTGGCTTTGTCGTAAAGAACGAGATTGCACGCGTCAATGTAGGCATCTATTACATCTGTAAGTTCGAGTCTCGGATCCATTTCACGGAGGTTTATATTGTTAGCCATGACTTCGGAAGCCTCATACTGAAGACCGGTGAGCATACCGGCTTCTTCAAGGTAATCAAGGGCTGAACGGCTGATCGGGATACCTTTTTCCACGCCCTGGAGAAGTGCCCATTCTTTGCTGTTGAGCATAAAGTCCAGCAGTAATGCTGCTTCCTTCGGGTGATCGGTATTCTTGCTCATAGCATAAAGCGTAGCGGGCTTTTCATACCAGCCTTTACCGCTGTCGGCGGGATCGAATGCGGTATAATTGCATGCGATGACTTCATTGCCGTTGTTTACAGCTGCGCCGAGATAGTTCACAGCATCGCTTACCCATGCAATAGTACCGGCATAGGCTCCGCTGTCGATGCTGATCTTCTTGAAGTCCTCTGTCTTTGGGATAACATTCTTGTTTACCAGATCGACGTAGAAATCTATCATTATCTTATAGTCGTCCTGTGAAAACCCGGGTTCGCCGTTTTCGGTGAAGAAAGTTTTTCCGGTCTTCTGTTCAGCGTAAGCAATAGAATAAAGCCAGAGCCCCTTTGCGACACCGGAGAGCGGATAGATACCGTCTGCGCTCATAACCTCCGCGGCAGCAAAAAGATCGTCCCATGTTTCCGGCAGGGAAAGCCCGTATTTGTCGAAGATGGTTTTGTTGAAGTAAACTGTCTCGGTGTTCATTGCGATAGGAACAGCGTTAAGAACACCGTTTCTGACGCCGTATCTGAGGTAATCCTCGGAGAAGTTGGAAAGATCGAGCACATCGCTCACCTTGGACAGATCGTAGTAACCTGTGCCGTCTTCTGAGAACTCGCTGAGCCAGCTGACATTGATCTGCATGACATCGGCTTCCGTATCGGATATCATACGGATACGGCTTCGTGCCTCATATCCGGACCATTCGGAGTAGTTGCATTTGACCTTTATTTCGGGGTGAAGCTGTTCAAATTTGCGTACAGCGGCGAGTGTATATTCTGTTCTTGTATCGTTGCCCCACCATGAAAGGGTTATCTCGGTCTGTACATTCTGGGAACGTACAAGCTGTTCATTTCCGCAGCTTCCTGCTGACAGTATCATAGAAAATGCCGTAAGACCGGCGAGCAAACGCTTGCATTTCATCAGCCGTTCACCTCCGTATCCTTTGTTCTGTCATAGAACATATATGTGTCCTTGCCCGCTTTCTTTGAGCGGTAGAGCGCCTTGTCGGAAGCAACATAAAGTTCGTCGAACGTCGTCCCGTCCTTCGGAAACAGTGAAACGCCTATACTTGCGGAGATCTTATAGTTCTTGTCATCACCCGTGTAAAGTCCGGTAAAAGCGGTTTTGAGTGCTTCACATCTTTCGGTTATGTATGAGATATAGTCCTGACCCTCCGGCGGTGTTGAATTTACAAGTACACAGAACTCATCGCCGCCGATGCGCCCGAGATAATCCTCGGTAGTGAACTCGGATTTGAGAATACTGCCTGTTTTCGCAAGTACCTTATCACCATAAACATGACCGAGCGTATCATTCACTCCCTTGAAGTTATCGAGATCAAGGAGAATAAGCGCATGGGATTCGCTTCCGAGCTTCGGATCAATACGGTTTGCGGTGCGTTCATTGAATGACTGCTTGTTAAGAATACCGGTAAGCTGGTCAGTAGTTGCCTTAACGTCGAGAAGAGATACGGCTCTCTTGACAGGGGAGGTAAGCTTTGCGGAAATGAACATACCGAGTCCGGCAGCTGTGAGTGCAGCGATAAGAGCGATGATAATGATGAATATGCGCATTTCGTTGTTTTCAGCGAGTATTATTTCCGTCGGTATCGAGCATATCACATACCAGTCGTCGCCGCAGCTGTTGACTGTGACAAGGTAGTTGTCGTCCATTACCGAAGCGGAAGTCTTGCCCTTTACACGCGACAGGATATCATCGTTAAGCAGTTCTCCCGTCTCGTCTTTTCTTGCGGAATAGAGGATATTGTAGTCCGAGTTGACAAGGCGGATATCCATATCTCCGAGAGTTTCGGGATTGTCAAAAACTGCTTCAAGCTCACTCGTGTAGAAAGAGAGCACGATAAGCGCATTTTCATGGACCCGCTTGACATAGTAGATTCGCTTGAAGTTGCCGAGATATCCTGCTGCCCAGCCGTCTTTTGTGCGCTGGCGGGTTATCATAGCGTTCAGCTTGTCAAACATATCCTCGCCCAGCAGATTTGTAGTACCGTTTGAGATCTTTCCGACAGTCCTGTTGTTGCGGTACACGATGCCGTAATCGACGAAGTTGTCCATAATGCAGAGCTTGTTGAGCTCCTCGGTTATAGCCTTTTCTGTATTCAGCGCCTCGTACTCATCGTTACCCGGATCGGAAGCATCGTATGTATATGCGTCCTTTACTCCGAAAGCGAGGGTTCCGACAGTCTCCATTCTTGACAGATAGCTGTCAAGGTTAAGCTTCATCTGGACATTAAGAGAAGAAGTAAGGGAGATGACCTTGCTTTTGAGCAGGCTGTCGGTCTTGGCGAATGTAATCGTTGTAACAATAGTCACAACAGCGATTATGAGAGCTACGAAACCGACTGTCATCAGAAACAGCTGTTTTCGTACGCTTTTTAGAGTAGGTCTGGCTTTTTCTGTTTTATACATTACTGCCTCTTTAAGTTGAATGATGTTTATATTCTGCTATATTATACTATATTTCGACTGAAAAATCAACAGTTTAGGGCAAGATATTCAAGAAAAAAACTACTTTTGATAATTTTTTCGTGCATTATTTCAGAAATCTATTGTAGTTTTTTTAAAATAATGTTATAATAAATAAATTAAAAGAATGCTGATATAGCATTCTTTTGTTATAATAATGAGTATCTGGAAAAGGTGTAATAATGAGAAAGAACTCGAAAAGAACCGATTTTATAATAGTCGCTGTAATACTGCTGCTTGTTGCTGCGGGAATACTGTTTGCCGTGATCACCGGGAATAACAGCAGTTCCCCGCAGGTTCCTGCGGAAAAGATATCGTCATATACCGATTATAACGGGAAAAAGATCGGAATAATGACCGGGACGAGTTTTGAAGTTCCGACATTTGAATTCTTCCCGGACAGTCAATACTTTTATTACAACAACGCAAGCGATATGGCTGTGGCTCTGATGCAGGGAAAGATAGACGGCTTTCTCGGAGATGAGCCTCAGATGCGCATGCTCTGTCAGGAACAGGACGGTATCACTTATATAAAGCAGAAACTTACGGAAGAAGATTACGCGTTCGGCTTTCAGAAAGACAATGACCGTGCTGATATGATACGCTCGCAGTTCGACGAAATGCTTGCCGAATTAAAAAGTGACGGAACGCTTGATGAGATCCGGAATAAGTGGTTAAGCAGTGATGAAAGCGTCAAGATAATTGATATGACCGGATTTTCCGGTGAGAACGGCAGACTGATGGTAGTTACAACAGCTTCCGATATGCCTTTTTCATACATAAAGGACAATGAAATAGTCGGGCTGTCGATAGAGCTTGTCGAAAAGTTCTGTCGGAGATACGGATATACTCCTGTGATCGAAGATGTTGATTTTGCTGCAAGAGTGACCGGACTTTCCACGGGAAAATATGATATGTGCGCTTCCTCTCTTGGCATAACCGAAGAGAGAAAGGAAAGCATAAGCTTTTCTGAACCCTTCTACAACAGCGGAATCGTGCTTGTGGTAAGAAAATCGGAAATAGATGAAACACCGCAGTCCGAAATAATAACAGCCTCCACTCCGATATCGCATTTTGCGGGAAGTTTGATCGGAGTAGGCATTGGTAGTATGTTTGACGTTCTTGTCATGGAAAAGATCCCCGATGCGAAAATACGTTACTTCAATACATACTCGGATATGGTTACCGCGCTTGAATCCGGCAAGGTCGATGCCCTTTGTCTTGATGAGCCGGTAATAAGGTACATAATAGCTTCCGAACACTCGCAGATCATTTATCTTGACGAAAAACTCAAGGAATTCAGCTATGGCTTTGTCTTCCCAAAAACGGAAGACGGGAGAAAGCTCAGAGATGAGTTCAACGAGTTTCTCGGAAGGATCAAAGGAAACGGAGAGCTTAAAGACGTCGAAAACAGATGGTTCAGCACCAATCCCGCACTTCATACTCTTCCGGAGATAAAAGATTCCGGAAATGGAACACTGAAGCTTGCCGCGGAAGTTACCAATGCTCCGTTTGTATATCTTGAGCAGAACAAGATAGTCGGGTATGAGATAGAACTTGCATACCGGTTCTGCAAAGAATACGGCTACGGACTTGAGATCTCAGAAATGAACTTTGATGCGGTAATGCCTTCTCTTAATTCGGGAGTATGCGACTTTGGCTGTGACTGCATAACGATAACCGATGAACGGGCTGAGAGTGTTTATTTTTCGGAGCCGGAATATGAAGGCGGCGGGGTGCTTGCGGTGAGAGGCTCAGCCGGCGGAGGTGTCAGTTCGTATTCGTTCAACGGTACGCGTGCCGGCATCATCACCGGTTCGATACATGATGATATAATCAAAGAAAAACTGCCGGATTCCACGATCTTTGAGTATAACGGCTATTCCGATATGACAGCTGCACTGAAGTACGACAAGATAGATTATTTTCTTGCCGGAAGTAACATTTCGGAAAATATTACCGAGGCGAACCCCGATCTCATGTACCTGTCCGATGTTATTGATGTGCTTGAATTCGGAGTAATGTTCCCGAAAGATTCCGATAGAAAAGATGTGAGGGAACAATTCAATGAATATCTGAAGAAGATAAATGCCGACGGTACGCTTGCTGAAATAATACGATTCTGGCAGAGCGGCGAATCCGAAAGCGCCGTTGTGGATATGAGCGGTCTTGACAGCGGGAACGAGACACTTACGCTTGCGGTTTCTGCCGAGATCAAGCCGTTCTCGTATATAAGCAGCGGAAAATTAGCGGGGATAGATCCCGACATTGCTGTTCGTTTCTGCAAAGAGTACGGATATGATTTAGATGTAAAGACAGTAGATTTCGGCGGTATGATGCCCGGTCTTGCGTCCGGTATATATGATTTTGCTATGAATTGTGTGACCATTACCGAAGAGCGGAAAGAAAGCGCTGATTTTTCGGATCCATACTTTTTTGAAGATTTACATCTCGTTGTCCGAAAGCAGGACGTGACCGCGGACGCAGAGAAAAATGAAGCTCCGGATCTGATAAAGAGCATAGCTGATAGTTTTGAGAAGAACTTTATCCGTGAGGAGCGCTGGAAGCTTATACTTGAAGGTATCGTCACCACTTGTCTGATCACTGTTATGTCAGCTCTGTTCGGCACGATACTCGCATTCCTTATATGTATGTTCAGACGTACCGGCAGCGTACTTGCAAATGCAATATCGAACATCTATGTAAAGCTTCTGCAGGGAACACCAATTGTAGTTCTGCTGATGATCCTGTACTATGTAATTCTCGGAAAATCCGGTCTTTCAGCGGTCTGGGTGGCGATAATCGGATTCTCGCTCAACTTCGGAGCGTATGCTTCCGAGATTATGCGTTCCGGTATAGAGAGTATCGACGGCGGACAGCGTGAAGCGGCACTTGCCCTCGGCTACAGCGAGAACCAGGCTTTCTTCCGCTTCATCTTCCCGCAGGCAGCAGTACGTTTTCTGCCGGTGTATAAAGGCGAAATTGTGTCGCTTCTGAAAGGAACTTCTATAGTAGGCTATATCGCGATACAGGATCTCACGAAAATGGGAGATATCATCAGAAGCCGAACTTATGAAGCGTTTTTCCCGCTTATCGCAACTGCGGTAATATACTTTATTCTTGCATGGATAATCTCTCTCATACTAAAATTAATTCTTGCCGGTGTAAGTTCAAGGAAAAAGCGCAGTAAATGAATAATCACCCGGTCATATAGACCGGGTGATTATATTTGCTGTGTAAAAGAAGTCAGAAGCTCTTTACGATAGGTTCTATCTGTTCCGCCATATTATCGATATTCTCAAAGAGAACGCTCTTTGTAGTACCGAGCTCATTTGCACGTTCGATGTGGTTGCTTACATTCCTGTACTGTTCACTTATACGCTCGAATGCTCCGTTTACTTCTGAAAGTTCGGAAGTGGCATTGTCTGCAGCCTGTGTGATCTGATCCTGGACTGCATCGGCACCGCTTGCTGCCGTATTGATGCTGTCGAATGTGCTGTTTGCGGATTCAAGGTCATTCATGTTCTGGTCAAGAGCGTCCGTGGTTTTAGCAATACTGTCATTGAATCTGCATGTATAGGAGTTTACCTTCTCTATAGCCTTATCTACCTCGGAGACCATAAGCTTTATCTGTTCCGCAAGCTTTTTGACTTCTATTGCGACAACTGCGAAACCTTTGCCGTTTTCACCGGCTCTTGCAGCTTCAATTGAAGCGTTTATTGCAAGGATATTGGTCTGATCGGCAATACCGGTTATGCTCTTTGTATATTCGGCGATCTCCTTAACGGAAGAAACGAGACCTGTGAATATCTCATTCATCTCGCCGAAATCGCTCTTTACAGCTTCTGAGCTTGCTCTGAGCGTATCCATGTGCGCCTGGGCGTCGCCGACTGTCAATGATATATCGTTCTTTACGTTTTCAAACTGACCTGCCGCATTGCCGAGGGAGCTGAAAACTTCGCCGAAATGGGTCATCTTCTGCTTGAGTTCTTCGTCACGCTGAAGAACGATGTCAAATGATTCCTGTATGCTGCGTATTTCCTCAAGGGAAGCGACTTCCTTCTTTGCAAGTTCCTTCTTCGATTCCTTGATGCTGTTTGAAATGCAGACAAGCGGGTAATAATCCGGCTTGCTGCTCTGATTTTTGTTTTTACCGAAAGATATCATATTATTCTCCGCCTTATCCGAATACTACGCAGCTCATGGTCTGATTGATGAACTGGTCATTGTAATGTTCGCCGTTTCCTACAAATCCGCAGAAGCTTCCGAGCTTGCTCATGGACTGAAGATAGCTGGTAAGGAAGTTATGCTCCTTGAAGTAGAGGTATCTGAAAGCGCAGTTTACTGCGAAAACGCCGGATATATTGCTGAAATCAGCTCTGATGCGCGATATGGTCTCTGCGGCGATCTCTGCGTGGTTACCGATCTGAAGAAGGGTAAGAACATCGGAATCATTGACCTGTCGATAGCAGCACAGACCGCTTCCGGAGGGTTCTTTAAGCGAAATGATGCAGATCTCGTTACCGGTTATCTTGCCAAAGGGATTAGAGAAAGTCTGCTTCGAGATATCGCGCTCGGAGATACCGAACTCGTTCATATATACAGCTTTTGCGGGCTTGCCGTTAAGCTCGCCTATGTAGTACTTTGCTCTGTCTGTACCGCTGGCGATGAAGCGTCTGTCGTCCATGGGACGGTACAGATTTTCCTTGTAAACCTTGACCTTGCCGGACTCATTGCGAACCATAGCATAGGCGCAGGCGTCCTGATAAACAACACCGTTTACGGAAACTTTGCCGTCGAATGCGGTACCGCCCATAAGGGAGATGCCGGACTTCCTGAGAACAGTGTTCATAGCAGCGATCGTCATAGCGTCGTTGCCGGTGCAGAAGTCGATGCAGACCGTATTGTTTCCGTTTGCATTGACTTTGCGGACATTGCTCTCGAATTCGCTGATGTCTTTCATAGGCATAGTCGATACCGAAGTAAGTATGCCTGCGGCAGCTCTTACGCCGGACATAGCAACCAGTCCGACTCCGCCTTCACGAAGACTGCTGCTGTAGAAGTGACCGGTGGTACCGATGCTCGGGATATCGGGGTATTTGGCATGAAGCTCTGCGACGTGCTTTTCAAACATATCTCCGTTGGAGATCATAATAATAAGATCAGCGGAGGAGACATTGCCGAGCAGGGACTTAAGATCGCCGTTATCGCTCTTATAATAAGTCTGTTTCACTGTTATGCATCCTTTACGATAATATAGGCTGCCTATATAGGCACACAAATATTATATCATATTTCAAACAATTTTTCAATACTTAAATGGAATTTTTTTATAAAAAAATACAACTTTTATTCTGTGCTTATTTTAAAAAAACGGCTATACCGCATAAACAGCATGTGCAGATCGCGCCGTCAGAACCTGTAATGAATATCTATATCGGTTCCGTCAATAACTATCCTGCTGATGCAGACGGCTACAGCCTGCTGGCGTTCTTTCATGGAAAGCCTGTTCCACTGCTCACGCAGATTCACTACCGAGTTCAGCCTTTCTGTGATATCGCTTGCAATGCTGTGGTTCTTTTCCTCGTCAGCGATCTGTCGGCTGACAGATTCAAGCTCCGACTTGATATCCTCAATTGTTTCAAGCAGCACTTCATCTCCGGAACCGGCATACAGATTGTACAAACGTTTCAGTTTCATTGCAGCATCATTGTATCTCTGTTTAAGGATCTTCAATGCCGATGCGGAAACGGGAGCAATATCGCTTCCGGGAACAATGCTGTCGGTGCGCCGGAAAAGGTCCTCTGTAACTGCCTTTTCCACGAGTTCGGCATCAACCTTGTCATTATCGCAGCTGCTGTCTTTTATCAGGTATTTCTTTGAGCTTTGCTGTGAGTAGCAGTAGATCTTTACCTTGTCTTTGCCCCATTTCTGATACCTCATCTTTGCGCCGCACCGTCCGCAGTAGAGAAGACCTGTGAGCAGGTAAGATGCAGGGACAGCCTTTTTTGTGGAGCGCCGTTCATGTTCGCGCTGGACTCTGTCCCAGAGTTCCCGGTCAATGATCGCTTCGTGTCTGGCATCATAAGTCTCGCCTCTGAATCTGATCTTTCCGAGATATGTGACTCTCGTGAGAATATCGGTTATCTGCTTATCCTCGGAAACATCGAACATCTCCGCTAGCTGAGTTGTTGAGTAGCCCTGGAGGTACAGTTCATAGATCTGCTTCACATCTTTCGCGTGTTCGTTTGGGATAAGAACATCTTTTCCGGGGTCATAATCATAGCCGAAAGGCACTCTGCCTCCGCCCATCCAGAGCCCGGATTTAACTCTTTCCTGCATTCCCATCCGGGTACGTTCCCGGATATTTTCACGTTCAAGCTGGGCGAATACAGACAGAATACCTATCATCGCTTTCCCGTATGGGGTTGTGGTATCGAAGTTCTCGTTAAGGCTTATGAAGTTGCAGCCGTTCGGGATAAAAACATCTTCGAGCAGAAACACGGTGTCTTTCTGCGAACGTGACAGTCTGTCGAGCTTGTACACAACGACCGCAGAAACCTGTTTGCTTCTGATGTTGTCTATCATTCTCTTCATTTCCGGACGTTCGATATTGCTTCCGGACCAGCCTCCGTCGATGTAGAATTGATAGTCCGTTATATCTTTCAGCCTGCAGTATTGTTCAAGCTTCTGCTTCTGTGCGTCAACGGAGTAGCCTTCTTCGTACTGGGCGTCGGTAGAGACCCGGATATAGAGAGCTGTGTGCATTGCCCGCCTCTTTTCCTGCCATTAATTGTTCAGCCGGCTTCGTCGATCTGAACTGAATGCTCGTCGGAACGAAGACTGCTGAATGTTTCCAGCAGTTCCTTAAGCGGAGTGAAATCCCTGATATCCGAATCGGTGATGATATCTCCGGTGCTGTTGTAGCAGTTCCGGATAGAAACAGTCTGATCGTGCATAGTTATTCCTCGCTTTCAGATAAAGTATTGGAAAAACTACGGCGCTTATTCGCCGGAATAATACTGAATTAGTATATCCATAGACAAAATCAAGTAATTTCGTCACGATTCAGACATGCGCGCAAAGCGCGCTCCAAAATTGTGCATTGTGCATTGTGAACTGTGAATTTGTCTATATTTCGATAGAAATATAGCATAAAACCCGGATAAGACAAAAATCCCCGGTATCATCGTGATACCGGGGCAGTGTTATTCTTCGCTTCCGTTAAAGTTTAAGCAGAGCATTGTTATATCATCAAACGGGTCTATCAGACCGACAAATGTATCTATCTTATCTTTCACATATACAAGCTTGTCTTCCGCAGATAATTCTATAACTTCGTCAAGTGCCGATATCAGTGCTTCCATTCCGAAACGCTCACCCTGTGAGCTCTTCGCTTCGGGAACGCCGTCGGTGTACAGGAAGATGCTGTCGCCTTTTCCGAGAGTGACCGTAACGTTATCGAAGTCCATATTCTCCATTGCTGCAAGCGGAGGTCCGTTGTCGCTCTCCAATACCGAAAATCCGCTTCCTGCACGGCCTATGATCGGGTATTCGTGACCGGCGTTGGAGTATTGTATTTCTCCGGTCTTAATATCCAAAATACCCAGCCATACAGTTACGAAAAGCCCGGAATTGTTGTTCTTGCAGAGAATATTGTTCACCTTTGCAAGTATTTTTGCAGGCGTACCTCCTGCCATTACCTGGTTGCGTATAACAACTTTGGCAACTACCATGAACAGTGCGGCGGGAACACCTTTTCCGGCAACATCAGCCATAACGAGAGCAATGTGATCCTTGTCGGTAAAGAAGAAGTCGTAGAAATCTCCGCCGACCTCTTTGGCAGGCGTCATTGTTGCATAAAGCCCGAAATCATTTCTATCCGGAAAATCCTTAGGAAGCATATCCGATTGGATCTTAGTAGCAACACCGAGTTCTGCGCCAATCCGTGCCATCTCACGTTTTTCTGCCGAAAGTCTTTTTATGAGCATAAGTATCGATAACAGCAGCAGAGTAAATACAAATGTTATCGAAAACAGGATATAAAGAACGTATCGCGATACTCTGTCCGAAACTTCGGATATTGAAGTGCGGGGTACCAGAGTAGCATAGCCCCAACCGTGCATACCTATGGGAGTTATTGCCGCGAGCATCTGCATTCCGTCTTTCTCATAGGTGAAAACGGTCTCCTCATCGTTGTCTGATGTATTATGTATCATACTGTAAAGATTGGTATCATCATCGCTGATAAAAGACGTCCCCGTAGTATAGGCGAGTATGGTTCCGTCATCGTCAAAAAGAACATTTGCACTGGCGGCGCCGAAGCTTACGGTACTTACGAGGGTATTCAGAATATCTTTTGTGAAGGTGCCGAATACCACACCCGTAACTCTTCCGTTCTTTTCTATCGGAACCGCAAGATAAAGAACTTCATCGCCGTCTTCATCGATATATGTACTCTGGGAAACAGTATCTGTACCTGTCATTGCTTCCTTGAAATAGTCGGTAAGCATTATATTGCCGGAAGAACGTCCGTTATAGTTGATAGTCGCGCCTGTTGTGTTTGCAACGCCGATATTTTTGAAATCACCGATACCCTTTGTCTGCATAATTATAGTTTTCATAGCGTTATAATCGGAAAGATCAATATCGCGGAAGTACCTGACCTGGGATTCAAGCATGGTAAGCTGATCGGCGAGCTTGGTATTGAAAATAGCCGCCATAGCCTTTGCGTTCTCGTTCATATATGTACGTGTAGTCTGATCTATTACAGCGGTAGTTCTGTTGCCGAAAATGATCATTGAAACAGTCAGAAATATCGCGGAGAAAAAAACGACAATAATGATTACAAGATAGGATTTGATGAATTTTTTCATATATGACTCCCATTAAAGGTTTATGGAGATAATAACCCATAATCATTCTATCATAAAACAGATATTTTGTCAATAAAAAGACCGCCTTCTTCTTAAAAGACGGTCTGTAATGATATATCAGTTTATACTTTTCAGAACTTCGTCGATAAGCTCCTGACCATAGATCTGTGAGAATACGTCCATAACACCGGAGGTTGCTTTCTTAAAGGGTTCGAGATTGGGATAGTTCACTTCCATACCGGCTTCCTCAAGCTTTGATACAAAATCCTCGGTCTGCTGTTTAACGAGTTTCCTATCTTCGGTTTCTGCTGTTTTGGCTGCTTTTTCTATGATCTCGCGGTATTCCGGCTTCAGTCCGTTCCAAATCTCATTGGAGATAGTGAGCGGCATGGCGTCATAGCTGTGGTTAGTGATAGAAAGGTACTTCTGAACTTCGTAGAGCCCATTATTGTAGATTACGGGGATAGGGTTCTCCTGAGCATCGAACTGTCCGTCGCGTATCGCGTCTTTAAGCTCGGCAAAAGGGAAGCTCTTCGGATTTGCTTTAAGAGCCGACATAGTCTCCATAACGATCTGGTTCTCGGGTGTGCGTATATTCAGACCCTCCATATCGGCAGCGCTGTTGATCGGACCTACTTTTTCGGTAGTTGTGACACAGCGGAATCCGTTGTCAAAGTATGCGAGAACGTGCATATTGAACGGCTCGAGATCGGAGTTAATGTTCTGCATAGTGTCTGAATCGATGAATTTCCATGCACTGTCAAAATCGCTGAAGAGGAAGGGAAGTGCCGATACGCCAATCTTTGTGGCGTAGGAAGCATAGTTTCCGGCGCTGGATACTGTCATTCCAATGTTTCCGTCTATTATGCCCTTGATGAGGTCGCCGTCACTGCCCAACTCTCCGGAAGGGTGTATCTCGATGATAACATCGCCGTTTGTTTCCTTTTCGACGGTTTCCTTGAACTTTTTCAGAACAACACCGCGGGGATCTTCTTCGTTTGTCGAATATCCTGTTATTACAGTAACAGGATATGTAAGGCTGCTGTCCTGAGACTGTGACTGTGTATTGTCGGATACAGGCGCGGAAGCTGTTCCGGCAGGCTGGCTGTCTCCTCCGCATGATGACGCGCCGAATACAGCAAAAGCAGACAGCAGTGCAAGAGTTGTCATAAATATTTTTTTCATATTGTTAACCTCGTTTTATTTACAGACGATACTTCATAAGACCGAATAAAGTCTTTGAGCGATATGCCCCATATTTACATTATATAACGATTTGTACTGTATGTCAATATTTTTTTATTATGATTACCCGGATAACTCACCAAAAAGCAAAAAAGCGATTGTGCGCTGTCTTTGCAGACGGCACAAGGGCTACGCGCCCTTGACCTGCGGCAGCGTGCCGCTGCACCCGATCTTGGTGAGTTAAATGGGGAATCACATTTTTTATTTTAATTATCAGGGGAACCGCTAAAAGCACAATTTGATAGAAAATGTTTCGCCAACTATATGCTATCCCGATGATAGAAGGAGAGGTAAAGCGTCATATCCGTGACAGCGGTCAGATACGGGTAAGCAGATCCCTGCGAGATATAGCATATAAAGCGATGCAGGCGAAAGAAAAGCTGACAACGGAAATGAAACGTGAACCTACGATAGAAGAGATATCCGAGAAGATAGAATGCAGGCGCGAAGACGTAGTGATAGCGCTTGAAGCTGTAAGCGAACCTATATCGCTGTATGAACCTGTGTTTTCCGATTCGGGTGATACTGTCTATGTTATGGATCAGATCGGCGACAGCAACGACGATAACAACTGGCTTAATGAGATCGCACTGAAAGATGCGATATCCGCACTCGGAGAACGCGAAAAGAAGATACTGAACCTGCGCTTCCTGCAGGGAAAAACGCAAGTCGAAGTCGCAGATGAGATAGGTATAAGCCAGGCACAGGTGTCAAGACTTGAAAAGGGCGCTCTGAACAAGATAAAAAACGAGATCTGAGATCATGGTTTACGAGCTCTTTACAAATTGTTCCGAAAATGGTATAATGTGAATGCAGTGCCGTGCGAGGTATCCGCGGCACTTTTATTTTGATTGTATCTGAAAGGCATAAAAATGAACAGTGACAGAATTAACGATATGAAAGAAAAGCACCGCGAAATGCGAGAAGGCATAAAAAGTGATGTCGGCGAGATGAAGGCTGAACTTATGCAGAACGAAAATGTTCAGAAGGAAGTTCGTAAAGTCAGAGGCGCAAAGAGCTACTTCCGGAAACTTCTTGATATGCGCGGCGATATGATGAGCTATGAAGAAATCGGGCGCATGATGGACGAGAATACAGAGATCCACGGTTCCAATATGTGGATACTGATGCTTGCGATATTTATTGCATCTATCGGACTCAACGTGAACTCGACTGCCGTAATAATAGGCGCAATGCTTGTTTCTCCGCTGATGAGCGGAATAATGTCAATGGGATATTCGCTTGCTGTACGGGATTTGTCGCTCCTTCAGAAAGCGGCAATGCGTTTCGGAACGCAGGTAATAATCAGCCTTATCGCATCGACAGTATATTTTATGATATCGCCGCTGTCCGAACCGACATCGGAAATGATCGCGCGTACAAGCCCGACATTGTGGGACGTGCTGATAGCACTGTTCGGCGGTATTGCCGGAATGATAGGCAATACGAGGAAAGTCAAGGGAAACGTAGTCCCCGGTGTAGCGATTGCTACCGCGCTTATGCCGCCGCTTTGTACTGTCGGATACGGTATCGCCCGTATGGACGCAAAGTTTATACTTGGCGCAGGATACCTGTTTCTTATCAATACATTGTTTATTGCGTTATCTACGGCATTTGTCGCAGTTGTATTAAGGATCCCGAAAGTAAGAAAGCTTTCTGCGGAAGGTCAGAAGCGTGTAAATATAATAGTCGGCGTAATAACCGTAATAGCGATAGTTCCGAGCGTATATATAGGTGCAAAAACCGTTGTTTCCTCGGTGATAAACACAAGTATCGACAACTACATAAACCGCGAGTTTATATTTTCCGATTCACAGGTGGTTCAGACAAGCACAGACGATGAAAACAAGATAATCAACGTCTCGATAATAGGTGAGCATATTTCCGAGCAGACGATAGATGTGCTCCGCGGTCAGCTGCCGAATTATGGTTTGTCGGATTACAAACTTCGTGTTACGCAGAATATGATACCGGATTTCACACAGACGGACGATGCGGAACGAATAACGATAGCGGTGCAGGAGAGCCAGATAAACGAACTTAAAACAGAGCTTGAAAAGAAGCAGACTGAATTTGATGAACTCCAGAACCGGTATGATGAGATCGTAAGTGAAGCCGATAACATTATTGATTATACATCTGTTGCGGAGAAGGCATCGATGATATTTACAGAGCTTGAGGAAAGCTCTTTCGGATATATGTCATCTGCAAACAGTTCATATTACATATTCAATGCGCAGACAGAATATCCGATAAGTGACGAGAGGGCCGAGACTATAAACAACTGGCTGCTTGCGGAGACAGGCGCGGATTATGTTGAAATGAACATTGCGAGCCGGAATGAATTGCAGGACAGTGAGGAGCTTTTTGACGGTGATGAAGAGCCGGTGCAGGAAGAATCGTCCGCAGATGAGCAGGGAACGGAAGAAAACACGGAAGTGACAGATGAGTAAAAGAATATAAAGAACTCCCGCAGTACAATTTACTGCGGGAGCATTTTCGTCTTTGAAATTATTCAAACATAGCTGTGGAGAGATAACGTTCGCCTGTATCGGGAAGAAGAGCAACTATAGTCTTGCCCTTGTTTTCGGGACGCTTGGCGAGCTGTATCGCAGCCCAGAGGGAAGCGCCGGAGGAAATGCCGACGAGAACGCCTTCTTTCTTTGCGATAAGTCTTCCGGTCTCGAACGCGTCTTCGTTTGCAACGGGGATTATCTCATCATAGATCTTTGTGTCAAGAGTATCCGGAACGAATCCTGCGCCGATACCCTGGATCTTGTGGGGACCGGATTTACCTTCGGAAAGAACGGGGGAGTCTTTCGGTTCAACTGCAACGATCTTTACTTCCGGCTTTTTCGATCTGAGGTATTTGCCTGTTCCGGAGATCGTTCCGCCTGTTCCTACACCGGCAACGAAAATGTCAACCGTACCGTCGGTATCTTCCCAGATCTCAACGCCGGTGGTCTTTTCATGTACAGCGGGATTTGCCGGATTGGTAAACTGGGACGGGATAAAGCTGTTCTCTATTTCTTTCGCAAGCTCTTCCGCCTTTGCGATAGCGCCCTTCATACCCTTTGCACCTTCGGTAAGTACAAGCTCCGCACCGTAAGCCTTCATAAGTTTGCGGCGTTCGATGCTCATAGTCTCCGGCATCGTGATGATAAGGCGGTAACCTCTTGCGGCTGCGACAGATGCGAGACCGATACCTGTGTTTCCGCTGGTAGGTTCGATGATAACGCTGCCGGGCTTGAGTTTTCCGGAAGCTTCGGCATCATCGATCATGCCTTTGGCGATCCTGTCTTTAACACTGCCTGCGGGATTGAAGTATTCAAGCTTTACTACGACTTTTGCTTCAAGTCCGAGTTCTTTTTCGATGTTACCGAGTTCGAGAAGGGGGGTTCTTCCGATGAGATCGCTGATTTTTGCATTGATGTTCATAATATAATTCTCCTTATAATAAATATTGATTTTGGTTTTTTGATGTACTCAAATACAACATCGTTTCTGTAACTTTTTCATATCCTTATAATTCCTATCTGAATGATATGCTTAATTATATCACATTTTATTCTGTTTGTCAATACCTTTTATAAATTTTATGATATTCTATTGCAATTTTCGACTTTATATGATATAATATGTATGCTTATAACTATGTTTATATGTCGGAAAGCGTCATATAATTAAATGGACGGGAGTGAGGGCATTGGCTGACAATGACAATATGAAATCCGGCGGGGGAATGTTGTCGCAGGAGCAGATAGAAGCAATGTTGGCTGCGGCAAGCGCTCCGGCAGAACCGGAACTCGCTCCCGCGTCCGAACCCGAACCCACAGGCGGTAAGCTTTCGCAGGAACAGATAGAAGCGATGCTCGCGGCAAATGCTCCGGCAGAACCGGAGCCTGCCCCCGAGCCAGAACCTACGGGCGGTAAGCTTTCGCAGGAACAGATAGAGGCAATGATGGCTGCGGCAAGCGCTCCGGCAGAACCGGAACCTGCCCCCGAACCCGAACCCACGGGCGGTAAGCTGTCGCAGGAACAGATAGAAGCGATGCTCGCGGCAAGCGCTCCGGCAGAACCGGAATCTGTTCCCGAGCCTGAACCCGAACCTACCGGCGGTAAGCTTTCGCAGGAACAGATAGAAGCAATGCTCGCGGCAAGTGCTTCGGCAGAACCGGAACCTGCTCCCGAGCCGGAACCTACGGGCGGAAAGCTGTCACAGAAACAGATAGAAGCGATGCTCGCAGCAAGCGCTCCGGCAGAACCGGAACCCGCTCCCGAACCCGAACCCACGGGCGGCAAGCTGTCGCAGGAACAGATCGAAGCGATGCTCGCGGCAAGCGCTCCGGCAGAACCGGAACCCGTTCCCGAGCCCGAACCCACAGGCGGTAAGCTTTCGCAGGAACAGATAGAAGCGATGCTCGCGGCAAGTACTCCGGCAGAACCGGAACCCGCTCCCGAACCCGAACCGACAGGCGGCAAGCTGTCGCAGGAGCAGATTGAAGCAATGCTCGCGGCAAGCGCTCCGGCAGAACCGGAACCTGCTCCCGAGCCCGAACCCACAGGCGGTAAGCTTTCGCAGGAGCAGATAGAAGCGATGCTCGCGGCAAGTGCTCCGGCAGAACCGGAACCCGTTCCAAAGCCGGAACCTACGGGCGGTAAGCTTTCGCAGGAGCAGATAGAAGCGATGCTCGCGGCAAGCGCTCCGGCAGAACCGGACCCCGCCCCCGAGCCCGAACCTGAACCTACCGGCGGCAAACTGTCGCAGGAACAGATAGAAGCGATGCTTGCGGCAAGCGCTCCGGCAGAGCCGGAACCCGCTCCCGAACCCGAACCGGAGCCTACCGGCGGCAAACTGTCGCAGGAACAGATAGAAGCGATGCTTGCGGCAAGCGCTCCGGCAGAACCGGAACCCGCCCCCGAGCTCGAACCTACAGGCGGCAAGCTTTCACAGGAACAGATCGAAGCGATGCTTGCGGCAAGCGCTCCGGCAGAGCCGGAGCCTGCTCCCGCGTCCGAACCCGAACCCACGGGCGGTAAGCTTTCGCAGGAACAGATAGAAGCGATGCTTGCTGCAAGTGCTCCTGCAGAGCCGGAATCCGCTCCCGAGCCCGAACCTACCGGCGGTAAACTTTCACAGGAACAGATAGAAGCAATGCTCGCCCTCGATGATCTCGACAACGGATCCGAAGCAGAGAAAGAACCCGAACCGCAGAAACCAGCTGCTAAAAAGGAAGAAGCGAAAGCTGAAGATTATCCACCCGAGGATCCTGAATCGGCTCGTTTCAACTCAATGCTCAGTGCAGCCAAGAAGAAAGTCGTCGCAAACGATAACTCTTTGTCGCAGGATCAGATCGAGGCAATGCTGTCGGTGAATGAGCCTGATGATGAAAGTGAAGAACAGCAGAAAGTACCTGACAGCAATAAGGGAAAGTCTGTTGAAGAACTTCTTGGAATGGAACCGGGAGAAGCAGATAATGATGAGGATTCCCAGATAGCTGACAAATTCCGCGAAGGAATAACAGCGGATTCACAGGCAGCTGCTGACGATGTAGAACAGCGTAACAAAAAGAAAAAAGAAAAGAAGCCAAAGAAAGAGAAAAAAACTCTTGATAAGGCGACTCTCACCCGAATTATAATGGTAGCCGCGGTAGTTGTTGCGGCTGCACTCGGCTTCTGTGTATCGCTGTTATTGTTCTCCGATCTTATCAAGACCGGTGCGGAGGAGTTCTCGATCAAGGCGGCAAATGCAGTAAACAGTAAGCTTCCGATCAATACGGAAATGTATGTATATAAAGCGTATGTACGTTCAGGCAAATCTGCTGATGAATGTATGCTTTATGCTATGACGAGCCGCGGAGGAAAAGATAATACCGACATTTACCATGTTGTTATATATCATGACAATCCCGGCAGAATTAATGTATATTATACGCTTGACACTGAGAATCCGGAATATTTACGAATGAAGGAAAGCGATAATGAAAAAGAACGCGTTCAGGCAAGCCTGCTGAAGAAATATTCCGATGAGATCGAGGCAGCTGACAGGGAGATACAGATAAACTCTCCCGAGTGGGAAAAGATCGACTGCACGAAGATAAACAGGAACATAACATCGGAACAGGTAAACAGCAAGTAATCATTCAGTGCCGTGCAGGGGCATGATTGTTCCTGCACGGCGATACCTGGACACAGGAGATTGAATTATGATACTATTGGAGTACTCTCTGCCTCAGCTTTTGTTCATGTTTTTCATTTTCTGCAACATAGGCTGGGTGCAGGAATCGACTATTGAGTCGCTTTATCATAAAAGACCGATAAACAGAGGCTTTCTGAAGGGTCCGTATATCCCGATATACGGAATCGGCGGAATGACTATGCTTATTCTTTGCACGCCTTTCCGGAATAACGGATTTGCAGTGTATTTTGTCGGACTGGTGAGCTGTACGCTGCTTGAATACCTTGTCGGCTGGCTCATGGAGAGTATGTTCCATAAACAGTTCTGGGATTACAGCATGCTCCGCTTCACCTACAAGAACCGCATATCGCTGTTATCATCTCTGTTCTGGGGACTGTTATCACTGTTTATGGTGTATGTGCTGTATGGCATAATGGACGGAATTGTGAATTTCGCTGATCCTACATTCATTCTTGCGTATGATATAGCAATGGCAGTCGCTATGACAGTTGATACCATACTAAGCATTTCCGGACAGATCTCCTTCCGCGAACAGTTAAAGAAACTTCCTTATGACAAGGCAAGAAAGCTGATGACAGAGAAGTTCATTCAGCTGGGCGGTGCGGTTGCTAAAAGACGCGAACGATTCAACGCATTGCTTTCAAAAATGAAGTTTAACGTTGATGTAGATGATGCAGACGAGCCCGAAGAAGATATATGCGAAACCGCTGAAGAGGAGAGCGCGAATGAAAGCTGAAAGGCGTCGGAACTATTTTGAGAAGACTGTAAGACCGATCGTTCGCAACGAAAAGATGCAGTCAACCAAGAAACTCATACAGCACGGTGATGTATCTGTTTTTGCGCATTCAATGGCAGTTGCGGCATACAGTGTGAAGCTTGCAAAGAAGCTCGGCATAAGGTATGACAGACGAAGCCTTATAAGAGGCGCTGTACTGCATGATTTCTTCCTTTACGACTGGCATAAGATAAATAATGTCGGCGACGGACTGCACGGATTTGCGCACCCGAACACGGCTTCAAAGAACGCGGTAAGGTATTTCGCGCTCAACAAGCGGGAACTTGACATAATACGCAAGCACATGTGGCCGCTTACACTCACGAAGCTTCCGAAGTACCGGGAAAGCTGGCTTGTGTGCGCTGCTGACAAGTACTGTTCGCTGCTTGAAACACTCGGACTGAATACATACGACGACGATACTTTCATAAAACATATAGCCGAAGAACGAACACCGGTGCGAAGAAAACAGCCCGGAAAAAAATTATAACTATATATTGTGCGGAAACTGTTGACAAACAGGCATATATGTGATACAATACTTTTATCGACAAGTTGATCCTTATCAAGAGCGGCGGAGGAAACGGGTCCTGTGAAGCTGCGGCAACCGGCGTGCAAGCAATGGTGCCAATTCCCGCATCGCGGAAATATCTGCGGTGAAAGATGAGGGAGCGATATTTCTATGCTCCCAGTAGGGAGCATTTTTTGTTGAAATTTTAACAAACCCATAGAAGAAAGGACAGAAAAATGGCAAGATTTTTATTCACTTCCGAAAGCGTGACCGAAGGACATCCCGATAAGATCTGCGACAAGATCTCGGACAGCGTTCTTGACGCACTCCTCGAACAGGATCCCATGTCCCGTGTAGCATGCGAGACCTGCACCACAACAGGACTTGTAATGGTAATGGGCGAGATAACAACAAAGGCTGTAGTTGACATTCCCGCCATCGTCCGTGAGACCGTAAGAGAGATCGGCTACGACAATGCCGAGTATGGATTTGACTGCAACACCTGCGCAGTAATGACAACACTTGACAAGCAGTCTCCCGATATCGCAATGGGCGTTGACAACGCTCTTGAGGGCAGAGAAGAGAACGCAATGGATACAGGTGCAGGCGACCAGGGTATGATGTTCGGTTTTGCGTGCAATGAGACTCCCGAACTTATGCCGCTTCCGATATCACTTGCACACAAGCTCACAAAGAAGCTTACAGACGTCCGCAAGAGCGGCGAGATCGACTACCTTCTTCCCGACGGAAAATCCCAGGTTACAGTTGAGTATGTTGACGGAAAGCCTGCAAGAGTTGATACTGTCGTTATCTCTTCGCAGCACAAGGCAAGCGCAACACTTGAGCAGATCAGAAAAGATGTAATCGAAAAGATCATCAAGACAACTATCCCCGCTGAACTTCTTGATGCAAACACAAAGTATTTCGTTAACCCCACAGGACGTTTCGTTGTAGGCGGACCCCAGGGCGACAGCGGTCTTACCGGAAGAAAGATAATCGTTGATACATACGGCGGATATTCCCGTCATGGCGGCGGCGCATTCTCCGGAAAGGATCCGACAAAGGTTGACCGTTCCGCAGCTTACGCAGCAAGATATGTTGCAAAGAATATAGTTGCAGCAGGACTTGCAGACAAGTGCGAGGTTGAGCTTGCTTACGCTATCGGCGTAGCAAAGCCTGTTTCGATACTTGTTGAGACATTCGGCACAGGAAAGTACAGCGATGAGCAGATCAGCGCGGCGGTTGATAAGGTATTCGATCTTCGTCCCGCATCTATCATCAAGATGCTTGATCTCCGCAAGCCGCAGTACAAGGCACTTGCCGCATACGGTCACATGGGACGCGAGGATCTCGGTGTCGCATGGGAGAAGACAGACAAGGCTGACGCACTGAAAGCAGCTGTCAAGTAAGATCCGATCACTAACACAAACAATGATCCCCCTGTCGTTGTAAGAACGGCAGGGGGATTTAGTGTATTTACGATCTTTCTCCGTGAATAGTGATGCAGACAAGTTCGGGACGGTTGAACACGCGCGGTATGATAAGATCGCGCATACAGCGCTGCAATCCCCGGCTGACGATCATCTCGGAACCGCCGCGGTAATACTCACCGCTCGTGTATTTCGGGAAAAATCCCTGTCCGGGAGCATAAAGCCCCTTGATAAACGGCGGGATACGAACCTGACCGCCGTGTGCATGACCGGAAAGAATGAGATCGAACCCCATTGTACTGAGTTTCGGAAATTCTTCGGGGTAGTGGTCGATCATGATATTCGGCATATCCGGGGATATCATCTCCCGGCAGTATTTAAGCTGATCTGCACTGGAAATGCCGTCGATACCGTGTATTCTTACAGTTGAGCCGTTGGCGGTAAGATCATACGTTCTGCCGTCAAGCACATAAACGCCTCTTGCCCGCATTTCGCGCTTTATCTGTTCTGCGCCGGTATCGTAGCGGTGAAACTCATGATTGCCGAGAGAATAGAAGCAGGGATACATCTTTGTGAGACGCTCCACGAGAAGCACGGAATTCGGCTCTCCCCATTCGTTGTCGAACAGATCACCGCCGATAACTACCGCGTCCGGCTTTAACTCTGCGATCGCGCCTACGAGTTCATCCATATTTCTTCCGTAAAGCGTATTGTGAACATCGGAAACAAACGCGAGTCTTACATCGCCGGAAAGCTTCCCGGAAAAGACGGTGTAATGCGAAACGGACAGCGACTCGTTGCAGGCAAAGGGAACGGCGATAATAAACGCGGATAAAAGCGCGGAAAGTATGATGAATCTGCGTCTTGTCATCGGATTGCGATCACTGTTTTGCATTCCTGAGCAGTGTCTCCCATTCCTTTATGATAGAACGATCCTCGAAATAGTTTATTCTCATAGCCTTGCGAACGCGTGCAAGAGTTGCGTTTGTTGTTTCAACAGCCTTTGCGGTGCCGGAAGAAATGATATCATAAACAGAACTGATGTCGTTTTCCCATTTTGCGCGCTCGGTTCTTATCGGGCTGAGTGTTTCCTCAAGAACATTGATGAGGAACTTCTTGCATACGCCGTCTCCGAGACCGCCGCGTCTGTAATGCTCCTTCATTTCATCGAGGTTCTTGTAATCCGGCAGATACTCTGCAAAGTGATCGTCAGTGCAGAGAGCATCGAGATATGTGAACACTACGTTGCCTTCGGTATGACCGGGATCGCTTATCTGCAGGTGAAGCGGGTCTGTGTACATCTTGCCGTTGACCTGCTTTTTGACTGCCGCGGCAGTATCGGAAAGGTAAATGCAGTTTCCGAGGGACTTGCTCATTTTGGCTTTGCCGTCAACGCCGGGAAGTCTGCGCTGCACTTCATTTTCTGGTATCATAGCTTTCGGCATCACAAGAGTTTCGCCGTAGATCTTGTTGAACTTCTCAACGATCTCTCTTGCCTGTTCAAGCATCGGGAGCTGATCTTCGCCGACAGGAACAACATTTGCATCGAAAGCAGTGATATCGGCAGTCTGCGAAACGGGGTAGGTGAAGAATCCTGCCGGGAGACCCTCGTCGGAGAATCCTCTCATCTGGATCTCTGCCTTTATCGTGGGATTGCGGGAGAGTCTTGCGGTAGTTACTAGGTTCATATAGTAGAATGTGAGAGCGTGGAGTGCCGGAAGAGCAGACTGCACGCAGATAGTGGTCTTTGCAGGGTCTATGCCTACCGAAAGGTAATCCAGCACTACGTTTACAATGTTATCGCGGATCTTTCCGGGGTTGTCGGCATTGTCGGTCAGCGCCTGATCGTCCGCGATAAGAATGTTTATCTCATCATATTTGCCGGAATTCTGGAGCTCAACTCTTCTTTTGAGCGAGCCGACATAGTGTCCGAGGTGCAGGCGTCCGGTGGGACGGTCACCTGTGAGAATAATGTTCTTCTCTGTCATTGTTATCCTCCAGAAGTTTAATATAGTTGTTCTTATGCCTTGTAAATCGACTTTGCAACGTCCGCGAGAGTATCAACGCCGCTTTCGATCTGGGCATCGGTAGGAGTGGAGTAGTTGAGGCGGAATGAGAGGGTAGGCTTTCTTTCGTCAACGAGGAATGCCTTTCCGGTAACGATAGCAACCTTTCTGTCGATAGCCTTCTTTACGAAGTAATCCATATCTCCGTCCGGAAGAGTACCCCAGATAAAGAGACCGCCGTCCGGTTCCGTGAATTTTATCGACTGGGGCATTTTCATCTTCAGATTAGTGAGCATAAGATCGCATTTGTGACCGTAGATCTTGCGAAGACCTTCGAGATGTTCATTGAAATCGTATTCGGTAACGAAACGATGAACGATCATCTGCGAAAGGATAGATGTATGAACGGTAGATACCTGTAATGCACAGGTAGCCTTTGCGATAATGCTCTTTTCAGCGCACATATAGCCTACACGAAGACCGGGAGCAACGGTCTTGGAGAAGGTTCCGGCATAGATCACGCGGCCTTCTGTATCCATAGTGCGGATCGCGGGAACATCATCACCGGAGAATCTGAGATCGCCGTAGGGGTTGTCCTCGATGATATGGGTCTTGTACTTGTACGCGAGTGCAAGTACCTGCTTTCTTCTCTCGAATGACATAGTTCTTCCGGTGGGGTTCTGGAAATTGGGGATAAGGTAGATGAAAGCGGTGCGGGGATTATCTTTCAGCGCCTGTTCAAGCTTTTCGGGGTCAATGCCCTCGTCGTCCATAGGAACGCCGACGAGCTTGGAGTTGTAAGAGCGGAAGGAGTTGAGGGAGCCTATGAAGCTGGGCTCTTCGCAGATGATCGTCTCGCCCTCGTTGCAGAGGACTTTCGCAGTCATCTCCATACACTGCTGAGCGCCGGCTGTGATGATAACATCGTCGCGGCTCCAGTTGAAGATACCTTTCTTGTTGAGGTCTTCCTTTATCCAGTCGCGCAGGGGAGTATATCCCTCGGAAACGGAGTACTGGAGAGCCGTGATGGGATCCTTGTCCATGATCTCGTTCATTATAGCCTTGATCTTATCGACAGGGAAAGCTTCCGGTGCGGGATTGCCGCCTGCGAAGCTTATAACGTCGGGGTAAGATGTGAACTTGAGTATTTCACGGATAGCCGACGGCTGAAGAGTTTTTATTCTGTCAGAGAATGCAAACATAGTTGAAACGTCCTTTCTTTTATTGTCTGATCCGATTTAAACCAATAATATATTATATCACATTCTGCCTTCAATTTCAATACAAAGACGAAAATTTATAAAAAAAGAGAGAACCGAGAGATCGGTTCTCAAACTGAAATAATGTATAATGTGTAGAACAAAAGAAAGGAGACAACTAAAACTAAGAGTAATTGCAACTATTAGATTAATTGATCGTAAGATTTCCCTTACAATTACATTATAGCGCAAAACAAAAATTTTGTCAACAAAATATACAAAAAAAGCTGACAACACTCAAAAGTTTATACACAATCACGAAAAAACTGTAACAAAATTGTAAAAGGTTACCACCAGGATTGTCAAAGCAGTTACAAATCAATTCACCGTAACCGCTTGTTACACGAGAGAGCGCAAAATGTCTCGGATCTTTTTAATTTCTTCTGAGCTTAACTGTTTCGGGGAACTGTAACCGGCGATAAACTCCTCAAGTTCCTTCTCACCCGCACAGACGTAGCTGCTCTTGCTTTTGAGCGAGAGCTTGAGCCGTATTATCGGATTTGAGAAATATACGACGCTGTCGATCCAGATATCGATGCCTTGCGCATGGAGAATGCTTTTCAGGATATCACGCTGTCGTGTGATCTGCTTTATCGGATTTTTCATCTCACCTTCGGTGGTCTTTCCGTCGCGGTAGTGCTTGTACTGGCTCCATTTTTCATCGCTGTCGGAACCGCTTATAGTACCGGAATGGTTTTTTACCTCAACGATGATAAGTCCTTTTTTTCCGAGCATGATCATATCTATCTCAGAGCGGTTTTTCTTGTACTGGATAGGGCAGTTGAGGAAGATATCGTACTCATTCTTGTGCCTTCTGGCGATCTTTTCAAGCGATTTTTCTCCCTTGATGCCGGAAAGAAGCACATTATATCTGCGTCCGAGGATAAAGTAAGCGAGAGCGCAGAGAACAATAGCAGCCGCGGAGACATAAGCGCCGATATAGTTGCTGAAACCAGCGGCACCGTCCGGGTTATCTGCTGCGGCACGCATATTGTCCACTGCGAACAGAATGAACAGTATAGCAGGCAGGGCACCGAATATGACCTGCATCACAAACAGCGCGCCTATTTTGAACTTGTTGGGATTTCTGCTTTTGTAGATCTTCATTATACGTTGAACCTGAACAGAACGACATCGCCGTCCTGCATTACATATTCCTTGCCTTCGAGTCTTACAAGCCCCTTTTCTTTAGCGCCGGTCATTCCTCCGCACTTAACGAGGTCATCGAATGAAACGACTTCGGCTCTTATGAAGCCTTTCTCGAAATCGGTATGTATCTTTCCGGCTGCCTGGGGAGCCTTTGTGCCTTTGGTTATGGTCCATGCGCGGACTTCCTGGGGACCGGCGGTGAGGAACGAGATGAGTCCGAGCAGGGAATAGCCGGTCTTTATGATTCTTGCAAGTCCGGATTCATTCAGATTAAGATCGGACAAGAACAGCTCTTTTTCTTCCGCGTCCATATCTGCGATATCGGCTTCTATCTGTGCGCAGATAGGCAGCACAGCACTGTTTTCCTCGTCTGCAACTGCCTTTACCGCAAGGTACTGTTCATTCTTTTCATATCCTCCGCGGAAGTCGTCCTCGCTGAGGTTGGCGGCATAGATCACAGGCTTGTTTGAAAGCAGGGGAGTTGATTTTATGATCTCGGCTTCATCTTCCGTAAAGCCGAAGGAACGGGCGGACTTGCCTTCTTCAAGATGAGCCATGAGCTTTTCAAGGAACTCTATCTCCTTGTGCAGGGATTTGTCACCCTTTTCGAGCTTCTTCTCACGGTCAATTCTTCTGCCGAGTATCTCCATATCGCTGAAAATAAGTTCAAGGTTAATGGTTTCGATATCTCTTTTTGCACCTATCGAGCCGTCAACGTGAACGATATTGTCATTTTCAAAGCAGCGTACAACATGAACGATAGCGTCAACCTCGCGTATATTTGCAAGAAACTTGTTTCCGAGGCCTTCACCGTTTGATGCGCCTTTTACAAGACCGGCGATATCGACGAATTCAAGCATAGCCGGTGTGAATTTCTCCGGATTGTACATTTCGGCAAGCTTGTCAAGTCTCTCGTCAGGAACGGAGACAACGCCGACATTCGGCTCTATCGTACAGAACGGATAGTTAGCCGACTCCGCGCCTGCGTTTGTAAGGGCATTGAACAGTGTGCTTTTTCCGACATTCGGAAGTCCTACCATACCGAGTTTCATAATATTATAAGTCCTTTCTTTGTTCAGTAAACATACATTTCTATTATACCACAATCTTCGGAAAATGCAAGCAATTTATTTATGATTTTGTTATTTTCTGCTTTTACGCTTGTCTGACGAGGTTCACGGTTGACAATGTACAGGTTTCGCGGTATAATATAATAGTATTTTTATGCGCTGCGAATGACCGCTTACAGGACTGAAGCATATAATAAAGCACCGGATAATGCAATACGGGAGGTGCTTTTATGACATGGCTGCTCTTCTTTCTGACTGTTTTCTGCGGTATATTCGGAGCATATATCTTCATAGGGATCATTTACGAAGCTGTGATCTCGGTGATCGGCAGAGGAAGGACTAAAAATGCCCGAAACACAGACAGAGGAATACATAACCATAACCGGAACGGCTGAAGAAGTCGTTTATAAAAACCCGGACAACGGGTATATAGTAATAACCATGGATATAGACGGCTCACCGGAGACTGTCGTAGGCACTCTCGGAGACATAGTTGAGGGTGAGTCTCTTATTCTCCGCGGGAATTATATCGCCAATGCCAAATACGGCAGACAGTTCAAGGCTGTTACCTGCGAGCGTAAGCTCCCGACAACTGCGGCGGAGATACGGCGCTATCTCGGAAGCGGTGTCATAAAGGGTATAGGACCCGCAATGGCAAAGAAGATAACTGCCGCATTCGGGGAAGAATCGCTGGACATAATCGAGAATGACCCCAAGCGGCTATCCACACTCAACGGTATAAGCGTGGACAAAGCGCTGTACATAGGAACGGAGTTCCGCAAGCTTAACGGTATCCGCTCCATAATCGAGTTTTTGCAGAAATACGAGATAAGCCCGCTTACCGCGTCTCTTGTGTGGAAGGCGTACGAGGGGGACAGTGTGCAGACTGTGAGGGAAAATCCGTATCTGCTCTGCGGTGACGATTTCAATGTTGATTTCTCTTCTGCAGACAGGATAGCCGGAGATCTCGGTCTTTCCATGTTCAGTTCAGACCGGATAAAAGCAGGTATAACCTATGTATTGAGAGAAAACGCCAATGCCGGACATACCTGCGTTCCGCGAAAAAGCCTGACGGAAATAGTATGCCCTCTTATCCGTGTTGACGAGGAAGATTTTGACAAAGCTCTTTACGAAGGCATAGAAGAAGGCATTTTTGAAGAGTATGAGACTGCACGGAGAAATTATATATTTCTTGCGGAATACTATAAAGCCGAGGAATATATCGCCAAAAAGACAGCTACGATGCTGAAGCTCTCCGCTCCGCTCAATAAGGATTATGCCGAGGATATAGCCGCGATAGAATGGCAGGAAAACATTCAGTATGAATCGCTTCAGAAAGCGGCAATAAATGCCGCACTCGGAAACAACATCTTCATACTCACCGGAGGACCCGGTACCGGAAAGACCACAACACTGAATGCAGTAATAAAGATATGCGAGGCAAAGAAGAAGCGGATAATGCTTGCCGCACCTACGGGGCGAGCCGCAAAGCGAATGTCCGATCTTACAGGCAGACCGGCAAAGACAATACACCGCCTGCTTGAAGTGGATTTTTCCGGCAAGTCCGGAAAGCCGAAATTCAAGCACCATGACCGCAATCCGCTGAATGCCGACATAATCATCATAGACGAGATGTCGATGGTGGATACGCTGCTTTTTGAGGCGCTGCTGCGTGCGGTCAAGCTTGAAAGCAAGCTGATAATGGTAGGCGACTCAAACCAGCTTCCGAGCGTCGGTGCAGGAAATGTACTGCGCGATCTTATATCGTCGAAGATGATACCAACAATTGAGCTGAAAGAGATATTCCGTCAGGCTGCGGAAAGCCTTATAATCACGAATGCGCATAAGATAGTGGGCGGTGAGATGCCGGAGCTTGACAACAGGAAAAAGGATTTCTTCTTTATGCCGACAGCAGGCGATGACGATACGGCAAAGCTTGTCCTTGACCTTACGAAAACAAGGCTCCCGAAGTCCTACGGTTATTCTCCGATAGATGATATACAGGTGCTTTCTCCCACGAAAATGGGTACAGCGGGTACAAAGGAGCTGAACCGTATGCTCCAGCTTGTGCTCAATCCTCCGTCCCGTATGAAAAAGGAGATCCGCTTCTTTGATACGGTTTTCCGCACCGGTGACAAGGTGATGCAGATAAAGAACGACTATGATGTTGTATGGAAGCGCGGGGGAGAAAGCGGTACAGGCATTTTCAACGGCGATATCGGCATCATTTATGAGGCAGATGTCAGCAACTCACTGCTTTATATCGACTTTGACGGAAGAAAGTCGGTCTATACAAGCGAGATGTTCAGCAAGCTTGAACATGCCTATGCCATAACGATACACAAGAGCCAGGGAAGCGAGTACAAGGCGGTGGTAATGCCTCTGACGCTGTATTCAAACAATCTTCTTTACCGCAATCTGCTGTACACGGGAGTTACCCGTGCAAAGGAGATACTTATAATTGTCGGCAGCCGTGAGGCAGTAGTGAAAATGGTGGAGAACAACAAGAAAACCAACAGGTTTTCCTGCATAAAAGCTATGCTGGAAGAGAATTATGAGGAATGAGGAGAACAGAGTGATGCGGGACGATATTATAATTTCCGAACCGAAGAACGGTTGGGTGAGTATAAAGATAAAGGAGTTCGAGTCGGAAGCAAGCTATCTTGTGGATATACCTTTTGACTGGCTCAGATCATGTCTTGCGGCTTTTGAGACCAGAACCCCGGTTTCGCTCTTCATAGACGAAGAAGGAAGCGAATGCTTCATAACGTCATATTACGATGTGACCCATATTGTGATAGACAGAGACGAAGAGACGGAACTTATCACATACCGTGACATTGATTTTTTTGATATCACGGACGCACTGATATATTATATCGGAAAGTATTTTGACCAGTGGGCAGAATGGGATCCGTATCACGATTCTGATGAAGAAATATCACAGCGAAAGATTTTGCTGAAAAAGCTCATCAGCGATGTAGAAGAAGCAATGAGACCGGAAAAAGAAAGATACAATAAAAAGTAAGAAAGGGATCTCAATGGAAAAAATACGATACATAAAAGAAAACGAGTATTATCTGCTCGAAGATTTTCTGTATGAAGCGATATTTATTCCGGAGGGGATCGAACCGCCTCCGAGAGATATAATACAAAAGGAAGAGCTTCAGGTCTATATCCGCGATTTCGGAAAGCTGCCGGACGATAATTGTCTTGTGGCTGAAATTGACGGCAGGGTCGTCGGCGCGGTATGGACAAGGATAATGCACGATTACGGAAACATCGACGATAAGACACCGTCGTTCGCGATATCGCTGTATAAGGAATACCGCGGACACGGCATCGGAACGCGGCTTATGAGGGATATGCTCGATAAACTGCGTGAACGCGGTTATGAGCAGGCTTCTCTTGCGGTGCAGAAAGCCAATTACGCGGTGAAGATGTATAAGAATGTCGGTTTTGAAATAATAGACGAGAACGATGAAGAATACATAATGAGGATAAGGCTCTGAAAATGGAAATAACGGAATATTTCGGCTGCGGCAGGAAAGAGCGCCTGCTATCGGAGCTCGGAAAATGCGAGTGGGAAGCGGGAAAGCTGCTTTATGACCTGCTGAAAAGCGGCACTGCGGAGACGTTTCTCGGCGAGAATCCGAGGATATTCATGCTCACCGAAGGGGACAGGCTCGTGTCATTCTGCACGCTTGCCCGGAAAGACGATATCCCGGACTGCGAGCTTTCGCCGTGGATCGGATTTGTATACACATTCCCGGAATACCGCGGGCATCGCTTTGTCGGCAGACTTATCGCGCACGCGGAGAATACCGCGCGCGAAGAAGGCTTCGGCAGAGTTTTTATTTCGACCGGACATACCGGACTGTATGAAAAATACGGATATGCTTTTCATGAGATACGAAAAGATATAAACGGCTGCGATTCGAGAATATATGAAAAAGTGTTGGAGGAATAATAATGCACGATAAGATCAAAGAATACATCTACTCGAACAAGGATCATCTCTTGTCCGTTCTTGACGAGCTTGTCTCAATACCGAGCGTGAAGGGCGAGCCCGTTCCCGGTGCGCCGTTCGGAGAAATGCCGAAGAAAGCGCTGGAGAAGATGACGGAGATATGCAGACGCGAGGGCTTTGCCGCAGAGCAGAAATACGACGTCGTCGGGACAGCCGATCTTCTGCCGGCTGGGTCGAGTGATATGCCGTCCCTCGGTATCCTCTGCCACCTTGACGTTGTTCCTGCGGCGGGACAGGAGGGCTGGCTCACCGATCCGTTCAGAATGACGGAAAAGGACGGAGTTCTGTACGGACGCGGAGTTATTGACGACAAAGGTCCGCTTGCAGCGGCACTTCTTGCGATGAGATGTGTGCGTGATCTCGGAATACTGCTGAAAAAGGGAGTACGGCTTATCTTCGGTACCGATGAGGAGAACGGCTCGGACGATCTCAGAATATACATGGAGAAGGAAGAGCTTCCGGAGAATGTATTCACACCCGATGCCGCATTCCCGATAATAAACATCGAAAAAGGACGTCTGCTCTGCAAGTTCAGAGGGCTGCACACATACACGGGAGGAAGCGTATTGAGCTTTCACGGCGGAAATATCCCGAACGCTGTTCCGGATAAGGCGGAATGCGTTGTTACCGGCATCGCTTCCGATGAGGTCAAAAAAGCGATCGCGGAGGATACTACAGGCGCACTGTTCAATATTACCGAAACAGGTAATGATATCGCGGTCAGATGTACAGGACTTTCCGCGCACGCTTCAACTCCGGAAAACGGTATAAATGCAGTGACTGCGCTTATCGGATTGCTGTGCAGGCTGCCGTTTGTAAATGACATGGATAACGACAGACAGCGGGAGATGCTATGCGGACTCAATAGCATTTTCCCGTTCGGAGAGACAGACGGAACACATGCGGGAGTAAAAGCTCACGATGAAAAGTCCGGCGATCTTACACTTGCGTTCAGCATCTTCGATATGGAGAACGGTGAATGCTCCGGAAGCATTGATATTCGTTTCCCGACTTGCATGACACTGGGTGAAGTAACCGAGAGGTTGAATGAAGCACTTGAGAGTGCCGGTTTTACAGATAACGGAACGGAAGGCTCCGAACCACACATAGTTGATGAGGACAGCGGGTTCATACAGACTCTTCTCAGCGTGTATGAGCGCTGCGAGGGAGAAAAAGGACGGTGCATTGCTGTCGGCGGCGGAACGTATGTTCACAGTATTCCCGGAGGCGTTGCATTTGGTGTTGAGCGCGGTGATACGGATTATCACATGCACGGAGCAAATGAGTTCATTACGGTAGATGAACTGCTTAAAGATGCGGTCATCTATGCGGAAGCGATAGTTGAAATATGCGGGAAATAAAATGACAGAGAAAACATCAAAATTCGGAAAAGATCTGCCGAAAAGACTTCTGAAATATTTCTTCGGACTTTTTATAATGACTGCCGGAATCTCGCTGTCTGTAATATCCGATCTCGGCGTTTCGCCGCTCAGTACCATACCGTATGCGGTAACGCTGTACTGCGGGTTTGACATGGGGCTCGGAACTACGATAATGCACGCGTTTTTTGTGCTTATTCAGATAGTTCTGCTCCGAAAGAAATTCCGGCCGTTCATGCTGCTCCAGGTCCCGGCAGGAATAGTTTTTGGCTGGTTTACGACACTCTGCAACGGCTGGGCTGATCTGATAACAAAGACCGACAATTTTGTGATCCAGCTTTTACTTCAGCTTGGAAGCATACTGCTTGTGGCTATAGGGATACATTTTTATCTGCCCGCAAACATAATACCCCTTGCGGGTGAAGGTATCGTAAGTGCGATATCTTCGGTTTTTCACTGGAGCTTTCCGAAAGTTAAGGTAGGGTTCGACATATCCGCGGTTACATTGTCCGCGGTATTCTGTCTTATCATGCTCGGCAGTCTCGGAAGTGTCGGTATAGGAACGCTGTTGTCTGCGCTGCTTACCGGCACGGTACTTGCGTATATCGAAAAGCTTCTGCTGATTTTTAGAAAGAAGAAAAAAACAGAATAGCGCGTTCTTGTTTATTAAAAAATTGGCTCTTGACAATAAGTGAAAAGTGATGTATAATTAAATGAAGCTCAATTAAATTGGAGGGAGTATAATGGAATACAAATACAAAACAAGAATGGTATGTTCCACAGAAATAAACTTTACGCTTGACGGTGACGTTGTAAAGAACGTATCGTTCAAGGGCGGCTGCAACGGCAATCTCAAAGCCGTTTCAAAGCTTGTGGACGGAATGACAGTTTCTCAGATAGAAGAAAAGCTTGGAGGAAATACCTGCAATGGCAGACCGACATCATGTGCCGATCAGCTTGCTAAAGCTGTAAGACAGGCTTACGATGAAAGCGTGAGCGCATAAGGAGAAGCAAATGGAAAAAAACTATGATATGCTGAAGCTTGAAAACCAGCTCTGCTTTCCGCTATATGCCTGCGCACGCGAGATAGTTAAGAAATATCACCCGCATCTTGACGAGATCGGACTGACATACACGCAGTACATAGTGATGATGGTCATGTGGGACAAGAAGCATGTGAGCGTCAAGGAGCTTGGCGAGAAGCTTTATCTTGATTCTGGAACGCTTACCCCGGTGCTCAAGAGCCTTGAAAGCAAGGGCTTTGTGACACGCCGTCGTTCTGCTGAAGATGAGCGTGTGCTGATCGCGGAGATAACCGAAGCCGGAGAAGCGCTTAAAGAGCAGGCTGCCGAAGTACCGCCGAAGATCGCCTGCTGTGTATCGCTTACACAGGAAGAAGCGGGTGAACTGTACAGGATTCTGTACAAGATACTCGGAATGATGTAGAAAAATCCGGAGCATTCATCAGAATGCTCCGGATTTTTGTAATATCAGACTCCGTATTTTATGTGCATTCGTTCAAGCTTTTCGCCGAACGGTCTGGCAAGAAACAACAGAAAAACAAGGTTTGATACAGCATAGCTGACAGTGTAGGGAATAGCAGTGACGAGTGCGGAGAGATAGACTTCCGTAACAAATTCTCCGCTGTACCATAGAGTTGTCCAGATATCCATTATGAACGAATAGGCGATACCCGAAACTGCACCGTAAGCGAGCAGCAGAGCCCGGTTCTTTCTGAGCGGGGAAGAAGCGATGCCCGCGATAAATCCTATAAGTCCCCAGGCGAGCATCTGAAATGCGGTCCAGGGTCCCTGACCGGCGAATATATTTGAGATGACAGCGGACATGGCTCCCACGAGAAATCCGGTTTCACCGCCGAGATATATCCCTGCAATTATCGTAACAGCAGTGACCGGCTTGAATATGGGGATAAATCTGCCGAACACACATAATGCGATCATCACAGACGCGATAACGAGCCGGCGTGTTCCGGTCTTTTTCTTTTCGTAGCCGGATATGAACACGAGAAGCGTCATTGCGGCTACTCCGAGTGAGATTATGATATGTTTGCTGCTGTCGAATACGGTTGAGCCTATTATCGTGAAAACCGGGATTATAATGAACGGGAAAGCTGTCTTTATAAAACGGCGGAGACCGGCATTTTCGATCACTATCATATCTTTCCCGCCTTCCTGCCGTTAAGAATGCACAGTTCCGCGGCTTTTCCGGCAGTAACAGCATTGCGGAAATGTCCTCTTGTTATGCGGCTGGCTGCAGTGGTATAGAAGCTGTTTTCGGAGAAGAATTCGTCCGGGGGAGCAGCGGAGACGATCTCTCCCCTGAAGAACAGTGCGCATCTGTCAGCGCACTCGGCTGCAAATTCGACATCGTGCGTTACTGTTACGATCGTCATTCCGTTTGCGGTAAGCTGTTTCAGCAGCGCGATTATTCTGATCTTGGAAGCTGCGTCAAGTCCCTTTGTCGGCTCGTCGAGAAGCAGTATTTTCGGTTTCAGCGCAAGTACCTTTGCAAAAGCGCAGAGCTGCATCTCCCCGCCCGAAAGATCGTACGTGTGCTTGTCGAGATGCGGGGTAAGATCAAACGGAAGTGAGGATATATCGGTCCCGGCGTCCTCAAGTTCTTCCCGCACAGTATTTCGCAGGAAAACGGTCTTTATATCCTGCGGCATAAGAGCAAGGCATTCCTTATAAAGCGTCTGGTTTTTGTACTCTTTCAGCTTTTTCCCGAAAATCCGGATCGTGCCGGAATACGGTTTAAGTATTCCCGAAGCACAGCCGAGAGCAGTGGTTTTTCCGGAGCCGTTGCCGCCGAGTATGCAGTATATCTCGCCTTTGTTAACCGAGAAAGACAGCCCTTTCAGCACATCGGGAAGTTCACGTTCATACCGAAAATATACTTCGCGGAATTCAAGCGCAATATCGCTTTTCACAGCGGAGCCGACAGGACTTTCCGGTTGTTTTTCATTGCCGTACATGCGGACAAGCTCTCTGCCCTCGATGACACTGAGCGCCGGTCTTGCCGCGCCGAGAGCAGCCGATATTCTTGCTGCGGCGGGCATTCCGCACATTATATCTTTGTGGCTGTATAGCTGCACAGCGACATCGTGAGGTTTGCCGAATGCAAGGACTCTGCCGTTCTCTATGACGAGCAGTTTATCACAGAGCGGTATTATCTCTTCGAGACGATGTTCCGCAATAATAACAGTCAGCGAAAGATCGCGGTTGAGCTTTTTCACAGTGTTGATGAAATCGGAGGCGGTGATTGGATCGAGCTGCGCAGTAGGCTCATCGAGTATCAGTAGTCCCGGCTCCGTTACCATTACTGCGGCAAGGTTGATAAGCTGTTTCTGACCGCCGGACAGTTCGGATATGTTCCTGTCGAATTTGTCCTCGATCCCGAAATAGCTTGACATTTCCGCAGTCCTTCTTGCTATCGAAGACTGTGGAAGTCCCATGTTTTCAAGTCCGAATGCAAGTTCATGCCATACTTTATCAGTAACTATCTGATGATCCGGATCCTGCATAACGAATCCTATATCAGAGGGAGTGCAGTTATCGGCGCTTTTTCCGCGGAATGTTACTGTCCCGCTTTTTTCTCCGAGGGGAGCGAGTTCTTTCTTTATAAGGCGCAGGAGTGTGGACTTCCCGCTTCCGGTTGCTCCGCATAATGCCACAAGTTCGCCCTCATTCACCGAGAATGAGATGCTGTCAAGAGTAGGTGATGCAGCAAGGGGATATGTAAAGCTTAGATCCTTGATATCAAGTATTTCCACCTGACAGCCTCCTTCAATTCTATGATCGGCGGGAGAAACGAGAGTATGCCGTAAGCAGTATAACCGGCAATTGAAAGCGGAGTAAGCGAAATGCCGGACAGGGCAGGGTAGAACGTAAATCCTGCTTCTCCGGAAGCAACAGCCCATGCCGTTATTCCGGCAAGCGCCAGGAATACCAAAAGCATTATCCGATCCGGCAAGGTAAAGCGGAATACCGAGAAGTTTGTGCGTTTATGCAAACCGTAACCCCGGGCTTCCATACTGTCTGCGGTGATTATCCCGTTTTCAAGTGACCATGTCGTCATTATTGAGAAGATGCGTGCTTCTCCCTTTATTGTGTCTGCAATGTTGTCTTCACGGTATATACCGAGTGCTTTCTGCGTATTTCTGATTTTTGATGTCTGCGTTCTCATAAGCGGTATATATCGCAGAGCCATGGAAAGGATCAGCGATATCTTGGGTGAAAGCTTGCCGAAAACGTACATTAGCTTGTCGGCAGTCATTATCATAGTGAATGTTCTGAATCTGTAAAGAACAGAGATCATCATTGCCGAAGCGGTTATGCCGTAAAGAGTCGCTTCGAGAGTGATCGGGTTGTCGTTCACGACGAACAGCACTGTTACGCCGTTATGATAAAAAACCGGATTTATAAGTGCAAGCACAGCAAACAGCAGGAAGAATGAAACGTGTATGCCGATCTTTTTTTTCCTGTCGATAGTCAGGAACATCGTTACAGCACCGGCAAGCGAAAACCCGGTGATGATCGGGTCTGTGCAGAACATAGCGATCCCTATGACACACATATAATACAGCATTATAACGGCGGGATTGAGTTCTTTGAAACCTCTCATCTGCGGTACCTGCCTTTAAAGATCATTGCCGAGCTCGCAGGTGTACAGCCATTCGATCCTGTCGCCGTCTTTCAGGGTGTAGTCCGAGCACATAACAAACGGGGAATCACCGTTGACGTGGTAGATCCAGCCGGAAAGATCACCGAAGTCGTACTCGTACAGATAGCCTATTCCCGCGATATAACTTCCTGCATTTGTCTGGAGCTGAATGTTGTACTGCTTTGCGGCTTCCGTGAGTATATCATAAACCGTATCGCCTTCCGCTATCGGAAACTCAGTTGTATCGAGAATTATTCCGTCTGCCGGAATATAGTCCGCATCGCTTTTCCCGATAACGGTATCGCATCTTATTGTCATTGAAACTGTACCGACAGCATTTTCTTTTACTGCCGCTGTTCCGGAGTAATATTCCTCGCTGCTTCTGAAATCCGTGAAGAAAACGAATGCCGCCGCAGCTGCCGCGATTATAATGACTGCGACAAAATTGGATATCCGCTTCTTTCCGAGTGCGAACAGAATAACGCACGCAATTACAACAAGTCCTGCTATTACGCAGTAAGCGATCGGCTTATATCCTGCTGACTGCGGATTGGATACAACAATATCGGTTCTTTCGGTAACGGAAGTGACAGCAGGAGCTTCTGTCTCCGCAGGAGCGGTTGTAATAACGGCAGAAGAAACTTCGGTTTCTGAAATCGGTTTGAGTTCATCTTGAACGTCTTTCGCCGGGAAATCATACAGTCTTTCGCCTTCAAGGGAGAGCGTGTAAGCCGTGAGTGCCAGATATGCCTGTACTGTCGCGGTGTCGTTGGTATCTCCGCCCTCGGTATGCGAGAAGCTTCCGTCATCGAGCCGGAACTTGATTATCCCGTCTATAAGATCGTTTCCGTTCTTTATGAAACGTGTATCGCCGATATCAGCGCCGACTGCGGAAACAGCGATAAGAACCTGCGAAGCGCTTTCGGGATTTGCAGTTCCGAAGCTTTTGTATCCGCCGTCGTTCTGCTGTTTTGCCGATAAAAAGCCAAGAGCTTTGTCTATTGAAGCGGATACTTTTTCATTTTCAGAATACTGCGGTGCGAGTGCCTGAACAGACATAGCTGTAACATCTATATCACCGTTTTCACCCATGATTGCCCAGCCGCCGTCGTCAAACTGCAAAGCGAGCAGTTCATCAGTGAGCGAGTCCACGGTATAACGTGAACAGCCGCAGCCGTTGTTGAGAAGATGAAGTCCGTAGATAAGGCTCATTATCCCTTGTTCGCCGACTGAGCTTTCCGCGATATCATCGGCGATCTGCTTGTTTCCGCCTACAGCGAGAAGTGCAAGCGCATTCTTCATTCTTGATGTTGCGGAAGGTATGTTATTCTCTGAAATATATTTCTCAAGAGCAGCCTTATAAGCGGAAAAATCATGATCGCCGCTCCTTGCAAGAACTATCGCGTTCCATTCCGAACTCTGACCGGCATTCTGCGTCAGATTCCCGTCGATCCATTCCTGAATGCTGCTGCAGCCGTTTTTCTGCAGTTCAAATGCCGTAATTGAATCAACGGCTTGAGCGGCTTTTTCACTTGCGCTGAAATCGGCAAAAGCCGCGCACGGCAAAGCGAACGCGGCTGTTACTATTGATATTAAGAAGATAAGTATCCGTTTTTTCATTTCTTACTTTCTTTTTCTGGTAAGTACAAGAGCACCGGCAGCTATAACTGCGATACCGGAAACAACTGCAACATCAGCTATGCCTGTAGCAGGGGAGCCCTTGTCGGAAGCTGCGTCAACTTCGGAAGCTGCTGCTGTTTCGGCAGGCGTTTCCTCAACTGCGCCGGCAGTTTCTTCGGCAGCTGCGTCATCAGCCTTGTCGGTGGCTTCATCTCCTGCTGCCGCAACGAGCCATGCTGCGGGGGGAACGAGCGTCTGTGTATCGGAGTGTGCGGTGATAGGACGGTTTGCAAGTTCCGCGATAATTGTAGCTTTACCGTTTTCATCGGTAACAGCATCAGTGGGATTGCCGTCAACAAAGATCTTTGCGCCGGCAACGGGAACGCTTACGGGATTCCAGTCAGCATCGAAAGATGCACCGTACAGTGTCAGTTCAACGGACTGACCGTCCTCTGTAACTTCATAGCTGTTCTTGTCGAAGTAGCAGTACATATCAGAGAAAGCGGTTGTATCGCTGAATACGAAAGCATTGATATAATCGCCGGAGGTTATCGGATCAAGAAGCGAGTATGCCATTACATTATTGACATAATAGCCGTAGCTGCCGCCGTTCTCTTCGCCGCAAAGCTTGGTTACCATAAGACCGTAGTCACCTTCTGCGGTTTCATATCCTGCTTTGGATTCGTCCCATGTGATGCTCTTGTGAGCTGTGATAAGAGCGTCATTTACCGTGATAGTGCCGTCGCCGTCCGCATCGGATACATCGATGCTGTTAGCGGCTAAAAGCTGTTCGCCGTTGCTGTCAACGAGAGTTACATACACTGTTTCATCAGCATAAGCCGAGAAGCTGAGCATACCGATAGCAGCAAGTACTGCTGCTGCAGAAACCATTTTTTTCATAAATATATCCTTCCTTTCGGTCTCCGTTGGCGGTGAAAGTAAAAATGCTCTCCGCGGGACGGAAAGCACAGCTATAAGGCTGCATTCCCACTGCCCGGAAACGCCTTATTCAGCGGAAAAGGGGCGATCCGACTCTCGGAGCTTTGGCTCCACGGTAGTGACTGCTGTGACGGAATTCCACCGTACTTCTCCCGCAATATCCGCTTTATTATTACCGTGGATATTATAGCACAAACACTTGCAGTTGTCAATACCTATTTATTATATAGCTGCATAATATTTACAACATATTGACAAAACCGGAAGGAGATGATACAATATATACAGATCAAAGAAAAGGGGAAAAGTTTATGAAGATACTTAAAGCTGTAACAGCGGTCATACTTTCACTGGTAATGATAGCCGGTGTTACTCCGCCGGTTTCTGCAGCATCTTCGACTTATTATGTAAAAATTTTGTCAAAAGATGTCAATATACGCAACGGTCCCGGAACAAAGTACAAGATCATCGGAAAGACCGGTGGTGCCGGGTCTTTCAATTACCTCGGAGCCCAGTTTGACGATTTCGATATCCTCTGGTACAAGATCGAGGACGGAAAATCCTTTACCGGCTGGGTCTCAAGCGATGTTTCAAGGCGTTATCTCCGTAAGGCAGCAATGCCGAAGATCCCGCTTCCCGAGGAGTACGAGTCCGACGGTACAGCATTTTCCGATATAGAGAAGGTCGTGCATGATACAGCTCTTGCCACGAACGCTGTCGGTGTTCAGGTAGCGGCGATACGCGGAAGTGACGGGAAGATATTTGACTGGAAGTACGGCTATTCCAAGTACGGCGAGAAAGATATTGGGAACGCCACAAAGATAAGGGCAGCGTCGATCAGTAAGGTTGCTGTAGCTATCTGCGCACTTCAGATGCAGGAGCAGGGAATACTTGACATCAACAAGAAGATAAGCAATTACTGGGGCAAGAAGATGCCGAAGTCGATATCACTTGCTACTCTGCTTACTCACACATCTACGCTCCGCTATCTTTCGATGCAGACCGACGCGGAGAAGATACTGAAGCAGCTTACTGACAAATCCAGCTACATAGACGGCAAGGTGGGCTCATCTTCATCTTGGATGTATAATAATTACGGAAGCTCTGTCGCAGCCGCGACTCTTGATGTCGCATCCGGAAAGGTGCTTGAGGATTTCGCCCAGGAAAACCTGTTCGGACCGCTCGGAGTGGATATGTCATTCTTTGCCGGAAAGATAGAAAAGCAGTCCCGCCTTGCCACACTTTATGAGGCAGATCATGGAGTTGAACTGCTGCCGAGCGAGGCAAAATACATTCTTCCTGACGGCGAACCGGGCAATAACGCAGGAAACTATATCGGCGGAATGACAGGTTCCGCGAGAGATGTGGCGAAGATGTTCTATATGCTTGCGAATGACGGAAAGTTCAAGAAACAGCAGATCCTTTTGCCCGAGTCCGTTGAGAAAATGGAGAAGCGGTATTTTACCGCAGCAGAGAACGGCGGAAAGTTCAAGCAGGCGCTTATTCTGCGCTATGGAGCTGACCGCTACGGTACCAATGGTGTATATTACCATACAGGCAATGCGTATGGAGTTATAGCGCTCGCTTCTTACGATCCGGAGACGAAGAACACGGTTGTTGTCCTGACAACAGGCGCAAGCCACGAACGTGATGATGACGGAGTTTACAAGGTTTGCTCTGAGATCGCTGATGCGGTTTACAGGAATATCGACAAGATCGAGGAAGTAAAATCCGAATAATAACTTTAGCAGGGTACAGCGGAGTACAAGGGCGTGAGAGCGTTCCGAGACCGCTGTACTATGCTGTTTTTGGAAAAATATTCCGATTTTTTGAAAAAAATTTTAAAAAACTCTTGACAAATCGGGACAAGTCGTGTATAATAAGATAGTCGCTTACAGATGTGGGAGTTTAGCTCAGCTGGGAGAGCATCTGCCCTACAAGCAGAGGGTCACAGGTTCGAGCCCTGTAACTCCCACCAGCGATATAAGGCCCGGTAGTTCAGCTGGTTAGAACGCTAGCCTGTCACGCTAGAGGTCATGGGTTCGAGCCCCATTCGGGTCGCCAGTGACGATCGGTAAGATCGTTACTTATGCTTCTGTAGCTCAGTCGGTAGAGCAGAGGACTGAAAATCCTCGTGTCGTTGGTTCGATTCCGACCGGAAGCACCAACTCCGATACTTAGTATCGGAGAATGCGGATTTAGCTCATCTGGTAGAGCGCCACCTTGCCAAGGTGGAGGTAGCGAGTTCGAGCCTCGTAATCCGCTCCATTTCATCAATACCGTATAGATAAGAAGTCTATACGGTATTTTTACTATAAGGAGGAAAAGCTATGAAAGTTACATCTTCACAGGCAGGAAAAATGCTCAGAAAACTTGAAGACGATATGGACGGAATACTCACAAATGAGACAAACAGCCGTGAGTTTCTTGCTTCGGTAGGGGAGGACGTTGAAAGTGTAAGACCCGCATACGATTATGCGGAAACACAGGAAAAGCTGGTTGAACTCGAAAATAAGATCCGTTCGCTGAAGCATGCGATAAATGTGTTCAATTCCACACAGGAGGTTCCCGGATTCGGAATGACTGTCGATCAGATGCTCATTTACCTTCCGCAGCTTTCCCGCCGCCGTGAAAAGCTCCGCGGAATGAAGAGTGTACTTCCGAAAGCGCGTGAGGAAAACAGGTACGGAAAAGTAACGAATATCATCGATTACCGTTACGCAAACTATGATATTGCCGCAGTGGAGAAGGATTACACAGAGATCTCCGATACGCTTGCAAAAGCGCAGAATGCGCTTGATACCGTGAATACCACGGTGACATTTGAAATTGAAGTATGATATTTTTCCGTCGGACAGAACACCCCTCTATGTTGACTTGTGCAGAAGTTCAGTGTTTTGGTTTTCTCTGTTATTCTTTTTTGTTATAAGTTTTTGTTTATGTTCAGAGTGCCGGAATCATTTTTTGTATCTTTGAGATGTTGCTTTGCATTTCTCTTTTCTGTTCTGTTCGTAAAAACTTTACCCCGCAGCCGAAGTACGGTTATAGGCTGTGGATTATTTGAAATATTCTGCAACCTTCGACAGGTCTGTATGGTGTTATATACAGAAACACCCGAAAGGAGCGATATCTATGAAGAAAACCGGTTATATTGCATTAATATGTGCCGCTGCAATGCTTATCACCGCTTCCGGCTGCCAATCGGAGGAAGTGAATGCTGTCACTGCTCCGGCTGCATCGGAAAAACTTGAAACTGCTGAGACAACGCCTGCTCCTGCTGCTTCCACGGTGAGTACTGCGGATACTACAGCCCGTGCTTCGGAAACTGCTGCTGCGGAGACAACTTCGGTTACTGTAAATGAAGCAGTTACATCTGATGCGTCCGATCCCGATGAAACATACGAAACGAGCATGATCGGCGATTTCCCGGTAGTTGTTATGACTACATCTACGCAGGCGGCTGCCGTAACGAAAACAACAACGGTGCGGACTGCCGATGTAACAACTGCACCAACATCTGCCGAAGAATCTGTGGTTTCGGAAACAACTTTTCTGCAGAAGGATTTCCCGGACGAGGACGAGATAAGCTTTGAGATAATAAGCGGTGCCGATGTTATCACGACAAAAGTTCCGTATATCTCGGTAAGGGTGAAATATATCGGAAACGATACTGCTTTTTACTATACTACTGACAGGTATTTACTTGAGAAGTTTGCGGACGGCAAGTGGAAGAATATCCCTTTTTCAGAAGAAAAGATATTCATGGAAACGGCGTGTGAGATCTCGAAGGAATCACAGCCTGTAATTGATATAACTCTTGAAGATGAAGACTATGAAGAGCCGATAACAGCCGGAAAATACCGAGTAGGAATAGAGATAGATTCTTCTATATACTATACGGAGTTTGAAATAACAGACAGTTCTGCTGAACCGGAATATGAACTTGTCGCAGAAAACGGAAGCGGGCGTTTCTTGATAGACGAGATCAGGGAAGATCAGTTTGTATGTGAGCTTTATTTTCCATACCCCGACAGATATTATCTTATATGCGACACAAAAGAATATCCCGATTTTTGCGTCGGTGACTACATAGAGGTTGATTATTCGGAGATGTATATGATATCGGACGGGCAGTTCCGCGTGATACCCGCTAAGATAAGTATGAGTGATTTTGTTCCGGATCCCGATGTTGCATATAAGCCTGTGATCTACCTTTATCCGCAGGAAAAGACTGATATCAGCGTAAAGCTTGATTATAACGGCAGATTAACGCTTACCGATCCGGAGTACCGGAACGGCTGGAATGTTACAGCATATCCCGACGGTACGATTGTGAGTGAGGGCAGTGAATACCAGTATCTGTTCTGGGAGGGCAAGAATGATTTCGAGCTTGATACTTCCGAGGGATTCTGTGTGCGCGGTGAAGATACTGCTGCATTCCTTGCGGAAAAACTTGCATATCTCGGTCTGAATGAAGCGGAAAGCCTTGAATTTATGGAATTCTGGCTTCCTGCAATGACGAAAAATGTGTACAATGTAATAACATTCTCCGGCACCGACTACACGGATAATGCAAAGCTTGACATCAAGCCTACGCCCGACACGGTTATCCGCGTGTTTATGACATACTCGCCGAGTGACAGTTTTGTGGATATACCCGCGCAACAGCTTGTTAAGGCTCCCGGAAGGGAAGGGTTCACGGTTGTTGAATGGGGCGGTAGCGTAAAAGAATAAAGAAAAACTCCCGGAGAAAACTCCGGGAGCTTTTATGTCATTGGAATAATACGAAATAACTGAGCAAATGCGGAGTATATCGCATACATCAATGATGTCCGGGCAAATTATTCGCCCTTCTGCTTTGCGAAACACTCGCTGCAATATACAGGTCTGTCATCACGCGGCTTGAAAGGAACAACAGCTTCCTTTCCGCAGCTTGCGCATATTGCTGTGAACATTTCTCTGTTCCTGGAAGCGTTCTTCTTTGCATCTCTGCACGCCTTGCAGCGCTGCGGCTCATTCGTGAAGCCTTTTTCCGCATAGAATTCCTGTTCACCGGCGGTGAATACGAACTCGTTTCCGCAGTCCTTGCATACAAGCGTCTTGTCTGTGTACATACGATATACCTCGCCATAAAATATAAAATTTGACCGTTTGCGGATTTGCACCGCGCCACACTGACTGCACGGTCATAATAGCTGTCTTAATTTTTTTCTTGCACGGGAAAGAGCATTATCGGCGGATTTCGGCGTAATGTTCATTTTTTCGGCTATCTGCTTGTATGAGAATCCGTCAAGATAAAGCTTCATTGCGCAGTATTCTTTTTCGGTAAGGACAGAAAGCAGCTTTTCGACAGATTCATCGTCCTCTTTAAGGAGAATCAGATCATCTGTGAGCGCACTGTCGTCCGGTATCTGCGCAAAATCGTAGTCATCGGCTTTTTCGAGCTTTCCGTGAGCCTTTGCAACGGCGTTTTTCATGCGGTTTGTAATACAAAGACCGACAAAAGCGGAAAATGACCCTCTTATAGGATCGAACGCGCGGACAGCGTCGAAAAATGCAAGATAACCTTCCTGGCAAAGATCTTCCGATTCGATGTTCTTGGTTTTCATCTTTGCGGCTTTAATGCGTATAACACGGGAATAACGCGATATCAGCAAAGCCATTTCGCTGCTCTGCATAGGATCGGGCTGTTCTCTGATAATAGCAATGAGTTCTTCATCGGATACTTTCACAGAAATCACCCTTCCGATTTTCCTTTTAGATTATATCACTAAATTTTCACGGTGTCAACACAATTCCGAAAAAATTCTACAAATTGAAGAATGTATTCTACAATATACAATACTTTTTTCTGCCTTCGGTGAAAATATTACCTCCGTGGCAGTCGATAGTTACAGTAAGAGGGAAGTCCTCGATATAAAGCTTTTTCACGCTTTCGCAGCCAAGATCTTCAAAAGCGATCACTTCACAGCTCTTTATGCATTTGCAGGCAAGTGCTCCCGCACCTCCTACCGCACAGAAATACACTGCCTTGTTGCGCTCGATCGAATCTATGACAGCCTGATTGCGTTCGCCTTTTCCGATCATTGCGGCAAGTCCGCGGTCAAGAAAATCGGGCGCCCATTTATCCATTCTTCCGGATGTGGTAGGACCGCATGATCCGATCACCATACCTTCTTTTGTACCAGTAGGACCGGCATAGTAAATAACAGCTCCGTTAAGATCGTAGGGAAGGGGCTCGCCTTTTTCTATGAGTTCAGCTATCCGTTTATGAGCTGCATCACGGGAAGTGAACACTGTTCCTGAAAGCAGGACCTTATCCCCGGCGCAAAGTTCGGGGGATAAGGTCTTAAGCTGATCAACACTGATTTTTTTCATATAAGCAGATCGGAAAGATCGGAGTCAGCGGAGAGATCGGAATCACTGCCATTAGAATCACCGCCGAAATTCCACGGGTCATCAGCCGAGGGTTTCTTGAAGGTAGGCTTCTCGTTTTTCTTGTCTCCTGCCTGACTGGTCTGAGTAGAACCTGCAGCAAAGAGGTCTGCAAATTCACCGAAATCATCTGCTGCCGCGTGGCTGGGCAGAGTCTTTTCTTCATCGAAGTTAAGGTCAGTGGGTGTAAGGTCAATATTAGCTGCCTTTTCTGATGCCTTTGCATCTGCCATCATATTGGCGAGAGTATCATCGTCGGCGCTGTTCGGATTTATAGCGATATCGAAGATATCTTCACCAAGGTCTTTGCCCTTGTCGATGCCCTTTGTCTCGTCAATAGGAGTAATATCGAAATCGCCTCCGATAGGCTCGGGAGCAGCATCAAGCGAGAAGTCATCGACCATACCCACGCCGTCCATATTGATAAGCGGGATATCTCCGGACATATCGTCGTCCTTGGGTTCGGTAAGGAAGAAGTCCTCGAAATCGGAATCGAGACCGGGACGGTCAGCCTTGTCAGCCTTTGCGGGAGCCTTCTTGGGAGCTGCCTTTGTCTCCGGCTTGGAATCATCAAATACAGGTGCGGTGATGACATCGGGCATATCCGACATAAGATCGTCATCGCTGGGTATGTCAGTTTCGGGGCTGTCGATGGACATAGAGCTTATTATATCGCTGTCGCCGAACTCATCGTCTTCTTCAACTGCACCGCTGTTTTCAAATGTTGTTTCAACCTTGATCTTCTTCTTGAGTTCTTCAAACTTGTCAAGGCTGAACTTCTTCTCATCGAATACAGGAAGATTGAGCTTTGCCTTGATATCTCCTACAGCAAGAGCGATCTCTTCGCTGATCCTGCCAATGGGCGAGAGATCAGCAGCAGAAGCCTGTGCGTCGGCAGCGGCCTGAGCTTCACCGATCTTGCCCTTTGCGCCGTCTATCTGACCCTGTGTATCGGAAACGAACTTGGTGATTCCGTCGATCTCGGACTTAGCGCCGTTGAGGGTATCGTTGAAGCCGTTCATCTTCTGAGTAGCGGCTGTGATCTGACCGGAAGTATCTGTCATAGCCTTTGAAGCTTCGGAGATAAGGCTTGTGGTCTCATTCATCTGTCTGGAAGCTTCGCTTATCTGACCGGAAGTTTCGGTCATAGCCTTTGAAGCCTCGGTAATAAGACCTGTTGTCTCGTTCATCTGTCTGGAAGCCAGATTGATCTTTTCGGTTGTTTCGTTGATAGACTGGGCAAAACCTGTGATCTGTTCGGTAGTGGAATTTATCTGCTTGGAAACCGAATCGATACGGCTTGTTGTTTCGGAGATCTGCTTAGCGACAGTATCTATCTGACCGGTGGTCTCATTGAACTGTCTGCAGATGCCGTCGATATTGCTTGTTACAGTGGTTATCTGTGAATTTACGGAATTGAACTGAGCGGAGAAGGAATCGAACAGGGCAGTGAGGGCGCCGATCTTTTCGGTAACTTCCTTTACTCTTGCAGCAGAGCTTGCCTGCTCGTCATTGGTCTTCTTGATCTGAGCATCAAGTCTGGATTTTACGTCATTAAGCTTGTCAGCCTTTTCCTTGAGTTCGGACTGGACATCAGCCTTGTACTTGTCGCAGGCTTTTACTGTTTCTGCGGCATAGCTCTTTGCGGCATTGATGATCTCTTTTGCGTAAGCGCTTGCTTCGGACATTACTTCATCAGCGTTGCTGGTAGTGACAGCCTTGCCTGCGGATCCGCCGCCGTTCTTCTTGAGTTCGAGATACTTTGCCTTGAGTTTTTCAAACTCTTCGCGTACTTTCTTCTCGGACATCTTTGCCATAGCGCATTCCTTGTCGAACTTAGCGACATTTCTGCGCTCGTCAAGAACACTCTTGCGGAGTTCCATGATCTTCTTATCGCTTTCAGCCTTAAGATCTGCGATAAGTTTCTTGGTTTCAGCGGAGCTGTCTTTTATAATAGGTGCAGATGCGTTGGCTGCAGCCTGTTCAGCAGTCTTTTTCTCATTGACTGCACGTGCTGCCTCTCTGTTGGCATCTGCAAGATTTGTCTGAAGGTTGCTGATACGGGTCTCGAGTTCCGCACGTTCTTCCTTCATCTGCTTTCTGAGTTTGTTTATGTAGAGATTTACCTCGTTTTTGTCGAAGCCGCCCATGACGGTCTTGAAACCGACACCTTCGCTGTTCGGTTCCTTCTTTTCCTTGGACTTATCCTGTTGTTTAGCGTCTGCCATAAAGCTACCTCCATAAATTGGAACCTACCGCGAAAGATACGACAAAAAACGGGGCACAGTTCCCTAATATTTATATTATAACAAAACTTATCCTATCTTTCAATAGTCATTATTGATAAAAATGCACAATAATTTTTTATCTTTTCAAAGAAATTCAGTTTTTTTTGAAAAAACTATTGTAATTTTTCCGGAAATGTGTATAATAGAATAGAAGAGGAATAGTCTGAACTTAAGTTCAACTGCCGTGCATTATGCCGGCATCATAATATCTCAAAGGAAGGTAAGTATAATGCAGGATAAAACAATGACGTTCTCCGTCAAGGACGAGCGTGATCACGAGATGAAAGAGATCCTCACCACAGTTTATCAGGCTCTCAACGAGAAGGGCTACAACCCGATCAACCAGCTTGTAGGCTACATACTGTCCGAGGATCCGACATACATAACCACATATAATAACGCAAGAAGCCTTATCAGACGCATAGACCGTGATGAGCTGCTCCAGGCGCTTGTTAAGAATTATCTCGGCGAATAATTGTTTCAGAAATTGCAAAAATCCCGCGGAAATTGCTCCGCGGGTTTTTTATATATTTGAATCAATAGCTTCGATAACATATTCATACTCCGGAAAATCGGAACGTATGCGCTTTCTGCATCTTTCGAGAAATCCGTTCCTGTAATCCTCATTATCCCGCATTGCCTGCTTGGCGCCCCAGAGATGAGTATAATCGTTCTGCGCTATGAATAGCCTGTCCATATCCATCAGCGTTTCTATCTCCGTTCCGGTCAGTTCGCACAGCATTGCGAGAAGCCGCTGTTCGGCAAAGACCATTCTGCACAGCCGGTCATCGCATCTGTTCTCGGAAGCCGCCTTCATGAACGCGATAGCCTGGTTTGCATAAAATGTGCGGAAAGATGAGTCGGGAATGTAGAGAAATGCCGTGTTGCAGGGAAGTACCTGTTTGTCGAGTCTTTCAAGAAGCGGAAAGCCCTGTACTCCGAAAAGAGAAGGATCCGGGTAGATATCGGGGGAGAGGTATTCGCGGTGTGCTGTGGTTACTGCTGTTTCAGACAGCTCAAGTGTTTTCCAGATTATGAGGTCTTCGTCTACAAGCGCGGCATTATCGGGAATATCCCGGAGTGCGATAAGCTTGCCTGCCGCCCAGAACATCAGCGGGTCAATGCCTTCAATGTCCTGCGGTATTATCTCGCTTATCCCGTTCCAGACCTTTTCGATTCCGCATTTACGGTAATAATCGGCAGCCACGCTGTCCGTTATCATAAAGATATCGCCGTTCATCTTGCGCCACTGGAGTGCGGAAATGACTTCACAGTAAAGGCTGAACTTTTCTATGGAGTATTCCGAATCCGGGTGCCGCGCAAAGAACGGCGCTGTTGAGTTTACATGTATTCCGTTCATATCAGATTGATACCGTATCCGTAAGCGTTGAGCGGGCATGAGGAAAGATTTATGAGCGTTCTGTGGTACTCCTCGGCTGTTATCACTACGCCGTCCGCACTGCGGTAGAAGCTCCCCTCACCAAAGAACGCGCCGATGCTGCCGAAACTTCCTGCTGAGCCGGAGAATAGACCGGACAGCATGGATAATGCAAACGAACCAGCATAAAAGCCCTTGTATGAGCCGTATCTGCCGAAACTCTCAAAAAAGCGTGAAAAGCTGCTTATATTGTAAGAGCCGACGTAGAATGAAGATGTACCCTTGCCGAATGCGGATAGACCGGCTCTAAAAAGCGCGGAAAAGCTGCCGGAAGATGACACGTTTAGTGCCTGTCCGGAAACAAGTGCGGCATAGGAGCTTGCGCTTATGCCGGAACCGTAACCTATACCGGAGAATTGTGCTTCGGCTGTATAGAAGGAGCTTACCGCTCCTCCTGAACCTGCATTTGTGAATGTAAAAGCGTTAGTAAATGAGCAGATATTGCCGTAAAACGAGCCTATGTTGCCGTAAAATGAACCGGTGCAGATCCCAACTTCGCCAAATCCGGCATTTTCCGCCGGTACGGTGATCTCTGATCGGGTTAGATCTTCTGATCTGTCATATACCGCGTCCTTGTCCGGTGAAACGCCGAAAGCATACTGAAGCTGAATGCCGATATCGCGGTCAGGATCTATTTCCGAAAGGCGCTTGACAATACTGTCCTCTCCTGCGTCGGAAAGCCACTTCATGAGGCTGCCGCCGCGGAAATATCCGATGAGAACGTCAGTATCGAAATTTTCACGAAGTTCTCTGATATTGCGGACCTTCCTGCCGTTAAGCCAGAGATACCAACTGCATTCTCTCATCGGATAATCACCTCGCTTTACATAAAATAGACGACATTTAATGCCTATTATTGGCATCTTTTAGGTTAAAAGTCATTTTTAGGCATAATATCATTTATACATTATACCACAAAAACATCTATTTTGCAATAAAAATGTCGAAAAAAAGTAGTAAACCGAATGATTTGTCATAGTTACCAAAAACTAACAATGATAGATGTGTATTATTAGCAAAGCGTCAGCCTTATCTTATCAGCTTTACGCCTATCACAGTCATATCGTCGTCTTCATTCTTGTCTGCGGACAGACGCAAAGCTTCTCCTGCAGTTTCGACGATACTGCTTATATCGGCGTTCTTATCCCGCATTACGATCTGTTCGAGCCACGTTTTGTCAAACTCGGCTCCATCGCTTGTCATAATTATGATGTCACCCTCCGAAATGCGGAACAGTTTTCCCCTGTAATCGGCTTCAAAGCTTATTCCGAGCGGGATACCTTCTTCTCCGATCTCCGCGAATGTCTCCCCGCAGCGCACATAGGTTGACGCACCGCCAGCCTTGCAGAGAAGCACATCGCCGGTATTCAGGTCGATCCTGCACAGGTCAAGTGTAGCGAAGCTTTCATCAGCCGATTTGACGAGCAGGGAAGTGTTGAGCATCTCAAGTGACGCATCAAGATCGATCCCGGCTTTAAGCATCTTTGTCAGCATACCGCAGGAGAATGCGCTGTCGATGCGGGCTCTGCTGCCTGTACCCATTCCGTCCGAAAGGATCATGTACACGCTTCCGCGCCCGTCGTTGAAGCATTCCGAGCAGTCCCCGCTGTAAGAGCTCCCGGCACGGTTCCTGCGGAATACCTTTATCTGCGCATCGTACTTTGCACGCTCTGATATGGTTATGTGGTTCCTTTCGGCTCCTTCGGTGATAACCGGAAGATCAAACTCATGCCGGAGCGCGAAAGACAGCCTGTCTGCAAGCTCCTCCGGCGATATCCGAAGATCTCCCTTTCCGTAAGCGTCAATACACAGTCTGCTGTTTATGACCATAGCTATAACGGAAGGCTTGTACAGTCCGGCATCGGAGAACACAGATCCGGCTTTTGCCGCAGCTTCTTCATCGTAAGCATCACAGCTTCCGATATCCTCGGACATCTTTTTCAGCATCTTGCCTGTTGCTCCGAGCTGTGCTGTAAGGACATTCCTCATCTCTGCTACTTTTCTTGAAGCGCTTTCAGCTGAACAATACACCGCATATTGCTTGTTCAGCGCTTCCGCAAGTCTTTCACGTTCCGGGCAGGAAGTGCCGATATGCGCACCGAGATCCGATGCGCTCAGGAAACTCCCTTTCCGGAGCATGCCGACAGCCTTGTTCATAACGTCGGCAGTCTCGTTGTACATTTTGCCCCAGCATTTCATATTGGAGGGACAGCTCTTGCATACCTTGTCGGCAGCCTTGTTATAGACCCATGAAATATCGCGGATATTGTCAGATTCGAGCGCATCTGCTGTCCTGATCACAGCCGAGCGCATTTCATCTACCGTCTCACTCATATATGCAAGCTTATCCCCGAATGCCGAGTATGATGCAGCCGCTGACACAAGTTCCGGTTTATCGGCAAATGAGGCGAGAGGAGAAAAGCGCTCAGGGATTATCATATACAGGACGGAAGCGGCTATCGCTGACATTGCCGCTATTCCGTTCGTTTCAGTCATTCCGGTGATGATAAGCCCGGCGCTTACAGTGAAAATGAATGCACAGGAGCGGGTTATCTTACCGTATTTTCCGAGAAGCATAATGACCGGAGCCGATACGGAGATCATTATGCATGAAGCGGCGAAATCGGTATTTCCCGCCGCTACTCCCGCCGATGACAGAACAGCGCAGACTGCTGACATCGCACCGGCCTTTACTTCGGAAGAATACAGCACTGCGAGTACAGAAAGGAATACGCCCGCATTGATAACGCCGATCTGCAGGCTTGTGAGCGCAGCCGTCAGAAGGACGAAAAGAACGCATACCGCTGCCGCAGAACCTATTTTCTGACCGGAAACGGCAGCTCGTAATCCCGTATCACGGAGTTTGTCGGCACAGTACGCAAATACTGACGCTATGACGGCGAAAGCTGCGGAGATAAATATCTCATAAACCCCGTGTGCTCCGAGAAAGTTTGCGGCAAACACGGCGAGTCCGGCTGCGGCAGACATTATTATCCGGAAGAACTCCGAGGTCTTTTTCGGTGCGAATATGCCTGTTATCAGCTTGAGTATGGTAAGAACGCCCATTGCGGTTATGTAATGAACGCAGGTCTCAAGTCCGCCGTTTATCGTATATCCCGCTGCCGCTCCGACGAACAGGAATACGCTACCGAGACCGTTAGCAGATGCAATGCAGGCTGCGGCAAAGGGTGCCGGATACCCGAAAAGCCTTGTAAGACCGAGGAGAAAACCTGCCACGCTCAGAGCAGCTCCCTTTAAAAAGCCAAGATCCCTTTCTCCGACAGAATGTTCCGAAGCAATACTTCTTTCCATTTTCAACGTCCTTTCGCTTTTGAATAGTACATCAATAATACCATACAAAAAGCGAAAAAACTGTCGGATAAAGGGATCTCTTTATTTTTTACCGGATATAGCCTCACAAAGAGCGACAAGATCTTCCATTTTAAGCTCTTCCGGGCGTGCAGTCTGCTTAATGCCGCATTTTATGAGCATTTCCGCAAGCTCCTGTTTGGGAATGCCGAGCGCCGCGCTCAGCGGATTGAGTATCTGTTTGCGCCGCTGTGCGAAAGAAGCGCGGACTATCCGGAAGAAAAGCTTCTCGTCGCTGACTGTGAATCTCGGTTTTTCCGGAATATCGAGCCGTATCACGGCACTGTCAACATTCGGAGCCGGCATAAAGCTGCCGCGGTTTACTCTGAAAAGCATTTGCGGTTTGCTGTAATAGTTCACAGCCGCCGTTACCGCACCACACTCTCTTGTTCCCATTTCGGCGCAAAGCCTGTCAGCGGCTTCTTTCTGCACCATTACAGTGATCGATCTTATCGGCGGACGCTCTTCGAGCAGCTTCATTATCACGGGCGATGTGATGTAGTATGGAAGGTTCGCGCACACCACTATGTCACCGTATTCCGGAAGTTTTTCCTTTATCAGCGCAGAAAGGTCTGTTTTCAGTATATCGCCGAACACGATCTCTATATTGTCATGATCGGCGAGAGTCTCTGCAAGCACCGGTTTCAGCCGTTCGTCGATCTCTACCGCGATAACTTTTTCACAGCGCTCGGCAAGTTCTTTTGTAAGTACGCCGACACCCGTTCCTATCTCTATCGCCGCTGTACCGGACTTACAGCCTCCCATTTCAGCTATTCTGGGGCAAACGGACGGGTTTATCAGAAAATTCTGACCGAGTGCTTTGGAGAAAGTGAACCCGTTCCGGCTCATCACGTCCTTTATTGTGCCAATATTCGTAAGTTCCATATTTCACCTGTAAAAATCCCCTGCAGGGACTTGCGCGGTGCAGGGGAATATCAATGTTATTGTTTATGTTCCGCCCGTATTATCGACTTGGGCGGGAAGGCAGTGTGATAAGGTATATAGTACCTCTCGACCGCGCGGTTGGCTTTTCTTGTCGCTGTCATCTGCGAGTCGAACATCTCCGCAGGCTCAAAAACTACCGGATCACCTTTAGGCGGAAGAACTTCCAGTCTGCTGTCAAGGGTGAAGAAGTTGCGCTGGGTTATGTTCAGCATACCGTTTTCATAGCCGTCGATAATTCCCACAAAGTCGTATTCACGGTAATAACCGCTGTCCTCATAATGCTGTTCGGCATCGCCGTGATCGTAGAAGAAGCCGGTGCAGTAGGGCCTGTGACTTACACGGTATGCTTCGGATAGAATGTTATCCGGTACTTTCTCGCCATTCAGCGCATAACCGAGTGCTTTTTTATAGGCGTTGCTCATTACCGCGGTGTAGTATGCGGATTTTGCGCGTCCTTCTATCTTAAGGCTTGAAACACCCGCCTCGATCAGATCGTCAAGGTGTCCGAGCATACAAAGGTCTTTCGCGTTGAAAACGTATGTACCTCTGTGATCCTCAGTGATCTCGAACAGTTCCCCGGGACGCTGTTCCTCGGTAAGATAGTATTTCCAGCGGCAGGGCTGTGCACATTCGCCGCGGTTTGCGTCACGGTTTGTCAGATACTTTGAGAGCAGGCATCTGCCGGAGAAAGACACGCACATTGCGCCGTGAACGAAAACTTCGATTTCAAGATCGTCCGGGATATTTTTTCGGATCCTTGCGATATCGGAAAGGGAAGTTTCTCTTGCAAGAACCACTCTCTTCGCGCCGAGCCGGTAAAGCTCATTGGCGGTAGTATGGTTCATTATCCCTACCTGCGTGGACATGTGGATATCAAGCTTCGGTGCATAGCGTTTTGTCATGGCCATAACGCCGAGATCGGCAATAATAGCAGCGTCAATGCCTGTCTCATAAGCGGCGGCGATAAATTCCGGGAAAGCTTCGGCTTCGTCGTTGGTCGGAACGGTGTTACAGGTAAGATATACCTTTGCGCCGCCGTTATGTGCGTACTTTACCGCATCTGCAAGCTGTTCCATGCTGAAATTCTTGGATCCTGCACGCATACCGAATGTCTGTCCGCCCACATATACCGCATCGCAGCCGAAATCAACAGCCGCTTCGAGACATTCTCTGTCTCCGGCGGGTGAGAGTATCTCCGGGATATTATTCATTTGCTTCACTCTCCCCGACCGGCATTTCCGATGTCTGTTCACCCGGTGTGATCTGCGCAAGGAGAAGATTCTGTTCATGCTCCTCCTGCGTAGCCGCGTAGTAAATATCTCCGGTCTCTTCGTTGGCGCAGAAGTAGAAGTAGGGGGTATCGGGAGCGTACAGAACTGCATTTATCGCATCAAGACCCGGATTGCACACAGCACCGGCAGGTATGCCCTGGCAGACGTAAGTGTTGTAGGCGTTGTAGATACGCTGTTTTGCGGCATCTGTACCTTTAATATAGGGCTTGATGTCGTTCTCAACATAAAGAACTGTAACATCGGACTGGAGATAAGGATATTCAGCGGAATTGCGGATTCTGTTGAGGAAGACGCTTGCTACCTGTTCCATATCCTCCGCAGATCCGGCTTCTTTCTGAACAATGGACGCAAGGGCTATGATCTCGTCGAGAGTCATGTGCATCTCGCCCATTTTCTTGTACATACTTCTTGTCATCTTCTCGTTGAAGTTGGAGTACATCTTCTTTGCGGCTTCCTTTGCGTTTTCCTCCGACTCCTTACGCATCTTCTCGTAAGCTTCTTCGGCAGTCTCATTTTTGCCGGGCTTTCCGCCTGTTTCCATAGAGTTTACGATGTAGAATTCGTAGGTATCGGGGAAGAGGTAGCCTTCAAGCTGATTGTATTTGAGTGAATTTTCCTTTACTCTGCGCTCGAAATCGTAGTTGTTCTGGATATTCCTGTAATACTTCTCAAAATCTTCAGCGAAGCATACATTGTTCTCTTCGAGGAGCTGTCCGATCTCATGGGCGGTCATACCCTCGACAATACGCACGTTGACAGTCTTGACGGCTGTCGTCTTTGTACGCAGTATTGACAGGAGTGTGCTGTACGACATAGTGGAACTTACAGTATATTTTCCTGCGATAAAGTCGCGCTTGTCCTCATTGTTTTTCAGCTTGTCGGCAAAATCCGCATACACCTTGAAGAACTTTGCATCGCTTATGATGTTGTTCTCGGAGAGAATTGCCGCGACAGTTGTGATGTCCGCATTGTCCGGAATGGTAACGTCTATCTTGAATTCCTGCGCACCCACTCCCGTAAAATCAAGCGCCCATTTCACAAGATATGTGGAGGCGTAGGCTGCACAGCCGAGTATTGCCGCACAAAGCAGCAGTGCAACAAGAATATACGCAAGGGTACGGGTGCTCTGCTTCTGACGCTCATAACCGAGCCGCAGGCGCGCGATCCTCTGTTTTTCCTCGCGTTTCTCCTCTTCTTCGGCTTCCACATCGTCTATCATGGAAACACTTCTCTGGCGGGGATCGTTGACTGCGTTCATAAGACGTGTAGCAGTCTTGTCGAATACCTCTTCTTCCTCTGTACCTTCTTCGACATCGAATATTTCGGGAGTGTCTTCCTGGGGCAGGGAATTGCGGTTCTCGCGGACGATCTCAGAAGCTTTTTCGCCAAGTGCGGCAGAAAGGCTTGCTGCAAGCCCCGGAACAGTCTCGTCGCTAACTCCGGCTGACTTTACAGGCGGTTTGCTTTCTTCGGTTTTGACCGCTGATTTTTCTTCCGGCTTATGTGAAGCGATCTTTGACTTTGCATCATTCAGCACTGAGTCGATCTTCTGTTTTGCATTCTCCGCTATTGAAGGAGCAGCGGCTTTCTGCGGTCTTGGACGCGGTTTGGGCTTTTCGGCAGATGACTGTATCGGGTTCTTCGGGATATCGTTTTTCGCTGTACCTGTTTTTGCATCTGTACTGCTGTCATCTTTCTTTCCGCGTACAACATCGTCATATTGGCTTCTTGAGATGCGCTTTTCGGCGGAAGCCTTCTTTTTCTTCTTGCTTACGGTAAAGAGTATCTCGTCTATCTCGTCGGTTGCGTCATAATACTCGTCATCATCGTCAGGATCGGAACCCGATTCTGCACGCTCTTCTGCGGCTTTGAAAGCCTGCATTTTTCCGCTGTGAAGATATGCGGCAAGACTTCCGATATCGTTATATTCCTGTTCTTCGTTCTTATTCTCGTCCAATTGAGTTCCACCTCCTGTCGTAAGCAGCAGTTTCAGTGATATATTCCATTTTCTGTAATAACAGTTTCAACATTAAGATCGTATTCACAGACAGGCACTTCTCCGCAGCACTGTTCGTAGCAGATGCCTGCGGAAAATCCCGTATATCCGGCAAGAAACCTGTCATAGAACCCACCGCCCCAGCCGAGTCTGTACCCGTTCCTGTCGAAGCGGAGCGCAGGGACAATACATACGGTATCGCCGAACACGGTGATCTCTGTTCCGTCAACCGGTTCGTCAACACCGAATCTGCTGCGTACAAGTGCGGAAAGCGAATCGACGGTCAGAAACCGCATTTTCTTTCCCTCGCATTTCGGCACTGCCACTGTCTTTCCTTCCGAGAGCATTTTCTCAATAAAACGTCTTGTATCAACTTCGATGTGAGATGACGCATACACGAGGAAAGTGCTGCATCCGGCGATCATGTCATGCTTTATAAGATTATTATATATTCTTTCGTCGTAATCTTTCCTGACGGATTCTTCCATATTTCTTCGCTGCGCGATCATCTCGGCGCGAAGAGTCTTTTTTAACTCAGACACAGCGCATAGACTCGCGTATCTTGTCGGAAGCGGGCTTGCCGGAAAGCGCTTCAACAAGCTTGAGACCAAATTCCACAGCGACTCCGGCACCTCTTGCGGTTATGATGTTGCCGTCCTTTTCTACGGGCTCTCCTGTGAAGTCAGCGCCTTCGAGATATTCCTCAAATCCGGGGAAGCAGGTGGCTTTCTTTCCTTTAAGAAGCCCTTTCTTTCCGAGTATGGACGGAGCCGCACAAATAGCGCCTATGAACTTGCCGTTTGCGGCGCAGTAATCTATGGTATCCTGCACTGTGCGGGACTTTTCGAGGTTGAGTGTTCCGGGCATACCGCCGGGAAGAACTATCATATCAATGTCTGTCATCAGCGACATATCGGCTTCCGTGACATCGGGAACTACCGTAATACCGTGGGAGCTGGTGATTACCTCCTCACCGATACCTACGGTAACAACATTCTGACCGTTACGGCGAAGAATGTCGATAGGTGCTACAGCCTCGGTTTCCTCAAAGCCGTTCGCAAGAAATACAAGTACCATAATAACAACTTCCTTTCAGTCTTTTGACAGATCATGATCGAGAATAAGAGAAGGATAGACGCCCGTTTCCATTATTCTGTCGATTATATGTTCATATTCCCATACAGAAGCCCGTTCGAGCCCCTTGCACTGTTCATAGCTTGCGGGGATAATCTGACCGCGTGAATAAAGCGAATAGCCCTTGCCGATGACATCATATATGTATTTAGCCGGCGGATACTGTTCGTCATCATTGGCGAAAGAGCGTTTTCCCACAAGCTTCATGTGTCTGAAGAAGCTTCTGTGGCAGCACACGGTAAACCAGATGTCAGAATCTTTCGGAAGATCATTCTCACTTTTGCCTAAATGCCTGTAAAACTCAACGTTTGAATGTGCAAGTATTCTTCCGAAAGCGTATTTCCCGTCAGGAAGTGGGAGTGCTCCAATATTTCCGACAATACGTTTCATAATTGTGATCTGATCATCTCAATCAGTTCCTTGTTTATGTCAGCAATACTTCTCGGCTCACCGTTTTCGCTGCATGATATGATCTTCCAGCCGAATCTTTCAGCAGAGAAGAGCGCGGCTTCACGGCAGTGAGCGAGATATGAGGTATCCCGTTCGTGGATATCCTTTTTGCTTTCGTCGCCGTTGTAGCGCCGGAGAAGAAGCTTCTGTGAAACTTCTGTCGGCATATCAAGAAAGACAGTGAGGTCAGGGCGGGGCATACCGAGCTTGACGTATTCAAGATCGCACAGCCAGCTTAAATATCCGTCCCATTCTTCTTTGGCAAGCTTTGTCATCTGATAGACCGCGTTTGAAGAAACATATCTTGCGGATATGACGGGAGAACCGCTTTCATAAAGCGCCTGCCAGTGTGTCTTGAAGCTTGTGTACCGGTCCGTTGCATACATTATGCTGGCTGAATAAGCGCTTATTTTCGGGTCTGATTCGTCGAATTTGCCGTTGAGGTAATCGCTTATTATGCGCCCGCTGTCGGTGTTGTAGTAGGGAAAGGTGATGAAATGAGTACCGGGGAGTTTGCGCCGGAGAAGATCAAGCTGAGTCGATTTTCCGCTTCCGTCAAGTCCTTCGATAACAATTAATCTTTTCATACCTTCACCGCCTTAAAGATGTATTGCAATATTACCCTATATTTTACCATTTTTTCGGCTTTTCGTCAAGAGAAATATGGTATATTGTTCTGATAAAAATACACAAATATTATACTACCAAAAAGCCGGCTTGTCAATCAATATTTTGTTCTCAATTCTGATATGCGTGAACAGCAAAAGGTTGACATATTCCGCATAATATGTTAAAATATACGAGTTTATTCTATATGGGGGAATATGTTATGATAATTCTTGCAAGTCAGTCACCGCGCAGAAAGGAACTGTTTTCGCTGATAACGGCGGACTTTAAGATAATACCGGCTGTGGGAGAGGAAAGAGCTGACAGAAGTCTGCCGCCGTCGGAATATGTTGTTGAGCTGGCAAAACACAAGGCCCTTGAGGTAGCTGAGAAGTATCCGGAAGATGTCGTTATCGGTTCAGATACAGTTGTGGTCATAAACGGAGAGATCCTCGGCAAACCGAAAGATGAAGCAGATGCGAAACGTATGCTGCGCCTTTTATCCGGAAGGGAGCACAGTGTCTATACAGGAGTGTGCTTATCTCGCGGTAATATGAACAGAAGCTTCTGTGAGGAAACGAAAGTACGCTTTTTCACACTGTCAGATCGTGAAATAGAAGAATACACCGCAAGCGGAGAGCCCTTTGACAAGGCGGGGGCGTACGGCATACAGGGGACAGGAGCGTTGCTTGTAAGCGGTATAACAGGCGATTATTACAATGTTATGGGACTTCCTGTAGGAAGGCTTTATCGGGAAATGCGTGAATCGGGACTATTAAAATGAAATATGTCTTGATTTTTAGGTAAAAAAATGGTATAATATATTCTATAGTATTTTCAGGCGGTGAGATTTTATGAAACTGATCGATGTAGGCTACGGAAACAGGATAAACAGCGACAGGATAGTTGCCGTTATAGGTGCGGATTCCGCTCCTGCAAAGCGTATAGTCTCCGTTGCAAAAGACAGTAATACCGCTATAGATGCTACCTGCGGCAAGAAAACCAAGACCGTTATCGTAATGGACAGCGGTCATGTTGTTATGTCCGCAAAAGAACCGGGAACTATAAACGAATAGCGTACATATCGCTGCTTGGCAGGAACGGCAATTGCCGTTCGATTGTACAGGTGTTCGGCACCGCAGATCAGAGGAGGTAAAAATGGCAAAAGGCATACTTATCGTTGTTTCCGCGCCGGCAGGCTGCGGAAAAGACACTATACTTGAACAGGCGCTCAAAGCGAATGACAACCTGTTCTACTCCGTCTCCGCAACATCGCGTGCAATGCGTCCCGGCGAGACTGACGGCATAAGCTATTATTTCAAGACACGCGAACAGTTTGAAGAAATGATAAAGAACGGCGAACTGCTCGAATATACCGAGTATGTCGGCAACTACTACGGAACGCCGAAAAAGGCGGTGACCGATATGCTTGAAGCGGGTAAGGACGTAATACTGAAAATCGAGATAGAGGGTGCGGCGAATGTACGCAGAATGTTCCCGGACTGCACTATGGTGTTCATTCTCCCGCCGTCTTTTGCAGAACTTGACAGAAGACTGCACAAACGCGGTACAGAAACAGACGAAGTGATAAAGCAGCGTCTCGAAACCGCCCGCAAAGAACTGAAGTTTGCCGAGCATTATGATTATCTTGTTACAAACGCGGCTCTTGAAGATGCAGTTGAGGACTTCCTTGCAGTTGTAAGAGCCGAAAAATGCAGACGGGAAAGACGTCCGGGCGTAATAGAGGAGCTTCTGGCGGAATGAATCCCGTTGAGCCGCATTACGCACTTGTTGCGGTAGAAAAGACCGCGTTTGCCTTCGATTCATTGTTCACATACGAGATACCAGCCGGAACGGATATAAAAGCCGGAATGCGCGTTATCGTCCCTTTCGGAAGAGCGGACAAGCACCGCATAGGCGTAGTGTTTGCCGTCACCGATGAAAAGCCGGTAAAAGCTGTAAAGCAGATATTTGCCGCTGCCGACGACGGAAGCTATCTCAGCCCGGAAATGCTGTCTATCGCAGAATATATGCGGGAAAGCACGCTTTGTACATATTACGATGCAGTGCGTACGATGCTCCCTCCCGGGCTTGCGGTCTATATCAACGAGAAGCACACCGTGAACATCAGTGCAGCGAGGCTTGCACAAGCGGACGGTGAGCTTTCGGAAGATGAGCGCGAACTTGTGGACAGGGCGGAGAAATGTGCCAACGACAAGGAACTTGAGGAGCTTCTCGGTTCGCCGGAAAATGCTTCCGCAGTGAAGCTTCTTGCCGAAAAACATATAATTCTGATACACGAATCCGTGAGGCGGCGTGTCGGTGACGAGACAGAAAAGACTGTTACTCTGATCGGAGTTCCCGAAGACGCCAGACTATCTCCGAAGCAAAAAGCCGTATGCGATATGCTGGAAGAGAACGGAGCCGCATCGGTAAAGGAACTCTGCTATCTTTGCGGAGTTACTGCTTCCGTGGTAAAAAGACTTGCGGAAAAGGATATGATCGAGATCACTGAAACCGAGGTCTCACGCGCAGGAACGGAGAATGCCGAGGTCACCGAAAAGCTTTCCGATATCGTGTTTTCTCCGCTCCAGCAGAAAACATACGACGGGCTGCGGGAATTAATGGATTCCGGGGAACCTAAATGTGCGCTGCTGCATGGCATTACCGGAAGCGGAAAAACATCGGTTTTCATAAAGCTTATAGAACACTGTGCGGATATCGGAAAAAACGCGATACTGCTTGTGCCCGAGATCGCACTTACTCCGCAGACTGTAGGAAAGTTCCGTAACCTGTTCGGCAGCAAGGTAGCGATCATTCACAGCAGTCTCTCTCTTGGGCAGAGAGCCGACGAATTCAAGCGGATACGTTCCGGAAAAGCACGGATAGTTATAGGAACGCGGAGCGCGGTATTTGCGCCCGTTGATAATATCGGTATCATCGTTATAGACGAAGAGGGCGAGCATACATATAAATCCGAAATGTCGCCTCGTTATCATGCGAGGGATATTGCAAAACAGAGATGTTTCCGGCATAAGGCGCTTTTGCTGCTTGCGTCGGCTACACCTTCGTTCGACAGCTACCATAATGCACTTATCGGAAAGTACAGCTTGTTTGAAATGAACGAGCGGTACAGCAAAGCTGTTTTGCCGGACGTGAAGATGATAGATATGCGCGTTGAAGCCGAGCGCGGCAACCGCGGCAATTTCAGCGACGAGCTTCTTTGCGAGCTGAAATACAACCTTGAGAACAAAGAACAGTCAATGCTGCTGCTTAACCGGCGCGGCTATCATACCTATGTGAACTGCATCAGCTGCGGCACAGTGGAAGAATGTCCGAACTGCAGCATTCCGCTTACTTACCACAAGGTGAACGGAAGCCTTATCTGCCACTACTGCGGTTTCAGAAAACCGATGCCGACAGCCTGTGAGAAGTGCGGGAGCAGGTTCATATATTCCAGCGGTACGGGTACACAGCGCATTGAGGACGAGATCAAGGAGTATTTTCCGAGTGCAAGGGTCCTGCGAATGGACGCTGATACTACGATGTCGAAGTATTCGTACGAAAAGCGGTTTGCGGAATTTGCAAACAACGAATATGATATAATGGTCGGAACACAGATGATCGCGAAAGGACTGAATTTCGAGAATGTGACACTTGTCGGCGTTCTTTTGATAGACAGGTCTCTGTATGCAGGCGATTACCTCGGCTATGAAAAGACGTTTTCACTTGTTACACAGGTAGTCGGACGTTCCGGACGCGGTGAGAAAAAGGGAAGAGCGTTCATTCAGACATTCTCGCCGGAACACTATGTTCTTGAACTTGCGGCAAAGCAGGATTACAAAGGCTTTTATGAACAGGAATCCGAGGTCCGCAAGGCTCTTATATTTCCGCCGTACTGTGACCTGTGCATGATAGCGTTCTCTTCGCAGGACGAGGAACTGCTGGGTAAGGCAGCTGCTGCATTCCGCACACTTCTGAAAGCGGAAGCCGACAAAGCGGGAAGTGATATTCCGGCGATAATACTCGGACCCACTGCGGGCGGACGGATAAACGGGAGCTTTCGTGCAAAAATAATAGTGAAATGCCGTAACAACAGGAAATTCAGGGATATGCTGAGGTTTGTGATGCTTTCGGCATACAAGCTGCCGGAATTCAGAAAAGTCAGTTTTTATGTTGATTTCAACGGGGAGATAATATGAAGATACTGGTAATTATCGGTACTCCGCACAAGGGCAATACCAGAGCAGTCACAGATCTGTTTCTTGACGAGTTCAGATCTGACGGCGCGGATATAGAAGAGATCGTTCTCCCGCGGGATTTCGGCGAGACCTGTCTCGGCTGTGCAAACTGCATACTTCATGGAGAGGATAAATGCCCGCATCACGAAAAAGTCAGCGCGATAGTTGAGAAAATGCGCGGTGCGGATCTTATTATAACGGCAACGCCGGTTTTTGTCTATTCATGTACAGGTGCGATGAAATCACTGCTGGATCATCTCGCATATATGTGGCTCGTTCATCGTCCGGACGAGAGTATGTTCGGCAAGACCGGACTTATAATCACATCGGCAGGCGGTGCCGGAGTAAAAGAAACGGTCAAGCTGCTGAAAAGCAATATGTCCTACTGGGGCATATCCTCGGTTCATAAATTCGGCGTAACCACCATGAAGATGAACGGTAATTATGCCGATTACAAGGATAAGGACAAGATAAAGCGGCAGGTGAAGGTCACTGCACAGAAGGTAAGGAAAAGCGTTGAGAGAAAAAAGGTTGGGTTCGGCACAAAGTTTCTGTTCGGCATTTTCGGAATGACGCAGAAGAACGGCTGGAACAAGACTGATTCTGACTACTGGAAGAAAAACGGTTGGCTTGACGGAAAGAAGCCGTTCTGACATATTACATAAAAGAAAGGGAACAATAAAATGGCACTCAGAAACATAGTTAAATTCGGAGACGAGAGACTCAGAAAGAAATGCCGGGAGGTAACGGCATTCGATGACAAGCTCTGGGTACTTCTCGACGATATGTATGAAACGATGAAAGCGTCCGACGGTGTAGGGCTTGCGGCACCCCAGGTAGGCATTCTTCGCAGGGTGGCGGTCATAGATGTCGGTGACGGTCCCATAGAGCTGATAAACCCGGTGATAACATCTATGCGCGGTAAACAGCATGAAGTCGAGGGCTGTCTTTCCTCGCCGAACCAGTGGGGATATGTCGAGCGTCCCGCAAAGGTGAAAGTTACGGCTATGAACCGCTACGGCAAGGAGTTCAAGGTGGAAGGCACCGAGCTTCTTGCAAGAGCCCTCTGCCACGAGATAGATCACTTAAACGGCATACTTTTCACTGACCTTGCGGATGAAATGGTAGATATAGACGATAAAGAAGAGAAATAAGGTGTATTTCAATGAAGATAGTTTTTATGGGAACGCCGGATTTTGCGGTTCCTTGTCTCCGCTCGCTAAAAGAAGCCGGTCACGAGATCGCGGCAGTATTTACACAGCCCGATAAGCCGAAGAACCGCGGGCATAAGATGATGTTCACGCCTGTCAAGGAATGCGCTGTGGAATACGGTATCCCGGTATATCAGCCGCTCTCGCTGCGCAAAGGCAGGAGCGAGGACGCGGAAGAGGCAATCGAAACTCTCCGCGGGATTGATCCCGACTGCATCGTTGTTGTGGCTTACGGACAGATACTTCCGAAAGAAGTGCTTGATATCCCGAAGTACGGCTGTGTGAATGTTCATGCGTCGCTTCTTCCGCGATACAGGGGCGCTGCACCTATTCAGCACTGCATAATAAACGGTGAAAAAGAATCCGGTGTCACAACAATGTATATGGCGGAGGGGCTTGATACCGGAGATATGATCCTCACCGAAAAGATCGCGATAGGCGAAAGAATGACGGCTTCCGAGCTTCACGACGCTCTTTCGGCAATGGGAGCTTCGCTAATTGTTAAGACTCTTGCTGAAATAGAAGCGGGTACTGCGCCGAGAACGCCGCAGACTGATGAGAACACCTGCTACGCGTCTATGATAAACAAGGATATGTGCAGGATAGACTTCTCAAAGCCGATCGATGATGTGTATAATCTTATCCGCGGAATGTCGGCAAGTCCCTGCGCATTCACAACTCTCGGCGGTAAGCGGTTCAAAGTGTATTTTGCCGAAAAGACGGATATAAAGACAGACCTGCCTGCCGGAACAGCAGCAGATGACAAGCTCGGCGTTTCCTGCGGAGGATATGTGCTGCGTCTTACCGATGTACAGGCAGAGGGAAGCAAGAGAATGTCGGCAGACGATTATCTGCGCGGAAAGAAAGTACCTTCGGGAACGGTTTTCGGAGAAGCGGAGGTTTAGTATGATACTTATGGCAGCCGAACAGCCCGAAAGGATAATGAGTCTGATCTACGATGTTTTTGCAGGAAGATGGTCCGGTTTAGTACTTATCGGAATGGTTATATTCTCGCTTATCTGTCAGATCCGTGTGAAGTCAACATTTGCGGAATATAATCGTGTCCGTACTGTAAGCGGCGCTACTGCCGATATGGTGGCGAGACAGATACTTGATATGAACGGGCTGTATAATGTGCAGATTATGCGTGTTCCGGGAAGTCTCACGGATCATTACGATCCGCGCAGCAACATTGTTGCTCTTTCCGACAGCACTTACGGCAATGCAACCGTCGGCGCTATCGGAGTAGCAGCGCACGAATGCGGTCATGCGATACAGTACGCAAGAGGGTACACGCCCATAAAGATACGCCAGTCTCTTTATCCTGTGGTAAACTTCTGTTCCGGTGCGTGGTTCTGGGTGCTTGCTATAGGCTTCTTTCTTGAGTGGGCTTTCGTGATAGAAGTCGGCATCGCGTTTTATACGATCGTTGTCATATTCCAGCTTGTCACTCTGCCGGTTGAATTCGATGCGAGCAATCGTGCTATAAAGACGCTCGGAGACAATATGATACTGACCGGCGAGGAGCTTGCCGGCGCAAAGAAAACGCTCGGAGCGGCGGCAATGACTTATGTTGCAAGCTTCCTCACTTCCTTCGTACAGCTGTTAAGACTTGTTCTTCGTGCATCATCGAGGCGGCGCTGATATGAACGGACGTGAACGTGTACTTGGAATGCTCGTAAGGGCGCAGTCCGACGGGGCTTACTCAAATCTTCTTCTTGACTCGGCTCTTTCCGTAAACAAAGAGGACAAAGCATTTGTTACAGCCTTATTCTACGGCGTGACTGAACGGAGAATGACGCTTGACCACATCATCAGAGCGCATTCAAAGACCGAATTTGACGATATAGACAGCGAGACACTGCAATTGCTGCGAATGGGAATATACCAGCTTATGTACATGGATATCCCGGAAAGCGCGGCAGTCAATGAGACAGTAAAGCTTGCACCGCAAAGGTCGAAAGGCTTCGTGAATGCGGTGCTTCGCGCTTTTATAAGAGGCGGAAAAAAGCTTGACATAAGCGGACTTGACGATCTCGGGAAGCTTTCTGTGGGGTATTCCTGCGCAAAGTGGATAGTAAAGATGTGGGTCAAGGAATACGGATATGAGCGTACTGAGCGTATGCTTTCCGCGTCATTCGGCAGGCCGCCTGTTTACGCAAGAGTGAATACCTGCGTCTGCGATGCTGATGATCTTATATATGAGCTTGCGGAAGACGGAGTTAAAGCAGAGCACTATAAAGACAGCGATACCTGCGTTGTGCTGAGCAATTCCGGCAGTATTGAGAACCTGCGTGCATATCGCAACGGGCTCTTCCATATACAGGATATCTCCTCCCAGCAGTGCTGTGAAGCAGCTGCGCCCCGCGAAGGCGATACGGTTATTGATATGTGTGCGGCTCCCGGCGGGAAAAGCTTTACGCTTGCGGAGATAATGAAGAACAGGGGAACGGTATATTCTTCCGATCTTTATGAAAGCCGTGTAAAGCTGATCGAAGACGGGGCTTCAAGACTCGGACTTGATATAGTCAAAGCGCGTGTTTCCGATGCGTCAGTTTTTGACGATTCGCTGCCGGCTGCAGATGTTGTGCTGTGCGATGCACCTTGTTCGGGGCTGGGAGTTATACGCCGGAAACCGGAGATAAGGTACAAGAAGAAAGACGAGATATCGGAACTTCCGGAGATACAGAAAAAGCTTCTTGACAATGCAAAAAACTATGTGAAAAGCGGCGGAAAGCTTGTTTATTCCACCTGTACGCTTAATCCTGCGGAGAACGAGGATATAGCAGATAGATTTGCCGGGGAAAACAGAGATTTCCGGCTCATAGAAACCAGAACATTCATACCCGGGGAGACTGACGGAGACGGCTTTTTCTACGCGGTATTCACAAAGAAATAAAAACGGAGTTGGATATGAACAGATTGATTTCAAAGATCGGTGCAGGTATAGTTACTGTCACGGTGACTGCTTTTGCTGTAAGTCTGCTGGCTGATCTTATTTACCTCAGTTATCTGGTATGCCTTATCCTTCCGATAGGGTACATAATGCTGGCGGTAGGGTTTTATCACGAACGCAAGGGTGAGAACAGCACAGCGTGTGTTCTCGGAGTGGTTTTCGCGGTAATATACGCGGTCATCATAATGCTTGTGTATTACGCACAGCTTACCGCGGTAAGCTTCGGGGGACTTGATGAACAGGCTTCGATGCTGCTTGATTTCAGGCGCGGAGGGCTTATATTCTCATACGACCTGCTCGGATACGGTATGATGTCGCTGTCAACTTTCTTCATAGGACTTACCGTAAGAGGAAAGTCCGGTACGGACAAGGTTCTGAAGTATCTTCTGCTGATACACGGTCTGTTCTTCTTCCCGTGTCTTATAATGCCGATGACAGGTATGTTCAGAAATATGGCGGATGGGAACACTAACGGTGCGGGTGTAATGGCGCTTGTATGCTGGTGTGTTTATTTTCTGCCGGTCGGGATACTTTCATTCATACATTTTAACAGGAAAAATGACTAAAAAAGATATTCTTTCATTTACACAGAACGAGCTCGAAAACGAGATCGTATCGCTCGGAGAGAAGAAGTTCCGGGCAGTTCAGCTCTACGGCTGGCTTCACGACAAGCGTGTCACGGGGTTCGCGGAATGTAAAAACCTGCCGAAACCGCTTATCGAAAAGCTTGAAGCCGGATATGAGATACGCCGTACGACAATTGTCCGCAGACTTGAATCGAGGATAGACGGTACGCTGAAATATCTCTATGAATTCCCGGACGGAGAGCGCTGCGAGACGGTTATGATGAGCTACAAACACGGTAATTCTCTTTGTATCTCAACGCAGGTCGGCTGCAAAATGGGGTGCAGTTTCTGCGCTTCTACAAAAGCAGGATTTGTGCGTGATCTTATGCCGTCTGAAATGCTCGGTCAGATATATGAGACAGAAAGAGACAGCGGACGGAAGGTGGAGAGCCTTGTCTTGATGGGAATAGGCGAGCCGCTCGATAACTTCGATAACGTGATGAAGTTCCTTGCGATCCTTTCATCGGAGAACGGCAAGAATATGAGTCTGCGTCATGTTTCCCTCTCCACTTGCGGTATTGTTCCGCGCATAAGAGAGCTTGCGGATATGAAGACGGGTCTTACGCTTTCGGTATCGCTCCATGCTCCGACAGATGAGAAGCGAAGTGCGATAATGCCGGTTAATCTGCGGTACGGAACGGAAGAGCTTATAGACGCCTGCAAATACTATTTTTCGCAGACCGGACGCAGAATAAGCTTTGAATTTGCGCTTATTGACGGGGTAAACGACGATCCGGGTACTGCGAAGGAGCTGGTAAGGCTTCTGAAACCGGTTTCGCCGTGTCATGTGAACCTTATCCCGGTGAATGAGATACGGGAGCGGGAATACCGTAAGAGCGGCAGAGTAAAAGAGTTTATGAAGCTTCTTGCTGACAGCGGTATAAATGCGACTGTAAGGCGTACGCTCGGTGCTGATATAAGCGCAGCCTGCGGTCAGCTCAGACGTGACAGCATTGAGCAAAAATGACGGAAATGTGCGAAACTGTTACCAATTTGTAAGAAAATTGTAACCATTTTACAGTTGATTTATTTTCCAAAAGAGTGTATAATAGATAGGATAGAGTATTTGTATTTTACTTTGAAAGTTTACGCGTGCGTTAAACGGCGAAACAGAAAAGAGGGGTAGTATGAAATGCTTTTCCAAGACCGATATCGGTCTGAAACGCAATGAAAATCAGGACAGAGTATGGACGGATATGCTGGAAGACGAAGCGGTCGCGGTCATTCTATGTGACGGAATGGGCGGCGAGAACGCAGGAAGCGTTGCGAGCGAAATGACGGTCGAGTTTATGTCAGACCGTATCAGAAAAGGCTTCCGCGGTAATATAAACCGCAATTTCATACGCAATCTTCTGATAACCTCGGTTACTGCAGCAAACAGCCTTGTGTTTGACCGCGCTTCGAGGGAATCCGACAAGTACGGAATGGGTACTACCTGCGTTGCGGGTATCGTATATGCCGGACGAGCTTACATAATCAATGTGGGCGACAGCAGAGCATATCATATCTTTGATGACAGCATACAGCAGATAACAAAGGATCACACTTATGTCAGAAAGCTTGTTGAACGCGGTGAGATCACCGAGGAAGAGAGCAAGGTCCACCCCGACAGAAACCGCATCACAAGAGCGGTCGGCGCTGACAGAAACATAACTCCCGACTACTTTGAGATCGATCTTGAAGAAGGAAATATACTTCTGTTTTCGTCTGACGGACTGCATGCTTACGGTGATGACGCGGAGATCGCAGAGATAATCGTCAACAATCCGATATCCAAGGCATGTGATCTGCTTATAGATTATGCGCTCGGTAACGGCGGGCGCGACAATGTTTCCGTTGCAGTAGTTGAGGTCTGACAGCACACAAACGCAGCTGAATTATTCTGAAAGTTAATGTCCGATGAAAGGAATTGAGCTTGATGGACAAAAATATAGGAAAGAAGCTTGATAACCGGTATGAGCTTACAGAGCTTATCGGTGTCGGTGGAATGGCGGATATCTATAAGGCAAACGACATTATCGAGAATAAAGTCGTTGCCGTAAAGATACTCAAGAATGAATTCGCCAAAAGCGAGGATTTTCTTCGCCGTTTCCGCAATGAGTCAAAAGCGATAGCGCTTCTTTCACACAAGAATATCGTAAAGATCTATGATGTAGGATTCACAGACAAGATCCAGTACATCGTAATGGAATATATAGACGGCATTACCCTTACCGAGTATATCGAAAGACAGGGTGTGCTGAAATGGCGTGACGCAGTCCATTTCACAACGCAGATACTGCGCGCTCTTCAGCATGCGCATGACAGAGGGATCGTTCACCGCGATATAAAGTCGCAAAATGTGATGCTGCTTGCGGACGGTACCATAAAAGTCATGGATTTCGGTATCGCGCATTTCAACCGTGAGACAGACAAGACGATATCCGAAAAGGCTATCGGCTCTGTTCACTATATCAGCCCGGAGCAGGCAAGAGGCGAAGTTACCGACGAAAAGAGCGATATCTATTCCGTCGGAGTAATGCTTTATGAGATGCTTACCGGCGTAAAGCCTTTCGACGGCGACAATCCGGTCTCCATAGCTTTGAAGCACATGCAGACAAAGCCGAAGAAGATGACCGAGATCAACAGCTCGATACCCGAAGGTCTTGAAGAGATAACAATGAAGGCGATGCAGAAAGAACCGTCCGAGCGTTATCAGACTGCCGGCGAGATGATAAAGGATATCGAGGAGTTCAAGAAAAATCCGAGTATCGTTTTCGAGTACAAGTATTTCTCGACCGACGGCTCCACAAAGTACTTTGATAAGATCACACCCGAAACTCTCAAAGAACAGCAGTCTCACAAGATAAAGAAGCATTCATTTGAGGAGGTCGGGGAAGAAGATAACAGCTTCGATGATGACGAGCCGGAAGATGATGAGGAGTATTTCGACGACGAGTTCTACTATGAGCGCAGAAGACGTTCTCCTGTACTTCCCATTCTTTTCGCGCTTGCAACGGCATTTGTCATTATGACCGCATGGCTCATCTATACTGTCGTTACAACACAGGTCGGCGGTATCGTAAGCGAAGCCGGCGAAGAAGTCCAGATGCCGAACCTTATCAATAAGACATGGGACGAGGTACTGAACGAATACGGCGATTTCAACCTTACGCCTACACTTAAATATGACTCGAAGTATGAGAAGAATGTCGTTATGCATCAGAGCGTAATGCCCGGCAGAACGATTAAGAAGAACCAGAACGTCGAAGTTACGGTCAGCAACGGACCGAAGCTTGTCGAGATCGACGACTATTCCGGCAAGCCGATCGACGATGTTATAAGTATGCTTACCAAGCAGGACCTCAAGTATGATATTATCAGACAGGAAGACGACACCGTGCAGTCCGACTGTGTTATAAAGACAAATCCTGCTGCCCGCGAATTCGTACAGGTCGGAACAACTGTGACACTTTGGGTAAGTACGGGTGCAAGCGATGAAACGACTGCTGTTCCGCAGCTCGTCAACCTCTCTCTTGCAAGTGCAAGACAACGTGCGCAGGAATACGATATCCTTCTTACCGAGCTTTATGAACCGAGCAACGATGTTGAAGAGGGCAAGGTCATCCGTCAGAATATAGATCCGACAACGATAGTCGAAAAGAACACCATGGTTGAGATCGTAATAAGCTCCGGCGGTGCGCAGGAGCGTCAGACTTCGATAAAGATCAACATAAAGGGCTCTGCTTCCGGCGAGTTTGAATTCAAGTACTATATTGACGGCACATTGCAGGAGAATATGTCTGAGGTCAAGAACCTGAGCCTTATCGACAGTTTTGAGTGGCCGTTCGCCAACAGCGGCGTGCATGAATATGCAGTAAGAGTAAAATCAGTCGATAACGGTGCAGAAGCAACATTCTTCAGCTGTCTTGTGGACTTCACCAAGGATCCGCCTACGAAGGACTACGGCGAGGATAACAAGAACTTCAATCCTAAGGTGTTCAAACAGCTTCTCAGTGCTGTTCCGGCAGAGGACGAGAACAGCGGCAGCGACAGTTCGGAAGAAGAAAACAACAGCGGCAGCTCTGAAAATTCAGACAATGAAAATGAAGATACGGTATCTGAAGAAGATATACCGGTATTGCCGGAAGACGACGATAACCGCGTGGTAGCTGAAGGCTGATGAACAGTTTAAAAGGTAAGATCATAAGGGCTGTCGGAGGTATATACTATACCGAGACTGATGAAGGCGTTCTTGCGTGCAGGGCAAGAGGTATTTTCCGCAGCAGATCATTATCGCCGTCGGCAGGCGACAACGTTACGGTTGTCTGTGAGGACAATGCCGAACCGGTCATCGACGAAATTGCGGAGAGAAAGAATTACCTTATCCGACCGCCGCTCGCAAACCTTGATATGGTCCTGCTTGTTGTCTCGTCATGCGAGCCGGCACCGAATGCTTTCGTTATTGACAAGCTTATTGCGATATTCGAGAGCAAGGGAATAGAGACATCTCTCATTTTCACAAAGAATGATAAGCTTGCCGTCGATGATATCGCCGGAGTATATGAACACTCAGGGTACAAGTGCTTTCTTACCGGGCTTGATACCGGAGCGGAAGAGATCCGTTCTTACGCGGCGGGGAAGGTAACTGCGCTTATCGGGAATTCCGGAGTTGGCAAGTCGAGCCTTATGAACCGCATTTTCCCGGAGCTGAACAGCGAGACTGCCGAGATAAGCCGTAAACTTGGGCGAGGCAGGCATACCACCCGCGAGGTTTGTATGTACCCGCTCGAAGGCGGATATATCGCAGATACTCCGGGCTTTTCCACAGTCGATATCGAGCGGTACGGAAGAATACCGAAATCGGAGCTTGACGGGTGCTTCCGTGAATTTCTGCCGTATCTTGGAAAATGCAGGTTCTCCGACTGTGCGCATCTGAAAGAAAGCGGCTGTGCAGTGACCGAGGCACTTTCGGAGGGGCTTATACCGCGTTCGCGTTATGACAGCTATTCCCGTATGTATGCGGAATCTGCGGAGCTTGAAAAAAAATACTGAAATTAAGGCATACGACTTAAAGCTGTATGCCTTTTGTATTATTGAACAAAAAGTCACGGTGCTATTTGTAAGATGCTACAAATAATAAAAATTTATATTTTTTCTGTCACAAATTGTCATTTAAAAACGTTATACTAACAGAAGGGCGATTTTGCCCGGATAAGAGATAGATGTATTTTACTGAAAGGTGCGGCATAATTATGTTATCGTTTTATATGGCTATGCTGGACGAGCCGGAGGACAAGGCTCTGTTCGAGCAGGCTTATGACCGATATAAGGGAAAAATGCTTTCTTTGGCATATAGGCTTACCGGAAGCTATCACGATGCCGAAGAAGCGGTGAGTTCCGCTTTCTTTAAGATAGCAGGGAACTTCGGGAAAATAAAGAAGCTTGAACCGCGGAAAAGAGCTGCTTATTACTGTGTGGTCGTGAAAAACTGTGCTTATGATATTCTCCGGGAACGAAGCAGACACGGTGAATTGCTTATTGATGAGGACGAGGAGATAGCTGACGGCAGTTCCGATGTGTCCGATGAAGTACTCGGGGATTACGGCTATGAAAGGATAGTTGAGGCTATCCGCTCTCTGCCGGAGATGTATGCACAGGTGCTTTATCTGCAGAACGTTACAGGTCTTTCCATAAGTGAAATAGCTTCCGATCTCGGGCAGACAGAAGCGGTTATACGAAAACGGCTTGAACGTGCTCGGCAGAAGCTTCGGGAAACTCTCGGAGAACAGGGAATTATCGTCTGACAAGGTGTGATATATATGGAAAAAATACTTACTAAAGCGCTTGATGAAGTGCTTACTCCGCGCTATTCCGATGAACTGCGGGATTCATACGATACCGGGTATGTTTTCGGTGCGGCATTTGAGGAAAAGATGCGCGAACTTATACGAAAAACAGACCGCCCGCCTTTAAAATGGAAAAGCTATGCAATGGCAGCAGCAGCGGCGGTTATCGCAATAACCGGTGCTGTTATCGTTCCGGTGATAATGAACAACAGGGTAGAAGTTTCTCCGCCGGAAAGCTCTGTTTCCGAAACAACCGCTGCTGTGGTTTCGGAGGAGGAAATAATTACAGAAATAACTGTCGATGACGCGGGTATTACTTCGGAAACTTCCGCTGTAACACCGGAAACAAACGATACTGAAATTTCTTCGGACGAAACAGAAAGTGAAGAACATCTTTTATCGGAAACGAGTGCAGTTGATAATGCGGAACCCGAAGCTTTACCCCTTACTGACATTACGTCCGATTCCGAAACAACTTTTATTGATGAAGAAGAGAATATTGTTGAAGAGGAAGAAGAGTATGAGGAAATAGCGCCTGCTTCAGATCCTGTTGAAGCATCTGACGAAGAAAGCGAAGATGATATTGTTATAGCAGACGTCGATGAAGATAATGACGCTGACATTTCCGTACCGCATGAATCAAGTAGATCCCAGACAGATGTTCCGGTACCGGAAGACGAACCCGAAGATGAAGATGTACCGGAAGCGGAAGTGGAAGAGGACATAGTGATAGAGCCGGATATGCCGGAGAGGATAATAGACTCCGATATTCCGGCAGGAACAAAGCTTTCACAGGTGTTCTCAGACAATTTCGGTGTGTCGTTTGATAACTTGGTGGCAAATTACGGGTATTATTCTCCCGAAGGTGAGTCGGGATACGGAGTTATGGACACTTCTGATCGTGATATCCCGTTTCTTCATGAGTTTGTTCATAAACTCGGAAACGCAGAGCAGGTAAATGCAGAATCGCAGGACAATACAGCAGAATATATCCAAATTAATATATCTGATGTTAAAAACGGAACAATTCAACGCTCTTTTATCAACACGTCTCCGTGGCTGAATTACGATCAGTATTTCGGTCAGATAAGCGATTATGACAGTGATGTCGAATTTGTGGAAGATGCCGACGAGGAAGACCCGGATATGTTCAAAAACATAACTATTACAGTCAAGGTGTATCGCAAAACGGGAATTGTAAGCTTCATAGGCAATGTAAACAGATATGAATCCGGTAAGTATGTACCTTACGCGCTTAAAAAGCAGTATCGTATGCCTGCGGAAGATATTGATATTCTTTTCACCGAAGCGGAAAAAATGTTCTTCCCGAAGACTGCGACAACAGCCGGAGCCCTTGCTTCCGCAATGGGGATCACTTCGGAAGGTATATCAAAAGCGTATGCGAATATAAACGCGGTTTATGATACCAATATAGGAAATGCTCTGATAGGCAACGACTATATTGCGGGACTGTTTGCAAAATATGCGGACAAAAAACTGAAACAGACAACTCACTATGTTTCAAAAGGTGTTACATTTGTTCTTTACCTTAAAAACTATGCACGGCTGACTGTAATAGTAGATAGGGACGGCAATCTGTACTTGTTTGACGGAATCAGAATGCTGTACTTCAAGGCAGATGAAAATGAACTGAATAATGCTGTTAAGGCGGTTTCTGCTGCAAACGGGCTGAATATACCGATATACTCAACTCTCGGAGAATATCTTAATGACAAGAATTTCAATAAGATATTGGACGTAAGTATCGGTGCGACAAATGAAAACGGTCTGCGAGGAAAATGGAAACTCGGAACGCAGTCCGGGAACAATGACGGCACGCTTGCGGATATGATAAGATCGGAGTTTAACAGCGCAAAGTATATAAATGAATCTAAACACAGTGATTTCAACGATATCCACATTACTGTGGAAGGTTACAGCAAACAGCTGATACTTACAAAAGACAGCAGGCTCGTTATCCAAACGGCAGCAATTCAGAATGTATTCAAACTTTCAGACGGTTTTTATGAGAAATTCAAAGAAGCTGTTCTTTCAAGTAAAAATGCGGTATTTGTGGCTGACGATGTTGAAAAAGATATTGATGAAGATAGTTTTGATTTTACGGAAGACATAGATGAGATAGAGTACTGAACCGTGTCACATAAAAATTATCCCGCTGAACGGTAACGAGTTCAGCGGGATTTTTATCTGTAATGTATATATCTCATCTCCGTGTTACGGAATCGGTTTAGGGGGTCCAGCCCCCTTTTTTAAAGGGGGCTGGCGGGGTCCGGGGCAGAGCCCCGTCTTAAACGATCTACAAAAATTCTGTTAAAATCTGTCTCCCTGATATATACCGAGTTCTGCCATACGCTTATCTATCCCGCCGAGAACAGATATCTTGTCTCTGCTCCAGAGCGGCGCGATAAGTGTCCGGCGGTCTCCGTCACCGGTAATGCGCTCGATGACCGTCTCCGGCGGGAGATAGCGGAGCTGTTCGATAACTTCGGAGATGTAGGCTTCCTTTGACATCGGAGTATATTCTCCCCGCTCATACATACCGTGCATAACAGTGCCTTTTATAACATGGAGCAGGTGTATCTTTACCGCATCTGGACGCAGTTTACCGAGCTGTACTGCTGTTTCCGTCATCATTTCCGCAGTCTCTCCGGGAAGCCCGTCTATAATATGCACACAGACCCTTATCCCGTAAGAATGCAGCAGTCCGTATGCTGACATAAAGTCTTTGAAGCTGTGGCATCTGTTGAGTCTGGCTGCTGTCTCATCATGTATCGTTTGCAGACCGAGCTCAATTGTAACGGGTACTCCGAGCGAAGCGATAAGTTCCGCCTTTTCCCGGTCGATGCAGTCTGCTCGTGTTGCTATCGAAATCGTATCAGCTCCGGCTGATATTGCCTCCCGGTACTTCTTTTCAAGAATGTCCGGTTTCGCGTATGTGTTCGTGTGCGCCTGAAAGTACCCATTTATCATAGCTCCCGGATATTTCCTGTATATTCGCTCTTTCTCGCGTTTCAGCTGTTCTGTGACTGATAAACAGGAGTCTGCGGTAAAGTATCCGCTTCCGCCGTCGCAGAAAATACAGCCGCCGGTGCCTTTGCTCCCGTCTATATTGGGGCAGGTGAATCCGGCGTCGATCACGGCTTTTACTACCCGTTTCCCGTATGTATGCCTGTTATGGTAGTAAAGCGTGTGATAGCGCTTGTTATCGTCTGAAAACTCAAATCCCATTTATACGGCTATCGCCTTTCCGCTTCCTACAACCGCAGCCGCGTCAAGCACATAGTCTCTTCCTCTTGCCGCGCCGGAGGCAAGAAGCGCCTGTTCCACGGTTCTTACTGCAATCTCGGGAGTGTTGTTGTTCTGGCTGAGATGCCCGAGAAGCAGGGAAACAGTACCGCCGGCGACAAGCTCACGGGCAAATGAAGCGCAGTCACCGTTTGAGAGGTGACCTCTTTCCGAGCGGATACGTCGCTTGAGTTCCGCAGGGTATTGCAGATTTCGCGTCATCATCTCCGGGTCATAATTGGCTTCTATAAGAACAAACCGAGAACCGATAAGGTTTTCGCGCACTTCGGGAGTAATATGCCCGAGATCGGTGCATACAGCGATCTTGCTTTCCCGATCCGAGAAGGTATAGCAAACGCTTTCGGCGCTGTCGTGCGGAGTATGGAATGCATGTACATCAACATTTACCGGTGCTTTTCCTATCTCGTCGGTGAGCAGGAGTCTTGTCCCCGGAGTTACCGCATTCTTGTCAAGTATCATGTGGCTTGTTCCCTCGGAAGCATATACAGGCACATCAAGCTTCTTTGTGAGCATAGGCAGCCCTTTAATATGATCGCTGTGTTCATGGGTAATGAACACAGCGTTTATGTCTGATATATCTCTGCCAGCCATTTTAAGTCCGTCACAGAGCATTTTGTAGCTGCACCCGATATCAACGAGCATGCCTTTTCCGCCGCTTTCGATATAGGTGCAGTTAGCTTTGCTTGAACTGCAGATCGAAACTATTCTCATTTCAGCTCTCCGGAGTGCCGTATTTCGGCTCGCAGGTGAGGTTTACACCGAGACGCTTGAATATACGCTCGTCAACTGCCGAGAGGATAACCGTGGAATGTACTTCGCAGCCGCGCAGCTTGGATATCTGATCCATTGCCTTCTTTGCGTCATCGCTGGTATTTGCGCATATAGAGAGGGCAAGCAGAGTCTCGTCTGTGTGAAGTCTCGGGTTTGCATTGCCGAGGTGGTTTACTTTAAGATCCTGGATAGGCTCGATAACGTGGGGAGACATAAGGAGCTTTTCGTCATCTATGCCGCCGAAGTATTTAAGGGCGTTCAGCAGCAGGGCAGAGGAGGCACCAAGAAGATTTGATGTCTTACCGGTTATTATTGTACCGTCCGGAAGTTCCATTGCAGCGGCAGGATTGCCTGTAGCCTGTTCTTTTGCGAGAGCGGGAGCGACAACACGCCTGTCTGCTGTGGTTACGCCTGCCTGCTTCATAAGAAGTTCAAGCTTGTACACTTCATCGTCGGTGATCTGACCTTTACGCTTATCGCAGAGTCCTATGTAATAGCGTCTTATGATCTCTTCTTTAGCGGCTTCGCGGACTATATCGTCATCAACGATACAGTTTCCAGCCATATTAACGCCCATGTCCGTCGGGGATTTGTACGGAGACTCGCCGAATATGCTCTCAAACATAGTGTTGAGGACAGGGAAGATCTCAACGTCGCGGTTATAGTTTACAGTTGTCGTTCCGTAGGCTTCAAGGTGGAACGGGTCTATCATGTTAAGGTCATTGAGGTCTGATGTAGCAGCTTCATAAGCGATATTGACAGGGTGTTTCAGCGGAAGGTTCCATATCGGGAATGTCTCGAACTTTGCGTAACCGGCATTTCTGCCGCGCTTATGCTCGTGATAAAGCTGTGACAAGCAGGTAGCCATTTTTCCGCTTCCGGGGCCGGGTGCGGTAACTACTACGAGGTGACGGCTTGTCTCAATATAGTCGTTCTTGCCGTAGCCTTCGTCGCTCATTATGAGCTGTATATTTGAGGGATATCCGCTTATTCTGTAGTGATGATATACTTTTACGCCAAGAGATGAGAGTCTTGCCGCAAACGCGTCGGCAGATACCTGGTTTTCGTACTGTGTCAGAACGACGCTGCTCACATATAATCCGAATTTTCTGAATACGCCGATAAGTCTGATAACATCGACATCGTATGTAATGCCGAGATCGCTGCGAACTTTGTTCTTCTCGATATCGGAAGAGTTTATGACAATAACTATCTCAGCATCCTCTTTGAGCTGGAGAAGCATGCGAAGTTTGCTGTCCGGCATAAAGCCCGGAAGTACTCTTGAAGCGTGGTAATCATCGAACAGCTTACCTCCGAATTCGAGGTAAAGCTTATCTCCGAATTGCGCGATACGCTCTCTTATGTGTTCGGATTGAGTTTTAAGGTAAAGGTCGTTGTCAAAACCGACTTTTTTCTCAATAGTCATTTCCATGGTTCCTTTCAATATACAATAACATAACTATTATATAACAAAATTCATCAAATTTCAAGAGTTTGAAACAAAAAAACAGTCTCCGATTGCTCGGAGACTGTTTCTGACTTATGTACGGTTGTATTCTTCAAAAGGATTGGGATATACACGGTATCTCGGACCGCTGGCGCCGGCGCCGCCTGAATTTCCTGCCCATATCTCGATGACATTGGGGCTTCTGTATCTGTAGGCTATAAGCCAACGGTTGACAATGTTACCCGATGTATTATTTATGTACTGGCTTTCAAATGAAGTATATTTCATAGGATAAAGCCATTCTTTTTTCTTGTTGGTTTTGTAATGCTTACCGAGTGCTGTATCCTCTTCATCGAATTCATAGTAAGTTTTAAGCAATCTATTGGTATAACCGGCTTTAACTCTCTTGTTTGACACAGTTGACAGTCCGAGCTGTTTATTCATCATTCCGGCAAAGTACTTTGTTTCCATACTGCCGGAGATAACCTTGTATCCACCGTCGTCCTTGAGGGGAACAGAACCGTCAAGCTTGTGGTTAAAAACGATCTCATAAATGCCGTCAGGGTAAGGTGTATAGTTTCTGTCTGACCATGCGTCAGCGGGATTATACCCATCCTCGTTGACTCTCATTCTGGAAGAGTTATAGCTGTAAAAGGAGTTCCAAGCGTCCCAGTCCTGGATTATGGTGATCTTTGTCTTGTCGTAAAGCGATCTTGCCATAACCTTGTCATTAGCCTTGTTGGCAGAAAGAACATATCCTCTGAAAGTAGGTATAAGGATACCGGCAAGAACACCAATAATTCCGATAACAACAATCATTTCTATCAGTGTAAAACCGGAATTTTTCTTTAAACCTTTCATAATATTTTTCATAACGTCAGCTCCCTTTATTTATATTGATTATATTATATCGCGTTTTTGCCTAAATGTCAATATTTATTGTCATTTTTATTAAGTGTGCATATATTATCTGTTGAATATTGTTGATTGTGACGATAATTTGATGGAATCGGTTACATCGCATTATAAAAATATAAGCCCATATTCCTGTCATAACTTGTTCATTTCATGAATATATTTTTTTTGACAGGGGCATGTTCGGCTTATCCGTACACGTCCAAGAAAAAACGGAGGTACACTATGGAACTTAAACTTGATAAAGAACCGGTATTGCTTACCGAGACCGTATTTGACGGTCAGACAGAGCAGGGGATCGAGATCGAGCATGTCCTTCCGGATTATTGTCCGGATGTGTTCAAGCTTTTGAAATGCACGCTTACGCCGAGAGTGGTGTCATACAGCTTTTCGGACAACAAGCTGTTCATAGACGGCGTTGTTTATGTCAAGGTGCTGTATCTTTCCGAAGGAAGCAGCGTTATCAACGTAATTGACCAGAGATATACTTATTCAAAGACTGTTGATCTGTCAAGAGCGGTGAGAAGTCCTTGTGTCAGGATCATTCCTTCCGCTGACTTCTGTACTGCAAGAGCTGTAAGCGGGAGAAAAATAGATATACGCGGCGCTGTGACCCTTAAGATACGCGTAAGCGGAGTATATGAAACACAGCTTCTCTGCGGTGCCGAGGGAATGGGCGTTCAGGTTCGCACCGAGAATGTAATGGTATGTGAGGATCGCCTTTCCGCAGGTTCCCAGTATATCGTCCGTGAGGATATCGAGACAGGTGCCGGCGGAGGTATCTCGGCAGTCATCTCCTCTGAATGCTATGCCTGTGTCACAGATGTCAAGGTCATTACAGATAAAGTTGTAGTTAAGGGAGAAGCTAAGATCAAAGCGCTGTACCTTATAAAAAACAGCTCCGGGGATTCGTCTGCGGAGGCAATGGAAGCTTCAGTCCCGCTCAGCAGGATCATAGACCTTGACGGGGTCACAGAGGAACACAGCACTTTTGCGGGACTTGACATAATGGATTTCTCCCTTGAGATTAAGCAGGGTGAGAACGGAGAAAGCCGTACTTTGGGCTGCGATATAACCGTTGACTGCTGTGTGAACGCCTATAAGGAAACGCAGATAAGCATTGTCAACGATCTGTATTCCACAGATTACGATTCTTCCTTTACCGTCGCTCCGGTAAGAGCAGAGGGAAAACCGAGACCTGTGAATCTTCAGCAGAATATAAAGATCGATGCTGAATATACTGACGGAAGCATTGCGGAGATATATGACGCTTCATGTGAGATACTCGGTGTTACGGCGGTAAGTTCCGATAACGGAACGGTAAAGCTGAATGTGAGAACGCAGTTCCGTCTGTTCGGCAAAGCGGAGGACGGAATGCCGATAGTTGTGGATAAGACCGAGAGCACCGACATTGACACTGATATATCGTCTGATGAGGTATTCTCCCTTTCTTCCTGCACATTCACCTCCGGTGTAAGCTACAGCATATCCGGTGACAATACGGCTGAACTGCGCGCACAGCTAAACATCAGCGGAACGGTATGCCGGGTAAACACGATCAATGCCGTTGACGAGATCACAGTGAACGAAGATAAGCCAAAGCAGAAGGATCAAGACTACGCTCTCCGGCTCTATTTTGCCGAAGCAGGCGAAAGCGTCTGGGAGATATCGAAACGCTACAACACATCGGCAGCAGCGATCTTAGCGGAGAATGATCTTGAAAGCGATACCCGGACAGCAGCGGGAATGATACTTATCCCGATAGTTTAAGAAAATACCTGTACGAAAGGAATATATAATGAACAGATCAATATACCATGATATTTCCGAAAGAACGGACGGGAATATCTATATCGGGATCGTAGGTCCCGTCCGTTCCGGAAAATCAACTTTTATCAGCAAGTTTATGCAGACCATTGTGATACCGAATATAGAAAGCTCTTTCAGAAGAGAAAGAGCGGTAGATGAACTGCCGCAGTCAGCAGCCGGCAGAACCATAATGACGACCGAGCCTAAATTCGTACCGGAGGACTCGGTTGCAGTCCGTCTTGATGACAGTACATATATGAATGTACGGCTTATCGACTGTGTAGGGTACATCGTTCCGAGTGCTATCGGATATATTGAGAACGAACAGCCGAGAATGGTGATGACACCGTGGTTCGACAGCGAGATCCCGTTCAATATGGCAGCCGAAGTAGGTACGCAGAAGGTTATAAACGAGCACAGCACTATCGGACTTGTGATCACAACCGACGGAAGTATAACGGATATACCCCGTGAAGAATACGAGGAAGCCGAGCGCCGTGTTATAGACGAACTCAATAATATCAACAAGCCGTTTGCTGTCGTTCTTAACTGCCGTGATCCGGAAAGCGAAGCGAGCAGAGAGCTTGCCGCAAGACTTTCGGAAGAGTACGGAAAACCTGTAATACCGCTTAACTGCACCGAGATCGGCGAAAAGGAAGTAAAAGCTCTGCTCACCGAGATATTGCTTCAGTTCCCGGTAAAGGAGATCTGTATAAAGATACCGAAATGGCTGAATGCGCTGTCGAAGGATCATTGGCTCAAACGCGATATATTCAATGCAATTAAGAGTTCCGCAGCCGATATAAATTCTGTCGGGGAGATAAAGAATATAGTTGGCGGTATCTCCGGCTCTGAATACATAGAGAGCTGTTCTGTTGAAGAGATAGATCTCGGAAAGGGTGCCGGGTATGTGAGCATAGCGCTCAAAAGCGAGATGTTTTACAAGATACTCGGTGAAGCGACCGGACTTGAGCTGCACGATGAGGGAGATCTGATGCCGTGTATGATCGAGCTTGCAGGGGTTAAGCGCAGATACGAGAAAGTGAAGAATGCGCTTGATGAGGTGCAGGCTACGGGCTACGGCATAGTCATGCCGGATATAGAGGAGCTGAGTCTTGAAGAGCCCGAGATAGTCAAGCAGGGAGGAAAGTACGGTGTAAGACTCCGCGCTCATGCACCGTCTATACACATGATGTCAGCCGATATCGAGACGGAAGTATCTCCCATAGTCGGTTCCGAGCGACAGAGCGAAGAGCTCATAAGGTATTTGCTGAATGAGTTCGAGGAAGATCCGATAAAGCTATGGGAAAGCAATATTTTCGGAAAATCGCTGCACGAACTTGTAAATGAGGGGCTTCGTAACAAGCTTTTCCGTATGCCGTCTGATGCGCGGGCAAAGCTCCGTGAGACAATAGAGAGGATCATCAACGAAGGCTGCGGCGGGCTTATATGTATAATACTGTAAATGCAAAATCCTTCTTCCTTAACGGGAAGAAGGATTTTTCTCTTATGTTCTTTCTGAAGTGGTGATCTTAAGAAGCCGGCGTCCTGTGATACGTTTGACCGGTTCCTTGACTATGGTCTTATCTGGGATCACATACTTGTCATGAACTATAATATTTGCCGCATAGAGCATAAGTATCGACATAAGGTTCTTGAAGCGTCTGACCGAATTCATTTAAGTATCACCTGACCTTTCATTTTGTATGATATCATACTTATGTGAAAAATATGTGGGAAAACCGGACTGTTTTGATGAAAAATGAACAAAACCGCAATATTATGTTCTTGCTTTGAATTCTATAACCGGGCAAGTCCCGACGATAAACCCGTCCATATCGACACCCTGCTGTCCGTTCCAGATAAGCTCGTTTGCGGAATCGGGCCAGGTGCCTTTATATGGCCAGAATTCAGTCATACCTCTTCTCTTTCCGGCATTCGGATCGTTTACTATGCAGGCTCTTTTGTTCGACCAGACATAGTCGCAGTCTCTGATATAAATAACGCCGTCACACTTGCTGTTGCTGAAAAAAGCCATGATAAAGGCAGTGTTCACATCGGGAAGTGTATCCGCAACAACTCTCGTAAGCGCAAGCAGATGATTTTGGTCGTCTCTTGTGGTGGTATCAAGAAGAACCTGATTTTGATTGCTGATCCACCAGTGTGTGTGATCATTGAAAACATACGAACCGTTGCTGTCTGAGATAGTTCTGTTGTTTTTCTTGTCGTAAGGTTTAGTTTCCATTTTTGACTGCCATTTTCCGTTTTTGCACATGAACATTATCTGGCAGATCTTATCGTCGCCGAGCTTCATACCTTTTCCGACAGTCGATAATTCAAACAGAAAATAATCCATATTTTTTCTTAGATATGATGCCGAAACATTGGCAGAGACCATCTTTTATTTGGGGACATATCCGGAAATGGTAGGGATCATAATCCCTGCAAGTACACCGATAATTGCAATAACAACAATGAGTTCAACAAGTGTAAACGCTTTTTTTCGTCTTATTCTTTGTAAATATTTTATCATAACTCTCCCTCTCTTTCCGATGAATTAATTGAATATGTACACTTATTATCTGTCCTTTATTATATTACACAACAACATATACTATATGGAAAGATATTTTAATTATTTTTTTCATTAATATCAATAATTGACAAATTGTGATCGTCAGAATTGTGCATTTTTTTCCTTATTGAACCGCGGATGACAGTAATGCCGAATATCGCAAGGAGATCAAGGAGGGCTTCTATCAGTACCGCAATACCCATTATCAGCGATATGACCTCGCCGAACAGGTTAGGGTAAATACAGATAACAATACCGAAAGCGACAGCGGCAAGGGAAGCGGCAAAAAGAATAAACCACCTCTGGGCGCCGAGATTTTTGATGATAAGCGATCTCCGGCAGTTGACGATACTTTCGATCAGTATGAGAGCACCGATGATTATTGCAAGCAGGTTCTTGAGCTGTTCCGCCTGTACTATGAAAGCAACGCCTATGATCGTTATGAGAACGCCTGTGGTCAGTCCGCGGCGAAAGCTGTAATTGCGGTTGTTTGTGACGAACGCGATAAGGTCAAATGCACCATACGCTGCCATAAGCGAACCGATTACGATAAACAGTATGTTTGTTGTCGTGTCACGGTAGATTATAAGAAATATTCCGAGAACTATCTCGATCACGATCTGGAATATAAGCGGCACTTTGGTTTCCTGTTCGGATTCTTCTATTACTACTGAAATATTCTTTTCTTCTCTCATTTTCAGCTCCTGTTATCTCTTCTTTGAATATTTGATTGCAAGCACTATCGCAATTGCCGCAAAGATCAAAAATACGACGGCAGCACCGATGTAGATCATTGCACTTATCCGCTTTCCGGCGGTTTCTGCTATCTCCATAAGCTCCCGTTCCTGATCTTCATTAATCGGCTTGTCATTATCCTCCGGCAGAGGAGTTTTCGATCCGGAAGGTGCGGATTCCGATCTTTCTGCAGTTGATTCTTCCTCGTCCTCATCATCGGCGGGGAGTGCCTCTTTGCTTTCAAGTTCCGACATTTTATATACAGTTTCTGATGAAGTATGACCTACAGGTTCTTCATTGCCTTCCTCGTAAATATAGTCAACGCTTACTATAGTCATCTCATCGTCGAGTATCCGCATTTCGCTGTAAACGGAATTCGGGCTGTCTTCCGGGATTTCAAGTATCTTTGCATACTTGTCGGAAACAACATCATATCTGTAAAGTCTCTTGTTTGACAGTATGTAGAGATCATTGCCGTATCCGGAAGAATACTTTGGGAAAACAGTCTTCGGAAGGGGAAGATTTTCATAAGTACCGTCAATGTTTGCCCGTATTACCGTGCAAGACTTGAGATCTATGAAATACCAGTTCCCGTTTATGTAATTCATTCTCGAACAACAGTAGAACGTATCGTTCTTATCGGAGAAAAACATATTGTCGAACTTTCCCGACGGACCGGATTCCGGAACCAACGTCATCATATCCGGATTAACATTGTAAGAAAGTGTCCAGTCCGGGTGTCCGAGTTCTGTGATCTCTTCGTCGCTTTTGAGGAAATAATCGTGTGTTACTGCGCCGAGATCCCAGTGATCATCATTGGAATCGCCTAAGAAAGTATAGCCGTCGTCATAATAAGGATCGTCCCATGTGATATCCGCGTGATACCATTCGCCGTCAACTTTCAGCATGACCCATTCATGGTTTATATCATCGCTGTCAACGGTGACTGCGGGTACACCGGATTCGTTGAGAAGAATTGCATAGAGTTTTGCGTAAGCAGCACATACGGCAGATCTGTCAAGAAGGAATCCGGCAGCTTTGTATGCATCATCTTTGTAGATCTCGATGCCGTCACTGTCAGTGCCGAGGGATTCGGGGTAGTCAGCGCTTGTAATAAGGTAATCGTATAGTACAAGCGCCTTTTCCGTATCAGTCATTTTGCGGTTAACTGCGGATTTAGCCTTGTTGAAGCGTTCCTGCACGATCTTTTCATCTTTCTTTACAAGATCCTTGTTGCAGGTCCCGTCATCGTTGCGGTATCGTTCGGAATATGTCAGCTTTGCGCCGTTGATTGCCTTGCTTGAACTGTTCCGGTCGATCTCGGTCGTGACATAGGTCTCACTGTATTTTCCGTAGGAGATACTGCCGACATCTCCGTTCACAAAAGAGAACAGACGTGCAAGTTCGCTGTATGTTTCACCGCTTCCCGAATCGTAGATGCCGTAAGCGGAAAGATCAACATAGGTTTCACCGTTCTTGACAGCTTTTCTGTAAGTGTCAAGTATGCCGTTGAGTGTTTTGGTGTCGATGTTGTAGCTGTCTTTGAGTGCAGAAGCACTTATCGTGAAACAGCAGCAGATCATAACTAAAGCAATAAATGCGGCAGCAATACGTTTCATAGGTTCCCCCGTAGCTCATTGTTTCCCGTATCTGTTTTATATTTTATTTCATAAGCAGAACCATAACAGCTTTCTGTGCGTGAAGTCTGTTCTCTGCTTCCTCAAAGATCTCGTCTGCGTGTGCCTCAAATACTTTTTCGGTGATCTCCTCACCTCTGTGAGCGGGGAGGCAGTGCAGAACCATAGCATCGGGCTTTGCGGCAGCCATAACATCATCGTTTACCTGATATCCGGCAAAAGCTATCTTTCTCTTTTCAGCTTCGCCTTCCTGTCCCATAGATGCCCATACATCGGTGTAGATAGCATCAGCATTCTTTGCTGCAGTCACAGGATCGTTCACTATCTCGAACTTATCGCCGTATGACTTTGCAAAATCAAGTATCTCTGCGGGAGGATAATATCCCTGCGGGCAGGCAAGTGAAACGCTCATTCCCATTTTCAGACAGCCGACAGTGAGGGAGTTTGCCATGTTGTTGCCGTCACCGATAAAGCAGAATTTAAGACCTTCGAGCTTGTTCTTGAATTCTCTGATAGTCATTAGGTCAGCGAGTACCTGGCAGGGGTGAGCAAAGTCTGTGAGTCCGTTTATGATCGGGATAGAGCCGTATTTTACAAGATCTTCGACTTCTTTCTGCTCGAATGTTCTTATCATTATACCGTCGAGGTATCTTGAAAGAACTCTTGCGGTATCCTGTACAGGCTCGCCTCTGCCGATCTGGAGGTCTTTGGAAGAGAGAAAGAGGGGGTGACCGCCGAGCTGATACATTCCTGTTTCAAAGGAAACTCTTGTTCTTGTGGAGGACTTCTGGAATATCATACCGAGTGTCTTTCCTTCAAGATGTCTGTGGGGAATGCCGTTTTTCAGCTCGTATTTGAGCTGATCCGCGAGATTGAGTATTTCCGTGATCTCCTCTGTACTGAGGTCAAGCATTTTAAGTAAATGTTTCATATTGTCTGTTCCTTTCTTTATTTCATTATTTCAGCAAGTATGTTTATACCTTCGTCTATCTCTTCGTATGTGATCGTGAGCGGCGGTAGCAGTCTTACCTTTTCTTTTGCAGTGAGTACCAGCAAGCCGTTTTCGAGTGCTGCTTTCGCAACATCTCCGGCTTTCTTCGTCTTTAACGAAATGCCGATCATCAGACCAATTCCGCTGATCCCGGAGACTTCCGGGATCTCACCGAGCTTACTGCGGAAGTACTCGCCTTTCTTTGTGACTTCTTCGAGGAATGCCGGATCGGCAGCCTTATCAAGCACTTTCAGACCGCCTGCGCAGCAAACCGGATTTCCTCCGAATGTGGAGCCGTGAGTGCCGGAAGTAAGAACTTCCGCGCATTTCTTTCCGGTGAGGCATGCTCCCATAGGAAGTCCGCCGGCAATACCCTTTGCGAGAGTAACGATATCCGGCTTATGTCCGAAATGATCTCCGGCAAGGAACTTTCCGGTTCTTCCGATACCGGTCTGTACTTCGTCCGCAATTGTGAGTATATCCTTTTCCGCAGCTATCTTGTATATAGCATCAACGAAAGACTGATCAAGAGCGTTTACTCCGCCTTCACCCTGAATATGCTCGAACATTATCGCGCATACCGTATCGTCAGCTTTGGCTTTGAGATCGTCAATATCGTTTGCAGCCACGTTTATGAATCCTTCTGTGAAAGGGAAGAAGTAGTTGTGGAAAACGTCCTGACCGGTAGCGGAGAGAGTTGTTACAGTTCTGCCGTGGAATGAATTCACAAGAGTGATAATGTTGTGCCTGCCCTTGCCGTATTTGTCGAAACTGTATTTCCTTGCGATCTTTATTGCACATTCGTTTGCTTCCGCACCGGAATTTCCGAAGAACACTTTCTCCATTCCCGCCGCTTCCGTAAGCTTTGCCGCAAAGTCCGCCTGAACCTTTGTGTAGTAATAATTCGAGGTGTGCTGGATCTTCCGTACCTGTTCGCATACCGCATCAGCCCACTCGCTGTTGCAGTAGCCGAGAGAGTTCGTGCCGATACCGCTTCCGAAATCTATATATTTCTTTCCGTTTTCGTCAACGGCAGTCTCATTGCTTCCGGCGTCCATTACAAGGGGATACCGTCCGTATGTCCCCATAACGTGTTCATTGAATATATCTATCGTGTTCATATATCAGCGTCTCCTTATTTGATAAGTGTACCGATACCTTCTTTGGTAAGAAGTTCTATCAGTATTGAATGCGGGATCCTTCCGTCAAGTATTATAGACTGCTTTACGCCGCGTCGTACAGCTTCGACACAGCAGTCTATCTTCGGGATCATACCGCCGGAGATAATGCCCTGGTTCTTGAGGTAGGGAACTTCGCTGAGTCCAACCTGCGGGATAAGGGTGCTTTCGTCATTCTTGTCCTTGAGAAGACCTACTATATCCGTCATAAGAACAAGGCTTTCCGCGTGCATTTCAGCTGCTATTCTTGCAGCGGCAGTGTCTGCGTTTATGTTGTAAACATGACCGTCCGTGCTGCTTGCGACAGTAGAGATGACCGGTATATATCCGTTGTCGAGAGCATCATTTATCACGGTGGGATCAACCTTTGTTATCTCGCCCACAAGTCCGAGCTCCGGGTTGAGCTGTCGTGCTTCTATCATGTGGCTGTCAAGGCCGCAAAGACCGAGAGCCTTGCCGTTATGGTAGTAGAGCTTGTCAACAAGGTCTTTGTTGAGCTTTCCGCAGAGAACCATTTGGACTATCTCGATAGTTTCCTCGTCGGTGTAGCGCAGACCGTTCACGAACTTGCTTTCTTTGTTCACTCGCTTCAGCATTGAGTTTATCTCCGGACCGCCTCCGTGTACAAGAACGATCTTGATTCCGATAGTACTTAGAAGTACGATATCGGACATAACGGCTTTTTTCAGATCTTCGTTTGTCATTGCGTTTCCGCCGTACTTGATGACAACGACTTTGCCGTTGTATTTCTGAATGTAGGGGAGTGCATCGCTTAAAATGCCCGCGCGAATATCATTTGAGATGTTTTCCATTTAGTTGTCCGTCCTTTATCAGATATTTATATAAGTTTATTTGATCGAATATGCAATTGCATTCATAAGACCTATAAAAAAGCAAAATGTAATGTAGAGCGTGAATGCCGCGATCAAGCCGGCAAGTATCATTCTGATGTTCTTAAGGATCTTATTATTTGTTATCCATGCCGAAACGGCAATAGCACAGTAGATCAAGATGGCAGAAGCAAAAGCATAATTGAAGAACCCGGTATATTTCAGCAAAACGGTTATTCCTAAAGCTGTCAGAAGAATGATGAATAATAAAGCGAGTTTGCTGTGTTTCTTTGCTGTCAGAAAGCCGGTAAATACAAACAAAAAGCTTAGTGAAATATATATTGCAAATGCCGAAAGCATCTGCCTCCAGTCAAGAAGTGCAGAAAGACCGGATAAATCTGCCATGATAATCAGCTCCTGTAGTCGCCGTTTATCTTAACATAATCGTAGGTGAGGTCACAGCCGTAAGCCATAGCGCCGTTGTCGCCCTGATTGAGGTCAATTATTATGGTGATGTCTGTTTCGGTGAGTATCTTCTTTGCAAGCACCTCGTCGAAGTCGAGCAGGGAACCCTGCTTGCAGACATTGAGATAACCGCCATTTGAAGCTATGTCTATATCTATCTTGTTCACGTCGTACTCCGCGTCCGCATATCCGAGAGCGCACATAATACGTCCGCAGTTAGCGTCCTCGCCGTACATAGCTGCCTTGAAAAGGCTCGACATAATTACCGATTTTGCGGCGATCTTTGCGGTCTCAAAGCTGTCGGCACCCTTGACGTTGCATTCTATCAGCTTGGTAGCGCCTTCTCCGTCGCGTGCCATCATGCGGGCAAGGTTCACCATAACTGTCCAGAGAGCTTCACAGAAAATGCCGTAGTCATCGTTCTCTTCGGTGATCTCAGTGTTTCCTGCGCAGCCGTTCGCCATTACCACGCACATATCGTTGGTGGACATATCGCCGTCAACGCTTACACAGTTGAGTGTGGACTGTACATTGTCACACAGCGCTTTCTTCACCATTTCCGGTGAGATCGAAACATCACTGGTGATGAATGTGAGCGTTGTAGCCATATTCGGGTGGATCATACCGCTGCCCTTGAGCATACCGCCGATATGGCAGCTCTTGCCGTCAATCTCAAATTCCACGGCGATCTCTTTCGGCTTTGTGTCGGTGGTCATTATTGCCTTTACTGCCTCGCCGTTCCCGGTGTAGGAAAGTCCCTCATACAGTGCGGGAATGCCTTTTTCGATAGGCTCGATAGGAAGAACCTGACCGATAACGCCGGTAGAAGCTACTACCATATCAGCAGGGGAGATGCCCATAGCGGTTGCGGCGAGTTCTGCCATTTTCTTAGCCTTTTCAATTCCGTCGGCATTGCATGTATTCGCATTTACCGAGTTTACGATAACGCCCTGCGCATATCCGTCAGCGAGGTTTTCCTTTGTGACTGTAAGCGGTGCGCCTTTTACCTTGTTTGTTGTGTAAACAGCCGCCGCAGCAGCACGCTTGTCGGACATTATCATAGCGAGGTCATTCTTCTTGTTGGCAGAAGGGAGCGCATTGTTTGCAGCCTGCGATTTCTCCTCCGTCTCGGTAAGCGCCTTATGAGCAAGTCCGCACCATACCCCGTTTGCTTTCCAGCCCTTTGCGGCACATACTCCGCCGTCAACGAAGTTGTTTATCTCCGAGCTTACAAGTCCTATTCCGAGACCGTCGATGAGTTGCTGTAATTTAGCACCTATCTTTACTTCATTCATAATTAAAACTCCTTTATTTATGGTTACTGTCACGTTTAGTCACAAATCAGATACAGCGCGAAGCGCTCTCCTTAATTGTGCATTGTGCATTGTGAATTGTGAATTATTTAAGTCCTGTGGTCTCATCTATTCCCATCATTATATTGAGACATTGAACTGCCGCACCGCTTGCGCCCTTGCCGAGGTTGTCAAGGCGGGAGACTACAAGTATTCTCATCTCGTTTCCGCTTACGATAAGCTCCATATTGTTGGTGCCTTCGAGGGTGTTAGCGCCGATGAATCCGTCCGGGAGCACATCTTTTCCATCAAGTTCAGCTACCTTTACAAAGCTGCTGTTTCTGTAATGTTCCGCGAGGATATCTCTTATTTCGGCAGGTGTCACCTGTCTCGAAAGAAGCCTTGTGTGCAGGGGCAGGGAAACGGTCATTCCCGCATAGTAATCGCAGACATAGGGATTGAATGTAGGCTCATATTCAAGTCCGGGTATTATCTTCATTTCCGGAAGATGCTTATGCTGCTGTGTAAGTGCGTACTGCCGCGGCGTATCAAATTCTTTTGCGCGTTCATCGGCTTCGTACTGCGCAATGCCTTTCTTGCCGGCTCCGCTGTAACCGGAGACTGCGTGTATGGAAACGGGATAATCTTTCGGAAGGATCTCGCTTTTTACGAGAGGATAAGCCATTGAGATGAATCCGCTTGCATAACAGCCGGGAACTGCCACACGCTTTGATGTGCGGATCTTCTCGCGGTGTTCGGGGGAGAGCTCCGGAAATCCGTATGCCCATTCGGGATCGACCCGGTGTGCTGTGGAAGCGTCAATAATACGCGTATGATCGTTTTCAACAAGTGAAACAGCTTCGATAGCTGCAATATCCGGCAGGCAAAGGATAGTGAAATCCGATGCATTGATGAATTTCTTTCTCTCCTCTGTGTCCTTGCGCTTTTCGTCGTCGATCTTCAGAAGTTCGATGTCTGTTCTTCCTTTAAGGCGCTCGACTATCTTGAGTCCTGTTGTGCCTTCCTGTCCGTCAATGAATACTTTTGTCATAATGCTTTCCTTCCGTATATCATGTAATTATTTAGGTATTTTTTCAGATTTGATCATAATGCCGTATCGTCCGATTGCTATAAGAACGAATACTGCCGCAACCGTAGTAAACGGCGATGTGAACATCGTTATATATGATTCGAGTGTTCCAAGAGCCGCAAGCTCGCTTACACCTTTTAAATGACTTGTAAACCATTTATCGGCAATATTGATAAACGGATAAGAAACGTTGATGATGCAATATACAACTATCATTACGATTCCGACTGTTCTTCGGTCAGCTCCCTTATATCTGAACATGATCAACAAGAATGCTGAATACATAGCCATAACTACGATCTGACAGACTGTGAGCAGCGGGAAAATATTATTTTCAAGGGAGAGAAGTTCGGAAGGTGCACCCATTAATTCAAAAACGCTTTTTTGCAGCAGTACGCCTCCCAGATCGATCAACAGTGCTATGCCATACAATATAACTCCGATCATGATCGGTATTTTTATATCTTTTTGCAGCATTCTGTATCCCTCATTACTCCAAGATATTTTTTCGTTAGTTGCCTTTGATCTGTGTATAGAACTGGCTCATTCCCGCGCCGCGTTCGTCGTTCGGTCTGCGGAAGAAGCCGAACTTCTCGTAGAACGGCTCCTTGTCCTTTGCCGAGAGCAGGGAGACCATTGTAGTCTCGCCGTCTTCGATGTACTCGGTATGCACAAAGTCCATAAGCTGAGTTATCATCTGCTTTCCGATGCCTTGACGCTGGTAGTCGGGGTGAACGATAACATCAACGACCAGCAGGTGATACCCACCGTCTCCGACTGCACGCGCCATTGATACGGCTTTTCCGTTCTCACTGTCTCTGCCAACTGTAATGAAAATAGATTTCGGTATGCTTTTGATGAACTGACGTTCCGAGACCTGGTACCAGTCCACGAGACTGCGCAGATAGTTGTATTCCTCAAACGATATCGTTTTGTCAAATGTAATCATAATCTTTCACGCACATATCCAATCTGCTTCATTACGCTCTCCGGAGCAGGTCCGCCGTAGGAAGTACGGCACTTTACGCAGTGTTCAAGGCTAATTGCCTCATAGAGATCATTGTCGAACAGCTCGCTCTTATCCCTGTAGCATTCCAGCGGAAGCTCTTCAAGAGTGGTATTTTTAGCTATGCACTCGGCAACAAGTCCGCCGGTGATCTTGTATGCATCACGGAAAGGCATACCTTTCTTTACAAGGTAATCAGCGCAGTCCGTAGCGTTGATGAAGCCTTTAGCCGCAGCCTTGCGCATATTCTCCTTGAGAACTGTCATAGTTGCGAGCATGGGGGTGAATGTCGAGATGCAGAGTTTAACATTGTCAACAGCATCAAATATTGCTTCCTTGTCCTCCTGCATATCCTTGTTGTATGCAAGCGGAAGCCCTTTCATCATAGCGAGAAGCGTCATATTGTCGCCGAATACGCGTGCAGCCTTGCCGCGGACGAGTTCGGCAACATCGGGGTTCTTTTTCTGCGGCATAATGCTTGAACCGGTTGCAAATGCGTCATCGAGTTCGATAAACTTGAATTCCCAGCTGCACCACATTATTATTTCTTCGGAGAAGCGGGAGAGGTGCATCATAATGGTTGATACAGCGCTTGCAAGCTCGATGCAGAAGTCTCTGTCAGAAACACCGTCGAGAGAGTTAGCCATAGGCTCATCGAAACCGAGAAGCTCTGTGGTAAGAAAACGGTCAATAGGGTAGGTAGTTCCGGCAAGTGCGCCGCTTCCGAGCGGGTTGACATTCATACGCTTTGCGGTGTCGTCAAGCCGTCCGATGTCGCGCAGAAGCATCTGTGCATAAGCCATTAAATGATGTCCGAATGTTATGGGCTGTGCACGCTGAAGGTGAGTGTAGCCCGGCATTATTGTATCGGAGTGTTTTTCCGCAATATCGCATATCGTGCTTATCAGTTTTTTCAGCAGTTCGCGTATCTCCTTGATCTCGTCACGAAGATAAAGGCGGATATCAACTGCGACCTGATCGTTGCGGGAACGCGATGTATGCAGTCTCTTGCCGATGCTTCCGAGTCTTTTCGTAAGTTCTGCTTCTATGAACATGTGAATATCTTCCGCGTTCATATCAAGATCAAGCTTGCCCACTTCTATATCGACGAGAATCGACTGGAGCCCTGCTATTATAGCGGTGCTGTCATCTTTTGAGATGATCCCGGCTTCACCGAGCATCGTTGCATGTGCAATGCTTCCGGCAATATCGTTTCTGTACATACGTCCGTCAAATGAGATCGACGAGTTGAAAGCGTTCACGCCGCTGTCAGTCTCCTTTGAGAAGCGTCCTGCCCACATTTTGTCCATATTGTGTTGTTCTCCTTTGTCTTTATGTGTGAATAAAATATATCAAAGCCACTGTATAAAGGCTGTTTTATCATGTCTGTTGTAGCCGGCACGTTCATAGAATCTGAGTGTGCTTTCTTCTTTTGAGCCGGTCAGAAGCATCATCTTATAGCAGTTATTGTTTCCTGCGATCTGTTTAGCATAGTCAAGACAAGCCGTAGCATAACCCTTTTTCCGGTATTGTTCATCAGTTACTACATTCTCTACAAATGCATACGGCTGCTGTCCGTGTGTAAGATTCGGGATAATGACGCATACACAGGAAGAGACGATCTTTCCGTCTGTTTCAGCAACAATTATATGATGATCGCTGTCATTCAGTATCCGTTCCCATAATTTCATAACATGTTCATTTTTCTCCGGGAAAGGATTGTTGTGCAGCTGCTTATACAGGTTCATAAGTCCGTCGAAATCTGAATTATATATTTCGCGTATCATTACCGTCCCTCCCGGAATGGCATATTAAATGAAAATGCCGATATATGCGGTTTTTACGCCGCATATATCGAGGCTGTTCATATTATCATGCAAAGTGCAAATGCTTACTTGTTCCTGTTTTCGTCGAGCAGTGCCTTGACCTTGATAGGCAGACCGAAGAGGTTAATGAATCCTGCGCTGTCCTTCTGATCGTAAACATCGTCTTCACCGAAAGAAGCGAAGTCTTCGCTGTACAGGGTGTAGGGAGATGTAACGCCTGCATTGATGATGTTGCCCTTGTAGAGCTTGAGCTTTACGTCGCCTGTGCATGTTTCCTGGGTCTTGTCAACGAATGCGTCCATAGCTTCTCTTAAAGGAGTGAACCACTGTCCGTTGTAAACGAGATCTGCATACTTCTGAGCAAGTCCTGCCTTGTAGTGCTGTGTTTCTTTGTCAAGGCAGATAGTTTCGAGGACTTCGTGAGCGTGATAAAGGATAGTACCGCCGGGAGTCTCGTAAACGCCTCTGGACTTCATACCTACAAGTCTGTTCTCAACTACGTCGAACAGACCGATACCGTTCTCGCCGCCAAGCTTATTGAGCTTCTTGATAAGAGTAACACCGTCCATTTTCTCGCCGTCAAGTGCTACCGGAATGCCTTTTTCAAAGGAGATAGTAACGTATGTGGGCTTGTCGGGAGCCTGTTCGGGAGAAACGCCGAGCTCAAGGAATCCAGGCTTGTTGTACTGCGGTTCATTTGCGGGATCTTCAAGATCAAGACCTTCGTGGGAAAGGTGCCAGAGGTTCATATCCTTGGAGTAGTTGGTCTCTCTTGTGATCTTGATCGGAACATTGTGAGCCTCTGCGTAGTCGATCTCCTGGTCTCTCGACTTGATATCCCATATTCTCCAGGGAGCGATTATCTTGAGGTTAGGTGCGAGAGCCTTTATAGTGAGTTCAAAGCGGACCTGATCGTTGCCCTTGCCGGTGCAGCCGTGGCAGATAGCGTCAGCGCCCTCTTTCTTGGCAATCTCAACGAGTCTTTTTGCGATAGGAGGACGAGCGAATGAAGTACCGAGCAGGTAACCTTCATACTTTGCGCCTGCTTTAAGGGTGGGGAATATAAAGTCGTTTACGAATTCGTCCTGGATATCTTCTATGTAGAGCTTGGAAGCGCCTGTCTTTTTGGCTCTTTCTTCAAGTCCGACGATCTCGGAATCCTGACCTACGTTTCCTGCGACACAGATAACCTCGCAGCCCGGATAGTTCTCATGAAGCCACGGGATTATGATAGAAGTATCAAGTCCTCCGGAATATGCGAGTACGATTTTTTTGATCTCATTAGCCATTTTGGTAATGCTCCTTTGTAAAATTTGTTGATACATATTATTATACACAAAATATTCATAATGTCAAGTTATTTTATACGCATAAATGCATAATATACCGCATAAAATGAATAATGAGTGAATATTATTAATCGCAGGAAAATAATAAATAAAAGTACTTTTATGTTCCTTATGTTAAAAATGATGAAAATGCTGATAATCTGCTATAAATCGTTCATAATTCCTTGACAAAACGAATGTTCTTATGTATAATTAAATAATGAACGTATGAACAGAAACGCGTTCGTTCATATTTTGTCACAAAATGCAGATAAGAAAGGTATTGTTATGCTTTTAGGGGAAAAACTTGAGATCCTTATTGAACGCCGCAATATGAGCAAAACCGAATTTGCGGAGAGCGTCGGCATTACATACAGGGGTCTCGCCAATTATCTGAACGGATCAAGAAGACCTAAGAAGGAAGTGCTTGATAAGATCTGCGAGAAGCTCGGAGTATCGCCGGAGTTTATCACAGATGACTCAAAGAGCCTGATACTTGACAGCAAGGAAAGGTTTGTGTTCAATTCAAAATCCGATTCCACCTCTATTCGTGAAGCTGCCGATTATCTCGAAAAAGGCAAGCAGATCTTTGAAAGCAGCAGCATAAGCAGCGAAGATAAACAGGCTTTATTTGCGTGTCTTACAGAGCTTTATTTCAATGCTGCCAAATCAATGAACTGATATGGACAGAGCAAAAATAGAGCGGATAAACTTCCTTGCCCGCAAATCAAAGTCGGAAGGACTTACCGCGGCTGAAAAAGAAGAGCAGACCGCACTTCGCAACGAGTACCGAGAATATATGCGCCGCGGCTATATGGCGGAGTTCTCAAATACCTATATAGTTGATGAGAACGGCAACAAGAGAAAGCTGATCAAGGACAAATGAGTGTGAATGTAAACAGGTACAGCAGGCTTGGTTTCTGCTGTGTGCTGACTTCCGGGGCAAAGATCGCTTGGAGCGACGATAACAGGGTGTTCAAAAAGATCGTTGCTTCCAAAGGCTTCAGAGAGGCCTTTGAAGCTTCTTCCTCAGATCTGCTGTCATTTGAACATAAGCTGACAGTTGACGGTGTTCGCTTTATGATCGTATGCGTCCCCGTACCTGGAAACAGATATGTCTGCACAGCCTATCCCGAGATCATCTATATGAAGCAGTCGTATTCAGAGATGTACGCCAGGATCTTCAACATAAGAAGGATCGCGGGTAAAGACCTGTCGCTTCTTGTGACACTTGAGGAGAAGCTGAAAGATATATCTGTTGATGAGGGCTGCTTCGATCTGCTTAAAGAGATGTACGCCTGCGCGGAAGAGATAGTATCGGATTCCGACGGCATCTGCCGGCTTTTCGATGCTGAACATCTTTCCGGGTATGTTGATCTCAAGGACAGTATAAATTCGACTTTTGCCGCAGTAAGAAAGTATAATGCGCTTATGCGCCGTGATATCAGAGTTGATGTTCAGCTTGAACGCTGTGTTGCACGGGTGAATTACACTGTGCTGGAGACTCTTCTGCTCGAAACAGTCCGTATTCTCTATAAGCTGCTGCCGGAGAACGGGAGCAGTCTGATCAGTGTCAAAGGCGGAAAAGACGGGGCGTTAGTCCTTAAGACAGAAAGACTTGCCGCAGCGGATATTGATCCGGGCGCATTAGACAGTGAGATAAGGGATATCCGGTGTGCAGCGGAATGTCTCGGCGGAAGCGTGAAGATATCTTCTCCGGAAGAGGGTTTTATGCTGAAAGCTGTTCTGCCTGTCTCGCTTTCAAACTACACCGGCAGGGTAAAGAAAGATATCGGAGAAATGCCCGGAGAGGAGCTTCGCGGGTATTATAAGCTCTTTGAACCTCGCCGTGACAGCGGAAGCCATATTGAATTCAATAATGAGCGTATCGAACCTGTATTAAGCATAACATTGCTGCTTGCGGATCTTTTGCTTGGCGAACTTGCAGGAAGCGGAAAATAGATAGACTGTTTTTCATATTTTTTTTTGTTTTTTTAAAATTATCACATAATTATCACATTAACGGGTTATACTGTATCACAGTTAGGGGGTCACCCTTAACAATGATTAATGATGAATTAATCATAATTTCCTCTCCCAACATTTCATTGTTAATTATTTGATTTGATTTTTCCCAGTGGGAAAGCCCGTTCAGTACAGAACATCGGTTCTTTACTGAACCTTTTTTTTAACATCAGCATTTGAGGAGGCATAAAAATGTATAAAATACTTGTTGCTGACGATGAGAAGAATATCAGAGAGGTTCTGCGCGAATATGCCGAGTTTGAAGGTCATGAGGTAAAAGAAGCCGTTGACGGTATGCAGGCTGTGGAAATGGCGAAGAACGAGGATTTCGATATTATTATTCTGGACGTTATGATGCCGAAGCTTGACGGTTTTTCTGCCTGCAAGGAGATAAGAAAGACCAAAAACACCCCGGTTCTCATGCTTTCCGCAAGAGGCGAGGAGTACGATAAGCTTTTCGGATTTGAGATAGGCGCTGACGACTATGTTGTAAAGCCGTTCTCTCCGAAAGAGGTACTTGCAAGGGTGAACGCAATAATAAAGCGCAATCAGCCTGCGGCAGCAGCATCGGAGATAGTAAAGTTTGAAGGACTTGAGATAAACTTTACCGCAAGAAGTGTTACAATTGACGGCGAAAAGGCAAATCTTACTCCGAAAGAGTACGACCTGCTATTCTATCTTGTAAGGAACAAGAATATTGCTCTTACAAGAGACAAGCTTCTGTCCGAAGTATGGGGATATGATTTCTTCGGAGACGACAGGACCATAGATACACACATAAAGATGCTAAGAAACAACCTCGGAGAATACAGAAAGTTTATCGTTACTCTGCGGGGAATGGGATATAAGTTTGAGGTATGATTAAAACCGAAACAGAGGATCTTAACAATTTTTTCCTCAAAAGTATTAGATTCAAGATCTGGAGAAGCTTTTTCCTTTTTACAGTCGCTATACTTACGTTCCTGTTCATATCTCAGGTAGTTCTTATGCCGGCGATATATCAGTTCATAAAAACCCAAGAATGCGTATCCACGGCTCTTGAAATAAAAGATGCATGGAACTCACCGGAACTGAATTCCGTAATTGATGACAACGCAAGAAATAAACAGCTCGGTATTCTGATACATCTGCCTACTTCGTCGATCGGCGGTCTGCCGTTCACATACTCCCGTGATACCACCGGTTCTTCTGTCTCAATAGACCGGCGTGTAAGCGACGAAATGGTGGAAGAGCTAAGAAACTCGAAAACAGGAATGGTATTCTTTCCGGTAGATGATGATACAAAGGAATCGTTTCTTCTTGCAACGTACGTAGGTACATCGGAAGACCCGGTGGGTTATATCTTTATTTATGCCTTTCTTGAGCCTACCGGAACGACGACGCAGATACTTGCGAACATCTTCCTTATGTCCTCACTTGTAATAATACTTGTGGGACTTGTGTTTGCGGTTATCATATCCTCCAGTATCTCTAAACCTATCATAAATATATCTAAATCTGCGTATAAGCTGATCACAGGCGAATTCGATATGACCTCATCTCCGCACGATTACAGCGAGATAGTTGTCCTGACCGATAATCTGAATAAAGCTTCCGCAGAGATATCCAAGACAGAAAAGCTGAGGAAAGACCTGCTTGCAAACATTTCACATGATCTGCGGACTCCGCTTACTATGATAAAGGCATACGCAGAAATGATACGCGATCTTTCGGGCAATAACCCGGAGAAACGTGAAAAGCATCTCGGAGTTATTATCGACGAAGCGGATCGGCTGTCACTTCTGGTAAATGATATACTGAATCTGTCAAAACTGCAGAGCGGTGCTATCCAGCTTGATCTCAGAATAATTGATTTCAGTTCACAGCTTAAGGATATAGTTTCGCGTTTTGTCATGCTCGACGAGACAAAGATCGAGCTTATCTGCGATGAAGAGATCTATATAAACGCAGATTCAAAGCAGATCGGACAGGCAGTGTACAATCTTATCATAAATGCTATCAATTATTCCGGAGTTGATACCGTAACGGTAAAGCTTTATGATATCGGAAATGACAATGTGCGTTTTGAAGTGTCTGATAAGGGTGTAGGTATTTCCGCGGAACAGCTTCCTTATATCTGGGACAGATACTATAAAGTCAACCGTTCCGAGAACTATAAGCGTACCGTAAAGGGAACAGGCCTCGGTCTGTCGATAGTAAAGGGCGTGTTCGAGTGCCACGGCTTCAGATACGGCGTTGAAAGCACGGAGGGTGCCGGAACTACTTTCTGGTTTGAGTGCAGACGGGAGAGACCGGATAATGAGAACGCTTGAATATACCGTTGATGCCGGAAGAGACGGTATGGAAGCCGGTGCATTCCTCAAAGGCAAGGGATACAGCAGGGCAATGCTTACGCTTCTTAAACGTGACAACGGACTGCTTGTAAACGGGCAAACAGCGCGGACAGTTGACCGGCTGAAGTCCGGAGACACAGTCAGTGCTGTCTTCAGAGAGACTTCCGGCGGTGTTCCGAACCCGGAGCTTGATGCCGGGACGATATATGACGATGAAGATATAGTTGTATTTGATAAGCCTGCCGGAATGCCGGTTCACACTTCATTCGGACATGACAGCGATACACTCGAAAACCTGTTTGCAGCTCGTTATCCGGACTGTTATTTTCATGCTGTAAGCAGACTTGACCGCAACACTTCCGGTCTTATCATCGCCGCAAAGCACAAATTTGCTGCTGCGAGGCTTATGTCCGATCCCGGTCATAAGCCGGAGAAGGTATATTATGCGGTCGCAGGGAAGGGGATTGCGGATAAATACGGTGAAAGCGGCGAGATTGCTGCTCCCATAGCCCGTGAAAATGACAGCATGATAAAAAGAACTGTGCGAAGTGACGGAGTTTATGCCTGCACACGATTTCGTGTCGCTGCGATATGCGGAGAGCATTGTCTTCTTGAAGTAACTCTGGTTACAGGCAGAACGCATCAGATCCGTGTACATTTTTCTTATGCGGGATTTCCGCTGCTGGGAGATGATCTGTACGGAGGAGATACCACGCTTATATCCCGTCAGGCGCTTCACTGCGGCAAAATTTCGTTCAGACACCCTGTTTCAGATAAGGAGATAACGCTTATTTCGCCATTACCCGACGATATTTCGGGTCTTTTGGATAAAAAGACGGTAATATAACCAATAGGGCTTGATTTTTATAGATATATATTGTATAATAGACATATAACAAAAGTATGTTACGGAGAGATAAAAATGAATGATAAACTGAATGTCTGCCTCCTTAACGATTCTTTTCCGCCGCTTATCGACGGAGTTGCTACGGCAGTAATAAACTATGCTCAGATAATACAGCATGAACTCGGAAGCGCAACAGTAGTAACGCCGGCATACCCTGGTGCGGAAGATAACTACGATTTTCCGGTAGTGCGCTATTCGAGCCTTGCTACGGAAAAACAGCTCGGATACCGTGCAGGATATCCTTTCAGCGCATCTAAACTTGAAGCGTTGAAGAACAGTATGTTTGATATAATCCACAGTCACTGTCCGTTTGCTTCAACAGTATTTGCGCGCAATCTGAAAGAAAAGAACGGTTCTCCGCTGATAATGACATATCACACGAAGTTCAATGAGGATATTAAACGTGTAATAGACAATCCTCTTATTGAACCGCAGATTACCAAGTTTGTAGTTCAGAATATTTCTGTGTGTGATGAAGTATGGACTGTAAGCCGCGGGGCAGGAGAGAATCTGCGCAGTATCGGTTACGAGGGCAACTACATAATAATGCCTAACGGAGTCGATTTTCCGAAAGGCAGGGCTTCTGACGAAGATGTTGATGCTTTAAAAGAGACTTATGGGATCGATCCTTCTGTCCCGCTGTTTCTGTTTGTCGGAAGAGTGTTCTGGTATAAAGGATTCAAGGTTATGCTTGAATCACTGAAATATGTTTCGGAGAGCGGAACGGATTTCAGAATGATGATAGTCGGTGACGGTGGTGATCTTGAAGAGATCAAAGCGGAAGCAGAACGGCTTGGTATTATTGATAAAATGATATTTGCCGGTGCTATAAATGACCGAAATGAACTGCGGATATATTACTGCGCGGCTGATCTGTTTTTCTTCCCGTCGGTTTATGATACAAACGGCATTGTTGTCCGCGAAGCTGCTGCCTGCGGATTGCCGAGCCTTCTTATCAAGGGCAGCTGTGCGGCAGAGGATTTCACCAATTATCAGAATGCTATACTTGCAGCAAATGATGCATTTGCAATTTCAAAAGAGCTTATTCATGCGGCAAATCATCGCAGTGCGCTTAAAGAGATGGGCGAGCACGCTATGAACGAAGTGTATCTTTCGTGGGAAGATGCTGTTAAAAATGCATTTGAGAGATACCATATCGTTATAGAGAACTATAAGAGGGGCATCACCCAGAGCCGTGAAACGAAAACTCAGGAAGTGCTTTATTCTTCCATATCGAGTATTACAAACTCAATACAGAAAGTTCGCAGTATCACGGCATCAGCAAAACGAAAGACAATAAAGACCGGCAAGACCATAACTCATGCAATAAGTTCAAATTTTGTCAAAAAAGATAAATAAACAAAAAGGCAATACTTTGTGGGTATTGCCTTTTTTGTAATCCGAAAAATCTGCCTTATATAATCCCGAGACAGGATTCGGTGGCGCCGTCGCGCCTGTCTCTGGCTGTCAGCCAAAAGCGCACACGGACGTGCGCATACAAAGCGGACACCGAAACGCAGACGCACTGCATATCACATCAGTCTGCGAAGGATTGCAGGACTTTGAAAGGGGATTTGAGCTCGGAGCGCTGATAATGCTTGATGTAATGACAATCGAATAACAAATGACCGGCTGAGCATCATAACAGTGCTCAGCCGGTTGATTTATCATTCTTCGCTACCGCCCCACTCAACGAGCGTGAAGCCGGTTCTCTCATAGTGCGGCAGTTCCTGCTCCGGGATATCCACGGGCGTGTCGCTTGAATAGTAGGTCATGAACACGCGTATCTGCGTATCGGGCGCTGGTGAAACAGTAAGCGGGACGCTGCGTGCGTAATCGTCGGTATGCAGGGTTATAACGTTGTACGGGTTGTCCTGCATCTTCGGCAGCCAGTAGATGATGAACTCGTTGGCTTCGCGTGCCGTCAGACCTATGTACATCAGCTTCTCACGCAGAAATTTTGCGGTATCGGTTCGAGCAACGCAGAAGCCTTTGCTCATATCGAAGTCCGCTGCTCCCTTACCCTCCCAATACAAGCAGTAATACTCATCGCCGTTCGCGTCGTACAGCGTGCCGTCGGGCATTGCGGTCACGTTCCAGCCGTCGTTATACTCCGGGTATGTGCAGGTGAATTCGCCGCCGAACGGGAAGTTTACTTTTACTGAAACGTCCGTTTCTTCCTCAGGATAGAAGTAGATGACAGGCTTTTCCTTTGCGCCTTCAAATGAAATGTTGTAGTATGCTTCGTAAACATCGCTCTGCTTATTGGTGTAGTAAACGTTCAGCGCATCGTATGGGAAGCTTGCAGACGGAGTGTAAACGACCGTGAGCTTTCCGGTTTCCCATACGTCGTTAGTCCAGCAGTCGATCTTCGGTGAAATGTCGTACATTTTCAGCGTCCTGAACTCATCGCCGAGTTTTTCATACAGCATATCATAGACCTTGTAGGTGCTGTCGGACATTACCGAATAACCGAGAGAATTACTGCTCGTCCATTTATAATATGTCTTTGTGTTCCCGATAAGCGGGTTGAAGTCGTCATACGGCTCTATAACTATCTTTTCTCCGAGGTAGTAATAATCGAAATTGTCATAGTAGCCGTACTCGTTCATTTCGCCAACGGGTTTGTGTTCTGTAAGACGCCTGATATCGAGCTTCCCGTTCTTTACGGTCATAAAGCAGTGATCCTTATAATCGGTGTAATGCCAGCCGTGCTCACCGCTCGATATATATATGACCTCTTTCAGCGGATTATTGTCACACGTTACGAAATCGCCGAGATATTGCATTTTTCCACTGATATACGCGAATACCTTATGTCTGTCCGGTGAATACGGTCCGTCCATTTCCGTAATGTCATCGCAGTACTGTGTTACCACTTCGGGCGTACCGTCAAAATCAAGGTCAATAAGATCGAATGCGATAGTAGTATCGGTTATCATCTCGTCCTTTGCGGCAAGTATAGCGGCATAAATATCGGGTTCATAGGCGTCTGTCCTGAAACTTCCGTTTATCACGCTGTCCGTATCATCGGTTATCGGCTCCAACAGCATAATATCGGCACTCACGAAAGCGCCGTCGATGTTATTGTATTTGAAACTCGGCTTTTTCAGTACTATCTTCGCGTAGATGAAATCGTCATTCTGGAATTTAGATACGCTTACACCGCCGTCAAGATATGTGAGAGGTGCAGCGTACCCACGCATTGTGTCTGCATAAAATTCCTTCCCGTTGACGCTGAACTTCATCTTTTCCGGGTCATATTCCGTCATCGGCAGCGAAAGATACTGCATATACGCGGGGTCTATGATGAATTCGTAATACTCGGGTTCGGGACTGATCCTATCGTTATGTATTTCCTTTGCGCGGCGTATAAAAGCATTCACCGTGAACAACTGATCGTAGCACTTTGTATCGAAGCCGTATTCTATCTTGCTCATATACACTGCGCCGTCAACGTGATCTACCGTCATAACAGTAGTTTCTGCCGTAAACGTGTCGTTTCGCCATTCATTTATGATCGCGTCCTGCGTTCCTGCAACAGCAGCTCTGAACGCGTCGTCACATTCCGCAGACATTGCGCCGCTTGACCACCTCGCGCACGGATTGTAACGATAGTTTTCGGGTTTGAAGGAGAATGTTATTTCGTCCGTCCAGCTGTCCTTCACGGGAACATCTCCCGGCTCGATCGTCCATTCGTCTGTCATGTTCATATTCAGCGATGACTGATTTTCGCAGTTTATCCGCTTGCCCAGGAGCTGATTGAGCGTATACTGCATTATATCAGTCGGTTTCTCATCCGCGGACGGTTTTTTGTCATCCTCATCCGCAATGACCGATACTTCGGCAGTTGTTGTCGCTGACGATGCCGTTTCTTCGGTTGTCGTTTCCGCTGCACTCGTTTCCGCCGCGCTTGTTGTCGTCTCGCTTTCCGACACCGCCGGAGCGGGGGTTCCCGTTCCGCACCCCGAAAGGAGCAAAGCTGCCGCGGCTGCAAAAGATATAAGTTTTGATGTTTTTCTCATTTCTGACCTCCGATGTGTTAAAAATTTCCTCTACTATATAAAACGAATAAAAAGACAAAAAGTTACGCTGTTTTCGGAAATATGTTCATTTTTGTATAGTTGCACAATCGGCTTTGTGAACAATAACCAATCCCGGCTGCAATATCACATCGATTTGTCTTATTGATGATCCTCAAACTGCCATACAACGTGTCGTTGCTTCTTGTCTCCAGAAATGTTTCTATATCGTCCCGGTTTTCTCTGTCTGCATAGATCTTCACTGTGTATTTGGCGTTGACGGGGTCAAGCCGCGGGGACGGTGTAGTGAAGCATAAACTCGATAAGACATTCTGGACAGACTGGTTCCAGTGTCCTTTCATAGAGTACAAACAGACCGTCGATACACCGAAGACGTCTCTCAGGAATGTGACGCTTGCGTACAATGCAACGATCCGGCAGACATCAAAGCGTAAGAGTGAGTCCCTCGGAATGCTTACAGCCGGCACGAAATGTGTGATTGTTTCCGGGACAGAGACACAGGATCCGCAAAGCAAGTACACCTATGTGAAGCTCTACGGCAGGGCAGGGTGGATCGTGGTGAGTGCGATTAAGTGAAAAAAGGGGCAGAAATGCCCCTTTTTTCTTTTTATACAGCGGTTTTATAAGCTTATAATCGTGGCAAGTTTCGTGGCAAGTTTTTGTAAAAAACGTCTGTTTTTTCTACTTTTTTCATTGATAAAGTCAAAAATAATTATATATTATAACATACAGAACCCCCCACAATAAAGCGGGTTTGCTCAATTGTGGGGGCTTCTGGCATTAGTTGCTTTGGTGCGCCTGACGGGATTCGAACCCACCGCACGCAGCGTCGGAGGCTGCTGCTCTATCCAAATGAGCTACAGACGCAAATATGTGGCAGGGAATACCCTGCCACATATTATTATATCACATTTCTGATTATAATGCAAGCATTTTTTCTGCAGTTGCCAATTTTACGCTGTTGCAGAAAATATCCATTGCTTTCTGGAGTTCTTCTTCAGTCGGGAATGTAGGTGCGATACGGATATTGTTGTCATAGGGATCCTTGCCGTAAGGATATGTAGCACCTGCTCCGGTAAGAACAACTCCGGCTTCCTTGCAAAGTTCGACAATACGCTTTGCAGTTCCGTCCAAGCCTGTGAAAGATACAAAGTAACCGCCTTTGGGAGAATGCCAGCCTCCGATAGCGTGAGGTCCGATCTCGCGATTGAGGGTGTCAAGAACGATCCTGAACTTCGGAGCGATGATTGCGCGGTGAAGCTCCATGTGCTTTACCATACCGTTGAAGTCCTTGAAGAATCTGACGTGGCGGAGTTGGTTCAGCTTATCAAAGCCGATAGTCTGATATGTCATCTTGCTCTTGATATAGTCGATGTTTTCCTTGCTTGCACCGATGCACGCTATACCGGCACCGGGGAAGGTAACTTTTGAAGTAGAAGCAAACATCAGCACCATATTTTCGTTGCCTGTTTTCTTGCACTCGTCAAGGATATTGAGAACGACATCGTGATCGTCGCAGAGGTGGTGGATGCAGTAAGCGTTATCCCAGAAAATGCGGAAATCATCAGCTTTAGGTTTGAGTGCTGCAAAACGCTTTACAACTTTGTCGGAATAAGAAATGCCGGTAGGATTTGAGTAGGTAGGAACACACCAGATACCCTTTATTTCCTCATCTTCGGAAACGAGCTTCTCTACCATATCCATATCGGGACCGTCCTCAAGATAGGGAACATTGATCATCTCTATGCCGAGACTCTGGCAGATCGCAAAATGTCTGTCATAACCGGGAACAGGGCAGAGAAACTTGACCTTGTCGTACTTACTCCAGGGCTTTTTACCGCCCGGAACACCGAGAAGCATTGCCATCATAATGGTATCGTACATGAGCTGGAGACTTGCATTTCCGCCGACGATTATTTCGTCCATTGCAACTCCGAGCATAGGACGGAGAAGCTCTTTTGCTTCCGGAATACCGTCAAGAACACCGTAGTTGCGGCAATCTGTACCGTCAGCAGTAAGACAGTCACCGAGATCGTCCTTCAGCATAGCTTCGGAAAGCTTAAGCTGATCGGGAGCAGGCTTACCTCTTGCCATATTGAGTTTGAGACCCTGAGCCTTGTAGTTTTCGTGTTCGCGAAGTAATTCTTTTCTTAATTCTTCAAGCTCTTCCATAGAATAATCCTTGTACATTTACAACCTCCGGAAAATGTATAATAATATATTTCAGATTATATTATACACATTTCGACGAAAATTGCAAGTTGTTTTTTGATTTCTTGCAGAAATTGTATTAACTTTTGTTAATTTTTACTATCGTAAAGAGTTTTTTTGTATTATTCCTGTTCAAAATATTCATCAACTGTCGATATCGGATCGAGCTGATACGTTATTTCAGTTTCTCCGGCATCATTGGTGATTATGTTGACTCTTATCATTACCATACAGCCTGTAAGCGCGGTAGCGGGGAAGATGGTATTCTTTTTTATATCGTATGTGTACTGGAGTACAACACTGCCCGTAATGCCGTCAAGTGTCATCTGCACACTGCCGTAGTCGTTAAGCTCCACCATCATTCCGGTCCCGGACTCGTTTTTCAGTATAGCTTCACTTATTTTACGGTTCAGGCTGTCAGTTCCGACTGCCTCGGCATCTGTTATCGAAACGCCGGTAGTCATAACTTCCAGCTTAATGTTTGTCATTGTATAGTTTGCATTTTCCTGACCCGGTGCAAGTTCCTGAACTGCCGAAAGATCCATAAACATCGTATTCTCTTTTACGGAAGGGCGGTAAGTAAGTATATGGAATGCCGGATAGAATTCCGGAGTTCCGGCTTCAAGTGCAGCCGCGAGGATATCCTCTTCCGAGAATTCGAGGAGCGTAAGGCTTTCAACTTTCTCGTTTAATTTCTCAATATCTATATCCGAGCTGTACAACCTTCTGACAGAGTAGCGTCCGTCATTCTCGTTAGTCTCAACATCGGAAACATAAGTGATCTCTTTTACGGAGATCTCTGTATAGACAAAGTATCCGGTGATACCGAGAACGAGAAGTATCAGCAGAACTATGACGACTTTTTTCATTTCTTATTCCTTAAATGCAGTACAGATTTGTATCCCATGCAGGAACGTATGGGTGATGCCTAATATAGAGCTTATATTCCGGATTCATTTCATGTACGAGCAGCGGCAGTTCAATAAGATCCTGTACTCTGTGGTAAAGTGAAACGATAAGTTTCGGCTTATATGTCCGGATCGTCTGTTCGGTACCGATAAGAGCTTCTTTTTCACTGCCCTCGACATCGTACTTAATCAGTGTTGCCGGCTTGCCGCCGAGGATACTGTCCACACTTTTTGCATCGGTCTCATATCCTCTGCCCTTTGTTTCCTCGGAGATATTGTCGGTGAATGAGGAATTGCGTCCGGATTTATTGTAGAACATAAGCTTTGTATCCGAACTCCAGACGGCAATATTTCTTGCGTCAAGCAGCGCACCGCTGATATAGTACAGTCTCCGTCTGAGTTTGGAATAATTGCGTCTGTCAGGCTCTATCGCATAGATCTTATTGAAGCGTTTTCCGGTAAGTTTAAGGAAATCTTCGACAGTATCTCCGCTGTAGGCGCCGAGATCGACATACGTTTCATTGAATCCTATTTTCATAATATCCAGTATGTCTGATTTTGGGGTCTCGCAAGAGCGAAGATCACCGATATCCCCGGAAATACGGTATCTCATAAGTGCGTCAAGGCATTCCTTTGACTCCTGATCCGCAAGAATGGATTTAAGCGTCATTATCTCAAATTCGTGATCCGAGATATAATCGCCGTCAAAAAGACCGTCACCTATAACAGGCACATCGGGTGCATAGGTTTCGTATTTCTCACGGATCTGTTCGATCCTGTCAAGTACGTCGGGAAGGGCAGTGCCGAAGCAGATCACGACTATAAAGTCTTTGTAAAGCTCTTCTATCTCGGAGAGCTTTTTTACTCGGAAACCTTTAAAGCTGTGACCTCTGACGAATTCGTCACTTGCCATGAAATCGGCAGGTTTAATGCCGAGTGTGTCCATTACTGCAAGAATCTTTTCGGCTCCGTCTCCCATTCCGTACATTATGATCGGTTTTTTAGTTTCCGCCAGTCGTGTCCAGACATCAACGACAGGGCGATGACGTTCAGGAACGAGTGATGTTTCTTCCATTGTTCATATACCTGCTTTTAACGAAAATAAACTTTGGGTATTCTTCTTTATTCTACAGTTACCGATTTTGCGAGATTTCTCGGTTTGTCAACATCATTTCCTCTGAGTACAGCCGTATAGTAAGCGATAAGCTGGAGAGGAACGACTGCAACGAGCGGCATGAGAAGATCTCCCGCATCGGGTATGTTTATGATCTGATCCGCGCTTTCTGCATCGATCGAAACGTCTTTGGGGCAGATCGCTATTACATAAGCACCGCGGGTCTTTACTTCACGCATATTGCTTATGGTTTTTGCAAGAAGCTCACGCTGTGTTGCGACTGCTATTACCGGCATTCCGCTGCTTATTAGCGAGATAGTACCGTGCTTCAGTTCACCTGCCGCATAACTTTCCGAGTGGATATAAGATATCTCCTTGAGCTTCAGCGAGCCTTCCATGCTTAGTGCATAGTCAAGACCGCGTCCGATATACAGAAGACTGTCCGCGCCTACAAGTCTTGAAGCCGCTTTCCTGTATGGATCGAGATCTTCAAGGCATTCCGAGATCTTTTCCGGTATCTTTTCAAGCTCTGCGATGTAATTTCTGCACTCGTCCTCGGTTATAGCGCCTCTTGCAAGAGCAACTCTGAACGAAAGGAGGTACATAAGTGCATTCTGTACCATATATGCCTTTGTCGATGCAACGGATATCTCCGGACCGGCATAAGTGAACATTACCATTTTAGCTTCCCGTGCAATTGACGAGCCGACTACATTCACAAAAGCAAGTGTATCCGCACCTACTTCGTTCGCAAGTTCAAGTGCTGCTTTTGTATCTGCGGTTTCACCGGACTGTGAGATTATCACAACAAGATCATCGGCGGAAAGGAGCGGATTCCTGTATCTGAACTCCGATGCGATATCAACTATTACCGGAGTACGGGATGTGGACTCGATTATATATTTTCCAACCATACCAGCGTGCATCGCAGAACCGCATGCAACAATGAATATGTGGTGGTAATTGCGGAGCATCTCGTCTGTAAGCCCGCATTCCTCAAAGCAGGGAAGACCGTCTCTTATACGAGGGGATATCGTCTTTGTTACAGCACCCGGCTGTTCATGTATCTCCTTGAGCATGAAGTGCTCGAATCCGCCTTTTTCAGCTTCCGATACATCCCATGTCGCAGTCTGGACTTCCTTGGTTATCTTGTTTCCATGCAGATCGCAGAATGCGGCTCCGCTCTGTGATATAGCGGCGATCTCACCGGTCTCAAGCAGATAGTACTGCTTGGTGTATTCGAGGAGTGCCGTCATATCCGAAGCAATGTACATTTCGCCTTCACCGATGCCAACGATGAGCGGACTGTCCTTACGGACAGCATAGATCATGTCCGGATAGTCTCTGAACATTATACCGAGAGCATAAGCACCCTCAATGTCAGTGACAGCCTTCGATATAGCTTCGACAGGGTTGCCGGTGTAATAATAGTCGAGCAGCTTGGCTACTGTTTCGGTGTCTGTTTCGCTTTCAAAGACATAGCCTTTTTCTGTAAGGAAGCTTTTCAGTTTCCTGTAATTTTCAATGATCCCGTTATGTACGATAGTGATGCGGCTGTTGCCGATAGGGTGGCTGTTTATATCACTCGGCTCACCGTGTGTTGCCCAGCGTGTATGTCCGATACCCGTGACCGCATCAAGTTCTCCTGCCTCTTCCAGTTTCTTTACCAATCCGTCATTTATCCTGCCCTTGGCTTTTATAGTTCTTATCTTTCCGTTTTCTGAAACTGCGATTCCTGCGCTGTCATATCCTCGGTATTCAAGTTTCCTGAGAGAATTAACAAGTATATTCCCGCATTTTTTCATTCCTGTGTAACCAACGATTCCGCACATAGCAATTATCCTTTCAGATTGTTCGCAAATCGTATATATTCGCTGATATATACAGAAATACATATTAATTATACCACAATGTAATCGGTTTTGCAACCATTTTCGCGTAATTTATGCAAAAAACGTAAAAAATACCGCTCTGCCATGCCTGACAGAGCGGTATTGATATTGTTTTTATGAAACTTTTCTGATGATAGCCTGAATAAGATTTGCTATCTGCGGTTTTGAGAACTGATCATCGGCACCTACGCTGACACCCTTACGCTTCATTGTCTCGTCTATCAGCGACGAGAACAGGAACACGGGTATCTGTTTGAGCTTATCATCGCTCTTGATGAGTTTCGTAAGTCTGTGACCGTCCATCTGCGGCATCTCTATATCGCTTACCACAAGTCCGATGTAATCCCGTACATTATCACGGTTGGAGAAGGAAGATATGTAGTTCCATGCTTCAAGACCGTTGGAGAAAGAAGCGATATTATGGAATCCGGCATCGGTTATTGCATTTACCACAAGCTTATTGAGGAAAGGAGAATCCTCCGCAATGACTATCTTTGTATCGAATCTTGTATCACGTGTTGACTCAATAGAATCCATTCCGGCAAGATCAAGCGAAGCGGAGCAGTTAAGATCGGAGATGATCTTCTCAAAATCAAGAATAACTATGATGCGTCCTTCTATTTTTGCTATACCGGTAGCAATACCTTTCTGGCTGTTGTTTGCAACTGTCGGCGGCTTCTCGATATTGCTCCAGCTTATACGCTGGATACCCTTTACACTTGTAACATGGAAAGCGATATCAAGTCCGTTGAACTCGCAGAGGATCAGAAGACCTTCGTTACCTGCGGGAAGAGTATTACCGAGAACTTTATGAAGATCAACCACAGTAATTATCTTGTCACGGGGCATAAAAAGTCCTTCTATTTCTTCCGGTGCAGCCGGGAGGGGAGTAACCTCACGGTATGTCATTATCTCGTTTACTTTTGCGATATTAATACCGTAATCCTTTTCGCCTACAAAAAATTCGAGCAGTTCGAGCTCATTAGTTCCGCTTTCAAGCAAAATATTAGTTTCCATAGCTCCGCCTTTCCGTTAACAATCTATGGAATAACCATAGTTTTATAGAAATATTATACATCTTTTTGGGAATAAAATCAATACTTCAACAAAAAATTTAATAAATCTCTATATTTCAGCATAATATTTTGTGAGTGTTGCACAAAAATCAGTAATCATAGTGACTTCCGCCCACAAACTCTCTGACAAGTGAGTTTGCAGGAACCAGATCCATGTCCATTCCTTCGATCTCGGTGAGGAATTCTTCAAGATCCTTGAAAGGCTCATATTCCGGATATGTATTTCTTGCTTCAAGAAGTTCATCAAGTATTATCGGCTTATATACTGCCGGTTCATAGGCTATGAAAGTGTCTATATCGAACATTGCCTTGTCCTTGTGCGGCATTATGAAGCGCTGTTCACCTTTCTGGACCCATTTGAAGAAATCAAGCGTTTCGGAAATGCCTCTTCCTCTGAAAAGCTTGTCGCGGCAGATGCGGCGCATAAGTCTGACTTTTGACGGGTGGAGAAGCTCGCTTTCATCATTTTTCAGTCTTGTTCTTACGCTGACATACACTGTGGTAGCATGCTCACCGATGTTTCCGGTTATCTCGGGGTTCAGCGCGTGGATCCCTTCGAGTATAACAAATTCGCCGTGTTCACGTTTAAGTGTCTTTCCTTCGTGGCGTGTCTGAGTCGCGAAATCGAAAGTGGGCATACGGACTTCTTCACATTTCCAGAGCATTTCAAGATGCTCGTTAAGAAGATCCATATCAAGTCTTTTCGGGCTTTCAAGATCGACTCTGCCGTCTTCGTCAACCTCGTTGTTGGGATCGCTTATTGGTCTGAAATAGTTGTCCATAGATATAGCATGGACAGTCTTTCCGGCATTTTCAAGAAGTGTGGCAAGCCGGAGCGCAGTGGTTGTTTTAGCCGAACCGGACGGACCGGAGATAAGAATGATAGGGAGGTGATGCTCTCGGTCAAGAATATGATCCGCAACATTCTTTATTTCGTCACAGTAAACCTGTTCGGCATGTTCGATAAACTCCTGCGGACGTTCTTTCACAGCATGGTTAAGTTCGTTGAGCGACAGTATTTTCATGATTTCTGACTCCCTTCAATTTCAAGCAATTCTATTATTTCGCCAAGATCGCTGCATACAGCGGAAATACAGCTTTCAAGATTTTCGTCCGGCTGTGTGAGATCCGGAACCATAACGGTATAGCAGCCGGCACTGTGAGCGGACATGACGCCGTTCGGCGAATCCTCGACGGCGATGCACTCATTTGCGGAAAGACCGAGCTTTTCGGTGGTGAAAAGGTATATATCCGGCTTCGGCTTTCCCCATTCGACCATTGAAGCACAGATAATCCTGTCGAAACAGCCGTCAAGACCTGCAAGTTTCAGCAGCTTTTCCGCTCTAACTGTATCTGTGGCAGTTGCGACAGCGCGCATATATCCGTTCTTTCCGAGATATGCGAGCAGTTCCGAAGCGCCTTTCTTCGTCTCGATACCGAACTTGTCTATATGTTCCTGCATAAGCTTCATTCTGCGTTCACGAAGCTGCCTGTAATCACAGCCTTCGCCGAACCATTCGGTAAAGAGGGGCTGAACGAGCCGGTGGGTAAGGCTCCGTAATGTGAGAGCCTGTTCCGGGGACATATCATATCCGAACTGCGATGCTGCTTCGCGCCAATATCGGAAAAGAAGCTTCTCGGTATCGAGCAGAGTGCCGTCGAGATCGAATATTACCGCTTTTATACCTGCCGGTAAAGGTGTTTTAATATTCATAAGCCGGACCGTACCTTGTAATATTCTTTATAGAGTGGAGAGTGGAAACGTTCTTGCTTTTCGACAAAGTGTACACCATAGTTTTCTGTGCGTTCACTTCAAATTCGATTCCCTCAACCGCAAGAGCGGAAGGCGGGATATATTCGACGGTGACTGTATAAAGCTCGCCGACATTTGTGACATCGGTTACTCTCGGCGAGTAAGCGGCATAATGCGGGTTGATAGGAACAAGATACGAGTTCATATCTTCTATATATGTGAACGTTGTATCCATTGAACCTACAGTCTGGTGCTGGATCGGTACCGAGTTGCCGTAGATCGAACGGACAGAAAACTCCACATCTATCGCCGGAACATACATATATGTGTTATACAGCTTCTCATAGTTGGAGTTATCGCCGGTAAGTATTATCCGCCAGATTGCGGATTCAACAATGATCGTTGGCGGAAGCTCGTCAACTGTATCGCAGTCGGGAGGATCTACCGCTACGATAGGATACAGGAACAGCGCAAGATCGTTCTTCAGTTCTGTGCGGTTTGCGATATTTGATATTATAGCGGAAAAGAAGCTGACGGTTGAGATTATTCCTATCACCGACATAACGATGACAAATACCGCAAAGACAAGATAAAGCTTGTTCGGGCGCTCGGGAGCTGCTTCCGTGCCGGATTCATCTTCGCCATTCACTTCATTCTCAACCGACAGCTCGCTTGAGTCCTCTGAGAGTGCCTCGCTGATATTATCGGCAAATCCGTCATTTTCTCTGCGGGTATCACGGCTGTGCGGGACAAATTCCTTAACGTCGGTATCCGACGCAGGTAAATTGTGTGAATCTTCGCTGTTAAGAGCAGAGGTCTCCGCTTCTTCAGACCGGCGCAGGCGCTCTACCATTCTTTTTTCAGCTTCAATGACCTTTTGTTCATTGGTCTTTTCGCCTATGAACTCTTTTCTCTCGATCTCCGCAAGAATACTTTCCGGCTCCTGAAGATCTTCTTCGGTGTCGGCGGCGTTGAGCTGTTCGGTTATCTTTTCCGCTGCATTAATGGCAGCCGGCGATCTGTTCTTTTTACGGTTTTTCTTCTTTGAAGACATTTTTTCTCCTTATCTTATCTGCCCGCAGCCGCTGATAAGGTATTTATATGTAGTAAGTTCTTTAAGTCCCATAGGACCTCTTGCATGAAGCTTCTGTGTAGAGATGCCTATTTCTGCGCCGAGACCGAATTCAAATCCGTCGGTAAAACGTGTACTTGCATTGACGTAAACTGCTGCTGCGTCAACACATCTCCGAAATTTCTGCGCATTTTCAAGATTTATGGTAACTATACATTCGCTGTGCTTTGTACCGAACTTGTTGATGTGTTCTATCGCTTCATCGATGCTCGATACCGTCTTTACCGCAAGGACATAATCGTTGAACTCTGTTGCATAGTCTTCTTCAGTCGCGGTATGTTCTGTCTTCATATACTTTGCGCATTCTTCATCGCCGTAAATCTTGACTTTGCCGTTCCAGCGCTTTTCAAGAGCCGTGTAGAACTGTTCCGCGACATCTTTGTGAACGAGAACAGTTTCAATTGCATTGCATACGCTCGGACGTGAAGTCTTGGCATTATCCGTGATATTTACAGCCATATCAATATCTGCGAATCTGTCCACATATACATGGCAGTTTCCTTCGCCGGTCTGAATAACCGGTATTGTGGAATTCTGGCGTACCGATCTGATAAGTCCGCCGCCTCCTCTGGGGATAAGGACATCTATGTATTTATCGGCTTTCATAAGATCTCCGGCAACAGCTCTTGATGTATCTACAACAAGCTGGACAGCATCTTCGGGAATACCGTTTTCTTTTATTGCATCGCGCATTATCCCGACAAGGCATTTGTTCGAGTAGATCGCATCGCTTCCGCCGCGCAGGATACATACATTTCCGGATTTAAGGCAGAGTGCTGCTGCGTCCACAGTAACATTAGGTCTCGATTCAAAGATGATACCGATAACTCCGAGGGGAACGCGGATCTTCTCAACGATAAGACCGTTCGGGAGTTCCTCGCCTCCAATGATCTCATTTATCGGATCTTTCAGCTCCATGACCTGTCTGACTCCCTCGCTCATTCCGGAAATGCGCGCTTCTGTAAGTGTCAGACGGTCTATCATAGCCTCGGACATTCCGTTAACTTTCGCATTTTCAATATCACGCTTGTTTTCCTTTATAATAAGGTCTTTGTTCTTTTCAAGTGATTCTGCTATTGCGGCAAGTGCAGCATTTTTCTGTTTTGTTCCTACCGTTGTCATAGCAAGTTCAGCTTTTTTTGCGGCAGTACCGAGTTCTTCTATGTAGCTCATCGTTTTGTTCCTTTCTTTATGCAAGATCGAATATGGTGCATTTTGCTGTTCCTTCAAATACTCTGTAAAGCTGTTCCGGGTCATCGCCGTTGATGATTACCGTGGGTATCCCGTTTTCACCTGCAATTGATGCGGCTTCAAGCTTGGTTATCATGCCGCCGCTTGCAAGCTCGCTGCCTTTCTGTCTTGCAGAGTTTATCATATCGTCCGTAAGCTTTGTTACAAGCGGGATATGTTTAGCGTCCGGTTCGGACGGATTTTTATCATACAGCCCGTCAACATCTGTTAGAATTATCAGCAGATCAGCTTCGCAAAGCTGGGCAGTCACTGCTGAAAGCGTGTCATTCTCGTCAAAGTCAAGCTGTTCGATAGATACGGTATCATTTGCATTGATAATAGGGACGATCTTCATTTCAAGCAGGCGGTGCAGGGTATTGAATGCGTTCTCATGACGGGTCTTGTTGCTGATCACATCGCGTGTTACAAGAAGCTGGGCGACGTTGTGGTTGAACTTTGAGAACTCTCTGTCATATATGTTCATAAGCTCGCATTGACCTATAGCTGCGCAAGCCTGTTTTGTAGGTATGTCCTTTGGGCGTGATGTTAGACCGGCTTTTCCGACACCTATACCAATCGCACCGGAAGTAACGAATATAATGTCGCGTCCCTCATTTTTAAGGTCAGACATTACTTCAATAAGCTTTCTTACACGTCTTATGTTTAGATTTCCTGTTTTGTAGCAGAGGGTAGATGTTCCGACTTTTATTACGACGCGTCTGGCGTCTCTTATTTTATCCATTTTATTGTCCTCACAAGTGAATGTTATTGGGTTGCATGGTCTTATCTGCACATATTTATTATATTATATCAAAAAAAAGCTGCAATTGCAAGAGATAAGTGTGAAAAAAACACTTTTATCAGAAAACAGGAGTGATTTTTCCTGAAACAGCATATTCACTGTCAATAAACAACGATTTTTGTTGACAAACAGGTCAAAGTATTGTATAATAATCATAATGTATTTTATATGGGCGCAATTTTTCTGCGTTTTCGCAGCTCATATAAGGAAAGGAAGTAGTATTATGTCTGTTGTTAACTCCATGGAAAACATTGTCGATACCGCTCTTGAAGAATTGTTGAAGGAGGACCCTGAATGCTGCAGATGTGAGCACTGTATGGACGATATGAAGTGCCTTGCGCTCAATGCGCTCCCGCCCAAATATGTAAGCTCCGAAAAGGGCGTGCTTTTTTCAAAGATCAGCAGCGCTATGGGACAGCAGCGTTCTATTGATATACGCGTAGCCTGCATAAATGCTCTTGAATTTGTAAAGGGTCACCCGCATCACCCTAAAACGTAAAATCCCGGAATAAAACAAACCTCCTGCTTATAACAGGAGGTTTGTTGTCATATTAAATATGCCGAACGCTTTAGATCTTTACAAAACTTGTGTGATACGACACAAAAATCCGCCCACAAATGAAACTGTGGGCGGACTCGCGGCGGGGCGTTACCCACTGTCTATGCCGAACGCTTTAGAATTTTACAAAACTTGTGTGATACGACACAAAAACCCGCCCATAGATTAAACTGTGGGCGGATTCGCGGCGGAGCGTTCCTCGCTGGTGCGGGTAACAGGAGTTGAACCTGCACGGTTGCCCACCGGAACCTAAATCCGGCGCGTCTGCCAATTCCGCCATACCCGCATACTGTCTGTTATTATATCACCAAAATGCTTAAATGTCAATGATAAATGAACAAAAAGATGCCGCAGCTTCTAAAAGCTGCGGCAGTTCTTTATGCAGTTATTATCTTATTTGCGCTGTGAAGATCCAGCTTTTCTACTGCTGCTTCACGCATCTTGTATTTGAGTATCTTTCCGGCTGCGTTCATCGGGAACTCGGTTACGAAATCAACGTATCTCGGTACCTTGTGCTTAGCCATATGATCGCGTACATACTGTTTGATCTCTTCTTCATCTGATGTTTCGCCGTCGTTCAGAATGATGCAGGCCATGATTTCCTCGCCGTAATCCTTGTCGGGAACACCTATGACCTGAACGTCCTTAACTTTCGGGTGGGTGTAGAGGAAGTCCTCGATCTCCTTGGGGTAGATATTTTCACCGCCGCGGATTATCATATCCTTGATACGTCCGGTGATCTTGTAATAACCGTCAGAAGAACGGCGGCGGGCAAGGTCGCCGGTATGGAGCCAGCCCTCGGAGTCGATAGCTGCTGCGGTAGCTTCGGGCATTTTGTAGTATCCCTTCATTATGTTATAGCCGCGTGCAACGAACTCGCCGTCAACATCGTCCGGAAGCTCTTCATTGGTTTCGGGGTCAACGATCTTGCATTCTACTCCGAATATCGGTCCGCCTACAGTATTGACACGCTGTTCAACGCTGTCGGTTGTCTTGCTCATTGTGGTGGCAGGAGATGCTTCTGTCTGACCGTAGGTAATGCAGATCTCGCTCATGTGCATTTTCTCTATAACGTCCTGCATAGTCTTGATAGGGCAGGGGGAGCCTGCCATAATACCGGTTCTCATGTGCGAGAAGTCCGTTGTCGGGAAGTTCTCGTGACCGAGCATAGCAATAAACATCGTAGGAACGCCGTGGAAGCAGGTGATCTTCTCCTTGTTTATGCAGTTCAGTCCCTTTCTGGGGGAGAATGCCGGGATAGGCGACATTGTTACGCCATGAGTTACAGATGCTGTCATTGCAAGTACCATACCGAAGCAATGGAACATAGGAACCTGGATCATCATTCTGTCCGATGTGGAAAGATCCATGCAGTCGCCGATCGCCTTGCCGTTGTTTACAACATTGTAGTGTGTGAGCATAACGCCCTTGGGGAAGCCTGTCGTTCCGGAGGTGTACTGCATATTCGCAACGTCGTTCTTGTCGATAGTACGGCGAAGCTTCTCGACATCGCTGTACGGAACTTCGGCAGCCTTCGCATTCGCTTCTTCCCATGTGTATGCACCGGGCATTTCAAATCCGTCGGTTATGATATTTTTCAGTACCGGCAGACGTTTGGAGTTGAGCTTGCCTTTTTCGCATGTATCAAGTTCGGGGCATATCTCGCGTATTATAGACTTGTAATCGCAGTCCTTATGGTTCTCGATCATTACCAGAGTATGGGTATCTGACTGTTTCAGAAGATATTCGGTCTCGTGGATCTTATATGCCGTATTTACGGTAACAAGGACTGCACCGATCTTTGTTGTAGCCCAGAATGTGATGTACCAGGAGGGAACATTGGTAGCCCAGATCGCTACATGATCGCCTTTCTTTACGCCCATTGCAACAAGTGCGCGCGCAAAGTTGTCAACATCGTCCCTGAACTCGGGATATGTTCTTGTATAGTCGAGCTCGGTATATCTGAAAGCGTACTGGTTCGGGAATTCCTCGCATACCCTGTCAAGTACATCGGGGAATGTGTAGTCGATAAGTCTTTCCTTGGGCCAGATATACTTTCCGCCGTCCTTGCGGCTGTTGTCCTGGAGGGGGTGTTTATGACGGTGTCTGTAGGGCGTCATATAGTTCATGAAATGGGGAATGACGATACCGGCATCGCAGAGTTCTTTGGACCAGCGCTTTACCCATTCGAGGGTGACATAACCGCTGTAGTTTATGCTCTTGAGTGCGTCCAGCATGTCCTTTATCGGCATATCGCCTTCGCCCATGAGTTTATATGTCAGCTTGCCGTCAGTCATTACACTGTCTTTAATATGTGTGTACTTGATGTGCTCGCCGAGATTTGCAACTGTTGTTTCGGGAAGCTCGCCTGTAAATCTGTAGGGGTGGTGCATATCCCAGAGCGCGCCTATCTTTCTGCTTCCGACGCTTTCGAGGACTTTGCAGAGACGCTTGGTATCACAGTAATCACCGTTTGTCTCAACCAGAAGGGTTACGTTGTATTCTTCTGCGGCAACTGCAAGTTCTTTCAGTTCCGAAATCACGAACTCGTCATCTACAAGACCGGAGGGAGCAAGTCCGTCATCTGCAAGTATGCGGACGAAAGATGTTCCCATTTTACTTGCAAGCTTGATATATTCTATGATCTCCGCCTTGTTTTCGGCGGACTTTTCCTTGAAGCGAAGGCAGGCGCCGGAAGAGAAGCATGAGATCTCAATACCGATGCTCTTAAGTTTTGCGATAGTGGCGGGGAGCTGTTTTTCTGTGAAAGGCTTTGCCTTGACGGAGAAGATGTCGTTTCCGAGACCGCGGATCTCTATTCCGTCAAATCCGAGGTCTTTTGCCATTGAATAGATGTCGGACCATTCAAAATCATGGCAGGCGAGAGTTGAGAAGCTGAATTTCATTTCTGTTTCCTCCTGAAAATTGTGTTGACGGACGGTTTTGAAAAAAATAAAACCGTCCCAAAGAATTTCTTTGAGACGGGAATATACAATACCCGCGGTACCACTCAAATTGCGCTTTTCTGCGCCCCTCAGGCTCTATCAAGCCTTATGCCTTAACGCGGCAGGACGGGAAATATTACTTGCTTTCGCTTTCGCATTTCCGACTCGGAAGGGAGCTGTACATGTATGTCCGTTACCGTTTCGCATCGCCCAACGGCTTTCTGAAAACTTTCATACCGACGATCTTCGTCATAGTCATTATTGCAATAATATCACATTTTTTCAGATTTGTCAACAGTTTTTTCAAAATTTTTTGATATCCGGACAGTGCCGGAATGAAATATCTATTCTTATATTAAAGAATATAAAAATAATAATTCAAATAAATGTAAAAATATTACAAAAAGCTATTGATTTTGTTGAAAAAATGTGTTATATTTATATATAGAATAAGTTGGATTTGTATGTCCTTAACAGACAGAAGGTGGCAAAATGTTCGATCTGTTTTCTTTGCTTAAACAGTATAACTGTATAGATATTATCGTAAAAACCGCCGGAAGCATAACGCTTACGGTTGTGGGAGAATATGACGGTACAACATACGGAAAGCCTCTCGCATTTTCTGATTTTGTGTATATTGATGATTTTCCGCCGCTTATGGATACCATAAACGAATATGCTCACGGTTCGGCGGAGCGTATGCATACACATTTCAGAATTGAACATGAAGGCGAATTGCATTGGGCATATATGTCTTGCTGCAAGGTGGATCAGGGAAAGTTCTCCGGTATATTGCTTGATGTATATGAGTACATAGATTCGATACCGAATGACAGTGTTATCAGCGAATTTGAAAAGCGTCAGGGAAATAAGATATCCCCGCTCAACAACAATTCCGCTTCACTGCTTGAGATCTGCGGCAAGGATTATCTCCGCAGAATACAGAATCCTTTCTCGTCTGATCCGAGACTTTATACTGCTATTCTTGACGAGGACGGCAGTGTTATTTCCGCGCCTTCATACACGGAAAAGACTGATTACCCATACTCTGCGAAGGAACCGGTACGGTTCAGTTTCCATACAGGCGCTTACTGGTACATCGGCTCGGACAGCGAAGATGCTGTAAAGAAAGCTGAGCCTTATCTCAAAGGACTTGCAGAGTGTCTTTCAAGTATTGCTCATTCGATCGTTGCGCTTTACAATGAAGCCGAGAATTCAAATGCGGTCAACAAGCAGCTCGGCGCAAACGTTGAGCAGCAGATGGTTGTCAACAGTATGCAGTCCGTAATAATGCAGGAACCGCGAGCAAGCGATGCGGTCATAAAAGTCCTTGATCTTGCGGGAGAATATCTTCATATAGACGGTATCATTGCTTTCGGAGACGGGACTGACGGCGAAAGAAAGGAATTCTGCCGTTATGAACGCAACAGCTGCGGGATATCCGGGTCTTTTGAGAAGATTGTGAACAGTTATGACACAATAAAGAAAGAGGCTTCCGAATTTGACAACTACTTTTCCACTGAGAATGAAGAGCGTCTTGCAGCTTTAGGAATTTCTGCATTTGCTCTGACAGTTCTTAACGACAACAACGGTGTTAACGGTATAATCATGTACCTGCACCGGGAAGAGCATAAGTGGAGCTATAACGAGAGAAAGATGATAAGAAGCATCTCTCAGGTGCTTTCATCTGTAATATTCCGATGTGAATCTGAAAAACAGATAGAGGAGAAGAATGCACAGCTCTATAACCTTGCTTTCTTTGACTCGATGCTTGGCATTAAAAACCGCTCAAGACTTGACATAGATGTAAATAAAATTATCGCTGACAACGGTTCCGGAGCGGCTATGGCTATACAGATCCTGAACACTCGTTTCCTTAACGAGGTTTTTGGACAGAGATATACCGACAAGCTTCTGAAAGAAATTGCAGGATTCCTTTCTTTGCCTGAGATCGGCGGGGAAGGTGTATATCGCTATTCCGGAAGTATTATGATGATAATCGCAAAGGATTGTACTGCGGAAGAAGCCCAGATCAAGACAACAAAGATAATCGAAAGGATAAAAGAGCCGTTTATAATCGACGGACTTAAACAGTATGCTGAGACCGCTATCGGAATTGCGGTATATAATGGCTCGACCGGTTCCGGCGAAGATCTGTACCGCGCTGCGACCCTGTCTCTTTACCGGGCTAATGAATACGGTAAGAATACATTCGCATTCTATAACAGAGAATTCCTTAATATCAAGGGTGAAGCGTTCAATCTCGAAAGTGAACTGAGACGCTGCATAGCTGACAATATGCGTAATTTTGAAGTTACCTTCCAGCCTGTATTCGATACAAAAGGCAATATCAATCATTATGAAACTCTGCTTCGCTGGAAGAGCGAAAAAATGGGAAGTATTTCTCCGAAAGTGTTCATGCGTATGATGGAGAAAGTCGGACTTGACGCGTCGATAGATCTCTGGGTATTGCCGAGAGCTTGTACGTTCTGTAAACAGATACGCGAAGCTACCGGCAAGGATATCCGCGTAAGCGTAAATCTCACCACTCACGAAATGCAGACCGGAGCATTGCCCGAACGTTTCAGAGACGAGATCGAGCGCTGCGGACTTAACGGAAATGAGATAATCGCGGAAGTGCCGGAAGCTGCGCATGTCCTTTCATATAATGATACTGCATCAACTCTCGGTAAGTTCAAGCGGCTCGGAATGCTTATCTGCATTGACAGCTTCGGAAACGAGTTTCTTCCGCTTCATGTGCTCAAAAACTCCTACGTTGATATGATAAAAGTCGGTTCGAGCTTTGTCACCAATTCCGGCGGAGAGTTCGATGATGTTCTGCTTAGTACAACGTTCTCTCTCGCTTCAAGCAGGGGAATACTTACCGGTGTCAAGAATATAGAATACCGCAGTCAGCTTGATGCTGCAAAACACGCGGGCTCTGACCTTATGCAGGGCGGTTATATTGAAGCTCCCGCAACAGCAGATGAGATCCTTTCAAAAATCCATATCGGTGTTCCGCAGCAGATGTTCGGCTGAGTGCCGTAACCATTATATTGGCATATTCGGAAAGTACTGAAGTCTGAGCTTGTCGGCAATGAGTGCTATGAACTCGGAGTTTGTGGGCTTTCCTCTTGAAGTGTGTATCGTATAGCCGAACAGTCCGTTCAGCACATCTACGTCACCTCTGTCCCATGCTATTTCAATAGCGTGTCTTATTGCGCGTTCAACTCTTGAAGATGTAGTTCCGTATTTCTGCGCAACAGTAGGATAAAGAAGCTTGGTTACGCTGTTTATCATCTCATCATCATTTATTGAAAGGATTATTGCCGTCCGAAGATAGTGATATCCTTTTATATGCGCGGGAATGCCTATCCTGTGGATCATATCGGTCACTATGTATTCGATGTTTGCCATATCCTTTACAGAATCGGGAGATGTTACTTTTCTGTAGTTTTTCAGAGAATGTACCTTGTTCACCATTATTTCCGGAGCGAACGGCTTTACCATAAAGTAGCTTGCGCCGGCGTCCATAACTTCCTTTTCAAGTTCAGGAGTGTTGATGTTGGATACGACTATCGTGATAGGCACAGTTCCTTTTGCTGTACGGATCTCGTCGAGAAGTGAGGCGGCATCGAGCTCCGGCATTTTAGCCTCGATTATGAGAAAATCGGGCATATCGTTTTTGACGGATTCGAGTATTGTTTTTCCGTTCTTGTGGCGTGTTGCAGTAAACATTCCTTCTTTTTTGAGAAGGCTTGCCCATGTGAGTCCATATTCGGAAGAATCGTCGCCTATAAGTATTTTGATTTTGTCATTCATTGTTTTTTACCTCCGTGGTATTTTTATTTTGTGACCATATTGTATCATATATTTTCTCAAATGGCAATATTTTACAGCAAAATTCGAAACAACTAAAAAGTCAATTTGTCTTATGTAGAAAGTAAAACAAAAACCGCATGTGCGGAAATGCCGGATATAATAGGAAATATTTGGGTTTGTAATTCTGAAAAATGATGCGCGAAATTTGTCGGATAGCCCGAAAATCGGTGTTCCCTGATGTCGAAAATTTACTTGGATTTTATCAATTTTGTAGGAATAAACAATTATTTTTTTATATTTCAAAATAAAACAGGACTTCTTGTTTTATAAAATATTATTATGTAATTTAATATCAAAAAATATATCCGGGAGGAAAAATTATGTCAAAAACACTTGACTGGAACAAGTACATTGAAGCTGCAGTAGATGTAGTATCGGAAGGAGTTGTGCTGTTAAAGAACGATAACAGCGCACTTCCTCTTGACAGAAATGAAAGCACTGCTGTTTTCGGAAGAATACAGCTTCACTATTACAAGAGCGGTACAGGTTCAGGCGGAATGGTGAATGTATCAAAGGTTATCGGTATAACCGACGGGCTTATCGATGCAGGTGCAAAGGTGAACCGGAAGCTGCTTGATATTTATAAGAAATGGGACGATGAGAATCCTTACGATCTTGGTGAGGGCTGGGGTTCGGAGCCGTGGTCACAGAAAGAGATGCCTCTGTCTGATGATGTTGCCGGAGAAGCAGCGCGGGAATCCGCGTCAGCAGTTGTTATAATCGGACGAACTGCCGGCGAGGAGCAGGACAGCAAGCTTGAAAAGGGTTCGTATTATCTTACCGATATCGAAACGGAGATGCTTAAAACTGTAAGAAAGCATTTCGGCAGAATGATCGTTCTGCTGAATGTCGGCGGTATCATAGATCTGTCATTCCTTGATGATAAGGAAATATCTCCGGACGCTCTGATGATCGTATGGCACGGAGGAATGATCGGCGGAACAGGAACAGCGAAAGTACTTCTTGGTGATGTTTCGCCGAGCGGAAAGCTTCCAGATACTATCGCTTATAATGTCTTCGATCACGCTTCCGACAGGAATTTCGGATCTCCGGATAAATGCGTTTATGCCGAGGATATCTACGTTGGCTACCGCTATTTTGAAACGTTCGCAAGGGACAAGGTTCGATATCCTTTCGGCTATGGTATGTCATACACGGATTTTTCATCAACTTGTGAGAAAGCTGAATTATCCGGTGATTGCATAGAAATATCCGTAAAAGTCACAAATACCGGAAATATGTACAGCGGTAAACAGGTAGTTCAGCTCTATTATGAAGCACCGCAGGGAAAGCTCGGAAAACCTTCTCGTGTGCTCAGAATGTTCAGTAAAACTGCCGATCTTGCACCCGGAGCAAGTCAGTCGGTTACATTCAGCGTACCTGTAGATTCACTGTGTTCATACGACGATTCCGGAAAGAGCGGGTATAAGAACTGCTTTGTTATGGAAGCAGGCGAGTATAGCTTCTATGTAGGTTCAGATGTCAGATCGGCTGAAAAATGTTTTTCATTTACAATTGATGAAACAAAGAAATTGTCACAGCACAAACAATTGCTTGCGCCTCACACTGCATTTGACAGGATCGTTCCTTATAACGGAAATGAATCATCTGAACCTGTTCCGATGAATGAAAATGATGTTGACAGGATCATTTCCGACAGCCTGCCAGCGGAGATACCGCAGACCGGAGATAAGGGCATCAAGCTTGCCGATGTCAAGAGCGGGAAGAACACAATGGACGAGTTTATCGCCCAGCTTTCGGACGAAGATCTTGCATGCATAATACGCGGAGAGGGAATGGGCAGTCCGAAGGTAACTCCCGGAACAACTTCCGCTTTTGCCGGTGTTTCAAAGTCACTTATCGCATACGGGATACCGAGCTGCTGTACTTCGGACGGTCCTTCCGGTATGAGACTTGACTGCGGAACAAAGGCATTCAGTCTCCCGAACGGCACACTTATTGCATCGACATTCAATACCGTGCTTGTTAATCATCTTTTCTCACTTGCGGGACTTGAGATCGCTGCAAACAAGGTGGATTGCCTGCTCGGACCGGGAATGAACATACATCGCCACCCTCTGAACGGGCGCAATTTCGAGTATTTCTCGGAAGACCCATATCTTTGCGGAGAAATGGCTGCTGCTGAACTGCTGGGTTTGCAGACTGCCGGTGTCACAGGTACCGTCAAGCATTTCTGCGCCAACAATCAGGAACTTAACCGTCACTTCCTCGATTCGATCGTATCGGAGAGAGCGCTGCGCGAGATCTATCTTGAAGGATTCCGTATTGCCGTGCAGAAGGGTAATGCAAAAACGATAATGACTACCTACGGTTCTTTGAACGGGGTGTGGACAGCCGGCAACTACGAGCTGAACACAATGCTCCTGCGTGATGACTGGGGTTATGACGGACTTACAATGACCGACTGGTGGGCAAATATAAACCGCCGCGGAGAGAAGCCGAATAAGTCCGATTTTGCAGCTATGGCAAGAGCGCAGAACGATATCTATATGGTATGCTCCGACGCGGAGAATAACAAGGATAATACGCTGGAAATGCTTGCTGCCGGAAAACTTACACGCGGTGAATTGCAGCGTAATGCAGCAAACATCTGCACTTTTGCGATGAACACCCGTGCAATGGACAGACTTCTCGGACAGGAAGAAGAAATTGAGATCATCAACCGCCCGGCGGAAGAGCAGGAGGGGGATTCCGGGAATATCGAAGTATTCCGGCTTGACGGGGAAGTTACCATACCGCTTGACGGATTTGAAGCCCGAAAGGGTTCAAACTTTGTATTCGTTCTTGATATTGACAGGTTCGGCGATTATGAGACTTCAATTACCGCAAGTTCAGATAGCAGTGAGCTCGCACAGATACCTGTGACTATGTTCTTGACCGGTATTGCATGGGGCAACTTTACATTCAACGGAACAGGCGGAAAAGATGTAACGATAACGCGTCCCAATCAGCTGTATTCCCGTTTTACGACGGTGAGACTGTATTTTGCTCAGAACGGTCTCAAACCCAAGAGCATCACATTCAGACTTGTAAAGGAAGGGAAGACCTTCGCAGACGGAATATAAAAACAAAGGCTTTACCGGAAACGGTAAAGCCTTTAGCATTATGTACTGAAAATATCAGTAGTTTTCTTTTCTAACCTCGAAGAAGCTCTGGGGATGACCGCATACGGGACATACGCCGGGAGCTTTCTTGCCGATAACGAGGTGACCGCAGTTGCGGCATTCCCACATTGTCTCTTCGCTCTTCTCAAATACTTTCTGCATCTCGATGTTGTTGAGAAGCGCACGGTATCTTTCTTCGTGGTGCTTTTCGATCTCGCCTACCATTCTGAACTGTGCGGCAAGCTTTGTGAAACCTTCTTCTTCAGCGTCCTTAGCGAACTGAGCGTACATATCGGTCCACTCATAGTTCTCGCCTTCTGCTGCTGCAGCAAGGTTCTTTGCGGTATCGCCGAGTTCACCGAGAGCCTTGAACCAGATCTTTGCATGTTCCTTTTCGTTGTTTGCGGTAGCCTCAAAAATAGCAGCTATCTGCTCATATCCTTCCTTCTTTGCTACGGAAGCAAAGTAAGTGTACTTGTTGCGTGCCTGTGATTCACCTGCAAATGCGGTAAGCAGGTTCTTTTCAGTCTTTGATCCCTTTAATTCCATGGTGTTATACCTCCGATTGGATAATTCTGACAAAATGCCAGTAATTAATTATAACATTTTTGTGTATACTTGTCAATACAAATTTTACTTTTTTCTTCTTTTATTTTTAATATCCCGGAAGAACATAAACCAGATGATGACCTGACCTGCGGCAAGCATGAGCAGCACGATAAGAACAACTACCGTAGCCGGATTCCACAATCCGTGCGCCGAAAAATACCATATCAGATAAATGCTGACAGCGGCAAGAATAATGCCGTTTATCAGCGGTGTGCCGCTGTTTTTCATTTGCTCTGTAAGCGTTTAGCCATAAGTGTGTTCTTCATCAGCATTGCGATAGTCATAGGTCCTACGCCTCCGGGAACAGGGGTGATGTAAGAAGCCTTCGGCTCTACTTCGTCGAATTTAACATCTCCGCAGAGTTTATTCTCTGCGTTTCTGTTCATACCTACGTCAATAACGACTGCACCTTCCTTGACCATATCGGCTGTAACAAAATCGGCTTTTCCGACAGCGCTTACGAGAATGTCCGCGCGTCTGCATACTTCCGCAAGATTCTTTGTATGGGAATGACAGATAGTGACCGTAGCGTTCTCATGCAGAAGGAGCATCGCCATAGGCTTGCCGACGATATTTGATCGTCCTATGACTACACATTCCTTGCCCTCAACATCCGTGCCGGTGCTGTGGATAAGCTCCATAACGCCTGCGGGAGTGCAGGGAAGAAAAGCGTAATTCCCGATAACGATTCTACCGACATTCTCCGCGTGGAAAGCGTCAACGTCCTTTTTGGGAGATATCGTCTTGATGATCTTCTTCTCGGTGATATGTTTCGGAAGCGGAAGCTGTACAAGTATTCCGTTTACATTCGGGTCATCGTTCAGCGTTCTTACCAGATCACGCAGTTCTTTCTCTGTTGTCTCTTCCGGCAGCGCGTATTCGTATGACTGAATACCGCATGCTTCACAAGCCTTTTTCTTATTGTTGACATAGACACGGCTTGCCCGATTGTTACCTACTATTACAACTGCGAGTCCGACTTTAAGACCGTCGCGCTCTATCTCTGCGCGGACTTCTTCCTTGATTTTCTGTGATACTGCTTTTCCGTCGATGATCTTTGCCATTCTGTTTGTCCTCCTTATTTATCGCTGTCATCAAAAATACTCGAAGCAGTCGTTGTGACATGCTCCTTTTCGGCTTTCTTAAAGGCTTTCATAGCCTTTTCAGTTTCTTTTTCATTCTTCATATCGGTATAGAATTTATCCATACGTTCTTTGCATTCCGCCGTGTCTTTCCAACGTACATAAGACGGTGTTTTTTTGATCTTTATCTTAAAATACACGAGCAGAACAAGACAGAACAGAGCAGTGGAAAAACCTATAAGCTGTGATACACGGATTCCGGTCCCTCCGACATAAAGGCTGTCTGTGCGCAAACCTTCGATAAATCCGCGTCCGGTTCCATACCATATCAAATACCACAGGAACTGCTCTCCGTCGAAAGTCTGAAGCTTCGCGACAACAAAGTGTATAAACGCAAGTCCCAGTGCGCACCAAAGGCTTTCATAGAGGAAGCAGGGGTGTACAAGCGCATATTCTCCTGCGGGTAGGGAAGCCTGTGCCGCTTCTACGATCGGGTCTATCTTAATCACATTTCCGGTCATTCCCCACGGGAGATTTCCCGCTGTGGGAGCGCCGTAAGCCTCCTGGTTGACAAAGTTGCCCCAGCGTCCTATCGCCTGTCCGATAAGAAATCCGCAGCCTCCCATATCACATAGAGGGAGTATCGGTGCCTTGCGGATCTTTGTGGTGAGTATTCCCACAAGAGAACCGCAGATAATACCGCCGTAAATGGCAAGTCCGCCGTCATGGATAGTAGTGAATGTGGTGATAAAATCGTATTTGTACACATTTTCCGGATTGATATTCCAGAAGATAACATAGAATATTCTCGCACCGAGAAATCCTGCAAGTCCTCCGAAAAGTGCGACATCAAATATGTCGTCGCTTGTAAGTCCGAACTTGTTTCCGCGCTTTGTGCAGTAAACGACTGCAAGTATCAGCCCAAGCGCGATTATGATCGCATACCAGAATACCTTGAATCCGAAAATATCGAATGCGACACGGTTTATGTCTATTTCGCCGGAGAACAGGTTAGGAAACTCCGTTCGTCTTTCATAAATGTCGTTCATCTGAATTCCTTTCTTTTGCTGTCAGTTATTTATCTGTCCAACGGCTCAATGATTGAAAGATTGCTGTTCTCAAGATCGAGAGCCTCAAGAGCCGTCATAATGTCATCATAAGTCACATCTGCCGCGTAATCAAGATTTTCATAAACGCTGATGCCGTTGAAATCGGCATTCATAGCATATTTTGCGACAGTGCCGACATTATTGAACCCGCCCACGAGATCGCCGTATGTCATTTTCTTTACTACCTCGAAATCGTCACGCGGTATGCCGTCTTTTTTTAGACGGGTGAGTTCTTTTTTGACTTCCTCAGCAACTTTATCAGGATCGCGGGAATCTCCGCTTATCATCGGAAGGAAGAATCCTCTGCCCTTGAATACGCCTGCGGAAAAGGTGTCATTTATCAGACCGTTATCGTACCATTTGCTGTAGAACGGCGAAAAGCTGCCAAGTGCGGAATCGAGCATAACATTCTGAATATAGTAGTTCCGCACACATTCCCTGCCGGACAGATTCGGCATCTTGAATCCGAGCTGGAAGAGGGGAAGTGCGCAGTAAAGCTTCTGAACGACACGCTTTTCCCTGACCTCATACGGTTCCTCCGGAACAATAGCCTGAAGTCCGATATTCTTTGACGGCTTCAGCATCTCATCGCATATTTTCAGCGCTTCGTCCGGATCAAAGTTTCCTGCAATGGACATGGTCATATTATTGAGATTGTAGAATGTGTTGTAGCAGCGGTAAAGCAGTTCCTTGTTGATCTGCGCTATACTCTCAACGGTTCCGGCTATGTCTATCCTGACGGGATTGTTGTGATATATGCCGCCGAGTCCGTTGAAGAAAACCCTCCAGCCCGGATCATCAAGATATATCTTTATCTCCTGGGCGATTATACCTTGTTCTTTCCTGACGTTCTCATCTGTAAAGTAGGGATTCTGTACAAAATCGAGAAGAGTGCGCAGGTTTTCTCCGAAATGTTCGGCACAGCTGAAATGGTAAGCTGTTGTATCAAATGAAGTAAAGGCATTGGAGTATGCACCGGTTTTGGCAAAATTCTCAAATGCGTTGCATTCCTCGCCTTCAAAGAGCTTGTGTTCAAGGTAATGAGCTATACCCTCCGGAACGGTGATGAAATCATCATCGTCATCGGTCTTGAAAGTCGTATCGACCGAACCGTATCTTGTTCCGAAAATAGCGAAAGCGGTGCTGAAATCCCTCATCGGGTAAAGGCAGATATTAAGCCCGCTGTCATGCTTGATCCTTATATAGCTTTCACCGAGACGGATGCTCGAAACAGTTTCTTTTGTCATTCCGCTGCGCCCTCCTTATCCGATCTCAGTATATATACAGTGTCAAGATTCAGTGACTTTGCGGCTTCAATTATCTGTTCACGGGTAACCGCATTGAGACGTGCGATATGCTCGTCCACAGAAGCTGCCCATTCCGGACTCAGGATATCGTTGAGGCAGACGCTTGCAATACCGTAGAGCGTATCCCTCGACGAACGGATATTGTTTATCATATAAAGTCTTACTTTTTCGATGTCTTCATCGGTGAAATTGCCGTTTGCAATATCGCTCAGCTGGTTAAGACACTCGGCTTCCGTCTTTTCGAGGTTCTTTTCTTCAACGCCGCACTCTGCGCTTATAAAGCCTTTTTCATACCCGAGACGGGAATAGCAGTAATAGCAGAGCGACATCTTCTCGCGGACATTGCTGAAAAGCTTCGACGACTCGGTTCCGCCGTATAAGCACTGCATAAGGAACAGGGGGTATCTTTCGCGGTATCCGTCGGCGGATTTGAAGAACATTACAAGCTTGCTCTGTTCTATATCAAGTGTTTCCGTTATTCGTGCAGTCTCGGATTTGGGAGCGCTCACGATGACAGGAGAGAGCTTTTCCGGGTGTCTGTCGATCTTAGAGAATGCTTCTGCGAAGATCTTGTCAACTCCTGCAAAATCGCTTTCACCTACGCAGATTATCTCGGCACGCATCGTGCTTATCATGCGCTTATAAGTTTCGACCGCGTCTTCGTCGCTTACGGCATCAACCTGTTCATTTGTACCGCCCCACCGGATAGCAGCAGGCTCACCTTTGAATGCCTGTTCGTAAGCTTTGATGTAGGCGTAGCGTGTCTTATCGTTTATTTCGGCGTCATTGTCGTCCTTCTGGTTTTGTTTTTCTATCTCAAAGCTTTTCTCCGGGAAAAGACCGTTCTCAAAATACGGCTTGAACAGGCAGTCAAGGAGAATGTCGAGCGTCTCGCGCAGCAGATCTTCTTTTTCGAGCGCATACCTGTTGTCGAGAACATTTGCTCCGAGCTGGAGAAGTTGGTAGTCGCCCCACGGGTTCACAGACCATGTGAGTCCCGCAGAATAAAGCTCCGACAGACGCCGGTTGAGCTTTGCCATGGTTTCAAGATTTTCGTTGCATTTCACAAGCATTCTCGGTATTATCGCATTTTCCGATACTTTATCGGAGAGGCCTGTGATAAAGGTGATGATAATCTTGTTGACCTTGAATTTCTTGTCGGTCACTGATGTAAAATAGACTTCGTCGGCAATCTTGCGTCGGTTGTAAAGATTGTTCAATTTGTCACTTTCCTTTCGTTTTCAGAAATCTATGATTATATGACGTGCGTTGATATTTCCGTTCGCGTCAATGTTGATTTTTCCGTAAGTAGGCGGGTTTCCGCCGCGGGGTAATGAGGCGCTTCCGGGGTTAAACAGGAGTACGCCGTTTACCGTTTGATTCAGCGGAACATGTGTATGACCGAACAGCGCTGTATCACAGCCGTTTGTAACAGCCGTTGCCGAAAGAAACTCTTTCAGCCGGGAACGATCGAATCTGTGGCCGTGGCAGAGGTAAAATGTCTTTCCGCCGAGTTCAGTCACAAGGTTCTGCGGGTAGTCGCCCCAGTCATTGTTGCCTTTTATAAAAATGAAAGCTTTACTGAAAAAAGCGTATTGGACATCGTAGAATTCATGCTCACCGTCACCGAGGTGAATAAAGAGATCAGAACTTTCGTTGCGTCTTACGATCTCATAAAGCGTTTCAAAATCTCCGTGGGTGTCAGAAACTACGGTTATGTCCATTTTTCAGATCTTCCTGTCCGTTTTTCATATCAATTATATTATTATATCACAATAACGAAAAAAAATCAACTTTTTAATTGACATTACCGGAAGAAAATAGTAAAATGATAAAAGAATAAATTAGTTATGGGTGATCTGAATGAATTATATACTTATGTCACTCGGTGATAAACCGGCAGCCGAAGGGTTCGGCGGAGTGATCTCCTCCGCTTTGCTTGCGGCAGGAACACTTGCGCTTATATACTGTGTTCTTGTTCTTATAGACAAATACCATAAAAAGCACAGCACCGATGAGCAGGACAAGCCTGTACCTCCGCCCGAAAATACGGAAGAGTCGTTCCGGAAGGTGCTTACCGAGGAGATAAAGAAAAAAGACGAGGAAAACGGGAGCAGACATATATGAGACAGAAAGTTATGGTTGCGATGAGCGGCGGAGTGGACAGTTCCGCGGCTTTAGTCATGCTGAAAGAGAAGTATGACGTTATAGGTGTCACTCTGAAACTGCATGACGGTGAATTTGAGTGTGACGGTCAAAAGACCTGCTGCTCTTTGCGTGATATTGATGATGCAAGACAAGTCGCTTCCCGGTTTGATATAATGCACTATGTTTACAATATGAAAGACCTGTTCCATGAAAAGGTCATAGACCGTTTCATAACAAGCTATGAACAGGGAATGACGCCAAACCCATGCATAGACTGCAACCGTTACATAAAGTTTGAAGCGCTTCTGAAACGTGCTCAGGCACTTGACTGCGACTATATCTCAACCGGGCATTATGCAAGGACAGAATACAGCGAGGAACGCGGACGCTGGCTGTTAAAAAAGGCTGTATCCGATACAGGCGTGAATGAAAAAGACCAGTCTTATGTTCTTTATGATCTGAAACAGGAACAGCTTGCACATATTCTTTTCCCGCTCGGGGAGATGAAGAAGTCCGAGGTGAGGGCATTTGCCGAGAAGAACGGACTTGTCAATGCACACAAATCCGACAGCCAGGATATCTGCTTTGTTCCGGACGGGGATTATTCCGGTTTTATAAGGCGGGAAACCGGACGGGAATATCCTGCCGGAGATGTTGCTGACAGCTCCGGTAAGGTGTACGGCAGGCATAACGGTCTGATAAACTATACTATCGGGCAGCGCAAAGGGCTTGGTATAGCGTTCGGGACTCCGATGTACGTTATCGGAAAAGATATGGAAAAGAACACACTTGTTGTTGGCAGAGCGGAAGAGTTGCTAAGCAAAACTCTGACAGCTTCCGATATCAACTGGATAGCCTTTGAATCCCCGGAAAAGCCGTTTAAGTGCAAGGCAAAGACCCGTTACCGCATGAATGAACAGCCGTGTACTGTATATCCGAAAGATGACGGTTCGGTCTGTGTCGAGTTTGACGAACCGCAGCGAGCCATTACTCCAGGTCAGCGTGTTGTTTTCTACGACGGGGATATCGTTCTCGGCGGCGGAATTATAGGAAATAAGAAGTAAAATAACTCCCGTATCTTTCGATACGGGAGTTTTTCTTATCCGGTAGGATCGTTGACTATACCGACAAACAGGGGAAGACCTGTTTCACTCATTATCTCAAATATGAACGGCTTGTCAAATACAAGCTCGATCCTGTCAAGATCTTCTAAACCGATATCGCCGTCATAGCTAATAAGAGTGAACGACGCAGCCTTACAGCCGTCCTCATCTATTGTTACGCGGGAAGCCTGTGTTGCCGAACCGATAGAGATATCTATAGCTGTATCGGTCAGCGGTTCAAAGTCGGAAGCCGAAATGTCGAATGCATCGGTTATGCCGAGGGCTTTCATTCCTTTGGTAAGATCGAACTGCTGTGAAACATCGAATTTTGGGACAGATAGAGCAACTGTCAGATATTTCTTATTATCAAACGTATCGAGCCTGTCTCTAAGCAAAAATGACATTGTTTCCTCGTCATTGATCAGATCTTCCGTGGTATAGCCCTCGTCCGGAAGAATAAGCCGCATATAGCCGTTCTCTTCGAGTTCAAGTGATACGGCTGTGAACTTGCTCCCGCCGTAAACCATCATTTCACGTTCTGTATTCATGAAATCGCAGCCGATAAAGCCGTTCGGAGTCTGGAACGAGCGCATTTTGGTGTTATCTTTGCTGAAATGATCGCGCCATTTCCCGCTGTAGTTTACTGTAGAAGCGAGAGCAATAACGGTTGTGGGATCCAGCTTCACATCGGAAGCATATTCGTCGAGCATTCCGTCAGTTTGTGAATTGAGCCAGTCTTGCAATAGTTTGTCATATTCTTCTGTACCGGGAATACCCGAAAATACCGAAGAATAGTAGCAGTCAGCGATGTTATCAACAGTCTCCTGTGCGTAAGAGATCCCGCTGTTTAGCCATACGGAGCTTGCAAGTATGCATTTCGCCGCCCCGTCATCGGAATAGTTTGCCTGCCATATTGCCTTTGCGCGGGCGCGCAGGTCTTCTATGCTTTCCTGTCCGAGAACATCGAGGAATTGCTGTCTTGTATAGCCTCCGCTTATCTCCGCAGACATTCCGAGTGCCATAAACAGGCTGAGCGGAGAATATACTTTGTTTTTGTCAGAAGCTTCACCGAGAAATGTACGGATACTGTTTGTGAAAAACGGTTCCGTCCCTTTCTTATATCCGGCGTGCTGGTTGTGAAGCTCATTTTTCGCTTTGGACCATGCATCATATACTTCTTCAAACTTGTCATAATCGGTATAAACCGATTCGTCCGGATAAGGCGGGAAATATGGATAGACCGGTTCTGCGAGAACTGATGCCGCATCGTCCGGGGCAGAAAGGTATGTAAGATCATTGACAGAAGTCTGCGGTACCTTCCTTTCGGTTTCTGTTGTCGTTTCACTTGTTGTGACAGCCGTTTCCGGCGGTACGGTTTCTGCGCTTTCAGCTGATGATATTTCGGCAGGCTCCGGTGAGGTTTCTGTAACCGGATCGGAAGATATTGCAGCAGTCTCGGTGAACTGTGTGATCTCTGTTATCACGGTATCGGGTTCCGGTATCGTTTCTGTTGTGACTTCCGGTGATTCTGAAGTTTCGGTTTCCGGCGGTGCTGTCGTAACCGATTCTTCTGTGACAGTCAGCGGGGAATATGTGAATTCAGAAGAGGGTGTGGTCTGCTGCAAAGCTTCTTCTGTTGCAGATGTTGAGATGTCAGATGTATTACCGGTATCTGTACCGACTTTCGGAGCTCCGGAGTTAATCAGAAATACACCTGCGGCTGCGGCACATACACATACGGCTGCCGCTCCTGCGATCCAAGGCATAAAGCGCATTGGACTTTTTCCTTGCTCGTATTGCTGCTGTGAAGCTTCAATAAGGTCATCGTCAATGTTGGTGATACCGTTAAAAAGCTTTTCCGTTTCCTTGCTCATAATGATATCCCCTCCTTTTCCAGTGCGGATCTTAGGCTTTTTCTGAGCCTTAGCATCTTCTGAGCCAGCTTATCTGCGCCGATACCGTATTTTTCCGCAATCTCTTTCAACGGGACGCCGTTCCAATATCTTATGATAAAGAACATTCTTTCCTCATCCGGAATTGAACGGAGCCACTTGCTTATCAGATGACCGAGTTCAATGTCATCTATCTCGTTATCTACCGAAACAGAAGAGGGAACACATTCTTCAAGCTCACTCATAAGAGTTTCCATGCCTTGATTGCGTTTCTGTGCATGATTTCTGTTCCACAGATTGAGAGAGATATTCCGGACAACACGACCAAGCCATGCGCGGAACTGTTCCGGGCGCTGCGGCGGGATAACGGTCCATGCTTTGTGGTATGTATCGTTTACGCATTCCTCGGCATCTTCGCGGACTGTAAGGATATTGACTGCAATGGTTTTGCAGAATCTGCCGTATTTTATGTCGGTCTCGGAGATAGCGCGTTCGTCTCTTGACCAGTAGAGGGCTATTATTTCATTGTCATTCATTTCGGTTTTCCTTTCCGTCGTATTTTGCTCTCTATATAATAAGACAGATTTTTTCCTGTAATATTGACATTTTTACAAAAAAATCCCCTCTTTTTTCAAAGAGGGGACGTTTTGATCGGATTTACTTGATAACTCTTACCTTAATAACGCCGTCAACTGCTTCGATCTTAGCCTTGGCAGCATCAGCATCGCCCTTGACATCGAGAACTGTGTAAGCCATATCCTTCTTTGTACCGCTTGCGCAGTTTGCAACAGTAATTCCTGCGGCAGCAGATATCTTGTCAGCTATACCGTCAGCAGCCTTGCTTATAACGCAGATCTTTGCATCGCCAGTCTTTTCTATTGCAACATTAGGCAGATTTACGCTGTTAAGAACATCGCCCTTTTCGAGGTAGTTCTTGACTTCGTTGCACGCCATAACAGCGCAGTTGTCCTCGCTCTCGGGTGTAGAAGCTCCGAGGTGGGGGATAGCGATAACATTCTCAACGCAGAGAAGATCGTCGGTAGCGAAGTCTGTAGCATAAGCAGCCATTTTGCCGCTTGCGAGAGCATCGATGATAGCCTTGCTGTCAACGAGATCGGCACGCGCGAAGTTGAGGATCCTTACTCCGTCCTTCATCTTTGCGATGTTGTCGGCATTTATCATACCCTTTGTTTCGGGAGTTGCAGGTGCGTGAATGGAGATATAGTCGCAGGTCTTGTAGATATCGTCATTTCCCGCAACGATCTTGACATCGGGGGAGAGTCTCTTCTTTGCCGCATCGGAAAGGAACGGATCAGCACCGTAAACTTCCATACCGAGAGCGAGAGCAGCATTAGCAACAAGAGCACCGATAGCGCCGAGTCCGATAACGCCAAGCTTCTTACCGGAGATCTCGGGACCTACGAACTGGCTCTTGCCTTTTTCAACGAGCTTTCCGACTTCATCGCCCTTGCCCTTGAGTGTCTTGATCCACTCGGTAGAGGGAACGATCTTTCTGCTCGAAAGGAGAAGTCCTGCGATAACAAGCTCCTTAACTGCGTTTGCATTTGCACCGGGAGTATTGAATACTGCGATACCCTTTTCGGAGCACTTGTCGATCGGGATATTGTTCACGCCGGCACCTGCTCTTGCTATCGCAAGAAGATTGGAACCGAGCTCCATTTCATGCATGGAAGCGGAACGTACTACAACTGCATCGGGATTTGCTTCGCTGTCGCTGATAGCGTAATTGTCCTTCGGGAGAAGGTCTGTACCGCAAGCAGCTATCTTATTTAAAGTAAGGATATTGTACATTGTGATTACCTCTTTCTTATTGATGAAACGGGCAGCGAAGAAGCATCTTGCCGCCCGTTGGTATCATTGTTTCTTATGCATTTTCAGCTTCAAACTTCTTCATAAACTCAACGAGCTTTTCCACACCCTCGATAGGCATAGCGTTGTAGATAGAAGCTCTCATACCGCCAACGGTTCTGTGACCCTTGAGGTTCTCGAATCCGGCAGCCTTTGCTTCCTTTACAAACTTTGCGTCGAGGTCAGCATCGCCTGTAACGAAAGGAACGTTCATAAGCGAACGGTCTTCTTTTCTTACAGTACCCTTGAAGAGCTTGCTCTGATCGAGATAGTCATAAAGGATCTTAGCCTTCTTCTCGTTGTGAGCCTTCATTGCTTCAAGGCCGCCCATCTTCTTTATCCACTTGAATACCTTGCCGCAGATATAGATATTGTAGCAGGGAGGAGTGTTGTAAAGAGAATCGTTGTCAGCCTGTGTCTTCCACTTGAGCAGGGTAGGGGTACCGGGGAGAACATCATCTGTGATGAGATCTTCTCTGATTATAGCGATAACTACGCCTGCGGGGCCTACATTCTTCTGAACGCCGCCGTAGATAACACCGTACTTTGTAACATCAACCGGCTCGGAGAGGAAGCAGGAGGAAACGTCGGATACAAGGATATGACCCTTTGTATTCGGGAGTGTCTTGTACTTTGTGCCATAGATGGTATTGTTCTCGCAGATGTAAACATAGTCTGCGTCCTCGGGGATAGGAAGATCGGAGCAGTCGGGGATATAGGAGAAAGTCTTGTCTGCGGAAGATGCAACAGCAACAGCACCGTCGCCGGCGAAGATCTGAGCTTCCTGCCATGCCTTCTTAGCCCACTGACCTGTGATGATGTAAGCAGCCTTCTTGTTCTTCATAAGGTTCATAGGAACTTCTGCGAAGAACTGGGAAGCACCGCCCTGAAGGAACAGTACCTTGTAGTTGTCCGGAATGTTCATAAGATCTCTGATATCCTTCTCGGCTTCCTTGATGATATCATCATAAGCCTTGGAACGGTGGGACATCTCCATAACGGACATACCGGTTCCTCTGTAATCGAGCATCTCATCTGCTGCTTCTTTGAGGACTTCCTCGGGAAGCACTGCGGGACCTGCACTGAAATTGTAAACTCTCATAGTTTGCCTCCTGTTAAGGGTTTATTTAATAATACTCTAATATTATAGTAGAATTTGTTGTATATGTCAATAGCAATTGACAAATTTTGTGTATTTTTTTGCAGGAAATGTTGCTTCAATCCTGCAAAACCTGTCAGCAGGAAGGACGGATACGCTTTATTCTCTCACGCATGATAGTATGCTGTTCCTCTGTACGTCCGCATTTCGGGCATCTGTCTCCTATTATTCCCGTATATCCGCATACCGAATCACGGTCAACAGGGTGGTTTACCGAACCGTATCCTATGCCTGACTCCTTCATGCAGCGGATGATCTGCTCAAATGCATCAAGGTTCTGGAGCGGATCGCCGTCGAGTTCCACATAGCTGATGTGACCGGCGTTGGTAAGGGCATGGTAAGGCGCTTCAAGCTTGATCTTGCTGAAAGCGGAAATATGGTAGTAAACCGGTATATGGAACGAGTTTGTGTAATATTCACGGTCGGTGATGCCTTCGATCTTGCCGTAGCGCTCCCTGTCCATCTTGACGAATCTTCCGGAAAGACCCTCTGCCGGAGTAGCGAGAAGTGAGAAATTGAAGCCGGTTTTCTTGGATTCCTCGTCCATTCTCTGACGCATACGTCCTATAATACGAAGTCCGAGCTCCTGCGCTCTTGCACTTTCGCCGTGGTGCTCACCGATAAGCGCTTTAAGACATTCCGCAAGTCCGATAAAGCCCATAGAAAGCGTGCCGTGCTTCAGAACCTCACCTACACAGTCATCGGGACCGAGCTTGTCGGAGTCTATCCAGATACCCTGACCCATAAGGAACGGGTAGTTTCTGACTTTCTTCTGTGCCTGAATCTTGTATCTGTACATGAGCTGGTCAATAACGAGGTTCATCTCATCTTCGAGAAGCTCAAAAAACTTTACGATATCCTTCTGAGCCTTGATTCCGAGACGAGGGAGGTTGACTGATGTGAAGCTTAGATTTCCGCGTCCCGTAACGATCTCGCGGTTCTTGTCGTACACATTGCCGATCACTCGTGTACGGCAGCCCATATACGCGATCTCTGTATTGTAGTCGCCGGGCTTGTAATACTGCAGGTTATAGGGCGCGTCAATGAATGAGAAGTTCGGGAAGAGACGCTTTGCCGAAACTCTGCACGCAAGCTTGAAGAGGTGATAGTTCGGCTCACCGGGATTATAGTTGATACCTTCCTTGATCTTGAAGATGTGGATAGGGAAAATAGCTGTCTCGCCGTTTCCGAGACCCTTTTCCGTTGCAAGAAGTACATTTTCGGTTACCATCTGACCTTCGGGAGATGTATCGGTTCCGTAGTTTATGGAGGAGAATGGTATCTGTGCGCCCGCACGGCTGTTCATAGTATTGAGATTGTGTATCAGCGCCTCCATAGCCTGATATGTGGCACGGTTCGTTTCCTTCTTTGAAAGATTAAGTGCGAAGGACTGCACCTTTTCAGCGGTCTCCTTGCTTCCGGCGATCTCGGTCAGACAGGGAAGTTCAGCTTCCGTAAATCCGTTATCGTTTGCAAGAACAGGAACAATGTCCTTTTCTTCCTTTATCTTGTCAAAGTACGCCTTAACTTTTTCAGATGCTTCTGTGTCGGAAAGATCGGTTTCCATAAACAGACCGCGTATGATATTGTTCATATACATCTGCATATATGTCTTTCTGACGCCGTCGGACATAGCATAGTCGAAATTCGGTATAGACTGTCCGCCGTGCTGATCGTTCTGATTGGACTGAATAGCGATACAGGCGAGCGCGGAGTAGCTTCCGATGCTGTTTGGTTCGCGGAGAAAACCATGACCTGTGGAGAACCCGCCCTTGAACAGCTTTTTAAGATCTATCTGACAGCAGGTAGTGGTAAGTGTAAAGAAATCAAGGTCATGGATATGGATATCGCCCTCTATATGAGCCTTGGAGTGCGCAGGGTCAAGGACATACATCTCGTTGAACTGCTTTGCGCCTTCGGAACCGTATTTGAGCATCGTTCCCATAGCGGTATCGCCGTCGATATTTGCATTCTCACGCTTTATATCACAGTCCTGCGCGGACTTGAACGTGAGATCTTCATATATTTTCATAAGCGAGGTGTTCATCTCGCGGATACGCGTTCTGTCAGCTCTGTAAAGAATGTAGCTTTTGGCTGTCTTGGCATGTCCGTTTTCTACGAGCACTTTTTCGACAGTATCCTGAACTTCCTCAACAGTAGGGATATATTCCTGGTCATTCTCTTCGCTTTCGAGGATACGGCATACTTCTTCTGCAAGAGCAAGAGCGGAGTTATAGTCCTTACCGCCTACTGATGAAGCGGCTTTGAATATAGCATCTGCTATCTTCTGTACATTGAAGGCAGTGGTCCTTCCGTCACGTTTACGGATCTTGGTTAACATCTGAGCATCTCCTTTGTGTTTGGAACACAATATGTTGTGGTCGAACAAAAATCTGCGACAATATCTATTATATTGCAGTATCATTATTTTGTCAATATGAACAGTATAAATTTTTTACCGTTCATATAAAAATAAATAACGCACATAATAGTTTACAAAGAAAAACAGACATTCCGAATGGAATGTCTGCGATATTTCCTTAAGCAAATCAAGCGTTTGCGTTCTTTGCAAGTCTGGACTTGAGTCTTGCAGCCTTGTTCTTGTGGATAAAGCCCTTGCGTGCAGCCTTATCGAGTGCGATGTCAGCAGTCTTTACAGCGTCAGCTCCTGCACCCTCAGCTCTTGCCTTCTTGATAATGGTCTTTAACTCGGATTTAGCAGCCTTGTTGCGATCGTTTCTAACCTTGGTAACAAGAACTCTCTTCTTTGCGGATTTGATGTTAGGCACGGTTTTTGCACCTCCTTAAACTGTTATCGGTATTTACAATACAACATATTATATCACAGCTTTTCCAAAAATGCAATAGTTTTTTTCAAATTTTTTCAAAAAAGGTGATTTTATGGGAAGATCGGATCTTATCTGCGAAAGCGGAATAATGAATAATAATATGTACAGCTCGTATGTTCACGAAGGCAAGTATTTCGGAACAGACTATTCAGATATTACAGCAGATGAAAAAGCTGAACAGGAACTCGGTATAAAGCGCGGAAGATATATTACAGTGTTCACCGGGAAGGGCGATGTGAAAGGCTGTTTACATGAACTGATACGCAGTATCGTTCCGGAAGGAAGTGTTCTTGCGGCAGGGTTCGGAAATGAAAGCATAAGCTCTGACAGTTTCGGGGTTAAAGCACTTTCCCATATACCTGCGACGGCTCATCTTTCCGGACATAAGGATTTCAATGATCTCGGTATGCGCAGCGTATATGTTCTTGAAGCCGGAGTTACCGGCAAGACCGGTATTGAGAGCAGTTCTCTTGTTTCCCGTGTTGCCGGACAGGCGGGTGTGAGCTGTATCATAGCTTTTGACAGCCTTGCATGCAGCGATATTTCCAGACTGTGTACAGCGATCCAGATCACAGATGCCGGAATATCTCCGGGAAGCGGTGTGGGAAACGACAGAAAACCGCTGAACCGTGAGACCGCCGGAATCCCTGTGATAGCCGTTGGAGTTCCGACAGTTATTGATCTTGACAGCATTTCCGATGTTAAAGAAGCAAAAGGACTTATGGTAACACCAAGGAACATCGACATTGTTACAGACCGTCTTGCCGGAATTGTCGGTAAAGCTGTAAGTTCCGCACTTAATCCGTCACTCACGGAGAATGAACTTGAGGCTTTACTATTAAAATAGTATATTATAGGACATATTTCATTACCTGTCCGAATAGAATGATATTGAGACAAGTTTAATCTATCGGCGGGGAGTTGATAACATGCAGATGATAAGGACAAGTATAAGGCGAAAGCTGTTTTTATCGGCAGGAAGCGGAATTGCTGCACTCGCTGTTCCTGTAGCTGCCATACTTTCATTTTCCGTTATCTTCGGTGTCACACAGAATAATACAGAAGCCGGAAACCGGACGCGTTCATGCGGCTTTGAGAATGCGAACAGCAATGAATCAGTGCTATTTGATCCGGAAATTACCGAAAAAAATGATACAGTGATAGTTGAAGCCGATGAAGATGAAGAGCAGAATGTCAATAATATGATCGACTTTCCCGGGAAATACATTTATACCGTTAATATGAATGAATCTTCAGAAGATCTCAGCACATTCTCCGTTCATAGCGGGAAAATCGTGAACGAGACTTTTGGAAAAGGAAACGGACCGGAGTTCATATCGCTCCCGAACGGCGGACAGCTCCGGAACTGCACAGAGATACCGACAGAAACAGTCAGAGCAGAATGCTCTGTAGATTCCATACCTGCTGTTGAACTGTATTCTGACGAACCGCAGGTGCTCATACTTCACACGCACACGACTGAAAGCTATGAACCGTATGAGAAGGACTGGTATGACGAAAGCTACACAAGCCGGTCTGCCGATCCCGGAAATGGGGTTGTTGCAGTGGGCGAGGCTATTGCCGGTCAGCTTGCCGCGGCAGGGATAAATGTGATACATGACTGCACAATGCACGATCTTACATATAACGGCGCATATTCGCGCAGTCTCGGAACGGCACTCGGAGTTCTTGACAGATATCCCTCTGTAAAGATAGTTCTTGATATTCACCGGGACGCTATCGAATATGAAGACGGGACGAGGGTAAGCGCTGTTACCGATATCGACGGAAAAAAAGCCGCACAGACCATGATAATCTGTGCGGCTGACGACGGAACGTACGGTGTTCCGGGTTTTATGAACAACCTGCATTTTGCCAGCGCTCTCCAGCAGAGTATGGAATCGAGATATCCCACACTCACGCGTCCGGTTCTCTTCCAGTATTGTCAATATAATCAGCAGGTCTCGCCGGGAGCATTGCTGATCGAAGTCGGCTCACACGGGAATTCCATAGACCAGGCAGTATATAGCGGTGAGCTAATCGGGAAGTCGCTTGCTGAACTTCTGAAGGACAACTGCGCAGAAGCCGAAGCTGTTCCTGTCGCAGTCAAAATGCCGATTTATTTCATAGATCGGGTTCGGTAGTTACTTGGTGACCTTTATATCTATTTTCTGGGTACTGCTGCCTATAGTTGCGGTTATCGTTGTTGTTCCGGCAGCCTTCGCAGTTACGAGACCGGTTGCCGATACTTTCGCAACGGAAGTCTTTGAGCTCTTCCAGGCTACGTTGTCGTCAGTAGAAGCTGACAGCGCAGTTCCGAGCTGTATTTTATCGCCGACTTTCATTGTGAGAGTGAGGTTGTTGATTTTGATGTTGGAGGAATCAGAAGATGAAGAAGGAAATGAGAATTTTACTATGAATTTACCATTTCCATAAGAGTCGCCTCTCTGTATTCTGATAAAATAAGTACCTTTTTTTACAGGAAACATTCTTTTTCCAACAAATTTTTTCATGGTACTATCCCAAATACATCCGTTATTAACTAATCCTGTTGTAACTTTATGACTGTCTTCGGATATGTTATTACCATCTTTATCATATACATTGATATAAACTGTCTTAGAATATGATGTTATGTTTAATGTAAGAGTTCCTGCTTTAGTAGCTGTTATTTTATAATCAACAGGCTTACCGGATTGAACCCATGATCCCTTTTCAAGGGTTGTTGTGTATGTTTTTCCGTTAGTGACTGATTTGGCAGAATTTTCAATACTCTCCGCCGATGCGTTCACTGCAAACGCCGCAAATGCCGTTACTGCCATGGCGAGAGACAGTAAGATGCTCAACAATTTCTTTGCTTTCATTGAATTTACTCCTTTTCTTTCCGGCGCAATACTTCCGCGCAAACAAAAAGTGCGCAGCAATGAAGCCGCGCACCGAAAAATGCAGCTCCGATTGCTGCCACACAATAGAATTTCCGTTTGTTGTATGCCTAAATTAGCCTATAATACCAACGCCGAAAATGGAATCTGCATTTTTACCATTTTGAAACGTCAATATTATAGACAAAAAGGGCGAACTTAATTCAGCCCTCTGAAAATACACAAAAGGGCATACCTAAAACGAAAGTTCATTATTCTATTGTGTGGCACAATCATTATACCACACAGCCGGATTTTTTGCAATAGTTTTGGAAAAATAAAAACATTCCCGCTGTAAACAACGGGAATGTGATGAGACTTTTTAATCTCCGTGATACGGGACTAAGTTTAGGGTCAAGCCCTTTTTAAAGGGCTTGCGGGTCCGGGCAGAGCCCGGGTCTTAAAGCTTCTTTGAGAGAATTATCTCAAACGTCTTTCCTATCGGGAGGAATCCTCCTATGGAGTTATAGCCGAGTTTGATGTAGAAATGCTGTGCGAATTCGTCGGAAGCAGTGGAAGTGAGCACAGTCTTATAGCCGAGTTTGCGCATCTCATCTTCCCAGAACTCGACGAACTTGCGTCCGAACCCCTTTCCGCGATCTTCGTCGTTGAGGTGGATCATATTCATGAACGGGGTATTGTCCCAGAAAAGATTGTATCTGAGCCAGCCGATGAACTTTCCGTCCTCTTCCATAATGTACACGCGGTTGAGGTTGATCAGGTTGAGCATTTCCTGCTTGTCGATCTTCTTATCCTTGTCTATAAGGATATCAATGTCTTCCGGTCTTGCAAATCTAATCATACCGATACCTCCGTTTCACTGTGATTTTTTGCTGTCATTGTCCCTTATGGTGTTGTGTTTTATCTTGCCGCTTATCGTCTTTGGCAGTTCATCTACGAACTCGACGATACGCGGGTACTTATAAGGCGCTGTATTCTTCTTGACGTACGTCTGGAGCTCCTTTGCGAGCTCATCGCTTGCGGTATATCCCTTTGCGAGTACTATCGTAGCTTTTACGAGAATACCTCTTATGCCGTTGGGGTCAGGCGCACCTGTGACAGCACATTCAAGAACACAAGGGTGCTGCATGAGAACGCTTTCTATCTCGAACGGCCCTATGCGGTAGCCGCTGGATTTGATGATATCATCATTTCTGCCGACATACCAGAAGTAGCCGTCCTCATCACGCCACGCGGTATCGCCTGTGTGATAAATGCCGTCATGCCATGCCGCATCGGTCTTTTCATCGTCTCTGTAATAGCACAGGAAAAGTCCTTCTGTACCTTTTTCGCCACGGATAACGATCTCTCCGGTCTCTCCGACAGGTACAGTGTTTCCGTTGTCGTCAACAAGATCTACATTGTAGAGGGGAGTGGGCTTTCCCATAGAGCCGGGCTTTGGCGTCATTCCGGGAAGATTTGCGAGAACTGCGGTGGTTTCTGTCTGTCCGAAAGCTTCCATGAGCTTGAGTCCGGTAAATTCCAGCCAGCGGTTGAATACTTCGGGGTTCAGCGCTTCTCCGGCAATGCAGCTGTATTTGAGGTTAGACAGGTCATAGTCTTTCAGACCTTCCTTGATAAAGAATCTGTACATTGTAGGCGGTGCGCAGAGTGAAGTGATCTTGAAATCCTGTATTATTCTGAGCACATTTGCAGGAATGAACTTATCGAAATCGTAAACAAATACACATGCGCCGAGGGACATCTGACCGTAGAGCTTACCCCAGGCAGCTTTGCCCCAGCCGGTATCGGATATTGTGAGATGAAGTCCGTCAGGCTGTACGTTCTGCCAGAGTGCGGTCTGAATGTGCCAAAGGGCGTATTTGTGGCAGTGTGCCGCCATTTTGGGATATCCCGATGTACCGGAGGAGAAGTAGATAAGCATCATCTCGGTGCATTTTGTGGGAACGCGCTCCATTGTAACAGGCTGTTTTTTGATCTCCTCGTCGAAATTTATCCAGCCGTCTTTTTCTCCGTTAGCAATAAACTTTTTCAGTGTTATGCCAAGCTCCGCTTCGGCTTCGTCAATGTATTTTTCGATGTCGGGATTGTGACCGGTAGCAACGATTCCCTTGACTTCCGCGCGCTCAAATCTGTAGGTGAAGTCATGTGTGGTAAGAAGGTGGGTAGCCGGGATAACAACAGCACCGAGTTTGATAAGACCGATTATAGCGTACCAGAACTGATAGTTGCGCTTGAGGACGAGCATTACCTTATCGCCCTTTTTGATGCCCTGTGACGCGAAGAGGTTGGCTGCCTGTGTTGAAAGCTCGGAGAGCTGCTTGTAGGAGAAACGTGTCACATTTTCCTGGAGATCGACATGGAGAAGTGCGGGTCTGTCCGGATCAAGCTCACCGAATTTGTCGATTATATCGTATCCGAAGTTGTAATTGTCGGGACATGATATCTCGAACTTGTTTAGTATCCCGTTCTCGTCATAACCTTCCTTGACGAACTTTTTATAGTAATCTTTAACCTGTTCCATTTTAAGTTGATTTCCTTTCTTTTTGCAGGTGTGCTCATATCAGTATAGCGAGGAAGTCGCAGTCGCCTTCGATAGCGATCATGCCGTGCGGATTTGAGCTGTCGAAGTAAACGCAGTCGCCCTCGTTAAGGATCTCGGTATTATTGTTGATAACAAACTTCATTTTGCCTTTTACGATAAAATCCATTTCCTGTCCTTCATGCACAGACATAGCGATAGGCTTGCTCTGATCCGGTTCAAAGGGAGCATGGACCATGATAGGTTCGATCTTCTTGTTCTTGAAGAGGTAAGCCATGTGCTGGTAGGTAAACCCGATACGTCTTTCGATAGGAAGTCCTTCGCCCTTTCTGACAAGCGAATATGTGGCAAGGGTAGGGGAGGAGCCGGTAAGAAGCTCGATCATTTCGATGCCCATAGCTTCGGCGCAGGCATTGAGTACGGAAAGCGAAAGGTCTTTTTCACCGTTCTCGTATGCAATATATTCCTGCTCCGTAATTCGTGCGGCAGCCGCCATATCCTTTGCTGTAAAATCGAGGGATTCTCTTGTTGCTCTGAGTCTTGAGGACACCTCTTTGATGTCATACTTCATACAAAAACCTCCTTATGAAATATTGTGTATTTGCATCACGTTAAAGTGAAGCATTGCTAAAGTATATCATATATTTTCTTAAAAATCAAGAATTATTTTAAATTTCACTTGTTTTTCATATTTTTGCACACATCTTTAAGGCAGCACTTACCGCACTGCGGACGTCTTGCGATGCAAACCAACCTTCCGTGCCATACAAGTCTGTGGCAGAGGTTGAGCCCTTCTTCCGGCGGTACGAGATTTGCAAGCTGCTTTTCAACTTTTACAGCGTCTTTTGAGTCGCAAAGTCCGATCAGATTTGTAAGACGTATAACATGGGTATCGCATACAAGAGCCGGCTTACCGTATAGGTCACCGACTATCAGGTTGGCTGTTTTTCTTCCGACTCCCGGAAGTGTCACAAGCTCTTCAATAGTATCGGGAACAGTGCCTCCGAAACGGTCACGCAGGTCTTTGCACATAAGGGATATGTCATTGGCTTTGGTGTGATATAACCCGCAGCTTTTTATGTATTCCTCGATCTCGCTGACTTCGGCATCTGCAAATGCTTCCACAGTCGGGAAGCGCTCAAAAAGCGCCGGAGTTACAAGGTTTACCCGCTTATCCGTACACTGCGCGGAGAGTCTTGTCGCAATGAGAAGCTCATGCGGCTTTACATAGGTAAGTGCGCATTTTACATCGGGATATTCGGATTTAAGCAGTTCTATTGTCTTTGCGGCACGCTGTTTTCCTGTCATTACCTGCTCCTTTACAATAGCGGCGAAAGCACTTTCAGCAGTGAACGTATTACTTGTTTGCCGAAACGGACATTGCTGCAGAACTCCGGAGTGATCTTCTGGGAAACTTCAAGGGCTTTCAGGAAAGAATCCTTAGCCTGCATTACAGCCTTTGACTTGTGCATCCAGACACCGTTTTCGAAATGAAGATAAAAGCTTCTGTAATCGAAGTTGCAGGTTCCTACGATAGATGTGGTATCGTCGCTTATTATCATCTTTGTGTGTATAAATCCCGGAACGAACTCATAGATCTCAACGCCCCATTCTATAAGGCGTTCATAGTTTGCTCTCGTCATCTCGAAGATGATTTTCTTGTCCGGGATATGCGGAGTGATTATTTTTACGTCAATACCGCTGCTGGCGGCTCTTATAAGCGCACTTTCCATTACCTCGTCAAGAATAAGATATGGTGTGCAGATATAGACGTATTGTTTTGCATTATTTATGACATTGATGTATGCGTTCTCGTGAATAAGACCTCTGAACAGCGGTTCATCGGAAAAGGGAATAACGAATCCGTCATTTTTCGATTGATAGTCAATTGCGTATTTTGAATAATCCTGCGGCTCTCCGGTCACGAAATACCACATTTCAAGAAACAGCACCACAACTTTTTTTACTGCGTCGCCGTCAAGCTTTACGCAGGAATCTTCCCAGTAGCCGAAACGTTCCTTGCGGTTTATATATTCGTCTGCAATATTTATTCCGCCTGTGAAAGCAATCTTTCCGTCAATGATAGCGAACTTTCTGTGATCACGGTAGTTCATGAAGCGGTCAAGGGAAGGCTTATAAGGGTTGAACACAACCGTGTTTATACCGAACGCTTTCATCTGATCCGGGAAATCCACAGGCAGGAGATTGATCGTTCCTATGTCGTCATACATCAGACGGACTTCGATCCCGGAAGCAGCTTTTTCCTTAAGTATCGACAGGATATTCTGCCACATCTCACCGTCACCGATGATGAAATATTCAAGGAAGATGTAGTTTTCGGCTTTGGAGAGCTCTTTTATAAGTTCATCAAAGAAGAGGCTGCCGGGATTAAGAAACTCGGTAGTTGTGAAGGCATAGATATTGCTCCGGGAGTTGTTTATTATATAGCTTGCTTCACGTTTAAGGTGCGGATTCTTCTCGCCTATCATATCAAGGAGCTCATTATCCGGCGTTACTATGCCTTTCGAGCTTTCAACGGTTTTTTTCAGCTTTGCTGTGTTTTTCTTGTTAAGATGAGTACGTCCGAACATAAGGTACAGAAGTGCTCCGCCGACAGGAAAACAAAGTACCGGTATAAGCCATGCGATCTTGAAATCCGGGTTGTTGTTGCGGTTTACGATACTGATCGAGATTATAAAACTAATCGCTTCAAAGAAAAGGAAAAGCGGTACAAAATATGCCGAGAGAAAGAACATCGGCAATACTATAATTGCAATCTGGATAAAGATAAGAACGCTGATAACAAACAATCTGCTTGACAGGATCTTTCCAAGTCTGCTCAATATCCGCACCTCTTTCTCTTGTATTGCTTTTAAAAACATATTATACCACACTTTTTGTCTGTTTTCAAGACTTTTTGCTGAAATGTAATGCTTAAATGGAATTTCGTAATAAATTTGTAAAATTCTTATCACTGTTATTGACAAACAGTAACGAAAATTGTATAATAAATAAGTATATATATTAAAGAGGAGATAATTTTTATGGAAGTATCTGATAAACTGCTTGGGCTTATTTCAGGCGCAGTCGGCGGGAATGGCGTGATAGTTATGATCTTATCCGTTGTTTTCCTTGTTGTCGGATTTGTAATGCTTATCAAGGGTGCCGATATGTTCGTTGACGGTGCTTCAAAGGTGGCTGTTAAGCTCAAAGTGCCGCTGATCGTAATCGGACTTACGATCGTGGCATTCGGAACAAGCGCTCCGGAGGCTGCGATAAGTATAACATCTGCCTGCCAGGATAATGCGGGTATAGCTGTCGGAAACGTTATCGGCAGCAATATTATGAACATACTTATAATCCTCGGCATTTCGTCGCTTTTCGCTGTTCTTCCGGTAAAGGAGACCACTTTCCGCTATGAGATCCCGTTTGTTATATTCATCACTGTTGTGCTGCTTATAGAAGGACTTGACGGAAGCATCGGAAAGCTTGATGCGGTAATACTGCTCGTATTGTTTGTCATATTCTTCATTTATCTGATAATGCTGTCAAAGAAAGGTGACGGAGGTGCGGCTGACGAAGTGGCTCCGCTCACTGAAAAGGACACGGTTCCCAAGATGATACTGTTTATCCTGCTCGGACTTGTTCTGATAGTATTCGGAAGCGATTTCACTGTAACCGGCGCAACAAAGATCGCAGAAGCCCTCGGAGTAGAGTCAAGGATCATCGGTCTTACGATAGTTGCGTTCGGAACATCACTCCCGGAACTTGTGACGAGTGTTACTGCTGCAAAGAAGAATGCAGTTGATATAGCGATCGGAAATATTATCGGCAGCAATATCTTCAATATTCTGTTTGTTGCCGGACTTGCAGGAGTTTTTTCTCCGAATCCTATCGGATTTGAGCCGACATTCATTATCGATGCGATCGTCGCAATAGTCGCCGCGGTTCTCCTCTGGCTCTTTGTATTCAAGGACAAAAAGATGGGAAGGCTCGGCGGTATAATAATGATATCCGTTTATGCGCTGTATTTCGTATATCTGCTTCTCCAGCCGATGATATTTGCAACAGCGCAGTAAGCAATCAAAAGTTTCAGCTGATCTTCGGAGGTTATGATGAGCGAAGAGAATATATACAATTCTGACGAAATCAAGGACAGATCTGATGCGGAAGCTGGGACGGAAGATGTTCAGTCTGCCGAAGACAGCGGTTCCGACGTTTATGTATATGAAGTTGAAGACGATGAACCGGTAAAGGACAGAGATCTGTACTATGACTATACCGGCGAACCGCTTAATGCTTCTGTGCCTGCAGCAGCTGATAAGGATATTACTGCAAAGCCTGTAAATCAGACAGCCGAAACAAAAAAAGAAGAAATAACTGCAAAAGAGGAGCCTGCGCCGGACACAGTACCGAACGAGCCGGCGGAAGAAGCTGATGACGATAATTCGTCCGCACCTGCGCCTCAATTGAGGATCAACCGTATTTACACGATTAACACGGTTATCTCGATGATAACGCTATGTGTCGTTGCGGCAGGTATCTTTACCGGATATGCTTATATGAAAAGGCTCGAACAGGATATCGGTATCGCAAAGCGCCATATCTCCGATCTTGAGGATAAAAATAGTACTTCCGGATCGGAAGAAGCCGTTGATGCTATAAGTATTGTAGGCGAAGAGGAGAAGGAAGAAGCCTCCGTTCCGCTTACAGATAATATTGACATAGACCGGGGAAAGGTGCTTATTTACGATTCGTATGTTGGTTATGGCTGGGTACCGGTCCTCTCCGGAGTCCGCCAGAATACATACAAAAGCACTGATTTCAAGGTAGATGACCGTTTCAGAATGACATATAAGCCGGGCGGTGAGGAATCCTCGTACTTCGGCATAGACGTTTCGGCATATCAGGGCGATATAGACTGGGATGCTGTACGTTCGGACGGAGTAGAGTTTGCAATACTGCGCATTGGTGTTAGAGGTTACGGCGAGGAAGGAAATATCAAGCTTGACGAAAAGTTCTTTGACAATTATGAGAAGGCGCATAAAGCCGGACTTGACGTAGGAGTTTATTTCTTCTCACAGGCAATATCTCCCGAAGAAGCACAGGAAGAAGCAAAGTTCGTTCTTGAACAGCTTGACGGAAGAAAGCTTGAATACCCGGTCGTTTTTGACTGGGAACCGGCAACTGTGACCGATCCGGAAGATGTTCCGAGAACCGAGGACGTAATGCCGGGAACGCTTACACTAAGTGCAATCTCGTTCTGCGAGACTATCCGCGATGCAGGATACGATTCTATGATCTATCTCGGTAAGAAGCTCGCCTATCTGAAATACGATCTCCGTCAGCTCGGCGATTATCCGGTATGGCTGGCACTTTACAGCACCGATCTTACATACATTTACGATTTTGACATGTGGCAGTACGGATATGGTGAGGTGGACGGGATCGAAGGCGATGTTGACTTCAATGTTGCTATAATACGTTAAGAACTGAGCGGAATCTTTCTGTACACAGCGACTCCGAATTCTGCTGTGACTGTGAGTTTTTCGAGACTGTCCAGCTTTTCTCTGTCGCTTTTTGACGTTTTATAACAATATGGCGTCATCTCGAAAAGTGCTATGATATCTTCGTTTGAGCTGATATCCGCCTTGAAACGGCATTCGCTGTATTCCGAAAGTTCAAATCCTGCTACTCCGAGATCGGAGACTTTGTTGTGGTAGGGCTTGTCATATACAGCCTGTTTGAGCTCAAAAAGGTGGTTTTCAAGCGGAAATGCGGTAATATAATATCCTCCGTTTTTAAGAACACGCAGGTACTCGTTCCCGGAAAATGGGGAAAACAAAGCAAGAACAATATCACAGCAGTTCTCCGGAAGAGGTATTGCAAAGACACTTGCAACTGCGAGACGTATTCCGGCGTGAAGGGAAGCTCCTGCATTTATAGCGTTTTTGGATACGTCGATCCCTATGATATCCGCATTCAGACCGGCTGACGAGAAATGGCGGCTGATATCTGCGGTATAGCTGCATTCTCCGCAGCCGCAGTCGAGAAGTGTGCAGTCCTGTGAAGCATATTGCAATGCAGTTTCACTGATCTTTCGGTGGAGCGGTTCGTAATAGCCCTTATCCATAAATGCTCTGCGTGCGTTTACCATACGCTTGTCATCACCGTGATTCGATTTGTTTGAGACAAGAAGATTCACGGTTCCTTTTTTTGAAATATCAAAACAATGTCCGTCTGAACATTTCAGGCTTCTGTCGGACTGAACAAGTTCTTTTCCGCACACGGGACATATAAAATTCGTCATACTGTTCACACTTTCAATTTTCGTGTACACCAATAAATTGTTCACTGTACTATAATTTAATTATATAATACCGGGGATTAAATGTCAAGAACCGGTGATATGGAGGAACAAATGTTCGGATATGTATTTTTTGACCTTGACGGTACACTGCTGAATACACTCGATGATCTGGCGAATGCCGGAAATTACGCGCTTGAAAGGCTCGGACTGCCTATATATGAGCATGACAAGTACAGATACTTTGTCGGGAACGGCATACCTAAGCTTATAGAACGGATACTGCCGGATAATGCCGATTCGGAGCTTATCGGGAGATGCCATTCTTACTTTTCAGAGTACTATACCGCACACAGCGAGGACAACACCCGTCCGTATGCCGGGATAACCGAGCTTCTCAGCACTCTCAAAGAGGAAGGCATTAAGACAGCCGTGATAACCAACAAGGATCATGTTTATTCGGCGGAGCTTATCCATAAGTATTTCGGAGACCGGATAACATCAGTTTACGGAAGCAGACCCGGTACACCGCATAAACCCGATCCTTACTGGGTGAACAGGGCTGTCGCAGATATGAACGCCGAAAAAAGCAAGATTCTTTATGTCGGAGACAGCGGGGTGGATATGGAGACTGCGAAAAATGCCGGACTTACAAGTGCCGGCGTGCTGTGGGGATTTCGTACAGAAGACGAGCTTCGTGAGAACGGCGCATGCTTCATTTGCAGGACTGCAGATGATATATTAAACATTGTTAATGGCAATATATAAGCGGATCAATAGAAAATTTGCTTTGTTATGATACAATAGATATGTTACAAAAAATAGAGAAAAACTTTCAAAAATATGTTATGATGTTAATAACCACAAAAACACATAACGAAAGGGTGAAAGTTTTTCTCCATG